>ERZ1066122.2-NODE-2-length-513942-cov-58.827746_pt1 | contig 513942 bp, 466 predicted proteins | sample MGYA00382769_ERZ1066122 | MGnify/ENA primary metagenome ERZ1066122 (study PRJEB33369, sample SAMEA5778352) | biofilm metagenome | biome: Industrial cooling water; feature: Water cooling tower basin; material: Biofilm | place: United Arab Emirates | collected...
CGAGGACATCGAACCATCCTCGTGTCGGCTGCATCCGTCCGACTGCTATGGTCATAGCGTAAAACTCCGAATGAAAGATATTAGTACTAAGAGCGCTTCTCTAACTCCAATGTGTGAGGCCAGCTCAACCCATCAAAGTATGAACAGAGTTTACGTTTCTTTACTGATTACCAATTATACGGATCGAACTCTGAATTTTCCATAGGAATTCTTCACTAAGGGCCGCAGTTTCGTAAATTGTGGTTACATGAGCGAGCGGGTTGCCGTGTCGATGCCAGCGCCCGCTGCTTCAAACCCAATGCACTAGAATCCTCACCCCACTCTTTTTTAGATTTTTTTAATAAAGTCCATGAGCGCAACTTAGAAAAAACAAGTATTTGTACTCATCTTGTTGATTTAGCTGGAAGCGATTTCGCTTAAGATGAAAGAGACGTTGCGAAATATTAAGCACTTTCATGGCTGGAAAGCGGGTTGTCGTGATTGGGGCTGGAATTGGTGGATTGACGGCTGGGGCGCTCCTTGCTCGCCGTGGTGACTCTGTCTTGATATTGGATCAGGCGATCGTACCGGGCGGTTGTGCGTCAACCTTCAAACGCCAGGGGTTTACCTTTGATGTCGGGGCAACTCAGGTCGCGGGTTTAGAACCAGGCGGCATTCACGATCGCATTTTTGCCGAACTGCAAATTGATCCACCTGCCGCGACTGATTGTGATCCGGCCTGCGCTGTGTACCTACCAGGCGAAGCCAGCCCCATCCATGTCTGGCGTGATCCTGACCGGTGGCGGGCCGAGCGACAGCGCCAGTTTCCAGGCAGCGAACCCTTTTGGCAATTACTCGCAGATTTATTTCGCTATAGCTGGGCCTTTCAAGCCCGCGACCCAGTCTTGCCGCCCCGGAATGCCTGGGACTTGTGGCAACTGGTCAAAGCGGTGCGGCCTGACACATTATTGACGGTGCCCCACACCTTATCAACCGTGGGGGATGCGTTGCGTGGGTATGGCTTGGCGGGCGATCGCCGCCTCAAAACCTTTCTGGATCTGCAATTGAAACTGTACTCTCAAGTGGATACTGACGAGACGGCCTTACTCTATGCCGCCACCGCCCTTAGTGTTTCGCAAGCCCCACAGGGATTATTCCACTTGCAGGGCAGTATGCAAGCCTTGAGCGATCGCCTGGAAGCTGCCCTCAACCGAGATGGCGGGCAGTTGTTGATGCGCCATACTGTTGAACACGTGCAGGTGGAGGCGGGTCGGGTTATCGGTGTCACGATTCGCAATCAAAAGACGAATGAGGTGTGGACAGAACCAGCCGATCACGTCGTCGCAAACGTCACCGTTCAAAATCTGGTTCATCTGCTGGGTGAGCATGCACCTGCAGGCTATCGGCGGCGAGTAGACAAGCTCCCACCTGCTTCTGGGGCTTTTGTCATTTACTTAGGTGTGGATCAACGTGCAATTCCGGCCAACTGTCCGCCCCATCTGCAATTTCTTTACGACTACGCAGGGCCGATCGGCGAAAATAATTCGCTCTTCGTCTCTGTCTCTAAACCAGGGGATGGGCGCGCTCCGGCTGGAAAAGCCACCATTATTGCTTCATCATTTACAGACACCCAAATCTGGTGGGATGAGACCCAAACACCAGACGATCAAGCGTCGAAGCCGGGAGAGCGCTACCAGGCGTTGAAACAATCGTATGAACGGGAAGCGTTGTCCCATTTGAGTCAATTCTTTCAGCTGAACGAACACACGATCGTCCATGTCGAATCAGCCACACCTCGAACCTTTGCCCGATATACGGGGCGCGATCGTGGCATCGTGGGCGGCCTTGGGCAACGCATCCCCACCTTTGGCCCCTTCGGGTTTGCTAATCGCACGCCGATTCAAAACCTGTGGCTGGTAGGTGACTCGACGCACCCTGGCGAAGGCACTGCCGGTGTAAGTTACTCGGCGCTCACAGTTGTTCGGCAGCTTGAACATGAAAAAGCCCAGCGATAAACTTCACTGGGCCAATTGATTTGAACCGAAGCCGATCGATTAGAAGCGGTAGCCAGCGCCAGCAGTCAAGTTTACTGCCGAGGCAGGGCTATTTTCGTAAGCCCGAATTCCCAACTTCGCATCGCCATAGACGACGAAATCACGAGTGATGCTGTGTTCCGCACCAACTACGACAACCGGTGCGCTCTTATTCCCCAGGGGAGTGTTTCTGGTGACCCCATTGGCACTTCGCTTGTCTTCCACAAAGGAATAGCCACCACCGACATAAACGTTCGTGTTTCTAGCAACCGGAACGTCGTAAGTCACCATGGGGACGATCGCGGTGTTATTGGGTCCAAATAAGACCCCGGCCCGAGCTGAAACGGGAGAGTTAGGAATTTGAATCCGCCCCTGAATATTTCCACCAAATAATGCGGAGGTGTTGAACTGGCCACCATTGGTCACGCTGCCCGAAGGCCCCGCCCCAATGTAGGCACCACCAAAACCTCTTTGATTGTTGGTATCGACGACGACCACGTTGACATTGGTGTTAGAGTTTACCGACTGAGCAGAAGCGGCACCACCCGAGACACAAATGGAAGCGGCTGTCAGCACAGTCACCGCTGCGATCGCCTTTGAAACGTTGGAAAATTTCATCTGACATCCCTCACTAGATTCGATATTTGCTGTGTGCTTCACATTTAATGTCGAAAGAACTACTCAGAATGTTCCAAAGAACTATACAGAAATAGTACTTAATTTGAACATTTCAACCTATGAATACTGCTCTTAATCCTAAGCGCTATTGCTAAGTATAATGTACCCTGCTTGAAATGAAACGCACCAAAAATATTCCAGGATTTCATTCCCTAGAGTGCATACTTCACGCCTTAAAAACTGGAGAGAAATCTGCTAAACCACTGATGAGTAAAACTTCTGAAGCATTAAAGAGGTAGTTGGCAGTCGATCAAGACACACGACTTGAGTCAACGCTTCATCAACTGTCACAAGCGTTTGGATAAACGGGATAATTGGCTCCAATTTAGTTAACGCCAGTCTCTATTTGAGCCTGTGTGATGTATGTTTTCGCAGCGTGGATTGCATGATCCGGACGAAATCCCGCGATCGTCTACAAGATTTTTTTAATCCACCGGAATGGCCCGGAGAAAACCGCAGAAGGCTGATGTTTTTCCCGCTAAAACAGGTCGAAACCTTGGCTGGAACAATCCTAATTGAAGGAAACGCTATATGCTCAAGGGAAGCATCTAGTCAGGTTAAGTCATGGTAGATCCCAGGCTGTATGACAGCGACACCTTTGTCGTCTTGGAACCAAATCAACCCGAACAATTTTTGAGTGCGGTTGAATTGCTGCAAAAACTGGAAGCACTATTAATTTCGCGACAGCACGATTTGCCGAGGGAATTGCAGCGATTCGACACAGTGGCGGAACAGGCGCAATATCTCCTGGAGTCTTATTGCGATTTCGATGTGGCCCCCGGTCACTATATTCAATGGTATGCCGTGCGCTTGGAGAAGTAAGAGCGGGGGGCGATGCAAGCGGTGGCTCAGGTCAGCCAGTGGGAAAAATCGCTGGCAAATTGTTCCAGGGAAATGACGTGAATGCCAGGGTCACGTTCGCCTGCGGCTCGATCGAGCGCGGTGTTGTAACCCCAGTCGGCTAGAAAGAGTTCCACGTCCGCCAGTTCTGGGCGCTTTTGGATGCCCTGCAAAGTTTTAAGCCGATCTTCTACAAACCAGAACACAGCATCGGCCCCAAATGCCGCCTTCAACTCGAAGAGGATATCTCCCTTGGGCCGCTTCACATCTTTGCCATAAAGTTGCAATTCGGTCAGATCAAGATTCTGCTGTTCTAGCAACTGCTGGATGAAGCGGCTTTCCTTTGTACTGATGATGGCGACGTGAACCTCCGAATTCAGCATCGCTTTGAGGCGATCGCAGACACCCGGATAAAAGCGATGTTCGCCTAACCAACTGGCCACATCAGACGTAATCCATTCGTCGCGAGTACCATCTACCTGGGCCACCAATTCGGCTGGAGTCAGCTTTTCCGCTGTGACAATTTCAGTCGCGATCGTCGGCCAATTTTGTAGAATATCGGCTTCGGAAATGTTCTGCATCACGGCTCTGAGTACCACTGGCATTTCCCAGCCCGTTTCGACCACAGGGCGGAGGCGGTAGAAAGATTCGGCTAGACCGGGTGGCGGCGTACGATCGGTCACTTGCCAGAGGTTACAGTAGGCTCGCCAGGCCGTAACGAAGTATTCCTTCAACCCGTCACACAAGACCCCATCAAAATCAAGCGCAAGCACAGTTGGAACATTCATTGGCATGATGCGATCGCCCCTGGAACTCTTGCCTTTTACGTTACCCTATGAGTTGCGGAAAGAATAAGGCTATCAGGTACATTTTTGGCGCAAGCAGTTCCATTGACATCAAATCGTATTTGGTTGATTGGGGGCACTCAAGAAAGTATTGAGGTCGCACAGGCGATCGTTACCCACGGCTGGCCTTGTTTGGTGACAGTCACAACAGCATCGGCCCGGAGTTTGTATCCGCAGCATCCGCTGTTAACAATCTGGGTTGGGCGGTTAACGGCGGCTGAGTTATCTGGTTTCATGCCAGTTCAGGCCATCACGGCCATTGTGGATGCGTCCCATCCTTTTGCAGTCGAAATCTCGAAGCTGGCGATCGCGGCAGCAGCGACATGGAACTTACCCTATTTGCGCTTTGAGCGATCGTCGGCTCCATCCCACCCCACTACGCTTGGTCATGCCTTTCCGACTTTTGAGTCATTTTTGAACACCGATTTGATGCTTGGGCAACGGGTCTTATTAACCGTGGGGTATCGTCTGCTGGCATCGTTTCAGCCGTGGCAGGAGAAAGCCGAGCTATTTGCCAGAATTTTGCCCTCGGTGACAGCCTTGGAAGCGGCGATCGCGGCTGGCTTTTCCCCCGCTCGCCTGATTGCTCTGCGACCACCAATTACAGCAGCAATGGAACGGGCACTCTGGGATCAATGGCGTATTTCGATGGTCGTCACCAAAGCATCCGGGGTAGCGGGCGGGGAAGACGTGAAGCGGCAAGTGGCGATCGAGTTGGGCGTGAAGTTGGTCGTGATTGAACGTCCAGAGGTGAACTATCCGCAGCAGACCAGTGATCTGTCCACGGTGATGGAATTTTGCGATCGCGTCTTTCCGGTGCAGTAAGGTCTGCGGGTGAATTTGTGAGATCAGATCAGGAACTTCTTGCTCCGGCTTGCCATCGTATAACCGTATGCAAGATTGGGAAATGCGAATTTGCACTCACCATGAGAACCGATAACCAACGCTGGTCGCGGGACTCAACCAATCCCGATAAGTTTCACCAAATCAGTTTTTGAATCCGTTGCAAACCTTCTACTCAATTGCAACATCAATTGACTTGCCAAAGATCCGAAGCAAGCCGGAGGTGCATCCCGCTTATTCACTCTCTTTGACACCACCACTCTCTTATGAAAGGCAATCTACGTTCTCTGTTTTTGACCATCCCTGGAACCATGCCAATGAGCGCGGTTCTCCTATTTTTTGCGCCCACAGTCGTCTCAGCCCAAACGGCTCCAGTTGAAACACCAGCGCCAACGCCGGTGATAACAACAAGTCAAACTGCCCCGACTGGAGCCAATTTAGTCCAAGCGGGGACAATAGGAACCCCGATCGCCCCCGTTACAGGAACAGCCCCCGGACAAGTTCTGTTGCCAGTGACATCGCCTCAATATGTTTACCCAGTTGCGCCGCCATTTCCAACTGCCATACCAGTCCAGACGACAAACCCAGGTGGCTTCACAGTACAGGTGACAACTCAAATTGGTATTCCCAGTCAGCCGGGATATCCTGTTATGGGCACCCCCGGACAGGTGCCGGTACTCAATGGTCAGGGGTTGTATGCTCCCATACCGGGTGGCTATCCGGTAATGCCCACCCAAGGCGGATTTGTCCCTGGGTATCCAACGGGCTATCCGCAACCAGTGCCCGTCATGGCACAACCGGGCATCAATAGTAGCGTCGATGCGATCGCCAATCCGGCGCTGCTGCCATTGACTGCGCAGGCCGTTTGGCAGCAAATTGCTGCCTCCAACCCAGGCAGCACCCAAAGTCTAAATTCCCTCCAACAACTGCTGCGAGAATATCCCAACTTTATTCCGGCGTATGTTCAACTGGCGCAGGGGTTGATCGCGAATAATCGCACGCAGGAGGCGATCAGCACGTTGGAACGGGGCACAACGCTCTATCCCAATCAGCCAGAACTGGCGCGATCGTTGATTGTGGCCTTGGGCAACTCTAACCGCTGGACTGAGGCTGCCATGGCCGCTCGGCAATTCGCCATTCGCAATCCCAACAGTCCATTAGTGAGTGAGTTTACGCGGTTAGCAGATGAAAGCAACAGGCTGGCCCAATCCTCCAGCAGTTCCCCCCGGCCAGCTAGAAACAGTCTGCTCGGTAACTTGCTCTCAGCTGGGATGGGGTACTTACTCACTGGCCGCCTTACTTCCCCCATCACTGCTCCCATCACAAATTCCCCCACGGGGAGTTGGCAATCCCCGTGGGAATCGTCGAATCCCCTGCCAGCCAACAATCAGGCTGCGCAAGAGTTATTGAATCGGGTGCAATTGCTGAATGATGCTGAAGTTAGCAGCTATATCAACGAGATTGGCCGCCGACTGGCGCAGAGTTCTGGCCGCAGCAATTTTGAGTTTTACGTGGTGCGCGATCGGGATACTGGCGCGATCGCTTTGCCTGACGGCAAGATTTTTGTGAGTGCTGGCTCGATCGCCAACACCAATTCCGAAGCTGAATTGGCAACTTTAATAGCCCGCCAAATGGGACACTCGCTGCTTTCCCATCCCGATCAGGTGTCACGTCGCAGCAACTTGACAGGCACCCTAACTCGCTTGCTCCCTGTGGTTGGTGGGTTAGTGAGTCCGCGAGTCCGCGAGTTTAATAACAGCACAATGGGAACGCTGGTTTCTGGGTTGATGGGAAATCTCTCAAACAATCTACTGCGGCCCAGCTACACGTCTCGGATGGTGAATGAGGCAAACTCAACTGCCACTAAACTGCTGCAAGCGGCGGGATATGGCCAGGGAAGCTTGACCAATATCAGTTCTGGTGGCGATCGGCATGCCCAGATGCGGACGAGAGTTCAGCAACTGCTTGGCTCTTCTACCCCCTGGTGGAGCCTGGGACGATAGGGGTAGGGTGTACGGGCGGGTTTGGCTACGCAAAGGGCGATTGATCGAGAGCCAGGACTTTAGCCAAACCCGTCCCAACCATGAGTACCCAGGGGCTTGCTAAAATTCTTGACTATCACTCAACGTCTCAATTACCAAATCCATTTGCTGCTGGCGTTCGGCTAAAAACAATTCACATTGGCGCAGATGCGTGACAGCTTCCGCAAATTCATCAAACACAACAGCTAACTCTAATTCACCCGATTCGATCCGAGCGATCGTTGCTTCGATTTGCTTCACAGTCTCCTCATAGCTCCAGGTTGCTCCATCCAGTTCGGGAGAGCCACACACATCGTCGCCACTACTCATTCGGTTCAGATTCATGACTCACTTCCGTTACAGTTACCTTCAAATGTCCTTGACCCAGTTGCACTAGTAGTTTCTGCCCAGATGAAATCTTGGTGGTGGAGCGAGCGATCGTCCCATTTTCCTGCCGCACCACAGCATAGCCCCGCTTTAGTACAGCCTCTGGGTCAAGGGTAGCTAATTTTTGCTTCAGCAGTTGGGTATGTTGCTGGGCTTGCTGTAATTGCCGCCCCCCACCCTGAATTAAGCGCTGTCGCATCCAGGTCAACAGTTGAGCTTCATGCTGCAAACGTCGGTCTAACTTGAGTTGAAGTAAGCGAGTTTGCACCCGTTGGAGGCGATCGTGGGCGACTTCTAGCCGATATTGCATGGCGTCGTTCAAAGCCAGCATGCGTTCTCGGTGTTCGGTGTAGAGATCGGCCAGACAGGGAACGGCTTGTTCTGCCGCTGCCGTTGGCGTGTGGGCATAAACATCTGCCGCCAGATCCGCCAATGACTCATCCCGCTGGTGCCCAATCCCGGCAATTACTGGAATTGGGCATTCGGCGATCGCTCGCACAACGCGCTCATCATTAAAACACGCCATATCCTCGATCGCACCACCACCGCGTGATAGAATTAGTACGTCTGATCTATTATCTCGAATGACGCGATGAATAGCTTTAACGATCGAGTCCGGTGCCTGATCTCCCTGTACCAGGGCTGGCGAGAATAGAACTTTTAAGCCTGGGTAACGTCGCCGCAGGGTGCGTTGAATATCTCCCCAGGCTGCTGCTTGAGGGGATGTAACCACGGCAACCGTGGTGGGCAAGCTAGGCAGGGGGCGCTTGCGCTCTGGATCAAATAACCCCTCTGCTTCCAGACGATTGCGCAACTGACGATACCGCAGGGCGCGTAACCCCTCACCCCCCGGCACCACCTGCCACACAATGAGCTGATACTGCCCCCGTTGAGGATGAAGGTGAATTCGCCCCAAAATAATAACTTGCTCGCCCTGTGTTGGCAGGGTGGCCAAGCGATCGATTTGACTGTTCCACACCACACAGCTAATGGCAGCTTTTTCATCTGGGTCTTGCAGCGTAAAAAATAGCCCACTTCGATAGCGGGTAGCACTAGAAACTTCCCCCGTTACCCAAATCTGCCGGAGTTGATCGTCTTGTTCCAACAACAACTGAATGTAGGCCGTTAGTCCAGCAACAGACAACGCCATTTCAGGAGCCAGAATATCTTGAAGATAGGAGGTCATTGCGTAATTCTCACAGGCATCAGGAAACTACTACTCATCAACCTCGCACCTTACACCTTCACCGTTTGCTTGAATGCCAGATTAGTCGTTGGCGATCGTGTCCTCCTATAGGTTAACTAGACTGGGGTTGATTTGACTGTGAGCCAGACTGCAATCTAGTAGAGGGCAGATACCTGGCATCACCCCCTCCATCCGTTCTCGATCTGTAAGCATGAATTAGAATTCCTCTAAATGCTGCTGGCTCAATTGGCTTAGGTTCCATTAATTTCCACATCAAAATACTCGCGTTGAGGCGCTGATGGCAAAAACTTCTTCTAACTCCAACTCTTCTACCACCGACAACTCCTCCGAAAAGAAAAAAGCGCTCAATCTAGTCGTTACCCAAATTGAGCGCAACTTTGGTAAAGGCAGCATCATGCGTTTGGGCGATGCTACCCGCATGAAAGTGGAAACGATCCCCACAGGCGCACTAACGCTGGATTTAGCTCTGGGAGGCGGGCTACCCAAAGGGCGTGTGATTGAGATTTATGGGCCAGAAAGCTCCGGGAAAACGACGCTGGCTCTGCATGCCGTTGCAGAGGTGCAAAAATCTGGTGGGATCGCGGCCTTTGTGGATGCCGAACATGCCCTCGATCCCAACTATGCGGCGGCACTAGGGGTAGACATCGACAACTTGCTGGTATCCCAACCCGACACGGGAGAAGCCGGACTGGAAATTGTTGATCAACTAGTGCGATCGACCGCTGTTGACATCATCGTCGTTGACTCTGTTGCGGCATTAGTCCCACGGGCCGAAATTGAAGGCGAAATGGGGGATGCTCACGTCGGTTTGCAAGCCCGGTTGATGAGTCAAGCATTGCGCAAAATTGCTGGCAACATGGGTAAATCCGGCTGTACAGTCATCTTTCTCAACCAGTTGCGGCAGAAGATTGGTGTCACCTATGGCAACCCAGAAACGACCACTGGTGGCCAAGCCCTCAAGTTCTATGCTTCCGTACGGCTGGACATCCGCCGTATCCAAACATTGAAGAAAGGCACCGAAGAATACGGCAACCGCGCGAAGGTCAAAGTTGCCAAAAATAAGGTCGCCCCGCCCTTCCGCATTGCTGAATTTGACATCATTTTTGGCAAAGGGATTTCTAGCCTGGGTTGCTTAGTGGATCTGGCTGAAGAAACAGGGGTAATTGTCCGGAAAGGAGCCTGGTACAGCTACAACGGTGACAACATCGCGCAAGGACGGGACAACGCGATCAAATATCTGGAAGAGCGCCCGGAGTTAGGCCAAAAAGTGGATCAAGAAGTGCGGCAGAAGCTAGAAATGGGTGCAGTCGTATCCGCCAATTCGGTTGGCCATGCCGATGCTGATGATGACGACGAAGATTACGCCGAGGAAGAAGAATAACCTAGCGATCGAGAAATCGCTCCAGGATATTGGCTTTCTGAGCGGTACTCAAATCTGGAGTATCGCTCGGTTCTCCAGGCAGGAGTTCTCCGGCTGCGGCACCTGGAAATAGAAAGGTTTCTTTGTCGCTGCTGGCAGCAGAGTCGATCGCCTCCTCCAGTTGCACGGCTTCACCCCGATTATGAATCGCTGCCGGAACATCAGTTAAGTGGGCATTGGGTTCCGTTGGAGCCGTCCTAGCAAAGTAATCCGGCGTGACCGGCATCAAAGTCTGGCAGTTAGAAACACTAAAAAAGGTGAAAAATAGGCTGCCAATGCGAATGCGATCGCCATCCTTCAACAACATAGAATGTCGCACTGGTTCGCTATTCAAAAAAGTGCCATTGGTACTGGCCAGATCTTTTAAATAAAACCCTTGTCCGGCAACGTATTGAATCAAAGCATGCCGCCGCGATAGACGTTTGTCTTGAATGGAAAGACCGACGTGCGGATCACGCCCCAACACCCAGCAATTCTGAGGTTGCAGCAGCTTGAGCGTTTTTCCTTGCAGCAAATTGGTGATGAGATAGGGCTTATCCGCTTCAACTCCCGCCTGAATGTACTGCCAAACTCCGCGCATGCGATGGCGATCGGTATTTTCTAAATCCAGAATCTCATCCAACAGCTCACGATGATGTTCGTAGACTCTTAAAAAAACCTGGTACAAGCTGATTCTTTGTTCTAGTTCACTTGAATTAGGTCTTGGTTGTGGGCGGGTAAGCGATGAATCAAGGCCGGGATTTAGGTTAGCCATAATCTCTTAGTCACGAGCTAATATTTTATTGATAGGATATTAAGGTTTGGTCGGCATGAAGAGCCAAAATCATATTTGAACACCGAAATCTGGCCTTTATGCAAACAGACCCGAAAGCGTTCAATTCTAAAGTAAACCTAAATTTTTAGTCTGATAACCGCATGAATACGGGTTGACACGTTCGCTTGATTACCTCCTGCTGCGTCTGCCCTCTTGCTCGAGACCGTTGTAATTGAGGCAGCACTGCATTGAAAATTGTGTTGTTCGCGCTGTTGCAGAATGACATCTTCTAGAATTAATACCAGGCGATCGTAAAATATTGCGGACTTAACGAGCGTTGCATAAGCCGATCGCAAAAAATCAGTCCATCAGGGGTTCAAACCAGTCCGTTCGACAGCTTACTCTAGGCGGGATGGGATTCTCGATCCAGCATCTACATAGTCTGCTTTGTGATTACCTACAATTGTGTTTGAGTGGGTAAAGCCTGACTTGACTACGGAATGCAAATCTTTGCCTTGTGAACTCCAATGAACGTTTTTAATGATTCAAATTGCACTTCTGAGATTGAGGCATCGGCAGGTCAACCCCATTTGACGCATCCAGCCAAAGCGCTGTCTCAAGATACTGAACGGACGCACAGAGCACTGCCGGAAACTTTAAACCAGTGGGCAGCAAATGTTGAGACGATTTCCAACTCCGCTTCAAGTCAAGGGCGATCGTCATCCAATCCAGCAAACTGGCATGAACTTTATGCGCTCCCAGCCTTAGCGCATGTGGGGGAAGGGCGTAAATTGCAGGGTGGCTGTCTCCCCCAAGAGGGATTACCATCTCAGTCATCTGAGCGCCTAGGCACCTTCGCTGATCCTTTATCGCCATTACGAGAACGGGATTTATTCGCCTTAGAAGGACTATTTCAACGATCGGACATGTACTGGATTGAAGCAGATGTCAACCAAATGCTGCTGCACCTGTTGCCCGAACCCTGTTGGGACGAGGACGCATTTGATTTCCTGCGTGAATTTTTGTAACACGCCTCTCGTTGGATTCAGGCGAAAAGGTAGGGAACTGTAAAAATCCCCTTAAAGCTACCTCAGATTCAGCAGGATCAGAGTAGGGTGCAAATGGGAGGATGTTAGGATGGGTCTATCCAACAAATCTCGATCGGTTTACTGGGCTTCACCAAGCCACTTGTAACCGATGTCAAGAGACGGGCGTCGCTTTACTCTACGAGTTAGTGGAATCGCAGCCGTTTTGAACACTTACGATCCTTCATTTGTGCAGTTCCGATGGTCAATACTTCAGCACCTCTAGAGATTCAGAAAGTTTCCAAAGTCGAAGGGATTAAAGAGCGCAGCAACTTTTTGAGAGAACCCGTTGCCTCCGAACTGCTGCTTGACACCACTCATTTTTCCGAAGAGGCCATTCAGATCCTGAAGTTTCATGGGTCTTATCAGCAAGATAACCGGGATAATCGCGTCAAAGGGCAGGAAAAAGACTATCAATTCATGCTGCGGACTCGTAGTCCCGGCGGGTTTATTCCGCCAGAACTCTATCTCACCCTTGATCGCCTGGCGGATGAATATGGGAACCACACCCTGAGAGCAACGACTCGGCAAGGCTTCCAGTTGCACGGGGTACTGAAGAAAAACTTGAAGGCCACAATCGCGGCGATCGTGCGGAGCATGGGGTCAACTCTGGGAGCATGTGGCGATCTGAACCGGAACGTGATGGCACCCCCGGCACCATACAAAAATCGCCCTGAGTACCAATATGCCTGGGAATATGCCAACACGATCGCCGATTTGCTCACCCCCCAAGCAGGTGCTTACTACGAGATTTGGTTGGATGGCGAGAAAGTAATTTCAGCGGAAGAACACCCTGAAGTGGTGGCAGCTCGGCAGCGCAACGGCACTGGCACCATCTTTCACGACTCTCCCGAACCGATCTACGGCACTCACTACATGCCGCGCAAATTCAAGATTAGCGTCACCGTACCGGGAGATAACTCCGTTGATTTGTTCTCGCAGGATGTCAGTCTGGTAGTGATTACAGACCAAGCGGGAGAACTGCAAGGGTTTAACATTTATGCTGGGGGGGGGCTGGGCCGCACCCACAATAAAGAAGAAACCTTTCCGCGCGTGGCTGATCCGATCGGCTATGTAGACAAAGCGGATGTGTATGAGGCGGTCAAGGCGATCGTGGCCACCCAGCGAGATTACGGCGATCGGGGCGATCGCCGCCATGCCCGGATGAAGTATCTCCTGGAAGATTGGGGCGTAGAACGGTTCCGCGCCAAAGTGGAAGAGTACCTGGGTAAATCACTCCATCCCCTGAAGCCGACCCCCGCCTTCCAATTCCTCAACTTTCTGGATTGGCATGAGCAGGGCGACGGTAAGCTATTTCTGGGAATTTCGATCGAAAATGGCCGCGTGAAGGACGAGGGCACCTTTCAACTCAAGACGGCGTTACGAGAGATTGTTGAAACCTTCAATTTGCCCATGCGGCTGACTCCCAGCCAGAACGTGTTGCTGTACGACATCAATCCGGCAGACAAAGACCGAATTCAGCAAATTCTCGATCGCTGTGGCATCCAACGGCCAGACGCGATCGACTCCTTGGTGCGAGATGGCATGGCCTGCCCTGCCTTGCCCACCTGTGGTTTGGCGACCACCGAATCAGAGCGAGTGATGCCCAGCGTCCTGGCTCGCATCCGTGCCCTGCTGGATCAAGTCGGACTGGCAAACGAACATTTCATCATTCGGATGACGGGATGTCCTAACGGTTGTGCCCGGCCATATTTGGCAGAGCTGGCTTTTGTGGGTACCGGCGCAGGCTTATATCAAGTGTGGGTTGGGGCTTCCCCCAATCAGGATCGACTGGCGAAAGTCTATATGGAAAAAATGCATGTAGACACGTTGGAAGCTACGCTGGAACCCGTGTTTGCCTTCTTCAAAACAGCACGGCAAGCGGAAGAAGGATTTGGCGACTTTTGCGATCGCGTTGGCGTGGAAGCGATTCAGGCGTTCGCCGCCACCTATCAACCCGGCGATTTTGCTACCGTTTTGGAAGAACCAGCCTCAGCCAGCCCAACCGCGGCGGCCAAAATTCGTCGTCGCGTCACGGTGCGAGAAGATGTCTACACGCGCTTACAAGAGACTGCCCTCAAGCAAGGTAAACCGCTTAGCCACCTGGCCACGGAAGCGATCGCCGCTTATCTCGAAAATCTGGATTAACCCAGCTCCGATTTCTGCATCCTTTCGTTCGCGTGCAACGAACTAAACCCCAGAAATCGACGGTCTAACGGGGAGTGTTGCCTATGCTGCAACGAGTTGTCGTTGAGCCAGCCAGAATTCAACCGCCAATCATTCAACTAACACCAGAGCAACAGCATTACCTGCATCGGGTACTGCGGTTGAAATTGGGCGATCGCTTCATTGCGATGGATGGGCAGGGGAACTCCTGGCTGGCCACGTTGAATCACGAAAATGCCCAGATTTTGGAAGCAGTGCCAACTCACACCGAATTACCTGTCGCGGTGACGTTGGTAGTAGCTCTGCCTAAAGGCAATGCATTTGATGACGTGGTACGACAAGCCACTGAGTTAGGCGTGGCGCAAATTCTGCCAGTCATGAGCGATCGCACACTCTTAAATCCCAGTCCCCAAAAGCTCGATCGCTGGCGACGCATTGCCCAGGAAGCCGCCGAACAATCAGAACGGCAAATTGTGCCTCACCTGCTTGCACCGATAACATTCACCGAGCATCTACACCAAGTAAAACCTTTGTCTCAGCCGTCTTTAGGCTATCTCTGCACGCCTCGTGATTGCTCACCTCACTTGCTCACCGTTCTCCTCTCAGCCGCACCTTCACAGCAACCCCCTGCTTCTCTCTACTTGGCAACAGGCCCAGAAGGTGGCTGGACAGAAGCGGAGATTGAGCAAGCGATCGCGGTGGGGTATCAAATTGTCTCGCTTGGCGATCGCATTTTGCGGGCAGTGACGGCTCCCATTGCAGCCTTGTCGTTAATTACCGCAGTTTATGACCGGGAGGGGCGATCGCTGCTCAGCCAGGAGGTTGCAGAATAGGTTAGCAGTGCCAACCAGATGCAGCAAAAGGTAATCAGATGGGTGCGGGTGAATGGCTCACGGTAGAGAAAAACACCCAACAGCAACTGCAAACTGGGGGCCAGATATTGAAAAAAGCCCAGCGTCGAAAGCCGTAACCGTTTAGCGGCATTGTTGAACCACAGGAGCGGTAGGGATGTTACGACACCGGCACCAACGAACAATCCGGTAAGCCACGGGCTGGTCGTGAAGTGTCCCGTTCCAGTTACCGCTCCGTAGCCAATCACCAGCAGCGCGATCGGTGCCATCCACAACGTTTCTACCGCTAGCCCCACCATCGGTGCAACTGGCACAATTTTACGCAGCAAACCATACATAGCAAAAGAAATCGCCAGACTGAGGGCAATCCAAGGTACGGTGCCTAACTGCCAAACAAAATTGGTGACACCCACAACAGCAAGCCCAACGGCAATTTGCTGGCCCCAGTGGAGCCGCTCCTTCAGAACCACGAACCCCAACAGGACACTAACCAGAGGATTAATGAAATAACCAAGACTGGTTTCCACAACACGATCGGTATTGACGCCATAGATGTAAAGCCCCCAGTTGACAGACAGCAGCAACGCCGTGAGCAGCAGCAATAGTAACTTTTTCGGTGCCTGCCAGAGTTGGATGAACTCCTTGCCACGCTGTTGGAGGGTTAACACGCCCAGCAGAAAACCCAGTGACCAGACCACCCGATGACTCAGCACCTCGATCGCTGGAATCGAGCCAAAAAATTTCCAATAGAGGGGGAACAAGCCCCAGGCCGAGTAGGCTAGGAGGGCATAGAACACGCCACTCTGGCTCAACGCTGCCCAACGAGGCCGGAAATCTTGCTGTTTGCTCAAAATCTTAGCCATCCTAAACCGAGGTTTTATCGCCGTAGCTAGAGGTAATGTCGCGAGGGCGAGCCAGAATGCCTGACCCAGTTTCGGACTTTCAATATCGTCCTTGTCTCAAGCAGTCTGACCAGGCTCCTATTCTAGAGGGAGACACGATCGCCTCACTTCAACCAGCCAGGTAAACCTCATCCAGGTCAGCTCCAACACGCTATCCTGAAACATCAGAATTAGACAAAGGACAGCGGATAGCATTATGCTCATCCGGGGCATCTTTTGGGCAAACCTTTTTTGTAGAGCAAACCTATGTTGGAACAGGTTGTAGCGGCTTTTGAACGGCGCGATTACCAAACCGCAGCCGAGTTGTTGCGGGAGTTGGTGCAGCGATCGCCGAACGATCCCTGGGTCAAGTTCTACATGGGCCGCTTGCAAGAAGTCTCTGGCAAACCCAGAGCCGCAGAGGAAATTTATCGGCAACTGTTACGCCACAACACCAACCCCAAATTGATTGCCCAGGCCCGCCAGGGGTTACAGCGATTAGACGAATTGGCCAAGGAGCAACGCAAAACCGCGATCGCTCAGGCAACCGCCAACCCAGAACAGCAAGAATTAGGCTTTTTGGTTCTGGAAGCCATTTCCCAGGAACGCCGCACCGAACTCGCTAAACGCTTTGCTGCCATCATTCAGACGGATGCGTACACGGCTCGTGGCCTGCTACCCAGTCGGGGCTGGCGGTTGTACCGAACAGGCGCGATCGGCGAACTCGCCGTGCTGGGGCAAGCACTGCGTGCTGCTGGCGTTCCCGCTCTGTGGCAGTCGCAGGCTAGCCTGCAAGCGATCGAAGTGTTTCAGGTCAAATATTTTCAAATGGTGCAGCCCAAAGCTGCGGTTGTCTGCCAGAATCAGGCTGGCCAAGTGGGGATGTTGACCTTTGACTGGGCAGAGGTGCCGCAGCGAGTAGAAGGCTTGTTGCCCCTATTTTCGCAGGTGGTGGATTTGGGTTATCGCGATCGGCTGGAGTGGAAAGAACACATCGAGGACTATGCCCACTTTTGCGATCTGCATTTGCCTCAACGTCGCTGCATTTTGCGGTTGCACGACGATCGCTACGATTTCCGCCAGGGCATTACGGCCCAGCGCGAACACGACACGCTGCGCCAACGCTGGAATGAGTTGACGGGTGTGCTTTTTCGGCAAACCCCCACCGGTTCTGCCTGGACCGAGTTTCAGTCCTTCGCTGAGAGTGCCGTTGACTTTACCGCGGCGATCGCTCGCCTGCCGCATCAGATCCACATTCCGCGCGGGTCGGACTGTTACCTTGACCCCACGTTCCATCTCTACAGTTGTCTCGCTTTACTGAAACTGAGCGCATAAAAAAGACGCTGTTACCAGCGCCTCCGTAAAAGTGTCAGGCTTATACGCTACTCAAAAACCCTTCTAACTGGCAGCATTCATCTTGCGAGCCATATCCAGGTAAGAAGACATATTGGCCCCTGGACGCCGCCGAGAGCCGTTGTTGGTAGGCACCAAATACTTGGTGGCAAAGGCAGTTTCCGAAACCGGTGCTTTCGTCACGGCTGGAGTGGGGGTAGGGGTCGCAGGCGCTTTAGGAGCAGCTTCAGCCGTTGCCGCCGCAGGTTTAGCCGCCGCAGGATCGCCAGCAGCAAGGGCAGCTAACTTCTCCTTCCGGGTTGAGGTTTTGGCAGGCTTGGCATCAGAATTATTGGTTGCTTCCGCGATCGCATCTTGCGAAACTGTCATGGGTGCAGCCTCAGGTGCGGCTGTTGGTGCTGGTGCGGGACTGGGAACCGTTGCGCTCTTGGAGTCATCGAACTCCAGAAAATACCCACCATTCCCTTTCTTGGCTTTGGGAGCGCTGCCTTCGATCGCTTTCTTGCCCCCAAACAACCCACCGATAAATCCGAAAATACCGGAAAAAATATTTTTGATTACATTAATCAGACCGCTCATCTCTATGCTCCTGAAGAGGTATCAATGCTGTCAGGCAAATGACTGGAAAAATTCAAATCTGAAGAAACTTGAATATGGAGCTACGACCGTGCCCGCCAACGAAATGGTAAGATCTTGACAAAATTACACAGTCGCAGGTGTTTCAAAGGCAAGTGTAGCGGCGATCGCATCTCGATCCACCATCCCTTTGATTATCTGAGTTGACGGATCCACCGAGCAAGATTAGTCTACATTTCTTCACCAAAATTCACTTTTTCACGCATCGATCTCATTAGGTTAAAGCAAGCGCTTGGCTCTGCCGCGTCTGCAACTCTGCTACCAAATTTTCTCCAGCCCGATGGGCTTCCCACTGACCGGAATCAAATCCTTGAATCTGCCAGGTTCCCCGCATCGATTGTTCGTCTTCGGCGATCGTGCCGATGTAAGCGATCGGAATTTGTGTGCCGGTGACGTATCGCTTCGTGAACTGAATTGCTCGACCCACCACTTCCCCCGCCACATAAGCTTCTCCCAGGCGGTTGTCGTCTAACACACTGCCACTCATGGTGTTGCCACCCTGCACGAGAGACGCTTCAAACCGAGTCGGCAGATCTTGCTGCCAGTAGGTGCCTAACCAATCTCCACTGATATTTGCCATCGCTCACCCTCACCCTGCTGCGTCTCCAACTTGAACAAACGATCGCTCCCCCAGCACCGCTTCTGGATACACGTAGTACTTAAACTCCAGCAAATTATGAAACGGGTCTGCCAGGAAAAACGTGCGATGTTCTAGGGGCGTATTGGGAAATCGCCGTTTTGGAGTTTGATAAAACGCCAGTTGTTGCCGTTCCACCCGATCGCGCAGCACTTCCCAATCGGTCTCAGAACGGAAAACTACTCCAAAATGACGCGGATAAATGCCCCGTTGTGGGATGAGCGGCTCATCCGTCACATGGGCCACCAGTTGATGGCCATACAGGTCGAGAATGACGGACGTGGCATTTTCGCGCCCGACCTGACACCCCAAACCATCCACATAAAATGCCTTGGTATCGGGAATATTGCCCACTGGAAAGGAGAGATGAAATAACGTGGATGTCATCGGTTGCAATCCCTTCTCGTTCATCGCAAACGGCCAAGGCTAGTGTCAAAATAAGGGGTGTTGTATAGTCCCCACCTTCATGCCCCTGGTTGACCTTAGCCCCACTTTCTACCCTACACCTTCCCTCACCAACTGGCTGATTGCAGTCGGGTTAAATACGATTCTGGGCACGATCGCCTGGTTTGTCCCGAAAAAGTTGTTGACACCCGCCGGGTTGCTCCATGCCTGGTTTTTGGGTGTGCTGGTGTGGGGCTGTTTGGGCTGGCAGGGGTACGCCGTGGTGATGTTCTACTTCCTGGTGGGATCTGCTGTGACGAAAGTGGGCATGGCCCAGAAAGAAGCAGAGGGCATTGCCGAGAAGCGATCGGGCGCACGGGGGCCAGAAAACGTTTGGGGGTCAGCCTTAGTGGCCGCACTATGTGCAGTGGGGGTGCTGGTGGCAACTTTGACCGTTCCCAACGCGCCCGCAACTCCGTTCGTCATCGCCCTGTTGCTGTTGGGTTATGTTGCCAGTTTCAGTACGAAACTCGCGGATACTTGTGCCAGCGAAATTGGCAAAGCTTACGGGAAACGCACCTTTTTGATTACAACGTTGCAACCTGTGCCTCGTGGGACAGAGGGAGCCGTAAGCTTGGAGGGAACATTAGCAGGCATTGTGGCGGCGATCGTCCTCTCTGTTCTCAGTTGGGCCGTCGGACTGATGCCCCTCATCGGCATTCCCATTTGTATCGTTGCTGCCTTCATCGCCACAAATCTAGAAAGCGTCATCGGTGCCACTGTGCAAACCAAATTCGCTTGGCTGACCAATGAACTGGTGAATATTTTGAATACTTTCATTGGAGCCGTTGTTGCCGCCGCGATCGGCTTTCTGCTTGGGCAATGAAGCGATCCTGCACAGGTTCCATAAAGCCTGTAATAGCCAATTGAGCGATCGATTAAGATAAAAATTCCTAGCTAACAGCAAAACGTCATGACACATTCCGTAAATAGCCAAAACGTTAGCCAACTCTTCAACACCTTCTTTCACTTAACACAGGAGCTTGAACCATTTGTAAAAGTGGATGATTTGAAAATTGCATTTGACTATCGGGGAAATGCTTATCTTCAAGGAAACGATTTTCACGAGCAGATCCACGCCAACTTTACATTGTGGCGGGAAGTGCGAAACGAGATACGATGCCTAATTGCAAAGCATCGGTCTTAACAGCAAACTGTAGGGGTGGGTTTAGCAGACCAATCTGTACGCTGCAACGGATTAAACAACAAACCCGCCCTTACCCAATACCGAAATGCTCACGCACGTCTTTCTCGTCCGAGCGGGTGAGACACCCACGCCACAGGTGATTTAATCCATAATCCTTATGGATTTTCCTGCAAAGCTCAAAGCCTTATCAGTAAATGTTGGTCATTCAACGCTAATTTTTTCTTATTCAACGTTGAATGTTTTTCATTCAGCTCCAAATCACTTTCATTCACGGCTGAATCAAAAGGACTTAGCGTTACGCCTTCAACTATCAGCCGTTAGTCCTTGCGACTTGAGCTTAAATCTCACGAGTTCAGACTTGAATGCCCAGCATTCCCTGATAACACTTTCAGCTTTGCAAGCTATGGTTCAGCTTGCCACAGGTGTTTCTGCGACCGTTGCTTTCGGTGTTCTGCTTTTCATTGCCCGGAACAGGGTTCCTAATTGCTCGGCAATGCCTTTCAAACCGGGGGTTTTCTTGGCTACTGTTTTCACGTAGTCGTAAACTGTCAAACTGCTAGACATTGCCTCACTACCAACTGCCATCAAAGTATCATCCACCTGTTCTGACAATTGATTCAACAGCATGTCAATTTCCATTAACGAGGTAGCTAATTGATAGTCGTTTGAGAAGCCATCAAGGTCAAAACTGGCAGGTAGAATGTTCCGGTTGCCCTGGGCAGCATTCAAACTGGTCTGCACAAAGGCCAGTCGCTTATCTCCCATCTTGAATAACCGCTTGCGCTCAGTCACACTCAGCGTAATCAGAAACGGTAGCTTTTGCTGAATCGTGGCGATCGCATTTCGGATTTCTTGTAAGTCAACATCCGGCAACTTCACATTAATGTCTTGATATGGCATAGAGTATCCCTGAAAATAAACAGCACCGAATCTCCATCGTTGGAATTCGTACCTCTATAATTCCCAGAGAGTCAGAAGACACTAACCCGCCAATCTATGGAGCTAACCGGATTCGAACCGGTGACCTTCTCAATGCCATTGAGACGCGCTACCAACTGTGCTATAGCCCCTTGTGCGTATACTATGATGACGCGAGATGGGGCATTCGTCAACTGATTACCCGATCGCTGCGTTAGAGTTTGTTAGAGAGAATGCACTGCAACATCATGGTAGACACTCCACCAAATGCACCTGGTTCAGATCAACCCAACGATCGTCTTGCTGCAATCAATGCCGACGAGATTTTGTTGAAACTACGGCGTAAAGAAGGCTCCTGGGTTGAATGGGGCCAAGCCTGTCAGACGCTTCAAAAAGCGGGGTACAGTTCCCAAACAATTTTTGAGGAAACCGGATTTGAACCCATTCACCAGAACCAGGTGATTGTCGCGGCACAGGTGTTTAACAGCATCATGGCCGCAGATGCCCCCAACTCCGTACTCACTCACTTTCAACAGAAAGGGAGTGATATCTTGTACGAGTTGCGGATTTTGAACCAGGCCGAGCGGGCAGCAGTGGCGGAATTGAGTCTGGCCAAAGGGCTTGATTATGAAGAGGCCCGAGAAGCAGCCAAAGCGGTCAAAGAGTTTTCGCGCTTGGGCACAGTGCCAGATGGTTTTACGGCCCATCCGGGTGATGCGATCGCCTATCAAATTTGGAAACAGGCACGCCAAAAATCTGATTTGCAGGAGCGATCGCGCTTGATTGCCAAAGGATTACGGTTTGCCCACAGTGAGGCTGCCCGTCAACGCATGGAACAACTGCTAACCGATTTCACCGTCGTCAAAGCGGCAACCGCTCCCCTCCTACCCCTGTACCGCTTAGAAGCCGATGAGCATTTGCCCAGAGCCTTACCGGTAGTCGGGCGTTTACCCTTAACCCGGGCTGACCTGCAAGCAGTTCCCTTCATCGAAGAAACGACTCCTTTCGGGATGGTGCAGTTTGCCGGAGCCGGAGCCTGGATTGCCGTGCCAGGGTGGCAAGTGGTGCGACTGGCCGAAGACCCAGTCGCGATTTTGTGTCCCAGTGAGCAGTTGCCAACCCCGGCCCCAGGACAAGTGGAGGATGTTTTGGTGATTGTCGATCGCGCCCAACGCGAGTGGGAGGCCAACAGCTACTTTTTGATCGAGCAGGATGAGACGTTGCAGATCCAATGGTTTGAAGCGGCTCCCACCGTTTCTCTGTTGGGGCGAGTTGTCTTGGTCATGCGGCCCAAAAAAGTGTTGGATGAGGATTACACCAAAGATCCCTGGCAATTAGACGAATAGCTACGGGCAGCGATAGAGCTGGTAAGGGATGCCAATGCGATAATGTTGGCTGGGGTCAATAGTACACACTGGCGATCGATTCATCTGATTCAAGCTCAGTTGTGGCGGATACCCAATGCGTTTCAGCCCTGGCGCAATCACCCACAAATTCAGGGGTGGCGGCAAAGGCTGAGGTATTTGGGCCAGTTGCTGCCACACTCTGCCATAGCCGTCTTTCTGTGCGATGAAGGCGAAATGCGGTTCAGTCGGACGGGGTGGCCATTCGCGTTCCAGTTGCAACGCGAAACTGAGTCCGAGGGCAATGTCTTGAAAGTCCTGATAAGCGGTCGTGACCAGCAGCGAGGATGACGGCTCTTGCAGCATCACACCCGCCACCTGCTCCGGCTGGTAAGGCTTTTGAAACACCTGATTGGACACAACCAGGATACTGCTCACGGTTGCAATCAATAGCACCAACGGCACCGCATATCGATCGCGCCCCCAACCGTTCAGCCCCCATCGCATCACCGGCTTTGTGGAAGAAAGCGGCTGACTGAGACCAGCCCCAATCAACGCACATAACGCTGGAAAGTAGATGAAGTTATAGCGGGGCACCTGGGTAAAATCTTTGCCCAACAGATAGGCGATCGCTAAAAACTGCGCCATCACAGCCAGACAAAACACCGCCAGCAGCCGGATGCCCAGCCGCGCCTCCATCGTTTGCCATAACCGCAAAAGGCCGCACCCCACCCGCCACGCCAGCCAGAGTGAAAACAGTGCCATCAACCCACCATTGACGATCGCCACTCCAACCGATTGATTTTCTAGCGGCAAGGCAATGACGGCCAATATCCAGCCACTCACAATCTGCAATAACGGCGCGATCGCGGCCAGCAGACCCGGAGCATTTACCTTCACCCAATCTATTTCAGGCCGATTCATGTGACTCAGCAGTGTTGGCAACCAAGGCAGGTAAGTCAGGCAAACCAGGGCGATCGCGAGCAGGGGCAGGAGCCGGGTGAGGGAGAGAGGCAGGGGGGAGGGGTGGGTAGGTTGGGTGAGGAAGAATCTGCTGTCTGCTGTCTGCCGTCTGCCTTCTACCATCAACACGATGACTTGGGCCACAAACGCAAGCAGGAAGAAGTAATGAATGTAAAATCCAAGGCTATTGATGGCAACCCAGCCGAACCAAACGAGGGGACGAAATTGTCGATCGCGCAGGTCGCACAGGATTTGGTACAGCCCAGATAACGCCAGAATCACGAACAGCATCGGCAAGGTGTAGTGGCGAGCTTCTTGGGAGAGGTAAACGGCAAAGGGCGACATGGCCATGATGGCCGCCCCGATGAATGCGGCCTGGCGCGAGAAGGCGAGAGCATTGAGGTGGTAAAGCGCGGCGATCGCAACAACACCGATGAGTGCTGGAAATGCCCGCAACTTCCAAACCCAGGAAAGCGGCAATCCATTCAACCCACTCAACCATTGATGCATCCAGCAAAAAAATAAGGGCGGGTGGACTGATTGGATAGCAACGGTTTGGGTAATTTGGGCGCAGGTGGCAGTGGGATTTAGGCGAAAGACTTGCTCAAAGTTCGAAACAGGCAAAACCTGTTCCAGCGGCACATCATAGTAAGTACGCCCAAAGCTAAACAGGGCTGTAATCACTTCATCCATCCACAGGGGTTTCAGTTCCAGATGCCAAAATCTGATAAGAACGCCCACCAGCAGGATGAGAACAAGACCAGGAATTCGTTTTGCGATCGTCATGCTGCTATTCAACCACAGCCCGTTCCACGATCGGTCCGCCTGCCACGATCGCTTGCAGTGCAGCTAGGGGTAACTGGGCAAAATACTGGCGATAAAATTGTTCTTCTTTAACGGCGATCGTGAATTGCTGGATGGCGTCGATCACCACAGGATTGGTCGCATCGGGCGGGGTTTGAGGTGGCCTTACTTGAACGCCATCGGTGGTTGATTTGAGGTCAAACCCAAGCAAGGTCAACGTTTTGAAGCCTTGACACAAGGCGGGATCGCCAATACCCAACTTATCTAACCATTGCTGCCGTGTGGCCGTTTTGCCAGTACGACTCAGGTACTTCGCAATGCCGACTAACTGTTGCCAGATTTCGGCGGGTGGAGGTGACGCTAGAGGTTCGAAGGCGATGGTGACAGGCCGCCCTTCCTGCTCAGCTCGCCGCAGCCACAGCCGCAATTCTGTCCAACTGGTGGGAGGAGTCCGGAGGATCAGGGGGGAATTGGGTGCGGGCGTTGGGGGTCGGGTTTCTGCCCTCTGCCCTCTGCCTTCCACCTTTTGCCCTCTGCCCTCTGCCTTCAGCCCCAGCTCATCAGTTTGCCGCTTTGTGATTTCAATATTCATCGCGGGACGTTCGACGATCGCCAGTTCAGCATGAGGCCGGAGGGCGATTAGCCGCACTTCGTAGCGTCGGTTGTAGGCATTGAAATCGAGTTCGACGATCGCATCGCAGCGTTCCTGCGGGAAATCATCGCGGTAGTGCCCCCACCAAATTCCGGGAAAGCCCTGTCCGCAGGAGTCATCCCATAGTTCAAATTCAGTTTTGATGTATTCAATTTTTTGGCCCCGGCGATCTTTAATTTTGCTGTTGCGCCCATTCGCAAACCAGCAATTGGCGATTAATAAACGTGGTACTGGATTGCCAATGCCGCAAGGTTCCAGCAGTTTGAGTTCCTGGAACAGCTCTTTGCCCAGATCATTCACGGTCAGGAGCAGATCCGCTTCGACCATGGGCGCGATCGCCTCACCGTGTTCCTGGCGTAACTGTTGGTTAATGGCCTCCGTGAACAGGGCCACATTTTCCACAGGCAAGCTCAACCCGGCAGCAAAGGGATGCCCCCCAAACCGATACAGCAGATGTTCCTGCCTCTTCACCAGTTGGTAAAGATCAATCTGGTTGACAGAGCGGGCAGAACCTTTGGCGAGCGGCGCAGGGGGCAGGGCGGGCGGCGAGGCGGCGGGGCGGGAAGGCAGCGGGACGGGGGGCAGGGGGGCAGCCGATCGCCAGCCTTCAGTACTTAATAAAATGGTGGGTTTGCCATGTTCCTGGGCAATTTGTCCGGCAACCAGACCGAGAATGCCGGGTTGCCACTGGTCATCGGTGAGCACAATGACTTGCGTGGTGGAAAGGTCGAGTTGAGTGATGCGATCGCTAACTTGCTTCAAGACATCTTTCTGTAAAGCTTTGCGGCGGGCATTCGCAAGTTCGGTGGCCTCGGCTAGATGGGTGCAAAGGTGTTTGTCCTGGCTAGTCAGCAGTTCGACACAAAAGTGGGCATCTCCCTGAATGCGGCTGACAGCGTTAATGCGTGGCCCTAAGCCGAAGGAAATATCGGTAGGGCGATCGCCGCTACGTTTGCAAAATTCCAGCAGTTTCGCGACACCAGGCCGGGTAGACGTGGCCGGATTGCTCTGCTTTTGCAGTTGTTCGATCCCGCGTTGCGCCAAATAGCGACAGTCGCCTTTGAGTTCTACCAGGTCGGCAATCAGACCGATCGCTACCAGATCCAGCAAGGCATCCAGCGGCTTTTGGGGCACGTCAGGTAAAGTTTCGTAGAGTGCTTCCACCAATTTGTAGGCAACAGCGACACCGGAGAGAGTCGCCAACGGATGAGCGGTGGGTAAGGTGCGCGGATTGACGATCGCGACGACGGGTGGACGGGCATCTGGAAGGGTGTGGTGATCCGTGATAATCACCTCCATGCCGAGTTGTTTGGCGTAATGGATTTCTGCCAAATTGTTGCTACCCGTATCGCAGGTCACAATGAGTTGGCAGCCTTTGGCTCGCAGTCGCTCTAATCCTTGTTGAGAAAGGCCGTGGGATTCAGTCAGGCGATTGGGGATGTAGTAGAACAGCGTTTTTTGTGGCTGGAAAAATTGCCCCAACCCATCCCATAAGACGGCGGTTGCAGTAACTCCATCAGCATCAAAATCGCCCCAAATTCCAACAATTTCCTGCTGGGCGATCGCGCGTTGTAAGCGTGCTACTGCTAACCGCATCTCCGCTCCAAACTCAAACGGGCTGGCCGGTTGATAGTGACTTGCACTCAAGAATCCGGCAATTTGCTCTGGCTGATACAAGCCCCGTTGCCAAAGAAGTTGCGCCAACACAGTACCCTTCAGCGTTGGGATCACTTGCTGAATCGCTTTCACCAGCCATTGCGGCGGTTGGTTAATTTGAATTTGCCATTGGAGTTGTTCTGGCATTAGCAATTAGAACAATATGTTTAGCGACATAGTCGTGCTCATGGTTCTCCTGTCCAGATGAAACCACTTCTATGACTAAAGCGGGCGGTGGTATATCAGCATGGAGTAAGACTTGTTTAAGCTTAGAGAACACGGCGACTGACGCTTGAGAATGCATCATTAAATCTGGGTCACGAACCGTTGCAACCGAATTGCTATAACCTCTGCCATGTGAAACCTGGCAGACTTCGGCGTGAGCGCTCAGTCGAACGAGGCGCGTCAGAACACCTACCCAGAATCGGCATTTCAGCTATTTGATAGGTTCTAAGTGTTCTGACCATAGCTATAAATGCAATTTGCTGTTTCATGCCCAACTGGATACAGGAAACGTTCATGGGGAACGGATGAAATGGATAGCGTATTCGCTTGAATCACAAGAGCGATCAGCGTTGCGCTAGGAGGGGCGATCGTGTTGGTTTAACCAAATCACAAGATCGTCCATAGTCGAAAAGCGCAGCAGCGCAACAGCCAGGGCTTCGAGTTGCTCTAGGCTAAGTACAGCGAGACGATCGGGAATACCTTCTGGCAAGGGGGAAAAGCGTTGATTGAGGAGGAGCAACACCAGCGATCGGCATTCTTCCAACCGTCCTTCTTGCCGTCCTTCTTGCCGTCCTTCTTGTTGCCCTTCTGCTTTTGCTTCCTGATACACTCGTGTTTCTTGTAAGCGAATACCTAACATGACCTCGACCTCCATCCGACTCATTTGGTCAAACTTGTACACCATAATCGTCGCAATCATATTTATTATGGCGCGGTTAATAGTGGGATCAGTGACTTCTCGCTGTGATCTGGCAAGTAATTCTCGTGCAGTTGGAGCGACTGCATTTTCATCAATCGTCGTCAGCACCATCAACGCAACGCCGATCGGAAGTTGCTGAATTTCACCCAACTCATCAAGATAGATGCGGTGAATATGATCGCTTTCCAACAGCATTTGGTAGGGTTGCAATTGATTTTGCTCAGCGCTGCGAGATGGATAGATAACAACAGCTTGCCAATCGTAGAACCGCCGCCGGTTGCGGTAGAAGTATAGAAATAACTCCCCGAATAAACGCTCGTAAAGCCACTCATCTTTCTGAAACTGCACTTCGCAAAAGTAAACGACTCCAGAGCGATCGCTCTCTGGTGGTAGAAACACGCCATCAATCTCGAACTTCGGCTCTTTTACTGCAACACAGTCAAACCGATAAGCCGCAGCATTTTGGGGTGGATAAGACACCAACTCAAATAGCAAGCTGGGGTATTGCTGGAACAGTTGGTAAAAGATAGAGTCTCGCCGCATTTCAGGATTTTGTCGGGCGGCGGGGGCGCTTCCAGACGGCGCGTTCAGCTTTTTCGCGTTCGTAGGCGATTAACTTGCCATAGTATTCATGCTTGCTCAGGTTCATAGACAAAAAAACGTGCTTACGCACATTGCCAAACCCCTTGCGACTAAAGAACTTGACGGCTGGAATGTTCTCCGGATCAGTATCGGCCATCATGAAGCGGGCACCGTCATTAATCATGCGTTCCACCAGGCGATCGACGAGCGAATCCGCGACACCACGCCGCTGGAAATCAGGACTGACGCCCAACCAGAGAATGTACCCGTAGGTCCAGGTGGCTTTGCTAATAATCGTTCCCAGGACGAACCCTGCTAGCTTGCCCTCAGATTCTGCCACCAAGCAATATTCTGGGTCGGTATTGTACAGCCCAATGACTTCCCATTGATCCCAGGTGCGATAGATGAATGGATAGCGATCGCTGGTAAACAATTGTTCGCCCAAATGATACACCGGAGCCAGCTCATCAATATCCATGTCACGAATGACAATCGGCAGCAATTCATCGGGTTTGGTTTCGTCAGTCATGGCTGAAGTTAAAGGAGAGGATTGCGAATGAAAACAGATCGTTTGTTCAGCAAGATACATTGAGCAGCGGCTGATTGCTATAGGGGTACTTCGGCAATGTCAGCAAGAGATGAGAGGGCAAAGAAACGATCGTTGTGATTTCCTTCTTCAGCGTCCTGCAAGGAGTCGTTCAGGTCAACGGGGATTCGACCACACCGCAACGCAAATGCACAGGCGTCACAAGCAGTCGCCCCTTCCTTAAGCTGGGGCAAGGATTCTCCAGCTTGATAATGAGCCAGCCACTGGGTCAGTTGATGGAGCAATGACCTTAATTCTCGCCGAGTTGCTGCATGCTTGTGCTGGTTGTACTGAAATATCAAGCTTTGCGGAACACCCCGATCCAGGCCATCTCGATCCTGGTTGCTCTGGAAGAACCAATACACCATGGCGATCTGGTCTGGTTGATACGTGCTAGTCTCCGCCAGGATGAACGGATATAAGCGAGTTTGCCAGTGCTGCTCTAGCCGCTGTGGAGCTGGTGGACGTGGATAAGTTTTCCAGTCCAAAATTCTGGCGTGTTGCTGGTTCGTAATCAACACATCGTAGCGAGCCGTTAGCAGGTAGCCCTCAAATTCCAGCAAGCGATCGCATTCTGGTTGCGGCAGCCCATCCCCTAAAATACGGGCAGACGCAGCCTGGAAGGAGGCAAACCATTGCTGCAACTGGGCGTCCTGCTGCACAACAAGTTCAACGGGTAACGCCAGCAGCCATTGCTGCAACAACCGGTGAAATTGTGCCCCTTGTTGTAACCGTTCCTGTTGGTCGATCGCCTCTGGCGTACCCAATTGATCCAGCACGACATGCTGAAACTTGCGCGGGCAGGTGGATAGCAAATTGAGTTGGCCTTGAGAAATGCGCAGCATTCACCTGAATCCTTTCGTCAACATCATCCTTTAGTTAAGACAAACACGCTGCCTTCATTGCCCCGGCCAATCCGCAGGTCTTGATCCAGGTAAGTAATGTCGAGCCAGCCCCGTTGCTCGCGATTGGTAATGGCAAAGTCGATCGCCCGGAATTTACCACCCGTTTCAATTTGGGCAATAAACTCTTGCGGCGTTTGATAGTCGATCAATCGTTGCAGCCCCAGGATCGAGCGTTCGAAGGTCACGTTGACCCGGCGATCGCTCACGGGTGCAAAGCTAGCCGCCACACTCACAATGCCTTCCAGGAGTGGCAAGCCATACACTTCGGCAATGTTATAGACCCTGGCTTGGGCGGCGCGAATGGATTGATAAACCTGCCCCAACTTCAGTAATGGCACCTGATCTAAACCCAGAATGCCGCGACTGGTGGTGTAAACTAAGCGCCAATCGCCTTCTAACAAATCGATCGCCTCAACGGGTTTGGGAGTGGGATTACGATCTTCCAGTTGGGCGATCGCCGCCAGGATGGCCTGCTTTTGCGACTCTGTTGCCAAGAGTCCGCGATTTTTACCCGCGACCATTTCCATCAATTCAACTTTGCCAATCATGAGTGGCCTCCTCCGGTCTAGTGGGCAGATTTTTTTCGATTGAATTGCTTTATGAAATACTTGAGATGGGAATCAAGCAAATGCCTTGCATTCTGTCAAAAGAGTGATACACTCTGGTTGATTTATTGGCGGAATGGAAATACAGAGATTTTTTTGGCTGATTGCCTTGATCTTTCAGTATACTGACCGCACCTTACACCGAACTAACCCAGGTATTTATGGCGTACAATCCCTCCTTACACGAAGAACCGCGCAACCAACGCGCCACTGTTTCAGCAAAACGACAGGCTGTGTCCATCTTAGGTTGGCTGGAAGAGTCTGGGCGCTTGCTAGCGCGGGACAGCAACGATTTTGACTATGCCGACGATGAAGAAGAAATCAACGAACTGATGGCTGGTGAGGATAATTCCTTCGATCTAGATGATGATGACGATGATTTGGAATTAGATGACTAGTCCTAAAAAGAATCATTTAGCGATCGCCAATGTATTCTTTAACCATTTTCATCTGGCCCATCCCGTTTTAAGATTTGTGTGGTTGTGAGCGATTGATTAACATTGCCTGGTTGTTACAGCTAGCGATGTGTGTAGTGTGTGGAGTGAGATAACGCTTGTGGACGCAAAACTGTTCTACCGTAGTTCGTTCAAACTCTCAGGGGCGTTGCTGTTTGGATTGTTGGCCGCAGGGTTAGGCGCAGGTGCCCTCTACCTGGATTGGTTGGCCGGTCGATCGCCAGTGCAAGTCGAGTCTTTGACTTTCCCATTCTGGATTTGTGCCCTGATTACAGCCCTGCTTGGATGCTGGGTCGTGCCTGCGCTCCGTGCCCTTAAGGCAGGCCAAACCATTCGCGAAGATGGTCCCCAGTCGCACCTCAAAAAAGCAGGCACACCTACGATGGGTGGGATTTTCTTTGTGCCAGTGGCGCTGGTCGTTTCCCTGCTTTGGTCTGGGTTCGCCCCTCCAGTCGTCGCTGTCGCTGGTCTCACCTTCAGTTATGGGTTGATCGGCTGGCTTGATGACTGGCAAATTATTCGCCGCAAGTCTAATAAAGGCATTTCTCCCCGCATGAAGCTGGCGCTCCAAATTGGCTTCGGCGGGTTGTTTTGTTTGTGGGTCGGGCTAACCCAGCCTGCGACGATTACGAATTTGGCTCTTCCCTTAGGATTAGTACTACCTCTCGGTCTGGCATTTTTCCCAGTTGCCTGGTTTGCGCTGGTGGCAGAAAGTAACGCCACGAACTTGACGGATGGATTGGATGGGTTGGCCGGTGGCACCGTGGCGATCGCCCTCTTAGGGTTAGGGGCTTACGTTGCGCCCACGTCTCCAGAACTGATGTTGTTTTGCGCCTGTTTGAGCGGTAGCTGTTTAGGCTTTTTAGTTCACAATCGCAATCCAGCGCGCGTGTTTATGGGAGATACGGGTTCCCTTGCGTTGGGTGGAGCCTTAGCTGCGGTGGCGATTTTGACCAATGCGCTAGCGGTTTTGTTAATTCTGAGCGGCCTGTTCTTCATTGAGGCTGTGTCTGTGATGATTCAGGTGGGGTATTTCAAGGCGACAAAAGGCCCAGATGGAGTAGGTAAGCGCTTTTTCAAAATGTCCCCTTATCACAATCATTTAGAATTATCGGGCTGGTCAGAAACTCAAATTGTTGCAACGTTTTACTTGGTCGGTGGGTTACTTGTTTTCCTAACGCTGGCAATTTTCTAGCATCTTTTGGCAAAGAAGCCATTGCAACCCGATCGGTAGGAAGCTGCTCCTACCGATTTTTAATGGGCGATCGAGGAAGCGGCTGATGGTGAAGATGCGGGGTGAATTGTTGTGGTCATCATGGCGATCGCGTTCCGCGCGACCGACTCATTAACGTCCCAAAATCTGCTATGATTACTTATCGAATAACTGGAGAGATGGCTGAGTGGTCGAAAGCGGCAGATTGCTAATCTGTTGTACGGATCGAAAGGCCGTACCGAGGGTTCGAATCCCTCTCTCTCCGTTTTATATCTAATTGATTGCTGACCCCAGTCTCTCTAAGCAGCTTTAGCAAAGAAGATTGGGGTTATTTGTTGCTTGCATCGCGTCATACGTTCCTTACTGCTCCGCTTCACCCTGAGCAGAGTGATTCGAAAGCAGCTTAAAGCTTGATATCAATCATCGCTGTCATTTTCACGGTAGAGCATGGAGCATCGTTTCAAGCTGCTGAACTCGCTGTTTCTTGAACAAGATTATGAAAACTGAATGTGACTTTCAACAGAGAAGTAAGGTTTCGTGAAGATTCAGTATATTTTCATACAGCTTAAGAAGATCTTAGTAATTCCTTAAACTCCGCATGGGAACTTAATTGGCGGATTCTCTTAAGAATCACAAAGTCTTCAGTGTTTTTACGTAGCGAGGGATTTGCACCGTTCTATCTGATTGTCCACTTTCTTGTGGACGTTTCAGGGTTGAAATGGCCTTTCAATTCCCGTGAGTTTGACCCGATCTGGTTACGTCCGGTGCTATCTACCTGAAACAAGCTTTGCCATGCCCCTATTAGCACAATACATCGGTACTTACTCAACTAATCCATACTTACGACTCGGAGATTTTAGTCAATATGGCCCTTAATCGTGGTGATATCGCATTCGTTCAATACAATGCCGATGGCACTGATAATTTTGCATTCGTCGCTCTTGCTGATATTCCAGCCGGCGAAATCATCCTGTTTACCGATAATGGTTGGCTGAATACAAACGCTTTTCGTACGACGGAAGGAACCATTACCTGGACGGCTCCTGCGAGTGGAGTCACGGCGGGCACTGTAATTACAATTTCTACAACACCTGATACCACGCTCGGAACCGTATCCGAATCTGGAGATTTGAATTTCTCCGGTGATGGTGATCAGATCATTGCTTATCAAGTGAGCAGCGGTGTGATTACCCCGATCGCCGCTTTGAACAACGAAGGAGCCGCCTTTCAAGCAGATGCCACTAGCTCTAACACCAGCGCACTCCCTCAGGGCTTGGTTTTGGGTGAAAGTGCCGTAGCTCTGACGGAAATTGACAACGCAGTTTACACGGGACCCACCAGCGGCGACAAAGCGACCCTGCAAGCGGCACTAAATAACCCAGCCAACTGGACGGGAGATAATTCAATCAATCAAACGTTTTCTGGCAGTTTTACGATCGGAGGAGGGCCAGTTCCAACCGTTCCAACGGTGACGATCGCCGCCACCGATGCCAGCGCTGCCGAAACTGGGGGGCAGATTCCCAACACGGGCACATTCACCATTACCCGCAGCGGGAGTACAGCCGCAGCACTCACTGTTAGCTACACCGTTGCCGGAACCGCCACCAACGGCATAGATTACAACGCGCTAACTGGGACCGTCACCATTCCGGCAGGGCAGGCTTCAACCACGATCGTGATTTCCCCTGTGAATGACGCAAACGCCACGGAAGGCAATGAGTCAGTCGTTGTCACATTGAGTGACACAGCCACTTACGATTTAGGCGCAGCCAGCGCCGCCACAGTGACGATCGCTGACAACACAACGGGGACATTGCGGAAAGTCGGTGGAGCCATCGGTACGGGTGCCGAAATTCCGGCATTTGACCCCGCGAGCGATCGCCTCTTCGTCGTTGCTGGCACCACAGTAGAAATTTATGGGGTGAGCAACACTGGCGCACTCAGCCAGATTGGGGCACTTACCCCTGGGTTTGGCGCTCCCGCTGGCACCGAAGTTCTGCCCAACAGCGTTGCCGTGAAAAACGGCCTGGTTGCGGTGGCCTACGCCATTCGGGAGACGGCATTGGGGACGCAACAAATCGGCAAAGTTGCGTTCTTTACGGCTGCTGGAACATTTATCAATGCTGTGGATGTTGGCTTCTTGCCCGACATGCTCACCTTTACGCCCGACGGCACAAAAGTCTTGGTCGCCAACGAAGCCGAACCGAACGAAGACTATACCAATGATCCGGAAGGCTCCATCAGCATTATTAATCTGGCCAATGGAGCAATCAATGCCACGGTAACAACGGCAGACTTCACAGCATTTAATAGCCAGAAGGACGCTTTGATCGCTGCTGGCGTTCGAATTGTGAAGTCAGATGCAACAGTTGCGCAAGATGTGGAACCGGAATACATTACGTTTTCTGCGGATGGGCAAACGGCCTGGATTACCTTACAGGAAAATAATGCGATCGCCGTACTGGATTTGCCCACGAACACGATCACGGAGATCAAACCGCTGGGCTTAAAGAACCACAGTCTACCCGGAAATGGCCTTGATCCGAGCGATCGCGACAGCGGCATTAATATTCGAACGGTGCCAGTGTTTGGACTATATCAGCCGGATGCGATCGCCAGCTACACAGTCAATGGCCAAACCTACTTCATCACTGCTAACGAAGGAGATGCACGGGTTCGACCAACCGGAGACGGCATTGTTCCGGGTGTGGATGAGGGCGATATTTTCAATGAAGAAGTGCGCGTGGGCAGTAGTGCCTACGTGCTAGATCCCACAATCTTTCCCAATGCTGCCACTTTGAAGGGGAACACGAATCTGGGGCGCTTGACAGTCTCCAACCGCAGCGGCGACTTAGACGGAGATGGGGATTTTGACCAGATCCATGCATTTGGTGCCCGCTCGTTTACCATTTGGGATGCCAACGGTAATCAAGTCTTTGATAGTGGCGATCAGTTTGAGCAGATTACAGCCGTCCAGGTGCCCAGCCTGTTCAACTCCAACGGAGCCGCAGCCACCTTCGATACGCGCAGTGACAACAAAGGGCCAGAACCGGAAGGGGTCGTGGTGGGTGTTGTCAAAGGGCGCACTTACGCTTTCATTGGGCTGGAGCGCACTGGGGATGTGATTGTTTACGATGTCACCAATCCCACTCGTCCCTTCTTTGTGGAGTACATCAATACCCCAGAAGATGTCAGCCCAGAAGGTTTGACCTTTGTCGCCGCCGCCGATAGTCCCACTGGTAAACCGCTGCTGATTACGGCGAATGAAGTCAGCAATACCGTGTCGGTCTTTGAATTCACGCCACCGCTGCAAATCGGTGACATCCAGGGGGCAGGGCATACCTCGCCGTTTGTGGGGCAATCGGTCACGACGATCGGGATTGTGACGGCAGTTGATTCCAATGGGTTTTACTTCCAAGACTCGATCGGGGATGGCAATATCGCCACATCTGACGGCATTTTTGTGTTTACGAGCAGTCGCCCGACTGTTGCCGTTGGTGATGAGATCCGGGTAACAGGTACGGTTAGTGAGTTCATTCCGGGCGGTGCTAGCACAGGTAATCTTTCGACAACTCAGATCAGTGGAACTCTGACAATTACAACTCTGTCTACCGGAAATGCCTTGCCTACCGCCGTGGTGCTGGGCGTCGATCGCACGCCACCCAATCAAATCATCGATAACGATCAGGCAACTCCTTACAACGTTTTGCAAGGCGGTGGAGTCTTTGATCCTGTAGGAGATGGCCTCGACTTCTACGAAAGCCTGGAAGGAATGCGGGTGACGGTTAATGATGCGCTGGCGGTCAGCGCGACCAATAGCTTTGGTGAGATCTTCACTGTCGCGAACAATGGCGCGGGGGCAACTGGCTTGAGTCAGCGCGGCACCATTAACATTGCCCCTGATGATTTCAACCCAGAACGGATTCAAGTCCAGTTTGACAGCGGCATTCTGCCAAACTTTACCCAAAGCGTGAATGTGGGTGCGCAGTTGGGGGATGTCACCGGGGTGGTGGGCTACAACTTCGGCAACTTTGAAGTCAACGTGACAGAACCTTTTACTGTGGTTGCACCGTCTACCCTCACGCCAGAAGTCACAACCCTCACCAAAACAGCGGCAGGCTTGACGATCGCCAGTTACAACGTCCTCAACCTCGATCCAAAGCTGGAAGATGTCAACCGAGTCAGCGGCAATACCCCTGCTCAACGCCAGAGCAATGTGGATGATGACACCGCTCGCTTTACCGCGATCGCCCAACAAATTGTGAACAATCTCCTGAGTCCAGACGTTTTGGGCTTACAGGAAGTGCAAGACAATGATGGAGCGGAACTGAGCGATGTTACCGCCGCTAACGAAACGCTGCAAAAACTGATCGATGCGATCGTGGCCGCCGGTGGCCCTACCTATCGATTTATTGACAATACTTTCATCGGTGATGATGCCAGTGGGGGACAACCGGGCGGCAACATTCGGACGGCGTTCCTCTATAACCCCGATCGCGTCAGCCTGGTGGATGGGTCGGTGCGGACGATCGGGAGTCAGGCACCTGGCCAAGCATTTGAGGACACCCGTCTACCGCTGGTCGCCACCTTTGAGTTCAATGGCAAAGAAGTGACAGTGGTCAACAACCACTTCTCCTCGAAAGGCGGAAGCAGTCCACTGTTTGGGGCGAATCAACCTGCCGCCGATCGCCAGGAAGATCCCACGATCAACGGGAGCCTCGATCAGCGGCAGGCCCAGGCTCAAGAAGTGAAAGGCTTCGTTGATGGCCTGCTCGCCAACAATGCCAATGCGAATGTCGTCGTCGTTGGTGACTTGAATGAATTTGAATTCATCTCACCGCTGCTGACGCTGGAGCAATCCCTCACGAACTTGACCAATACTCTGCCCGAAAATGAGCGCTATAGCTTCATCTTTGACGGCAATTCACAATCCCTGGATCACATTCTGGTGAGTCGCAACTTGACTGGTCAATCCAGTTTTGACATCGTTCACGTCAATACCGAGTTTGCCGCTACGCCCGATCGCGCCAGTGACCACGATCCTTTGCTTGCTCGCTTTAACCTGGCCCAAAGCGTGGTGAACGGCACAGCCAGACGCGATACCTTAACCGGCACTAATGACGGTGACATCATCACTGGCGGGATTGGGGCCGACATTATTACCACTGGCGGCGGTCGCGATCGCATCGTCTACACCAGCATCCGCGATGCGGGCGATGTCATTACCGACTTCACCGTCGGTCTGGATAAATTGGTGTTCACTCAGTTGCTCGATAGCATCGTACCGGGCGGCTACACCGGCACCAATGCGATCGCCGATGGGTATGTGAGCTTTGCTGCTCAAGGAACAAACACGATCGTTCGGGTTGATCAGAATGGGTTAAACAATTCCTCCCCTGGTCGCAACTTCCTGACATTGCAAAATGTCTCCTTAGTCGAAGCGAATAACCCCAATAACTTCGTGTTCTAAAACACTTGATTAGACTGATTGAGACTATGGTATAAATTCTGCATAAATTCTGTATGAAATCCAGAAAAACCACCTAAGAATTGATTGCCATACTCAATCAGTCTATTCAGAATAGTAAAGTAAGCCCTGAATCGAGAAACATTGAATTTTCATCAGTGGCATACATCAAGCACTAACAAATTCAATTCAATTGCATCTACCTGTAAATCTGCTTTACTTACCGTTGTTTTTTACAGTGTAGAGACGTATGACTTTCGCAAACCTTGTCAATAACCTTACCCTTGCTACCAGCGCCACTGCTGTCATGCTGGCTAGTAGTTTAGCTGCCTCCGTCCCTGCCCAAGCAGCAAGCTTAGACCTTAGCACTTGGACAATTTACGGTGATGCCGTTCTGTCTCCTAACTCTGCAACGATTACCAATGCGTTAGCAGACGGAACGGATGATGACATCAACTTGAATGTTTCAGGAAGTGACCCACTAGATGTTGACACTCTGGAAACAAGTCTCGGCTTGCCACCTGGGACGCTCGGTTTTGATGCTCAAGAGGGATCAGCGATCGGCACTCTCCTATCCTCTATCAATGCCGGAGATGTCTTCAGCTTCGACTGGAGCTTTAATGATTTCGATGTGCTTGACTTCGGCTTCGTGACGATTGACGATACAAGCACCACTGGGCTTGATCTGCCAGTGTTTAACTTAACGGGGTCTACACCATTCTCCTATACCTTTGCAGCAGGTGGAAATTATCGGATCGCGATCGGAGTTATAGATCAAACCGATTTTATTGGCTCGTCCGTTCTCAACGTCAGCAATGCTCAGTTAATTCCCATTCCGACGCCTGCTCTGTTGCCAGGGTTAATTGGTTTGGGTTTGGGTGTGTGGCGGAAGCGCAAAGAGGTTGAAGAGTAGGGACATCATCTTGAATCAGAAGATTAACGAATAACTTTGCGTTGAACAGCGATCGAAATGTAAGTTTCGATCGCTGTTCAGTTGGCAGTACCGAAATAGAATCTGGAGTGTTCGAGCCGCGATCGTTTTCGCCACCAGAATGGCACTCCGATTCCTATAATCAAGACACCTTATATTTGTGCAACGTCGAGGAGTTTGGTTCTGCCATGAGTAAATTGGTTTCCCCCAGCCCGGTTCGTCCTTTCAGAGCGGTTTCCCTAGCCGCGACCGCTCTCGCTTTGGGCATTGTCACCGCTGCCTGTCAAGAGCAGGGCACGGCCCCAGATGGCGACACCACCTCATCCCCAGCGGCAACAGGCGGACTCAAAATTGGCTCCCTCCTGCCCGCAACTGGAGATCTGGCCTCAGTGGGGCAACCGATGCTAGCCGCCGTGCCCTTACTGGTCGATACGGTGAATCAATGTGGTGGCGTGAATGGTGCGCCTGTAACCCTAGTGCCCAACACCGACGACCAAACCGATCCCACGGCTGGCGCGGATGGCATGACCAAACTGGCAGAAGTCGATAAAGTCGCGGGGGTGGTGGGTTCTTTTGCCAGTAGCGTGTCGTCCGCCGCTGCGCCGATCGCCGCTCGCAACAGAGTTATGCTGATTTCTCCCGGCAGCACCAGTCCTGTCTTTACAGAAAGAGCCAAAAAAGGGGAATTTCAAGGCTTTTGGGCACGGACTGCCCCCCCCGACACGTATCAGGCGCAAGCCCTGGCAAAACTGGCTTATGACAAAGGGAGTCGTCGAGTCTCGACAGTAGTCATCAACAACGATTACGGTGTTGGATTTGAACGCGAGTTTGTGCAGGCATTCAAGCAACTGGGGGGGACAGTCATCAATGAGGCCAAACCCACGCGCTACGATCCCAAAGCGACGACTTTTGCCACCGAGGTGCAAGCGGCCTTCAGCGGCCAGCCAGATGCAGTTGTGGCCGTTGCCTACGCGGAAACTGGGGCACTGTTGCTGAAAACAGCCTACGAGCAGGGCTTGAAACAGGGTGTGCAGATTCTGCTGACGGATGGCGCAAAATCCGATCAGTTTCCGGCGCAGGTGGGTAAAACCGCCGATGGCCAGTTCATCCTGACCGGAGCGTTGGGAACCGTTCCTGGGGCCGACGGTGAAGCCCTGGCAGAATTTACCAAAATCTGGCAAGCCAAGTTTAATCAGCCACCTGTAGAATACGCGCCCCACGCTTGGGATGCAGCAGCCTTGTTAGTTCTATCGGCTCAAGCAGCTAAGGCAAACACTGGGGAAGCGATTCAAAGCAAACTGCGAGAAGTGGCTAATGCTCCCGGTGAAGAGGTGTCGGATGTGTGTCAGGCATTGAAGTTGCTTCAGGAAGGCAAGGATATTAACTATCAGGGAGCCAGCGGTAATGTCGATATTGATGAGAATGGGGATGTGGTGGGTGTTTACGACATTTGGCGGGTTGAGGCAGACGGCAAACTAAAAACCGTCGATAAGGTCAGATTGCAGTAATCACGAGACGGACGATCGCGACTCTCTCATGCGATCGTCCGGTAAAGGGTATCGCGTTGCTGATAGGGTCTGCCAAGAGAGGAAATTGCCTGTTGAAGATCGGCGACTTCCAGGCAAGTGCCGCCCTGTGCGCCTGCCATTGTGGTGATGTGTTCTTCCATCAAGGTGCCGCCGAGGTCATTGCAACCCCAACGGAGAGCTTCTGTGGCTCCTGCCAAGCCGAGTTTCACCCAACTGGGTTGATGGTTGGGAATCCAATGGCCCAGATACAATCGGGCGATCGCCGTCAGTAAGAGGGCATCCTGGAGGACGGGTTGATCGCGTCCAACTCTGCGCCGTAAAGGTTTGGGGGCTTCCTGGCCGACGAATGGCAGCAAAATAAATTCAGTAATGCGAGCAGGATAACCGTGCTGGAGAGCGGTTTGCTGGAGCGATCGCAAGTGTTCCAAATGCCGAATCTGCTGGGTAGGGGTTTCGATGTGGCCAGAGAGCATCGTGCTGGTTGTCGGCAAACCTAATCGATGAGCCGTACTCACAATCTCCAGCCAGGTAGCAGTGTCAATCTTTTCCGGGCAGAGGATTTTGCGCACATCGTCATCCAGTACCTCGGCAGCGGTTCCGGGCATCGAGTCTACACCCGCAGCTTGCAGTTCAGTAATGACTTCAGCGTAGGTTAGCCCATCTTCACGGGCGATAAATTGCACTTCCTGCGGCGAAAATGCATGGAGGTGAAGGTGCGGAAACTGGGCTTTGATGCCCGTGATGATGCGCAGGTAGTAATCCAAAGATTTGCCATTGAGTTTGGCGGTAGGGTTTAAACCACCTTGCATACAGATTTCGGTGGCTTGCCGATCGACCGCATCGGCGGCTTTTGCTAAAATTTGCTCCAGATCCAACCAAAACGCTCCAGCTTCTCCCTCGTCGCGGCGAAAGGCACAAAAGCTACAGTGTTGTTCACAGATGTTGGTGAAATTGATGTTGCGATTGATCACGTAAGTCACGGTATCGCCGACTAACGCTTGCCGCAACCGATCGCTGGCAGCCTGGATGAACGCTTGCTCGTGCGGTGCCGTGCGGGTAAGCAAAAAGAGGCCCGCTTCAGGTGTGAGATTGGTGCCTGTGAGCGCACGATCGCAAATCGATTCAATAGTTTCCGTAAACACAGCACATTTAACAACCCAACCTCTTCAGCCTACAGCAAGCGACGGCAAGAAGCAGGCACAATCAGTCATCCAACAACTTCAAAATACCAAGTAGCTGATCTTCGTTATCCAAATTCCCAACAATTTTACGCACCGGTAAGGGGTAAGCTCTCACCAGGGTGGGCGTAGCTGTGACTTGATCGAGTTCAGCCTGCTCCGGATGTTGAGAAACATTGATCAGTTTAAGGGTGTAAGGCTGATTCAATGTGTGTTCTAGAAGCTGATGCAATTTTTGGAGTGTTTGCTGAGTCGCAATACTATGTCCAGAGACAAAGAGCCGTAATACGTATCCTTGAGAAGGAGGCTGTTCCATCGCTGAGGTTGTCACTGCTGAGAAGTGCGTGAGCGGATTCGCAACAAGTTGATCGTATCTTACAACTAAGTCATGAGATTCCCAGAGCTGCGGAAATTGGGTCCGGTAGGTTGCCAGGACGATCGGGTCACAAATTGTCGATTGAGGCAGCGTTTTACTCCAGTCCAGGCTACCTGTTTCAAAAATGGCGTTAAGCAGGGGTTGATAGCGAGCCACCAGCGGTGAAGCTTCAGCAATCTGGGTGAGGCGTTGTGTGGTGGGGTCAACACTGCGATCGACGGTTGCCGTGTAACAAGGAACCAGAAAATGAGGGGGATCGGCTAAGCCTAAAAGATGCTGCAACGCCTCACACAGGTGAATGTGCCAGCGCACTTGCTTGTATGGGTCAACACAATAAATCACGTCTCCACCGGGCGTAAACAGAGCAATGCCTTTGAACGCAGATGGAGACGCAATCATGACTAAGTTTTAGATAGTTGAGCGACTTAAACCCGGCCTCTAAGCATTTGAGCCATTTCGTTGGGCTTGGGCGACATTTCCAACGCGGTTTCCTCAGTAATCCGCCCAGCTTCGTACAGCTTATAGAGCGACTGATTCATTGTACACATACCATCAAACGTACAGCGGGGAATAAGGGCTTCCACTTCGTCTAAGTCGCCGCGACGAATGTAATCCTTGATAGCGTCAGTATTGATGAGGATATCGTGGAAAGCAGCGCGTTTGCCATCAGTGGTGCGACAGAGACCTTGAGCGATGACAGCAACCATTGATTCTGCTAGGGAAACGCGAATCGGTGCTTGTTGGTCGGGTTCGTACAACTGCAAAATCCGTTCGATCGTTTTGACGGCGCTATTGGTGTGCAACGTACCCATCACCAGGTGGCCAGTTTGGGCCGCTTTCAATGCGGTGTTGACAGTTTCCTTATCCCGCATTTCACCCACCAGGATGACATCTGGATCTTCCCGCAACGAAGCTTTCAGGGCATTTTCAAATTTAAGCGTGTTGATGCCAACTTCGCGGTGTTTAATCAAAGCTTTTTTGCTGCGATGCACAAATTCGATCGGGTCTTCGATCGTGATGATGTGCTTGGGCATTTCTTTATTCATATAGTCCACCATGGCAGCCATAGTGGTAGATTTACCAGAACCTGTGGGGCCAGTAATCAGAATCAGCCCTTTGTGATAGTGACAAACATCCTTAAAAACGGGTGGCAGATTCAGTTGCTCGATCGTCAGGATCTTCATCGGGATCAACCGCAGCACCATCGCTGGGCCGTGCAAAGAGTCAAAAATGTTAATCCGAACTCGTGCAAACTCGTATTGAGTTGCACCGTCAAAGTCTAGATTCTCCTCAAAGCGGCGAATTTCCTCATCACTAAGAATTTCCTGGAGCCAGCTAAAGAAGGTGTCGCGATCGGTTTCGGGCCATTCCGTTAAGGCAATTTCCCCTCGGTCTCGGAAACGTGGAACTTCACCTACGCCTAAATGCACATCAGAATAGCCTTTGTCGAACGCAATCCGCACAATTTCAGCCAGGGATGGGGAACCGTTTGTCGGTTTTGCTTGGGGGCGTGCTGGCGGCGCAACGGGCGGGGGTGCAGGGCGGTGGCCGGGACTGGCGACTGGAGCCGCACCAGCGGAAGAAGACACCATCGTCGGAGCGGCAATTCCAGTGGGATTTGCCGCTGGAGTGGAGATCATGGTGGGCATCCCTGGATGGGCGGTCCCCGCCTGCGAATGCTGCATGGGAGAAGTCATTTGTTGAGTCGCGGCGATCGGGACTCCATTGGAAGTCGCCGCTCTAGGCGGGTGCATCATTGGCGGTGGCGGGGGTGCAGGCGGAACCCGCGGTGGTAATGGTGCAGCGGAGGGACGGGATGACTCTGTCATAGTTAATTCTCTTTCACAGCTTTAAGCAGCGCGAGGGTCAAGGGTAAGACAGTCGTTTGCTTCGCATTCAGTTTGCCCAATTTTCTAGTCCCACTACCAGCCCGATCAAACAAGCGTAACTTTGCCTGGTTATTTTCAAAGGTAGAAGCATCAAATTACACCTGCATCAGTGGCGCCTAAAACGCTCGATCGCGTTATTTTTGGGTGTGCTTTGTGACCAGTTCTGCCGGGGTTAATTGTTCATATGGTTCAAAAGGTTGATGAATCCAGGGGTTATCAGCAAGATAGTCTACGTAGTAGTCGGGTTTGATCACTGAACACTCTTTGTACCAAAGGACAGCACTACGGATGTCTTCGATGTAATAACCGTATTTGCGATCGAGCCAGAGGAGGGCTTTTTTGAGGGTAATCCCAGAGTCCACCAGATCATCGACCAGGAGAACGTGGCTACCCAGGTTGGCAGTCGTCATGGTGAGATCACGCGAAATGGTAATTGACCCACGCACCTGATTGTTCGGCCCACCATAGGAAGAAGTGGCCAAAATCGCCAGCGGTAAATCAAACAGTCTTGCCAAAATATCTCCAACTCGCAGTCCACCTTTCGCTAGACAAATGATTTGATTGAATTGCCAATTCGATTGATAAATTTCAACCGCGAGATGTTCAATTTTTTGGTGGTAATCATCCCAGGAGACATAAAGATCAGCCATAGTGTGAGGTTTTGCAAAGCAAGTAATACGACAGGCAATGCAGAGAATGATACAACTGTGGAACTGTTTTCATCTCTCCGGCCATGAACAATTCTGCAGATTTGCCCCCCTCTCGATCGCAACCTCTGAGTCTGATCACAAAGTTGGCCTATGGTGTTGGCGATTTTGGGCCAGCCCTGACGGCCAATATCTATATCTTTTTTCTATTTATTTTTTTGGTTAGTGTTGCAGGATTGAATCCAGGATTAGCCGGCAGCATTTTATTAATTGGCAATATCTGGGATGCAGTGAATGACCCAATGGTGGGGGTGTTGAGCGATCGCACTGAGAGCCGTTGGGGGCGACGCTTACCCTGGATTTTTTGGGGAGCCATTCCATTTGGGTTGACGTTTTTCTTGCAGTGGATGGTGCCATCCACAAATCAATGGGTGTTGTTTGCGTATTATCTACTGGTCTCAATCTTGGCCAATACGTTTTATACGATCGTGAATTTGCCCTACACGGCCCTCACCGCCGAACTTACCGAAAATTACAATGAACGCACCAGCCTCAACAGTTTTCGCTTTTCTTTTTCCTTAATTGGTGGCGTAGCGGCATTAGCCCTGGCCTTCGCGGTCTTCGGTGCGGTGCAAGATTCAGGGCAGCAATATCTCATCCTTGGGGCGTTGGGCGGCTTACTGTCTACATTTCCCCTCCTCCTCTGTGTTTTTGGCATTCGGGAAGCGGCTTTGGCTGCCGATCGTCATCGCGTGACGACCACGTCTAACCACGACGAAATGCCAATTCTGGATCAATTCAAAATCGCGTTTAGTAATCGTCCGTTTTTGTTTGTAATCGGAATTTACCTCTGTGCCTGGCTAGCCTTCCAAAATACCGCCGCAATTTTGCCCTTCTTTGTGGTCAATTACATGAAGCTGTCCAGTCAAGTTTCGACCCTGGCAGCGATCGCGGTTCAAGTCACCGCTCTAGTTGCCCTTCCAATTTGGACCTACGTCAGCCGTCGAGTTGGTAAACAATGGACATTCATATTTGGCACAGGCATCTGGATGATTGGGCAAATCGGCTTGTGGTTTTTGCGCCCTGGAGAGACAGGCTTAATTTATCCTTTGGCCATCCTGGTGGGGTTGGGCGTATCCACCGCTTACCTCATTCCCTGGTCGATGCTTCCAGATGTCGTGGAACTGGATGAATTGAATACGGGACAACGGCGCGAAGGCATCTTTTACGGATTTATGACACTGGCGCAAAAAGTGTGTCGTGGCGTGGGCCTATTCCTCATCGGGTTAGCACTCCGACAAACTGGATTTAAAGAATCTGTTGCCGGACAACCCATTCCCGAACAACCGCCCGCGGCCCTAGAGGCAATTCATTGGGTGACAGCGATCTTGCCCATCCTCTTGCTGCTGGTTAGCGTCATCCTGGTCTACTTCTATCCCATCACCCGTGAAGTTTACGACGGCATTTTGCTGCGTCTGCACGAGCGCAAGCAGGGGAAAGGGAGCGTAGATGGGTAGAGCTACCTGTTGCTGCCCTATAATGAAAGAATCGTAAACTTTTATAAAGAGCCTCTAAAATGACTCAAATTGATATTGAGGAAATCTCGGCCCAACTGGACAGTGACAGCATTCGCGATCGCATGGTGGCATTAGCCTCCTTGAGACACGTTCCGGCTGAAGCTGCTGTGCCATTGATCAAAAAAGTGTTGGATGATGAGAGCTTGCAGATTCGCTCAATGGCGGTGTTTGCCCTGGGAATCAAACAGACGGATGAGAGCTTCCCCATTCTGCTAGACATTTTGACGAATGAAGCGGATTACGGCATTCGTGCGGATGCTGCCGGAGCCTTAGGCTATCTCGAAGATATTCGAGCCTTTGAACCACTGGTACGAGCGTTCTATGAAGACACCGATTGGCTGGTGCGGTTTAGTGCGGCAGTGGCTTTAGGGAATTTGAAAGATCCCCGCGCCTACGACGTTTTGATTCAAGCCCTGGATAGCAAAGAAGTTGTGCTGCATCAAGCGGCGATCGCGGCATTGGGCGAAATTAAGGCGATCGCGGCTGTAGATCACATCCTGCGTTTTGCTCAAGCCGAAGATTGGCTCGTGCGTCAACGGTTGGCCGAAGCGTTGGGGCAACTGCCCACACCCAAGAGCATCTCTGCGTTGAAATATCTGGAAAAAGATAGCCACTATCAAGTCTCTGAAGCGGCCCGCATCAGCCTGGAACGCCTGCAAGAAAGTGGAGCGATCGCAGAGTAAGCGACCCATCACGCCTCTTCCCCGTTCGGACGACCGGAATGACCACCCCACAGGTGATTTCTAGCAACTCCTGCTAGGGTGGGCACTGTCCATCTTGCTCGAAAGCCGTAGGTTATGCAGTTTTCAGTTTGTAGGGACTACTGTCCGCTTGTTCTCATTTCTACCCAAAGGCGGAAAAGTCCGTAATTTTTCCTAATTAAATACAAAAGCCTAGATGAAGGTTCCGTGTTTGCGCGAAGTTAGTCTTGCAATCTGGCTGTCTATTCTGAGGTTGGACGTGGATTTCTTGGCAGTTACCTGCATGAGATGAAACGACCGGGTTCCTGCTACTTACTATCGAGGAATAGACCAATGGCTGTTGAAAAAGTAAACTCCTCTTCTAGCTTGGCTGAAGTTGTCGATCGCATCCTAGACAAAGGAATTGTGGTTGACGCCTGGGTTCGCGTGTCACTGGTTGGGATTGAACTCCTGGCCATTGAAGCTCGTGTTGTCATTGCTTCGGTTGAAACGTACCTGAAATACGCCGAAGCAGTTGGGCTGACGACTCAAGCGGCTGTTCCGGCTGCTTAAGAGCGGATTTGGGGGTTCATTCAGGCTCATTACACTTTTTTGACCTGTTACCTGCGAATCCCCTTTTCCCCTCAAGCACTGAAATGGAGGGAGATCTCAACGTTCAGGTTCGAGCGTTAGTTCTCTCCCGCTCCAGTTTTTTCCTGGTTGTCATTCCCAACATGAGGGAACTTGAATGGAGATTGAGTTATGGCTTTAAGAGATACCTGGCTTGCAGGGAAACAGCAGCGCCAACAACAACTCGTCGAACGGCAGCAGGCGGTTCAGCAGATGCTGACGGAGTTTCACCAAACTCGTCAGTCTATCGCCTCTGAGTTGCAGAGTGACTTAACTTTATTTCGCGAGGGGTTGAGTCAGCAGAATCGCGATCGGCAGGCCGATTTTCAATTATTCGAAGCTGAACTGCAAGCACTGCATCAACAGTTGCAATCCAGCATGCGATCGCTCCGCAACCAGTTCAGCCTGGATCTCGCAACATTAAAAACTGAAACTCATCTATTTTTGACAGCGTGTCAACAGCAGCGCGGACTAACCAATGCCGAGATGCGGCAAACCCTTAGCCAATTCATGGCCAGCCTCCGCACTGACATCCACACCTACTTAACAGAATTAGAACTTCTCCGGCAGCAACGAGCTGACCAAATTCAACAAAACTTCCGAGTGAGTCGCCAAACTCGTGCCGCAGATGTAGCAGCATTATTTGCACATTTAACTGAATTTCGAGCTGAACTGGAACACTTTCATCGCTCGCTTGGTGTAACCGTTTGGGGACAATCTGCGTCAACTGACACCAAATCTCCTCAGACTGCGGAGGGGCAACCAAGGAAATCAGCAACTCCCACCACAACATCAAGCTCAACACTGACAGTTCCAGTTGCTGTCAATAAGCGGTCAGTCGGAAAAACCAGCATAACCAGTAGATCAGGGGCCACCAAAAGCCCCCTTAAAACAACCCGCAAATCAACCGCGGCATCGACATCGGCGGTTATGCCCACGACAAATGTCGCGCAGTCAGAGCAGGCACTGCCACCAAGCGAACCCGAAGTGGCCTTTGAAAAAGAAGTGTACACCTTTCTCCACAATGCCGAAGGCGGACGCTTGACCCAGATTGAAACCGCACTGAACCTTAATCGATTTCAGGCCGTTGATGCGCTGCGATCGCTGATTAAAAAGGGCTTAATCACCCAACGCGAGCGGGTGTACTTAGTTCAACAAGCACTGTAAGCAGAACTATCATGACCACTATTCTCCGAGCCGCCCCCCGTCGCTTTGTTAGCACCCCTTCGATCGATCGCCTTGTTTCACGAGCCTTACGCTATCTTCAGTCTGGTTTTTCGGTGCATTTGCGCGGACCGGCTGGAACAGGTAAAACGACTCTGGCAGTGCATTTGGCAGATTTGCTCACGCGGCCAATGATGTTAATTTACGGCGACGATGAGTTTAAAACTTCTGATCTGATTGGCAACCAAACGGGATATACCCGCAAAAAGGTCGTTGATAACTACATCCACAATGTGGTGAAGGTTGAAGATGAGTTACGCCAAAACTGGGTTGATTCGCGGTTGACGCTCGCTTGTCGGGAGGGCTTTACGCTGGTGTACGACGAGTTCAACCGATCGCGCCCAGAAGTGAATAACGTGTTACTGTCGGCACTGGAAGAAAAGCTGTTAGTGTTACCTCCAAGCAACAGTCGCAGTGAGTATTTGCGCGTCAACCCTCAATTTCGGGCAATTCTGACGTCGAACCCCGAAGAGTATGTGGGTGTTCATGATACGCAAGATGCCCTGATGGATCGGTTGATCACGATTAACATCCCAGAGCCAGATGAATTAACTCAGCAGCAGATTTTAGTCCAAAAGACAGAGTGCGATCGCCTCAGTGCCCTACTCATTGTCCGCTTAGTGCGAGCGTATCGGCACAAAACAGGAGCCGCAAAGTCTTCTGGGTTGCGATCGTGTTTGATGCTGGCGAAAGTTTGCCAGGAACACGAGATTTTGGTTGCTGCAGAGAATGCAGATTTCCGGGATGTCTGCGGAGATATTTTGTTATCCCGCGCTGGCATGCCCCCAGAGGCTGCCACCAAAGCACTGTGGGAAGTGTTGAACGAAATTGCCCGAGAAGGTCTGGGTGACATGCCGGTGATGGCACCAGAAACCTCAACCCATTGGGCAATGCCTATTTCCACAGCGGATTCAGAGATCATCGCAGACAACTTAGCCGCTCTCGAAGCAGATGCGCAAGCTCCTCACCCAACTAGCAAAATAGCTCCAACGACTGCGGCCCCCGGTCACACCCCCATTCCTTATGCCGAAGAGATTTTGAGTTATTTACGCCAATCAGCGGGAGCCAAACTAACAGAATTGGAAAAAGCTTTGAGGCTCGATCGCCTGCAAACTGTGGATAGCCTGAAGCGCCTGATGGATTTGGGCCAAGTTGAGCAACGCTATCGGCTCTATGTCTTGAAGGAGACAGCCTCATGACTACGGTAACGCCAACCACCGCTTTGCCCGTTCCCACTCGAGATGCGGCCAGAGCGATGCCAACCTCCACGATGGGATCAACCCTTGCCGATGTGCTGGAACGAGTTCTCGATAAGGGCATCGTCATCGCAGGCGACATTTCTGTCTCCGTTGCCAACACTGAATTGCTGAATATTCGCCTGCGCCTGCTGATTTCCTCCGTGGATAAAGCCCGCGAGATTGGCATCAACTGGTGGGAGAACAATCCTCATTTCAGCGCACAAACTCAAAACTTGCTGGAATCCAATCGTGAGTTGCAAACCCGCATTGATAGTCTAGAAGCTGAGTTAAAAGCATTGCGAACATTCACTGCCGCCCCGCCTGCTTCCACGCTGGAGACACTGAGCGAAGATCTATTGGGACTCTAAGGATTATGGATTAAATAACCTGGGGGGGGTCACCCGCCCAGACGGGCAAGACGTTCGTGAGCAGTTCGGTCGAGCCTCTCTGTCGAGCGCTCACGCCGAAGTCTGCCACGTTTCACAGGGCGACAGTTATAATTCTCATTCCTAAACGATCGCGTCAATGAACATCCAGCCCCATCATGTGAATCTACCGCCCAACAAACTGCATGTCTGCTGAACCACCGATTCACGCCCTTGCCCACACTCCAAAATCCAGTCCCAACGCTGGACTCGCGCCCCTTTTGCTGACCCTGGTGGAACTGATTCGGCAACTCATGGAGGCTCAGGTGATTCGCCGTATGGAGGCAGGAGAACTAAGCGATATAGACATCGATCGCGCCGCCGACAGCCTCCGCAAGCTGGAAGCACAGGTGGTTCAAATTTGCAAGATCTTCGACATTGACCCGAAAGACCTCAATATTGACTTGGGCGAAGTTGGGAGCCTCTTGCCCAAACAAGGCGGCTACTACCCTGGCCAAGCATCTGCCAGCCCCACCATCCTTGAACTGCTCGATCGCCTGCTCAACACCGGAGTCGTGCTTCAGGGCGAAGTGGATCTTGGACTCGCTGACATCGACTTGATCCACGCCAAACTGCAACTCGTCCTCACCTCCAAACCGATCTAACTCCTTCCCCTCTCTCTCCTCCCAATGCAACGCTTTCACTCTCTCAAACTCGCCCTCGTCAGCGGCAAAGGCGGCGTTGGCAAAACGACTTTTGCTTGCGGTTTGGCGCGATCGTGGGCACAGCAATTCCCGGCTGAGCGGGTGCTGCTCCTCTCCACCGATCCGGCTCACTCGCTGGGCGATGTCTTGCGGCACACTGTCACCGATCGCCCCACTTCTGCCCCAGATGTCCCCAATTTATACGTGCAGGCATTGAATGCCACCGCCTTACTTCAAACCTTCAAAGACCGCTATGGGCAGGTCTTAGCACTTTTAGTAGAGCGGGGCAGTTTTGTGCAGCGGGAAGATTTATCGCCCGTGTGGGATCTCAATTGGCCGGGGTTGGATGAACTGATGGGCGTTTTAGAGATTCAGCGGTTGCTACGAGAAACCGAGGTTGATCGTGTGGTTGTCGATATGGCTCCCAGCGGGCACACCCTCAACTTATTTGGATTGATGGATTTCCTGGATGAATTTCTAGCAGCCCTTGATCTATTTCAGGAGAACCATCGCGTTATGCAAAAAAGCTTCACCGGCAGCACCAATCGTGATGAAGCAGATAACTTTCTAACCCAGATGCAAGCCGATCTTGCCGCTGGTCGATCGCTCCTGCAAGACCAGACTCAAACGGCATGTTTCGTGGTAGCGATCGCCGAACCCATGAGCCTGCTGGAAACTCGTCGTTTTCTCCAAGCTCTGTACACCCTCTCGATCCCTTGCGGCGCACTCCTGATCAACCACCTCATTTCCGCACCGACCCACCCACCCACTCACGCCTCCACCCACCTCGATCGCAGCACCGAACAACACCAGCTCCTGCCCGAATTCCTCACCCTGGCAAAATCCTTACCTGTCTTCGGCATGCCGCAGCAACCGGAGGAACCCGTGGGAAATCGTGCAATCGATGCCCTCTTCGCTCAAATTCATCCCGTCCATGCCCCCCCGGACATGCCACCAGCCGCGCCCGTCCTGCCCCCTGAGCGAATTTCACCAGGGTTTGGCGATTTTATTGCCGCTGGACGACGACTCATCCTGGTGGGGGGCAAAGGCGGCGTTGGCAAAACAACTGTTGCGGCAGCGATCGCCCTGGGTATGGCCACTCAACATCCCGATCGCAACGTCCGGGTGATTTCCATTGATCCAGCCCATTCCCTCGGCGATGCCTTTGGATTGGAACTGGGGCATGAGGCGATCGCGATTACGCCAAACCTCAGCGGTCAAGAAATCGATGCTGAACACGTGTTAACCCAATTTCGGGCAGATTATCTCTGGGAACTTGCCAGCATGATGAGCGGCGAAGCGGGAGAAGCGGCAACCCTGAAAATTGCCTACGGCCCCGAAGGGTGGCGCAGAATCGTGACCCAATCCCTCCCCGGCATTGACGAGATGTTATCGCTGATGACCGTGATGGAACTGCTAGAAACTAATCAGCAAGACTTGATTATTCTAGACACAGCTCCCACCGGGCACCTGCTGCGCTTCCTGGAGATGCCCACAGCAATGACAGAATGGCTCACCTGGATCTTCAAATTGTGGATGAAATATCAGGATGTGGTGGGACATGTGGCCCTCATGGGACGGCTTCGCACCCTCCGCCAACGAGTCGTGCAGGCTCAGAAAAAACTGAAAGACCCACAGCATACGGAATTTATTGGCGTGGTGCAGGCGCGATCGACAATCCTAGCGGAAGCCGCCCGGTTAAGTCGATCGCTTCACGAGCTGGGCATCAGCCAGCCATACCTAGTCTGGAATCGGTATGAATCAGAGCAAGACATTACATCTGCTTTGGCGCAAACCCTGGTACGCCTCCCCGCTCTGCCTCGCACAGTTTCACCATTGGAACGAATTCACTTGGCGGCAGCATTATTGTTTGAGCACTAGGGCAGGTTATTAGCCCAAAGGTTTGAACGAGGTGAGGAGCGGCATCACTTGCCCCTTGCGCGATCGCCAGCTCTACAGCAGCAAATCCAGACTGTCGGTGGTTTGAGTCGTGACCATGACTGGTTCTTGATACAGCGGTACGGTGAACGTCACTGTTGACCCCAACCCCTCGCCCATACTGTAGAAATTGACCACACCCCCCATCGCTTCCACCAGACTTTGAGAAATGGCCAGACCCAAACCCGTCCCACCGTAGCGACGTGTGCGGGAGCCATCCACTTGACTGAACGACTGGAATAACCGATCTTGTTTTTCGAGCGAAACCCCAATTCCAGTATCAGCCACGCGAATTTTTACCAACCCAGGCAATTCCTGTTCCTGGACAGAGATCTTCTTTTTGATGATTTCGACGCTGACTGTCACGCCGCCTTCGTGGGTGAACTTGATGGCATTGCCCACCAAATTCAGCATCACTTGCACCAGCCGCTGGTAATTTCCGTAGAGAATAATTTCGTCATCGGTGGGGGGCTTTTGAATCTCAAAGCTAAGATTGCCGTCTCGCACCTGATCTTTGCTACTGGCGTAAACTTCTGCCGCATTCAACAAATCACTCAGCTTGACTGGATCCAGTTCAATCTGCAATCGGCCCGCTTCCAGTTTGGCGATGTCCAGAATGTCATCCAAGACACTCAATAAATGTAGTGCTGATTGGTGCGCATACTGGACAAACTCCAATTGTTCATCGGGATCGTCAACGGTGCCATCCAAAATGAGCTTGAGGAACCCCAACACCCCATTTAACGGTGTCCGAACTTCGTGGGAGGTATTGGCCAGAAACTCACTCTTCAACCGGGACGCTTCTTCGGCTTGTCGTCTGGCTTCTTCTAAATCACGCTGTTTTTGCAGCAGGGTGCGGTTGGCGCGTTGCAGTTCATCGGCTAGAGCCTGGCTGGCCGCGATCAAATTAGCATGGGCGATCGCCGTTCCCACCTGATCAGCCAACTCCTGCACAAACTCCAGTTCCACTTCCGTCCAGCGGCGGGGCTGATCATCCTGATACAGCACAATCAATCCATTTGGCTGATCCTGGTAAGACGTGGTGATGATGAGCATTGAATGCACAATCAAACTGCGCAAAGTGACTAGTTCGTCTGCCAAACTAGAGTTCACCTCGCTCCGTTTGCTGCGGATGTTGATTGGTTTCAAGGTGGCGATCGCCGACTGCAAATCCGCATCAGTGCTGGTAGAAAATTCCATATCCACCATGGGGCACACCGCCCCCCGACAATATTCGGCAGCGACCTTAACTATAGGTTCGTCTGGTTTGTAAGGACAGACAATGCAACGGCTCACGCCCAATACCTGCCCCAGCCCTTCCACCGTTTGCTGCCAAATCGTAGGTAAATCCAAAGTTCGACGGATATTCCAGGCAATTTGAGTCAGTAATTTATGGTGGCGATCGGCACTGATCGACAACTCCGGTTCTTTGTCTAAGGCAGCAGAGCTAGCAGGCACAATGACTTCAGCCGATGGATGACGGATTGGCATGGTTACATGCAATCGCCCCGTGACCATTACCGTCGTAGGCACCTGATTCGGTAACAACATCGGACTCATGATCAGATCAAGCGCAATGACCTGGTCAAAATACTGGAACTGAGTACTGAATTGTTGCGCGAGGCGAGTCGATAAAACTTCTTGGATGCGAGCCAGGTAAGGCTTGAGTGCAATAGGCCGAAATATCCCATCCAACTCACTCCCAACAATGCCGCCTGGTTGAATGTCATAGTCTGGGACGCGCCAAAAGAAGGAAAGATAGCGGCCATTTGAGTCATGTGTAAACACAAACTCGGTTGGATATCCTTCCGCGGCTCCCAGCGTTACGGCAAGTTCTGAACTTGTGGACAAGGATGATTGATCGTTCACAGAAGTGCCATCCGGCATTGACTGATAACTGTGATTGCCCAAGTAGGCATGGATGAATGAATGCTCAACGCAACCATCTCACATTCGATTACGACTAATCTAGCCTCAAATTCGGCGATCGCACCCCTTCTATGTGGCTAATCGTTCCATTCGCCTCGAGGCGGAACGGGAGGATTCCGGGGCAAGGTTCTAGTCAATTCATCATCTCGGCGCAACTCGTTCCGCAGCCACTGCCGCACCGCCACCTCAATCACTTTACTGGGATCATTCGTCAAATGCTTGATTTGCTCCAGTAAATCTGGGTCTAGGCGCACGGAAAACTCTACCTTTTCGGAAGATGGATGAGAAGAGAGCGCAGAATCATTCATAAAACTCAGGGATAAAGGCTAGAAAGAGAACGAGCGAACAACGACAGGTCAAAACGTGCAACCCAACAACACTGAAGCAGTAAGAGCAGATCCAGCCACACTAACCTTGGACACTCATAATCCCACTTTAAGGCATCGCATCGCAAACCCTTTATGATCCTACAAGGTTCAACGGATCCATTCAGGATTCCACATTCGATATAGTGATTAAAAACAGACTACCGCCAGGTTATATCATCTTCCTTGCAGCAACTAAAAGGCTCAACCGGTAGAGCGATTTCAATATCATCCAAAGGAAAGGGCAACGCCAGCTTAAACCGGTCATTTCCTTTAAGATTGAAATGAATAATTGCAACGATTTACTGAAACTCATTAACGATCGAGCCATCCCTATGACAGACGTGCCCGTTTCTCGGATTCGGAACTTTTCCATCATTGCTCACATTGACCACGGCAAATCGACTCTGGCCGATCGGCTCCTGCAAGCTACCGGCACTGTCGATGCGCGAGAAATGAAAGAGCAATTTCTCGACAATATGGATCTGGAACGAGAACGGGGGATTACCATCAAACTCCAGGCAGCACGGATGAATTACACCGCGCAGGATGGTCAACACTATGTCTTGAATTTAATTGACACCCCCGGACACGTCGACTTTTCCTATGAAGTCTCGCGATCGTTGGCCGCCTGCGAAGGTGCTTTGCTGGTGGTCGATGCATCTCAGGGAGTAGAAGCGCAAACCCTGGCAAATGTCTATTTGGCACTGGAACACAATCTGGAAATCATTCCCGTTCTCAACAAAATTGATCTGCCTGGAGCTGAACCCGATCGGGTCAAGCAAGAAATTGAAGACATCGTGGGTCTCGATTGCAGTCAGGCGATTCTGGCCTCGGCCAAAGAAGGGATTGGGATTCCCGAAATTCTGGAGTCGATCGTCCATCTCGTGCCCCCACCGCAAGATACGGTGGCTCAACCTCTGCGGGCACTGATTTTTGACAGTTATTATGATCCCTATCGGGGGGTCATCGTTTACTTCCGGGTGATGGATGGCAAGGTGAAACAGGGCGATCGGGTTCGCCTCATGGCCTCTGGAAAGGAATATCAAATTGACGAACTGGGGGTACTTTCGCCCAACCAAGTCAAAGTTGAAGAACTGCATGCGGGGGAAGTAGGCTACATTGCCGCTGCCATTAAAGCCGTTGAAGATGCCCGTGTTGGCGACACGATTACCCTGGCAACGGCCCCCGCGCCTGCACCACTGCCCGGTTATGTAGAAGCTAAACCAATGGTCTTCTGTGGCCTGTTCCCCACGGATGCGGATCAGTTTGAAGATTTGCGGGAAGCATTGGAAAAACTCAAACTCAGTGATGCGGCCCTCAATTACGAACCCGAAACCTCCAGTGCGATGGGTTTTGGTTTCCGCTGTGGCTTCTTAGGCTTACTCCACATGGAGATTGTGCAGGAGCGGCTAGAACGAGAATACAACCTGGATCTGATTACCACCGCTCCTTCCGTGGTGTATCGGGTCACAACCCTCAAGGGCGAAGTGCTTTATATCGACAACCCCAGCAAACTCCCCGACCCCCAGCATCGGGAAAAGATGGAAGAACCTTACGTTCAGGTAGATATCATCACGCCAGAATCGTTTGTCGGGACGCTGATGGAATTGGCCCAAAGTCGGCGGGGCGTGTTCAAAGACATGAAGTATCTCACCCCGGAACGCACGACACTCATTTATGAATTGCCGCTAGCCGAGGTGGCGACTGACTTTTTTGACCAAATGAAATCACGATCGCGCGGCTATGCCAGCATGGAATACCAACTCATCGGCTACCGCGAGAATCCCCTCGTCAAGCTAGACATTTTGATCAATGGCGATCCAGTCGATCCGCTAGCGACGATCGTCCACCGCGACAAAGCCTATGGCGTAGGTCGAGCGCTCACCGAGAAGCTGAAAGAACTCATTCCTCGCCACCAATTCAAGATTCCGATCCAGGCTTCGATCGGGGCCAAGGTGATCGCCAGTGAGCATATTCCCGCTCTGCGGAAAGACGTGTTGGCCAAGTGCTATGGTGGCGACATTTCCCGGAAGAAGAAACTTTTGCAGAAACAGGCCAAAGGGAAAAAGCGGATGAAGTCGATCGGCACAGTGGATGTCCCGCAGGAAGCATTCATGGCAGTCTTAAAGCTGGAATCTTAAGCCATTGGCTGATCCGAAGGGGGGGCGGATAGCCAGGTTCAACCTAGCGGGCCGGCCCCCAAATAAACTTACCTGTGTGGTCAATGTAGCCCGCCCCTTCAGGGGTATAGACGAGTGCTAATCCATCGGTGAAGTTGAGGGCATAGGGAAACTGCAACGGGACGATCGATTTTCCAGTTTTGTCGATATAGCCGTAGCGATCGCCAATCTTCACCGCAGCCAAGCCTTCTGAAAACCGTTCCGCGCGATCGAACTGATAGGGAATGACCAGTTTGCCCGTAGGATCGATGTAGCCCCATTTTTCATCCTTGCGAACGGCGGCCAAGCCTTCATGAAACTCGCGAATCTCCGCAAATTGCGGTCTGATCACAACGTCACCGGCGAGATTAATATAGCCCCATAAGTCTTCTACTTCGATGCCTGCGAACCCATGCTTAAATGGCCACAGGCCCGATGTCCAATCGCCGTCAAATTGGGCCGGAATAATGATTTTCCCAGTCCTATCGATGTATCCCCGTTTATCGGCAATTTGTATGGGAGCCAGCCCTTGACTGAAGGACATGGCATATTCAAATTGCGGTGAGATCACCATTTTTCCAGTTTTGTCGATATAGCCGTATTGCTCTCCCACTTTCACAGCGGCCAACCCCTCTCGAAATGCAGATGCTTCCTCAAACTGGGGCGGAATCACAAGTTGCCCCTGTGGATCGACATAGCCATACCTGGTGCCCACCACGACTAACGCTAACCCCTCCGAAAAGGCAAAGGCCAGCCGAAATTGCGCCGGAATCACAATCTGGCCGGTTGCATCAATGAAGCCATACTGATCATCAACTTTAATTTGCGATCGCCCTTCGACGAACGCCCAAGCTAGGTCAAACTGTGGCGGAATGACGATGTGGCCCGTGCGATCGATGAAGCCAAACTTGCCATTTTGGGGGATGCGAAACAAGGGCAACCTAGATTCCTGAGAATGGGACACTTCAGCCAATGCAGCCAATTCGGGAAAACCGAGACTTGGGAGAATGACGCTCCCTAGCCCCAACCAAGAACTCAGGCAGAGGGCAACAGCACGGGCGATCGAGCGAGAGCAGCGCATGACTTAATCCATTTTTGCGGCTGGTTGCATAAACCTTAACTGATTGCCATCAGGGTCAGTGATAGTCATGTTGCGGAAACCCAAATCATCGTTTGGTGGCTGGGTTAGTTGCACCCCCCGTTGCTGAAACTCCAACGCCCACTCATCCACCGCTGGAACCACAAAATGCACCAGTCCCCCAACTTGACAATCGCCCCGATGCTGCGACAGGTAGAGCCGCATGCCGTCTCGCACCACAGACATGAACACAGGGAAGTGTGGCTCAAAGCGATGTTCCCATTCCAACTCAAAACCCAGTTGTTCCAGGTAAAACGCCTTACTGCGATCGTCATTTGTAATCCGAAAAGTGGGAATGACCCGTTGTTCTGGCATCGACATTGGCTTCACCCCCTACTAATTCGCTACTTCGCGGCTTTGTAAGCGGCCCAGCCGCCGTAGTGAGAAATATCAGGCAAGTTGTTTTGTTCAACTAATTCTTTAGGATACAAAAACGCGATCAAAACCTCACCGTTCTCCAGCACCACATCTGCCGGATACATATGGGGGGGTTCAGCCGCACACAGGGCATCAAACTGCGCCTGAGTCTGTTCGTACACTTCGCCGGGGATAGAAATGCCACCCTCACCTACTTCATAGATGGCCGGATGCCATCCATCACCAGCCGAATGCAACCGATAGATTGGGCGGGTTTTGGCGGCTCCTAAAAACTTTTCGTACTGAAGATTGGCGTGGTCGGGTTGTCCTTGCAAGGCGGAACCACAAATGAAGATACGTTTAGACATCGGCTCAGTTCGACTCAGATTTAATCACTATCGTTGACCATACTAAACTTTCCCGGTGTCATCGCTTCTCGAATCAACTGAAAAATTAGCTCATAATGATCGAGGAAAGAAGGCAGACGGAGAAATTTTGAAAAAATCAGCTAATTTTTCAATATGCTCTACAGTAAATTTACGCTGACCATTAAGAATGGCAGAAACGATGGACTCAGTTTTGAAAATGGGAACTAAATCTTTTTGCTTAAGTCCCATTTCATCAATTAATGCCTTGAGTAACTCAACCCCATGTAAATCTGGAATTGATATATTTTTTTCTTCGTATTCATAAACGAGGATACCTAGCACATTAATGTAGTCCCGTTTCTCTGGTGTGATTTCACCAGCATCAAGTAAAGTATCAATAACTTCTTGAACTGCAAATAGCTCCGCCTCTGATTTAATTGGACGAGGTGGAAATTTTTGCATAAGTTCAAGGTAACTATCAGAATTAGTTACAAACATAATTTTCTACGCCCGTTATTGGCGGCGACCCAGTAAAACTCTACTCATACCAATCGTCCTTCTTCCAATCATCTTTGTCATATTCTGCGTGAGTGAGAACATTGCGTATGAAAACTTTCTGATAGGTGTAGTCAATGAAAGTAATCAAGCGGTATTTGTTACCCCCGACGTTGAAGACCGTAAAACTTTCAACCTGATCAGCGGAAGAAAAAACTTCACGTAACTCTATGAGGTTCTGCCATTTAGCAGTAAGCGTTAGCTTGTACCACAGAAGCAAACTAGTTTTGGAATTAGGGTGCTTCTCCCAGAACTCTACAAGTCGAGAACGAGTAATGATGTGCATAACTCTGGAAGTGATAGCAGAACATAAAAACCTCCGTCAGATAAAATACTTCATTAGATTACTTAAACTGCCGAGGGGCATTTTCAATCATTCAGTCATCTGACTGTTTAAGTGATTTAATCTTAGCAAATTGCGAAGTTAATTGTAGGATTGGAAAAACTTAGTAATTTTGGAGCGGCTTTGAGGAGCCTAGCGATCGCTTCACTGTAAAGTGTGGGCACCAAATTCGCGAATGAGTTGGGCGTAGGTTTCGGCGGGGCGATCGCCCAAATGATCTTCCATTAGCCGATCGCTGCCCTGCTGAAAGTCGATGGAGAACAAACCGAAGCGGGGCGTGTAGGAACCCCATTCGTAGTTGTCAGTCATCGACCAGTGCATATAGCCCAGCATGGGAACACCTTCTTGCACCAGCCGCTGCACCTGTTGAACATGAGCTTTCAAGAATTCACTCCGCAGCATCGAGTCCGATCGCTTCGTGGCGATGCTATTGTCGGGTTTGCGGCGAATCGCCATCCCATTTTCAGCAATCATGATCGGGCAATGGGTTTGTCCTACCATGCTGCCAAACTCGCGAGAGTAATACTGGCAGAAATAATGTAAGCCCTCCGGCAGCGATCGCCAGTCCCACCATTTGCTAGTGATGCCGCTCATCAGCCAACCCCGAAAGTCTTTCGTTTTGAATTCAAAATCACTAAAGATGGGGAGGCGGAAGATATGCGCCAGAAACGGATCGTAGTAGTCGATCGCCAGGTAATCAAAAACGCGATCGCGGGGCGAGGCTTCCAGCACTTGCAGGTAATCATGCAGATGGTTGCCATCAAAATTGCGTCGTCCCAGCCAATTACTGAGGCGGCGGGCCAGTTGTCCGGCGCGGTAAGGCAAGTTATGGCGAAAAGGCAAATCGGCTTTCCGCAGATCCGCTTCAAATTGCTTGGCATTAGCGTAAGCAAAATCCTGGAGTTCGTGAATGCGGATGTCCTGTTGGCGCAGGCTAAGTAAATCCCAAATCACCTTTTCTGACCAGTACAAATCGTTACAGTAAGTGTTGAGCGTGACTTGAGGGGTTATCCACCCCTCGGCTGCGTAAATGTCGTGAATGGCATTGTAGGCCCGTACATGGGCTGACAGCAGCAAGTTGTAAGCCCGAATCAGTGCTTCTAAGCCACGAGTGCCACCGGGAAACATCCCACTCAGGTAGGTATTGGGCACGAGGATGTTGGGTTCGTTGGTGGTGATGTACCAGTGGATAGGCGGAAGTTGATGATATTGAGTCAGGCGACGATTGATGTGGGCGACGGTGGTTTGCACATAATCAACAAAGCGATCGACGGTTTCGGTGTGCAACCAGGCATCTAATCCCAACCAGGCGGGGTGAGTGAAATGGTGCAGCGTGACGATCGGTTCCAGGTTGGCCTGACGGCAGGCCGCAATACGATCGCTATAGGCATCTAATGCATCTTTGTCGAACTCGGGAGCGGCTGAAACTTGGGCTAAGGTGGATGGCTGAATCCGTGCCCACTCCAGACTGAGCCGAAACGCATTCAAGCCGAGTTGCTGACAATTCTGAAAATCTTCCAGATAACGTGTCCAAAATTCGGCGGCAGAGCCGGTTGGCATCACACTGCCCTGTGCTTCTGCCCAATACCAGTTATTCTTGGGGGCCTCTACGCCGTTGTAGCCGCCTTCGCTCTGATAACCAGAAGTGGCAACGCCCCATAAAAATGAATCACTCGACCAGGGTGGCATTGGATTGGAGAGTCTCGCTAGGGTGAACAGTAACAGGCTGAGTCGGATCGGATTGGTGTAAATCGTGCAAAATCGTTTCGGCGATCGTCAAAGCAGCGCGGGGGCGGCCCAGTTCCAACGCCGATTCTCGCATTTCTACCAGGCGATCGGGATGTTTTAGCAGATACTGTACTGCTGGAGCCACCATTTCCATTAGGCGAATTTGTACACCCGCACCGGCGGCAGCAATCACATCGGCATTTTGTTCTTCCTGGCCCGGAATGGGGTCAACCAGAATCATGGGAGTGCCCCGCGCCAGAATCTCACTGGTAATCAATCCACCGGCTTTCGTAATAATCAAGTCACTGGCTACGACCAGGTCATCGACATAATCAATCAACTCCAGTTTTCGCAACTGCACCGTATCGGTCGGGACTAGAGTATCCCAGGCTTCGACCAAACGTTCATTTCGTCCGGCCACCAGCACCACCATCAACGGCATCGGGATTTGCAACAGATCTGCAACCATTGTTCGGACGCGGCGGGGATTGAGCGCACCACAAAAGATCGAAATGACAGGGAGATGCAAGGGTAGATCATGACGCGATCGCATCCCGGCCTTAGTTTTCGGCGTTGTAATTTCTAACTTAATGGGAATGCCAGTCACATTTAGATTGACTGGGTCAACCCCCCGCTGCACCAGTAAATTTGAGCTTAAGCTGTTGGGCAAAAAATAACGCTTCACGCCGTAGTTGATCCAGGTACTATGGGCGATAACATCCGTCACCACGACATACTGCGGGGTGGAAGGTTGGTCATCTGGTTCCATCAGTTGCAATAACCGACTGGGAATTTGCTGTACACAAACGATCGCATCTGGATTCACTGACTTCACAAACTCACCCAACTCAGTGAAAAAGGGCCGTTCCAGCTTGGCCCAAATCAGGTTGCTATCCAGGGAGCGATCGAGATCACTGATGTCACTGCCCTCGTAAAACGCCTTGTACAATTGGGGCAATTTCTCGCTGAGCTGTTTGTAGGCTTGAGTGACCGTACTGCGATACAAGGAATTGGCATAAGCCAGCGCGTCCTCGCATAATACTTGCACCTCAGGAAAATACTGAAAGGCTTCACAGAGAGCATTTGCTGCTGTTAAATGCCCTGCTCCCAAAGATGCATGCAAAATTAAAATCCGTTTCATACGCAGCTCACCCAAATTGATGCGTGGACGCTCTATGAAGGTATCTATATCGCTTTGCCGGATTTGCATACAATTGTAAAAGGAATGTTACAAAGGTGGATTAACAATGGCAGAGACTAAAAAGCAATTTGAGGTCACGAAAACGGACGCAGAATGGCAGCAAATTCTCACGCCAGAGCAGTTCCGCGTGTTACGGAAACATGGCACCGAACGAGCAGGCACCAGCCCCTTAGACAAGACCTATGAAGAAGGGGTTTATGTGTGTGCAGGCTGTGGTCAACCGCTGTTTACTTCTAACACCAAATTTAACAGTGGCACAGGCTGGCCCAGTTTCTTTGCCCCCATAGAGGGAGCGATCGAAACTTCTGTAGATAGATCCTTGTTTATGACCCGAATTGAAGTGCATTGCAGCCGTTGTGGAGGGCATCTTGGGCATGTCTTTAATGACGGCCCCCAACCCACCGGTCAGCGCTACTGCATGAATGGGGTTTCGCTAGAATTCACACCAGAAACCTAATCAATCAGCGGCTTTCGTGGGGCGTTTCATGAAACGCCCCGATAAAAATGATTACGCTCGATTGGTATAAATCTGATCCAATTTCAAGAACGTTTTCAGCAATACGTTTGCGCCCTTTTCACATTCTTCTGGTGAAGTATATTCGTCCTCCGAGTGACTAATGCCGTTGCGACTGGGGACGAAGATCATCCCCATATCAGTGATGCGGCCAATCTCCTGGGCGTCGTGTCCAGCGCGACTGGGCAAATGGGAATAGGGATAACCTAGTTCCTCACACACTTGTTCGATCGTACCCATGATGTGGGAGGCGGCCAGCGTAGGATGAATATGCAGCGTTTGTCGCATTGAGATTTCGGTGCCGGTGTCAGCCCCGATCGTCTGAATTTTCTCTGCTAATTTGTTCACCAAATCCTGCAAATGCTCTTCAGACAAATCCCGCAGGTCAATGCGCAGATCAACCTTTCCTGGCACGGTGTTTGTGGCATTGGGGTACACATTCAAAAATCCCACTGTAGCCACCTGGTCGCCAGGCATGTCTGTTGCTAGTTGGTTGACCGCCAAAACAATCTGAGAGGCAGCAACCAGAGCATCTTTCCGCATATGCATTGGTGTGGTACCCGCATGATTGGGCCGCCCTACAATATCTACCGCGAACCGATACTGCCCGACAACGCCCGTTACAACACCCACAGGTAGATCCAGGTATTCTAGAACCCCACCTTGCTCGACATGGAGTTCGACGAACGCGGCAATGTCGGAGCGATCGCGCTTCGCTGTATGAATTTCATCCCAATTGCCGCCCACCTTTTGCAAACAGGGCTGAATCGGCGTACCATCTAGCCGACAGTAGTAGTCAGCCCCTTCCTTGATTTGGCCAGACATTGCTTTGGAACCAATGACCGATCGTTCTTCATCTGTGAATACAATGACTTCCAAAGCGTGATCGAGCCGAATTTTGTTTTCATGCAGTACCCGCACGACCTCAATCCCAGCTAGCACTCCCAGGCAACCATCAAAATGACCACCAACGGGAACGGTGTCAATGTGAGACCCCGTTGCCAATGCTGCTGCTTCCGGTTGTTTGCCAGCATAGCGACCGATAATATTGCCCGCTGCATCCACCCGGACTGCCATCCCGGCATCCTCCATCCAGGTTGTGATCAGTTGCCGAGCGAGTAAGTCTTCTGTGCTAAAGGCAATGCGGCAGACGCCGCCGTTGGGTAACCTGCCAACTTCTGCAAGTTGTTGAATGCTTTTGGTGAGGCGCTCTCGATTCACCGCTAACGACATCGTTGCAATGGTCATAAAATAACCTCCCAAACACTTTTGCACTTATTTGTATACGGTATACAAACTAGATAGAAATTAATTCTATCAAAGGTCAGTTCCATTCTTACGTCTGTATTCACCCATACATCTATTCTCATTGCTGGCCAAAATGGATTAAATCCTCTGTGGGGGTAGGTGTCTCCCCCCATGACGAGCGTTATGCATGGCGACGGATTAGATTGAATTATTCCTGAATCAGGCTTTCCAAGCGAAAACGGGCAATGTGGGTAATTTCCGTTAGTGCTTGCTGTTGCTCAGTGGCTCGATCGTGCTGTAGGCGCTGTTCAAAGGCTTCTAGAATACTGGCCTTAGTGTGATTCTTCACGGCAATGATAAATGGAAAGCCAAAGGTGTCACGGTAACGCTGATTCAACTGATGAAACCGCTCAAATTCGTTCGCAGAAAGGCGATCGAGTCCCACACCCGACTGTTCTTGCACCGACGCTTCTGCCATTTTTGCTTTGCTGCCTAAATCGGGGTGCGCACAAATCAAAGCGAGTTGCTCATCTTCGCTCATGGCCTGTACAACCGCTACCATTTTTTGATGCAATTCAGTGCCATTACGAAAGGGGCGATCGTTCCACACAATTTGCGTAATCTTGGGTGTATCCTCAAACACCGCTCCCAAAGCTGCAACAAATTCCTCCTGGCTCATGTGATTGAGGTCTGCAATTGAGTAAGGCATCGGGTGTTTACAACTCCTGAGTTTGGTCGAGTTGCTTAATCGCTTGAATCACCCGTTCTTTGCTGGAAATTAGGTGGTACTGAATGGCTTGGGTGGCCGATACAGGATCGCGATCGCAAATTGCTTTATAAATCCGGCGATGTTCATTGCGAATTTCTAGCACGCCAGGGTTATGTTCCATCGTGCGCAGTCGGAGTAAGGCCATCTTGTCAAAAACTTGCTCCAAAATTTGTACCAACCACTGATTCGCTGAGCTTTCAGCCAGCAGTCGATGAAACTCATAATCCATGTGTAGTAATTGCGCGTTGGTAAACTGAGTAGAGGTAACTCCCTGGCTTTTCTCGGCTCGCTGCACCACCAATTCCAACTCAAGCAATTGGTTTGGGGTAGCGTTGCGGCAGGCTTCCGAAACTGAAAGTTGCTCTAGACTAATGCGGCAGTCATACAGTTGCACGGCGTCATTCACAGACAACGTCGCCACGCGGAGTGCCCCATGCCCATCCGTTGTAATCAGGTTCTCTCGCTGGAGTTGCCGAATTGCTTCCCGGATCGGTGTGCGACTAACTTGTAGCTGTTCTGCCAGTTGGGTTTCAACTAATCGCATCCCAACGGCCAACTCTCCAGACAAGATCGCATTGCGCAAAACTTCATAGGTTTGCTCATGCAACGATTGAGTCCGTTTTAAGGGTTTAGTGGAAAGGATCAAACTCAAAATCAACCTTCGCTTAACGATGGAGTTTTTGCTGACTGCATACAGTATACTCAACATCTTTTCAATTTCTTTCTGGAGCTGCTTTTGTCCACAACTCCGTGAAATTACCCCTTTATCAAGTCTTCAATAGAACATTGGGTAAAAATCACTGCAATTTCACAGATGCCACTACTCAAGTCTCCTGTTTTGAACGAAATTATACGTAAGTACAATTAGCAGTCATTTGCTAAGAACTTAGTTTGGTGTGCGCTACCTATCACGATCGCGGGCAATAGCTTAGCTTCATTCCTCGATCGTGTTCGCTGGTTTTTCTTGCAAAGTAGATTTGCTTTTACAGGAGACTTGGTTGTGCGTACCAAAGTTCATATTCGTGTGGCATCCCATCTTGCAACGAATCGAGTGGACGGCTTCACTTTATTAGAAGTGCTTACTGTTGTAGTCATTAGTGGAATTTTGGCGGCGATCTCGATGCCATACTTCTTTAGCCGAGCGGCGGCTGCAAAACAAGCAGAAGGGAAAATGCTCGTTGGGGTCATCAATCGGGCGCAGCAGGCTTATTATACGCAAAACGCAAAATTCAGCGATAATATTGATGCGCTCTCATTGAGATTAGATAGTCAGAACTACGACTTTGGAGTGGAACCAGCCACGGGAGCTAATCTATATGCTGCAAACTACGCCACTTCAAAAGTTGTCAACATTCGTTCTTACGTTGGCATGTCGGCGATCGTCCAGGATGCTCAAGGTAACCTGGGGATGCAGACAATTATCTGTGAATCAGAAGCTCCTGGCACCGTGGCTGCAACGAAACCTGAACACACCGGAGCCATGATCAATTGTGCTCCAGGCACCCAACGCTTGAAGTAGTTTCAATCAACAACCTTTGGGTAAACAGTCAAGGCAAAAGCCCAGATCCGAAACAGCGACCTGGGCCACCAAGTGCAGACTTGTCACTCAATCGGCTGATTAAAGCATCCCGGCATTGCTTAACCCTAAAATAACGCCAGCCCCCAAAATATGCCCAAAACTAGCCGTAGCTAGCAGTTCTGGTACACCAAACTCCCCCCCAAAGGGATCTGGAAATTCAACCGGTAATTTGGGGCCGGCCCCTTTACGCTGAATCGCAAAGCGCCCAATCGCGATCGCCACCAAATTACACGCCAACATCGTAATCCCAACACTGGGAGACCAGTTTGTGGCTCGGGGTAAAGCAGTAGCCAGTAATGTTATGTAATCCAAGGGATACCTCCAACGCTTAATAAACGTGATTTCAACCAGTAGAATTAGGAGGATTATAAAAAGCTCTCGACCTCGTTCTGTTACACGGGTTCAAATTGTTTGAACTTTTAACAAACTCGTTAAGGATTTGATACACACGCGGCGCGTCAGCCCCTGAATTTAACTCCCGAATTCACGATAATTCTGAAGGAATGGCATTCATCGTTAAAATTTGCGGTGTCACAACCCCAGCCCAAGGGCGAGCGATCGCAAATGCTGGAGCAACAATGCTTGGGGTTATTTGTGTCCCCAACTCTCCTCGCTATGTTAATCCGCAGCAAATCTCTCAGGTTGTCGGGGCCTTACCGCTCGATCCGCATACGGGAAAATTTCTTTGCGATCGAGTCGGGGTTTTTGTCAATAGCAGCTTGGATGTAATTCAAACGACTGTCGCGATCGGTCGTTTAAGCGGGGTTCAACTCCACGGCGATGAATCACCAGAGGATTGTTACAAACTCAAGCAGCAACTGCCTACCCTCAAATTCATCAAAGCCCTCCGCATCAAATCGGCGGCAGATTTGATTCAAGCCGAACACTATCAATCCTGTGTTGACTTGCTGTTATTGGATGCATATCATCCAACGATCGCAGGTGGTACTGGCAAAACGCTGGACTGGCAAAGTCTGCAATCATTTCAACCATCAATTCCGTGGCTACTGGCAGGCGGGTTAAACCCAGCTAACATCACTCAGGCATTGGAACGTGTCCACCCTGCGGGAATCGATCTATCTAGCGGCGTTGAAGTAGCTCCAGGAAACAAAGACTTGACAAAAGTGAACCAACTGTTTACCGCGTTAGCTAACTTTGGCGTCTCCACGCAAACCGCAGCAGGCATCGAACGGTTTTAGGGCAACCCTGGACTCTCCCTACGTCAGCAAAGCCAGCGAGCTGCCTAGCGAGGAAAACTCGCGTCAACGACATCGCCTAAGCGGCCCAAAGGCTTGGCTTGCCCCTGATTATAGGAAGCGACGACCGCACCGGCGTTCCCGGCCCGAATCTGTAAAGTATTTTTTGCGGTCCACGTGCGCTGCTCCCCCTTACTCAGGATCCCTTCAAACTTCACTTTGCCGTCAGCAACGACTTCCATCCAAGAGCGATCAGTCAGGCTAACATCAACCTGCACGGGATCATTGGGGGATTTTGGGCTGGGCGCTGCTCCTACAGGCGAATCAGCCGCCGGGGTGTTTTGCGTGTTTTGAGGCGTAGAGGTGGTCGCCAAATCTTCAGACCGCGTTGGCACCGTTGCGGCGGGTTGTACGGTTGAGAGGTTGACCGAAGTCGACTGGATCGTGTGCTTCAGCCCGTACCCGATCGCCCCTATGACACCCAGAGCTGCAACTCCAGACAAGACATAAGCCCATCTCGGAAAGTTTGATTGCTTGGCTGAAGTGAGCGATCGTCGGTCTGCATAACGCTCACCTTGAGCCATGTTGGAAGCCGATCCATCGAAACCGATCGGTTCTGGGTTTGGAGCCGACGCAGGTTGTTTGGCTGGAGTAAGGTCAATTTCAAAAGCATCGGCAATCTCGGCCCCATTTAAGCCCAAAGCATCCCCATATCGGCGAATAAAACCCTTGACGTATACAGGTTCAGGCAACCGATCAGTGTCGCCAACCTCCAAAGCTTCCAGCAATCGCAAGGGGATAAAGGTATCCTTCGCAATTTTCTCCAGTGAAACGTCCTGGTCTTGCCGCACTTCTAACAAATAGCAACCGACTTGCCGTAGTTGCTCCATCTGTATCGAACTTAACCCCTTCATTGCTTCCCTGCGCTCCTAACATCTCTATGTCGCCAGACGTTCCAACTCGGCAAGCGCTAATCGGCGCTATAGCCTCACACATAACGCGCTTTACCACGTCAGATATGATAAGGAATTTTACAAATAAATGTAAAGCAGGTATGAGGACTCGATCGCTTATGTCAAGCAGTAATTTCTCAACGGAGAAAGCTACTGATTAGCCACAACAGCAAAAAGGTGACAGCACTAGCGAACGCATCAGCAGCAACCATCAATGGCAATTGGCTTTGGAGCAGTCCGTACAGCAATCCGCCCACCAATAAACCGCTCACCAGCCCAAGAAAACTCAGTAATACCGATCGCCCCAACTTTTTCTCTTTGCGATATAAAAAGTAGAATGCCGTTCCAACCCCCAAAATGAGAGTCAGTTGAACCGCTCCAGGGCTGAAAAACCCCAAGACCGACAGCCCCAGCATGATCCCCGCCGGGAGAACAACATCCGCACGCGAAGGAGTATCCAGCCACCCCTCCAACCAAGCAGGCGGTTGTCGATGGGAAACGGTGGGAGGATTGGGGGGAGAATCTGCTTGCCGTTCCGCAAAGCGAATGCCATCGGGCACTTTGATTCGCCCTTCCTGTCTCATCTTGAGCCGATCCATCAACACAGCATCATACGCCGCTTCAATCTTCTTGATCTGTTCGGCATCTCCCTTAAAACTGTCACACAAACGATTTCGAGCCGCTTGAATCTCGTCAAAACTAGCTCCCTCTGGAACTCCTAGCCGTTCGTATGGATTTTGCTCACTCATGCTCTTCTCTGCCATTTCACCAAGCTACTTAGAGCCTATCTGAAAAATCTGTTAAGTTTCAATCTGACTGCATCTTTTTCCGGAAAAGCAAGGTCTGATGAAGCACCTTATGTAAAGGTGGGGCATACTATTTTTGATAGTAAAGTCTCGGCCACTGTGACGAGCTGTAGGCTCCATCGGGGTGATTAAAATGCGCCTAACAATCGCTGAAAGCACTGCTGAGAAGTCGATTCAAGCATATTTACAGTTCTAACCACGATTTAAGATTGACTAGAATGTTTGTTACCCAACTTAAACCCTTATGGAGGTGGGTAGTTGCCTACTGAATCTTCCCCAACCCTGAACTCTATTCGCCCTCAACAATCTAAGGTTATGGCTATGGCTGATGCCAAGATTCTTGTCGTAGACGATGATCCTGCAATTCGGAACTTAATTTTTCGTTTCCTCACTCAGCACAACTACCAGATGGAAGCGGCTGAGGACGGAAAAAGCGCAATGGCCGCATTTGAGTCGTTTAATCCAGATTTAGTGATCCTGGATGTCAATCTTCCCGACGAAAACGGCTACAGTCTCTGCGAGAAAATGCAAAAGCAGACAGGCGTTTTTGTTCTGATGTTGACGAGTCGTACGGATGAAGCCGACAAGATTCGAGGTTTTACGCAAGGCGCAGACGATTACATCACGAAGCCTTTCAGTTTGGGTGAACTCGGGGTTCGAGTTGGAGCAATTCTAAAACGCCAACGCACAGTCACGACTGGCGAGCAACAGTCCCTCACGTTTGAAAAGTTGGTCATTGACCCGGTGCGACGCGAAGTGAAGTTGGCTGGGGATCTCGTGCTGTTGACTGCACTTGAATTCGACTTGCTGTATTTCTTAGCGCGTCACCCCGGGCGAGTGTGGCGGCGAGCTGAATTGATTCAGGAAGTTTGGGACTACGAATATGTTGGTGATCAACGAGTCGTGGATGTTCACATCGGTCAAATTCGGAAGAAGATCGAAATTGATACCAGCCAACCAGCTTTGATTCAAACCGTCAGAGGGGTTGGGTATAAATTTGAAGCTCCAAATAGCGGTAGTGCAGAGGAATAATCATTTTTACTCCTGTAGAGAGGTATAAATAACGGTTCTACAGGAAATTATGAGGCAGGGTAAACGGAGCCAGCTTTACAGTCACGTAACCACTGACGGATTGCCAAGCCAGGCACCTCGCGAGTTGCCTCTCTCAAGGATGAGGGATCGCGATCGGCAGCGGGGAAAGAACCACTACGGGTGTACAGGATTGCTAACTGCCACCCGTAGTTTGGCGTTTGAGCCAAAAAAAGCCAGTAGTAATTTTGGGAATCTATTTTTTGCCGGGTATCGTACTGGCGTTCTAGAACTGTAAAAAAGACCTGATGCAGCCTGCCCTGTTTCGGTTCAGGGGCACTGGTAATGACCGGCAATGGGGTGAGATTCGGTTTGGTGGCAACGATCGCATATTTCCTCGCCTGACTGCCCCCACGTTGATGGCTGAGGCGGTTAATGTACGCAGGTAAATCCCTCAACATTGCGGTAGTAAGCTGTTCCACGTCTTCTGGGCACGTCACCCTAGGACGGATAGGAGGCGTAGCCTTCGGCACCTTATCAGGTGGGTGATTGGGAGCAGCGTGGCTAGCAGCATGGATGACCCGAGGCGTGAGGCAGACCAACAGCGCGATCGTCCCGGTGACTAAGGGTAATCCAAACCAATTTCTTGGGTTCACCCTACAGCACATCCCGCTTCAAGTAAGGTTGTAAAACTTCAGGCACACCAACACTGCCATCTGCTTGTTGATAGTTTTCCAAAATCGCTGCCATGGTGCGCCCCACAGCCAGCCCAGACCCATTCAAGGTGTGGACAAATTGAGTTCCTTTTTGACCAGTTTCCTTAAACCGAATGTTGCCCCGCCGCGCCTGGAAGTCCCGAAAGTTGGAGCAACTAGAAATTTCACGGTAGCGATCGACAGATGGCAACCACACTTCCAGGTCGTAGCACTTGGCCGCGCCAAAGCCTAAATCCCCAGTGCAAAGTTCCAGCACGCGGTAGGGCAGCTTCAACGCCTGTAACACTGCTTCCGCATTTTGGACTAAGGCTTCATGTTCTTGTTCCGAGGTTTCGGGCCGCACGATTTTTACCAATTCTACTTTGTTGAACTGGTGCAATCGGATTAAGCCACGAGTATCTTTCCCGTAGCTGCCTGCTTCCCGCCGAAAACAGGGTGTATAAGCGCAGTGATAGATTGGCAACTCAGCTGCCGAAATGATTTCATCTCGATACAGGTTAGTAACAGGCACTTCTGCTGTTGGAGCCAGCCAAAGGTCATCCTCGGCACACTTAAAGCTTTCTTCGGCAAATTTTGGCAATTGTCCGGTGGCAGTGAGCGAGGCCGTATTAATCAGAAACGGCGGTAAAACTTCCAAATATCCGGCGGCAATTTGGGTATCCAACATAAATTGGATGAGGGCGCGTTCCAGGGCAGCTCCAGCTCCAAGTAACAAGATAAAGCGGCTTTGAGCAACTTTCGTGCCTTTTTCTGTGTTGAGGATGCCCAGTTTTTCAGCAATTTCCCAGTGGGGTAGGGGAGTTGCCCCTGTGGGTTTGTACTCGTCGCCCCAACGGCGCACTTCCACATTTTCGGTTTCGTCTCGCCCGATCGGTGTGGTGTCGCTGGGGAGGTTGGGCAGGGTCAGCAATAATGTCTTAATTTGGGCTTTAATTTCCCGTTCTTGAGGTTCCAATTCGCTTAGCTTGGCTTTCAGCTCGTTTCCTTCATTTTTCAAAGTGAGGACTTCGAGGTCATCTGGCTTGCTCCCCGCTTTCATTTTTTGACCTACCAGCTTGCCAATTTCGTTGCTGCGGGCTTGCAATTGCGATCGAGTTTTCTCCAACTCCTTCTGCTGGCGATCTAAATCTGCGATCGGCTGAACATCATAGCCCGCACCACGCTGGTTTAGCTTCGTCTGCACCAGCGCTGGGTTTTCTCGAATTAGCTTCAGGTCAAGCACAAAATCATCCCGTTGAATAGCGTTTAATTCAGGATACACCGAGACAGGGGAGGATTCAGGACGGGGATTCACAGTGGCCGGTTAGTTAATTTCCAAGCTCTCCGTCTAAATATTTTCGATAACCGATCGCATCGAGATTTGCCTGCTTTTCCATAACCATTTGTTTGAGGCTGGTGCGATATTGCTGAATTTTTTCCAGAAGGGCGCGATCGCCCGTGCCCAAAATTTGGATGGCCAATAAGCCAGCGTTACGCGCGTTGCCGATCGCAACTGTTGCCACCGGAATTCCGGCAGGCATTTGCACAATGGAATAGAGGGAATCGACTCCTTGTAGATGGCGAGTTGCAACGGGCACGCCAATCACGGGCAAGGGAGTGAGAGCAGCCACCATTCCAGGCAAGTGAGCCGCCCCTCCAGCACCGGCAATTATCACCTTAAGGCCGCGATCGTAGGCAGTTTGGGCATATTCCACCATCCGTTCAGGCGTGCGATGGGCAGACACGATCGCCACTTCATAGGCCGCAGAAAATTCTTCGCACACGGCGATCGCGCCTTGCATAGTTGGCAAATCAGAATCACTGCCCATAATGATGCCGACTAAGGGTTGGGTCATGGCGACTCCTTCCCATTTTGAGCGCGGGGTGAGGGTTTGAAAGCGGCAATCAGCAGACAGGCCAACCCAACATTGATAAAGGTGTCGGCCAGGTTAAAGACGGGAAAGCGAATCAACTTAAAGTTCAGGAAATCGACCACATAGCCCCAAAGAAAGCGATCGATGCCATTGCCTAACGCTCCGGATAGAATTAAACCGTACCCGACTTGCTCCCAGCGGCTCAGGCGTGGCCCAAACCACGCCAGCAGTAACAACGCTACACTTACGGCCAAAGATAGCCAGCGCAGCCAGATGACACCATTTGTAAACAGACTAAAGGCCGCCCCGGTATTTAAGGCAAAAGTCAGATGAAACACACCCGGAATGATTGGGAGCAAATCTTGGGTGTATTGCTCTAACACTTCTTTGGGCAAACCGGGCGGCGGCAGCGGCAGCGAAAAGTAGTACAAAATAAAAAATTTGGAGAGGCGATCGCTCACCAAACCCAAAAATGCGGCAATCCAAAAATAGCGATTCTTCGAAAACATTCAGTCCATGAGAGATAACGGGACAGCGATCGTTGAACAGTGGCGGCGGCGGAGTCTGCCACTTCGCCAGATTAGTAGAACAGCACCTGACGCAAGGCATAAGCGAGTAAGGTCACTGCGCAAACCACCGCAAATTGTCCGGGAATAGGAGTTACGGAATATTTAACCAGGGCTTGCGCCACATCAACCAATGGTAAAACCTGGAAAATCCATAGCCCCCCCAAATAGAGAATGCCTGTCAAGTGCATACTCAGCAAGCCAGAAATACAACTCATGGCTAACGCTTCCAACCGGGGTGCTGACTTGAAGGCAATGTAGCCACAGACAAAGGCTGCCGGGATAAAACCCAGAAGATACCCAAAGCTAGGTTCCCTCAAATAGCTCAGGCCGCCGCCTTTCGCAAACACGGGAAACCAAGGAGATAAACCCAGCATAATGTAAGCAATTTGGGAGAGGACTGCCGCATTTTTGCCGCCAACGCATCCAATTAACAAACCAGCCCCAAATTGATAGGTAATGCCTAAAGAATGGGTTTGGATGGCTTGATGCCCCCAATCTCGACTGGGAACCGCGATCGAGGCTTCTAAAAAGGTGCCGCCAATTGTTAGCAGCAAGCCAATCAGTGCCCATAGCAGTTCAGTCCAAATCGTCATGGAGCGATCAAATTTCGGCGGCACGTGCCCAACCGTCTGACAACAAATATCCGGTTCTAATCATGTCACATCGTTCTTCAGCTATGCCGATCGAGGAATGTAATGAAACATAACGACGATCGCCCAATTGGGGGCGATTCCACTTTATAAAGAGGTGATCGCCCACCACCAAAATTATGGAACCCTCATCCTACCTCACGACCTTCCAGCAATATCTCCAGCGCCAGGGTCTCGCTGTAAGCGATGAGCTGATGGAAAAGATCACGGTAACGCTCGACCAAACGCAGTGGGACGACCCTCACACTCCGCTGGACTTCAATAACGTGGCCGTTATGGCCTTGATCGAAGCCGAAACCAGTGTTGATATGGCGATGCGAGAAATGTATTTGGATATGGCGATCGCCGCCCTCAACGAAGGTGCTGAACATCCCCTTTGTGCCGCTCACCTGGCTCTGGTTCAAAGCCTGATTGGCGAACGAGAAGATGCGATTCAGTCAGCTTTCTCGACCTTACTTGGGGTGCTGTTACCAGCCTGGGCAGACGCCGAGATCCCTGCTGGACTAGCCTTTCTGCCAACGCGATGGCGCAGCTGCTTGAATTTGCCCTACGCTCAACTAGAGACGATCCTGGACCTCCGCAATGGCTATCAACAAAGCGTTTTACTGGCTGGAGAAATTCTTTGCCAATCTCAGTTTGTGTTTTATAACGCCGCTGGCTTGAGGTTTTTGCAACTCGCCACCCAGCTATTTCCCGCTTCTAGCCTATTGAATTTCCGTTTGGGCATCGCCAGCATGATGAACGCCCAGTGGGAAGGATTGCTATATCTCCATCGCGCCCAACGCCAGCAACCGCATCACCCCACTATGCTGCAAGCCCTATTTCTGGCCTACCAACATTTAGGGCAGGTGGAGATTGCCCGCTACTGGCACCACAAAGCAGCTCTGGAACCCATTTCGGCGCTCTGGGCCAACTTAGCGCCAGAGAGTCCATTTACTTACATGCCGTTTGGACAATCGCTTCAAATGGCCGTAGAAGCTAGCTTGCAAAGCATTGTGACGGGCGTGCTACTGGCACAAGGCACCTGGTTCGAGCAGGAAATGGAGTTTTGGCAGGATCATCTCCAACCCGGCATGACCGCGATCGACGTTGGAGCCAATGTAGGTGTGTATACCTTTAGCGCAGCTCAAAAGGTGGGGCCAGCGGGGCGAGTCCTTGCGATCGAGCCGTTTTCAACCTGCGTTCAGTGCTTGCTAGAAACGCGCCGGGTGAATCACCTGGAGTGGGTCACAGTCTGTCGTGGGGCGGCCAGCGATCGAGAGGGAACTGCCTATCTCTCATTGCATTCGGCTAGCGAACTGAACCAACTGGTTGCCAGCCCGACGGCAGCCTCCACCAGCGTCGAGGAAGTTCCCTGCTTTACCCTGGATGCGCTAGTTGAGCGAGAACAATTAACCCGCGTGGATATACTCAAAATCGACGCCGAAGGGCACGAGTTAATGGTTTTGCAAGGCAGCGATCGGTTATTGAGCCAGTTTGCCCCAGTGATCTTGTACGAGAACATTGCTGGGAGTCAGGGTAGCAACCGTCCTGTCGCAGACTATCTAATTGCGCAGGGGTATCAACTTTTTCGCTATCAACCCTTCATCAAGCAACTATACCCGCTTGAACTGACTGATAACTTCGACAGCAGCTTGAATATCATCGCCATCCCCCGCCCAAAACCTTAGTGTTTTAGATAGCAGGAAAGTATAGGTCTGGCACAATGAGATAGCTAAATGGAGTGGTTATGGTTTTGTTCCTTCCTAAACTGAAGCAGCGTGGGCAACTTGATCCCATGCACATGACTTTGTGCAGCGTTGGTTCGCGCAAAAATAATGCACAAAATGATTTCGGCAGTCAAAGCTGGGGGCTGTTTGCACCCAATCTATCGATTTATGGGTTTGATGCCGATGCCGATGCCTGTGACGCTGCAAACTTAGACCTGGAAGCACGCCAAGTAAATTGGACCGAACGCCATTTTCCCTACGCGATCGCCAACCGGGTTGGTGATGCCACCCTCTACGTGACAGGCGATCCCCAGTGCAGTTCACTTTATCCGCCCAACGAACCTTTTTTGAACCGATTTGGGGGAATTCGCGACATGGTGCAATTAGAGTTCACGGTCGAACTGGAAACGACCACCCTGGATATTGCCCTTCAGGAGCAGGGGATTGAGGCGATCGACTTTTGCCAGATCGATGTTCAGGGAGCCGATCTGCAAGTTTTGCAGGGGGCTAGCCACCTGCTCGCGCAAAGCGTGTTAGGCATCCAAATCGAGGTGGAGTTCTCGTCGCTCTATCTCAACCAACCCCTGTTTGCCGATGTGGATCAATTTCTACGCGATCGTGGGTTTGTGCTCTTTGATCTTGCGACAGCACGGCGATCGCGCGGCATTGTGCAATCTATCTATCGGCCTGGTCAACTGCTCTGGGCCGATGCCTTCTATCTTCGCGATCCGTTGCAAGCGCCAACCGAAGCATTTTGGAGACAGCCCGATCGCATTTTCAAGCTGGCCTGCATTGCCGATGTTCTAGAGTTTACAGACTACGCGCTGGAACTCCTGCAATACCTCACGATTCACTATGGTCATCAGCCAGAATACAATTTTGCTGAGGCGATCGTGGCCAGCCTCGGCGAAGTTACGGAACTCGTCGAGGTCGGCCTGGAAAACATTCCCTTTGTGCAGGATCTACTCCCTTTCCTGCCCCAACCGATCGCAACGCCTTAACTCCTGCAGCCCAGCTAGATCAGCTCTGCAACGAGTGTTTGGCAGTGACCGCTTGACTTCAGTTGCTTCGCTTTCACCGCCGCCCCAATCGCCCTATTTAGTGCTTTTCTTCATGATCGGTTACCTCAAAGGCACCATTGCCAGCATTCAAAAAACCGGCAACAAAGTCATCCTGACCCTGGATGTTAACCAAGTGGGGTACGACGTGCAGGTTGTGCCCAGGATGTTGCAGCAGCTACCCGCGATCGGCGACGCTGTTCAAATTTTTACCCACTTGCAACTGCGGGAAGATCAGGTAACGCTGTTCGGCTTCAGTTCTGCTGCTGAACGAGAACTGTTTCGGCAACTTGTGAGTGTCAGTGGAGTGGGACCGCAATTGGCCGTGGCTCTGCTGGATACACTAGGTTTACAAGAATTAGTTCAGGCGATCGTCGCCAGCAACACCCGCGCCCTCGCTCGGACCTCTGGAGTTGGGAGCAAAACAGCAGAACGCATTGCCCTGGAACTACGCACAAAGCTGGCAGAGTGGCGGCAAGAAGCCGGAGTCATCACCACACCGTCAGCCGCACCCATTCTTAGTATTCAGGAAGATGTGGAAATGACTTTACTGGCACTGGGCTATTCAGCCGCTGAGATTTCGCGTGCCCTGCAAGCCGTAGGGCAAAGTTCTACTCTGTCGAAACGAGATAATACTGAAGAATGGATTCGAGAAGCGATCGCCTGGTTAAGCCAGTAGGTCAAGAATTAGTAATGACTGACAAATGTAATGTTGACATTCATGAAACAGCCCAGTCATGATCACCAACAAGGGTTAATCTCACTGCCTTAACTCCGTCGGCGGATAGATGCAGTCGAACATCGCGATCGCTCCATCCGGGTAGGCTTTCTTGCAATGAAATTAGACAAATTGCTAGCCGTATCCAACTTGCACCCCAGGGTAGCCCTCAGGGTATTCGGCAAAGTGCCCCTATATCTCGTCATGGTTGTTCCGCTGATGATCCAGGTCGTCGGCGCGGTCGCAACGGTCGGCTGGTTATCTTACCGAAATGGGCAACAGGCCGTCAATGAAGTAGCCACGCAACTCCGAAGTGAAAGCAGTCATCGCATTCAACAGCATCTCAACGACTATCTCTCAACTCCCCTTCAAATTAATCAGATCAATGCAGACGCCTTTGATCTGGGTCTTCTGAATTTAAAGAACTTTCAAACAACTGGTAAATACTTTTGGCGGCAAATGCACGCTTTTGATGTGGGATACATCAGTTACGGAACGCCAGCCGGAGAATTTATTGGCGTCGAACGCCTCGACAATGGCAACTTGCTTATTGTGGAGCAATCGGCAGCGACGAATGGTAAACAGTACTCCTTCACAACGAACAACCAAGGCGATCGCCACCAACTGACTCGCGTCAAACCTAACTACAACCCCCTGGGAGAAGCCTGGTATGCCGAGGCTGCCGTCGCCAGAAAACCAATCTGGAGTTCGATTTACCAGTGGGATGATAAGCCCAGTGTGCTATCGATCGCGGCTAGTTACCCGCTATACGATGCACAGCGACGACTAGTGGGGGTTCTGAGCGTTGATCAAATCCTGACCCAAACGAATGACTTTTTGAGTGGTATTCGCGTCAGCCAAACTGGGCGCACTTACATCCTGGAGCGATCGGGAAATCTAGTCGCCTCCTCCCTCACCACAGAAAAACCGTTTCGCGTCGTGCAGGGCAAAGCTACACGCCTGCAAGCCATTGATAGCCAGGATTCGCTCATTCGTGGGAGCGCTCAGTACCTCACCCAGCGTTATGGTAATCTGCAACAGATTCAAACCGTGCAACAACTTGACTTTCGCGCCGACGGCCAACGGCAATTTCTGCTGGTGATGCCTTGGCGGGTGCGCTATGGCCTGGACTGGCTCATCGTCGTGGTTGTGCCCGAATCTGACTTTATGGAGCAAATTCGGCAAAACACTCGCAATACAGTGATTGCCTGCGCGATCGCCCTGGCTCTTGCAACCTTAATTGGCATTCCAGTTTCTCGGTGGATCGCCCGCCAAATTCTGCGGCTCAGTCAAGCCTCTGAGGCTCTAGCTAATGGTCAATTACACCAAACAGTTCAAGCTCGCGGCATCACGGAGTTAGTCACTCTGGCAGAGTCATTTAACCGCATGGCCAAGCAACTGCGGGAATCGTTTGCCATCCTGGAACAAACCAACCAGCATCTAGAACAAAAGGTAGAAGAACGAACCGCTTCCCTCGCGGCGGCGGAGGCCGAAATGCGCACCTTGTTTCTAGCCATGAATGACCTGGTGGTGGTCTACGATCGCCGCGGCGTTTTACAAAAAGTCGTGTCTACCCATTCCAAGCTCTCACTAACGCCGACCTCTGGCAAAATTGGCAAAACTGTCCATGAACTCCTCCCCCAATCTCAGGCAGACCTGGTTCTTGAAGCGATTCACCAAGCTCTGAATGACCAGAAAGCTACCGTCGTAGAATATGGACTGGTTTGTGATCAACATAAGGAACTCTGGTTTTCGGCCAATGTGTCTCCGCTATCCCAGGAGCAGGTGCTGTTTGTGGCGCGTGACATCAGCGATCGCAAACACATCGAAGATGCGCGTCGTCGGGCTGCCGAACAATTAGCACAAAATGAGCAGCAATTGCGGAAACAAAATCAAGTCTTGTTGGAACTCGCAAAAAGCTCCCTTCTGAACGAAGGAGACCTCCAGGCCGCGGCTCAAGAACTTACAGAAGCAGCCGTTCGGACTCTCAACGCCGAACAAGCCAGTGTTTGGCTATTTAACGACGCCCATACCGAGCTTGCCTGCATTGATCGCTACGAGCGGTCGCCGCATGTCCACACTCAAGGCACCATCCTCACGATGACTGAGTTTCCTCACTACTTCCGCGCCTTGGAAGAAGAAGTGACCGTTACAGCCAATCACACACCCGCCAATGCCAGCTCAGAAGTATTCCAACTAGCATCCTCACCCAATTCGATCGCGTCCTCCATCCTCGATACCCCCATTCGTTCTGGGGGCAAAACGTTAGGCGTAATTTCCGTTGAACAGGTAGGCAATCCCCGTCGCTGGTCACTAGAAGAGCAAAGCTTCACGCGATCGCTGGCAGATCTGGTGGCGCTGGGGGTCATTGCGCAGGATCGCCAACGGGCAGAGGCCGTGATTCGTGAAAGCCAGAAGAAGTATCGAGATCTCGTGGAATCGGCTAACAGCATCATTGTGCGAATGGCTCCCGATGGCGAAATCACCTTTTTGAACGCCTATGGGCAACAGTTTTTTGGCTACTCCGCAGCGGAAATTGTTGGTCAAAGTGTATTTGGCACCCTCACACCGCAAACCGAGACCTCCGAAGCGGAACTTAAAGCCTGGATTCAATTCATCTCACAAACGCCAGAACATCATCAGGACATTGAAGCCGAAAATGTTCGGAGCAATGGCGAAAAAGTCTGGGTTAAATGGTCGACCAAGGCAATCGTCAATGAGGCCGGAGCAGTCGTTGAAATTTTATCTGTGGGATTTAATATCAGCGATCGCAAACGTGCAGAAGCCGCTTTGCAAGAAAAGGAACAGTACCTCAGATTGATCCTGAATAACATTCCGCAACAGGTGTTCTGGAAAGATACCAACTTGACGTTTCTTGGGTGCAATCGCAACTGGGCAGAAGCCGCACAACTAGGTGATCCCGAAACTATCATTGGCAAGACCGATTACGACCTCCTCACCGATCCTCAAATGGCCGACGAATTTCGTGCCGTCGATCGCCACATTATTGAGACTGATACGCCGCAACTTCACATCATTGCCCCAAAAGTCCGCAACCATCCCGGCAAAACCACATGGTTAGATATCAGCAAAATTCCAATTCACGACACTCAGGGCAACGTAATTGGGATTTTGGGCGTGATTGATGACATTACCCAACGCAAAGAAGCGGAAGAAGCCCTCAAAGCCGAGCAGGAAAAAACCGAATTGCTGTTGCGCAATGTCTTACCAGAAGCGATCGCGCAACAACTCAAGCAAAGTTTGGGGCAACTGCAAGAAAGCCACAGTCGCGCCCTCATCGCAGAAAGCTTTGATGAAGTAACAATTCTGTTTGCAGACATCGTTAACTTCACCACCCTCTCAGCGAATATCAATGCGACCGATCTGGTAGGACTGCTCAATCGCGTATTTATGGTATTTGATGAACTCTGCGAATTGCATGGGCTGGAAAAAATCAAAACGATTGGAGATGCCTACATGGTTGTCGGTGGGCTGCCTTACCACCGGCCCGATCATGCAGCAGCGATCGCCAACATCGCCCTCGATATGCAACGAGAAATTACCCAATTGCAAACTTATGAAGGACAAAATATCGAAGTCCGCATCGGGATTAACACGGGCGCAGTGATCGCTGGCGTAATTGGCAAAAAGAAATTCGCCTACGATTTGTGGGGAGATGCCGTAAATACGGCCAGTCGGATGGAATCTCACGGGCTACCTGGCAAAATTCAAGTGACAGAAGTGACGTATCAACGGTTGTGCCATCATTACCTGTTCGAACCACGCCACACGATCGACGTCAAAGGCAAGGGAACCATGCAAACCTACTGGCTCATTGGCAAAAAGTAGAAATACTCATAAAACTTGCGAGCCAGACACGCATTCCTCAACAGTGTCACATTCCGCAGCAAGTTACCAAAACTTCTCTTCTCTCGCTTAAAGTTGCTGTGATATGATTAGAGACTGCTGACTTGATTGATTAGGAATTTACAGGACTCATGGCACTGCTACAACAGCGCAAGCACGAAATTATCTCGGATTATCAAGTTCACGAGACTGACACTGGATCAGCGGACGTTCAGGTTGCGATGTTAACCGAGCGCATCAATCGGCTGAGTGAACATCTGAAGAGCAACAAAAAGGATCACTCCTCCCGGCGTGGATTATTAAAGATGATTGGCAATCGGAAGCGCTTGCTGGCTTACATTCAGAAGCAAGACAACGATCGCTATCGAGCACTCATTACCAAACTCGGAATCCGAGGTTAACTGGGGATCGCAATATGGCTTCTAACTCCCAACCCTCCTCTCCCAAGGATCAGCCAGGCTCTAAACAAACATCTCAAGGCGTTGAAGCCAGGTCAAACCTCCCGTTTGAGCCAACTCCCAATCGGAAGAAGCAGCCAAAGCAACCCGCTCAGCCCGCGAAAACCAGCGAGCGTACCGTTAAGGATTCACGCAAACGCACCCTGGATCAGCGTGCCTTTACTGGCGTGCCGGAAGAAGTTAGTAAGCGCATGGCTCGACGGATGGCAGTTTTTTGTGGCATTCCCACGAGCCTAGGAATGCTTACGTTTATTGTGAGTTATTTCATTGTTAGCCAGCACCTCTTCAAACTCCCCACAATCGTTGTATTGTTGCTGAGTCTGGGGTTTTTCGGTCTGGGCGTTCTTGGTCTCAGTTATGGCGCTCTTTCCGCTTCCTGGGATGAAGGGCGGAGCGGAGGTCGGTTAGGGTGGAGCGAGTTTAGGCTCAACCTTAGTCGGACGATCGCGTCCTGGAAAGAATCCCGTCAAAAAGCTCTGTGACAGCTTTAAACAATTCCCTAAATTAACAAGCTTCCAATAAATACGTCATATTTTATACTCCCTCTCTCAAGCCCTCCGTACACTCAAGAAAAATACCAAGGACATTTACCATGATTGTGGTTTTGAAGGTTGGCTCGCCAGAAGCAGAAGTTTCTCGCCTCACCCAAGAGTTTGCCTCCTGGGGTCTCACCCCTGAGAAAATTGTCGGCAAACATAAAGTTGTGATCGGTCTAGTTGGTGAAACTGCTGCAATGGATCCGTTGCAAATTCAGGAAACCAGTCCCTGGATTGAAGAGGTATTACGAGTCGAAAAGCCTTACAAACGCGCAAGTCGAGAATATCGGCATGGGGAACCAAGTGAGGTGATTGTTTCCACTCCCAATGGAGCTGTCACGTTTGGGGAACATCACCCGATCGTGGTGGTTGCTGGCCCCTGCTCTGTCGAAAATGAAGAAATGATTGTTGAAACGGCATTGCGTGTCAAAGCAGCTGGGGCTAAGTTTTTGCGTGGTGGTGCATTTAAACCGAGAACCTCACCCTACGCCTTTCAAGGACATGGCGAGAGTGCCTTGGGTCTTTTGGCTAAAGCTCGTGAGGTTAGTGGTTTAGGCATCATCACTGAGTTGATGGATGCAGCAGATTTAGAACCATTGGCAGAAGTTGCTGACGTTATCCAGATCGGCGCACGCAACATGCAGAACTTTTCTTTGTTGAAAAAGGTGGGTGCCCAGGATAAACCAATCCTGCTGAAGCGGGGCATGTCAGCCACGATCGAGGAGTGGCTCATGGCCGCTGAGTATATCTTGGCTGCTGGAAACCCTAACGTCATCTTGTGTGAGCGTGGAATTCGCACCTTTGACAATAAATATGCACGCAATACTCTGGATCTAGCTGCAATTCCTGTGCTGCGCTCACTCACTCACTTACCAATCATGATTGATCCCAGCCACGGAACTGGCAAGTCAGAATATGTGCCATCGATGGCCGCCGCATCGATCGCAGCTGGTACAGATTCATTGATGATTGAAGTTCATCCTAACCCCAAAAAAGCACTCTCGGATGGGCCTCAATCCCTCACGCCTGAGCGCTTTGATTCTTTAATGCAAGAGTTAGCAGTTGTTGGCAATGCGATGGGTCGCTGGATTGAAACCCCTGCATTAGCAACCGTCTAGAAGTAGCTGTCAATAAGTTTTTGAAGGGAGGCCCAATTTATGTGCCTCCCTTTTTTATTTAATTTTTGTTTAAATTAGCCTAATCTTAATTGCAAGTTTTCTTGGCATCGAAAAACCCACGCATCCAAGGGAAATCGACATAAAAGTTGCCTTTTGAGAGTTGCATAGTAAACCCACAGTTGCTCATGGCGAGTTCCCGTCTCAGGATGAAAGGTAGGATTAACACCAAACACATGTTGCTTAAAATAATTCTGCATTTCCTCGTCAGACATCGTTTTACCAAGATATTTCTGATGGAGTTTTGCGATTTCGGGTAGCCCTTTGGATTGCCACTGTGCGATCGTCTTTTGCGACGCATACGAGCGAAACAACCCAAAAACATCGTCAACCGCAAGAAAGTTTGCTCCAAAATCTAAAAACCTCAGCCAAAGTTCATAATCCATCGCAAAATCAAACTCTCGGCTAATGAATGGCCCAGCCTTTTCAAAAATCTCCTTTCTCCAAAAAGCACATTCTTGTGGAATATAATCCGTTAAATACAATGTATCTTTGCAAAAGGGGTGATACGGAAAGCTGTACTGAAAGTACCCATCCTCATTAATCATTTCTCGGAGTCCATAGACCATATCAATATTGGACTTCTCATTAAAATGAGTCGCGACCCTAGAAATAACTGACTTATCAGAGTAGCAATCATCAGAGTTAAGATAGGCAAGGATATCGCCTGTTGCAAGCTTAAATCCCTTGTTTAAAGCATCTGACTGACCATCATCTTTCTCGACAATTACAACATCAATATACTTTTTGTACTTATGCAGAATGGTGCTTGTTTCATCGTTAGAGAGGCCATCAATAACGATGTACTCCAGATTAGAATAATCCTGACACAAAACACTAAGGATAGTTTTCTCAATAAACTTACCTTGGTTGAAAGAAGGTGTAACAATACTAACTCTTAGATTTTCCTGCTGTAGTTGATCACTGTTCATTCTGACTTAACCTAAAAGCGGTAGATTTTGAATAGAAACATCTTTTTGAAAGACAACAACCAGCTAAGAAAATAACTCTAGAAAAAGCCTTAACCTAGGCAATTAGCAAAAAATATAAGTTTGTGGTAAAGCTGCTGCGCACCATTTAAAGGCTTGCATAAATACATCATAGCTTCGAAAGAAAAAAACATTCCCCCAACAACGATCGGGGGTTTGAGCATAATTACAATGATAAGAAACAATATTTTGATTCGAATCTCTACAGATCACAATATACCAATGATAATTTCGGCCTGACATTTCCTTTACCAGCTCCCTCAAAGAGCCACTTTCTTGCACGTCCGCTTCCCAAAAGATATGTTGTTTACTCCAAAATTCAGTAATAACAACAGCATAACTAAATGCTCCCATACCACGGATAACTTCTAGATCAAATCCTTCAGTATCAATTTTAACCAGGCCAATTTGAGATGGAATTAGGGAAGAACGATGTAAGCTGTCTAGACATTGAACTTGAACTTGAATCTTATCAGTGAATGATAGTTCTTCTGGCAAAGCATGAGGCTTAAGCGTGCTATAGACACTAGGATGATCATAGTTTGAACTATTAGTTTCACAAGTGACCAAATGCAAGTCCATTAATGTATCAGTTGCCCCTACCGCCACCTGAAAACTATGAAACTTCGAACAATTATGTAGACGCTGGTTTAACTGTTGAAATATTGGAGGGAACGGCTCAAACGCATAAACTGTATATCCAGCTTGTAACAATTGCTCAGAAAATTCGCCAATGTTGGCACCAATATCTAGGGCAATTTTATCAGGCAAAAATGCATACAAATAAGTGCTTAGCGCAATCTCTGGCTGAAGAACTTGCTGATTACTTAAAATCTGATTTGGACTAATTTTGGCAAAATAGGATGAACCAAATTTTGAAGAGTTAATTAATTGTATAAGTTGTGATTGATGTTCCTGAGTATTTTGAATGTGCTGTTGCAGCGAATTTAAGGCTGTCTCAAACTGACGAAATAATGACTCATTATTTTCTGATAGGCGAGACATTTTCTCAAGTAGTGAATCATTACGCTTGAGTAAAAGCTGCATGCCATCAGCAATATTTTGCAAATGAGCAAGAATCAAATCCTTAATGACTTTAATCCGATTCAACATAGGATTCTTTTGCGAAATTCAATAGATATGGCAACCCAGTACTGCTCCTTTACGCTTCGTTATGTGATTTTAGTTCACGCTGTAGCTCTTCAATTCTGTGATGCAAGCTAACAAGTTCTTCGCTAACTTTCTGATGATACTGGGCATGGAATTCGAGATAGTGTTGATGAATCTGCTGAATTTCTGCTTCAACCTCCTGTAAAACCCGGCGATGGAGTGGTCTAGCCAAAACATTGTAAAACGGTCGAAGGCTTACCTTAACAATTTGAGCTGATTGGCGAAACATAATTAGGGATCTCGATAAAATGCAGGTTCGCAGGCGCAAGGTTTAAATTTAACCCATAAGTGACCCTCACGTTATAAAGTAAGTGGGGCTGAGAATAGCAGAACACCATTTCAATGCTTGAGCAAAAACATCATAGCGTTGGAAGAAGAAAACCTTCCCCCAAGTCTGTTTTGGAGCTTTCTTGTAGTTGCAGTGAAATGACGGTTCGCCGGTTTCTATGTTTCGAGAGATAACAATGTACCAGTGATAACCCCGTTGCTGCATAGCTTCCACAACATTGGCTAGTAGGACTAGTTCTTGAGTAATTCTGGCAATCTGTCTTGGGTGCTGCTCATCCCAAAACTCAGTAACGACAACCTCGTAGCATCGATCGCCCATTCCTCGAATCACCTCTAAATCACGCCCGCCTATGCGAACTGATACCAGGCAAACGTCATCCGGTAAGAGGCGCTCCTGATGTAGACTTTCTAAACTTCGCATCTCAACTGGATACTGATTTGCGATGGCTGGCTGATGAGATGAAGCCGATTTCTCGTCCCTCTCGCTTTCAAAAGAGCCAGAATCCTTATCCGCTTCCAGACGCAGGGATGGTTGCAAAGTTGTCCAACCATCTACCGCACCAATTGCAAGTTCAAACAACAGCCAATTTGTAGAATTGCCGCAACTAGCCTTTGATAACGTTAGTTCGCGAAATGCAGGGGCAAAAGGTTCAAACGCATGTACCACATATCCTGCCTCCAGTAGCTGGTGAGACAGGGTCCCCGTTCCAGCTCCAATATCCACAGCGTTTCGACTGGGTAAGAAGGAATATAAATACATCATCAAGGCCACATCGGGCTGTATAGCTTCATGCTTGGTCGATATCAACTGAGGCTGAATCCGAAAAGACATTGAAAGCAATGCATCCCGATAATTCTGTTGCTGTTGCTGCAAGAACTTTACTTGCCGTAAGAGTTCAGCGTGCGACTTTTGATACTCTTGCATCTGCATCTCGATCGCTCTAACTAAATGGCTAGAGGCAGCAATTAACGTTGCATTATTTTCTAATAAAGATGACGTATGAGTAAGAATTTCCGCCTCATTCTGATGAGAAGCCTTTAATTCATCGCGCAGCTGTTGGAGATGGTCAAGAATCAAATTTTTTATATTTCTAATTTTATGGATCAGCGAAAACATAAGACTCCATTCGAACTCATCAATAACTTGTTTCGGGTATATAGAGATCATTTCTAACAAACAAAACATCTTTTTGAAGTAAAGTTCCATCTACAGGCGATCGCCAGCAGCCGATGTCGTCATAATATCTAAACCCTAGCTGAGTAATGGATTCTATCATTTCTGCAAAGTCTTTTGCCCGCTCATCATAACGAACTAAGGATAATTCCACTGCAATAGCATCCACTTGAGCTATTAAGTTCTTAGCTCCTTCAATCACTAAATGTTCCGCACATTGAACGTCTATCTTGAGCAATCCCCGTCCTTGAATTATTTTTGCTTGAGCTAGTTCATCCAATGTTGTGACATTCACTCGCATTGATTGGTAGGAACGATAATCAGCCGGATGCAGTAAAGAACTACCATATAAATCACTTGAAACTTGTAATGTAGTCGTACCAGATCGATTTGAAATAGCAACTTCAACAAATTCGAAATTCGACTGTTTTTGAGGCAATCGTTGCTTAAATTTCTCACTATAGCTGGACATCAGTGGGTCGATCAAAATAAATCGTGCGTCAGGCAATAGCTTACTCACAATGTAAGACCAGATCCCTACTGATGCGCCTACATCCAGCACAAAGTCAGGATTAAACCCTTTATTTTTTAATCGTCGGATAGCTTGGTAGACAGGAATAAACTCTCCATGAACATCGGTAGGAACAGCAGACTCAATAAAGTGAACTAGGTCAGCAGGGCGACGTGGGAAAAGATTTTCGAATCTATCATCGATCGGTTCACTTTTATCTAAAGATCTCCAGATCCAATCAGTGATATTTTGATTGGAAAATAAAACGGCGCGAGATGCAGCATTTTGACGCATAGTCGCCTGGTTCTCTGGCTTACAAACTTCTGCGATCGCATTCTGCAAACTGGTTATTTCATACTCACATACGACACCAACTTTGAACCGTTTAACAAACTGTGCTGCCGCCGTATTTGAGTGTCCTAAGACAATGATGGGAGTATGACTAGTTGCCAATGTAAGGATTAAATAGAGAGGTAGATTAAATTGTTCAACCGCATCTTCACACGTGTGGGTGAGCGGATTCGTTGGAATAATGACATAACTGCAAGTTTGTAGGTGTGCGACCAGGGAATGTTCATCCACCAAAGAAATCGGTATACCAATGTCAGAAGTCTGAGGTTGGAGACAATCAATTTGGGCATTATCAGGGTCATTCAACTGAAGTAGGTTGATTTCAGTGGCTAATGCTGGAACGATTTGACGAAGTAAATCTAGCCAAAGTTGACGTCGAATAGGTCCAAGCAGAGCGCCTCTTGTGCAGCATTCGTGTGAGCTTTGATCTTTAATAAGAGAAGGTGCAATAAAGATCTCAGAAACAAGAGGTGGTAAAAGCCAAAACTTTAAACCGTATTTTTCCTCACAGTTATCACGCATTTCTGGAGAACTAGCGAGACGTAAGTTTGATTTCTTAAGTAACTCCTGAATTAAGTACTCTGGAATTGGTTCTTCATTTAAGAAGCAGCTATCGATCCAGTAAGTACATACTGGAAGATCAAACAACTCTTTGAGAGCGATCGCTGTAAGAACATCATCTGAACGTTGAGGAATACAAAAAACTCTTCTTACTGGAACTGTCCAAAAAGTGTCAAATACTTTAGCAAAAATCTGAGGACGGATCATCCCTGCATAAGATAAATGCAGTTCACTGACCCCAAACATTCCAGTGTTTTCCCAAAAATCACTAGAGCGGACAGAAATGACCATTGAACTGTCTGGAAATAACTGACGCACAATAGCGCCAAGTTCATAAAACTCATTGATAGCGGTAGGCGTAATCACCACATCAACAGACGAAAATCCTTCAATTTGCTGCTTAAGAGAAGATGTCGGTGCAATTAAATGCCTTAGCTGATCACTCAAATCTAAGGCTTTATAAATAAGATTTTCAGACTCGGTCGAATCATCCATAATAATTCAACAATCAAAAGCGGCCAGTTTATCAATAATAATCAGATAGTAAAAATCAACAACGAATTTGTTTCATCGGAATATCTTGAACCAGCTTCGGATTATGCAACTCAGTTTTTGATGCAATAAAAATTGAGCGTGTGAGTTGGTCTGAAGCAGGTGGTACACAAGTCCAATCAATTGGGAATTCTTCGTGGTTTGGTTGAGTTGTTGGCATGTATACAAACTCAAACCACTTACTGAGTTGGGTATAAATCCAAATTCGAGTAGGCTTGCATCCCTCTCCCCAAAAGCTTTGAGTTGGATCATGAATCGCTTCATCACAATAGTTAACTGCTTCTTCACTTCCATAAGAAACACAAGTTTCTAGCAGCAATAATCCTCTGCAATGATCAGCCATGAATTCAATCGCTTCAGCAGGATGTTGAAGATGATAGAGCAAACCGTAGCAATAGACAATATCAAATGGTTCAGGAAAAATGGATTGGGGGTTGTCTAAATCAAGTAAATTAGCTCGCAGATTGGGATAACGAGACTTCAAAATCTCAAGATTTTCCGATCGTGCTTCCACACTTGTAACGAGACACTGGCGATCCAAAAAGAAGCTTGTATGGTCTCCAATTCCAGCACCCACTTCTAAGACGGTTGCATTTCTGAGATTCAGCTCTAATGTCGCTAAATGCTCTAACCGCCGATGATTATGACGTTGATAGTGATCATTTTTAAAGTAATCAATCGGGGATAGGTTAGAACTTACATTACTGACATCTGAACTATGAATTCTGAAAAACATAAATCTCGTCTCGATTGATTACTTTGTCATGAAGTTTTATAGCTGATCAATGAATGTGTTGCTGTGGTGCTTACTTTAATATCTGGCTGATACAAGCCGAATTGCTTAACATCTTCTCGGTCTATAATATTAATTACTCCAACTTGCTCAATCCAATCATAAACGACTTGTGCATCTGATGCATATTCTGTGATGGCAACGACGATAGAGTATTGCTCTGGAGCAACTTTTAAGCAAAACCTAAATTGATAGATTGATGGCTTCCCGAATAAATCAGAATTAATTGTATGGCCGCAAAAATATGTATTTGCCCCGATCATGAATTGCCCTAATCTATTTTTTAGTTGAAAGCCAACGTTGAGAGGGCAAATTGAAACTTCATGAGGGTTAATGTGAATAGAAAGTATGATTTCATCTCCCACTTGGAAAATGGTTTGAGCAATACCTTCAGCATTTGTAATCGATACTCCTGCAATGAGTCCAACTAAACTCCCATATCGACTGTTAAGTGGAAAATTTGATGTGATTTTTGTAGCGAAGGTTGTTCTGTGCAGTTCGTTTGACAAGTCGCTAGAATGCTGATTTTCGCATGAAGGTGACAACACTGCTTCAGATTCGTCTACATCTAAAAATTGGCTATAGTAAAATTCGAGGTATTTTGCAACGACATCATTTGCTTTACCTTCGTACTTCAACATTCCCTCTTCTAAAATGACAGCTCGATCGCACAAGTTGACGATCGCTTGACTATCGTGACTCACCAGAATAATTGATACTCCTTGAGACTTTAACTGATTGAGGTGTTTGAAGCACTTTTGCTGAAAGAAAATATCGCCGACGGCTAGAGCCTCGTCAACAATTAAAATCTGCGGCTCAATGTGAATTGCAACGGCAAAGGCAAGACGCACAAACATTCCGCTAGAGTAGGTTTTGACTGGTTGGTCTAAAAAGTCTCCAATCTCTGCAAAAGCAACGATATCATCTAGTTTGTGTTGAATTTCTGGCTGAGATAAACCGAGAATCCGTCCATTAAAAAATACATTTTGCCGGCCCGTAAATTCTGGATTAAAACCACTACCTAGTTCTAGCAACGCTGAAACTCTACCATTTACTGCAACCTGACCAAAGGTAGGCGTAAGGGTTCCTGCAATGATTTGCAGCAGAGTACTTTTACCGGATCCATTGCGCCCCAAAATCCCTACAGTTTCACCCCGTGCAATTTCCAAATTAATTTGGCTCAATGCCCAGAATGGGTTGCCGTAACTCTTTTTCCAGGGCAGAAGAACTTCTTTAAGCCGATCAGCCGGATGCGCATAACGCTTGAAGCACTTAGAAATATTCTTTAGGGAAACTACAACTTCACTCATAGATTTGGCTTCAAGCGATTTCACATCAAAGCACATCGGCAAATGCTGGACGGAGCCGTCGATAAATCCACCACCCTATCCCAAAAATGAACAACGAAGCCACCCAGACAATGAGCCACTGTGACAGATGCTGCACCTGCCCCACTATTACCAGATCTCGATACACTTCAACGATCGTAGTCAGCGGGTTTAGCGCCCAGACCCAGGAACGCAACGCCTCTGGAATCGCAGTCACAGGATAAATAATCGGAGTAATGTAAAACCACAAATTCAAGGCTACCGCGATCGTTTGCGGAACATCTCTAAAAAATACCGTGAAAGCAGCCGCAAGGTAGCCTAAACCTGCCGTTAGTAGTAGTTGCGGCAACCAGATGAGCGGTAACAGGAGCAGTGTCAGGTGCAAAGTCTTAACCGAAAAAGCCACAAAGGTAATCAACAAGACGAGGCCCATCGTACTCTCAATGAACGTTGATAATACGGGAACAAGGGGTAACAGCGCCAACGGGAAAACCACCTTTTTAACCAGATTCGGCTGACCCACCACCGCCATTGCCGCTTGCGTGAAGCCACCAGTAAAACTGATCCAGGGAATCAAACCGGCAAAGAGCCATAGTCCGAAGGTGAGGTTATTGGCAGGTAAGCCTTTTAAGTTGAGCTTGACCTGAAGCACAACCGAAAAAACGTAGGTGTAAACCAGCAGTTGGACCAATTGATTTAATAGCGGCCAGAGATTACCCAGAATCGAACCCTGATAGCGAGCATTGAGATCACGTTGAACTAGCGTTTTGAGTAGATTCAGCTTCATCCACCAAACCGAGTTCCCGAATGGAGATTTGCGAGTGAATCCCCTTACCCTTTGCGCCATCTGCTTAATTGACTGTGCCACCACCTTGCTCCCACCATCGATTTCGTCTCGCCCTCGCCCAATGGTCTCTCACGTTAACTGCCCAAGCATGACCTACAAAGCTCTGCGGCCCAAAGTCTCACTGGCGATCGATTCAAATCAGCTTAATTACTTATCCTAAGCCTTGACCATAGTACTCTACTTAGTTCCTTCTCCGGGTGGAGAGTTCCGAAGTTAAAGCATATCGTAAGGCTAAACTTCAGCTCAATGCCTTGTAGATCAGCCACATCAGGCGTTAGCATGAACATAGCGTCATCTACTTAACTCGATGGCGATGTTGAATTCTGCAATTTCCATGGACCCGAGTCCATCAACTTACAGTAGACCACTCTTGTAGTCTGGTGAGCATCGTCTCCCAGCGCGAGGGAGATTGAGGAGAATACGATGCTGACCCAGGAAGGACGTGCCTCTCTGTCGGATATTTCTGATTGGAATCGGTTGAAGCTTGAGCTAAACCGCTTACCGGCGATCGATGTTGGCGATTTCATTGTTGATTTGCCCCCCGAACGACGGGCGATCGCATTTCGGTTGCTAAGCAAAGATCACGCCACAGATATATTCGAATATTTACCCCCCGAAGTCCGAGAAGAATTGATTGGTTCGTTGCATGCGGTGCAGGTGCGGCAACTGGTAGAAGACATGCGCCCCGACGATCGAGCAGAGTTATTTGACGAACTGCCAGCGGGAGTTGTGCGGCGGTTAATTCAGAATTTGAGTGCGGAGGAACGCCAAGCTACTGCGACCATTTTGGGCTACCCCGAAGGTACGGCAGGCCGCATTATGACGACCGAGTATGTGCGATTAAGGCAAGGCTTGACAGTAGCCGAAGCCATTAGCAAAATTCGATCGAACGACCAGGACAAGGAAACCATCTACTACGCCTACGTCACCGATAACAACCGCAAGTTGGTTCAAGTAGTATCATTGCGGCAGTTGCTTTTTTCTCTGCCCAATGCGCTGATTGGGGATATTGCCAGCGATCGAGTCATCAAAGTCCGCACTGAAACCCCGCAGGAAGACACTGCGCGGCTGATGCAACGCTACGATCTGTTGGCAGTTCCAGTGGTGGATCGAGAAGATCGCCTGGTTGGTATTGTTACCATTGACGATGTGATAGACGTCTTGGAAGAAGAAGCTACCGAAGACATCCAAAAACTGGCTGGTGGTGGTGGGGATGAGTCGGCCCTATCACCCCCATCGGTGACAATTCGTAAGCGCCTGCCCTGGTTAGTTCTCAATATCGCCTTGTATATTGGTGCCGCGAGTGCGATCGCCCCGTTTCAAAGCACGATCGCGCTCGTGCCAGTGTTGGCAGTCATTATGCCGATTCTGGCCAACAGTAGCGGCAACGTGGCGTTTCAGGTGTTGTCAGTCACGGTTCGCAGTTTGGGCGTTGGCGAGGTGACTCCCGACGATACGTTTCGGGTATTACGGAAAGAGATCTTAGCTGGGCTGGGAACCGCGATCGCCCTTGGCGGTTGTTTAGCGCTGCTGTCTTTGATTTGGGCGCAACCTCACGAACGCTGGGTTGCCCTTGTTGCTGGCCTCGTGATGGCCACCAACATTTGTATCGCCTGCACCCTTGGCACCCTCCTACCAATGGGGCTGAAGCGCCTTAACCTTGATCCAGCGCTCATCAGTGGCCCGCTGCTCACTACAACTCTTGACACCGTTGGTTTTTTAACTTTTCTCTCACTGACCTCGGTGACGTTGAAATTTATTGTTTAGCTCAGCCGTAATCAAGGTGCCCAGGGCTGGCAGCCAGCTAAGCCGATCGTGGGGTTGCGGCGATAGTCATCCCCCGGCACCCAAACTTGAACATCTTTGTTCCGCCCAATACGGTACAGATAGGTGGCATTTGGGTTGTAATTCACACCCACTCGGATATTAGAAAAATCGTCCTCCGCTGTTTCAAACCCAAACCTTACCGTGAGCTGGGCAACTAGACATTCTGGGGTATCAGCATACTCGCCGAAGGTCTCTCGTTCGCGCCAAAATTTTTCTAGAAATGGCTGCAAAATCGGCAGAATCTTTTCTGGGGTTCCGCCGCGGGTGGCATAAATGAGGGCTGGGTTGTCCTCAACGATCAGGTGGTATGGATGGGGCATAAGACAACTTGAGGTGAGAGATACAGACTAAATCAAAAGAATACAAAAAATGGGATGCGATCGCTCACATCCCATAATTTTTATCGGAACCGAATGCTACAGGCTGCGTTCACTGAGTTCGCGAGTCATGTAGTCAAACGGCTGATCCACAACCTCACCCGACGCAACTCCCGATCCTTCCAATTGCACTTTCACAATGTCTTTCATAATTTGGATACCGCGTACCGTTGGGCCGATCGGCACACCTAAGGAGTTGTAGGTTTCTCGCAATCCTTCCAACACTCGTTCATCCAGCACATCCGTATCGCCGGCCACCAGTGCATAGCTAGCGTACCGCAGGTAATAATCCATATCGCGCAAGCAAGCCGCATACCGACGAGTGGTGTAAGCGTTTCCACCAGGGCGAATCAACTCAGGCTGCTCCTCAAACAACTGCAAACCCGCCTGCTTCACGATCGACGCTGCATTTGAGGTAATCACAGCCGCCGCCTGCACCCGTACCATGCCTGACGAAAAATAATCTTTCAGCCGATCCATCGCATTGCGATCAAGATAGCGACCAGTATTGTCGTAGTTCTTAATTAAGCTTGTTACTGCATCCCGCATTGAATCCTTCTCCCAATCGTCTTTCCAGCAACCAAACAAATTTAATTATCCTTGACCAACCCCGGAAAGGAAAAACCTTTAGATACGTCAAGTTTAATGGTCAGTTTATCATGCTGTGACAACCTACAAGCCTTTTGGCCTCGGCATTTGGCGTGTTAAGAGATGTTGAGAAACGCCAACTTCAAAACCCGTTGTGCATTCAAACAGACTCGGTGCGATCGATTGTTGTCCTCAGGTGTAAGTTTTGTAGCTCTTTATACAAAAAACCATGCAAGCCTATCTTTAGGATGATGCAGTTGTCCTTAGACTCTAGATTTTCGCTAGTGCTTGCAGTCTAGATGATGCCTGATGAGTCTTTTGACAAACATTTCCCCAAATTACTGTCCTCATTGGATTTTAAGCGTTTAGAAAAGACCGAAGAAGGAGTACTTCATGGCAACCCCGCAGGAGATCCTGGAATGGATCAAACGTGACAACATTCAGATGATTGATCTGAAGTTTATTGATACACCAGGAACGTGGCAGCACTTGACGCTTTACCACAACATGATCGACGAGAGCAGTTTTACGGAGGGTGTTGCCTTCGATGGCTCCAGTATCCGTGGCTGGAAAGCGATCAACGACTCGGATATGGCAATGGTGCCCGATCCTGACACGGCTTGGATCGATCCATTCATGGAAGAGCCGACATTGAGCATGATCTGTAGCATCATCGAGCCGCGTACGGGGCAGCCCTATAGTCGTGACCCCCGCTCGATCGCGCAAAAGGCACTGAACTACCTTAACGAAACAGGCATTGGTGACACCTGCTATTTCGGGCCTGAAGCTGAGTTTTTTGTATTCGATGATGTTCGCTTCGATCAAACCCAGAATACAGGCTATTACTACGTAGATAGCAAAGAAGGGGTGTGGAACTCTGGGAAAGAAGAACCGGGTGGCAACTTAGCCTACAAGCCTCGCAACAAAGAAGGGTATTTCCCCGTTGCGCCCACCGATACGTTACAAGATATTCGGACGGAAATGCTGCTGACGATGCTGAAGTGCGGCGTGCCGATCGAGAAGCACCACCACGAAGTTGCCACGGGCGGCCAGTGTGAATTGGGGTTCCGCTTTGCTGAACTCGTCAAAGCGGCTGACTACTTGATGACCTACAAGTACTGCATCAAAAACGTGGCGAAAAAGTACGGTAAAACCGTCACGTTTATGCCGAAGCCCTTGTTTGGCGATAATGGCACCGGGATGCACTGCCACCAATCCATTTGGAAGGGTGGCCAACCCACTTTCTTTGGGGATGGGTACGCTCAGTTGAGCAAGACTGCCCTGAATTACATTGGGGGCTTGTTGAAGCACGCACCAGCACTGTTGGCCTTCACCAACCCATCAACGAACTCCTACAAGCGTCTGGTACCTGGGTTCGAAGCGCCTGTTAACCTGGCATACTCACAGGGCAACCGTTCTGCTTCGATTCGGATTCCTTTAACGGGTGACAATCCCAAAGCGAAGCGTTTAGAATTCCGTTGCCCCGACCCATCCTGCAATCCTTATCTTGCTTTCGCAGCGATGCTGTGTGCTGGCATTGATGGGATCAAGAATGAGATCGATCCTGGTTCCTCCTTAGATGTGGATATTTACGAACTCAGCCCCGAAGAGTTAGCGAAAGTGCCTTCCACTCCAGCGTCTTTGATGGATGCGTTGAAGAACCTGGAGAAAGACCACGAGTTCTTGACCGCAGGGGGGGTGTTTACGGAGGACTTCATCGAAAACTGGATCAGTTACAAGCTCGATCGCGAAGTAATCCCGGTTAGCATTCGTCCGCACCCCTACGAATTTGCCCTCTACTACGACTGCTAATTCGAAAGGGTTGAATACGTCAAAAGTTTAGTTGGTGAAAAAGGCAGCGATCGCTGCCTTTTTTTCATAGGCATAGAAACTGGAAAAATTCCAATCCTTCCTTACCCTCCGAAGAAAGATTCGTTACACTAATTTACAAGTGAGCCAAGCCCCTCTGAATGGTTGCAGAGATGCCTGACTGGCAAAGTTTTGTACTGTGTTAATGCTCTTTACTGAGTTGATCATTATGACTGTTGCATACCCCAGGAAACTGAATAACGCTCTTGGCGCGCGGGAAATTTTGGCTCAAGTGGTGCGCGATCGAGAGATCCACTTAATCACGCTCAATCGTTATCGTTACAACGAGCAGCGAAGCTGTAAAGACTTGACTGATCTGATTGAAAAGCTCAACGGCCAGCCCAAAGATCTAGTGCGGGATTTATCCCATCACGTCTCAGATGAAGCTCGTCATGCCGTGTGGCTCACAGACCTACTTGTGGATTTGGGCGCAGATGTGGGCACCCCACCGGGAATGTCTTACATCAACGAGTTTGAGCGTTTGCTCGATCAGGAAGCGTTTGGCGAGCAAAGTTTGGAAGATGGCGTAATTGCCGCGCTGGCTTCCATCAACGTCACCGAAAAACGCGGCTGTGAATACTTCTCAGCTCACATTCATGCCTTAAAGCAAGCGCCCCAAACAGCAGAAAACATTCAAATTCGGGAAACGATCGAACGAATTTTTCCAGAAGAAGCTGGACACGTTCGTTGGGGCAATCGTCGTTTGGCCCAAATTGCTGCTCAAAGCCCAGCCCATCACCAAAAAGTGGACGCAGCGAAGCGGAAATATGCCGCGATCGAACAAGCCGCCTACGAAGCCGGAATGGATTTCACGATGGGAGCCGAACTACGCCGGGTGGGCAACTTGTTGGATATTGCCAACACCATGCCGCTTGTAGAACGCACCCAATATTTAATGGAGCGGCTCCCCTACACGTTGCTATCACCTGACTTGCAAATGACTCGAATTGATGTCGCGCAACGAGCTTGGCAACGCGATCCGCAAGCTTTTATGGAGCGCTTCATCCCCATGTTTATGAATGGAATTAGCCGAAGCTCAGGTCAAAAGCCAGAAAAAACATCGGCATAAGCAAAATTTGCTTCACTCCCCAACCGAAGGCTTTTCAGAGCTGTTTTTCCATCTGTAGAGACTTTGCACATCAGGTCTCTACAGATGTCTGGAAATGGTCTCCATGAATGGAATCTGCTATCAGGTAAACAGCACATTAGAAAAGCGCCGAGGATTGAGGCAACAACACAGCATCAACGGGGAGCGTTCTAATATATTTTTAGAAGGCGATCGCAAAGAACCGATTAGAGTTAATTTGGTTTTTAGTGGCTTAACCTTCAAACTAACCTCCTCAATGAATGGGAATGATTTATGACACGTTCAACCCTTGCCAGTGACATGATTGCTGATCAGATCGTTGAAGAGGAAACGTCTAGCAATCTGGTGGGAGTGATTGAAACTGTAATCTCCAGCCTGGATAGTGACGATACTGCGATGGTCAATCGCGGCGAATCGGGGCATTTATGGAAGTTTAAATACGGCACGGTAGAAGTGTTTGTGCAGTTAACTGGTGAAACCGAGGAAGATGCGCTGACTGTGTGGGCCGCCGTCCTGCAACTACCCGCCAAAGACGAAGCGAAAATGATGCGTCAATTGTTGGAGCGGAACTGGTCAAACACGCTGGAATCCCGCTTTGGCATTGTGAACGATGAAGTTGTGGTGGTAACAACCCGATCGCTGGCTGACCTCTCCCCCAGTGAAATCTCGCGGGCAATTACGATCGTCGCCACGATCGCCGACGAAAGCGACGAACCCCTGCAAGCCGAATTTGGTATGTAAGCGCAGTTTATGACAAATAGCTGGCGGCTAATTCCTCCGCTGTCCATGGCTGGTTCTTTGCAAATGGCCCTCGATGCCTGGTTGTTTGAGCAACATGCTAGGGGACTGCATCCAGCCACATTGCGTTTTTACACCTGGAACCCTGCTGCCATCTCATTAGGCTATCATCAACGACAATTTCCAGATGAGTGGAAACATCTGGCCTGGAACGGGCAAGCGATCGACCTAGTACGCCGCCCCACGGGTGGACGAGCCGTTTTGCATCAGGGAGATTTGACTTACGCCGTTGTTACCTCCGGGCTAGCAACCAAACGGCAGATAGCCTATCAACAAATTTGCACCTTCCTCATTCAAGGTTGGCGATCGCTGGGCGTAGACTTAATGTATGGAACCGCCGGGCGCGGCTACATCCACAACCCCAATTGTTTTGGCACCGCCACCGCTGCCGATCTCATCTTGCCAGATGGCACCAAGTTAATTGGGAGCGCCCAGAAGCGTCATGGTACGACAATTCTCCAGCATGGCTCCATCCGACTGCACCAAGACAGTGGCTTGTTTCAAACGGTATTTGGGAAAGCAGCCAATTTGCCGACTCTACCGCTCAGGCATCAACTTGGTGAAGTAGAAACCATCGTGACGCACCTCACGCAAGCGGCTCAAGCTTGTTTCAAGGCAACTTTTGAGATAAAACCCCTTTCAGCCCAGGAATGGGAAGACATTCAGCAGAAACAACACGAATTCCAGCCACCCAATTAAGCTTTGCCATCGGAGGCTTCGATCGCCGCCTGCGCGATCGCACCCAACTGAAAACCTGGGGGGTAACTGCCTTCATCCTTAATCTGCTTAATCATCGAGTCAGATACCGTCATTTTGAGTTTCTCCGCCAGCGCTCGCACAATATCACCCCGATCAATTACTCCAGACACCGCGCCTGCCGGAGAAAGTACCGTCATGCGGCGTAGCTGGCGAGACTCCATCTGCTGAATCGCATCAACCAGAGGAGCCGCCTCTTCGACTGAGGGAATATCCACCAGCGGTTGAATGATCCGGTAAAGCTTTTGAGTTTCCCATTCACTCCGCTCGATGTAGTGCAAATCGTCAGTAATCACCATGCCACGATACCGGCCATTGGACGAGGCATAGTACACTTCTGCGGTTGAGTTACCCAGCAAATAATCATCAGCAAAGCGGCGTAAGGTCATTTCCGCATCCACAACGCGAAATTCTCGCGTCATCGCATCTGATGCTTTCAAAGACAGCAAAGCTTCTTGCAATTCCGTCAGGCGATCGTAGCTACTGGCATTCTGCAACACAAACCAGCCAATCAAAGCCAGCCACAATCCACCCGTCGTGATTGTCAACACCCCAAAAATAATGGCTAACCAACCCAACGCCTTCCCGGTTTTGGCCGCCCAATGCACACCTTTAAATCGGCTGCCTGTTGCCTTCCAAACAGCAGCTTTGAGAATTTGCCCACCATCTAGTGGCAATCCTGGTAGCAAGTTAAACAATGCCAGGAAGAGATTGACGATCGCCAAATTGCCCGCCATTACATTCAGCGGATGGGTTGGTTCGGGAACTGCTATCACCAAACTTCCCAAGATGGCAAACAAGAAAAAGCTGACTCCCGGCCCTGCGATCGCCACCTGAAACGCCTGCCCCGGTGTCTTCGATTCCTGCTCAATCGCAGCCACGCCACCAAACAGGAACAGGGTAATGGAATTAACCTTGATGCCCTGCGATCGAGCCACCAGGCTATGGCCCAACTCGTGCAGAAGCACCGACGCAAAGAGCAATAACGCCATTACAGCCGCGGCTCCGTAGGTCAGCAGTAAGCCCCAGTTTGGGTACTTCTCCTGCCAAACGACCCCATTCCGAAAAATCAGAAACGCCAGGATTAAAAACCAGGACGGATCGATGAACAGAGGGATGCCAAACAGCGATCCAACCCGCCAACCTGCCTGCATAGTGACTCCTTGATTCCTATCCTTCCAGGATAAAGGATGACAGGGGGGAGTGGGGGAAGAGAAAGGGGCAGCGGGAGGGGAGAAACACGGGTCAGGTGTTTTAGGTTCTACTTCCCTGCTGCTATTGCTATCAAGCTCTCAATTCCATCGACTGGAACGATCGCGGCCTGTAAAGCCTGACTCAGGTCATCTAGAGTCATGTCGTCGAGGAATTTGGGTTCGTCGTGCTTGAGCATCACGGTGGGGATCAGGACTGCATCGCCCAAATTTTTGCCCCGAAGCGCTTGGAGAATGTCTTGGCCGGTGATTAAGCCTGTGACCGAAATTTCTTGCCCCCAGTATTGAGAAGCGATCGCCACCAGTTCGATCGTCAGCCCGTCCACCTGATTCAGGCGTTGAAGAATAGGTTGAAAAGCCTGCTCCACAGCATTTCCCACCACCCAGGTATAACACCGAGACGGAGACAGCTTGTTCGGTAACTTTTTCGCGGCTTTCTGAAAGGTTTTAAGAAACTGCCGAATCGAACCCACCCCATTACCGATTTGGGGATAGTCTTCGTAGTGAGATTCAGGGGGTAAATCCTGGCCTGCAATCAAAAACCACTCGTCCGCTAACCAGGCGAAAGTAGAGCCGAACTGCTGCCGAAACTGCGCTTGCAGTGCCTGCACCTGGGCAATGACTGCCATTGCCTTCTCGCGAGCCACGGGAACCAATTCATCTTCAGTGGGTCGAAAGCGAGTTAAGCCCACAGGCACAACGGCAACAGAAGCAACCGCTGGAATGTCATGTTGATGAAACTGGGCCAAATCTAGCAGGGTTTGCGTCAAATGCTCACCATCATTAATCCCCGGACAGACCACCACCTGAGCATGAATTTGGAGGTGTCGCGCTTGAAACCAGTGCAAATGCTCCAGAATCAGTCCTGCTCGCGGATTTTTCAGTAATCGAGTCCGAATGTCAGCTTCCGTGGCATGTACCGAAACAAACAGCGGTGATAATCGCATTTGCTCAATCCGCTGCCATTCCCGCTGCGTCAAATTGGTCAGTGTTAAGTAACTGCCATATAAAAAACTGAGGCGATAATCATCATCTTTGAAGTACAAACTATCGCGTTTGCCGGGGGGCTGCTGGTCAATAAAACAGAAAGGACAACGGTTATTACATTGAATCAAGCCGTCAAACAGCGCCGTTTCAAATTCCAGTCCTAAATCATCGTCGTAGTCTTTTTCAATCTCGATGTGATGGGTTTTACCGTTTGCATCCAACACTTCCAGTTCCAGCACTTCATCCGCACACAAGAAGCGGTAATCGATCAAGTCGCGCGGACGTTGACCGTTAATTGCAACCAGGCGATCGCCCGCCTCAAAACCAATCTCTGCAGCGATCGAATCAGGTTCGACCGCTGTAATCAACGCGGGTTGAATCGCAAGGTCACTCATGGATAGAACAGGGCGCAAAATCAGATCACACTCTTACCACTATTCACCATTTACCCTAAATTCAACAACTTGAGGGAGTAACGCATCAAAAGGATTCCAGACATCGAGGTGGACAATCCAATGGCACTTTTCCTCTGCTAGCCGCCAACGGGACGCCAACCCGCAGCAAGGGCACCCAGAATGACGGAACCAAACGCTAACCGATACCAAACGAAGACCCATGTGCTTTGCCGCTGGAGAAACTTCAGTAACCAGGCGATCGACAAGTAGGAAAAGATAAACGTCGAAACAATGCCCACTAGCAACGGCAGCAAGCTTTCGATGTTCCCTAATGCTTTCGTGGACTGATACAACGTGGCGATCGATAAAGTAGGAATTCCCAGCAGGAAAGAAAATCGCGCTGCGGTCTGCCGCTGTAACCCTAAAAATAAAGCCGTTGTTAACGTCGAACCTGAGCGAGACACCCCAGGAACTAAGGCCAGCGTTTGCCCCAAGCCCACGACCAGACCATCCCTAATTTTTAAGGAACTAAAGTCACGCTTGCGGGTTCCAATTTTTTCCGCCAGCCCCAGTAACAGCGCCATGACGATCGACGCTAAAGCAATCACAAAGGGGCTTTCAGGAATTAAATCTTTGAATAGATAGCCAAAAAATAACGCTGGAACGGTACCGATCGCAATCCCCACAAAGATCTTCCACTCTTCTCGCTGCCAGTCTTGCTGTCGAAATGCTTGCCATGCCCCCGTTACAATTTGCCGCACATCAGCCCAGAAATACCACAACACAGCAATGACGCTGCCAAACTGAATTGCATCGACAAAGTATTTTTGCTGCTGCCAACCAAACACATCTCGGAAAATCAGGAGATGGGCCGTACTGCTAATGGGCAAAAATTCCGTAATCCCTTGAACCACACCTAATACAAGTGCTTGGAGTGAACCTTCAACAAGACTTGTGACCACAGGAGCATTAGCAGTTTCGGAGGCCGTCAACAGAAACAAGGTGCAAGGCAGGAAAGCTAGAGTTTCGAGGGTCAAGGATTGTTACTCCCAACGTGACACTTCTCGTAGCTAGTATGGCATCACGTAATATTTTGTGATTTCGGTGATAACGGCGGAAAGGACTGCCTACTGCGGAATTGAAGCGTTCTAACCTCAACCTCAAGAATTCTTTGCTTCAAAAACTCTTGATACAAACATCCATTCAGCCAGTCGCACCTATTCAAACACCTGATCTAAGCTATAATCTCAGCACATACCCCCCAGGGGGATAACCCAAACTGAGAACAAAGTTGTTCTGTTAAATAAAGTAAAGTAAATTAGAGCCATTAGCATTCACTTATATTTACAAACCGTTGATTTCCTACACGCCTGCTTCTACTTCAAACTACGCCGCCCCGTCTGAACTTGCCGCTTCAGATGCTGATAGAGCGATCGTCTCCCCTCAACCAGTCATTGGCGGACCACTCAAGCGGGTTTTTGCAAGTGCTATTTTTCTGGTTTCAGTACCAGTTTTTATTCAAGCCCCATTGGTTAGAGAATTACCGCTGATCAGCCTCATTGCCACCCTGGGGTTGCTATTTTTAGGCCGCAAGTTGATCAGCCAATCACAAACCGCATTGTGGGGTGATTTGGTAATCGGGTTTACCTGGACGTGGTTAGCTGGCTCAGTGTACTGGGGCTGGTTCCGCTGGGAACCGTATCTGCACTTACCCATAGAAGCGATCGGCCTCCCCTTTGCGATTTGGGGTATCACCAAAAATCATGGAAAGATTGGCAACTTTTTCTACTTGGGTTCCCTCCTTGGAACAGTCGTTACAGATATATTTTTCTACTTGGTAGATTTGATTCCTTTTTGGCGCACACTAATGGTGGTTAGTGATGAAGCTGTTCGTCCCGTTTTTCAAGGGGCGATCGCCAAGATCCAAACCCCTTGGGGAATTAGCTGGGCTATCATACTAGCAACTTTACTTTTAGTAATTAGCTTGTTGCCTCTGCGAACTCAAAAGTTACACTGGTGGGCATTCAGCGGTGCGGTTTTGAGTACGATTCTAGTAGATGGTTTGTTTTGGTTTGCAGCCTGTGCTGCCTGAACTAAAAATGAGCCATAGAATTTTGATAGGCAAAGACAAATTGTCGTAGGGCTTGTTAGTCTGGAGTAGATTCCGGTCAGAGCGCCTTCAAGCGCATATCGATCGTACTCACTGCCAACCTGTACATTGTGTCAGGATGCATCATAGGGAGAACTACATTTCTTGCAGTCTGTGGTGATAACGCAACCCGCCCCTCATCTTCTACTTCGGACTGACTCTGGTTATCGACGCTTGCTACTAACCGGCAGTAATTGTTGGACTATTGGTCGTAGCGAAGATAACAGTTTCGTCTTGCCAGATCGATGGATCTCTCGTAACCATGCCATGCTCCAATTCATGGAAAATGGCGAGTTTTACCTGATTGATTTAGGCAGTCGCAATGGTTCGTTTGTCAACGGTCGAAGAGTGAGCATTCCCGTCACTCTGACCAATGGTGATCAACTCACGTTTGGCCAAACTGAATTAGAGTTCTACTGCCCATCCCATAAGCCACATCCATCGGCGAACGCGCCCCCCCCGGAAGATGCCAAAAATTTTACCGCCACCGCGACTTTGCATGTCCGGCGGTTAATCTCTGTGTTAGTAGTTGATATCCGTAATTTCACGGTACTAACTCGTCAATTAGATGAAAAGATTTTGTCGGAAATGATTGGAACCTGGTTTCGCCATGCCGGGGAGATCATTCGAGAACATGGAAGTTGGGTGGATAAGTACATCGGCGATGCCGTAATGGCAGTCTGGATTCATGGCGCAGAGGAAGTCAGTGAGAACGAAATGTTCCAAATCATGAAAGCCCTCAGCGCTATGCATAAAATGACCAGCGATCTCTACAACAATTATCCGTTGCCCTTCCCGTTACGCATTGGAGCCGGGATTAATACAGGCTATGCGATGGTGGGAAATACAGGCAGTGGCGATCGCCCTGACTACACCGCCTTAGGTGATACTGTAAACGCGGCCTTTCGTCTAGAAACCTCGACCAAACAAATTGGTAAAGACGTGGCCCTCGGTAAAACAACTTACCAATACTTAACTGAACTGGGCGCAGATCAGAACTTGTTTGGGGAGTATACCGTCAATCTGCGTGGCTATGATGCTCCCGCTCTGGCTTATGCCTGTACGTTTCCTGAGCTTGACTCTCTCTTGAAACATCGCGAGAGTCCATAAGAGGACAAAAGTTACGTCAATCAAGAGTGCAGAGATATTTCGCCTCGTTATTAACTTTTGTTTCGATCGCTCATACTCTGGGCTGCGACCCAAATCTCGCCAAATCCCCTCCAGGCTTGCCTATCCTGGTTGAATTGCGCAAGCTGACGTTAGATGGTGTACATGAAATGATAGTCTCTAAGAAATGCCATCAATGGTTCCGTGGGAATGGTATGGGAGGAATAGATTTTATGAAACGCTTAATTTGCCTGTTGGCAACTCTGACCCTGTTCATCGGTGTTTTGGGTTGGTCAAGTGCTGAGACTGCCTTCGCTGGCCGCTTGCATCTTCCAGCAGGGCTACCTGTTGCCCAACTCAATTGGCTGACATCATCACCAAAAGTCTTAGCAGCAGTTGAAGAGAATGTTCGAGATGCTGTGAGTGCAAAACTGACGACTGAATTTGGTCGTAAGCTTGACTTGAATAATACAAATATTCGTGCCTTTAGACAGTATCAAGGGCTGTATCCAACGCTTGCAGGAATTTTGGTTAAAAATGCTCCATACGAAAGCGTTGAGGATGTGTTAGACATCCCAGGATTAACCGATCGCCAGAAGGAGATCCTGCGGCAAAATCTTGATCAATTCACGGTCACGGAAGTGGAATCGGCATTGACCGAAGGGGACGATCGCATTAATAACGGTATTTATCGCTAACTTCGATCGCGGTTTTTGCCCCCTGTTGCTCAGTGAGTCTTAACGATTGCTCGATGTTTTACATTAGAACATCGGGCAGTTTTTTGTAGCTGTACCCATAAGTAACGTGGCAAGATTCCAGCTGTATTGAGTCAGAGCGCATACCCGGTATTGGCTTTGTAACGTCCTCCTTGCCCTCAGCATTCTGACCAAAGTCACATCCACATCTTTGGAAGATCAACTAAACGGAGTAACAAACAGGATTGGCAGATTTATCAGACAAACTACTACCAGCGTATTTTGATGTATTGGTAATTGGTGCAGGTGCAGCAGGACTTTATACGGCTTTATGTTTACCTCAGCGCCTAAAAGTCGGGTTGATTACTAAAGAGCCAGCCTCTCTGTCTGCAAGTGATTGGGCACAGGGAGGAATTGCGGCGGTTGTTGATCCGCAGGATTCGACGACCCTTCACATTCAAGATACTTTGAAAGCCGGAGCGGGGTTGTGTGACGTTGGCGCAGTGCAGTTTTTGGTGGAACAGGCTCCAAGCTGTATTCAATCTTTAGTTGAAATGGGAGTGGGCTTCGATCGCCAGGGTGATGATTTAGCCCTTACGCTGGAAGCAGCTCACTCGCGGCGGCGGGTGTTGCATGCAGCAGATAGCACCGGGCGGGCAGTGGTTACCCTTTTGGCGGAACAAGTACTGGAACGAAAAAACGTTGACGTGGTGCAAGCCTTTGTGCTGGATTTGTGGATGGATGCCGCTCGCCAGTGCTGTTTGGGCGTGAGCTTAATCTACGCGAATCAAATATGCTGGGTAGCAGCAGGGGCAGTCATTTTGGCGACCGGCGGCGGCGGGCAAGTGTTTGCCCAAACTACGAACCCGGCCTTGAGTACCGGCGATGGAGTCGCGATCGCGTACCGGGCGGGAGCCATTCTACGCGATCTAGAGTTTGTTCAATTTCATCCCACTGCCCTGACCAAGCCTGGTGCGCCTCATTTTTTGATTAGTGAAGCTGTACGGGGAGAAGGCGCTCATTTAGTCGATGCAAGTGGACATCGTTTCGCTTTCGACTATCACCCTGCCGGTGAACTTGCGCCCCGTGATGTGGTCAGTCGAGCCATCTTTACCCATTTACAAACCACAGCTTCTGACCCTGCAACAGCAACCGTCTGGTTAGATTTGCGTCCCATCCCAACCGATCGCATCCAATATCGCTTTCCCAACATTGTGCAAGTTTGTCGGCAATGGGGCATTGATGTCTTCAACGACTTAATTCCGGTTGCGCCTGCGGCTCATTATTGGATGGGTGGCATCGCGACTAATCTTTCCAATCAAACCTCGATCCCAAACTTATACGCCGTGGGAGAGACCGCCAGTACTGGCGTCCACGGAGCCAATCGGCTAGCAAGTAACTCGCTGTTGGAATGTTTAGTCTTTGGAAGACAATTCGCCAACTTAGAGGTTCCCCAACAACCAGAAAGCCACCCGCCCATCTTCCACTCTTCCACCCTCCCCCCCATCAGCCCACCTACCCACACCCCCGTTGTCCCACACCTTCGCGAAGCCATCCCTCGCCTAGTTTGGCAGACCGCGGGAATTTGTCGGCACCAACAGGAAATGGAGCGAGCGATCGCCCAACTGGAAACCTGGCAAGCAGAGTTTGCAACTCTGCCGCTCAGTCAATGGATACAACAGATTAGACCCACACAATCGCTAACTTTGGAAAATGAGACCGCTACGCCAGCTTGTCGGCAGTGGGCAGAAACCCGGAATCTATTCAATGTCGCCCACCTGATTCTGAAAAGTGCTCTCTTTCGCACCGAGAGCCGAGGTGGCCATTACCGCTCTGACTACCCCCAACCGGACACAGACTGGCAGGTACACACCTTAATCCAAGGACAGACCTGGTGGACAAATCCTGTAGAGGCTGATTAACCTTCGCGAATTTGCTGCCGCAGTTGTTCCAATTCTGCATCCATTTCCGGCGTGTTCAATTCGGCAGCTGGGAGTTGAGCTGCTTGATTTCCCGGTAAGCTTTGCCCCGACTTCATCGCCAACAACTCAGCATCAATGTCATCGGCCTGCCCCAAGCGCTCAAACCGTTTTTCCAAATCATCCATCCCTAATTCAGAAACGGCTTCGGCTTGTGCCTCCATTTGCAGCACCTTTTCTTCCATCCGTTCAAAGGCTGCCATCGCGCTCCCTGTGCCAACGTTGCCCAGCATTTCATTAATTTGCTGACTGGCTTTTGCCGATCGCGCCCGTGCAATGTACAAATCTTTTTTCGTTTTCGCTTCCGAAATCTTGCTTTCTAGCTTCATCATATTTTGCTTGAGTTGGGCTACAACTGTAACTTGTTGATCAAGCTGGGTCTTCATGACGGTTGCCGTTTCCTGATAGGATTTACGGCGCGTTAGGGCTTCGCGGGCGAGGTTGTCATCACCTTTTTGAAGTGCAAGCTGTGCCCGCCGATACCATTCATCGGCGGTTGTCAGAGCCTGGGAATATTGGCGTTCAGTTCGCTTCTGGGTGGCGATCGCCTGAGCAACAGCCTGTCTTAACTGGATCAGGTCTTCCTGCATGTCCAAAACAGTTTGTTCCAGAATTTTTTCTGGATCTTCGGCTTGGCTAATCAAACTGTTTAGATTTGCCCGAATCACTCGCCAGATGCGGTCAAATAGTCCCATGAGGCGCTCCTAAACTTAAGGGAAAAAGGATATAGCTTTTTCCAATAGTACCGCACCTTTTTGGAAGAAAGGCCCATCTCACGGCTTATAGACTTCTGCTGGAATGCCTTGTTTCTTTAACTCTTCGACTTGCGATTTAGCCGCCGCTTCATCCTGGTAAGCCCCAAACTGGACTTTTGCCCCATCCGAATAGTTTTTGACATAGGCATCAGGAACCTTACCGCGATAGTCTTCCAAGGTGCGATCGCTGGTGTAGGGCGTGACAACTTTGTAGCTGGAGGAGCCGCTTCCAGGAGCGGGGTGAGTAGCGGCAGGGGGGGGTGGAGTGCGATCACTTGGTGGGAGGGGGCTGGGCGCAGGCAAGGCTGGAATTGGTTTCGCTGGCGGAGGATTGTAGGCTTTGGCTGGCGGTGGGCTGGAACTCCGAGCCGGAAGCGGGTTGGAACTCCGAGTTGGCGATGGGCGGTAACTCCGAGTCGGCGGGCGATAACTCGATACGGGAGGCAGATAGGGCTTGCTGACAGGAGCAGGCTCAGGCAGGGAGGGAGCCAGCTTCCTGGGACTGGGCACATCTCCAGCGATCGGGGCAGGCTCAAGTTCAGCTTGAGTCGGCGCTTCCGCCCCTGACAGCGCGGCATTCCCCCCAGTCGCTCCAGAGACACCCAAGTTAGCAGTTTGAGTTGACCTTGCCGCTTTGGGTGCAGCCGGTGGTGCAGTCGGGCTGGGGGCAACTGGTTCGACGGGAACTGAACCCAGGTGGCCTAAGTTCAACTCAGGAAATTCCTGGTTCGCTAAGTTCGGTTGAGGAACCTGAGTCGAGTCAGAGCCAGTAGCGTTGATGCCTCCATCTCCAGCCACACCTTTGGCGGGAAGGTGACGATCGGCCAGCAATTGGGAGATGCCGTTAGGATTCATGATGACAAACCCAAATAGGGCACTGGACATTAACAGCAACAACATAGAACCAATCCCAAGGGGGGTGAGCAGACTTTGCATGAAGCCTTGCTCTGCCTGCACCTGAGCTTCTTCTTGCGACAAGGTTCGCAGAAGTTCTTCAGAAGACTCGAGATAATCATCTGGAGAGGTGTTGAGTGATGCATCCAGATCAGCCGCATTGGCCACTTGCGCTGCATACTGTTGAGCCAGTTGCTTAAGTTCTGAAGATTGATGGCTTGGTTCAGACGAGACCTCTGAGGCGATCGAGGCCAATGGCGAAACTGTAGCAGTAGGATGAAATTCGATTCCTGCTGTCCCCGCCGGTAACTTAGCCTCAGGGTCAGGAGTCGTAGCCTTGAGATCAATCGCTTTAAGGTGTCGTTGGGCGATCGGACGAGGCGAATAATTCGCATAACCAGCACGGCGGCGGCGGTAACGGGCCAACTCCTCTTCCAGTTGGACGTCTAAGCTCGACAACGCTACCTGCAAAGCTGGATGGAGACAGGTTTTTTCGACTACGCTACGAGAGTGCGACTGGTTGACGTGTGTAGGTGATTGGGTTGTGGACGTTTGATGCATATTCGGCTCCTAACCAATTCCTCATTCATTCACCCTGATGCAGCACTGCGGGAAGAACTACATATAGCGTAATTATCACGAAAAACATTTGACAAAACGCTAAAGGTATAAGAACTTTCATCGTAGCAGTGATAATTGCGTTCAGTATTGATCAAGCTGACTGATCTGAACAGCGATCGAGCCAAAGTTATACACTTCTTTATGCAAGATGGCTCACTTTTTTGTTGAGGTACGTTGAGAAATAGGGTTTTAAGATGGCGTTTAAATCTCTTCACAATGTTTTAGGCGGGTTGCCACATCCCCACAAGCGCCAGGAGCAGCAGTTGCAACAGGTGATTGATTGCTGGCCCAGTGCCGTTGGCGCGATCGTTGCTGCTCAAACAAGACCCCTCACACTCAACCGGGGTGTCTTGAAGGTGGCGACCGCGAGCGCAGCCTGGGCCCAAAATCTCGTGTTTGAGCGCCAACGCATTCTCACCAAGTTGAATCAGGCTACTGCTTTAGACATTACTGACATTCGGTTTTCTCCCGCTCAGTGGCAAGAAAAATCTCTGACGACCTTTCCTGGAGAACTGTTGCAGCAGGAGTTGTGGCAGGCGCATCCCAGTCGTTATCCTGGCAGCGATCGCCAAATTGAGGCCCGCCCCGGCACAACAGACCTTTCTATTCCTTCTATAAAGTTGAATTCCTCACACTTGAAGCCACCGAAAACCAGCCAGGATGCGATGTTGGCTTTTCGGCAATGGTCAGCCCAGATGAGAGTGCGATCGCGGCAGTTACCCCTCTGCCCTGAATGTCACTGCCCTACGCCAGCGGGCGAGCTACATCGATGGTCAGTGTGTGCAATTTGTATTTCTAAACGCTGGTAAAAGCTATCTAGAGCTTTAATTCTCACTCCTAAGCTTGTCACCCCAAACCATTGGGGTAGAACTGGTTCGTCTACCGATCGCCAATGGAAATTTAGCTAAGGTCAGAACACTTAGGACAACATATCAAATGGCTGAAACGCCGATCCTGGGTAGGTGTTCTGACACGCCTCGTTCGACTGAGGCTTCGACGATGAGCTCAGCCGAATCGCGCTCACGCCGAAGTCGGCCACGTTTCACAGGGCGACCGCTATATTTCGCAGCTCAACGTTTCAGTACTGATACTGATTTATTTTTGTAATCTCATCTCGAAGCGACACTCAGTAATTACCACAAGAAGGCTGAAAAGAAATGAGTAATTTGTTAAAACCTCCTAAACTTTACGGATACGTTGAGGAAAAAGTGCAAGTTACGATCGACGAAAGAAATTAGCAATAACCATCTAATTCGCTTCCACTTTTAGTTGATCCCAAACAAGTTTGTCCGAAAAACAAGCGGGTTTAGATGAATCTAAATAAAAATCACTAAGCTCTAGACCTTTCTAACTTCTATTAATTCTGAAGACAATCTAAAATCGTTTTTCGATTGAAAACCGCTAAAAAGTAAGCAGCATGATGGCTTCGGGGAAAGGGGCGTAAGTTAAAGCTAATTTTTTTCAGTTGACAATGGGGATCACATCCCAGGTTTGTTTGAGAGATTTTTTATGAGACAAAGTTCCTCCTCTATCTCCGCCTGTCGCCACTGCCAGTACTACTCACCGCAAGGGCGACGGGGTGGGCATTGTAAGAAGTTGAACGTTTCAGTTAAAAGTCATTGGACTGCTTGTAACTTCGCCACACCACCCTTTGCAGCAACCTGGAAAGAACTTGAGAGCATCACAGCCTGGACTCAAAAAACACTATTAAAAGAAGATATTGTGCTGGCCGTGGAAACATCACTGAATCCTAGTTTGTTTGAGGAGGGTTCCTCTAGTTCTGTTTCGGCTGGTGCGGGAGTTAGCCCTTCGGCCTGGATGTAGCAAGTGCCATCAAAGGCAGCAGGTTTACAGCTCGATAGCATCGCGTCAAGGCAGCCACGGATACTGACGGAAGTTGGGCGAGCGCTTTTCCAAAAAGGCTTGTTTACCTTCGGTGCCCTCGGCGGTCATGTAGTAGAGCAGGGTAGCGTTCCCGGCGAGTTCTTGTAGACCAGCCTGCCCGTCACAATCAGCGTTGAAGGCGGCTTTGAGACACCGGATGGCGATCGGGCTTTTGTCGAGTATTTCTGTAGCCCACTGAATCCCTTCCGCTTCCAATTGCTCCACGGGCACAATGCAGTTTACCAGGCCCATATCTAAAGCTTGCTCGGCATTATATTGTCGACAGAGATACCAGATTTCGCGCGCCTTTTTCTGGCCCACCAACCGCGCCAAGTAACTGGCTCCAAACCCGCCATCAAAGCTGCCCACTTTTGGCCCGGTTTGACCAAAAACAGCATTATCAGCCGCGATCGTCAGGTCACACAAAATATGCAACACATGTCCGCCCCCGATCGCATAACCCGCTACGAGTGCAATCACAACTTTGGGCATGGAGCGGATCAATTTTTGCAAATCCAGCACATTTAACCGCGGAATGCCAGCCTCGTCCACATATCCCGCTTCGCCTCGAACACTTTGATCACCACCAGAGCAAAAAGCATACTTGCCATCGGTGTGAGGTCCAGCCCCCGTAAACAGTACTACGCCAATTTGGGTATCTTCGCGGGCATCCCAAAAGGCATCGTACAGTTCAACAATGGTCTTGGGGCGAAAGGCGTTGCGCTTATGGGGGCGGTTAATGGTAATTTTGGCGATCCCGTCTGCTTTGTGATACAGGATGTCGTCGTAGGTTTTGGCCACTTGCCAGTTAACTTGCATAGGGATGAAGGGTGATGTTTGCAGCGAATTGACCTAGATTATTTTGACGCGATCGCGCATCGGCTTTGCGATCGGTTTGGATTTCTAACACGCGAATACCCGTTTGAGGCAAGGGGTTGAGTCGCTTCTCCAGCGTTTCCCAGGTCTCAATCAATTCATACTCCACCCCATAGGTTTTGCAATAGTCGGCAAATTGAATAGTTTGGGGCGTGCTAAAAAAAGTTTCAAACACTGGCTCAAATTGGGCAATGGGCAGCATCTCAAAAATGCCGCCCCCATTGTTGTTAATCAGGATGATTGTGAGGTGGCCCACAAAATGCCGCCGCAATAGGAACCCATTGGTGTCATGGAGTAGGGCTAAATCTCCTGTGAGCATGACCGCAGGGCTTTGTCGATGGGCAATCCCCAAAGCTGTGGAAAGACTGCCATCAATGCCATTTGCACCCCGGTTGAAGAAGGGTTGAAGGCGGAGATTACTCGATCGCCAAAAAAACTCCACATCTCGCACGGGTGTACTACTACAGATGAAGATGGGGGTTTCGGAGGGCAAGCCGTGGGACAACAGCCAAGCAATCTTCCCTTCAAACAGGGAGGTAGTGTCGCGCATGAACTGGTCAACGGCGGCACGGGTTTGCGTTTCAGCCCGCTGCCACAACTCCAAATACGGACTCGCTGGAGCGACATCAGCACTGAGCAGGGCTGCTAAATGTTCCACCTGCAAAGGCAAGTGAACGGTTTTGCCGTGGAGCGGATCAAGGTTGCGATCGCCCGCATCGACAATCCATTGCAGGGGTTGTGTGGCGGCCAGCCAGGTACGGAGTTGCTTACTGGTCGGCATTTCGCCAATGCGAATCACCACTTCTGGTGTAAGTTTTGCAGCCAGGGTCGCATTGCGCAGGATCAGATCATAAGTTGTCATCAAATTCGGCACAACATGCCCGTAACTGCGTAGAGGCGAGAGTCCTTCGGCCAGGACTGGAAAACCCAAAACCTCGGCCAAGCGGGCGATCGCTTCACAGTAGGTTTGAGCTGACTCCGGTTGGGCTAAACCTGCAATGATGACTCCATGGGTTGTGGCTTTCCAGGTTGCTAGGGGCAGCGTCGAAAGGGAGAGTGCAGAAGCGTGTGAGTCGGTAGGAGAGACCGCAGGGGCGGTTTGCATAAAGCCAAAAAATTCTTTTTCATCAAACGTGAGGGCACGCGCTTGAGCCGGAGCCTCAGGTAAGGGGGCCAGAGGTTCACGAAAGGGCAGATTTAGGTGAACAGCACCTGGCGATGGCAACAGAGTACTCCGCCAAGCCTGAATGATGGTCTGACGGGCGTAGGCCAGCAGAACTGGATCGAGAGATGGTAGGGCGAGTTCAGTGTGCCAGTTGGGGAAATTGCCGTAGAGTCTATGTTGCTCGATCGCTTGGCCAGCATTGCAATCCCGGAGTTCGGGTGGGCGATCGGCAGTTAGGATCAACAACGGCACGCGGCTTTCGCGCGCCTCGATCACAGCTGGAAAAAAATTTGCGCCAGCAGTGCCAGAGGTACACACCAACACGACAGGCTGTTTTTGTTGACGGGCCAGCCCCAGGGCAAAAAACCCGGCGGAGCGTTCATCCAGTACTGGAATCGCTTCGATCTGGGGATGGTTGGCAAACGCGATCGCCAGGGGCGCAGAACGAGAACCGGGACAGACGACCGCCGTGGTGAGACCCAGGTGATAAAGCGTTTCTGCCAGGATGGAAGTCCACAGGAGATTGGTATTGGTGAAATCGATCGGCATAGTTCACACCAGGGTGGCTAGAAGCGCTTGCAGTTTTAATTGAACTTCAGCAAGTTCACGATCTGGATCAGATCCTGCCACGATTCCAGCCCCAGCAAATAACCGGGCGCGACAGCCATCCAGTAGAGCAGAGCGAATGCCAACCGCAAATTCTCCATCACCTTGAGAATTAATCCACCCGATCGGGGCGGCGTAGAGCGATCGTTCAAAGGGTTCCCAGCGGTCAATTTCGGTACAGGCCACATCCCGCGGCAACCCCGCCACCGCAGGAGTCGGGTGCAGTTCGGCCAAAATATCCAACACGTGAACCGTCGCCGGAACGACGGCTTGAATCGGCGTGTGTAAATGCTGAATGTTTGAGAGCTGCAATAACTTCAACGGTGACAGTTCTGGCTTGAGGCCGAGCTGAGTCAATTTGCGGGTGATGAAATCGACCACAAGCTGATGTTCATAATTATCTTTATGGCTGTTAAGTAGCGCGGTGGCAAGATAAGCATCTGCTTGTTTGGTTTGCCCCCGTGGCGCAGAACCCGCCAAAGCATCGGTTACAAGTTGCCGATTTTGCACCCTCACTAACCGTTCGGGACTGGCCCCCAGGAAAGCATGACCGTTTTCGTTCGTGGCCAGAAAAATGTAGCAGTCTGGATATAGTCGACGTAAGTTATTCAAACAACGCCCACGATCGAACGGGGTGGGTGAAATCACATCGACGGCATGGGCTAACACAATTTTGTCAAACTGATGGGTTTCGATCGCTGCTAACGCCGCTTGCACCGAGTATTTAAAAGTTTCAGTAGAAGCCACATGCTGCATCTGGAGTGGTGTCTCAGCAGCAGCGGATGCAGAAATTTGCTCCTGCCGTATGGATTGAATGTATTGCAGGGTTTGCCAAAGTTCTGCAACGCTCGTTTCACATTCAATTGTGTCGTCCAATAAGAGGTTACAAACCACACTGCACGTTTGATTATGATTAGAAATTTGCCACTTGGGCAAAAACACAGTTGCCGCGGGAAAGGGTGCCGAGTCAGCAGTTGAGGCCAACGGTTGAAATGTAAAACTGCAAAAAAATGCCGCCTCCATAGAAGCAGCCGGACTGCCCACGACGATCGTCCGAGCCAGTGTGGCTTGAATAAACTCTTTGACTTGAGTGAATCGATATACGCTTTCAGTTTGCAGCTTCAATACTGAACCGAGCGCGGCGATCGCAATGCGTTGCGATTTAGCAAATGGATATTTGGAGGAATCCTGTTTTTCAAAGTAGAAATTGAGTTGATCCGACGCTGCAAGTCGATCGAATACTATCAGTGGATCAATTGGATCAATTGCAAAAGCAATACTCACAATTAGGGGATTATTTTCATCCTTGATATGACCTTGACATTGAGTGAGAAATTGATAGAGATCGCGTTGATTTTGAAAGCGTTGATCACAAAACTGTGTAACTGACATGTAATAGAACACAACACAACGTGATACCCAGTATAGGTCTGCCTAACCCCCTTCGGAAGTCCTCAAACGCCAGGATTGGGAGGAGTTTGGTTCATAACTGTAGCAATTATTCATGATGTTTCAAAATTTAAACAGTTTATTCTTTGTTCCGATTTATGAACCCCTCCCCCTTAAAATGGGGAAACGCAGCCACGCTTTTTTCATAATTCTTAACGATCGGCACAAATGACTCTCAGGACAGTCGAACGACCCATTAACAAAAAACTATGGTTGGCCGCGATTAAGCCACCGATGTACAGCGTCGCAATTATGCCCATTTGGGTAGGCTCAACAGTTGCCTATGCCACAACTGGCACCTTTGCCCCCCTTGTATTTTTTACGTTTTTACTATCGGCAATCTGCATTCTGGCTTGGGAGAACTTAAGCAATGATGTGTTCGATTCCGAAACCGGCGTCGATGTTCATAAAGAAAATTCTTTAGTGAATCTCACTGGCAACAAATCCCTGATTTTCTGGATTGCGACGGCTTTGCTGGTTGCGGGACTATTGGGCATCGGAACGATCGCCCTTGGGCAGCAAGATTTCACCGTGATTGGGTTAATTCTGCTGTGCTGCGCGATCGGGTATGTCTACCAGGGACCACCATTTCGCCTGAGTTATAAAGGCTGGGGCGAAATTCTCTGCTTCTTCGCCTTTGGGCCGATCGCCTTTGCCGCCGTTTCTTATAGCCAAATCAAAGGCTGGTCTGTCACCAGTTTCGCAGCGTCCTGTGTCGTGGGCATTGCCACCAGCCTGATCCTGTTTTGCTCCCACTTCAATCAAGTGAAAGACGATGCTGCCGTGGGCAAGAAAACGCCTGTTGTGCGCTTAGGGCCTAAACGAGCAGCGCACCTTCTGCCCTGGATTTGTGGCAGTGTGTATGGCTTAACCGTGTTGTTCATTTGCTTGAATCTGTTCCCACTTTGGACATTGCTGGTTTTTGCCAGTCTTCCCTATGCCTACCAGCTTTGCCGTGTCATCCAGCACCATTATCGCCAGCCTGAAAAGCTGACCGACTGCCGTTTTATTGCTGTTGCTTTTCATTTTTGGGCCGGGTTGATGTTGGGGGTTGGATTTGTGTTGGGGGCCGGGTAGTCGAAAGCATTAGGGCGATCGAAGGTTGAGGATGACCGATGCATGGCCACAAGCTGTCCCCAGCCAAGGGGTAGAAGGAGTCGCGCTGGAGGAAGCCCAGTGGGAATGGCGATCGTATCAGCGACCATTTCGTCAGCCCTTGACAACTGCTCACGGTGAGTGGCGCGATCGCACCGGCATTTTGCTCAAATTGACTGAGGCAGATGGGCGGGTTGGGTATGGCGAAATTGCGCCAGTCCCCTGGTTTGGCTCCGAGACAATCGAGCAAGCGTTTGAGTGGTGTAAACACATGCCGATCAAACTTTCCCCGGCGGCGATCGAGGCAATTCCCGCTCACTATCCTGCCTGCCAATTTGGGTTTGAGTCAGCCTGGGCCGCTCTCACCACCACTCACCGCCCCAACCCACCAGTCCTGCTGAGTGGCTTGCTACCCGCCGGAAAAGCGGCACTCACCGCCTGGAAACCACTCTGGCAGGCAGGCTACCGTACCTTTAAATGGAAAATTGCCACTGCTGCGCTCGAACAAGAATTGGCCTGGTGCCAGACTCTCTTGCAAACCTTACCCACAGAATCTCAATTGCGTCTGGATGCGAATGGAGGACTGACATTGCCCCAAGCGGAGCAATGGCTAGAGTTGTGCGATCGCCACTCGATCGAATTTTTGGAACAGCCCTTGCCGGTCACTCAATTTGAGGCCATGCTGCATCTGCAAACTCATTACACAACGACGATCGCCCTGGATGAGTCTATTGCCACGTTGCAGCAGTTGCAGCACTGCATGGCTCAGGGATGGCAAGGGGTAGTCGTGATTAAACCCGCGATCGTCGGATCTCCCGCCAAACTCCGCCAGTTTTGCCAACACCAAGCGCTGGATGCCGTGTTTTCCTCCGTCTTTGAAACCGCGATTGGGCGCGAGGCCGGGTTACGCCTTGCCGCCGAACTGGGAAATTGCGAGCGGGCGATGGGCTATGGCACAACACACTGGTTTAATCTCGATTGGCAGGATTTTGATGAACTATGGCAACACCTTTAACCCGTTTGGAACAGCGCCACAACGAAGATTGGTTGATTGGGTTTGATTGTCAGAAATTGGCAGCGATCGCCCACCGCACCCTGCAGAACTTAGCCCAATGGCCCGCCAGCGCCCCTCCGACTCTTTTCCTTTCAGAGTCTGACCCCTGGCACTTCCTGGCCTACTTCATTGCCGCCTGCTCCTCCCCCTGCACCGTTGTTCTCGGCAATCCCACCTGGACAGAAACCGAGTGGCACCAGGCGATCGAGTTAACCAAGCCAGACCTCATTCTGAGTCAAACGGTAGGGAAACAACAGGCCGCAGACAACAGACAGTCGGCAGCGCCACTCCACCTCCTCTCCCCTGCTCACCCACTCCCCCTCATCCTCATCCCCACCGGTGGTTCCTCTGGCACGCTTCGATTTGCCATGCACACCTGGGACACGCTCACAGCTTCGGTCAGCGGATTTCAACAGCATTTTCAGGTAGAACGGGTTAATTCTTTGTGTGTCTTACCGCTGTACCACGTGAGTGGCTTGATGCAATTCATGCGATCGTTCCTGTCGGGTGGCAAACTGGCGATCGTCCCCTTCAAGTCGCTCCAAGCTGGAGACTACCCAGCTTTACCCACGGAACACTTTTTCCTTTCCCTGGTGCCAACGCAACTGCAGCGGTTGCTTCAAGCAGGCGCAGACCAGGAGCAAGCAGCCGCAGAAGGGTGGGGGCACGGGAGAATTTTTTCCGCACCTTCACCCCTCTCCCCATCCCCCCACCTCACCATCCTCCTGGGGGGTGCCCCAGCTTGGGCGGAACTTTTAGAATCGGCTCGAAATCACAATCTGCCCATTGCGCCAACCTATGGCATGACGGAAACGGCAGCTCAAATTGCGACGCTCAAACCAGCCGAATTTTTACAGGGGCGATCGGGCTGCGGGCGAGTATTACCCCACGCTCAAGTGACGATTCGGGCTGCGTCGGGGCAAGAGTTACCTCCCAATCAAGTGGGACGAGTGGCGATCGCAGCCAAATCGTTGATGCTGGGATACTTCCCTCAGGTTTCAACCAAGGCTGAGTTGCTGACAGCAGATTTAGGATTTTTGGATGAAGCTGGCTATCTACACATCCTGGGACGGGCGGATGGCGCGATCATCTCAGGTGGAGAAAACGTGTTTCCAGCAGAAGTGGAGGCAGCGATTTGGCAAACCGGTCTGGTAATTGATGTGTGTGTCGTTGGGCTGACTGACCCCGAATGGGGACAAATAGTGACAGCTGTTTACGTTCCGGCCCAAACGGCAACGGTAGAGGAGATAAAAGCCGCGATCGCCCCCACACTCTGTCGCTACAAACAACCCAAACACTGGGTTGCGGTGGCAGCATTACCACGCAACGCTCAAGGCAAAATCAATCGGCAACAGGTGCTGGCATTGCTGACTGCACCGTTCCCCAACTCGCCAACCACGTCAACATGAACTCTGGCAGGGGATGGCGCGAGCGAGTGGCGACTTCAATACACACATGCCGCGTAATCGCTCGACTGAAGGGTTTGCGGCTTTCTGGCAGGGGGAAAATCTGATATTGAATTTCAAATTCAGCGGGGTGTAAGCGGTGTGGGGTCAGGTGAACTTGCAGACGATCGCCACAAAACAGCGGCTTCAAAAAATCCACACTGGCATGAAAAATGGGTACTGCCAACTCCGACCCACCGAAAAAAGACCTCAAATCAACCCCACTAGCTGCCAGGGAAGCTTCATAGGCTTCGTGGCACATGGTCAGCACATTGGCAAAATAGACCACACCCGCTGCATCCGTATCCTGAAAGTGAACCGTACGCGGGTAAATGAAGGTCACGAAAAACTCACCTTCAACAGTTGAAAGATTTCGCCGGAGTGCGTTTTCACGACTTTCCCCCCAGCCGCCTGAACCGTTCGTTTCCACTGCGCCAACGGCTCCAAATGCACCTCTGCGCCCAGGTAAGTTTCCAAAATGGCCCAGTTTTCTGCCGTAGCCAGTTCCGAATCCACCACATCAAAGACAAAAAAACCATCCGGTTTGAGGACGCGCTTCACTTCAGCCAGCACCAAAGTCCAGTAATCCAGCGGGTAGTAGCAACTGACTCCAGTGGAAATCACTAAGTCAAATTGATTCGGTTCATAATTCAATTGGTGCGCAGGTGCTAGTTGAACCCCTTTGAACAGCTTAGAATTCAACTGCGGCCCGCGGGCATTGAGCAACTCGCGGGCGATCGTGCTAATTTCTTGCCCATAAAACACGGCATCCCATTCCCGCCACGCATAAACCAAAAACCCCACCCCGCAGCCAATATCCAGGCAGCGCTGATTTTTTTGCGGTTTGGCCAGTTGCCAGAAGGGGGACGTTAACTTGGCTTGCAGTAACCCGGCCACCCGCTCCTGGTAAATGGGCATGGCTGTGACCTCATTGGGCAGGTCGAGGGTTTGGCCAGAATACTCCCGATTAAAGCGAGCCGCGATCGCCGCAATTTGGCTTTCCCAGTCAGAGCGATCGCGTAATACACCAAAACCGCTTTCAGAGGTAGCACTCACAGAATCACCAGGGGGCTTTTTGGCCATGACACAAGGAGAATGATTGAAGACAATCTAACATCATACCGAGTTGAACTGTCTCTATTGTCCCTTGAGCGCACGCCCAAAGTTTTGCCGATAGGACTTGTTGGCAATCACCAGGACTGGCCACAACAACGTTAGGGGGAGCCGTCCTTCACTGAAATTGGTGCGCCGGAAGCCTGTCCAAAACTTCCAACCACCATACACATAAGCGGCTCCTGCCAATAAAAGCACAATTTCCATGACTCATCCTTTGCTTGACTCAACTGAGACTCTTCTATCCTAATCGCAGGCCACAACCGAACGGCTGCCGAAATGTAACAGAAATTTACAAGATTGCCCGGAATCGAAATTTTGCCGTTCAATTCAACCCACCCCATCCAGAACCCCGTCACAATGAAGAAGGAATTGCCCAAGCGCACCGAAGAACGGCGATGGATCGACGGGCGTTCATCCAGGTTTCCAAATCGGGTTCATTTAAGAGGAAGAGATTATGCGAGCAGTTCTGATGGCGGGGGGATCGGGAACGCGACTGAGGCCATTGACGTGTGATCTGCCCAAACCGATGGTGCCCGTATTAAACCGTCCGATCGCCGAACATATCGTTAATTTACTGCGGCGTAACGGCATCGATGAAGTGATTGCTACGTTGCATTATCTCCCAGATATGATGCGGGATTATTTCCAGGATGGCAGCGACTTTGGGGTGCAGATGACCTATGCCGTGGAGGAAGATCAACCCCTGGGCACAGCAGGCTGTGTGAAAAACATTGCCGAACTCCTAGACGAAACCTTTCTGGTGATCAGTGGTGATAGCATTACGGATTTTGACCTAAGAGCCGCGATCGCCTTCCACCGATCGCACAAGTCCAAAGCAACCCTGGTGTTGACCCGCGTCCCTAATCCTTTGGAATTTGGCGTTGTAATTACGGATGAAAACTATCGCATCCGCCGCTTTTTAGAAAAACCGTCTAGCAGCGAAATCTTTTCCGATACGGTCAACACTGGCACCTACATTCTGGAACCAGATGTACTCAACTACCTACCGCCTAATCAGGAAGCAGACTTTTCTAAAGATCTCTTTCCCCTCTTACTCCAGGAGGGTGAACCCATGTATGGCTACATTGCTGATGGCTATTGGTGTGATGTAGGCCACCTGGATGCTTACCGGGATGCCCAATACGATGCCCTGTACCGCAAGGTGAAACTGGATGTGAGCTATGAAGAGCGGATGCCGGGGGTGTGGGTGGGGCAAAACACCTACATTGACTCAACCGCCAGAGTTGAAGCGCCAGTGATGTTGGGCAGCAATTGCCGGATTGGGCCGCGGGTGCATATCGATGGGGGGACCGTCATCGGCGATAACGTGACGGTAGGGGCCGATGCAAACCTGAAACGACCGATTATCTGGAACGGGGCGATCGTCGGCGAGGAAGCCCATCTGCGCGCCTGCGTCATTGCGCGGGGGACGCGCGTCGATCGGCGTGCCCATGTGCTGGAAGGCTCGGTGGTGGGACCATTGTCGGCGATCGGCGAAGAAGCCCAGGTCAGTCCAGGGGTGCGGGTGTGGCCCAGCAAGAAGGTCGAACCGGGGGCAATTCTCAACATCAACCTCATTTGGGGCCATGCTGCCCATCGCAACCTGTTTGGGCAACGGGGCGTGTCAGGGCTGGCCAATGTGGATATTTCCCCTGAGTTTGCAGTGAAATTAGGCGCGGCTTATGGTTCAACGCTGAAACCCGGTGCCCAGGTGACGGTTTCTCGCGATCAACGCACGATTTCCCGCATGGTGTCGCGCTCCCTCATCGCTGGCCTCATGTCTGTCGGGGTCAACATCCTCAACCTGGAAGCGACGGCGATTCCCGTTGCTCGATCGATGGTGCCCAGTTTGGCGATCGGGGGCGGCATCCATGTGCGGGTGCATCCCGATCGACCGGATTACATCCTGATCGAATTTTTCGATAACAAAGGCATCAACATTTCCAAAGCGCGTGAAAAGAAAATTGAAGGAGCCTACTTCAAAGAAGACTTCCGACGTGCCCAAATTCATGAAATTGGCAACGTCGCCTACGCCAACCAACTCCTCGATACCTACGGCATCAGCTTTGAACGGCATTTGAATGTAGAAGCCATCCGCCACAGCAGTTCTAAAGTGGTGATTGATTATGTTTACGCCGTTTCGGGGGCGGTCTTGCCGCAAATCCTGGCCAAGTTTGGGTGCGATGCTGTTGTGTTGAATGCCAGTCTCAACCAGACAGGGCCAACTAATGCCGATCGAGAAGCCCTCCTGAGCCAATTAGGGCATGTAGTGGAAGCCGTTAAGGCAACGTTTGGAGTGCAGGTTTATGCCAACGGGGAACAACTCATTCTGGTAGACGAGGCGGGTAGCCCCATTCGAGGCGAAATGCTGACGGCCTTGATGACCGAATTGATGATGACGCAACATCCCCGAGGGGCGATCGTCGTTCCAGTACATGCCTCTAGCGCGGTCGAGCAGATTGCCCGGCGGCATGATGGGCGGGTGATTCGCACCAAAGCTAACCCCACAGCGCTGATGGAAGCCTGCCAGACCAGCGGCAATGTTGTGCTGGGTGGCAGTGGCGACATGGGCTTCATTTTCCCTACCCTGCATCCCGGATTTGATGCCATGTTCTGCATTGCCAAAATTATTGAGTTGCTGACGATTCAGGAGCGATCGCTGGGGCAAATTCGCGCCGATCTGCCTCGTATCAGCCATAAAACGTATACTGTGCGCTGTCCGTGGTCCGCTAAGGGAGCCTTGATGCGGCATCTGGTGGAAACCCATCCCGTAGAATGCCTGGAATTAATTGATGGCGTCAAAGTTTTTGACTATCACCATGATGGCTGGGTGCTAATTCTGCCAGACGCGGGTGAACCGCTGGTACACATTTTTGCCAATAGCACCGATCGCGGCTGGGTGGATGAAACCTTACGGGAGTACCGCATTCGGGTGCAAGAATTTGTTGATCAAGAACAGGAAGATGAAGAAGTTTATGCCGAAAGCTCCCTCTATTGATTGAGGCTTCACAGACCTGGAGGTTTCATTCGTTGCTGTACCTGCTAAAATCGTTGGCAGACGATTAAATAATGCATTTGTACTGTTCTCAGAGATGGGAGAGAGCCGATGAATAGCTGTATCTTAATGGCGGAAATTGTGCAGGAGCCGGAGTTACGCTTCACCCCCGATAATCAAACTCCGATCGCTGAACTGCTGGTTCAGTTTCCTGGCCCGCGGCCAGAAGATCCGCCTTCCACCTTAAAAGTGGTGGGATGGGGGAATCTGGCCCAAGAAATTCAAAGTAATTACCATGTTGGCGATCGCGTCGTCATTGAAGGTCGTTTGAGCATGAACACGATCGATCGTCCAGAAGGCTTTAAGGAAAAGCGGGCAGAGTTAACTGTTCAACGGCTACACCGCCTGGATGGCGCATCCCTGCAATCAACAGTTACAACAGCGGCAACCACCAGTTCAACCGCCCAGGGAACAGCCTACACCAATGGAACTGCCGCCCCCCGCTCCACGACCACGCCTAAAGCAAAATCTCAAACAGCCAAGTTTGCTCCTGCTGAAACCGTCCCAGAAACAAACTTAGACGACATCCCGTTTTAACCCCCACGCTCCGAACTCTGGAGCCAGCTAACTTGACAATCAGCAGATCGAATCGATTCCGTTTGAGCATAGGGTCTCAAGAATGAGAAGCAAAAAGCTTTTTCTTCTCGGCTCAGCAGCAGGAGTAGCGTATAGATAAAAATAGCTACTCCACACATTTCTAACATTTCTTCCGCAGCCAGGATGAGTACCATACCCATCCCCAATAAACCTGAATTGTCAGGAATCGGAATTTCCAAAGCCGTGATTTGTAGATATTTGCCACCAATCATTTCCATCACCAGACCGCCCGTGATGTAGACCGCACTGGCTAACAAAAACAGGCGTTTAATCTTTTTTGGAAGAGCGACTAAAAACTTGCGGTAAATGAATCCAATCACGACTAGAAGCATCATTGCAGGAATGACCCAGGCGAAGCGAAAGAAACCATTCAATTGCAAGGGGCCATTCAGATCAATTAATAGTTCGTGGATGCTGGCTGCTTCATCCATTGACAGCCACAAAAACAGCAAGACCAACCCCTGCCAATGCCGAAGAAAGCGATCGCCTGTTTGTTTTTTCTGATAGGCAATTAGGGCTAAAAGACCTGCACAAATGAACAAAGTAATCGATGCATACCAGGTAGGAATATTGTTTTCGGTGTCAAGGTCAAACAGTCGTGTTAGTCCTAACAGCCCTCCATGCCCCAAAAAACACTTGACAAAATTCACCGCAATATTGACGAGGCTTAAACTCAGAATCATGAAGCCTAGCAACCGTAAGCTCTTTTGAGGAGACACTGAGATCATTACAGACACCACCTAACTAACATCAATACAAAAGACTGACGCAGCAAAACCTCTCAAACTAGAGAAAGACAGTCCTCCTAGAAATTGCAAATGAGATAGCTAATTGCAGCACTTAATCTTCTGTTAAAGTCTCCTTTACCTCAAGCGCGAGTGCAACAAATTGGCCAAAGGTTTACCGTAGTTTCACTCTGCTCAAATACTTTTTAATACAAATTCTTTTAGCCAGCGTCTAAGTAGAAGGGCGAAATTAAGTACCACTTAGGATCGGATTTCAACTCCGCTCAACCCTCCTACCCACAGAACATAGAGCATTTCGACTGCGCTCAATGCTCTGTGTTCTACAAATGATTGCATCTAGCTACTTACGCCCTTTTGCTCAAAACCCGATCGCGACCTTTTCTTCTTTCAGCATCTTCTCAGAAAACTCCTCTCCTTTCCTCAGATTGCGGTCAGGGCAGTCTCAGAGTGAACTGCGAATCTAATACTCAAGACAAGTTGATTCCCACTCACGGAGACAAAGATTATGAAACGCGCCCTTGCTACTGTTTTATCTGGCCTCGTTCTTTCAACCTTAATTGCTACCAGTGCCTTGGCGGCTGAGTCCAAGCCCGCTCAATCCACCAACTTCGACCCCGAAAGAGCCTACATCGAGAAATACGGCTCCTAAGATTCGACCATTGTTTTCTTCAATTCCGCTCTATTCAATTAACTCACTGACATATTTGGAGACCCATCTTATGCAACGCGCCATTTCAACCCTGCTGTCCGGGATTGTTCTGTCTACGTTAATTGCTACCAGCGCCATTGCTGCCGAGCAAAAATCATTTACCCAAAACATGACGGTGAGCGAGATGCAAACCGTTGACCTCGAACGAGCCTATATCGACAAATTCGGGTCCTGATGGCTCCATCGATAGCTACAGCGATAAAGACCTCACCCGATTCTGGAGTGAGGTTTTGTTTTACAACCTTTTCTAGGCTAGTGGTCTGTCAAGACTGATTTTGTGAGGTGACACTCACAAAATCACCACCCCTGCTCAACCCGCAGGCCCAAAATTAAAAATGACAAACTACTAGTGCGGTACGTTCCGGCTTTCAAACCCAAATTTGCTGTTTTGAGCCAGAAGATTACAGGTTTGAGCTTAAACGATCGCGCTCTAAGTTCAAGCATTGCTTTTGGGAATCACCCTGATGCCCTTCAATGTGACCTTCCATCCTAAGATAAGGAATCATTGCCGTTGGGATGGTGGGATTATGCGGATTCTGATCATGGGTGGAACGCGGTTTATTGGTGTGTATCTGACGCGATTGCTGTACGAGCAGGAACATGAAGTCGTGTTGTTTAACCGAGGCAACAAACCTGCGCCTGTGAGTGGCATTGAGCAAATTCAGGGCGATCGCACCGATGCCACCGTTTTGAAAGAGAAATTGGATGGGCAAGAATTTGATGCCATCTTCGACAACAACGGGCGAGAACTGAGCGACACCCAACCCTTGGCCGAGATCTTCAAAGATCGGGTGAAGCACTTCATTTACATGAGTTCGGCGGGGGTGTATCTCAAATCCGATCAGATGCCCCATGTGGAAGGTGATGCCGTCGATCCCAAGAGTCGCCATAAGGGCAAACACGACACGGAAACCTACCTGGCAGCCCAAGGATTCCCCTTCACTTCCATCCGGCCTACCTATATTTATGGGCCGCAAAACTACAATGACCTGGAAGCCTGGTTTTTCGATCGCATTGTCCGCGATCGCCCTATCCCTATTCCCGGCAATGGCATGGCGATCACCCAATTTGGGCATGTAAAAGATTTGGCCCAGGCCATGGTGCAGGTGTTGGGCAACCGTCGTGCCGTAGGACAAATCTATAACGTATCGGGCGATCGCTACGTCACCTTTGATGGACTTGCCCGCGCCTGTGCGATCGCGGCTGGAAAATCGCCTGATGCCATCAAAATTGTCCACTACGACCCGAAAAAGTTTGACTTTGGCAAGCGCAAAGCCTTCCCCATGCGGCCCCAACACTTCTTTGCTTCGGTGCAAAAAGCCATGAGTGATCTGTATTGGCAACCCGAATTTGACCTGGTTTCTGGCTTAAAAGACTCCTACGAAAACGATTATTTGGCGACGGAAAGAGACAAAGCCGATGTAGACTTTTCGGTTGATGATGAGATTTTGAGCTGAGGTTCCTTGTGCTGCTTCAATTCCTGGCGATCGCTGCATCTATTACGCTGTTAGTCATTGGGCTGTATCTCCTGCTGCTGGAAGTTCAGTTTCGCCAGCGGCCAGGTAACAAGCTAGAAGCGACTGTTGGCCATTGGGAAGTCACGGTGAAGGAGCGCGATCGCTACCTGCTGGTGGGCCAGATGCAGTTGATCAACCGGACTCAAAAGCTAGAGATCATGGTGCCGGAGGTGTCGGTCGATGTTTCTCTATTTTCTGGAGCAAGTTTGCAGGGTGTGACCACCAAAACTCGAATTATTCCCCAGCATCCTGATGCTGAAGCTCGTCCTGATGATTACTGGTTTGCCTACATTGTCAAAATTGGCAAGCGCACCACGCTTCAAGTTGAGGTCGAGATTCGGGGTGAGCATCTGGATGCTTTGAAACTGGCCTGGATTCGCTTGAATTACTTGACCTATGGGCCACAGGGACGCATTCCCAAGGTGCGACATGTGGTGGTGCCATTCCAGTTTCCGTCAGTTGAAGAATCGAAGAATTGGCGATCGACTCCCACAGCCGAAGTGCTACCCATTCGGACGCATATTTTGACGGAGTTAGATAATCCGGTCGACACGGTAAAGCGCTATGTCACGCCCCACGCGAAACCGGGAGATATTGTCACCATTGGCGAAACCCCGATCGCCATCATGCAAGGACGCTTCCGCCACCCCAGCGAAATCAAACCGGGATGGGTCGCCCAGCGCATTTGTTATCTCTTTTTGCCGACATCTAGTTTGGCGACGGCGTGTGGCATGCAATCTTTAATCGATGTGGTGGGGGCGCAGCGGGTGCTGTGGGCATTTTTTGTGGGCGCGATCGCTAAGCTATTCAAAAAACCCGGCGTGTTCTACCAACTGGCCGGAGAACAAGCCCGCCTGATTGATGACGTCACTGGAACCTTGCCGCCCTATGATCAATTCATTGTCTACGGACCCGAAAATCCTCAAGCTGTCGTCAATCAGATTCAGCAAGAGACGGGGCTGGAGGCGGCGATCGTCGATGTCAACGACCTGGGAGCCGTCAAAATTCTGGCCGCTACCGCAGGTGCATCCCAGTCCGTACTAGAACAAGCACTGAAGAAAAATCCCGCTGGCAACGCCGATGAACAAACCCCCGTGGTTTTGATCCGCCCCACATGAGCGGCCACCCACTCCTCGGTCTAAAGGAAGATGTCGTGTAGGCACCCGCATTAAACCGATTAGAATGATAGGGTGTAAGGTATCATCACGCAGGTATCAGCAACTGCTAGCCGTTAACCATGACTCAAGTCTTTCCTCCTAATTCTGACGTGTCCATTCGCTCGGTTCGGTACGCCGAGTTTGAAGCGATCGATCGCTTCTGCACAGCAGAGGATGAGGACAAAGATATCAGCTATTCCATCAGTCCTGATCACGCAACGCGGCCTGCACGGGCTTACACACCTTTGCGCTTGCTGGAACTGCTGCTCAATCGGCCACAGCAGTTTGGGGTTTACCAAACTGAGCGTGACAACAAGCCCTTGGGTGTGATTCAAGTTTCTCCGTTTAATTGTATGCGCAGCACCTGGCGTATCGATCAAGTTGCTGTCTTGCCAATCGACGCTGAACCCGAGGCTCTAACACCGGAATTTATCGCTGAAGCCAAGGCGACCTCTGAGATAACACTCATACCAACCTTGAATGATGTGGGGTCGTTGTTGTTGCGGTACTGCTTCGAGACCATTTTGGAAGCCCGTACCTGGATCTTAGAAATTGAAATTAACAATAAAGATCTGCTAGCCATGTATCGCCAGAACGGATTTCAACCCCTGGCCCGGATGACTCATTGGGAAATTGACCCTGAACAATTGCACGAACTGGCCCAGCGCGAACCAGACATTCCCAACTTACTCCCTGTGAGCAATTCCGATGCCCAGTTGCTCTACCAACTCGATACGATGTCCATGCCTGCCAGCGTGCGGCAAGTGTTCGATCGCCACGTTGCAGATTTTAGAACCAGTCTGGCGGGTTCGGTTTTGCGGGGTATCCGCAACTGGCTGAACCAAACCGAAGTCGTCAGCGGTTACGTTTTTGAGCCGCAACGCAAAGCCGCGATCGGGTACTTTCATTTGCAGCTTTGTCGCAATGGCTCCATGCCTCATCAAGCCCAACTCACTGTCAATCCGGCTTACACCTGGCTTTACCCAGAACTAATGTCGCAAATGGCGCGGATAACCCAAGACTTTCCCGCGCAATCTTTACGACTCACCTCTTCCGACTACCAACCAGAGCGGGAAGAATACCTGGAGCGCATGGGAGCTAGCCGCTTTGCTCACACATTGATGATGTCTCGCTCGGTGTGGCACAAAGTTCGCGAATCCAAGCTGGGCGCGTTCGAAAATCTCCAACAACTACCAGAAGTCTTACAAGGCTTGAAACCAGCTCGCAAACCAGTACCCAATCGGATTGAAGTTAATCCTTCTGGGCCGGTAAAACCCAGTGAAACTTCCACCACCTCTTTGACCAAATCACGTCGTAGTCGCAAGATTTTGCATCTTTCCTCGCCTAACGAGCCACCACCGCAAGATCCGTGTTGCTAATTGAGGGACGTTATGGCGATCGCCGCACTGGGCTTAGATGTGGGACGCAAGCGGATTGGCGTGGCCGGCTGCGATGGCACCGGTCTCATTGCTTTCGGCTTGACCACCATCCACCGCAAAAACTTTCAAGCTGATCTGGAGCAACTTCGTCAGTTGGTGCAAGACCGACAGATTCGGACGCTCGTGGTCGGTTTGCCCTATTCCATGGATGGGAGTCTTGGCTTTCAGGCGCGGCAAGTCCAAAAGTTTGCCAACGCGATCGCCACTGAGTTGAACTTACCCCTGGTCTACATTGATGAACGATTAACCTCTTTTCAAGCTGAGCAGATGCTCCAGGCAGAAGGGATTTCCCCCTCGCGGCACAAAGACTTAATCGATCGCAAAGCCGCCGCCATCATCCTGCAACAATGGTTAGAAGACCAACGGCAGCAGCCTATCCGTCCACCTAACTCAGAGAACAAGCCCTGAGTTCAGTTAGAAAAACTTGCAAAAAATAACAAACTGGTTACAGACTTTGGCAGAATGCTCTTTGAGCGCAAACCAAGAGGAGAATCCCTGATGAGTACTGAAGATGACATTCGGATCAGTGGCGAACCGGAAGAAGAAGAAACCCTGGTCCTAACAGACGAAGCCGGACGCACCATTGCTTGCTCGATAGAGCGTTACCTGGAAATCGAGAATCAGGATTATGTGCTGCTCCTGCCTCTAGATGCGCCAGTAGAAATCTTCGTGTGGGAAGGGGACGACGAGGACGATGAAGAAGCGGTGCCAGTTGAAGATGAGGCCGAAATTAATAAGCTCTTCGACACCGCGAAAGCCGTTTTAGAAGAACAAAATCTCACGCTCAAGCGAACCGCCATCATGCTGACAGTGGAAGGGGACTTACCCGATCTAGACGGTGACGATGAATTTGGTGAAATCGCTGCCGACGGAGGCGAAGCGGATGTCGAAGAACTACAACACCTGGCCAGTTTCTACTACGAAGAACAGGAATTTGCAATCTACGCCCCCCTCGATCCCTGCTTTATCTTGGCGCGGCTTGATGCTGAGAATCAACCCCATATCCTATCGGCTGACGAACTGCAAAAGCTAGAACCCATGCTAGAAATGATCGAAGACCAATTGTTCGACGAGCTTTAGTAGTTGCCCATGCCAAAACGATTTCCAACCCGGTTGCTGTCTCTCAGCTTGGTGCTGGCGGGGCTTGGCACGATCGCTTGGCAAGCTTGGAGTTGGTGGGACTGGGCCGCATCTCCACTCAACCAAGAAATAACCGCAGAGGCCAAACCACTCAACTTGAACATTCCCCCCGGCACATCCGCTCAGGAGATTGGGCAAGATTTGGAAACGTTGGGTTTGATTCGATCGGCCCAAGCCTGGAATTTGTGGTCTCGCTGGTTAATGTTCAAAGATGCCGACGGGGGGTTTCAGGCTGGCACCTATCAACTCTCCAAAACCCAATCAATGCCCGACATCGCCGCCCAGATTTGGGCTGGAGACGTTGCGCAAGCTAGCTTCACCATCCCAGAAGGATGGGCCATTCGCGATATGGCGCAATACTTCGAGCAAGAGGGTTATTTTTCGGCGCAGGAGTTTATCGCTGCCATCAACCAGGTATCAACGGCAGCCTACCCCTGGTTGCCCAACCCCCCTCAGATAGAAGGATTTCCCCGGCTCGAAGGCTATTTGTTTCCTGACACCTATCAAATTCCAGTCGGCGCTTCGATTCAACCTGAATTTGTGATCAAGCAAATGCTCGATCGCTTTGAGCAAGTGGCTTTACCGATTTACCAACAGCATCAGGGCAAAACAACGCTCAACCTGGCGGAGTGGGTCACATTGGCCAGTTTAGTGGAAAAGGAATCTGTAGTCCCCACAGAACGGCAGCGAATCTCTGGGGTCTTTCATAATCGCCTCCGCTTGCAGATGCCGTTAGCCTCGGACCCGACCGTGGAATATGCTTTTGGCATCACGCAAACCCCCGATACCCCCCTCACTTACCGCCAGGTGGAGATGCCGTCGCCGTACAATACCTATGTCAATGTGGGATTGCCTCCCGCCCCGATCGCTAGCCCTGGTAAAGCGAGTTTAGAAGCCACACTCACACCCGAAGCAACTGACTACTTGTATTTTGTGGCCCGGTATGACGGCACCCATGTCTTTAGTCGCACACTGGCCGAGCATCAAGCAGCGCAAGATGCCATTCACGATCGACGCGAGTCAGCAAAACCGGATACCCAGTAATCATTCACCCACTTGTTTTTGCTTTTATGTTCTGGAGTACGCTCTTACAACCTAATTTGATTTTGCAAGGCCCCATCCTGGATTTGACTCCTGATCTGCTCAAGCAATATCACCTCAAAGGATTGGTACTGGATGTCGATGAAACGCTGGTGCCGTTTCGCGCAGCCCAGGTGTCTGAGGAACTTCTCCCTTGGGTGGAAGAAGTGCGCCAAGTTGCTTCACTGTGGCTAGTCAGCAATAACATTAGTGAGGCTCGCATTCGCCGCATTGGCAAAACCCTGGACTTACCCTACATTTCAGGTGCTGGAAAACCATCTCGGCGAAAGGTGCGGCGAGCCGTAGAAGCGATGGAGTTACCCGTTGAACAAGTTGGCATGGTGGGCGATCGCTTATTCACAGACGTTTTGGCCGGAAATCGCTTGGGCCTGTTCACGGTTTTGGTAGAACCAATGGTTGAACCAAATCAAACGGTGCGGCGTTCTTCATTACATTCTTTAGAAGTTTGGGTCTCACAAGCGCTAGGGGCTTCCCTGCCAGCACAAAACTCGAAAAAATAAAGATGACAAATTTGTTATACGTCTTAATCAATTGCAGTATTTGAAAATATAAAGAAAACATTACGTATTACTTGATCTTAAATTTCTTCTGTCATTCTAGATACAGTTAAATCGGGTCACGCTTTTATAAAGACCCAGACGTTGAATCTCTGTGAATACTAAATACAAAGCGCTGATCCTCTTTCATAAGGGTTGGCGCTTTGTAGTGTGAGTGGCTTTGGAGTACCAATGTACGGTAGCTTGGAAAAGCTTTAAGGACTCATCCCCCTGCCTTCCTACTTCGGCCTTACTGCACTAGTTCATGCCTCAAACTCTGGTCATCAAAATTGGCACGTCCAGCTTAACCCAGCCAGAAACGGGAAGCTTAGCCCTTTCCACGATCGCGGGCGTGGTTGAAACCCTCAGTCGTTTGCGCACTCAAGGCCATCGGGTGGTGCTGGTGTCTTCTGGTGCGGTTGGTGTGGGCTGTACGCGACTGGGGTTAACAGAACGACCAAAAGCCATTGCGCTTAAACAAGCGGTTGCTGCCGTGGGTCAGGGGCGCTTGATACGGGTTTATGATGACCTGTTTACCGCCCTCCAGCAGCCGATCGCGCAAGTGCTGTTAACGCGGGGCGACCTTGTGCAGCGCAATAGTTACCTGAATGTGGAACGCACCTTTCAAGAGTTGCTGGGGCTGGGAGTCATTCCCATCGTGAATGAAAACGATACCGTCGCGATTGATGAATTGAAATTTGGGGATAATGACACCCTCTCCGCCCTGGTTGCCAGTCTGGTCAATGCCGATTGGTTGTTTCTCTTAACCGATGTCGATCGCCTGTATTCGGCTGATCCGCGCCACAACCCAAACGCGCAACCAATCTCACTGGTGAATCGGTTAGAAGAATTAAAAGAACTACAAATTCAGGTGGGCGATCGTGGCTCCAGTTGGGGCACGGGGGGGATGATGACCAAAATTACCGCGGCGCAAATTGCCACCGGAGCTGGCGTGCGGACGGTGATCACCCAGGGAAAAACACCCCACAACATTGAAAGAATTTTACAGGGAGAAGCGATCGGCACCCAGTTTGAGCCACAACCACGCCCTGTTAGCGCTCGTAAACGATGGATTGCGCATGGATTGGTTCCTGCCGGGACGCTGTATCTCGATGATGGGGCCGTGAAGGCGATTTGCCACGGTGGCAAATCGCTTCTGGCCGCAGGGGTGATTGCAGTCGAAGGCGATTTTGAAAGTCAAGATGCAGTGGTTGTGTGCAATCAAGCAGGAACTGAAATTGCCCGTGGAGTGGTGAATTACAGCCGTCTTGAACTGGACAAGGTGAAGGGGCAACAATCGGATGCGATCGCGGCCATCCTGGGCTATCCCAGCCCCGAAACGGTCATCCATCGAGATAATTTGGTTATCACCCTTTAGACCGGCCACTCACCTCAAGTTTGCCGCATTAAGGCAGAGTCAACGCCAGTAATGGCTGTGTATCAAATTGGCCGACAGGGTGCAAAATCGCTTGCCGCCCCGCGGGTTCTTGATAAGTCAATTGAATCTGCAAATAGCCTGCGGGCTTTGGTTGCAGCCGTTCAGCCCACTCGATCGCCACAATGCCCAACTCCACTTCCAGTTCATTCCAGTAAGTTTCCAGCGCGAGGGCTGACACTTCTGCCAGATTCAGCCGATACAAGTCCAGATGGTACAACGGCAACCGTCCGCCCAGGTACTCGTTGATTAGGGTGAAGGTGGGGCTGTCGATCGCCTCAACAATCCCCAACCCGGCTCCCAATCCCTGGACTAAAGTCGTTTTGCCACTACCCAAGTCGCCCTCCAGCAGCAACACACTCCCCGCCGGTAACTGTTGACCCAGCCTCACTCCCAAGTTTCTGGTCGCGATCGCATCCGCCAACGAAATAACCCACGGAAACGAACTTGAGGCGAATGTTGGAGATCCCATCTTGTGCCCAGAACACGAACAACTTCTTAAACAATAGTCCAACCACTGGCAGGTTCCCACGTGGGCAACAAGAGCTGAGCATCTGGTTTGGGTGTGCCATTGGTCAGCCAAAATGCCGCGATCCCGTTATTGCTATTGCGCCAAAGAATGTCTACTTCCGTATCTCGATTAAAGTCACCAACGGCAGCCACCTGCCACCCGGACGATACCGGGACTGATTCAATTGCGTGAGTCTGAACGAAATTTGCGCCATTCATTTCCCAGTAGCGGTTTTCGCCACTAAGCCGATTACGCCAGAGAATATCTGTATGGCCGTCTCCCGTGAAGTCAGTCACGCCCATAATATCCCAACCTGGCTGCGCTTCGGCTTGCATGTCCACGACGGCAACGCGCGTAGTTCCATTCATTTCCCAAAACCGATTTTGTCCGGTAATTGAATTCCGCCAGACAATATCCGCCAGACCGTCATTGGTAAAGTCGCCTACGCCCACAACATCCCACCCTGAATTCACCGCCTCACTCTCAATCAGATAGGGTTGGAATGAAGTTTCCCCCGTCATTTCCCAAAAACCATTCTGTCCAGTCTGTTGGTTACGCCAAAGGATGTCAGTTTTCCCATCGTTGGTAAAATCACCCATCCCAACTGGCACCCAACCTGAGCTGATAGGTATTGTAGCGATCAGGCGAGAATAAGCTAGCGTGGCTCCATTCATCGCCCAAAAGCTGATCGCGCCACTCAGTTCATTCCACCAGAAAAGATCGGTTTGTCGGTCACTGTTAACATCCACCTTTTGGTCTCTGCGCACACTGATACTGGCTGTATCTGTGGCGGTGCTGAACGCAGTTGGATTGCCTGTAGAAACAGTACTTGTCAGAGCGCCGTTTGTCCCGCTGGTTTGATCCCAGGCGCGGAAGGTGATGGCATCGGCGATCGTCCCCGTATAGCCTGTGTTGGGTTGGAAATAAAGCCGGGTATTAGGATTTGCCGCCAGCAACCGTGAGCTTGATTCAGAAACACTACCCAAATTGCTCCAGTTCGCCCCGTTGTCAGTGCTATAAAACCAGGTGCCGTTGCTGATATTGGCAGTGGTGATGGCAATCCCCGGAACTGAACCGGCATCCGGATCAACGATGTTGTTTTGGCCGCTGCCACCCGTCAAATTCACAATCCGGGAAATAGGCGTGCCCACAGCACCAACTGGCGCACCGGCGTTGCGATCGCTCGGGCTCAGGGTTACATCTGTATCCAGTATAATCGGCGCATCGTTGCGATCGTTGACAGTGATGGTAAAGGGTTTGTCGTAGGTCAATCCGCTAAAGTCAGTTGTGCGAACGCGAATGCTATAGCTGGAGCGCGTTTCATAATCGGGCATGGGTTTCAGCCGGAGATGATTGCCACCGATGGTGAAATCATCATTGTGGGTATCGCCCGTGCCGCCGACCAGGGTGTAGCTGAAACCGCCGCCATCGGGGTCGATCGAATTAAAGTTGCCAACTAGGCTATTCGCAGGCTCATTTTCATCGATCGCGGTGTTGGTCAAACTAATGTCGGTGGGGGGATTGTCGTTATCGGTGATGGTGGCAGTGACGGCGGCGATCGTCATGCCGTTGTAGCGACTGTCGGCACTGCTGACCGTATGTGTAATGGTGCCTGTGTGGCTCCCTTCATTGAGCAGGTCATCGATCGCGGTGACAGTCACGGTTCGAGCTACGTTCCAGTTGGTATCTGTGAAGGTGAGCGTCGTGGGGCTGGTACTGGTTTGGCTACCGTTGCTGATGTTGAGCGTGACATCTGCCGTGGGCTGGGAGTTGAGTACGACGGTGTAGGTATCGGTAGCTCCGCCTTCGGTGATGGTGGTATTGCCGCCCGATTGAGTGATGGTCACTCCTGCCGTGTCGTTGTCGGTGATGGCGATCGCCTGGGTGGTGGTGCTACCCAACGTAATCCCGGCTGACGGGCTACTAATCGTCAGGGTGGCAGTTTCGCTGGCTTCCGCGATCGAGTCATTTGCAACAGTGAAGGTGATCGTGCCGGAAGTTTGTCCATCAGGAATGGTGATGGTGGAGTTGCTGAGGCTGTAGTCGCCTGCGGTGATGCCTGTACCAGATACGCCGAGCGTCACGGTTTGGTCGCCAGCGACGGCAGCAGAGGCAGTTGCAGTGACGGTGATGGTGGTGGTGCCTGCTTCAGTGCCGGAATTGGCGCTAACCGAGAGGTTGACCGTGGGCAATGCCGCGATCGTGAATACGTTCGCTTCCCCCGCATTGTTCGCGCCGGGATTATTTGTATCTCCCGTGTTGTTGCCCGCCGTATCGGTGCCAGTTGCGGTCAGGTCTGCCGAATCATTGATATACCCATCGCCGACAGTGGGCGGCAGTTGGTCGGGAACACCATCGCCAGTTGTATCTGTGTTTACTGGGGGTGTCATATTTCCAGGCGTACCATCAAAGTTACTGGGATTTTGATCGCCTGATTCATCAAACACGGGGGCATTACTTTCGGGGGTTTTGCCGAAGACTTGGGCCAGGTTGGCGATCGTCAGCGGAGCAGACTGACCTGATTCAACCCGCAATTGAAAGGTGAACTCGGTGAGGGCATCATTGGCTGCCACATAGGTACTGGAATCGCCATCGGTAGTAGGTTTGACAAATCCGATGCGGGTCACAAACGATAGGGGCGGGGCAGTCGTTGTCCAAGAGGCGGCATTGGCTGGGGTCGAAGTTGATGCGGTGGAGTACACGACCTGCCAACCGCTGGGTGCCGTGGGTGCGGCGGCAAGGTCGGTGCCGGATGGGATGGTACTGGCCACGAGGATATGGGTGCCTGCCAGACCGGCAACAATCGTACCCGCGAGTGCCGCTGGGGTAATCCCTTGCCCCGTGACATCGGTAGACCGGACTTGCAACTGCATCCGATAGGCGATCGTGTCATCGGTAATGTCGGTGGGGGTGCCGGAGTTGCTGTAGGCATCACGGGTCAGGAAAATGTTGGCCAGGGTATAGTGTTTGGGGCTAATCGTGGCGGTAGCAGCGGCACTGCCTTCGACGACTCCATTATTAGGTAAACCAGCGGCTTCACCGGGAATACCGTCCGGGTTATCGACGGTGTAAATATCTCTGGCATCGTTGATTGAACCCGCGCGGGGTGAGTTGGCGGCTGTTTCTGCTGGGGTCGTCTCGCCTAAGGTGACTTTAATGGTTTGTCCGGGGGTGGCCCCCGCATTCACCGTGACTGGAACACGGACATTAATCGTGCCATTCACATCGATCAAGTTTGTCGTCAAGCCGCTGCCTGGAATATCAGCCCAGGTGGTGCCATTGTCGTAGCTGAGTTGCAGGGTGCCGATCGTGCCAGGTCCCGTAATGCCTGCCTGGGTCGGCAGTTGAAAGCGGGTGGGGTCGTTACCTGTGTTGGTAATGGTGAAGGGGAAGTAGAGTAAATCCCCTGCTTGTAGCAAGCTGCCGTTGTTATCCACAGGCGTACCAGCCACCACTGAGATGCCAGCCGTTTCATCGTTATCGGTGATTACCACATTCTGCGTGGTCGTACTGCCCAGCGTAATTCCAGCCGAAGGGTTGCTAATGGTCAGTGTGGCAGTTTCGGTGCTTTCCAGTACAGCATCATCCACCACGGTAAAGGTGACGGTGCCGAAAGTTTGCCCATCAGGAATGGTGATCGCCGTGTTACTGAGGCTGTAGTCACCTGCGGTGATGCCACTACCGGACACACCAAGAGTAACCGTTTGGTTGCCCTGAACAGCGCTGGAGGCCGTTGCAGTCACAGTAACGGCAGTGGTGCCAGCCTCACTGCCTGCACTGTTGCTCACCGAGAGGTTGACAATGGGAGCGTCGTTGTCGGTGATGGTGGCAGTCACAGCGGCGATCGTCATGCCGTTGTAGCGACTGTCAGCACTGCTGACTGTATGGGTGATGGTACCCGTGTGCGAACCTTCGATCGTGGCATCATCGACTGCTGTTACAGTGACGGTTTGCGCAGTATTCCAGTTACCGGGAGTGAAGATGAGGGTTGCGGCATTGGTGGTGGTTTGAGCGCTGTTGTTGAGGGTAATAGTGACATTTTGGGTGGGTGGGGAATCTAGCACCACGGTGTAGATGTCGGTTGTGCCGCCTTCGGTGACTGCTGTGTTCCCGCCAGATTGAGCGATCGTCACGCCCGCTGTGAGTGCGACTTCAAAGACCGCAACGGTTCTGCTGACTTCACTGGCTGTGATCAACAAAGGCTTACCCGTGGGGCTGTCGGCTGCCGCCACGAAGGTGAGTCCTTCTACTGCCACATCTTCAGGCGTGTTGATGTGCTGGATCAATTGGGGCTGGGTGGGATCAGTGACATCGTAAACCATCACATCCCCAACTCGCTCTAAGCCAATAAAGGCATAGATACGGCCACTGATCTCGCCAATGACGACTCCTTCGGGTTCAGGGCCTTTGTTGTCGCTGCGAGCGTCAAAAGTAGCGGCTGTGCCATCAGAGTTAAACACGGTGGGAACTCTCGTGGCTGTGATTTGTTCCAACTGATTGCCACTGTCGAAGACTTGATTCCCGTTACTGTCCCAAATGGAGAAGGACCGTGCCCCAAATGCTTCAATGCGATCGAAGTCTCCATCGCCAGCTGTATCACCTGTGGCTGTGGTAACGGTTAACCGCCCTAAGTTGGCATTTTGTTTGAGAGTAGTTCCATTCGGGAATACATTGGGATCTAGAACATAGCCAGCAACACCAACGCGAATTTCCTCGGCAAATCCTGAGTAGTCACGGGCATCTCCTTCGTTGGCGGTAATGTAGTAGGTTTGACCGTTAACTGTGTAGCTAGCGATCGCATCGGGTTGATACAACCCAAACACCGGCCAATTTTGGATGTTGATTCTACCGCCTCCCGTAACTGGCTCATCGCGATCGCTCGCATCCAAGCCATTGCCTGAGAGATTATGGTTCTTCGCACCCAGGGGCAGGATATTAGTAATGGTGGCGCTGGCAATATCCAGAATCGCGATCGCGTTATTTTCTTGGAGGGTAATGCGTGCAGTTAAGCCATCGGCGGATACAGCAATGTATTCCGGTTCCAAGTCTTGGGCAACGGTGGCATTGGGGCCAATAATTCTCACCCCCGCAGCTCTGAGGGCAGTTAGTTGACTGTTAAAGGCCGTGAAAGTGGCAGTTTGGACTGTGGCACTGGCAACACCACCAGCAATGTCAATGATGCTAATGGACCCTTCTGGATCAAAGGAATTTCCTTGGTTGTAGCTGTTGGGTTCCCCTTCATTGGCGACCAAGACCTTGGTGCCATTGGGGGTAAAGGTGAGCATATCCGGCAATGCACCCACAGTTACAGAGTTTATGAATGTCCCAGTAGCCGCATTGTAGAAACCCACTCTTCCCGGTTGTTGGACACCTGTAGTGGTTTCTCGAACAGCGTAAGCAACAGCAACAATGCCATTTTTCACTGCAACGCTGTTGGGAATTAATTCTGTCCCACCAGGAGGCGTGATTCCAGCAGGCAAGCTACCAGCCGCAGCCAGTGAACCTGTATTGCTGATGGTATAAATTTCGACGGTATTACCAGCCACCACAAATAAGCGATCGCTACTCGGATCAAAGGCCGGAATTTCCGCACCATTAATACTGGTCGCGCCGCCCACCTTCGTTAAGAAGCTATCGTTATTATTGGTAATCGTAATATTTTGGGAAGTGGTCGTCCCCACGGAGATGCCTGCCGATGGATTGCTGAGGGTCAATACTGCCGTTTCGGTGCCCTCTGGTATGGCATCATCGGCAACAATGAAGGAGACAGATCCGGTGGTTTGACCGTTGGGAATGGTGAGGGTGGAGTTGCTGAGGTAGTAGTCGCTAGTCGTAATGCCGGTGCCGGATACACCGAGGGTGACGGTTTGGTTGCCAGAGACAGCAGCAGAGGCAATGGCAGTGACGGTAATGACGGTGGTGCCAGCCTCACTGCCTGCACTGTTGCTCACCGAGAGGTTGACAATGGGAGCGTCGTTGTCGGTGATGGTGGCAGTCACAGCGGCGATCGTCATGCCGTTGTAGCGACTGTCGGCACTGCTGACCGTATGTGTAATGGTGCCTGTGTGCGAACCTTCGATCGTGGCATCATCGACTGCTGTTACGGTGACGGTTTGTGCAGTATTCCAGTTACCGGGAGTGAAGATGAGGGTTGCGGCATTCGTGGTGGTTTGAGCGCTGTTGTTGAGGGTAATAGTGACATTTTGGGTGGGTGGGGAATCTAGCACCACGGTGTAGATGTCGGTTGTGCCGCCTTCGGTGACTGCTGTGTTCCCGCCAGATTGAGCGATCGTGACTCCAGGAGCCGGATTGACGGTAAAGGTGGGAGTCGTTACGGAGTTATTGGCTTCGTTGCTTTCAGTAATGGTGTTGTTGGGGTCGGCAACTAAGGTAGTGCCGCCGAGGGTGCCCGCCTGGGTGGGGGTGACGTTGACCTGAATTTGGGCGAAGCTGCCCGCATTGACGCTGCCGCCAGTAAAGGTGAGGGTGGAACCGGAGAGAGTCGGAGTGCCGAAGCCACCGCTTAAAACATTGGATGAGTTATAGGTGACATTGGCAGGCAGGGTAAAGGTGAGGGTAACGCCGCTAGCATTGGCGGTGTCGTTGTTTTGCACATCCAGGGTGTAGTTGAAGGGAATACCTACTGCCAATGGACCAGGAGTACTAATGCCGGGACTCAAATCCGGTTGGCTAATCTGGGTTTCAAAAGCTCCGACATCGACGGTGCCACCGATGACGCGAGCAAAGCCCGTGCCGCGCTGGTCGAAGGGGATGGGTTCGGTGGTGTTACCGTCGCCATCTTGATCGAGAGTATCTGCTGGGATAGCAGCATTGCTGCCGGCATTGATGGCAGAACTACCTGCAAGCAGGGCGTGGGTTTGGGTGGAACCGCCATTGTTTTTCAAATTAGGGTCAACCCCAAGGCTGGCGAACGTACCACTTAGGTTGTTGCTGGCATCAGTGGCGGTGGGGATGGTGTTGTCGCTGTTCTCTACAAACAGGTTGTTTCTCAGCGTGTTGATGTTACCGAAAGTGTTATTGAAAACGCTACCTGCTCCTCCACTGATAGCCGTGTTGCCGCCGAAGGTGCTACTGCTGAGATTAGTGATGATGCCGCCATTGAAGATAGCACCTCTAGAACCTGTATTACCGCTGAAGGTGCTATTGTTGATGCTCAGCGTCCCTGAACCATCATTGAAAATAGCGCCTGCTGTACCCTCATTGCCACTAAAGGTGCTGTTGTTGATGCTTAAGGTGCCATAGTTATAGATGCCGCCAGCTCCCATGCTACCGCTATTGCCGCTGAAGGTGCTGTTGTTGATGCTTAAGGTGCCAGCATTAAAGATGCCGCCATCACCGATGCTCCTTCCATTGATAAGGGTGAGGGCGTTGAGGGCAACCACTGACCCAGAGTTAATCTGGAATACGCTGGAGGCGTTGTTGCCGCTGAGGGTGACGGGGTTGCCGCCGCCGCTGTCGATCGTGACGTTACCAGCAATGCTAAGTTCGCCAGAGGTGAGGGTGATGGTGTCATTGGTGAGGTCACTATCGGTGAATACTCCCCCAAAGACGATCGTGTCGGCGGTGGTGGGGTCGGCATTGGCATCAAGGATGGCCTGCCGCAGGGAGCCAGCACCGCTGTCATTTGTGTTGATGACGGTAAAGGTTTGCGGTGTGGGTACTGACAGGGAAAAGTCATCAATGGCTAAGGCGTGATCATTCCCTACGTCGTTGGTTTCAACCCAACGGAACCAGAGGGTGCTGCCATTAGTCCAATTCAAGCTGTTGAGGGTGCCGCCCCGGTTGGCAACCAGACCCGCTACATTCCCAAACACGGCGGCAGCGGTTGCGGTTGCCACTGGCGATGTCCAGTTAAAGTTGCCACCAGGAGTCGTCCAGGTAGAAACACTGCCAAATGATGTTCCAAATCCGTATTGCAAAACCATCGATTGAGCCGTCGTGTTGCCGCCATTGCGCCATTGTTCGCCGTTGAAAGCAACATTGAGGCTATTGATGGTTGCCCCTGTCGTGTTTGTCGTAGCAAAAGCAATCCAGCCAGCAGTTGCACCACCGGCTGGGGAACCAAAATAACTGCCACCGGTGCCAAGTCCACCTAAGGCTCGATCAATGGTGCCAGTGGTGCCGTAACTTAAAAAATTTCCCGACGTTGATGCCCCGTCGTCTACACCATAAGTGGTGATGGCAGTAGCAGGAGTAGCTTGCCGAAACAGAGACCAACCAGGGAGGGTAACTTGATTGGTCCAGGTAATGCTGCTGCCACCTGTATTGGCTAAGGTATCGAAGTTTTGGGTGTAGGAACCAGTGAAGTTAACAGGCATGGATGGGTGCTCTGGGGAGATGTAAAGGTGGGCTGGCAGATGGGCATTGCAGAGTCGCCACTGCTCGTACACTCTGGCAGAAGGAAGATTGGCATCACCATGCGGATTCCTCGGATCTACGGAGAGTGGGATGGGGAGCAGTTCCGTACATTCTGGGAGCGGCGAAAAAGATTTCATGAAAAAGACCTCGGAGATTTTGAACATCTCCGAGGTCTCGGAAAAACCCTATGGGTGGCAAATGGATGGATCGGGGCAGGTTTTGGCGATCGGCTGTGTTACTCAGCGAACAGCTTGGCTAAACCTGCCCCTACCGGTGCGGGATGGGGCTAAATAAACACCCGATGTTGCAACGAGGGCATTTGACGGCGGACTTGATCTAAACGAGTGGGGTCGATCGCCGCGATCGCCACACCGGGCTTATCTCCCGCATCGGCTAGCACTGTCCCCCAGGGATCCACAATCATCGCGTGGCCGTGGGTTTGCCGCATCGCGTAGTGTCGTCCGGTTTGGGCGGGAGCCAGGATGTAGCAGGTATTTTCGATCGCCCGTGCTTGCAGCAACACCTGCCAGTGATCTTTCCCGGTAAAGGCTGTAAACGCCGCTGGCACGAACAAGACCTCGCTCCCCATTTGGGAGAGATGGCGATACAGTTCGGGAAAGCGCACGTCATAGCAAACCGACAATCCCAAATTGCCCAAATCCTTTGATGGGTAGACGGGCGGCATCCGTAATCCTGCCAGGACAGTACCCGATTCCCGATAAGTATTGCCATCTGGCACATTCACGTCAAACAGATGCACTTTTTCGTAGCGCGCCAGTTCCTCCCCCGCCGGACTGACGAGCAACGCAGTGTTATACACCTTGCCATTGCCCACCGGCACCGGAAACCCACCCCCTAGAATTGTGACCTGGAAGCGTTGGGCCATCGTTTTGAGAAATTTTTCACTTTCCTGGGCGATCGCTTCCGCTTGCGCCAATTTCTCGTCCTCTTCACCCATAAACGGAAAGTTTTCTGGCAGCCCAACTAACTCAGCACCCTGGCGTACGGCCAGGTCAATTAATTCTTCTGCCTGCACCAAATTCTTGTGGAGGTCAGGCACACTTGTCATTTGAATGGCAGCCGCCAGGTAAGACTTCATAGACGAAAAACAGCCTAAACGATTTGTTTAAAGCCAGTTTACTGTGTGGATTGACACCTGCACCCTTACACACCACACCAATCTGGACAAGACTGCCCCTCTTCCCACCCGTAGGGATGAAACCCGCAAATCAACGTGGCTCGACTTTCGCGCGTGTAGCCGTAAGCCACCCCATGATAATGAACACACCCCTGGCAGACCTTTGGCCGCGCCGAACTACTTTCTGTGGTGAAGCCCAGCTGCGATCGCAAAATGTGGCGTTTGCTTTGCATTCGGTGCCAGCGGGCATGATCAGCTTTGCGGAAAAAATAATGGATTTTCCCAAAGGGGTATTGTGCAGAGTCCATGGTGGGATGGGTGTGAGGGATGCTCTAAGCGTACCCATATTTCCCCATTAGAATCTTCCTCCCGAAAGGATAAGTACACAAGAATTTAGAAAGTGGGTTGAGGGTCAGATGGTAGGGTTGGGTGCCAGGTGCTAGATTTTCGGTCTTGAGTACTGAGACGTGTTTTAGAAGTACGCAGTACGGAGTACCATCAAAACCAGAATTTGAAGGCTTTAAACCAGACTCCAGAACTTAAGTACCAGAAGAATCCCCCCACCTCCCCCCTCTCCCCACCTTCCTACCTCCCCCACCTCCCCCCTCTCCCCATCTCCCCACCTTCCCCATCTCCTCCCCACCTCCCACTCTCCTCTCTTCCATTGTGAAAGCGACTCAATCCTTCCTAAAAGTTTTTGAAAGTCAAAAGATGGCGGCCATCCTGTTGCTGGGATTTGCCTCTGGCCTGCCCTTTGCTCTGACGGATGATGCCTTTCGCGCCTGGATGACGAAAGCCCAACTGGATCTACGCACGATCGGCTGGTTTGCGCTGGTCAGTTTACCCTACTCCCTCAAGTTTCTCTGGTCGCCGTTCCTTGATCGCTACGTTCCCCCATTTCTGGGTCGCAGACGGGGCTGGATGGCCGTGACTCAGGTCAGCTTGATCGCCGTTATTCTGTTGTTGGCGGTGCAAATGGCCGCGATCGTCAATTTGGCTCCCACTCAGCGCGAGGGGGGCCTACAACTGCTGGCCTTGACTGCGTTGGGTTTAGCATTTTTGAGCGCGACACAGGATATTGCGATCGATGCCTACCGGGCAGATGTGTTGGAAGAACGGGAAACGGGAGCCGGGGCTTCGCTTAGCATTTTGGGCTACCGGCTGGCGATGCTGCTGACAGGCTGGATTGCCTTCAACCTGGCCGATCGCATCACCTGGCACTGGGTGTATGTGGTGATGGCAGGGCTGATGGCGATTGGGTTGATCACGTCAATTTGGGCACCGGAACCGATTCATCGCGATCGCCCACCCGAAACACTGCAACAGGCGATCGTGGCTCCTTTTCAAGAATTCATGCACCGCCTGGGGTGGAAACAAGCCCTATTTACGCTGATTTTCATCATTCTGTTTCGCCTTGGTGATGCGATGGTGGCCAAAATGGCGGTGCCGTTTCTGGGCGGCAAAGGGTTGGGCTTCTCCGATTCCGACATCGGCAACATCCGGCAGGGGATGGGGTTAATTGCCACGATCGTCGGGACGCTGGCCGGTGGGGCGGTACTCAGCAAAATCGGAATTAATCGATCGCTGTGGGTCTTCGGCAGTTTGCAAGCCATCAGTAATCTTGGCTATTACGTGCTGGCGGTCGTTGGGAAGAACTTAACGGCGATGATCCTGGCCATTAACTTAGAAAACTTTTGCAGTGGATTAGCAACTGCGGGATTTCTTGGCTTTTTAATCAGCCTGTGTAATCCTCGTTTTTCAGCGACTCAGTTTGCCTTGCTATCCAGCTTGATGGCTGTTGGGCGTGATTTGCTAGCTGGCCCCTTGGCTGGAGAGTTAGCCCAACGCATCCCTACCTGGTTGGCGGAGGATGCCTCAGTGTTTCTCGCAGGTGCGACCCAACAGGGCTGGCCCTTGTTTTTCCTGATTACGCTGGCCGCGGCTGTACCGGGATTGCTGCTGCTGCCGCTGTTTGCGCCCTGGAATAGCCGATCGCCGTGGATTTACCGAGATCCTGATCAGGATCTCCGGGATTCAATGTAGGATGAAATGAGAGAGCTTCACAAATCTTGAATGAGATTTTAGGAAACTTCTCCTTATCCCTACAAAACTTCTAAATTTGGTTCTATGGCTATCTTCCGGCAGTACGTTGCGCCCTTGTTGATTGTCCTCGTATTTTTAGTGGCATTGTTGGCGGTCAGCTCCCGTATTTTTCTAGTGGACGATATGGCGGCTCCTGCCCCCATTGAAGAACCTGCGCCCAAGGCGCAACTTTCGACTTCTGGTAAAGTGTCTAGTCTCCCGCCTTCCCTCTCAGCGTTGGTGAATGGTCTGCCGGATGACACCGCCCTTTAGGTTTTGCTCTAACTCCAGACAAGGAATACCCTGTGTTGCCATCAGGCTACCACTTCCGCCAAGGCTCTCAGCTCGATCGAGCCTTGTTGCTCAAATTTATGCATTTAACCTATTTGGAGCTTTCCCCAGAGGCTGAGCTGTCGCCCTTGACCCAAACCATCGAGGCCCATTTCTCTCAGGAAACGCCATTGTGGTGGGTAGACTGGCATCCCGCCGCTCGCCCTGTGACAACACCTACCCTTCCTGCGGCAACCGCTTCGCAACCGATCGCCTGTCTCTGGTTGGGCACGGCGATCGACCAGGTACAGGGTTACAAAAATGCCTACATTTTTTTGCTTTACGTCAAACCTGAGCATCGGCGGCAAGGCATTGGCACCGCCCTGATGCATCACGCAGAACGCTACGCCCAGGCCCGTGGCGATCGACAAATTGGGCTTCAGGTGTTTCAGTCCAACCAAGCGGCTCTGTCGCTCTATCAACAGTTGGGCTATCGCACTCAATCCTTGTGGTTAGTAAAGCCGCTAGCAGGCGGGAAGGAAGGAATCTATGGCGGCTAGGCGTCGGCACCGTTTCCAATTTGCCTGAGTCCGTTGAGGAGCGCCGCTTCCAGCGCTTGCGTCAGCACGACAGCCGTTTGTTTGTCATCAGCCTGTTGAAAGTCGGCTGCATAGAGGGGGGGGCCGATGCGAATGATGATGGCGGCACGGCGTTCATCACGGGGGTCGTAACGTAGCGAGATCGGGACGATCGGAATTGCCCCACTGTCTGAAGTTGCCTCTGCCTGTAACACCATCCGGGCCAATCCCGGTTTCAGCGATCGCAAGGGTTGCTGTGGCACAATGCCCCCTTCAGGAAATAACACCAATTTTTTGCCCGCCTGGAGCAGCGCGATCGCCGTGCGAAAACTAGACACCTTCGGACGAGCGAGATCAACTGGAAACGCTCCCAACCGTTGAATGAACCAGCCTTGCACCCCCTCAAACTGATTGGCATTGGTCATAAACCAGAGCGGTTCCACACTCAGCACCCCTAATACAACCGGATCCCAACGACTCAAATGCTTAGGTGCCAAAACTGCTGGCCCATTCACTGGCAAATGTTCCGCCCCTTGAATGACAATTTGGCGGAAGTACAAGCTGAGAAATAGCCGATGGAGCGGCAATAGGGACCAGTACAGCCACGGCACCACTGTCGCCGGTTCCGGCATGTCATGATTCATGACTGATTACCTGGAAGACGTATTCTCGGTAGACGTAGTCGTGCCAACGGCTTGTTCCAGGGTTTGTACCGTCAGCACCTGCGGCGGCGTGGAATCAGGCGGGTACAGCAAATCGACCTGAACGTTCCGGCGGGCATCGGCGGGCAGAGTGAGGGTCAGTAAGGGTTCGCCCCGCTGCCCCCGATGTTGCGTCACATGGATAAAGCGTGTCTGAACGGTGCCACTGTCGTCGGTGTATTGAATCCTGACTGGGCCACGGAAAAAGACCCGGTTTTCGGGTGGATTAAAAAAGAGTAACCCGCCCTTGTTGCGATCGTCCTTCAAAGGAGTCTGAATCGATAGTGTAATGGTTTGCGGCTGCTTGGTGGGATTGTGCAGCGGCAGCGAGAGGCTGTACTGCACCCCATAATTGCCATGCGCCTGATAAGCCGTATCGGGATAACGGGCCAACAACCTTGCACTTTGCACCTGTCCTGTACCTAAGGTGCCACGGTAGAGCGTGCTTAACCCGTAGGAAAAAGCCCGTCCCCGTTTAGGAATCGTCAACACTTCACTTTTGGGTGTATCTGTCAGCTTCGCGTCCCATTGCGAGCCGACCGCCACCCCTGCCACTCGGCCATAAAACACCCGCACCACATTCGTACCTGGCGTCGTCGGTGGAATATCGCGAGGGCCAGCCAGCCCCCCTTTAAACAGCAGGGTTTGCCACTCTTCCAAGGTTGGAGGCCGTTCACGCCCATCGATCGTGGGCGCATACATCGCTAAACTGGCCGCGTAGACTGGGCCAGAACTCCGCAACCGGAGCAGCGTCGATCGCCCATTTGACCCCGGTGCCCCCGCTACTGGAATCGCCAAATTAAACAGCATTTGATTCTCACCGGGTTGCAGCACCATCTCGCGCGGCAAAATCCCCTGCCGCCGCCCCCGCAGCAAATCATTCACCACTCGGCTTCCAGGTCCGGCATAGACCCGCCCGATCGGATCTTCCACATAGGACGGCAACGTAATAAACAGGGCATCTGGCCGGGTGGTATAGCTTGCCCCCTGCAATACCTCAATTCTGACCGGCTGCGAGGTGGGGTTATTGACTAATAAGCCATGAAAGAGAGTCCGGGGTTGCCCATTCCGAAATCGAGCAATGTGGTGAGAGAAAAAATCAAACCGACCCTGAAATGGGTAGTTGAGGTGCGCCGAAGGAACATCTTTACCCGTGGGTGGAAAGCTCGATAACAAAATCCCTTCAGTTTGCACGACTTCTGGGCTGTTGCTATTTAGCACCGGCACGGCATCCAATTGGCCTGGCAGAGGACGAACTTCCTGCGGTTGAAAAATCTCCTGCGTTTGCAAGGTTTCTTGCTTCGGCAAGGATTCTCGCGGAACCGTCAATTCCTGCGAGGGAACTCTAGGTGCAAGCAGATTCGGTAAAGGAGCAGGTGTTATGGGAACAGCTTGTGCGAGAGTGACAATCGGAAAGAGCGATAGCATGAGTGAGTTGCGATGAATCGTTGAAATTGAACTTGACTTAGATGTGCCCTGTTGGCGCGCTTGACAAACATCCGATCCGGAGGAAAATGTGGTGGAGTCTGAGTCTTTTCATAAATGAAAACAAATTCAACGCCATCGTAAATTGAAGCAGGAACTGGGCATCATACTCAACCGTCCAATCAAAAAAGCGTAGAAAGCAAGCCAAAAATATTCCTCAGCATGGATGTTCAAATATTAAAAAGTTATTAAACTACAGATTGTTGGTTGATGACACCACGACAATTCACAAATTGTCCGATCGTTAGCAAAAATCCTTCCAAGCGAAGTATTTTAACCAATTTTTTCCCCGTTGACTCGTAGGGCATGACTTAAATCCCAAAACTTTGTACACTCACCCCATCACCTTTAAGAAATCAAGTTATGGAGTTACTGACCCCTCTGCCCCCCCACTGCTGTCGTTCTAAAGTGAGTAGAATCCTATGTTCCGTCTTTCTGGGTGGTAGTGTTGCGCTTAGTGTGCCCACCCTGGCTCAAGCAAATACCTCTTTTTATGTCGCCAGCAATTATTGCGAAGGGAAAACTCGCGATGGGCAAATCCAGGGCAAGGCCAATTGCCAATTTCCCAGTGGCAATCAGTATGTTGGCGAGATGCGTAATGGAGTACGGACTGGAAATGGTGTGTTTACATTTGCCGATGGGACGCGCTGTGAAGGTAGTTTCCAGAATGACCTTTTGAATGGCCGGGGCGTTTGTGTATTTCCAGGGGGGAACCGCTACGAAGGTGAGTTTCGCAACAACCAACGGCATGGACGGGGAACGTTTACCTATGCCAGCGGGATTCGATGCCAGGGAACCTTCCAAAATGATGAGTTGCAAGGGGTTGGCATGTGTACCTATCCCAGTGGCAATCGCTATGAAGGAACGTTTCAGAAGAATAGAAAGCAGGGTCGTGGCGTGTTAACCCTGGCCAATGGCACGCGCTGTGAAGGCGTGTTTGAAAACGACTGGCTGACTGGATTCGCGGTATGTACATATCCTACCGGCATGCGATATGAGGGAGAGTTTCGGGCTGGCCGACAAACTGGAAAAGGCGTGTTCACGTTGGCCAATGGTTCCAGAGTGGAGGGCACCTGGCGGAATGGCCGATTTGTGGAAAATAGAAGCAATCGTCTGAACACGATCGAAGTGATTTCGCCCTTAACACCGACACCTCGACCTCGATAGGGTTGCAGCTCGCGTTGGGCACGGCATCACGATCGCTCCCGCAATAATTGATGGATGCTTTGGAGTTCTAGCAAAATTGCTTCTAGAATCTCCTGGGTCTGGTTTTTGGGCGTTTCTCTCACTTCAATCGTGATCTGTTTGATCCGCAGGACATCCTTGGCAAAACGCGCGACCTCATTCGGATGAAACATGAGAATGTCATCTTTGGTGGTACGGAACTCTGGGTTAAGCCGTTTAGGATCGTAGAGGGGGTTCAATTCGTTTGGGTCTGTGTTGGCATAGCGGTAGATTGAGGCCCGTGAACGATTGAGTGCCCGTTGAACTGCGTCAATATCCATCAACCCAATAGATTCAGCGCTCAGTTCTAAATCCATGTATCGCAATTATCAAAGCTGGACTCGGAAATCTTAGCACAAGACAGCAACTGCATTAACTAAATAGGCGAGCTTGTAGAATATCTGCCATCAACACAACGCCCAGCGTCCCGGCAAATAGGAAAAGAACCGAGAAAAATGGGCTGAATTGCAATAGTACATCGGCAATGACGCACAAGCCACAAGTAAGGACAAACAGGGAAAGTGCGATTAGGGCGACATTGAAGTAGGTCATAACGGATCCTGCCAAAAACAAATGGGTTAGCCAATTCAGGACGAGATGAAGGTTGCGGCACTGATTTTTGACTGATGATCAGCATACCCCGGTTGGGGCGATCGCACCTCATCCGATCGATTCACCCACAACTCACTCTCTTAGATTCACTACAGGTGGGTAGAGGGTGCTTCAGGATTGTGCTGATTTTCTACAGATTTGAGGCTCTCCGAGGCAAGCTGGCGCATTGCTCGCCACCGCTAACCCAGCGGATTCAACCAACGAATGATGGTGCGTTCGAGCTGATGTAAATCTCGATAGACTTCCTGGCGCATCCACTGAGCGATCGCATCCCAAGGCGCAAATACAGCTCCAGTTTGCCAGTTCACATCTGGACCAAGCGGCGTGAGGTGGGTTCCTGAAAGGGTTTGAACAGCCACCATTCCTGGATAACGCTCCCTTAAAGTAGTGGCTAATCCGCGAGTTTGATCGATCGTGTCGTTGCTGAACTGAATCAGCAAATTTCGCGGCACCTGGTAGCCAGTTGCAATAATTCGGGTTGTTTCTAGTGGGGAGGGCGTAAATTCCATGTCAAACACTGGAGTTGGACTGGAAAACATCGCCGAAACCTGGGTAAAAACAGAAGTAACTTGCTCGACTAATGGCACAGCATCTCGAGCCGCGTAGTTGTTGTACGAGATTAAAATATTTCCGGCTCGCTCCACTGCAAACTGGCTGCCAATTAATAAGTGCAGTTTGCAGCCCATGCTGTGCCCGATGCCATAAATCGGCAGGTAGCGGCGGCGCAAGACGGTTTCATCCAAACGTTCCACAGCGCGGTTGAAGTTGCGGTAAACGGTTTGAGCGATCGCGTTGTGATCGAATGTGTTCACAAAGGGAGTCGCGACGATCGCGTACCCCTCCAACGCCAACCGCTCTAACAGCCGACGATAGGTGAGCTGGGGAGCTGTAGCCACGAAAGCTCCACCCAAAAAGTGAATCATGGCAACTGGGCGATCGGGCACCAATACCCAGTTACCGTAAAGTTCTTGCCAGTCCATTCAGAAAGAAGATAGGGAACAGAGAGCCGGAAAACCCACTCTTGTAAACTATTGTGACGTATTCCCGAGCGTTCTGGAAAAGGTTGGTTCTACTGCTGACGCACCATGCCAGCTTAGCCAAGGCGTATCAACTCCTAAGAGCGCGTATCTGGCAATGACACGCTCACGGCCTCATAGCGCTTCGGCTGAGCGGCTGCTAATAACCTTAAACTCAGGATCAAGATCTCTCATCAGTCCGCTCCAAGCGAATTGTTATCCGGCTGACTGATTACTATGGCTTTCAATGTAATGACGCAGAATTGAGTTGATTAAAGCTTTGTATTCAACACCTTGAGCTTGAAACCACTTCAACACATCAGGCTCAATCTGAACTAACTGCTGGGCTTGGGACGCAGGAATTCTTAGAGTAGCCTTCTCAAAAAACTCTTCTGTCAATGGTGGAATATCGGAGTAATCAATCCCTTCATCGTCCATGGCCTCTAATGCTGCCCAATTAGTACAGGTATTGCTCAAGTCTTTGCCGCTCATATCGATTTGCCCTTCGTGCTGAAATGATCCGAATTATGTTATTTTGTCGTTCTGTCCAAACTACAACCGCTACGCCGTTACCGAGAAAACCGATACCGAACCAACGGTCTTCGCCATAATCAAATCGATCGTCTAGTTCAATTAGCACTGGACTCTCAAACATTTCAGGAACATCGGCAAAATCAATCTCGTGCTTACGAATATTTTCTAGATTCTTTGCCTCATCCCACTCAAACTGCATGAAAACCTGGAAACGCTAATTGAATTATCGTAGATTCGCCAAAGTTGTACAAATACTTTACGACTGGATAAATAAAACTACTTGCAGCCTTATTAGTTTTTGGGGTTGACCGAGTATTTACAAGTACCGCCCCAACCGATAGCCTAAGCCGCCTAACGTTCCGGTTGAGCGGTTGCAGACTTGCTTTGCCACGACTAGGAACTAACAATCCGTTGCAACAGCGTTGTTAGCAGAGAGCCGCACCGTGCTGCTTCGCAGATACCGCAAGGGTCGCCCCTCTGCACCGCCCCACCCCCATCTCCTGAGCGCTTTCCACCTCACACCCAAACTCTAGCAACTGCCCTAACCCCAGCCTCCTGGGCGCTTGTGGACACCGCAGAAAATTTTGAGCGGCGGTCTCCACCCCAGTCTCCTGGGTGCTTTCGGGCTGATCAGTAACCTGGCGGGACAAGTGCAAAATCTGGATGCGGAGCCAGCTAGCGTTCCTAGTCAGCGGTTGCCAGGGTCTTTGCATCTCACCCAAGCGGCTTCGGTCAATCCGCTGCACTAGGGTTGTTAGCCTGCGTTGCCACTCTGATACTCTGCTATCTGCTGACGAATAGATGCCTGAATTTTACTATCAAAGTCTGGATCATTAACTGTCGTGATGACAGGACGGGAACGCTCTCTTCGCCTTGCTAAGTAAGCCTGGAAAGCAGCATTATCATCTCGATGGGTCAAAAAATAACGCCTTAGTTCTTGGTAAGACATTGCTGCATAGTTAACTGAACTCATTACAGCACCTCCCCATTTGGAGTAACTTCAAACTCAATTTCCTCGTTTTGCCCTGCCAACACATACAAATTCTGGGTTCGACCGTCGATACAAACTAGATGAATAGGCTGTAACATTCGGTACGTTAAATGGTAGCTAATTCGATACAAGCACCCCAACTGAATATCTGTAGGCATCAAACCCAATCATTGTAATGAAGACTATCTCAGTATAACTTGCTCCAAGTACGCGGTTGATTGCTGCAAAACCCTACCTTACAAGAGATTTCTAGGATGCTTTGGACTTGGATGCCAACAGGAAACTTGGCTGTACCGCCACCACCAAGAACGAAGCAGGCTAACGACCAAGATAAGCGGCGGCAGATAACCTTTGCTACTACATCGAGATCTCTCAATCGTCCGCTTCATCGACTTGTTATACTGCTGGCATTAACTTGGATTTTAGACGACGTTTTGGATGATGAGCGGGTTAGCAGTTGTTGAATCACTCGAAACAGAATCGATGGCTGAAATAATGCACCAGATGACTGAACCATGTGAAACACATTAAACAAGACCAAGGTTACTTTAGGTTCTTTCGTCGTCAACTGAATCAGTTGATCCATATACCAACCGATCGCTTTTTCGGGCGGAGTTGGAGGCTGTGTCAATCCTTTCACACTGGGATATTTCGCGTCTTGGCTGGTGGCTGCAATCCAGGGCGTTGCATTCACCTTGGCAAGCTCTTTTTGAAAATGGCAAGGTAGTTCTGGTAAATCAGTCTCTTGCAAACATTGTTGCAACAACACAGCCCCTAACGCTGCGACTGTCATTCCTTGTCCATAAATCGGTGTGAATGAGCAGACAGAATCTCCTAATGCAATAAATCCCTGGGGCTGGCGGCTGAGACGCTCATAGTGACGTAATCGATTTCCCGGTGGATGATAAATCCCGATCGCAGTAGCAGGTTTTGCATCTTTCACCGCATTGTAGATGTGTGGACTTGGTAGATTTCGCAGCGCCTCTAAGAATTCAGCTTCATCTTTAGAAGGTTGAGCCGGAGCCGTCGCACAGACCCCAACAATCCAACGGTTGTTTTCAATCGGATAAAGGACTCCCATTGATGTGCGCTCTGGAGGAGCCGCTTGAATGTACACTCCTTTCCAATCTGCTTGAAAATCAGAGGGAATTTCATAAAGGCGGCTGGCATAGCCCATCGACGTTGTGATCGCTGTTTCTTCAGGGGCATCATAGCCGATCGCTTTTAACCATTTGGGTGCTTGAGAACTATAGCCGCTTGCATCAATCACCAAATCTGCGGCAAGCTCTTCTGGCTGCATCTGCTCGGAATGCTCACCGCCTCGACGACGCAAGATCACGCCTGTTACAGCCGTTTTATCTGAGTTGGTCAGTAAGCCCGTGACATAGCTCGATTCAAGAATTTGAATGTTGTTAAACTGCGACAGACGACGATGAATCAGCCAATCCAAAATATAACGACTGAAAGACAGTGCCTTAAATCCAGAGGGGAATCGGGCTGCCCAACCAAACGGATTCAACCACTCTACATCCGCTCCCATGTCTAATACGGCTGCACCAGCATCGATCAGTTCTGCTTCTAGTCCAGGAAAAAGGTCTTCAATAATCTGGCGACCACGAGTGAGCAAGATGTGAAGCTGCGTGCATTGAGGCACACCTTTTCGAGGTGCAGGTGCTTCGGTCGGAAAACGATCGCGCTCTAGAATCGTAACCTGCTCAAAATAATCTGAAAGAATTCGCGCGGCTAGCAATCCTGCTATGCTGCCACCAATCACAACGGCATGACGACCCAAAGCCGAAGAAGCTTGCACCATATCGCCTCAGTTTTATGAATTAAAAATTTCATTCATAATTATGCAGCCCACAGAAATCGGTTGTCAACTATGAATTAATTTTTTAGTTCATTGATTCGAGCGGTTATGATGGAATCTGGAAATATGGCTAGGTTCTACTGTGGTCAACCAATCAACTCAAAAATCAAGTCGGGCTGTGCGAGACGCAGAAAAGACGAAGCAGCAAATTTTAGACGCGGCTGAAATTGAATTCGCCAAGCATGGTCTAAAAGGCGCAAGAACAGACGAAATCGCGAGAGCTGCTGGTGTCGCTTCGCGCATGATTTATTACTACTTTGAGAGCAAAGAAGGACTGTATCAAACGGTTCTCCAACGTCCGGCAACTGAGATTCAAGATGCGATCGCTCAAATTGATTTTGCCACCTCTTCTCCCGATCAAGCGTTAGCCGCCGTGATTCGAGCCGCGATCGCTTATGAGACGAAGCATCGCCACCGAGGAATGCTCCTCTTTCAGGAAGCGAGCCAGAATCAAGGAAGATACTTCACGCAGACGAACTGGCAGCAAGCAATCGATTTACTGACTGGACTGCTAGAGCAAGGGATGAAAGCCGGAATTTTCCGCCCACTTGACCGTTATATGACGACACTCAATATCATTGGAGTCTGTGTCTTCTATGGCAATGCTCATGAAAATCTCAAGCATCTGACTCCCAATCAAGATCTACTAAGTGCAGAAATGATTGAACAGTATACACAAGCTGCAATCGACTTGATTCTAGGTGGGGTTCAAAACTCAAGCACTCACCAGTAACTTTTAAACTACTGTCAACATCTGTAAACGAAGCAGTATAACGTTGCTGTTCAGCGGTTGCAGCAGACCTTAAACGTAGCCACGATCGCTCAACAATCCGTTGCAACAGCGTTGTTAGCTCGGCAACGCACCGATCGCCCCTCTGCACCGCCCCACCCCCAATCTCCTGAGCGCCTTCCATCTCACACTTGGTCTCTGGCAACTACCTCAACCCCAGTCTCCTGAGCGCTTGGGGACACCGCAGAAATTTTTGAGCGGCGGTCTCCACCCCAGTCTCCTGGGTGCTTTCGGGCTAACCAGTAACCTCGCAGGACAAGTGCAAGGGCTGATTGCGGAGCCAGCTAACAACTTATTACACAGAATTTTTTCTTGGTAATACTCCAAATTAGATGTTATCGAGAATTTGCAGGCGTTCTTACTGATTCAGGTCGGCAAATGTGTTTTTATAAAGACTGCTTTTTAACTGCGTACTTGCACCGGCATGACCAGGTAAGTCATCTTCAAGCCACCCAGGGGAGTGAAAATGGCGGGACTGGTGGGAGTATTGAACTGCATCTGGATTTCGGCGGTGTTGAGGGTTTTGAGACCGTCCAGTAAATATTTCACGTTGAAGGCGATGACTAGATCTTCGCCAGTGATCTGGGCGGGAATGGTTTCTTCGCCACTCCCGACATCGGGCGCATCCACCGAAAGGGCCAGCGATTCTTTAGCGTTGGTAATCGTGAGTTTGACGATGTTATTTTTCTGGTCAGCCAGTACAGCAATACGCTCGACGGCACTTAAGAACAACCGCCGATCGATCGTGGCTTGATGGCCAAATTGTTTGGGTACAAGTTGGCGATAGTTGGGATATTGGCCTTCCAGCAAGCGCGTGGTCAGGCGTTGATCGACCCATTCAAACACCGCTTGGCTGCGATCGAATTTCACCGCAACTGAACTTTCGGCCTGGCGATCGAGCATCTTCGTCAATTCCTGGAGTGCCTTCGCCGGAATGGTGACATCTAACTCTTGGGGGGCTTCTTTCTTCTTTGCAGTTTTTGCTGGTTTTTCCGGCGGTTCTGGGGTGAGCGTTTCCACGACTGCTAGCCGATGTCCATCCGTGGCAGCAAACTCTAAGCCAGTTTCGTTCAACGTCAAGTGGACACCGGTCAGCATTTGCTTTGTTTCATCGGGACTGGCGGAAAAGAGAGAGTTGCGCAACCCTTCGATTAAGGCGATCGCCGATAGAGTGACAGTTTCCCCCTCGTCCACATCCGGCAGTTCCGGGAACTCCTCCGCGCCCAAGCCTCGCACTTGATAGCGCCCAGTAGCGCAGGTAATTGTGGTGAGATAGGCAGGATCACCAGAGTCTTCGGCGGTATCCGTGCTGAGGGTAATGTCGCCATCAGGCAACCGGGAGACAATATCGGTCAAGAGGCGGGCAGGGAGTGTGAGCTTACCGCTGCTTTCAACGTGAGCCGGAAAACTGGTCTGGATCCCCAAGCTGAGGTCAAACGCACTGAGCTTAATTTGCTGAGTTTCTGCGTCAGCAACTAGCAAAATGTTGGCGAGAACGGGATGTGAAGGGCGAGTGGAAACGGCGCGGCTAACAAGGGATAAATTGGTGCTGAGTTGGGTTTGGGCGCAGACCAGTTTCATTGAGGGGCGTTGAATTCATTGCCACGAGATCCTACCACTGATGCCTGAAACGATCCACCTGTGCCTGTTTTGTCGATTTTTGTCGGTGCGATCGATCTTCGACTTAAAAAAAACTTATTTAAAATAGTAGTAGTAGGGGGTGTGGAAAGTGTGGAAAAGATCGCTGAGATCGCGAATTTCTCTGAATTGATCTCGATCTTTGGCCTGTGGATAATCTGGGGAAAACCACCCACCCTTTCCACAAGATGGATGTACTACTGGTTCTTTCCACGATCGCTTGATCGTTATAAACCGATTTTCCCCCAGTTCTCCACAGAAAAAAGGGTAGTTTTCCACAGGAAAATTGCAAATTTATCTTCCTTAAAACTCTTTAAACGTAAAAATTGACAGACTCACTGGTCTCAGATCAAGTTCAAAAATCTTTTTCTTTGGCAAAAGTTTCTAAATTTACAATAAAGCTCTGGGGAAAAGTCGAGCAATTGAGAAATAAGCAAACCTGATCGGAAGCCAGTGGAGAGCCGCGGGCCGGAGAGCGGCATAGGTTGAGAGACAGCGCAAAGCCATGACTGCCCTGGAGATGGAAATGCAATCATGGCTGAAGCTGAATGGACTGGAAGGACAAATCCCACTGGTGTGACCCAGCTAAAACGATGAGTTAGAGAATATGGGTTTCAGCTCCGCTCAACCCACAGGTAAACAAGTGTTGAGCGGAGTCGAAATACGGCTGACAGCGCACTACTTTAGCTGGGTCCAACCCCCTACGATAGGTGTGCTGAAACCCATCAAAGCCGTCTATGGAGGTTTCTTGGAGCGTCTCCTGGAGGCCATGGCGGCTCTTGCCTTACCCCTGATAACGAGCCTGAGCCGTTTGGTTGATGCGATCGCTCAATTGCCGCAGGGTTTGCGCCATCGAAGGGTCATTGTCCTTCAGTTGCGTGATTTTGTCGCAGCTATACATCACCGTCGTGTGATCCTTGCCTCCGAACACTTCACCAATCTTGGGCAGGCTTAGCTCGGTGTGTTGGCGCATCAAGTACATCCCAATTTGGCGCGCGGTACTCACCTCCCGCCGCCGTGAACTGCCCTTCAAATCCTCAATAGGGACGGAAAAATCCTGTGAAATGACGACCATCACGTCATCTGCGGACGCTTCAACTTGCTCAACCGGGGGATTGAGCACAGGCGCAATATTTTCTACCGTCATGGGGAGACCGGCGATCGAAATATAGGCGACGGCGCGAATCAGCGCTCCTTCTAGTTCCCGAATGTTGGACGTGTAGCTGGAGGCAATGTACTCAATTACTTCGCGGGGGAGGCGCATATTCTCGTATTCGGCTTTTTTCTGCAAAATGGCCATCCGCGTTTCCAAATCGGGGGTTTGGATATCGGCGATCAAGCCCATCGAGAACCGAGAACAGAGCCGTTCTTGCAACCGAGGAATTTGGTTGGGTGGGCGATCGCTGGCTAGCACGACCTGTTTCCCAGCTTCGTGGAGCGTGTTGAAGGTATGGAAAAATTCCTCCTGGGTGTATTCCTTGCCCTCAATAAATTGAATATCGTCCACCAGCAACACATCGGCAGCCCGGTAATGCTCCCGAAAGGTTTGCATGCTATCGCGCCGAATGGCCGTAATCAGGTCATTGGTGAACTGCTCTGTGGAGACATAGAACACCCGCGAACTGGGACAAATCTCTAGCCGATAATGGCCGATCGCTTGCATCAAATGAGTTTTGCCCAACCCTACCCCACCGCACAAAAACAGCGGATTAAATTCCCGTCCGGGGGATTCAGCCACAGCGAGAGAGGCCGCGTGGGCCATCCGGTTGTTAGACCCAACCACCAGCCGAGAGAAAACATACTTGGGATTTAACTCGGTTGAGCGATGTCGGTCTGTTGCCGGTGCTGGTGCCGACGGCATTGTGGGGGTGGCGTGATGCACAATTGCCGGGGATAGTTCCGCCGGACTCAGGGCCGGGGCATCCATCGGCAGTGTCCAAAAGTCTGGATCGATCGGGTTGCCATCTTCATCGCAAGCAACCGTCATGTGAATTTCGATCGAGCGACCAATGATTTCCTGAATCACGTCGGTCAACGTTTTGATGTAGTACTTCTGTAGCCACTTTCGGGCAAACGGATTCGCCATGCGCAAGACTAGCCGCGTTTCCGAAAATTCCTCAATAATGGCAGTTTTAATCCAGGCTTCATAGGTTGGTGGATTGATCAACAACTGCAACCGTTCCAACGCTTCCACCCAAAAATCATCGATCGCTGCTAATTCCACGGCTAACTTCGAGAACTCCCCAACAACGGCAAAACAAAGCTAATGCAGACTGGTAGATGCAGGTCGAAATAACCAAAACACCTAACCACGACCAAAGCGGTTCACTCGTGGTTAAGCGTGGCCACGCTATTCCTGGACAAAATCTAACTCAATCTACTCCAGGTATAGTGTACCAGGTCATAATCTACTGCCAAGGTTGATACGTACTAGTTTTCACGATGCTTTGACCTTGGACAGATTAAGGCTGCAAGCAGTCTACAACCTCGCTGTTGCCCTGTGGAAAACTCATCATCCAACTTTAAGATTTTGCCCGCAGCGTTAGTTGCATCGCCTCCTAAAAAGGGCCGCTTGAGGACTTGAACGGCTTGCGTGTTCGCGCCAAACTTTCTGCTCGCAGCCTTCCCCCTGCGGCCTTTTGAGCAGGGTTAGCCATCTTTACCTGAAAAGGTGGGGGCGGGTGGTTTTGCCTCCGGCAAACTGGCCTCCAATTTGAGGCAGTTGCGCCCGTTTACCTGGAGGCGATATTCCACTCTGTCCATGAGGCGATTAAGAATTAGCCACCCATAGCCATTCTCTTGCTTGGCTTCGGGGGTGGGCGGCAGATAAGTGGACAAATCATACCCCTGGCCATGATCCCAAATTTCCAAAGCAATATCTCGATCGCGCAGTTCCAGGCGAATCAAAACCGGTAAGTTGGGTTGGTCGCGATGGGCATGGCGCACCACGTTGGAATACGCCTCGACTAGAACGAGCCGTAAGCGACTGGATTGTTTGGGCCAATCCACGTGATCGCCCAGTTCCACTTCTAAGCTGCCTAATAACCAGTCCTCAACGATCGCCAAAAATTTGAGGTCGCTTGGTACGTGAAGTTCGGTTCTCATTAACTACAGGACCTCCAAAGAAAGTATCGTTTGGTCATCTTCTTGAATCGTGTTGTGGGCACGAATTTGCGCGAGCAAATGGGACAGATCTAAAGGATGTTGCTGATGCAATAGCAATTGCCAGAGGCCAGCTTGTTGCAACATAACACTTGACGTTGCAGCACTGGTTGCGGTTTCACTAGACGGCACAGTTGCCTCCGTAATGCCATCGCTGGTCAGGAGTAGAACCTCACCAGATTTGAGGTCGAGGCTGCCCGATGCCGCTTTCCAATTGGGCAAGATCCCTAATGGAATCCCACGCACTTTGAGATAGTTCGGTTCGAGGGTTGCACCTGTGCCTTGCCCAGTTTGTTGAGCCACGATCGCCTCCCGTGACCATACCAAGGGATAGATGTGGCCAGCATTGGCATACACCAATTGCTGTGTATCCGGGCGATACCGAGCCAGCACCATCGTGATGAAACAGTTCGCGCTAATCAGGTCGTCCGCGAGGCTGTGATTGAGATTTTGCATGACTAAATGCGGCTCTGGGGGCGTTTCCTGAGAGAGTTCGCGCCGCAAGACAGAAATCGCACTCGCCATGAAGAGGGCCGCAGGGACGCCTTTACCTGAAACATCGCCAACAGCTAGCCAAATGTCGCCCTGCGGGTGCGTGTAGACTTCAAAGAAATCGCCACCCACTTCACGCGCGGGGTAGCAGCACGCCTGCACCTTCATGCCGTCTAATTCGGGCAAACTTTGACGGAGCAAGTTGCCCTGAATTTGCCGCGCTACTTCCAGTTCTGCTCGCATTTGCTCGGTTTGTTTCTGGATGCGCTGGTACAGTTTCGCTTGCGAAATGGCGAGAGCAGCTTGTTCGGCGACACCTGTAATTAGTTGAATGTCTTCGGTGGTCCATTGATTGGTGGCGATCGCGCGATCGAGCAATAAAATGGCCAGAAAGTCTTGCTGACAAATGAGGGGAACGGCCAACCGATGCTGCTCGCTGGTCGTCAATTGCGCTAGTTCAAGTTGACGACTGGTGAGAACCTGTTGAGTGAGTGGATTGGTCGGAGTTGGCAGAGAGGCATTGATCTCATCAGGTGCTGGTTCGGCTGCGCTGTAATGAAACACGGTTGGGCCAAGCTGCCCATCCTCAAGGGGGTGCAGAATGCATTGGCTAGCGGCAAAGGTTTTGCCAAAGGTGGCCGCGATCGTCGTCAGCATGCTTTCGTAATCTAAAGATTCTCGAATTGCCGTCGTAATCTCGTTAAACAAAGATTCTCGTTGCAGCGCTCGGCGCAATTCGTCGGTTCGATGCTTGACGACTTTATAAGTGTCTGCGGCCTGCTGCACAACGACTTTCAGTTGGTCGGGCACCCAGGGCTTGGTGATGTATTTAAACACCTTACCCGCATTAATGGCTTCGACGAGATCTTCAACATCCGTGTATCCCGTCAGGACGATGCGAATGGTATCGGGGAAGCGATCGACGGTTTTGCTCAAAAACTCGGTGCCCAACATTTCTGGCATGCGTTGGTCAGAAATGATGATCGCCATTTCGCCTTGTTGCTCCAGAATTTCGAGGGCAGCGATCGCGCTTTCTGCTTTCACCACGTCAAACTCGCGCCGGAATGTGCGGTATAACAACGCCAGGTTATCCGGCTCATCATCGACGACCATCAGCTTGAGTTTGCCATCTGTGTCTTCAGCCATTCATTCCCCCTTTTATCCCCGTGGAGTTCTGGTTCAAACTTGAGCGACATAACGCCCGGTCAACTCCTAACTCAAAGTACCCCAGAAAAATTGGGGGCTAACACGGTGAAGGGGGAAATCGGAATGGCGCTAATCTTCGGGCAATACCCACTGCGGTGGAGCCATCATTTTTTTGAGGCGGGCGGCTTCGGCAATTTCTAACATTTGGTCGAGGGAGGTTTCGTTGACAAATTTCATGGCTTCACTTTTGTACTCCAGGTTGGGACACTTTTCGCCCAACACACAGCCATTCACACAGGCTTCAGCGCAATTGATTTGAGTCGTGTTTTCCATCGTTCAGTCTCGGCTCTGCAAACGGTATGGGTAACTTGGACAGTGCGGTTAAGCAGGAACTGTCATGCACATTTTATCGTGGTCATTTTGGCTTTTTGCGTGGCCCTGTGCTCTCATCTTCCAGTACAACATTTGATGAAGTTTTTCCTGAGGGCACGATCGCTCTTTTGTCTTGGGTAATCAGAGTTTTCCGGTTCCCTGATGACTGAACCCCTGTTTTTTGCGGCTACTGCCCTGGCTCAAACTGCGGCAACTTCGGAAAAGATTGCCTCCCATGCCGTCCCCTCCGCGTCGCGAAGTGAAACGCTCCAGGCCGAAAAAGCCCGACTCGATCGCATCTTGCGGCAGTTGCGTCGAAATGTGCGACCAGAAACGGCTCCAGGTTTAACAGTCGCTGCCTCAAGTCGGCAGCCACGATCCGGGCGGGAGTTGTTTGCCCAACGATTGATGGCGCTGGGGCAGGGACACCTCTATCCCCAGTTGCCCAGTAATAGCCTTGCTGCGACGGGGGGAGCGACGGTGCCGCAGCCTACCTATCAACAGTGGCGATCGCTCTTGATTCAGGAAGCAAACCAGGTAAAGCAGCAATCTGTCGGTGTGTTGCTGGGGGATTCGTTGAGTTTGTGGTTTCCCGGCGATCGCCTGCCGCCCAATCGGGTGTGGCTGAATCAATCTATTTCTGGCGATACAACAACAGGCATCTTGAATCGGTTAACAGCCTTTGCGCAAGTGCGGCCTCAAGTGGTTTACCTCATGGCTGGAATTAATGATCTGAAAAACGGAGCCAGCGATCGCGCAATTTTGCAGAACCTCCACCAGATCGTGCAACGGTTACGCCGCACTCACCCGAATGCACAGATTGTGGTGCAGTCGATTTTGCCCACGCGATCGCTTCCCATCGCCAGTGGGCGGATTGTGCAGCTAAACCACCAATTGCAGGCGATCGCGCGGCAGCAGGGCGCGTATTTTTTGGATGTGCATACTCGGATGGCAGACCGGGATGGTTATCTGCGGCCCGAACTCACAACCGATGGCTTGCATCTCAACCAACAGGGATACGCGGTTTGGCAAACATTGTTGCAGCAAGCAGATGTATCTATCGCACAACGATGAGTGTCCACAGTGATGGAACTTTAGGATTAACGCGATGTGCAACTTTTGATCAATTCCTGTGGGGTGGACATCTTGTCCGCCCAATCCGAGCAGGCAAGATGCCCGCTCCACGAGAAAACGGGACTTTTGACGATTAAGTCGCACATCGCGTGAATTATGGACTAAATAACCTCTGGGGTGGGTGTCTCACCCCACAAAAATTGCAGCTTATTTCAGTCTCATTCTTTAGGCAGCTACGAAACTCGGTGGAAGCGATAAGATGTCTAGAGTTACTCCGGGGGAGTGTTCCACTGTTGGATGGGATTTCATTGGAAGCATTGGGATTAGAACTATAGCTTTGGTCAGAACACTTAGGACATGGAGAAAGCTGAAGAGCCAATGCTGGGTAGGCGTTCTGACTCGCTTTCGCCACGTTACACATGGCTATAGCTATAGATCGAAACAATCAAAACGTTGGGAGTGTGGCCGATTAACTCCAGCGAAACCTATCTCACAATTCCGTAGATGAATAGCTTAATCCTGACTCGGACGATCGTGCTGGCTCTCATCCCTGGGTGCGTGTGGTGTGGCGTTGTGCCGCCGCTTCAGGCCAGAGATGTGGCGCTGCCCGATCAGCAAGTAGCAGAAGTGACGAAGCTGCTGGTGGGCACGATGGACACCACCGCTCAAGCCCGTGCGAATCCGCAGGCTCCTAGTGTGCGTATGACAACCTGCCAGATTCAAGTGGTGGGTGCGGTCGATCGTCCCCAGGCTGTCTTTCTCTACCAGGAACAAGCGTTAACCGATCAGCTGACGCAACCGTATCGCCAGCGGTTTTTAGAAATTGCGGCGGTTCAAATGGAATCGGCATTGCGGGTGCGATCGCTGACCTTTCGCCCGCCCCATCCCGATCAGTGGATTGGTCTATGCGCTCAGCCTCCAGCTCAGCGCGTCGTGCAAGTCAATGAACTGGGCCAACCTGTCTGTAGTGTGTTGCTCCGGCCTCAGGCTGGAGGCTACTGGGGCGAAACTCCAGCAGAAGGCTGCCCGACAAGTGTCCGGGGAGCGGTGCGCATCACAAATCAGGTGGAACTGTTCCCCGCTGGGATGAATACCTGGGACCGGGGGTTCGATCGCCAGGGTCAGCAGGTATGGGGCGCGGAGTCGGAAGCGTATCAGTTCCGCCGGAATTAGATTCGCTGGAATGTGCGAGATGGCGATCGCGGGCTACTCTCGCATTTTGGGTTCAATAATTTCCCGCACTCGGTAAATTGGTCTGCCCTGAGATTCGTGATAAGTGCGCATCAGCAATTCAGCGAGTAACCCAAAGCTAAAGAGCTGCACTCCCGCCAGCAGCAAGACGACAGCCAGCGTTAAGAGGGGGCGATTGATGCTTTCGCCAAAGCCCAGTTTGAGGGACGTGAGGTATAGCCCGATCATTACTCCCAGCACGATGGAGATGAAGCCCATAGAGCCGAAAATGTGCATGGGGCGGGTCAAAAACTTCCGCATAAAGAAGACGGTCATCAGATCCATCACGACTCGGAAGGTGCGATCGAGGCCATATTTGGACTTCCCAAACTGACGAGCATGATGTTGCACAGGAATTTCCGCAATTCTGGCTCCTTCAATAAATGCCAGCGCTGGGAGAAAGCGATGCAACTCACCGTATAGATTCATGTCGGCTACCAGTTCGGAGCGGTAAGCCTTGAGCGAGCAGCCATAATCGTGAACTTTGACGCCGGTCACTTGGCCGATCAGCCAGTTGGCAATTTTGGATGGAATTTTGCGGTTGAGGGTGGCATCCTGCCGATGTTTGCGCCAACCACTCACCAGGTCATATCCTTCATTCAGTTTGCGCATCAACACAGGAATGTCGGCAGGATCATTCTGCAAATCTCCATCCATCGTAATAATGACGTTGCCCTGGGCAAAGCGAAACCCGGCAGCCATCGCCGCAGTTTGCCCGTAGTTGCGCCGGAGAATCACCGAGCGTAAATCTTCCCGCTGAGTGGATAGATCTTTGAGTAATTCTGTTGATCCATCGCTTGACCCATCATCCACACAAATGATCTCGTAGCGATACTCGCCATCTTTGAGAACCGTGGAGATAGCATCAAGGAGTCTGGGTAAGTTTTCATACTCGTTGTGGATCGGCACGACGATCGACACGTCAAGGTGGAAACTGGGCGTAATCCAGAGGCGATCGCTGTCAGGGCTGATGGATGGTGTCATGAACTGTGGTTAAAGAAACGATAAAAGCAAGAAAGCGATTGAAACAGCAGGAACGACTCTGATTTTACTTGGTTTGCGTCGGCTGATAGGAGGCCACCACCCGGCCCGCCTGTCGCAATTGGGCAAAATAAGCCTGACTAATTGCACTGCCCTCGCTGGAGAGAACATCGATCGCAATACCGTTGTGCCCCTGATCTTTGCCAGAACTATGAATATAGCGATTGTGACCCAAATACAGGCCCACATGGGTGGCTTTTTGCGGGGAGCCAAAAAAGATGAGATCGCCGGGTTGTAAATCCTGCCTGGCCACGGGTTGCGTAAAGCTTTCCTGCTGATACGCATCTCTGGGAATCCAAATGCCAGTTGCTGCAAAGGCCGCCTGCATCAAGCCAGAACAATCATAGTTTGGCCCCACAGTGCCACCCCAGAGATACTCATGCGGTTGATTCATCGCGGCTTGTGTAAAGGCAATCACGGCGGGAATCCGCGCTTGAATGTCGGCAGTAGCCAGAATTGCCGGTTGGTAAGGGGTCGGGGCGATCGCTAGCTGCGGCATATCCAGCACCGAAATCCAACCAGAATAATCATCCTCGCAAAGCTGCACCTCTACTGCCGCCACATCTGACAATTCCAGCGGTGAAAGAATGCGTAAATAGCGGCCTGTGGCGGCTTGGGTGGCCAGTCGTTCTAACTCAGGGGAGTCGTATAAATTGAGCAGCGATCGACACTGATACTGAGTTGTGTTGGCTGCTGGTTGAGATGGGTCGATTGGGGTCGTCATGGGAGGTGGCTGGCCCACTGGAGGTCTTGCGAGAATCATAGCAGGCGCGATGGAGAGAAAATCTCTCCAAATTTGTCCGCGTTTCCTCCGGATGGGTGCCTAAGATTACCGAAGAGTGGAGTGGTAGATGCACCCTGATTGTCGCCCTCAGCCAAAAACTGGGGGCTTTATTATTGAGTGGTGGGCCGACAATAAATCAGGTGGTGTACTCGGCATTAATTTTGACGTAGTCATAGCTCAGATCACAGCCCCAGGCTGTTCCAGAGCCAGAACCAGAGCCAAGATTGACGGCAATTAAAACAGTATCTTCTTTTAAGTAAGTGCCTTGAGCCGCTTGCGTGAGGTAGGCGTTGGCGGCGGCGCGATCGAACGGTTGTGGTTGTCCCCGCTCCAGCATCAGAAACTCGCCCAGCTTAATCTGTAAGTCTTCCTGGTTAAACAACACTCCGGCTCGGCCTGCGGCTCCGGCAATTCTGCCCCAATTGGGGTCGCGCCCGAAAATCGCAGACTTGACCAGCGCCGAGCCAGCGATCGTCCGGGCTACTTTGCGGGCATCCGCATCGGTGCTGGCTCCAGTCACGGCGACTTCAATCAAGCAGGTTGCGCCTTCGCCATCCCGCGCGATCGCCTTGGCCAGGTGAATGCATACAGCGGTGAGCATTGCTTCCAGTTTTTCGGCTTCGGCTCCCATCTCTGTGATGGCCGGTGTGCGAGATTCACCATTCGCCAGCGCCAGAACGGTGTCGTTGGTGCTGGTATCGCCGTCAACGGTAATTTGATTGAAACTTTTGTCTACAGCACGGCCCAACATCTCCTGCCAAAGGTGGGGAGAAACGGCTGCGTCACAGGTCACGAATCCTAGCATCGTAGCCATATTGGGATGGATCATACCGGCACCTTTGCACATGCCGCCAATCCGCACAGGCCGTCCATCGATCGTGGTTTCAAGGGCGATCGACTTGGTGACAGTATCGGTGGTGCAAATGGCTTTAGCAGCGGCATCCGAACCTGTATCAGACAACGCACTCACCAGTTGAGGCAATCCAGCTTTCAAAATATCCATTTTGATGCGTTGCCCAATTACCCCCGTCGAAGCCAGGAGAACCTGATCGGAGGACACCCCCAACGCCTGACTGAGGGCTTGAGCCGACTCGATCGCGTCAATGATGCCCTGTTCGCCGGTGGCAGCATTGGCCTGTCCCGCATTGCACAGAATGGCTCGCGCGATCGATTTAGCCCGCAGTTTGTCGCGACAGTAATCGACACAGGCCGCCCGCACAACGCTGGTAGTAAAGACTCCCGCCGCGATCGCGTCCACCTCAGACACAATCAAGGCTAAATCCGGTAAGCCCGAAGGCTTCAAGCCAGCTGTAATCCCAGCGGCCTTGTATCCTTTGGGGGCTGTGACTCCGCCTGCTACTTCTTGCCAGTCTGCCATGAGATTCTCCATGCAATGCCACTTGCGAGGGGATTATAGCAGCCAAGGTAGAGCATGGGAAGGAACATCGGCGGCAACAGGTAGGCTACCTCTCATGAACCGGGTTCACCTGCAATTGTGAACCTGGCTCCCGCTGCCTCCCGCCGTCGGCCAGGTTCTACCCAGAATTGCCTTAAACCGTTTCTGGATCGATTCCCATTTCTCGTAATTTAGCGGCTAAGCGATCGGCCCGTTGCTGTTCCTGGTTGGCCCGTTGCTGTTCCTGGTCGGCCCGTTGTTGTTCCTGGTCGGCCCGTTGGCGTTCCTGATCCCGCTGGGCGGCAAGTTCCACCGGAGTCAAAAACCGATCGCCACTGGGTGTGTAGATCTGGAGTGTCGAATCATCCAGCTCAAACCGAATTCCCAGACGAGGACTGACCCAACCCTGAATATGAGGAATTTCGATTAAGTGCTGCTCGACCCGCCGTGAGCCAAGCAATTCATTACCACTGGGATCGTAGATGTAATACTCTTCCACACCATATTGCTGATAGAACAGCAACTTGCGGGTCATTTCAGCGCCAGTGTTGCTGGGCGAGAGAATCTCAAACACCACTTGCGGGGCGATGTTGTCTTCCTGCCATTGTTGGTAAGAACCGCGATCGCGCTTGGGGCGACCAAACACAACCATCACATCGGGGGCTTGGCTCAGCCGATGATTGCCTTCTACCGGATACCACAATAAATCGCCAGCAACAAAGACGGTGGAGTCAGTTGCAAACAGGATTTCAAGATTTTCCTTAATTGTGACAATCCAACGAAACTGGATCGTGTTGTCTGCCATCGGCTGCCCGTCTGCATCTGGATAGAAAACCTCGGCTTTCGGTGGGGTGGGAGGATGCGCGACCATTGGCGAGGCCCTCTCGCTAATTTTTTTTACCATAACACGTTAAAAATCGACGCCGCGCTTGAGATCCACCCCTTTTTCGGCATAGTGCTTGTGGCAAATCATTTCCGAATGCACACTGGCCAGATCAAAGTAGGCTGGCGGATTTTTGCAACGGCCTGTAATGATGATTTCAGTATCGCGAGGCTTGCGCAGAAGGGCTTGCACGATCGGGTCTTCTGGCAGTAGCTCCAAATCCACTGTGGGATTGAGTTCATCCAAAATGATGGTTTTGTAGAGGCCAGAGGCGATCGCCGCTCGAGCAATTTCCCAGCCCCGCTCGGCTTCCACATAGTCTAATTCCTGTTGTTGCCCGCGCCAGACGATCGCATCGCGGCCACAGCGTTGATGATCTACCAGGTTGGGGTAACTTTGGCGCAGGGCGGCGATCGCCGCATCCTCGGTGTAACCCACGCCCCCTTTGAGCCATTGCATGATCAAAACCCGATGGGATTTGTCTTGCCCAATGCCCCGCCCGATCGCCTGCAATGCTTTGCCCAAAGCGCTAGTAGATTTACCTTTGCCAGCTCCCGTGTAAATTTCGATGCCATCAATGCCCTGGGCCTTGCCAGCGGCGTGATAGTGGGGATGCATTTCTGAGTGGAGGTCGGCAATATCTAAAAGCGGTTGCGGCGCGGCGCGTCCAGTGGCAATCACTTCCATGTGATCGGGTTTGCGCTTCAAGGTGCTAACGACTTCATCCACAGGCAGCAGACCCAAATCCAACACTGGATTGAGTTCATCTAAGACCACCACCGAGTACAATCCGGACGCGATCGCCCCTCTGGCCACATCCCAGCCCCGCTGTGCTTCCAGGCGATCGAACTTGGTAATTTCGTCGGCTCCAAAAAACTCGGCTCGTCCAGTGCGCACCTGGTCGATCAAGTGAGGAAAGCCGCGTTGTAAGGCTTCGATCGCGGCATCTTCGTCGTAGGTGCGGCCCGGTCCCTTCAAGAACCGCAGCAGCAACACACGGGTTTGCCAATCGCTGCGAATGCCTAGACCGATCGAGCGCAACACCACACCGAGAGCCGCTTGCGACTTGCCCTTACCGGCTCCGTCGTACACATGAATTTGCCCCACCAACCGCTCTGTGCGGGTTTGGGCTGTGCGAATGCCAACACCGTTTCTGACCATTGCTGTTTCTGTACCGACGCAGCTCTATCCTAGCGGAAATTGGTGGGTTTGCTCATGGGATTGCAGGTTAACGCTAGATGTAGCGTACTCAGCATCGTTTTTTGATTTTAGTCACGCTTGAACTAACGCAACGACGGCAGCCACGAGGTCATCTAAATCAACCGGTTTGAGGAAGTAACGTTGAAACCCTGAAGCGGAGGGCAAGTAGGCGTAAACCCTCAAGCGATCGACTGTATTGATTCTACGTTCATGCTAATTTTTCGTTCCCGGTAGTGTCTGTACGCAGCCGTACTTATCCAAGCGGCAACCGCTGTAAGTTATGGTGAGGGCGGCAGTCCAGGAGACAGACAGATGACTCAGCTCGATCGCACGACTCAACTGGAACAGGAATTGCGGGATTGGGAGCAGTTGGTTAAGGCAAATCCCAATAATCCGAATGCTTTTGTGCGGCGTGGGATGGCCCGGTTTAAATTAGGGCAAATTGGGGCAGCGATTGAGGATTTCGATCGGGCTGAGCAGGTGGATGAGCGCCTCACTCCCTATCTCTGGCAACGAGGATTAGCCTATTACTATGCACAACGATTTGAAGCGGGCGCAGCGCAATTTGAACTTGACCTAACGGTCAATGGGCAGGATGTGGAAGAAACGGTGTGGCGCTATCTGTGTATTGCTCAAAGTCGTGGGGGCGATGCGGCGATCGCGACGCTGCTCCCCGTGCGACACGATCCTCGCCCCTTCATGCAACCTGTGTATGCCCTGTACGCCGCCCAGATTTCGGTGGAAGCATTACTGGCCTGGGCCTCTGCGGCTGAACCTCGCGGCCAATTTTACTGCTATCTCTACATCGGGCTGCATTATGAAGCGTGGCGAGATGCCGCCCAAGCAAAACATTACCTGCTGCTCGCGGCGCAAGCAAATCTCTTTGACGATTACATGTGGCATCTGGCGATCGTCCATTGCCAGTTACGAGGTTGGAAATGAGGCCGCGATCGGGGTCGATAGCCCATCAATACTGACGCGATTTTTCTGCTGCTGATACGCGCTTAATCCGTCTGCGCCTTTTTGGGTCGCCCAATCAATGATTTCTTGCCGTTGCCCTGTGTACTCAAATAAAGGTACGCCGGTGCCGCAAGACGTTTGGACGCGATCGATCTCAGCCACGATAATTTGACGGGTTCCTGGTAAGTCTGGAAAGGCTGCGGCCAGCCCTGGCCACTCCTGTGACATTGGTAAAATTGTCCGCCCGTGTCCATACAGTCGCAAAATCAGTGGGCGGGCTTGCAAGGCACAAAACAAGAAGGTGATCCGTCCGTTTTCCAGCAAATGGGCGGAGGTTTCATTGCCACTTCCAGTCAAATCCAGGTAGGCAACTCGATGGGGCGATAGCACGCGCAAGCTGTCCAGGCCCTTGGGTGACAGGTTGACATGCCCAGCCGCACTCAAGGGCGCGGTGGCCACGAAAAAAATGTGTTGAGTTGCAATAAACGTTTGTAACTCATCTGTAATGTGATCAAACACTTTCGCCATAGGTTCACACACCCTCAATTGTCGAGATTTCCGTAATGATTCAATCCGCGCTGGAAGTCGCTGTGTAAGTTGTGGCACTGTCCCTCTACGACACTAAACCCACGATTTGCCGTGGTATCACCGTATCGCTTGCGACTGCATCTCCTCCCAAACTGTTTACAATGGTGGCATGGAGGGCGATCGCTCCCAGGTTATTGGGGCAATTTCCTTCAAGATCTTATTTCTCTCTGTATGGAATCTGGTAGTCAATCAAATCGGTCATTGCGCCATTCACCTTCACGAATGTCAGAGTTGGTCGGAACACTCATCGCGGTTCTAACGCTCACGTTGCCAGTCGCTATCGTATCGCGTTATTCCAGTGCGCCAGATGGGGCCACGATCACCCCACCGGCCCCGCAGTCATCCATCATCGTGAGGCAGATGATTCGCCAGCCAAAGAAGCGCTAAGATCGCTATGATTTTTAATACGAGTTGGGAAAGAGACCCGAATTATCCATGACATCATATGCGTCTTCTACAGCTAGAGCCGAAATGAGCGAACTGCGGCGACTTCGCGGGTTGCTGCCGCCAGAGCTGCAAAGTTGGGTTTCAGTCGAAGCAACAACGGCTGTCAACCCACCGTTGATTACCAGCGAAGAAATTGGGAAAGACGAAGTGGAAGTGCTGATCGATATGGTGAAGTGGGAGCAACTCGCTACCGATCAGCGAAATTTACTGTTCTGGCATGAAGTTGGCCGCATTCAGAATGACACGATTCCCCGTGATGGCTGGGAAATGGCGGCTCTGGCGATCGGTTTAGGCGGTGCCGTGGGTGAACTGTGGGTGCAAGATGGCTTACTGCTGGTGCTAGCCCTCTCCCTGTGCGGTGTTTCGGGCTGGCGACTCTGGCAAAAGAACAACAGCGACAAAGTGGTGAGAGAACTGATTGACGCGGACGAACGGGCGATCGCGCTAGCCACTCGCTTTGGCTATTCCTTACCCAATGCCTACAAAAGTTTGGGTAGCGCTTTGAAGTCGCAAATTGAACAATCGCCTAAAAAGAAGTTGCGATCGCGCTATGAAGCTCGGCTGGATGCGCTGAAGAAGAGTGCTGCCAAAGCCAAAGCCAAAATGAAAGAACAGCAGCCGGTGGAAGAATATTAAATTAAAGTGATTTGGTGCAACCAAAGGATATCCCCTGCAATTCCCTGACCGGGAGGGACAGCGGTGTGTCAGGGGTTAGCCCGACGATGATCACAATCAAACTGAACTCCCAGCAACTCGATCTTTCTAAAGAACCGCGCTAAATTTTTGGTTCAAACTGAAAGTTTCGAGTATTAATGGATGTTGATTTTGTCTGTTTAAGTGAACTGAAATCTATCCCGTGCAGGTATGGTTGAAGTAGTTCAAATGTTTGAAGTAGGATGATTTGGCTTTGGTAAAGTTGCATCTCGCAAGCAAGCCGATCGCCCAATTTAAAACAGCTAAACAAAACAGACAACTATCAAGAACAGTTGCTAGGTGAGCAGTGAGGATGAGGTAAGTATGGTTCAGTCCAGCAGTCTGCACTCTCCGTCGGTGTTTGAGTCGGCGCGGCGCGGCAACTCCAGGGCGATCGCCACCTGGTTGAACCAAGCCTTAATGCCCCACGGCATGCGGGCACGAGTGGGGGTAAAACAGCCCGGTTCGCTCAAGTTACTGGTAGAGTTCGACTTCCCCTTTGATCCGGCCAATCCGCCCAGTGTCTGGCAAGATCAGTTGATTCGCCTGATTTGTCATCGCTTGTGGAAACTCAATTCGCCCTTAATTAAAGGTGCAAATATTGCGGCGCGCTTCCTGGAACATCCGCAGCGTCTGGTATGGCGGCGATCGGTGCGAATTGTCACTCCTGCTAGTCGCCGGAGCCAGCAAAACCAACGGTTGCGATCGCGCATCCGCCAAACCTCCCGCCGCAAAACTCGCCTCAAAACCACCCGTGCCCTGCTTGTGGGTGGGCCTGCTGTCGCTGCCGTCATGGTTGGGGGAATTTTGGGCTACACCCGTGCCCCGGTGGAGCAAACTGATGCTAATGCGTCTTCTCAACCCAAGCAACCGACGAGCAACCTTCCCACACGCCCCGATACGGTGCGCACTGCTTTAGAAACCGTTTCTGTGGTGAAGCACAACGAAGTGGCAAATCCCCAAGACCCAACCGTGACGTTAATGTTTTCGGGGGATGTCACTCTGTCAGACACGTTCAAAGAGGTGATGGGTCAGAACTACGCCCAAACCTTTGCTCGCATGCCAGAATATGCCCAAGCCGATGTGGCTATGGTGAATCTAGAGAATCCGCTGACTCGTGCCACCTTACCCCTACCGGGCAAACAATTCAACTTCAAAGCCGACCCAGAATCAATCGAAGCACTTAAATCCGGCGGCGTCGATATCGTGACACTAGCCAACAATCACTCAATGGATTACGACGCAGATGGCTTAAAAGAAACGATCGCCAATTTGGATGCCGCCGGGATTGAATACATGGGGGCCGGCAACGACCTGACCCATGCTCGTCGGCCTCAGATTGTGGATGTGAAAGGTCAGCGCATCGCCTACCTGGCTTATTGGGGAGAAGAATACGGAGCCGAGGCGAATAAACCAGGAGTGAATAATATTCGCGAAGACCGCATTTCTGAGGATATTCGTGCCATTCGCGATCAGGTGGATTGGGTGGTGGTCAACTACCACTGGGGGCAGGAGTTGGCCGACTTCCCCGCTGATTGGCAGGTGAAGCTAGCCCACTTCACGGTGGATCAGGGGGCCGATCTGGTGGTGGGGCATCATCCCCATGTGCTGCAAGGCGCGGAAGTTTACAAAGGCCGCCCGATCGCCTACTCCCTCGGCAACTTTATTTTTGGCGGCAATTCCCGCACCGATTACGACACGGCTGTGTTGCGCGTTGCACTCAAAGACAAGCAAATGAAGGTAGAGTTCTTACCAGTTGAGGTCAAAGCTTACCAGCCCCAAGTGGCCCAAAGCGATCGTGCCAAGGACATCCTCAATCATCTGACCCAACTCTCGACCGGCTTCAAGCAACCCATGCCCACCTCTGTGGTTTTAGATGCCCGCACCCCTACCACCCCGCCGGATGCAACTGCTCCAATCGATCCGGCGGCCAATCCTGGTATGGAATCAGCCCCTGCGGCACCGCTCCCTCCCGCGAATTTGCCACCAATTCCTGATGCGTTCCAACCTGAGCCTGGAACCGGAACCAAAAGCCAAGAGCCGCCTGCCTCCCCCGATGCGATCGCGCCAGCCCAACCTGACGGTGCGACGGAAGCGGCCCCTCCCCCCGACCCCGACAACCTCAACGTCTTACCCGGATATGGTGGCACGCCCGTTCCCATGCCGTCCCCTGTGCCCTCGATCGATCCACTCAATCCTGATGTTTACCTGGATCCTCCGGTGGCACCGAGTAACCCCACCACCAACTCGATCGCTCCAGGGGACGCAGCCGGTACACCCACCCCAACACCCAGTCCGCAATTGCCCAACTTTTCCCAACCTGGCAATTCATTCACCAACTCGCCGAACGCCACGCCGCTGAATTTTGACCAGGCACCCCCGCCCGAAAACATTCAGGGCCAGCTTCCGGCAAAACGTTCCAGTATCAGTTTCCAAATTCAACCCGGTGAACCAACCGAGGCGGCAGATGAAGAACCGCTTCAGGTGGCTCTGGCCGGACCCATGATGTGGTAAGGACACTTTCCTATGTTTGCGATCGCGCCCGAATCTCGCCAATATCAAACTTACGTGCTCTCCGATGCAACCGGCGAGACCCAACTAGAAATCGTACCGGAACGGGGCGGCATCGCAACGCGCTGGCGAGTGAATGGAACAGAGATTTTTTATCTCGATGAGGAACGGTTCAAAGACCCCAACTTATCAGTCCGGGGTGGCAATCCGATTTTGTTTCCCATCTGCGGCAACCTCCCCGACAATACCTATACGCACAATGGCCAAACTTATACCCTGAAGCAACATGGTTTTGCCCGGGAACAACCCTGGACGGCGATCGATCAACAAGTGACAGAAACCAGTGCCAGCCTGACGATCGGCTTGACCAGCAACACCCAAACCCTGGCCGTCTATCCCTTTGAATTTGAGTTGGCCTTTACCTACATCCTGGACAGTCATTCGTTCACCCTGGAACAGCGCTATACCAATCGTTCCAACGAAGTAATGCCCTTCTCCGCTGGCTTCCATCCCTACTTTGCGGTGCAGGACAAAACCAAACTGCGCCTCCAAATCCCCTCCAGCCAATACGATGACAACGTGACGAAGTCAGTGCAGGCTTATGCTGGCCACTTTGATTTCAACCTGGATGAGATTGATGCGGCGTTTACAGAGCTGTCTAGTCGAGTGGCTAGCGTTTTGGATGAAGACCGATCGCAGCGCCTGACCCTCACCTTCAGCCCAGAATTTTCCACGTTGGTCTTCTGGACGGTCAAAGGTAAAGATTTTTATTGCCTGGAACCGTGGACAGCTCCCCGCAATGCCATGAACACAGGCAATCATCTCTTGCATCTCGATCCGGGCCAAACCTTAGCGATCGCCATGAAACTCCTGATCGAACAGCCTACCTGATGATCTATCCCGACGAACTACTATCTGCGGCGATCGTCATCCCCCGATGCCGTCAAGGGATAATGGATACTAGAGAAACCCAGTAACCCGTCCATCAAGAGTATGACGACCACAAGCAATCAAGAGCCAACCTTAGCAGACGTGATTGAGAAACTGGATAAGCTTTCCCAGGAGCAGGAACGATTCTCCCAGGAGCAAGAACGATTCTCCCAGGAGCAGGAACGGTTCAACGATCGCTTCGGCAACTATCAGCAAGCTACTCAATGGGTTGTGCAACTTGCTTTCACGCTCATTGCCTCCGCCACCTTGACCGTGATTATCACAGCCGTGATTAAGCGTTAGGTGTAGTTTCGCCCGCAAACAATTCTAAAGTCCGACGATCGCTAGACTTTATTCATGCGCGATCGACCTCCTATTAGTTCCAGCGCTTTGTTACCTACTCTTATCTGTTTACGAAAGAGTCGCGACACCGCTGCTGCTGCATTCAGTTGTTAGACGCCTGCGGGTTATGCCTTATCACTGGGGTTAGTACCAATGGCTTTCAACATTTCCTCGTTATACTGATCCGCATATGCCGCCGAAGGGGATATGACCTTGATCACGTCGATAAGCACACCGTTTGGAGCAGAAGTGATGAAATGCCGCTGGCCGAAGTCCTCCGAGCGCAGCGATAGATGCATTGGAAGCCCGATCTTTCGCATTCGTTCGTACTCAGCATCCACGTCATCAACCTCGAAGTGATGATCAACCCACCAGCGAATTTTTGACAGAACGCTTCCGGTATGTCGGATGATCTGGGTCAAGAAGAGCCAACTCGAACGCAGGCTGCTGAGTTTTTAGAGAGAGCTATGGGCTATTGAGGAATAGCTTGAGTCTGAAATATGTTCTACTGCTTGCTGTTTAACGGCTCGCTTGAGCGGTGGTTAGCATTTTTAGGTTCTCACCAAGATCTGTCATCCATCCACTCCAAGCGAATTGTTAGCCCTCTGACTCGCAACCCACAAAGGTTGCCCTTTGCACTTCAGTTGATCGCGCTTCACGGTTTCATCCTTTGGGTTACCTTTGATTGCCACTGCTCTTCCCCATTCTGGCACAGTGCTGAGTGAATAACTTGGCTTACAAATGCCTATTTTTTAAGCTTGCTGCTTGTAACGCAGCAATTGCCAGTTGAGTGCGATCGCGTAAATTTAGCCGATTCAGAATGTTAGTAACATTGTTTTTGACCGTTTTCTCAGAAATATAGAGAGCCTGGGCGATTTCCCGATTACTTGCGCCCTGCACAATCCAATTCACAATGTCTTGCTCGCGTGGGGTTAACTGCTGCCAATCCACATGGTAATCTGTCGTGCGATCGGCTGAGTTGGGTGTCATCGATTGCTGAAAAACTGCACCAGACAGCCCCGGACCAATCTGGGTATAACCCTTCAGCGCCAGGTGAATTGCCTGGGTCAATTCCTCAAAGGGAGTATTTTTTAGCAGATAGCCCGCTGCTCCCACCTGAAGTGCCTGTGTCACGTATTCCTGGTTAGGAAAAGTCGTTAGTACCAGAACCCGAGTTTTAGGAAACCGTTGACAGATTTCACGAGTTCCGGCAACTCCATCCACAATGGGCATTTGTACATCCATCAACACCAGATCTGGTTGCAACTGTTCTACCAGTTCCACTGCCTCTTGTCCGTTGCTCCCTTCTCCCACCACGGCAAACTCTGCATCGGTTTCGAGCAACGCTTTCAACCCACGCCGAACCAGACTTTGATCATCCACTAGCAATAAACGAATCATAGTCCCCTACTGTTTGATTGGTAGACAGACCTCAACTCGGCATCCCTGTTCATGTGCTGAGATGATTTTAATCTCCCCTGCCAGAGCTTGTACGCGTTCCCGCATTCCTTGCAAACCGAAACCAGTTGTGTTTTTTTGCAGATCAAAGCCTTTACCATTATCCGCGATGGTGATTTGAATATGTTGGTTACAGTGTTGCACAAGTACAGTTACGGCAGTGGCACTGGCGTATTTGCAACAGTTGGTCAGGCTTTCTTGCACAATTCGAAAAATGGCAAGGTTGTATGCCTGGGGTAAGGGGTGAGCCAGGTGAATATCCAAAGCCGGTAAAACGCCAGTTAAGCGGTAGAAATGATCGACCAGAGTTGCGATCGCCTCCGTCAGAGGCTTTCTCCCTAGAGGGTCGGTCCGTAGAGTAGCAACGGATTGGCTGATCTCGGCTAGAGTCTGTGCGCTCAGTTGTTTTAATTCCAGCAGCAGGACTTCGGCTTCAGTGGGTTTAGTTTTCAGCAGACGAATTGCAGCTTCCAGGTGAAAGTTAAAGGCTGTGAGGGAATGACCCAGGGAGTCATGAATGTCACGGGCAATTCGGTTGCGTTCCTGCATTGTTGCCAACTCTTCTATTTTCAAGGCGTATTGTTGTAAACGCACATTTGCTTCTGCCAGCGCATCACGGCTTCTGCGTTCCGTTATTACTGCGTCTACTAATAACTGCAAAAACAGAATGACTAATCCAAAAATGAGCAGGGAACCAAACCAGAACACTCCCAACTGATTCGGTTCAATGTGAAAGGGATAGACTCGTCGATTCAACAGACAAAAGGCATAGGTAACAAAGGTCAGGACAGTAATCAGGGTGCGATCGCGCCCTTCTAACAAGACACAATTGCGAATTACCAGAATAATGAATAGCAATTGAAATAGGGGAATCTGTCCCACCAGTGCCAGCAACAAAATCAAGCCAAGTTCGGTGGCGGTATAGAACCATTTCTGCCACTTAGAAGTGGGTGACGCCCATCCGAGTGCGGCAAATAAAATCACTCCCAGTTCATTCCAGAGGGAAGATTCGAAGGGGTAGGAAAGGCGAGACAGGGGCACCACTGCCAGAACAAAGCCCAACAAGAGCCATTCCAGCCACAGGAGTAAGGGGAGCGGGAAGGATCTGGATAGGTGACGCAATCTCATAGGATTCGACAACGTTTTATTCTCTACTGTAGAGCTTGTACGGCGATCTGATCGGGACGAAATCCCGGTTAAGTTGGGACGTTGTGCTCTACTACCAGCGGTTATGTTGCTTTTACAGTAAAGACATCCACTGATTGTAAGGAGTAAATTGCAATGCACAAAGGATGGATGGCGATGATGTTTAGTATTCCGATTGTAGTTGCACCAATGGTTACAACCCTTGCACAGGCGGAACCTGCTTCTCTGACTCAGTTATTTCCTGCCCTGGCGAGAATCCAACTTTCCCCAGAACAGCAGGCACAACTGGCAGCGTTAAATAACCAGACATTGGCTCAAATCCAAAGCGTGCTCACCCCTGAGCAACAAAGCCAGTTTAATGCAGCTCTCAGCCAGGGCAAAGGTATGCAAAGTGCCCTTTCGTCTGTCAATTTATCGATCGCTCAGCGAAGGCAATTACGCAATCAGTTGCAAAATACCCGCTCCCAACTCACTCAAATATTGACTCCAGAGCAACAACAACAACTGTCTAACAATGTACAGACTCTACAAAATCAAAACCGCTAAATCAGTTTGGTGTTGCTGAATCAACCGATGAACTTGGAGCACAACAAATTGGAACCAAGTTTCAATTCATTGTGCTATTCAACACCGTTTTGGTTTGATTGCGATCGCGAATAACAATAGGAGGAACCATCATCAACGCTTTACGCCCACAAATCACCTGCTTACAATCTAGGAGAAACCAATGCTGAAACGGCTTGAAGAGCTGAACCGTACCGTTCGCAATCTATATTCTGTGACAGATTTGCTCAAATCGATGGGGCAGAATACTGACAGCGTATTTGACATTGAAGATAACTTTCGGGGCAGCAATCAGATGAAAGTTTGTATCGATCGGGTTAAGACTATCCCTGAAGCGCGTGCCATGATGGAAAGTCGTTACATGGGGCCAGCGATCGATCTTGAAGCCCTATCTCAATTGTCCTGCGGCACCCTGGGCCATACTTATGCCACGGTGATGAAGACACTGGGCTATGACCCAAATTTCTTCCGCCAGCGCGAGATCGAAACGGATGAAGACTGGTTGACCATGCGCCTTCGCAAAACCCACGATCTCGTCCACCTGGTGACGGGATTTGGGCCTACAGGTGGAGAGGTGGGTGTACTCTCTATTCAAGCAGTGCAAATTGGTTATCCAATGTCTGTAGTGCTTCAGGTGGCCAGCATTGGTATGGCGCTGAAGCAACAACCGGAAAGACTTCCAGATTTAACGCAGCAAGTAGCGAGAGGCATGGGGATGGCAATCCAAATGAAGCCGCTCATTGCTCAGCGATGGGAGGACGGTTGGGATAAGCCTCTACATCAGTGGCGTGAGGACTTGAACATTACGAATCCGGTGATTGAGGAACCCTACAGCATGAAAAATCGCTTGCCCAATCTCGCTCTAGATTGGTAAATGCATTGTGTTATGGATCGGACTTTCCGTTGACAAAGAATCTGCGTGGGGCGAATCCGTTAAGGATAACTGTCTAGTTTTAACAGATTCGTAATGACAGTACCGCACCACTCAATGGAAATACCTACACCACCTCGACCCAAAACTGCTCAACAATTGTAACCACTCCCTCTGGTTCACGTACCTACACTCGGCATCGTTAAGTGAAGTGATGAGGTGGTAGGAACTAGAACTGACATCCGCCCCTATCCCACCACCTGACTCTTCGCTATCCCCAGCTTCCCCCCTTTTCCTATCCCCCCTTTTGTTCCCACTGGTTATGCAATACGTTGTCACTCATCATCTTTACTGGTTCTTTTTTGGATTAATTCTGGTTGAATTTATCTTGATTCAGCGCAGTCACCGCTATCGCTATTCCTGGAAAGAAAGCCTGGCATCTCTGGGAGTTGCGATCGGTCATGGAGTGATAGGGGCTATGTTCAAGCCAATTCTTCTAGCTCCACTACTGTGGGTATGGAATCAACGGTTATTTACCTTGCCCCTCAACAGTGTTTGGGACTTCCTGCTGCTGTTTATTGCAATTGAATTTTTCTACTACTGGCATCATCGGGCAAGCCATCAGGTGCGCTGGTTTTGGGCAACTCATGCAGTCCATCATTCTGCAAAGCATTTAAACCTGTCTGCGGCATACCGTCTGGGCTGGACAGGTCTATTATCGGGTTATATCCTGTTTTTCCTACCCCTGGTCTGGTTGGGGTTTCACCCGATCGCCATGCTCACTGGTTTGTCGCTGAATCTGATTTACCAGTTCTGGATTCACACCGAATTGATACCAAAACTGGGAGTTCTAGAGTGGTTGCTGAATACCCCCTCCCACCATCGCGTCCACCACGCTGCCAATTCGGAATATATCGATCATAACTATGGCGGTGTTCTAATTATTTTCGATCGCTGGTTTGGTACATTTGCCAGTGAAGCTCCAGATTGTCCTGCATTCTACGGATTAACTCATCCACTCCGGTCTTATAACCCTGTGACTATTGCCTTTTATGAGTGGAGGAGATTATTTCAAGACTTGGTAACAGCCAGGACTTGGCGCGATTGTTACCGTGTGATCTTAGGGCGACCTACCTAATCAGCTATAAGTTTCCCAGAGGTTGAGTGTTGTCAAATAATATTTCAAGGTTTTGTCTCCCGACACCCCTCACGGCTTCATAGTCGTTCCGGTTGAGCGGCTGCCAACAACCTTTGCGTCCACACCAAGATCTCCGTTCAGTCCGCTCCAACCGGGTTGTTAGACCGCTGCTTTAGCTGCAACGACACTAACTTTTTCCCACTTGCAGCCTGTCTTCTTTGCCAATCCGCAAATATTGCTTTGAAATCATAATCAAAAGATTTAGCGTGTTCCTCACGGATTCGATGCAGTTCTTCTAAGATTTCGTCTTCCCACATAGCTTTACTCTCCCATCAACTCATACGGTGTACAAATGGTTGGCAACTTGTACCCAAAATCAAAGCAAATCTCTGTAAGCTTCCTCTGAATTTGAGCGTTTGCAATATGCTTGCAATTCCATGTTAATAAATAATCTAGCCCATGAATTGTAGCTGCTGCGATATGGATTGCATCATCAGACGCTTTTGATGGCAGATTGCTTTTTCTGAGAAATTGTTCTCCTAGATCCTGCACGGCTTCGGTCAGTTCAAGCACAGCGAGATCTTTCAGAATTTCAAGTCTTCTAGCTGCCATCTCTGAATCGCCTTCTTCTGCTTCATCCAGAACGACTTGTGAAATGTAGAGGGTAAACTGACTACGGCGAGTGTCCCACCATCTTCGCGTGATCTCCAAGTTTGCCATGAGGATCAAGTTATTGCTGAGTCTAGCTGTCAGATAGCCGACTAGACTGGTTTCGATGTAGACAGTTTCACTCATGCAGAAAATGGGCAGCAACTTTTTCTATTTTAGTTCACACCGTTGCTTGTCTATCTCAGAGCCTATGTCTAGATCCATTTACCATTAGTGAAAGCGTGATACCTGATATGAGACTCTGTAGCAGCAAGGTTGATTACCTAGCCTTTCCATGACTTTGTAGATTGTGAAATCTCTGCAAAACCCGATATGAGCTTCTCAGTATCTTCCCCACTATTCCCTGATTTCTGCAAGTACTCCCTAACCTTATCCAGAAACAATTCTTGATGAGTAGCAACTCCATAGATTCCCATTGCTTGAGCAAGGACAGAGAGCGCATCACCAGCACCACTGATATCACCCTCTCCCATTTTTTCAGCAGCTTTTTTCAATTGCTCAAGCATTTCCCCAGTCCAAATTACACCGCCAGCAGTGATACCAAGAGCAAACGTCATCTTTAGTGTTCCAACCCAACCATAGGCATGAACAAAAGGTACGAAGTGAGTGCCAAAGCCTTAACTGCCCAAGGCAAGCCTTTTACCAAAAGTATTTCCAAGCCTGTAATTAGCAACATCCTGCTTCTTCCTCTTCTGACAACAACTTAATCTTCAGATTTTTTTCACTCAGTGGCTTTTGAGTTTGCAATGACAACAGTAAAAAATAGTGCAACAGGGAGGACTAATATAACACCTAAAACCATGCCAGCAGCCGTACATACCCAGATAGAAATCTTTGATAGCTTCTTATTCTTTCTCCTACCAATGAAGTAAGGCAATAAACCACAAAGTGCTCCTGCGACTCCATCTCCAAAAATGGCAGCTATCGTGTATACAGAAAGTCCGTTTAGAAGAATACCTAGCAACAAAAGCTCCGAAAAGGCTACCAATTTCACTACCAATGGTCTCGAAGATCTTATACAAAATCTTCTCAAATGTTCCAAAATTGTCTTCTGAATTCTTCATGTGAGTGTAAACTTCTATGATTTATGTCAACACGACGGCTAAGAACAGTCCCCAACGAACCAAACCGATAACTTCAAATCACCTTGACTCTGAACGCTATCAGATACCTTTTAACCACTGCCTCAACAGAGGGATTAGCGGTCTAACGATTGCGGTCAGCGGCTGCCAAAACCTCGAACTCAGCATCAGCAGCTTCCTTCAGTCCGTTGCACCGCAATTGTTATACGGCAATCGCCTAATTTTCGATGTCACATTGATTTACGCGCAACAAAGGCAACGTGAGCTTGTGGCAACTTGTAATCACCGTAACTACTCATACTCCCGACAGTAAAACCAACTTGTCTCAACTTCTCAGTAATATCTGCGGCTTTATACAATCGTAAATAATGTAACTCGTCATCTCGCCTATAATATTCTCCTACTTTGCGTAAACTGACAATGCGACGGCTTAAGACTAACTTCTCCTGATCCTCCTCCTTTTCAACTAAAACGATCCAATCCTTTCCCTCAGTAAAACTTTTAATCCTTTTGCCTTCTATCACTTGACCAGGTTCCGCAATATCAAAAACAAAAACACCCCCCGGAGCTAATGCATTGTAAATACGCTCAAAAAGTTGAGTGAGCATTTGGCAATTATTATCCCCATCAAACAGGTAATTGAGACATTCACCGATTGAGATAACAGCATTACAAAATGGGATATCGATCTTAAATAGTGACTCAACTTGAAACTCAGCACTTGGAACTCTAATTCGAGCGATCGCAATCAGAGACTCAGAAATATCTACTCCCAAAATCTGATAATGTGCTTTCGTAAGTTCTAATGCTGATAATCCACTTCCACAGCCTAAGTCCACTACTAAACCGTCTCGAATGTTGTTCTGAGCCAAAATCTCGAGTATACCAGGGGCTGACTTGAGAGCATAATCGCTATGACCAACATCATGAATATAGGCAAGGTCTTCCTTGTACCACTCTTTCATTACTTTGCTCCAGCAGATGATCTCGAAAATTATTTACGATCGCATCCCACCAATAGCTGAAGTGTACCGCCTGCACCAAAAACTGAGCCGTATAACGTTGCTGTTCAGCGGTTGCAAGCTTGCTTTGCTATGCCACGACTGGGCACTAACAATCCGATGCAACAGCGTTGTTAGCTGGGTGACGCACGATCGCCCCTCTGCACCGCCCCACCCCCATCTCCTGAGCGCTTTCCACCTCACACCCAAACTCTAGCAACTGCCCTAACCCCAGCCTCCTGGGCGCTTGTGGACACCGCAGAAATTTTTGAGCGGCGGTCTCCACCCCAGTCTCCTGGGTGCTTTCGGGCTGACCAGTAACCTGGCGGGACAAGTGCAAAATCTGGATGCGGAGCCAGCTAACAACTTATTACATAGAGTTGTTTCTTGGTAATGTCTTGATCCGAATAATATCGAGATTTATTGTCACGATCGCGCTGGCAGGAAACCATCGAGAGGAAACGAATCACCGCTCGCATGAGAGGCCAATTACAAATGGGCTTTTAAGCATTCACCGAGGCTTGCCATGCTGTAACGAATGGCTTCTGGGGAGCGGCAAAAGCTTAGACGAAGGGCAGCATACCCCTGCCGATCGGGGAAGAAGCTATTTCCCGGCATAACCATGACACCCCATTCGCTGCTGCTCCAGAACTATACGCAATCCTGCTCAAAATGTCCTGGGACAATTGGGTAATTTTTAGATAGACCAGTTTGCAGAAGTTTGAACTGTACTAGCAAAAGCAGTTGAATTTGCACCTTCTCACTCAAAAAGTCACCAACGCACATTAGAAGTAGTTCACTTCATCATTCAGGAGCGATCGAGCATGAACCCTTCAAAGCATTCACATTCACCTGTTCATCAATCATCACTTCAAATGAACAATTTATTCAGTTTATTTGCACAATCGCAACGATTGATGAATCAACTGAAGCAATGGGTTTGGGAGTCGATGCTGACTCACAACGATCCAAAAATTACACAACAATTCGATCGCCAGGGGCACAGTATCGGCTGACAAGTATTTGACCCGGAAACAGGCCATACCGCATCCTTCGGCTAGAACTGGAAGTACGACTTTGGCTAGCACACCGCTATCGGTAATGGGACATGGGTGACCCATCTTGAGGCCATCCTACACTAGCAGATGGGGCAGTCAGTCCAGTTGGGTCTGGTCTCTGTAATGCAAATCTCTCTCTGGTCAGAGTAACCAGAGGTACGGCAGTGCGACAATCAAGAATGTGTCGGATCCAGAGCGACATTTCCCGATCGCGCTAGACTTCGAGTGTTCTTCTGCCGCAGATTCATGATTGACTTGTATACCTTCACCACACCCAACGGACGCAAAGCTTCCATCATGTTGGAAGAAGTGGAACTGCCTTACACCGTCCATGTCATCGACATCAGCCAGGGCGACCAATTTCAGCCGGAATATGTGGCCATCAACCCCAACAGCAAAATTCCCGCCATTGTTGACCAGGACACAGGCATTACCGTGTTTGAGTCAGGCGCGATTTTAATTTACCTGGCTGAAAAGACCGGAAAACTGTTACCCACCGACACCGCCAAACGCTTTCAAGTGTTGGAGTGGTTGATGTTGCAGATGGGTGGGGTTGGGCCAATGTTTGGACAGTTAAACCACTTCAAGCGGTATGCACCAGAAAAAATTCCTTATGCGATCGAGCGCTACGAAAAAGAAACGCTGCGACTTTACAGCGTGTTGAACCAACAACTGGCGGCCAACGAGTTTCTCTGTGGAGAGTATTCGATCGCGGACGTGGCCACCTTTCCCTGGGTTGCGGTCTATCGCTTCCAGGGATTGACCCTAGACAACCACCCCCATCTTCAGCGCTGGCACGATACCATTCGCGATCGACCCGCTGTAGTTAAAGGCATGAATATTCCAGAGATCCCGCGAGCGTAACCTACTCCGTCGTCTTCGCGGAACCGTTCCTGTCTATCTTTAAGAATTTTGAGTCTTTTGCGACAGATGAAATGATTGCACGAAAGAATTAAATTGTTTACCCATCACCAGGAGAATTGATATGAATGTGCGTTGGCGGCAAATCCTTGCTCCGATCGTTCTGAGTTTGTTGCTATTGATCACAGCTTGCGCTCCCCAAACATCCCGATATGACCAGGTACAACGGGAAACAACACAACGAGGAGCCGCTCCGGCTGTGGCGAAGCAAGCGGAACAAGGTTCAACATTTAACAAGATTTTTCCCAAGTCAGTGAAGGGCTACAAAGGCTACGAAGTCGTTCCTACACAGGAGAAAAAAGGATTCGCCGAATACAAAGTGAAGGACAAAGAGGGCAAGACGGTCGCCATGCTCTCAATTAGCGATACGACTAGCGTCCCAACTGCCGCCGCGAAATATCAAAATGCCACTGAGTCGATCGCGGGCTATCCCACTGTGGAGCAGGGCGCAACTACTACTGGCATTCTGGTGAATGGCTATCAGGTGAAGGTGTTGTCGCGGGATGCCTCGTTTACTCGCACCGATCGGGTGGCCTGGTTAGAGAAGTTTGATTTGAAAGAGTTGGCGCAACTCAAACCGGCCCTTGCCCCAACGGCGGCTACCGCTCCCAAGCTACAACCTGCCACTCCAGGCGGCTATTACAACAATCGGCCTGCTCAACCCGCTGGAGTGCCCTCACTCACGCCGCAACCTGCTGGCTAACGAAGTCCTGCCTTGCTTCAAATTGTTCGTCGATCGTTGTTGCTAGAGACACTCATGGTTACAAGTTCCCGTCAAACTGTTGCTTCCCTGCTGCTTGGCCTGTCGTTAACGCTGGTTGCTTGTGGCCCAGAGGCTCCCTCCCGCTATGACCAGGTGCAGCAGGAAACTACCCAAAAAGGTAGTAGTGCTGTTTCTAAAGAAGCGGTCAATGGCAGTCAGTTTAACCGCTACTTCCCCAAATCTCAGGCGGGTTTTGCCGTGGTGCCAGCCCAGGAAAAGAAAGGATTTGCTGAACACAAGGTGAATCGCGGGGGAAAGAATGTGGCAGTGCTGTCGGTGAACGATACTATCAGCAACCCCTCAGCAGCGCAGAAGTTCCAGCAAAGTAGCACTCGCATTGGCGGCTTCCCCGCGGTGGAGCAGGGGCAAACGGGGACCGCCGTGTTGGTGAGCGATCGCTTCCAGGTAAAAGCCCAATCTCGTGATCCCTCTTTCACCCAACAGGATCGGGCTGCATGGCTTCAAAAATTTGACCTGAAGGGTCTTTCAAATCTGAAATAAGGAGATTGTTGTGAGTAAACCAATATTCAAAGAAGTGGATGACCTGCCCAATGGTGGGCTGACCGTTACAGCGCTCAAGTCCCTCGACTTCCTCATTCCTGGGCAGTGGCAGAATCTCACCGGATTCGATAACACCATTCGGACTGTCACAGGTGAAACTGATGAAGCCCTGATTCAGCAAATTGGTGAACGCGCCGTCGCGCTGTACAACGACAAATCGCAAGGATATCAGCGGGCACTGTGGTTGTACAGCACGGTTGAAACGGGTTCTGGCCTGCTGGGGGCAGCAGCATTGGCCAATCGAATTGGGCAGGATTCCTTTTTGGGCTTCTTGAAAAACATCACACCCAAACCCGAAAAAGCCCAAAGTATTGATCTATGCGTCAAATTGGTCACGGAACTGGTGGCCTTTTGCCAAATTAATGGGATTCCCGGCGATAGCATCGGTGATTTCCTCGCGGCGTTGGGTGATTACAGTGGTGAGTCTTTGATGCGGATGGCTGCGCTGGTTTGCTTTGATGGGGTCATCCCGCTGGGACCTGAATTTGCCGACAAAGCGCTTTCCGTGTTCGATAGCACCCCGGCTAAAGAACTAGAAGGCAACCAGACTTACAAAAGTGTGCAGGAGCTGATTCCGGGTCATGACTCCGCTCAAAAGAAAGGCTTTATCACCCAAAGCTTTGACTCCACCAAAGGTTGGATGAAGGGTTTCGTGGCTGACAAGAACGTATCCCAACAAGGGTTATTAAGTCGGATCAGAGGCTTTATCGAATTTACCGATGACAAAGCTGATTATGTCGGTGCGTTGTTGGATATGAACGTGAAGTACTATCGGCATACAGGGCTACAAACACTGGCCCGTCGTTTGGTGGAACGGGCTGTGGCCGAAATTTAGCCAGACTCAATCAGGAAGATTGCTAAGGACTGAGAATTATAGCTTTGGTCAGAACACTTAGGACATGGAGAAAGCTGAAAAGCCAATGCTGGGTAGGTGTTCTGACTTGCTTTCGCCACGTTACACATGGCGACGGCTATAAATAAGCTGCAATTTTTGTGGGATGGGCATTGTTCGACTGAGGTCTCGACAGAGAGGCTCGACCGAACTGCTCACGAACGTCTTGCCCGCCCGGGCGGGTGAAACACCCACCCACAGGTTATTTAATCCATCATCTTAAGGGGGATGCGGATATTCGTGTCCCCATTTTGTTTGGGAGCTTGCATCAAAGTTGAAATTTGATGCAAATTCCTGAAGCTGCCATCTGTCGATCGCGCTATCTTAGCTAGGCACCATTTTGCGCGATCGCGGTTCCCTGTTATGTCCCATTCTCCTGAATTGCACACACTGTTTCTCCAGTTGCAAGCTCGATATCCCCTGGGTAGCCTGATCACCGAATTGGTTCAGTTCCAGGCTGGCCAGTATGTGGTGAGGGCTGTTGTTCAACTACAAGGTGTGGCGATCGCCTCCGGTCTGGCTGCTGCCGCCACGGTTGAACAAGCCGAAGATCAAGCCCGTCTCCGAGTCTTATCCTGGCTGGGCATCATGGCCTCGCTGGATACTCCCCTGCCCGCCCCCCCGGTGGCCGTGCCGTCGCCCCCCTTCCCCACGAACGGATTCACGCCCTTGCCTGCGGTCTCGCCGCCCACCTGGTTAGAGCAAGAACTGGTCGTAGCCGACATTCCCACCCAACCCGATGCGCCCGCGACCCTGATTCAACCCGACTCAACTCAAGCTTTTGAGTCGGATGAGGTGCCCGATTATCTCGTGGACGATAGTGAATCTGGTTATGGCGAAGAGTACGGCGTGGAAGACGCGATCGCTCTGCCGTCCCCAGCCGCACCAGCGGTAGACGAACTCCCGGCGGCGACTTTACCTGCGGTGGATCCCCCTGCCGATCGCCCTAAACCGAAAAAAGCCACCCGCACAGAAGCTGCGATCGACTCAGACAATGGGCTAGCAGACAATGAGCCAGCACCAGAAGCGACCCCGCCAGAGTCGGATGATCTATCCTCCCTGATTGCCCTCACCGACATTGAGATGGATCGGATTGGTTGGAGCAAGCAGGAAGGCCGAGAATACTTGAAACGCACTTACAAAAAATCAACTCGCCAGCGCCTAGACGTTGACGAGTTGATGGATTTCCTGAATTACTTGCGCGCGTTACCGTCTTTGAATGGACTATAGCGATCGCGATTGCCACTCTAAGACACGACAGCAACGGGCGGATTCACCGCAGAGGGGCGGCGATCGATGACCTGATCAATCAAACCATAATCTTTAGCCTCACCCGCTGACATGAAAAAGTCCCGTTCGGTATCTTCCTGAATGCGGCTCAAAGGTTGCCCTGTATGATCAGCCAGCAACTCGTTTAACCGCTGCTTGTGGTACAGAATTTCCTTGGCTTGAATTTCGATGTCAGTCGCCTGCCCTTGAGCGCCACCCAACGGTTGATGAATCATGATCCGCGAGTGGGGTAAACTCATGCGCTTGCCTTTGGCCCCGGCACTCAGCAGAAACGCACCCATGCTGGCCGCCAAGCCCAAACAAATCGTGCAAACATCCGGGCGAATTTGCTTCATGGTGTCAAAAATGCCCATGCCAGCAGTGACAGACCCCCCCGGTGAGTTGATGTAGAGATAAATGTCTTTTTCTGGATCTTCGGCATCGAGAAACAGCAGTTGAGCCACGATCAGGTTGGCTAAATCAGAATCAACTTGCTGCCCCAAAAAGACGATCCGCTCCCGTAGAAGTCGAGAGTAAATGTCAAAGGCACGCTCGCCGCGACCAGACTGTTCAATTACGGTGGGAATCATGGAGCTTGTTGCATGTAAGTTTTTTTCATTCTACCGATTTGTTGCGGAAAAGACAGGATAGAAGGGAGCTTCCCCTGCTCACGGCTTGCCTGTACGCTAATTCCTGTAATCATTCGAGCTTCATTTCATGAATTCATCAGCGGAGACCCAGGCACGCAAAGCGGATCATTTGCGGGTGTGTCTGGAAGAAGATGTGCAGTTTCGATCGACCCAAAGTGGCTTGGAGCGCTACCAATTCATGCATTGCTGCTTACCGGAATTAAGCTTTGATGAGATTGACCTCACAACGTCATTTCTAGGCAAAGTTCTGGCGGCTCCATTGTTGATTTCTTCAATGACGGGCGGCACCGAGCAAGCCAAGTTGATTAACTTCCGTCTGGCAGCAGCAGCCCAGACGCACGGGTTAGCGATGGGAGTGGGGTCGCAGCGGGTGGCGATCGAAAATTCCGCCCTAGCCGCAACGTTTGCAATTCGCTCGGTGGCCCCAGATGCAATGCTGTTTGCCAATCTGGGAGCGGTTCAGTTGAATTATCAATATGGGCTGGATCAGTGTCGCCAGGTTGTCGATTTGTTGGAAGCGGATGCCCTGATCCTGCATCTAAACGTTTTGCAGGAATGTGTGCAGACGACGGGCGATCGTAATTTTCGTGGGCTACTGGCCAAGATGGCTCAACTTTGTGAGGTGCTGCCGGTGCCCGTGATTGTCAAGGAGGTGGGCAATGGTATTTCTGGCCCAATGGCGCAAAAGTTGATGGCGGTGGGCGTGGCCGCGATCGATGTGGCTGGTGCGGGCGGCACCTCCTGGGCCAAAGTGGAAGGGCAGCGAGCAAAAGATGCACGGCAGCGACGCTTAGGCCAGACCTTTGCGGATTGGGGCATTCCTACGGCAGAGTGCATTACGTCGATTCGAGTGATCGCCCCCACAATCCCGCTGATTGCGTCTGGCGGCTTGCGTAACGGGTTGGATGCGGCCAAAGCGATCGCTCTGGGAGCCGATCTGGCTGGTATGGCGCTGCCCTTTCTGCAAGCCGCAAATGAGTCGGAAGCCGCAGTTCACGAGTTAATTGATTGGTTGAAGGCCGAACTGACGATCGCGCTTTTTTGCACCGGGAATGCAAATTTGCCAGCATTGAAGCAGTCCCAGATGTTGCAAAAGAACTCGTAATCTACAACCTTGGTAACAACCCTTCACGAAAGGTTGCTACGAATGATCGCCCACCCGTCTAGCGCTGCCCATTTAGTACTCAAAATCGGCAAACAATTCGTCGGGAATTTCAGCCGGACAGACCTCGCAATCCAGCATCACTTTCTGACTTTCGCGCTGAGTTTGCATTTCCACCGCGATCGCCTCAATCCGAATTTCCAAACTGCCAAAGGGAGCGGTGAGCTGGGTTGAAGCTTCCAATTGATCAAACCCATTGGGTAGAAAATCTACTAACCAGCGTGGCCCATCTAGCAACGTGCGAGTTTGGCGATCGTTAATCCACAACTTGACATAGATTTTAGGCAATACATTCGGCAGCTTAACCCGCACGTTAATCGTTTTACCCGCAACAATCTCGTCAATGCCCGTTTCTAACACGGGTACCGGAATCGGCTCATCCGGCGGTAGTACCAAAGGATTTGTCTCTATCGGCGGCGCTGACTCACTGGGCTTGGTTCGGCCCCCCGATCGTTTCACCCATTCTTGCCAGGATGGATCATCTACTACCACTTCAGTTGTGTCAGGTTCTGCTATGACTTCGCTCAGCGGTACTGGCTCCACTGCAACGTCAGTCATCGGTTGCGCTGCTGCTTCTGTGGCCGCTTCCGGCGCGGGCTGCGGCCTGGTCAACTTTAACAGTGTGATCAATTCTGCATCAGCGGCCATCGAGCTGAGTCGGTTCAAAAACTTGTCTTGCAAGTTCAACGCTTGAAAGGCCGTCCGAATTGGCGACGACAGCTCATCCAGCCTGGCTAAATCACGGTGCCCTGGCTCTGGCGATTGATGGGTGTCTGTCGGTTGATCAGGTTGCGAATCGGTGGGGAGAGATGTAGCGGCTGAGTCATCGATCGAATTGGATGGCTCATCGTTTGGTTCATCGTTGCCGCCGCCGCCGACAGGGGCAGCAGCGGAAGTTGCGGAATGACTTGAACTTGCTGCATCCATTGCCCCAGATCCCGCTGCCGGTTCTGACACCAATAACGATTCCAGCTCGATCGCACTACTGGCAAACACTGAATCTGATGAGGCGGGCAGTGTTTCGATCGGTTCTGCAATCGCAGTGTTGCTCGCCGTCGCGCCGACTCCAGCAAACATCGGTAATTCCAATTTGCGCTTGCTGGTTTGTTCGGCATCGGGTTTGTAGAGTTGGGGCGGCAGAATTTGCTTCTTCGGCGCGATCGCGGTTTGAGCGGCAGCAGATTGAGCCACGTCCGCCTCCTGCAGCGCCACCGCCGGGGTGACAGGAGCGGCCATATTCAAGAACGACAAGTCCAGAGTGTGGCGCGATTTTTCCTGCAACAGCCGATTCGAAAACTGCGTCACCAGATCGGGCAATTCCTGCTGCTCGGCATCATGGGCCAGGGCTGTTTGCACTTTTTGCAGTTCTTCAACCAACCCTGCCGGATCAACGGTGACGGTAAAGTGAAACGTTTTCAACGTAATCAAGGCCGTTTCGGCACCAGGTAAACCACCAGCAATCAAAACATCGCCCAGCAAGAGATGGGTTGTTAAATCGTCGGGCAATTGACACAGGAAGTGGAATGGGAGCGGCAGTGCGCCAGTTGGGAACGACTGGCAGGCGTGAAACAAGATCTTAGAGGTTTGCGGATCACGCAGTTGGATCTGGATTTCTTGGGGAATGGCTCCCTCTAACTCCGGTTCTAGAGAAGGGTGGGAAGCGGAGTTAGAACTAGCAATGGTGCGATCGCTCGTGGCCATTGCCGACGCGGCCAGCAGTTCCAGGCGGCCAGTAATGGTCAATGCTTCACCTCGCGCTGCCATCCAAACATCCTGTGCCAGGGCAATTTGCACTAAGTTGATATCGATCGCTGGTTCAACCACAGCGGGCGGAACCTCCAGGTCGGGCGATCGCGCGGCTACATCGGGGTTGACTGCTGCGGCCACACTTTCCATCGATGGGGCTAATTCGACTGGTTCCGTGTTGGGCAATGGCTCGCCGATCGCTGGTAAATTAAACTCTTGGAAAATTTCCTCAATCAACTGATGCGACAGTTGATCTGTCATTTCCACCAATCGATCCATCGAAACTCCCAATGCTTGAGCGATTTCTACATTTAGCGTGGCTAAAGCCTGTGCCGTTGGGGCTGTCGCCGTTGCGGGTGCAAGAAGAGAATCGAAGGCGATGTCGTTAGCTGGAGACGATTCAACCCTTTCATCAGCGGTATCAGCGGCTGGCTCTGCGTAGGTGGTTTGGGTGGCAGCGATCGGCTCTGCATCTTCCCAATCGGCTTCGTTTACACAGGCTAATACGCGCAAGCGCACCGCCTGGTGCAACATGTCCCCCACCAGGTCAGACATCGGATCAGTTAGAAAACAAGACAACTCCCAGTCACCTGGTTGCAACAAGGTAAACGGAGACACAACCATGAGTCCGTTGGCATTCGTGCGATACGATCGCTTTTGGATGCGCCGCTTGGGTGGGTCTTCTTCTGTCGCTAGATGGCAAATTCGAATACTAATATCAGTGTCAGGATGGTCTGTTTGAGCCACAATGCGGTATCTTCCTTCCAGGATCTCCACATCGGCGGAGTCCAGTGGCAACCAGGAGCGATCGCCATCCTTTTGCAAGAGAAATGTCCACTCTTTCATGCTCTGCCCTCCGCGAGTGCCCTTAGACTCAAAATATTGTTAACTCTACATCTAGTGCCCGAACAAACATTAAATTACCACCTGAACGCCTAAGCTTACTAGATGTAGTGAAAAAGCAAGCTTTCTTTATAAACAATTAAGGAACGGCAGGAACACAAGCCGGATGATGGCAGGCTGAGGGTGTCGAACAAGTTGAACTTCTGTAATTGGAACTTTGAGATAAGCTGAAGTTTGAACGGTGTTGATCTCATTTTTTGGATCTCATGTTGTTTCGTCTCCTGCTACTCCTGGCCGTTGTCGGTGTGTTGACGGTGTTTGCGCTGCAAAATTTAACGCCGTTACTGCCACTGGTGTTTTTTGGAGTTCAATTTCCGCCGCTGCCGCTGGCTTGGTGGGTGTTGGGCGCGATCGCCGCTGGGGCGCTATCAATGCTGCTCATTCAAGCTTTAATTGGGCTATCCAATTTTGCTGCGGGCCAATCTGCACGGGCACGCATTCGAACTGCCACCAATCGGCAAACACGGGGCACAACGCCGCCCCCCGAGCCGGAACCAGAACGCCGCCCCCCGCGTGAATCGAGACGGCGCGATCGCACAGCAACCAGCGACGATGCCACCTGGCAAGACTGGCGCGGTTATGAATCAACCTCCACCCAAACGCCGCCCCGTTCGGCTCAACCCATGGATGATTGGGAGCGCCCCCCCAGCGACGACTGGGAGAACCGTACTCCTCAAGAGGCTCCCCGCGATCGCGCTAAAGAGCGCTTAACGGCGGATGATTTGAAAAACTTTGAGACCACCGCACCCCCCAAATCAGAGACTCGTTCTGGTTCCACCTATTCCTACAGTTATCGGGAGCCACAAGATTCCACCGCAGGGAAGCCAGAGAGCGTCGTTGATGCAGACTTTCGCGTCATTGTGCCCCCCTACCGGCCACTGGATGATGCCACCATTTCCATTCCGCCGCCACCACCGCCGCCAGTGGAAGAAAATGCAGACGACTGGTTTGAAGACACGCTAGACGACTTTGGTACACCAAAATCCGATCGCAACCCTTGAACTGAGGTAGGCAGAAGTCTGGGAGGCCAAGGGCGGGGGGTGATACGAGATGTTCTGTTTCTTTTCTGAGATAGAAAAGCCTAATGTGCAGTTATTTAAAGTGTATCGATCGAACTACCTTCTCTTATAGAGAGATTTGTATACTTAGCGCTTAAACGGTTTGTGGATCGAACTAATCGCGTTACGCTGAAAAGGTTTAAGTGAACTTGTGGCAAGAATTGGAAACTTCTGGAACAACTCGAGTGAACTTTGATCGCCAGATCAAGCGCATTCAGCGGGATGTTTTGCGGATGGGGGCACTGGTGGAAAATTCCTTCTGGTTAGCCCGACAAGCTTTGTTCGATCGCGATTTAGACGCGCCTGCAAAAATCTCTGCCCAGGATGAGCAAATCGACCACCTCTACCGCCAGATTGAACAAGATTGCGTTACCCTCATTGCGCTCCAGTCTCCCGTGGCTCAGGATTTGCGCCTGCTGAGTGCCCTGATGCACCTGGTGCGAGATTTAGAACGCATTGGCGACTACGCCGAAGATTTGGGAGAAATCGCGATTATGCTGTTTCCCTACCCGGTGCCGTCTCACTTACGCCACGTTAAAGTCATGTGCGATCGCTGTCGGGCAATGCTGGCTCTCAGTTTGGCAGCACTGTCTGATTTGGATGCCGATGCGGGGTTAGCCGTCAAAATTCGCGATGATGCTGTGGATCTAGATTACGAGATGCTTTACCAGGCTCTGGCCCAACAGCGGAATGTAACTGGTGTGGTGGAACCGATCGTGCTGCAAGTTCTCATCATTCGCCATCTAGAACGTATGGCTGATCATGCCACCAACATTGGTAAACGAGTCGCTTACATCATCACCGGGCAGCGTTAAGCGATCGCTTGACTGGGTTTTCAGCGATCGGCATTTGCGGGTCTTGAACGTGGCGGTTCAAGTCGGCAGCAACCTAGTGGTCTGTCAAAGCTAGAATTGTGGGTTTCGACTCCGCTCAACCCACAAAAGACTGAGTGTTGAGCGGAGTCGAAACGCGGGACTAATGCCCAAATTTAATTCTGACAAACCACTAGAGCCGTTTCAGAACTTAATATCAGCTACAGCTTTCACTCCGTCACTGAGAAATTAGACGCTGTAGCATGAAGGAGATAGCAGTGGGTCTATTCCTTGGGATCGTTTGATTTGCAACTTCCGAGAGGCCGTTCTAACTATCTACTTTTGTTAAGTTCATGGCAGAATCAACCTTTTCTGCTCCTCCGTCGCAGATTCACTGCGTTATGCGTATGGCATCCGAACAACAGGTCAGACAATATCTTGCTTACTGGTTTCAACTGGGTAAGGGCGTCGTCGTTCAGGGCAAACCCCAAAAACTCTTGCCGCGCCCAGTCATTGCTGGGAATCGCTACAGCCCTGAGTTTGAAGCCACCTGGCAACACGTGTTGGTGCAGGCTGGCCAGTGTTACCTGGAAGGCACAATCCAAACGATCGCCGAACTGCTCTCCCCGGTTTGGGACATTAACCCCTGTGCCCGCTGTTCGATGCCAGTGCCTTTCCGCAGTCCGGGATTGCCTCCTTCCCTGGAATGTCCCTGCGCCGATTTGCCCGATTGGCCGAACACCGAAATGCCTCAACCCCGGGAACCCGTAGACACCTCGGATCGCCTGCTGCAAATTCGCGATCGCTTGCGCCAATCTGCCAACAGTTAGCAACGAAAATTAAATAAGATTGGCTTTTGTAGATACTGTTTTGGCAAGCCTAGAGTGATGCCTTAGTAGCCGTATTCCGACTCCGCTCAACACTCGTCCACCTGTAGGTTGAGCGCAGCCGAGACCCGCGTTCTCTAACTCATCGTTTTAGCCGTGTCGCTCCACTACTCAAAAATCTGGTTTTATTAAATCCACGCTTCTTAAGGGCAGGTAAGCAGAGAACAGAAGGCAATAATCAGCTTGAGTTACGGTTATCGTTTTGGCGTCGCGATCGCTTCCGAGACCGGTGAGCGGCGCGGAATGTCTACAGTCATAAAGTCGTGAGCCATTTCAGTCTGGGGAAAAATGGCGCGGGCTTCCAGTAACAAATCTTTGGCCTCGATCTCATTTCCGGGCGCATAGCGAGGACTGAAGTGCGTCATGATGAGCTGCTTGACCTGTGCCCCTAAAGCCACTTGCGCTGCCATGGTGGTGGTAGAGTGCAAGCGCTGATAAGCCAGTTCTGCATCTTGATGGGCAAAGGTGGCTTCGTGAATCAGGACATCCGCCTCGGTTGCCAGTTCTACAGCTGCATCGCAATAAACCGTGTCTGTGCAATATACCAATTTACGCCCACTTTGGGTCGGGCCACACAGTTCTGCACCCTGAATGCGGCGGCCATCGGGTAACGCGATCGTCTCCCCCCGCTTGAGCTTGCCGTAGAGTGGCCCAGATGGAATGCCTAGGGCCGCCGCTTTTTCCACATTGAACTGCCCAGGCCGATCCTTCTCAGCGACCCGATAACCAAAGGCCGGCACCCGATGTTTGAGCAATTGGCAACTCACCACGAATTCGTCGTCTTCAAATACAACCCCAGGTGAAACCGTGTGAACTTTGACTGGGTAGGAAAAATGGGTTTGGGAATACCGCCGACAGGCTTTGAGATAATCCTCTAGATCGGGTGGCCCGTAGATGTCAATCCGACTGGGATTTGCCGCCAAACCACAACTGGCTAGGAGACCCATCAACCCAAAAATGTGGTCGCCATGCATGTGCGTCACAAAAATGCGTGTGAGTTGACTAATGCGCAACTCACTCCGCAAAAATTGGTGTTGCGTGCCTTCGCCACAGTCAAAGAGCCACACTTCGGCTCTCTGGGGCAACCGCAAGGCCACACCCGAAACATTCCGCGATCGGGTTGGGATTCCAGAACTTGTCCCTAAAAATGTAATTTGCAATCTGCTGCAACCTGAACTCGATTTTGTCCTGACCCTATAGTGACATAGGCGGAAGTAGAGGTGGGGCAGTCAACCCCCGCAGGAGAGCCATGCAGTTCCGACTGCATTTAGAAAAATTTACAATTCGCCGTTCACGCTAGATATGATCAATGCCGCCAAAATTTGTTTATCGAAACCACAAATGTAGTGACGATCAGGAGGAGAATGGGCCGCTTCCTGGCAAAGTACCTGGTGCGCTGGGAGGAAGAAAGTGAGTTACATTAAGCAACGTTGCAATTTACATCAAGGTGTGCCCTGTTTGCAGTTTGCTGAGCTGACCGAGAGGAGTGGAGAGATGCAGTTAAAAGGCTTCCAGGGACTGATGCTGTCTCAAATGGTTGTGCTGGTTCGCGGAACTGGCAAGAATTGGTGGGTTTCGGCGTTGCTGTGGCTGGCGATCGCGCTTCCAGCCCAGGCCGCTGTAGAATTGCGCGTGGCGATCGAAGAAGGCGTGAATCAAGTGACGGTGGGCAGTTCAACCCGTGCCCTGGTACGCGATGCCAGCGGCAAAGAAGTCGGCGAAATTGCGGCGATGAATGCGTTTGTGGCGCAACCAGAGACGGGTAAAATCAAACTCGATCGCTGGCAAGGGCAACAATTTTGGATTGAACCGACGAATGGGGGCTATGTCTTCATTGGCGATCGCTGGTATCGTGGCCGGACTCAAGTCGTTCCCACGGCCAAAGGGCTAACGGCGGTCAATCACGTCAATCTGGAACAATACCTCTACAGTGTTCTGGGTGGCGAAATGGTGCCATCCTGGCCGCTAGAAGCCCTCAAAGCGCAAGCAGTGGCGGCTCGTTCGTATGCCCTGTATCAACGCGAGAATGCCGCTAATGGCGTGTTTGATCTGGGTGATACCGCCGCCTGGCAGGTTTATCGGGGCATCAGCGATGAAACAGCTTCCACCCAGGCTGCCGTCAATGCCACCGCCAGCCAGGTCTTGATTCACCAGGGTCGCATTATTGAAGCGGTGTTTCATTCGGCTTCCGGGGGGCATACGGAAAATGTGGAGCATGTTTGGGTGCAAGCGCTGCCCTATTTGCGCGGGGTGCCCGACTTTGATCAAGGGACGCCAGTCTACGAATGGACCAAGACATTTACCCGCGCCGATCTGAGTGCGTTGATTCTAGGTGTGGGCAACGTCAATCTCATGGAGCCTGAGCGCACCACGCCGCAAGGTCGGATTGTCTCCATGCGGGTGGTGGGGGATGCCGGTACCCGCAGTATTAGGGGTGAAACCCTCCGGTCGATTCTGGATTTACGTAGCACGAAGTTTAAGGTCATCCCGGAGTTTGCACCCACACCAGGTAAACAGAAGTCGCAGCCAGTGCCGATCGCGTTTCAGATTCAGGGGAAAGGCTTCGGGCACGGCTTGGGCATGAGCCAGTGGGGGGCTTACAACATGGCTCGGCAGGGACGCGATTATCGTCAGATTGTTTTGCACTATTACAAAAACACGATCCTCGCTAAAATCCAGGTCAAGTAGAACAACAGGATTTTTGCGGTGAGTGTTTCGACGGATCAGTTAACAGTGATTGTGCAGCAAGTTGCAGAGGCCGTATTAGCTTCAACCGACACGGTTGATCGCCTTGCCGAGCGGATGGATAGTTTGGCCGAACAGGTGCAACAGCAGGGCTATCAAATTTTTGCCTTGAGCGATGCGGTACAGGCGATCGCCGAAGCCCAGGAAGCCTCGCTCAAACGAGTCGATCGGCTGGCTGAGGCCCTGGAACGGTTGGTCAATTTGCTGGAACAGCCTCCTGGACAAGAATGAGCGGTGCTGGGGCAGCCCGATCGCGACAACTACCAGCGTCGGTAAGACTTCCAGTAGGGTTGCCCTTTGAGGAAGACGCCCAGCACGATCCCAACCAGTTGGGGATAACTGATCCCAACCAGGTTCAAGGGAAATAGGCCCAATAATTGCACAACCAACAGCACGATCGCCAGACAGGCCACCAATGCCCAAAGACTCGCGGTGTTGATGGCGATGCGATTCAGCCGCTCTAGAATGACAACTGCCACTGCCCCGACCCCCATCGCCACGACAAACACCGTAATGAACCCGAAAGCCGGAGAGACTAGGGTTCTGAGTACTTGGGCGATCGCGGGCACTTGGGCACTCAACACAAGCACAAACTCGCTAGCTAGGGCAGCGATCGTCGTCAGTCCTGCCACTTGCAGCAGAAACAACCAGGGCAACTGCTTCAATCGTTCTAGTGGGCTTCTCATGGCGCAAACCTAAGGCGTAAATTTTTCATCTTCGCCTTCCATCATGCCATCCCCCGTGGCGGTTGCAGACGGTTCGGCAGTCGGTGGGGGTTCAGCGTGCTGGGCCTGCCGCTGGGCTAAAAACTCTTGTAGGGCGAGTTGCCGATTTTCCATGAAGCGATGCCAAAATCCAGGGATTAAGTCATCCATGGTGTGAGCGATCGACCAAACTTCCAGGGCCATTAAATTGTAAAGGGAGCGATCGGAGCGTTGGAGTTGCTCCAGCCAACGCGCAATGTCCTCTCGATAAATCTTCTCGCCGCGCTCGTCCGCGCCGTCTTCGTTACTCGCCGCATCATCCGCATCATCCGAGAATGGAGTAGTCATGAAACACGTCGTATGCCATGTGATTCTCAATAGGGATTGTAACTTCATTGCGGCGATCGCTCCCCAAACGAGAAGCCCCGCCGCAGCGGACGGCTTTCGGCTAGTTGCACCTCAAATTGGACTGAATCAGTTTGGTTGTCGCGTTTTGCCTCCAGCGTCCAGCGTCCAGGTTGGGGATTCCAGAACCAGGGACTCGCTCGCGGGGGCAGAACTTTCCCATTCAACCGCCATTCGATCGGCTGTGTCGCTGTACCGGCCAATTTAAATTCAAGTTTTTGGGTCGCTGCACCGGGAGCCGCCGGATCAGCAATGACAAAATAATCTCCATGCCGGGGGGAAACGATGCGCAAATCGGTCGGGTCAGTGGGCAACGTGGCGATCGCCGCTGGTTGTAGTGCCAACCATTCGTTATATTCGGCAGGCAGTTGCAGCCGCGCAGTGTCCTGCCCCTTGACACCTGGGCGCGTTGGGAAAAAGCGATCGGGCTGCGTCTCGTATGCGCTCACATCTTCAACAAATAAGTACTCCTCGACTACGGCTGGACACGCAGGCACCGGACGCGCTCCCGAAATGGCACAAATCGGCCGCTTCACCATACCCGCAGGTGCTGGAAATGCTTGGGGTTCCTGTTGCTCATGCAAGTGCAACATAATGCGATGCCACAACGGCGCGGCTCCCGTCACCCCCGACACCTGCTGCATCGGCGTACTGTCGAAATTGCCAACCCATACCGCCACGGTGTAATCCGTCGTGTAGCCGATCGTCCAGGTATCCCGATAATCCGACGAAGTGCCTGTTTTTACAGCAGCGGGAAACGGGAGCGCCAAGAGCGAATCGACCCCAAAGGCGCGCGCGCGGGCGTGGGAGTCTGCCAGCATGTCGGTGATGAGGAGCGCGTGGGGCAGTGAGTGGGTGGGTGGGGGAGTGGGGAGAAGTGCTGTCTGCCTTACTTTTAACGTGATTCCCTCGCCCTGTCTGGCCAATGTGGTGTATGCCTGGGCGAGTTCCCAGAGGTTGACTTCGCCGCTACCGAGGACGAGTCCTAAGCCGTAGTGGTCGGCAGGTTGGGTGAGATGGGAGAAGCCGAGTTGGTGCAGCCGATCGCGAAAGGCGTTGACTCCCACTTTCTCCAGGACACGCACAGCGGGGATGTTGAGGGAATTGGCCAGGGCATAGCGTACTCGTACCGGCCCCTGGAAGGTTTCGCTGTAATCGGAGGGGTTATAGAGGCGGGCACCGGGAATGGCATAACGGGTGGGGACATCAGCCAGGATCGTGTTGGGGCGAATCAGTCCTTTTTCCAGGGCCAGTTGATAGACGAAGGGCTTGAGGGTGGAACCGGGTTGGCGCAATGCCTGAACGCCATCGTTGCGGCCCATTTGAGCTGTTGCAAAGTAATCGGGAGAGCCGACATAGGCTAATACGTTGCCAGTGGTGTTTTCCACAACGATCGCGGCAGCATGATGGACGTGATGGTTGGCCAGTCCCTGGACGACTTGCATGACCTGGGTTTCCACAAATTGCTGTAGAGGTCGATCGAGCGTTGTTTGCACTTGGGCCGGATGGTCTGCGGGTAACTGTTGCGCCAACCAAAATTGGAAATGGGGCGCGGCTATAATGCCTTGTTGGCGGGGTTGGAGGGCAACTTCTTCGGCAACGGCGCGATCGCGATCTGCGGGCGTAAGATAACCGTCGGCCACCATCCGCTCAAGGACGTAGGCTTGGCGGCGTTTGAGTGGAATCAGGCGATCGTCGGGCTGGAGGTTGTTGGGGTCATTGGGGATGCCTGCCAGCAAGGAGGCTTGAGCCACGGTGAGATCGCTGGCGGGAATGCCAAAGTAAATACGAGATGCAGCTTCGACCCCGTAGATATTGCCACCCATCGGCAAGCGATTGATGTATGCCTGCAAAATCTCATCCCGGTTCATGCCAGCAAAAATGCGCCAGGCTGTCCAGATTTCTTGCAGTTTGCCGGGAATCCCAAAGGGTACCGGATCAATCATGCGGGCCAGTTGCATCGTAATTGTCGATGCGCCACTCACAATCTGTCGCGCCTGGATGGCTTCTAGGAGTGCCCGCCCGATCGCCCGTTCATCCAAAGCGCCGTGCTGGTAAAACCGCTGGTCTTCGGCGGCGATGATGGCGTGCTGGAAATGGGGTGAAATCTGGGCCAGCGACACTGTTACAGTATGTTCTTGATCGCGGGTGAGAATCGTGCCGAGGGGTAAACCATGGCGATCGACAAATTCCACCGCTTGCTGCTCCTGAGCGATGTCTGTGGCTCGAATCGGTGCGAGGGCAGGCAGCGATCGCAGCAACAGCAATAACCCGATTCCCGCCAGCAGCACTTTCCACCAGCGAAACTCAGCCCGATGCAACGGTATCCAACGTTGCCAACGAGGTCTCTGGGCTGGTTGTTCGCGCGATGGTTGTTTGCTCATGAGTTGGGGCGATCGTCTTACCCGTCAGACTACACGCCCACCCCGGTTCTGTCCGGGGATGAATCACAATTATTAAGGAACAAAATTTTGACTCTGGATGAGCGCTCTTAACGCCTGATTGACCGCTTCAGAGGTCTTAAACACTCTTGACACGTCTTGATCTAAAACAATTACGGTTGGCGATGAACTGTCTGAAACCGCAAACCGATTTGGTTTTGCCTGCCGATAATCAAACTGGTATTCCTCCAACAACTCTTCAGAATCAAGGGATTGCTCAAAAGGTATTTCGCTCATAATCTTCTCGTTCTCTTCGGGTTGCTTGACGGGCACTGATAATCCGAATTTTTTGAAAGCGCTCAGTAAAAGAAACTAGCAACAATTGGTGCTGACGAGAGTGCCCAATGATGATCTCTCGAATCATAACAAAGCCCGATCGCGAAACACGATCGGGCAAAAGCATCACCTACGCAAGATGGTTACAGAGCAGCTTCCGACGAACTGAAGCCCAGCCGCAGGATTTTCACCTTCCGCCTAGCGCTGCGGATTTGTGCGTTGCAAGACTCTTTGAGTCTCCGGCCCCGGCGTGTAGCTGTAGCCAAACGCACTCCGATCGCTGTCGTCTAGAATCCGTGGGGTCAGCAAGACAATCACCTCACGCCGCTGGTTCTGCGTTTCCGATCGCCGGAACAACGCGCCCAGAATCGGAATATCACCCAAAATCGGCACTTTTACCGTTGTTGTCCGATCTTCATCCTGGATGATGCCAGACAGCAGCAACGTTTGCCCATCGCGAATTCGGACTTGCCCAGACTGCACCCGTCGCGTGGCCAACAAGGTAATTGGGTTGGTCACCGTTTGACCCTGATTAGTAAAGGTAATGTTGACGGTTGATTGGGGTCGAGTAATTTCAGGCGTAATCGCGAGTGAAATGAAGCCGTTGTCATCGATGCGGTCGACTCGTACTGGCAAGGTTAAGCCCGCATTTGCTTTCTCCACTTCCACTGTGATTTGGGTCGAAGCTTGGCTGGCAGTCACCTGTTGCCGAATGTTGGTGATTACCTCTTGGCCTAACTGCACTTCAGCTTGCTGCCCTTCCTGCACCACCAGTGTTGGATCGGTCAGAATTTTGGCGCTTCCGTTGGTAACTGCTGCCTGCACCTGCAGCAAGAAGTTGCGAGTGAAGCCGAAACCAGAGGGAATTCCGCCAACCGTAGTCGTCGGTGGCCCCACACTCCCACCAGGCGTAAGGGGGACATCCAGGTTCGCAAAGGAGGGTAGTTGCTGCCCAAAGTTGAGGATTGCCACACCACCTGTATTCACAAATTGGGAATCGTTGACCCCAAACGAGAAGCTGGTACTCAGCCGCTCAAAGGCAATCAAATCGACATCGATCACGCGCACATTTACAGCCACCTGCCGCCGCCGCGCGTCAAGCTGACTTAGTAACGAAGACGCAACTTCAACCTTACGAGGATTGCCGACCAATGTCACCGAATTTAGGCGTTCATCAACCCCAACCGTTAAGCCTCTCAAAAGCAGTGGAGCAGTCCCTTCTTGCGCTTCTAGGGGACGAATCTGAGTATCTCGAGTTTCAACAAATCGTTGGTTCGGCGGTTGTCCAATCTGCTCAATCCGAACTACTTCCACCGATCGCAATGTAGAAGCACCTAAGCTGCTCAAAAATGCTGAGGCTGTCGCTGCACTGGCCTGATTCAGGCGAACAGTTCGACTGATGACATTACGTGCCGTGTCGGGTAAGCGCGGGCTAACAAAAATCGTTCGGCCCACTCGGTTTGCTTCCAGGTCAGCAATCTGCAAAATATAATTGAAGACATTTTGAACGGGTTCATTCTGAATGTCTAATGTGATTTTTGGAGTTCGATCTTCTGCTTCGGGAGTTTGTCCAGGCGAACCTAGAGCAACAACTCTCTCATTTCCAATCGGCTTCGGTGGCACGTAAGCCAAATTCAGACCAACCGATCGCGCGAGTAAAGACAAAGCCTCTCTGGCTGAAGCGTCCCTTAGAACTAAGCGCGGAACTACCTGAGTTGTACCTAAATTGATTAAATTTGGGCTGGCATCAACCTGACCGATCGCCATGTCTCCTACGGGTGGCGCAACGGCTCTGGGGAGGGGGAGAGGGGCGAAGGGGGGCACGGGTGGCGGCGGCGTGTAAGGTTTGCCTTCCACCTGGATAGTGGGATTGGGGACGAGTGGTGTGCCGTTTTGGAAGGGAGGTAGCGGGCTAGCAGGCGCAGCTTGGGCGATCGGCTTAGCCGCAGTGGCTGGGGTCGCAGGTTTCGCTGGAGCCGCTTGAGCGAGAGTATTTGGCAAAGCTGGAAGGGCGCTGGGTGCGGGGGTAACTGTTCCAGCCTGGGTGGCACGGGAGAGATTGGTAGATTGGGGGCCGGGTTTAGCCGCAGGTTGCACAGCAGGCTTTGCTGCGGTTGTGGCGACACCCTTCGATCGCGACAGGCTAAACGCCAAATCCCCATTGCTGCTGCGGTTCACTATACCCGTGGGGGAGTTACCCTGGCCGACGACCGTGACCCGTACACTGTTGTTATCCAGGGGCACGACCGACACACTGGCAATTCCGGCAGCAGGATTATTTTTCTGATACTTGCCACCAGGCAGTTGCAGCCGTGTGTTGACCAGATCCGCTGTCCAGGTATTCCCCCGATTGACGGAGAACACCTGGGGGCGATCGCTGCCCTGCGTTTTCAAGACCAGATTCACCCCCGTTTTGGTGGGGCTGAGTTGGACTCCAGTTACTTTCGCCGCTGCGATCGCGCTCTCTGCCGCCAGCACCAGCACCGCACCGCTGAGCAATCCCGTCATACTTGTTGAAATAAATCCCTGTGCCGATTTCACGGTACCCTCCTCACATCTAATTAGGCTGTAATCTCATCACTGTTGTGGCTGTGCTGCTTGCGTTGCTGCCTGATCTGCACTCGACAAAGGCAGTAGCGCTTCTAACTGAAAACTGGTGGTAATTTGGGTGTCTGGCACACACGCCGAGAAACCCGGATAGGGCACAAAATTCTTTGACTTTTCGTCTGCGGTGGAGGTCAAATTGCGAATCACCAATAGGGGTTGCAGGCGTTCGATGCTTTGCAAAATAGCAGAGGTTTGGTCGTAGTTCCCCACCAACTCCACCGTGGCTGCTTCGCGCCGGAGTTTCCCGTCCACCTGAGCACCGTAAGAGCCATCGGTAATCACTCCAGATTTATCGGGCAAGGGGGCAAACGTCCGCATCCGCGCTTGCGTCGCCAGGGGGCCAACAGTGCGTTCAAACTCGGCCTGGTTCTGCTGGACGATCGCTGGACATTGGGCTAACTTCTGCTCCCGTCGCCGCGCCAGATCCGCATTGCGAGCATCAATCTGCCGGTTCAGATCCAGCACCAGCGTATTCAAAGACGCCTCGCTGGCAAACAACGTCAGCACATCATCCCGTTGGCGCTTGGCATCGGCCAGATTTTTCTTCGCCGTATCGATCTGCTGCCGAATCGCATCCTGTTGTTGCAATTCGGTTTCGGTTTGTTCTACCTGGGCTTTGAGTTGCTGATAGGTTTCCCACTCTGGCAACACAAAGTAGAAGAACAACGCGCCCGCCCCCAGCAAGCCCAATAGACCTAAGAGAATCCCCGTTACCACTGGAGTAAACCGCAACCCAAACACCACTGGGTAATCTGGAGTATCATCAAAAGCCTGATCACCAGGAATAAAATCGCCGCCGATGGTCATGGCTTCACCCCCTTCTGTTGCAAACGCTCAATCCGTGTAACCAAACCCGTGGCCTTTTTGCTTTCCAACTCTTGAATCAGCTCAGATGCAGGCACATCTGTTAACTCGGTTTGAATCGTAAACCCAACTTCTGGCGGCAATTGCGGCAACTCGCCGGGATTGCCCCCCCCTTGATTGCCCAACTGAATCAGTTGCACTGTGCGGGGTTCACCCAGCTTGGCATCCACAATCCGGGTTTTGTCTCGTTTCAAGAAGTTGGAGTTTTGGAGCACCAGCAAAAAGTCATTCACGTCATTGAACGACACCGCCTGTCCTTTAATTTCAATCACGCCCGTTGAGGGCGGCGGAGCAGCGGCAGTGGGGCTGGGCGATGGCGATGGCGATGCTCCCGGTGATGGACTGGGAGAAGGGCTGGGTGACGGACGCTGGGCGGGTGGCGCTTCTTTTTGCGTAATGCTGACAATGCGCACATTGGGCGGCGTGCGACTGCTGATATCCCCAAAGGTGGCCGACCAGGGGCGAATGGCGTTGAAGACTCCGGCTAAGGCTACCGATTCTGCCCTAATTTGCTGCGTTTCGGTATTGATCCGAGCGAGATTGGCCTGCTCAACTTTTAACACACCCAATTCAGCATCTAGTTGGGCTTGCCGCTCGCGCAATTGATTGTTTTGGGCTTGCAGGAAGAACCAGGCTCCCCCGGTTAAGGCCAGCAGCCCCAGCCCCAAGCCTAGCCCCAGGTAGGTGGCGCGTTTGTCGCCAGGAGCCACACCGCCCCGCCGTCGTTCCGAGGGGACAGGCCGATATTCGGGGCGATCGTTGAGGAAGTTAATGTCTAGCCCGTACATTTAGAGTGCCTCCCGCAATCCTAAACCGAGTACCACGCTTAAACCGGGTCGCTGGGTGGGGGCGATTTCTTCGGCAACCTCCAGCCCCAGTGACGCGATCGGATCAACCTGACTACAGGGTAGGCTCAGGCGTTGCGTAAAGAATTCATCCAATTGCCCGATCGCTGCCCCCGGCCCAGCTAACAACAACTGAGCAATTTCCACGTTTTCGCCCTGGTTCATGTAAAAGTCGATCGACCGTCGCAATTCATCCGCCAGTTCGCCAATGATCCGCAACATGGCCGCTGAACCGGGATTGGTGCCGCCCATCTTGGTGGGACTGCCGATCGTATCGGTGGGCATGATGGGAATGGTCATCCCTTGCAGCAATTCCGTACTGCGAGAAGGCGGCAGGTTCATGGCTCGCGACAGGGCGCTTTGAATCTGGTAGGTGCCGATCGGGACAGCGCGGGTAAACTCCGGCACTCCTTCCACGGTGATGGAAATTTCAGTGCTTTCAAACTCAATATCAACGATCGCCACAGCTTCCTGCGCTGAAAACTGCCGCAGTTGCTCTCGAATGGTGCGAATCAATGCAAAGCTGGCAATCTCCAACGTGTTCAGGCGCAACCCGGCGGCTTCAAAGGTGCGGATGTAAGCATCCGTGACTTCTTTTTTAGTTGCCACTAATAAAACCCGAAACTTTTCGATGCCATCCTCATCCACAAATAGCCCGAGTTTCTGATAGTCAACATCGGCTTCATCACGCGCAAAGGGCAGATAAAGTCCGGCTTCTTGATTCAAAACCATTTCCCGTAATTCGGCATCATCAAGCTCGGCAGGAACGGGAATAATTCGAGTGACGGTGTCGCGCCCACCCATCACGGCTGATGTCACTTGTTTAGTTTTAATTTTTTGTTCGGCTAAAACCGATTGCAGCAATTCCGCCATGCCAGGAGGATCAATAATTTGTCCTTCCTGAAACATATTTTCTGGGACGGGCGTCGAGGCCAGGGTTAACAGTTTCAGCCCTTGCCCCTGCTTCCGTAGCTGCGCCACGTTGATGCGGTCTGGGGCTAGTTCAACACCGATACCCTTCGACTTTCCGGACAGTAGACCAGTTAAACCTTTAACCACAACTTTGCTTGCCTAACGAGAAGTTTATGGGGAAATAAACCAACTTTAGTGAATTTTGGCCGCATCTTGAGGAGTTTGGCGCTAGAAAATGTTACCCAATTTTGCTCAAACAGAGCGCATTTGAAATGAAAGAAATAAACCGCAATCAAAAAATACGATCGCGCCTCTTTCTATACCACAAGCAACAATGAATTGTAGATGCGAACACTTGAATTGAACCGCGATCGACGAGAAATATTTATCAAGACACTGACAAATTTATTTCACTCATCAGGTTCAAGTTCATGCCTAAATTAACCCTGAAACAATGTCTGCTTATCAGCGATGGTACACACAATTCCGAAAAGTGAGCACTTTTTTTTGGAAAGACTGCCCCCGCCAACCTGCCAGAATGGGGGTATCCCCTCGCCCAACCTGGCGTTATGTTTCAAACCACTCGCCGTCGTCTCGCCCTCTGGTATACCACCGTCACTGCGATCGTGCTGCTCCTATTTGCCAGTGGCGTATACCTTTACGTCCGCAACACTTTGATTGAGCGGGTTGACGACACGCTGAATCATGTGGTGGAAATTGTGGAGCGATCGCTGGTAATTGAACCGGAAAACTCCCATCTCGAAGGTGGAGCGCTAAAGGTGAATGTAGAAGCTAGCTTTCGCGACAATGCCGTGACCCGCGAAGACGATCGCATCGACATTGAATGGTTTAGCCCCACCGGCGACCTGCTCTGGTCAACCTTTTTTGAACCGCTGGATGTGCCGCTCCATGTTAGCAACGGGGAAACTGTGCGGGTGGAGCAGTCAACAGCCGAAAGGGAGAAGGGGCGCTGGGGCGCTGGGGAAATCACGGCAGCAGGTAGCAGGCAGCAGGCAGAAGAGCCAATTCAAAATTCAAAATTCGAAATTCAAAATTCACAACTCACAACCCAAAACCCCCTCTCCCCCTTTCCCCCCCACCCCCTGCCTCCCCTCCCCGAGCCGCTCATCCTGCGCCAGGTCACGCAACGAGTTGAGTTAGGCCGTTGGGCACTGGGCTATCTACGGGTCAGCCATCCCTGGTTTGAAGTAACGAAGCCAAGCCGGGAATTTGTGCTGGATTTGCTGCTGGGCACGGGGTTGATGGTGGGCGCGGTGGGGGCGATCGGCTGGTTTTTGTCTGGGTTGGCGATGACGCCTGTGCGCGAGTCTTACCAGCGCTTGAAACAGTTCACCGCCGATGCCTCGCACGAGTTGCGGAGTCCGATCGCAGTCATTCAAACCAATGTGCAAGTGGCGCTGGCCGACCCCGACCCCGATCCGCACTTGCAACGGCAACATCTTCAGGTGGTCGAGCGGCTTACGCGCCGCCTGGGTCGCCTGGTGGATGATTTGCTGTTTTTGGCGCGGCAGGATAGCGGCATGGTTCAAAGTCAACCGAGTGACGTTGAACTGGAGGAATTGCTGTGGGAAGTGATTGAGGAACAGCAAACCCTGGCCGATGAAAAGGCTATCGGGATTGCGTTTCATCCGGTTGAGCCACTGCCTGACGCGGGCGTGGTGTTGCAGGGCGATCGCGATCAACTGACGCGGTTGTTCACCAATCTAGTGGGCAATGCAGTGCAATACACACCGGCGGCTGGCAAAGTCCTGGTTACGCTGGAGCGAGTCAAGCGGGCGAATCAGCCGTTACTGCAAGTCACCATCCAAGACACAGGCATTGGGATCCCGGCTGAAGCCTTGCCGCAAATTTTCGATCGCTTCTACCGTGTCGATCCAGCCCGCAGTCAAGCCTCCAGCAAGGGGTCTGGGTTGGGACTGGCGATCGCACAAGTCATTGTGCAAAATCATCAAGGCCAAATTCACATCGACAGCATCGAGAACGAAGGCACCACGGTGAAAGTGATTCTGCCAGAAAAAAATGTGGACGAGCCGTAACCCGAGCGAATTTGCCCCTACAAATTGCCGTACAGGTTGACCTCTTCATAGGCGGCTAATTGCAGTTTGAGGTCTTGATTTTGAGCTTCGATCGTCTTCAACTCCGATAAACGCCCGACGATCGTCCGGTTAAAGTTCTCCGCATCTGGCAGTTGCTCCGCAATCCAGGAGGTTTCCACTTCAATCTCAATCATTTGCAAGGTGCGCTCATACTCCCGCACCAACCGCTGATTGTTGGCCACCTGCTGTTGCAAAATCTTGATCGCCCCCGTGGCCCGATAGATCCGCGCCGAGTACAACGATTGATCCACCTGCGCCATTTTCTGTTTCAACGTTTCCAGTTGCTCAATTAACACCAGACTCGCTTGGCGTTCATGGCTTAATTCCTCCAGCCGTTGCTGAATCCGGCGTTGTTGAGCCAGTAGGCGCTGATCTGTCAGCAAGCGTTTGCCGAGATGGGCCTGACTTTCCAGCGATGGCTGGGTGATTTGGGCACTGTGGGTAAATTTCAGGTATGCCAAAACGCCAAAAGCGCTGACGACGCTAGCCAGCACGATATTGACGCCGCTAAAAAATGAAAGGGCGACAAAACCAGTGACAGTTGTGAGCAGCAGCGTGATGTGATGGTTCTGGCTGGGGATGGGTGTAGGTAAAACGTACTGTTTGCCAGTGGTGTGATTGGCGATCGCCACCAACTTTTTCATCACGTAGCCCTGCATCGTATACAACACCGACACAATATCGCCAGAATTCACTGGCACCACATCGACTTTTCCCGGAATCGAAAATTGCAGTCGCTTTAAGGTGCGATCGGCCGTGGTGATCTGGAACGTGTAGTGACGCTTATAGAAACTAGGTAACGTCGATTTCAGATACAGCAATGCTTCCTGCATCGACGATCGTCGCGACAGTTTGCCGTACACAACGCCATACTGCCGTCCACAGGCGGGACAATGCACCTGTTCCTGAGCGGCTTTGTGGTGCAAATCGACAATGGCGCGATCGCAGGTTGGGCAAATGAGTGAAAGTTTCATGCTGAGGATCTTAACGATTCCCTGCTCAAACGGTAAGGCTCAGCCGCGATCGTTGTTACAAATCAAAAAACTTGTTGCGAGGGATTTGCTTGTGAGGTCATACGTAGCTTTCAGTATAGTCATCCCTGTGGCGCTATTTATCCCGCTGAGGTCGTTCCAGAGACCGTTTCTACTCAGGGGTGGTGATGATCTTGGGCACTTTGAAAAATTCGCCATCCCGATCGGGTGCCCCATCCAGAATTTCTTCTCGATTGGGGTAGGGTTGGAGAGCATCCTGCCGCGTCACATTGCTAACATCGATCGCCCGCGTCGTCGGCGGTACATCGGTCACATCTAATTCACTCAACTGCTCAAAATAATCCAGAATTGCGCTCAACTGGCGGGTAAACTGTTCTTCTTCGGCGGGTGTCAGCTCCAGCCGCGCCAGGAGCGCTACTTTGCGGACTTGTTCACGAGTTAGAGACATAGGTTCTAGAAGTACACATCCATTTGCGATCGCCCAGTGGTTTTCAGCCAGTTCTGAGCTTCGATGTAGTTGTTGGGCGCTTGTCGAATCGCCCGTTTCCAGAAGTCAGCAGCTTGATCGAAGAATTCTTCGGCTTCATCGTCACTACCAGCTTCCTGGGCTTTTTCACCTTTGTAGTGATAAATCACAGCAACGTTATTGAGCGCTTGGGGCAACCGAGGATTCAGCTCGATCGCCTGGTTGTAGTAATCCAGCGCTATATCAAGGTCCCCATTGCTGGCTTTGATCAAACCGATATTGTAGAGAATGTAACTGCGATCGTTGGCATCCTCTTCCAGCTTCAGCGCTTCAAAATAATTCTCCAGCGCTTCGGCATATTCCCCATCAGCCTGGGCTGACATGCCATCCCGGTAGTAAGCAAAGGCTTCCTTTTCTTTTTTGCTGGCGGGCAGAATCTTGAGGATGATGTCTGCCATCACCGTAAAACTTTTGTCGATGAAGTTATCGTTACGTTGCGATCGCGGCATAAAGCATTGGGGCGACGAGAAACATTCATTAGTCTAACCCCCATCCGAACCCGCCAGTCAACTCAACCTCCCCGCCGCGAGGGAATTCTGCTAATCTTTGTAACAAACCATTAGCGAGTTGACCTGTGCCGATGCGATTTATCCTCTGCTCTCTGCCGGTTAACTTCTGCCTGCTGCACCCGCAATTTTTGTAAATCGCGTATGACTTCCTATCCTTCTGTTAGCTTGATTCGGGCCACATCCTATGACCTTGTTCAATTGCGGCGATCGCTGGAGGAGTTGCTGCTGCCGCTGGGGGGCATGGCCACTTTTGTGAAACCAGGCGATCGCGTCTTGCTAAAGCCCAATTTGCTCACCGGGGCACGTCCGACGAAGGAATGTGTCACCCGTCCCGAAGTGGTTTACTGTGTGGCGCAAATGGTGCGAGCAGTCGGAGGAAAGCCTTTTTTGGGAGATGGTCCCGCGTTTGGCACCGCTGCCGGGGTCGCCCGGGCCAATGGCTACATGCCGTTGATTCATGACCTGGAATTGCCGATCGTCGAATTTCACGGCACTCGTTACGAAACCGTAAGTCGGGAATTTAACCATTTGTTGCTTTCCAAAGAAGCGATGGCTGCCGATGTGGTCATTAATCTGCCCAAAGTCAAATCTCATATGCAGTTGACCCTAACGATGGGAGTCAAAAATTTGTTTGGCTGCGTTCCTGGCAAAATGAAAGCCTGGTGGCATATGGAAGCAGGCAAGAGTCAAGAACGATTTGGCACCATGCTGGTGGAAACGGCCCGGGCGATCGCTCCCAACTTGACGATCGTGGATGGCATTATTGGCCATGAAGGCAATGGCCCCAGTGGGGGAGAACCGCGTGAGTTGGGCATTCTGGCGGCATCTGCCAACGTCTTTGCAGTGGATCGCGCCCTGGTGGATATTTTGCAAGTTGAGCCAGCCACCATTCCGACGATCGCCGCCGCGCAACGACTGGGACTCGGCCCCGAACTGGATGCGATCGCCTTTCCCCTGGCCCATCCTGCTGACTTGCGACTGGCTGACTGGCGCTTGCCCGATCGCTTAATGCCGATCGACTTTGGCATGCCCCGCGTCATGAAGTCTACCTTTAAGCACCTTTACATTCGTTTCATTAAAGAACCAATGGCCGCTTATACAGGACGATGATTAAACCTGCAAAACGTTAGTACACACTGCGTTCAAAGCTTAATGCAAACGTAACTGTTTGGTAACTCTTATTGCATCTTGTGTGATCCCCAAACGGTTCAAAAGAGATTGGGTATGTTGAAGCATAGGAGGGTGTGGACAAGTTGCACCCTCTTCACCTGTCTGATCTGAAACACCCGTTTGGTAAGCTTTCATGTCTCCTGTAATGTTGCGTCAAATCTGGTCTCTCGTGGAGACCACCCAAACGAACTTGCTGCTCAATCTAGACGATGACAGTCTGGTGCAGTGTTTGTTAAGACAACTAAATACCGAGCGATCGCTCAATTCCCAAGAAGCGGATTTGTTCAGTCGCTACATTCAATCCCGTCTGCCATTAATTCGGGATGTGGCGCGCAGTCGGCGGGCGTTGGTGTAATTCAATTACGGGTATTTGGGTTTCTGGAAATCTCCTTAGCCCTAATGAATTGAAAGGCCCCGTTGCACGTAGAGGGGATTTCCCCAACGAAAGGTGGCTAGCACATCATCCGGGGTGACGCGAGTCACGATCGATGCGGGAATGTGCCGACTGGCGCGCAGATGGGGTTTGGTAAAGTCCAAAATGACAAAATCGGCGGGTAAGCCCTGCTCCAGGTAGCCGTAAAGATCGGGTTGTTTGAGCGATCGCACATTACTCGTCACCATTTGCAAAATTACGCGGGGGGCGGGGCGAATGGCATCCCCAAACTGACTCTTGGCAACCTTGTAAGTAAAGTCCAATTCTGCAAACAAATTGGGGCTGTTTAACAAGCCATTATCGGTGCCCAGTAGCAAATTAACGTGATGCTCCAGCAAGGCGGCGATCGGCGGCAGGGGCAACCCCAGATTGGCATTGGCTCTAGGATTCAGCACGACATTAAGACGATGTTGCGCCATCAGCGCAATTTCCGCTTCGTTGGCAACTGTGGCATGAATCACCAGATGCGGATCGTACAGCTCGATCGCCCGCTCCAGATCACCTCGTCCGGTGAGCGCAAGGCTCACCGTGCGGTAGCCTTCATTCTCCAAACAGTGAATCGCTCGCAGCTTATTGTGCCTCTGAGTCAATTGCCGAATCTCAGCCCAGGCTGGATCGGTCAGGTCATTCATCGTGCTTTCTGAAAACCCATCGGCAATCATCAAGATTTGCTTTAATTCAGCGATCGCCGTCTCCGGCAAGCCCTGCCGATTTTGTTGCAACTCTGCTGGGGTAAAGGGGAGTGCATTGAATTGTCCCAGGATGAGCGATCGCACACCTGTTTGTTTCGCGGCTGTTCTCAACAACCGACTGCCATACACCCCCTGTTCACGAAAATCGACGTGACCCACAGTGCCAGTGCGGGCCATGTAGCGCAAATGGTTCGCAATGTGGCTGAGATGTTCCGTTTCAGACTGTTTCGCTAGTTCGCGATATTTGTACCCATCGGGCCGGAAAAAACCCTGCTCTAGCGTCATTCCCGTGGCTCCATCGGGCAAACAGGAGTCGCCCATGTGAGTATGACAGTTGTACATTCCTGGCATAATCACCAGTGCCCCGCGCTCCAGGGTCTGGCAGGGTGACCCCAGATCGAGCTGCACAATTACACCGTCTTCAACCCGGAACCGATCGCACCAATGCGGCGCTAAATCTACCCCGTGTAACACCACACAATCTCGAATCTCAACCATGAATACCCTACTCGGTGACCGTGCGAATGGGTTGGGGAATCACTTTCAGCAAAATGATATAGAGTAGGGCCGCAACGATGATGCCGTTAATCGGGCCAACCCCGATTGCCGCCTGACTGGTGAAGTAGGCCGTCACCGCACCAGTAATGTAAGCAATCACACCCGCCCAGTTAAAGGCCGGGAGCGGTGTTGCCAGCGACGGGAACACACCCTTAAACCGGATCCAAAAATCCGCCATAATAATCCCACCCACGGGCGGAATCACCGAACCCAGAAAAATCAGATACGGAATGAGCTTGTCATAAATTCCGCCTAAGGCAAAGACCAGCGCCAGGGTTGCGCCTCCCAGCACAAAGGCATGACGTTTGGTGGTGCGGAAAAAGTTGGTGCCTGCGATCGCGAAGGCGTAAATGGTATTGTCTTGCGTTGTCCACACGTTCAGAATTAGCAAGATTAGCCCCCCAAACAAGATGCCCTGTTTGGCCATCGCTTGAATCAGGTCTTCGGTGCCATACACCAACGTACAAAATGCGCCCGTGAACACCAGCAACCCGTTGATGGCGAAAAATGCCAGCAGGGTACTGCCAACCGCATTTTTGGTGGAATCCGCAAATCGGCTCCAGTTAGTAGCCTGGGTGCCCCCCGAAATAAAGGAACCGAGAATTACCGCGATCGCCTCATTCCAGCCCATACTCTTGGTGGGGGTGAGGGCAAACAAATCCCCTGCATCTCGAAAGCCCAAAGTCAGGCTGACGGCGATCAAAATCAACATGGCCGGTACTGCTAGCCGACTCAGCCAATCCATGGCGGTGTAGCCAATGTAAGCGGTAACACAAAACGCATAGGTGAAAAAGACGATCGCCAGCCATTCCAGACTTTCTGGCAAGCCAACGAGTTTAGTCAGCGCATCGGCAATAAAAGCATTCGTGACGGCATACCAACCGATTTGCGTGAAACCCAGAATAAAATCGACCCAGCGGGAACCGATATTGCCAAAACTAAACCGAGCCATCAAGACGGTTGTGAGCCCACTTTTAGCGGCGATGAAACCTAGAGTGGCGCAATAGGCACCCAAGAGGGCATTCCCGATCAAAACGAGTAACAAAATTTCGTGAAATCGAAAGGCTGGCCCGATCGCGCCCCCTGCAAACAGCGTGGTTGACGTTAAGGCAAATCCCATCAGCAACGGAGCCAAAGACCAAATCGGCTTCCGGGCTTCCGCTGGCACTGGCATTAACGGAAAATCTTCACTAGCTTGTGACAGTGGCTCTAAACGTTGGGGTTCAACTGTAGAACTCATTGAAGATGCGCCTCAGCAACAATAGAAAAATTGCAATAATTTGACCACATTTTCAATGGTGTCTTCAAACAGAAATGTATTTCGCAACACAAACCCTGCCCGTATCGTCTCCCCCACGTTAAGCAAACATGGAGGAACCCAAATCTGGCGGCACATCTTGCCAGCGTCCCTGGCCAACCGCCCGCACGGCTTCCTGCAGTGAGACCTCTCCGGTGTAAATGGCGCGGCCAATGATCGCCCCCGTTACGCCCAACGGCTCTAGAGCTAGCAGATTAAACAAATCAGTTAAAGAACTCACGCCTCCCGACGCAATTACGGGAATCTTGACCGCCGTGGCCAGTTCCCGCAGTGCTTCTAGATTCGGTCCCTGTAATGTCCCGTCCCGATGGATGTCGGTATAAATAATCGCCGCTGCGCCTGCTACTGCCATGCGTTGGGCTAAATCAGTGGCCATCACTGCCGACGTTTCCAGCCATCCCCGTGTCGCTACTTTGCCATTTCGCGCATCAATTCCTACTACGATTTGTCCCGGAAACTCTTGCCCCAACTGCTGCACTAAATCGGGTTGTTCGACGGCGACAGTGCCCAAAATCACCCGCTGCACTCCCAGATCGAGCAACTCTGCCACACATTGCCGATCGCGCAACCCGCCTCCCACCTGAACGGGAATGGGCACTGCTTGAGTGATAGCCGCGATCGCGGCCTGGTTCACAGGTTTCCCTGCTTTCGCCCCATCCAGATCCACCAAATGTAACCGGGTCGCGCCTGCTTCTACCCAGCGCCGTGCTACCGATTCGGGATTCTCGTCAAAGGTCTGCACCTGCCCGTAGTCACCCTGGTACAGCCGCACACATTGCCCACCCAAAATATCGATCGCTGGAATCACTTCCATACCTGTTGTCCTTAGATTACTCAGTAAAAAGTAGGCTCAATGTCATGTTGTGCGCTCCCAAAAAGATACGGCTTATCCAAAATAGATGTATAGCTTTGGTCAGAACGCTTAGGCTAAAGAGGAATTTGCAAAGCCAATGCTAGGCCAATGTTCGACTTGCTGTTGCCATTACTCGTGGCGGTGTCTGTGATTAAGACGGTTTTTTATAAGAAATAATTCTTGTTGGTGTATTGCCTGATCATTCGTCTAAAAACTTGCACGTAAATGAAGAAATATCCAGACACTGATAATAGCAGATAAAGACCCGCGTATCGGATGTTTGAGTAACATAGGATGATAAAGGGCAGTAAGATTGCAGCGCAGACCATAGACAAGGCAAAGGCCCTGTAGGTCAACCGATAAGACGTGACAAATCTCGCTTCTTCTTTGCCAGTATTAAAGTTAAAGATCTGAGAGCTTTCTGCCTCATTTAACTCCTTTTTAATCTCCATTTCATAAGCTTTTAAGTTGTGAACAAAGTGCCATACGTAAGACATCTTAAACAGATTCAATAGCCCGATAATTCCTAAAATCAGGTACAAACTCAGGAAACCAATAAATAGAACTAAACTTGAATCGACGTTAGGGTTTCCTGCAAAAATCATTTCAGAAGTGGGCTTCCAAATAATGATGATGACGCCAACCGCACCAAATAGTTTGAAATCATCGATCGTACTTTTAATAAACTCCTCTGCTCGATCGCTGAGCCTGGCATATTCCTTGTAAAGGTACTCTAACCTTGCATTTGAACGCTCTTCCATAGATAGCAGCCTCACGCAAACTCTTTGGATTTAGAGCCAGGACTTCATCACAAAATCTCAAATACTTTCATAATGTTCGACCGTTGGAAACGGATCGTAAAAGTGATGCAGGAGCGATCGCCACTCTTGATAATTCAGTGATTGCCGAAACCCGATCGTGTGGTCTTCTAATGTTTCCCAACGGACAAGCAAGATGTAGCGATTCGTCGTTTCCAGACAGCGTTGCAACTCGTGCGAGCTGTAACCTGGCATTGCCGCAATGATTGCTGACGCTATTTTGAATGTAGCCTCAAACTCTGCCGTCAGACTCGGCTTAACATCAAGAATTGCGACTTCTAGAATCATGAGATAAATCCTCTTGCTGGTACAGTAAGGCAGATGGCGAAAGGCCGCAGGTAGCACCCTTGCTGACGAGTTGAGTTCGAGGTTCAACAAACTAAAGGGTTACTTCCGGCGAGAGAACTAGTTGCCCAACCTAGCCATAGAGCGCTACTTCCGTAAGTAGCTGAGTGCAATTAAATCGAAGATGACGTAGGTTGGATAGAGTCACGAAACCCAATCCCCGCATAGATTACGCTGCGCTCAATACTCGTCTACCTGTGGGTTGAGCGCAGCCGAGAGCCACGTTCTCTAACTCATCGTTTTAGCTGTGTCACACCACTACCAAAAAAGCGCTGAAATGCCTCTGTGTCTGCTATGAGCCTCCTGCCCTTTGACTTTTGACTTTTGCGCTCAAGTCAACCAGCCATCGAATTTTTCTCACAAAAAAAGGACTTCCCGCAGGAAGCCCTTTCGCCTAGTTTCAAGAGATATGGGAGAAATTAGAGCAGACCGAGAAAATGCAGCACACCCTGGTTGGTCACCAGTTCGGTAATCAATGCAGCGACGAAGCCAATCATTGCGAAACGGCCATTCCACAGTTCAGCTTGGGGAGTAAACCCAAACTTCCAGGCGTTGCGGTCTTCGGTCACAGCAGTCAGTTTTTGAGCGTCTTGCATAATGAGTACTCCGAGTCATACCTACCTACATCTGCATTGTAAATAGATATTAAGGAAAGTGTCAAAGAATTAAGTTGAATTTTTGGCGAAAAGCTGCGATCGCTGCTTGAGTGAGTGCAGCAATTGTAAAGTCACGGTCACTGATATGTGGAAGTGGGTGTAAAACGGTCTTGGCCCCTTAATCATTGATTTAGGTTTCAATTACGGATAAAATTCAGTACATTTGAACTATAATCACTTCAGGGTTCAGTTAAGATGATTGCCTGGACGGTATGCCTATGATTGCTCCTTTGCCTCCCGGAACATTAGTTTTTAACCGCTACCGTGTTGTGGGCTTAGCCGGACAGGGTGAATTTGGCTTAACCTACCTCACTCAAGACCAGAAGCGGTTTGATGAGCTTTGTATCTTGCAGGAATTCACGCCACTGCAACAGGATCCGGCTGGGTTGGAGCGATCGCGGCAGTATTTTCATCAAGAAGCGGCCCTGCTTTATGAATTGCAGCACCCCCAATTGCCCCACTACCGGATTATGTTCATTCATGCCGATCGGCTGTACCTGGTGCGAGATTACATCGTCGGCAAAAGCTACAGTGCTTTGTTAAACGAGCGTCGCACCGAAGGACGAGCCTTTTCGCAGGTTGAGGTGATGCAGCTATTAGTGCAAACCTTGCCGGTGCTGGCTCATCTACATCAACTGGGCATGATGCATGAGAACCTGTCGCTGCAAAGTATTGTGGTGCAGCGAGAAGAACATATTCCCGTACTAATTAACTTAGGGATTGTCAAGCGGCTCACCCTGCAACTCCAACTGCACCCCGTTCTGCCTCATACCCCGATCGCGAAACCGGGCTACGCTGCCCCAGAGCAAGAAAAAACAGGCATGGCAGAACCGGGCAGCGATATTTTTGGCTTGGGGGCGATCGCGGTTTCCCTGCTTCTGGGCAAAGAGCCGCAGGAATCTCCTCAGCGCTGGCTGAAAGCCTCCAACTGGGAAACGGTGACAGGGGTTTATCCAGAGTTTGCGCGCATTCTCAAACGGATGCTGCACCCCAATCCGCAAAAGCGGTTTTTGTCCGCGCCTCAGGTGTTGCGTGCCTTGGAGCCGATCGCCAGCATCATTGCCCAGGTTGGCGTAGTTGATACGCGGATGCCCGTCCTGGCAGTGCCCGCCGCACCCGCACCCGCAACCCCACCCCTGCCTGCGCCTGCTCCCCCCCCACCCCGCGCCGCCTCCGCTCTAGCTGCGGCCCCGCCCAAATCCCGCTCCCGCCCTCCGGCTTCGCGCCGCCCAAAAACTCGTGCCAAAGCTGATTTCAAAGCCTCTGCGATTCTCGTTGTGAGTGTGGCATTGTTGGTTTCGGTCGTTTCATTTCGGGCTTTATCTTGGGTGCAAGCGGAGCCAGAGAAAACGCCTGCGCCTGCAAACACGATCGCGAGTCCTGCCGATCCTGGCACGTCTGCTGCCAGTCCTGCTGCCTCCCCCACTCCCCCATCCCCACCGCAAATGCCTACGCGAGAAACGGGCGCGACTGAAGCCACAGGCGGAACTGGTTCAGTGGAACCGGCGGCAGAGTTGAACGCTGATTTTCTGTCCAGCATCACGGATGAACTGTTTTATGCCAAATACCCCAACCTGGCAGGGCAAAAACTGACGGATGACCAGCAAGATTTACAGAATGAATGGAAAGCCATTTCTGCCGATGTCAGCAGTAAACTCAGTGGCTTAAGTCCTGAAGTGCGCCGCAAACTGGGACAGTATCAGCGTAGCGATTACGATCGCTGGACTGCACCTGATAGCGGCGCTAGTCTCAACAGTCGCGAGTTAAATGTACTGGTTAACAACCGATTTGCTGAATTGTTTCCCGACCAGAAAGGAAAAAGTTTGAACCCTCAAACCTTTGGGCAGGTGTGGTACGCTCTTGCTGAAGAAGAACTTAACAAGCTGAAACCTGCCAATTAACCCATGACCACTCCTAAAATTCTGGCCTTTGCTGGTAGCGCTCGCACGGATTCCTTTAACAAAAAACTAGTGCAGATTGCTGCCGAAGGGGCAAAAGCGGCTGGGGCAGAAGTAACCTATTTGGATTTTCGCGATCTCCCGCTCCCTTTGTATGATGAAGATTTGGAAGCGGCAGAGGGGTTGCCCGACAATGTGTTGAAGCTGAAAAGCATGATGAAAGCCAGTCATGGCTTTTTGATTGCCTGCCCGGAGTACAACAGTTCAATCACTCCCTTGCTGAAGAACGCGATCGATTGGGCTTCCCGTCCAGCGCCTGACGAGCCTGGGTTAGCATGTTTCCGGGAGAAGGTCGCTGTGATTATGAGTACGTCTCCCGGCGGCTTAGGTGGGTTGCGAGGTCTGGTGCATGTGCGTTCGATTTTGGGGAACATCGGCGTTATCGTTCTCCCCGATCAAAAAGCCATTCCCAACGCGCATCAAGCATTTGATGAAAGTGGCAACTTGAAAGACGAAAAGCAACGAACTGAAATTTACAGTCTGGGGAGTCGGTTGACTTCAATTTTGACTAAGTTGGTGTGAGCAAGATCTTTTACCCAACCCGCATGTTTTGATGATTGGGTCGCAATGGAGTCGATCGTAGCCGTTGCGGAGATCGAGAAGGGGAGCGGGTCGCGTAGGTGGTGTTACCAGCACCCAGCAGCTTTTGAATTTCTTCCAGCAAAGCCCTATCGCTGAAATGCCAATCCATCAACGTCAGGCCGATCGCGACAAGGAGGGTGGCAATGCCAAGCACAAATAATCCCAGGGCTGCTGGGATTAACCCGTTCCACTCCACCATGCCCCGTAGCACCAGCACAAAGCAACTCAACAACGAAAAGAGCAACGCATAGTAGGCTGACAAAACACTGTAACGACTGATCTGGTAGCGATAGCGCAAGCGTTTAATCTGGAGCCGCAGGTGGTTTAAGCGAGCCGTAGACAACTCGGTGATGTTTTTTCCGAGCCATCCCTCAAGTCCGGCGGTTCCCTCAAAGGCATGAAACTCTAGGAGTTGTTGGCGAATATTGCCGTGTCGCACCGTGAGTCCGCCCACCAGCACTGCACAAGCTAAACTCATCAACACGGAGTTCAAAATCAATTGCAGTAGTTGGGTTGTTTGTTCGACGCTCATTGCGCCTCCTGCGAGTTGAGCAAACCAGACATGAGCAAACCAGACAATGGGCAACCTGCCATGCAGAATACATCCCTTTGATGAAGGATGGACGTAATCCTACGCGATCGCACCTGAAAAATGAAGGACTCTTAGCATACGGCAATGATCAAATTTAGTACATGCGTTCTGAATTGGCAAGACTGGCGAAACATCCTGGTTGCTTGTATCAGCGCTCCTGAATTTGTTGCTATGGTTAGGTATAGCCATCGCCATCTGTAATGTGGCAGAGGCGAGTCAGATAGCCTGCCCAAACTTGGCTTCTCCAGCTAATCTCTTTGGCCTAAGCTTTCTGACCAAAGGTATCCCATCCGCTGATTGCTGCACAGGTGAATGCATGTCCCTAGAGATCCAGACTGAGCTACAACAAGAGGTCGATCGTCGCCGTAACTTTGCCATCATTTCTCACCCAGATGCCGGGAAAACCACCCTCACCGAAAAACTGCTGTTGTACGGGGGCGCGATTCACCAGGCTGGTGCCGTCAAGGCCCGTCGGGCACAACGCCATGCTACGTCAGACTGGATGGAAATGGAGCAACAGCGGGGGATTTCTATCACCTCCACAGTTTTGCAGTTTGACTACAAAGGCTGCCAGATCAACCTGCTGGACACGCCCGGACACCAGGATTTCAGTGAGGACACCTACCGCACCCTCGCCGCCGCTGACAATGCAGTGATGCTGATCGATGCCGCTAAAGGTCTGGAGCCGCAAACTCGCAAATTGTTTGAAGTCTGTCGGCTACGCGGCTTACCCATTTTCACTTTTGTTAATAAGCTCGATCGCCCAGCGCGAGAACCGCTGGAATTGCTGGACGAAATTGAGCAAGAACTCGGGTTGCAAACCTATGCCGCCAACTGGCCGATCGGCATGGGCGATCGCTTCAAAGGGGTATTTGAGCGGCGCAGTCGGCAGATTCACCTGTTTGAACGCAGTGCCCACGGCCAGCGAGAAGCCCGCGATACGGTGGTCGATCTGGGTGATCCCAACATTGAAACCTTACTGGAACAGGATTTGTATTATCAGTTCAAAGATGATCTGGAATTGCTGGAAGAACTGGGTGCTGAGTTGGATCTGGAACAGGTGCATGCAGGCAAAATGACCCCTGTCTTCTTTGGTAGCGCAATGACCAACTTTGGGGTAGAGCCATTCCTCAATGCGTTTTTGGATTACGCGCTGAAGCCCGCTCCCCATAGCAGTACGAAAGGCGAGATCACCCCGACGTATCCAGAATTCAGTGGGTTCGTGTTCAAACTCCAGGCCAACATGGATCCGAAACATCGCGATCGCGTCGCCTTTGTCCGGGTGTGTTCCGGCAAGTTTGAGAAAGACATGACCGTGAACCATGCGCGGACGGGAAAAATCGTGCGACTGTCTCGCCCCCAAAAGCTATTTGCCCAAGACCGAGAAGTGATTGAAGAAGCCTATCCCGGTGATGTCATCGGGTTGAACAATCCCGGCGTCTTTGCGATCGGTGACACCATTTATGTAGGGCAAAAGCTGGAGTACGAAGGGATTCCATCCTTCTCTCCCGAATTGTTTGCCTATCTGAAAAACCCCAATCCCTCCAAGTTCAAACAATTTCAAAAGGGCGTTTCCGAATTGCGAGAAGAGGGCGCAGTCCAGATTATGTATTCCGTGGATGAAGCTCGACGTGATCCAATTTTGGCAGCCGTGGGACAGTTGCAATTTGAAGTGGTGCAATTTCGCATGCAGAGCGAATACGGGGTTGAGACTTTGCTGGAACCGTTATCTTATAGCGTGGCACGTTGGGTGGTGGGAGGTTGGGATGCACTCCAAAAAGTTGGGCGGTTGTTCAACACCATCACCGTGAAGGACAGTTATGACCGACCTGTGTTGTTGTTCAAGAACGAGTGGAACCTGAACCAGATTCAATCTGACCACCCGGAGTTAGAATTGAACGCGATCGCCCCCGTAGTTTCTGGGAGAGAGCCAGCCACTTTGTAAAGTATCCTGGAAGGGTTCTGCGTAGGTTCCTCCTATGACGACCACTCCTGAAACTCCGTTATTTGATTCGCAATCTGGGCGCGCCTCCGATTTTGAAGCTGGTTTAGTGGCCTTTAGAGAAGCCGAATACGCTACGGCGATCGTGCTGCTAGAGCCAGCCCTAGCTGAATCCCCGACTCATCCGCTGATTGCGCGTGCCCAAATGGGTTTAGCGGTCTCCTATGAACGGATGGGAGAAACTGAGCGTGCTGCCCAACTGTGCCGATCGCTGCAACAACATGGCAATGCTCAAGTTCAGGATTGGGCCACCCGGACGCTGGCTTCCTTTGTGCAACGTCATCCAGAGTTAGCCTTAAATTCAGAACATTCGGTAGCCGCCCCCTCCACACCGATGGAGGACTACCCGCCCGCTACTAACTCAGAGCAAACTGGGTTTACGCCTCTGGATGCCGCCACCTTGCCACCCGCGCTGCCGCCCACCTGGGGCCAGGAAACTCCTGCCTCGCTCTCGCCCCCGCCCGCCCGTCCTGCCCTGCCCCCGCCGGAACCCAACCCGGCAGGTCGTGCCCCCAAGCCTCGTGCTGTCTCGTCATCGCCGAACGCAACTATCCCCCCGGTCTCGCTCTACCAACCGCATTGGCGGCAAGCAGGACGGGCACAGCAATGGAAATCTTTGGGAAAAGTGAATCTGCTGCGTTTGGTTGTGGTGCAGGTCATCACGGCGATCGTGGCCTATTTCGCCGTGCAGCAAGTGTTGTACTGGACGGTTTCCAGCTACGGTAATGCCGTCATCAAAACCTTACCGCGTTTAGGATTTCGTATTGTCCAACCTGGTGCCCCAACCTGGACAGAATCTCTTACATTGTTGATGTTGTTGATTCTGCTGGTGAGTTCTCGCTGGTTGCTGGATGCTTTGCTGTCTTTGTGGCATGGCTTGAAACCGCTGTCTGTGAGTGAATTATCGGTTTACAGCCCCGAAACTGCCTCATCCTTGCCCCGCTTCTGTCACAAATCAAAAATCTCCGTTCCGGCGCTGGGTCTGTTGCCTACTCAGGCACCGATCATTTTCAGTTATGGTTTTTTGCCCAACTTGAGCCGCATAGTGGTTAGTCAAGGATTATTGGCACAACTGGCAGATGATGAAATTGCTACTCTCTTTGCAAATGAGGTAGGCCATCTTGCCCATTGGACAGTGCCGTTGATGTCCGGCATTGCCCTGTTGCTGCAAATCCCTTACACGCTCTACTGGGTCACGGCAGAGTGGGGCAACCGCAAGGAGTCACCTATTACTAAAGCCTGTGCCACCTTAATTTCGGTGTTGAGTTATGGCCTGTTCTGGGTCTGGCGATGGGTGCCGCTGTGGTTGTCGCGGCAACGCACTTATTACAGCGATCGCGTTGCCGCTGAACTCACAGGGAACCCGAATGGTTATACCCGTGCCCTACTTAAACTGGCGATCGGCACTGCGAAGGATGTCCAACAGCAGCAACAAGCCAGTTACCTTCTAGAAGGCTTGGAAGCGCTCACGCCACTGGGTTATCGGGTTGCCACACCCCTGGGAAGTTTGTATTCTTCCATGCCCTTGACAACCAGTTTGGAATGGGAACGGACTCATCCCCTGCGGCACTGGCTCGCCTTCAACAACACTCACCCGCCCACAGGCGAGCGGCTGAACTTACTCTCCCTCTATGCTCGGCATTGGCGACTCGATGCTGAACTGGATTGGCCAGAACCACTTGATCGCCGCCCGAAGCAAGCAGGATTAACCGCTCAACAATGGCGATCGTTGCTCATCCAGGGCGCACCCTACTTTGGGCTGGCGTTTGGCGGGATGTTGGCGGTTGGCCTACGAGTCGTCGGCTGGGTTGGGTTACGCGCTCGTTGGGAACTGGTCTCCTGGATGGCGAACGATCGCACGATTCTGTTCGGGTTACCCCTGGTCGGCTTGTGTATTGGCATTCTGCTGCGGCTCAATCCCTTTTTCCCCGATCTGCGCCAACAAAGCCGAAAATCGGGCTACGTAGAAACGCTCCCCCAACTGCTCAATACAACTACGGCGAATCCCCTCAGTAGCCAACCGACCCGGTTAACAGGGACGCTGCTGGGCAGACGTGGCCTCAGCAATTTACTCAACCAGGATCTGTGGCTCAACACAGCCTCTGGGTTAGTCAAACTCCATTGCACCGAGCGGTTAGGCGTGTTGAGTAGCCTCTTACCCCTTGGCGATCGCCCTGCCAACCTGGTCAACACTTCCCTGACGGCTACGGGTTGGTTCCGTCGCGGTACGACTCCCTGGATCGACGTGGAAACCCTCCGCACTTCAGGCGGACGCACCCACTACAGCTATCATCCCGTGTGGGGCTTGGTGATCGCCGCGATCGCCGCCACCTGCGGCATCCTCGCCATCTTCAACTTCTAGCTCTTAATCCCATTCTGGCGTTCCCAATTCAATCTAGTGATTGCTCCCTTTGCGGGTGAATTCCGCTGTTGCAGGACTAAGATTTAGCTTTAAAGCCTGAATTTTGAGCCATTTATTAGCAAGGTATTGCTGACACTTTGAGTGGAATATATGATTTTTATAGTACACATGAATTATTCGAGTAGATGCAATGGCGAGAATCGGTGATTGGCAACAAAAGCCATCTAGCAGGATTAGTGTCCCTTGGGAACTTGCTCATGGATCTGGTCAGAAAAAAGCGCTTGTATCGATCTGGGAAGCCTTATACGAGTCAGGATTTAATCTTACAGACATCGATCTACTGATACAGGATTTTGGAGTAGAAGCAATTTTGCAGAGTCAACCATCGCACATAAAACAAACCCCAAAAACTTACCCTAAGTATTCCACAGCAGTTGCTGCAAGTTTTGGTATTGTTTCTTCTGCTGATGCTGATGCTGGAGGACATGAAGACTATCAGTTGGAAAACCTATTGAACATCAAATCGCCGGAAAGAACCATTTTTCTTGAAGTTACAGGTTATTCAATGATTGACGACGGAATACTTCCAGGCGCAATTTTAGCTGTCGAGGTCAGAAGCTCAAAACATGGTAAATCCTGGCTTGATGCACAGAATGGAGATACCGTTATTGCCTTAGTTGATGAGAGCGATTTTACGGTAAAAAAATTTCGACGAACGGAAGAAGGAGAATTTTTAGTACCTCGAAATCGTAAAAATAAAGCTTTTCAGCCTCTTCAAATATCAAGTTGCGATCCCAGTTGGATAGGAGGACACGAAGTAGAAATCATTGGTATCGTCACAAAAATATGTCTCGATCCCTAACTGAGTCCAATTTCTACCTCTTTATGGATGCGGATATTAGGCACCATGCAGACGCTTGGACAGCAAGCGTTCTCTCAAGCCTGAAACAGGAAACTGGTGTTCGATTTTGCCCCGAATGGCCGCTGCCAGTTCGTCCTGTTTTTGCAAATATTGCTTGACTTCATTTTGATGGCGCAGATAGTAAGTAATGACAGCATAAACGTCTGCTAAATCCAGCACATCAAATTGGTGGGCAATTTCTTCAGCGGTCAAGCCCTGCTCAAACTCTTGCACGATCGCATCTAAACTGATTCGCGTTCCTGCTACTCTCATAACGCCTTGAGCATCAGTTTGCAAAGGAATAGTTTCTACTACGTCGGCTGAGTCCATGTCCTGGTTATCCACCACTTTATACTCGTCAGTATAGTTCAAAACCTTAGACTGAAAGCCAACTTCAATTAGCCTGAAGCATTTCAGGTTTTAAGTGTAGCCGTCGCCATGTGAAACGTGGCAAAGGCGCGTCAGAACACCTACCCAGAATCGGCGATTCAGCCATTTGATATGTCCTGAGTGTTCTGACCATAGCTATATTTTTGAATAAAGGCAACATTGTTTGTCATAGCTTCAAGCAGAAAAAATTCCAGAATTCAAAAGCAGCCCATTGTGACCACCAAATTCCTTGCTGATGAGAATCTGAAGCGTGCATTGCTTCAAGCGTTGATTCGATGTAGTAATTCAACAATAGATATTGTCCGGGCGCAGCAGGTTGGTCTTTCTGGTGTCAGCGATCCCGAAATTATTGCTTGGGCGGCTACCGAGGGGCGAGTAATCTTAACGCGGGACTTTAGAACAGTCCCTAAATTTGCTTATGAGAGGTTAATGGCTGGTTTACTAATGGCCGGAATCATCGTAATCGACCACAGCAGTGCATCAATAGGGCGGATTGTTGAAGATATTTTACTGTTAGCAGAATTTCCAGAAGAATGTGAAGGACAAGTTCGCTATGTTCCGTTCTAATAAATCACAAATTAATTTTCCATGCCTATCCAACTCGGTTGAGGGCAGAATCCGTCGGAATGCAAATCAAGTTATCGCCCTGGGTGCGGATCATGCCGCGTTGTCTGAGTTTTCCCATTAGGCGGGTGACAGTCACCCGAGTCGAACCGATCGCGCTACCGATTTGGGCGTGGGTCAGCGGAAAAGGCAAGCAATAGCCTTCTTCTGAGGGTTCACCAAATTCTTCGATGAGAAGCGTTAAGAAGCCCAAGAGGCGATCGATCGTCCGGCGTTGCCCCAGGGTGCTAAGCCAGAGTAATTTGCGCTGGTGCTGGTAGCGAAATGCATCCAAGACTTCGCGGCGAAAATGCGGCCAGTTGTCCAGATCATGCCAATACATCCACAACACAGCCGTTTGATCCACATGAGCGTAACTTTGGAGCGTAAAAGGTGACTGGGCGACAATTTCAAACGGTTGACCCGCTCCCACGAATCCAAGAAACGCTTCTTCCGGAGTAATTTGGGCAATACGAGATGAGCTAGTACTGGGCGCATTCACTTGAGCGCTTCCAACCAAACGTACCGCCCCTCGTTGCACCAGATAGAGGAGACCAGGGCGGGCTGGAATCTTTTCGTCCTTGGCAAAGGTTCGCACACGATAATGTTCCTGCGACCAATCAATAATGCGTTGCCAGGTCAGGAAAGGACGAGATGACTCTGAAGTATTGGAGGATACTGAGTACATAAGGTAGGAAGCTTAGGGGGGCGTGGGCAGTTCCAATTACAAAAACAGTTGGAACCATGAATCAACAAGAATATGGGAATGCAGGAACGACTAACGCCTTTAAGAATACAACCAGTGTAACTTTACATTCTTTTTATAGACTTTACAGTTATACTACCTGTCCCGATCGAACTGGTAAAAGTTGCCAAAAGTTCTAAACTTTCAAATGGTCAGCAGTTTTGACCGACGAGAGCGCCAACGTTAACTCGCTCCTGATCGGACTCAACCCGAGGACATTATTACCTGACTCTGCATCCTGGTCAAAACTTTGGTGGTTACACCCTGTGGATGTCATCGCTCCTATGCAGCTATTGCAGTGGATTCTTCGAGCTTCGCTCCAAGCCGGAGTTAATTCCTCCGCGCTTATTCACAGGCAAGTAGCTTCAATACGAACTGGATTGCCTGTGCCTCCTGCTGTGGCTGTTGCGCGGTTGCAAATACCGATTAAACGGTTGCGTGATTTGGCTCAGCTCAGGTATGTGTCAGAATTACCCAGCTTCTTAGCAAGACAAAGTTCTTCCCCGGCAAGCGTTGTGGCGGATGAGTTGCTGCAGCAAATTTGGCAGATGCAGAAACGTGCCATAGTTGCGAAGCCAGTTGCCGTACCGATCGAGTTACTCCAGGGATTCACCGTTAGTAAGACAACTAAAGATACGTTGCGCTTTGAGTTGCATGACCCGGCGATCGCTTACTGGCTTGCTGAGTTGATGATTTGTGATTTGAGTTGGGAAGTTCCTCGATCGCCACAATTTTTGCTTCAGCAGCCTCAACGTGTGTTTACCCTACAGCATGCACTAGCCCGGTGTTGTTCCTGGTTACGCCATGCTGAGCAAGCTCACATAATTCAACTTGCTACCAACAAAGCTTCACAGCATTGGTCTCTGGCTACACCCATTTACTGGCTCGACGAAGCTCAGCAACTGCAATTTACGCATGCAGCAGAACGGCAATTAGCGAATCAACTTGTGGCCGTTTTGGATACCTGGTTTGCCCCGCCGCCAGTAGCTGAGAAACATTTGTTTTTGTTGGCGGAAAACATAAGCCATGGTTTTGAGGAAGCGCATCGCATGGTGCCAGTGTTTGGCCGGCATGCCTCGCGCGATCGGCTCAAGTGTCATCTTGGCTTAGTGTGCATTACTCAACGAGTCCTGCGTCAACTACTGCAACCATTAAAAATTGTTGCACCCACGGAACTGTGACCCTCAGCTTAGTAAGGCCCGCCCCCTGCAAATAGTTACTTCTACCTATGGTTAGACTCGCTTTTCAGGGCGTTCGCGAGAGAATCTGAATGGCTATTCGGATATCCCTACCTGACAAAGTGCGGGATTTCTTTGAAGATTTTGATAAATTTTAACCCTTTGATATTAAACTTTGCTTCAAATTTGATCGGTGAGATAATTCACTCACCAGTCGGGCTAGAAGCTTTACTAGGAGGTTTACCATGCGTATTGCTCAGATTGCCCCCCTCTGGGAGAGAGTTCCCCCTCCCACCTACGGTGGCACTGAACTGGTCGTGAGCCTGCTAACGGAGGAGTTAGTCCGGCGTGGACACGAAGTTACTCTATTTGCGTCAGGTGACTCGATTACTCAAGCTCAGTTGGAGTCGGTTCACCCTCAAGCACTTAGACTTGACCCAAGTGTGAGGGAAGCCGCAATTTATGAGATGTTGCAGTTGAGCCAGGTGTACGAACGAGCGAAAGAGTTTGACATTATCCATTCTCATATGGGCTGTGCTGCGCTCCCCTATGCCAACTTGGTGAAGACGCCAACCGTGCATACCCTACATGGGATTTTCACCCCAGACAACGAGAAAATGTTTGTGCATTCGCGGAAGCAACCGTTTGTCAGCATTTCTGATTCCCAACGAGAGCCACGATTAGGATTGAATTGTGTGGCGACGGTCTACAACGGAGTCGATCCAAACACTTATACGTTCTATCCCCAACCTAGTGATCCACCGTATCTAGCCTTTCTGGGACGCCTGTCTCCCGAAAAGGGCACCCACCACGCGATCGACATTGCGAAGCGAACCGGGTCTGTCTTGAAGATGGCGGGCAAAATCGATGCTGTTGATGTGGAGTACTACGAGGAGCAGATTAAACCCCACATTGACGGTGAGCAGATTCAATACCTGGGTGAGGCGAATCACGTCCAGAAGAATATTTTGTTGGGGAATGCTGTTGCCACCTTATTTCCAATTACCTGGCGAGAGCCGTTCGGCCTAGTCATGATTGAATCCATGATTTCTGGCACACCGGTGATTGCTATGGAATTAGGCTCAACTTCGGAAGTGATTGCCCACGAAAAAACAGGCTTTTTGTGCCACTCAATCGACGAGTGTGTGGCTGCTTTGGGCCGGATTCACGACATCGATCGCCGGGTTTGCCGTCAGCATGTGGAAGATAACTTTAGTGTGAAACGGATGGCTGATGGCTACATCGCGGTCTACCAGCAAATCATGGCAGAGCGGTTTGCCCAAAATGGTCATGCTTTAACCCGCATATAGCTAGTAGCTCGACGCAACTAAACAACTACCCCCCACAGTTCTCCTTTGGTAAGGGAAACCGTGGGGGGTTAAGAGAAGTCGTATGTTCAGTTCAACGACGCTTACCTACTTAGAATGATTGATTAAATAGCCTGTGGGGTGGGTGTCTCACGCGCTCGGACGAGCAAGATGCCCATCCCACAAAAATTACAGCTTATTTAATTCTCGTTCTTTAGGGTGAATTATGAACTTAAACTCAAGAATTGGCGAAGGACAAATTACTTATGCTTCTTCTGCCACTGGATAAACACTAATTTTTTTGCGGGTTTTGCCAAACCGCTCAAAAGTGACAACACCACTAACTAAAGCAAACAGGGTGTCGTCATTGCCACGGCCAACATTATTCCCAGGATGGAATTTGGTACCGCGCTGGCGAACCAGAATATTGCCAGCTTTTACAACCTGGCCACCATAGCGTTTAACGCCTAATCGTTGAGCGTTAGAATCGCGTCCGTTTCGTGTACTACCTGTACCTTTCTTGTGAGCCATTGTTCTCGCAACCTTCTTTTTCTTTCAGATTAACGTTGATTTGTTTGTCTCGCCAAAACTTGAGAGCAAGTAAATTTTAGCTATGATTCATCAGCTTCCGTCTCGACAGTAGCGGGTTCTGCCTCAGTGTCGACGATCGCAGTAGCTGCACTCGCTTGTTGCGCGGACAAAGGTTGACCACCAATATTGATGCTGTCAATCATCAACCGCGTCAATTCCTGACGATGCCCTTGTTTCTTCCGAGTCTTTTTCTTAGGCCGCATCTTATAAACAATGATCTTTCGACCTCGTAAATGCCGAAGCACAGTGCCCTCAACCGTCGCCCCATCAACGTGGGGTTGCCCAATATGGAACGTATCTTCATCTTGAACGAACAAAACTTTGTCGATACTGACTTTACCTTCCTCATCCACAGCCAACCGTTCAACGTCGTAGAACCGACCTGGCTCTACCCGAAGCTGCTTCCCACCCGTTTCAATAATTGCGTACATTGTTGCCTCATGAGTGCCGTACAGGTAGCTGGAGAAGGTCTGGCGAAAGGAGATTTTAGCGAAACCAGCTTTTGAACTAACCTGATCCGAGCTGAATAAACACCAGTTAGTTATTGTGACAAATTACGTCTTGCAGTGTCAACCTAGGGGTGCGATCGCCACAAACTCACGAAAGCAAAGGGCGGGATTCCGTCCCCATCCTGCATTAGCATCCTTTCTATACTGGAAGTACTGATTTTGATTGCGAGAGAGACGATCGGCTATGACGCTAGATCCACAAATCATGAAGGCAGTCGAACGGCTAGATTACCGCGTCACCGTCGGTGATGTAGTAACCCAAGCCGGATTAGAGCTAAACCTGGCCGAAAAAGGGCTGCTCGCTCTGGCTTCGGAAGCAGGTGGGCATCTGCAAGTGGCGGAAACTGGGGACGTTGTTTATCTGTTTCCGCGAGAGTTCCGTTCCATTTTGCGGAATAAGTACTTTCGCTTGCAGGTACAAGAGTGGTGGGACAAGATTTGGCGGGTCTTGTTTTATTTGATCCGCATCTCCTTTGGGCTTGTGCTGATTGCCTCGATCGTGCTGATTTTCCTGGCCATTCTTGTGATTGTGGTGGCTAGTAGTGCCAGTCGCGATGGTGATAACGACTCAGGTGGCTCCATTTCGATGCCCAATGTTTGGTTTACGCCTGACTTCTTCTGGATTTTTTATCCCAACTACTACGATCGCCCCTACGCAGATCGCCGTCGCCGGTCGATTGATGAAAAGCCGTCGATGAACTTTCTAGAAGCGGTATTTTCATTCCTGTTTGGTGACGGCAACCCCAATGCCGATCTGGATGAAAGACGCTGGCGGACGATTGGAACAGTGATTCGTAACAACCGTGGGGCGGTCGTGGCGGAGCAAATTTCGCCCTATCTCGATGATCTGGGCGAGGGCTATGCGCGGGAGTACGAAGAGTACATGCTGCCCGTATTAACTCGGTTCAATGGTCGCCCCGAGGTGAGTCCCGACGGTGGACTGGTGTATCACTTTCCGGAGTTGCAAACGACCGCGATCGAAAAACGCTTCATGCCAGTCGCTGCCTACCTGAAGGAAATTCCGCGCCGTTTCAGTCAGGCTTCTTCTGGGCAAATTTTGGGAGCGATCGGGTTGGGAGCCGCAAATATCATCGGAGCCTTAACCCTGGGGAATTTGCTGGCGGGTGGAGTGGCCGCCGCTGAATTGGGTGGAATTGTTGCTTTTGTGCAGTCGATTTACTGGATTTTGCTGGGCTACGGGGCGGGCTTTTTGCTGATTCCATTGCTGCGCTACTTTTGGGTGCAATGGCGCAATCGCAGCATCGAGGCCCGCAATCAAAAGCGGCAGGAACGAGCTGTTCAACTGAATGAAGCGGATACTACCCTGCGCCAAAAAATCACTTACGCTCAACAATTTGCCCTCGAAAATTACATCGGCGAAGATGACTTGGCCTACACCACAGAGCGGGACCTGATTGAGCAAGATTTGGAGCGGGCCGACAAAATTGATGCCGAATGGCAACGGCGGTTAGAAGGGCATTAGCGATCGCTGGCCAAAATCCGACTCAAGAAGAAGGTGAGGCTGAGGCCGAAGGCGGTACGATAGATGATAGTTAACAGAAATTAATATGGTAGAGCGTCCAATCAAAAAGTCTGAGCGGTTAGCCCGCGCCGCCTCAGAAGGTGAAAATACTGAGTCTCAGCCGTCTGAGGCCCGTGAGCAGCGTCCAGAGCGAGGTCGCGATCGCGATCGCAAAGGGGGCAAAGGCAAGGGTAAAGGTAAGGATGATCGCCGTGAAGATTCCAGGCCACCCGTTAACCCTGCCCTCATGCGCGGCCCTAAACCGCCTAAAGCTAAAGATTCCGTTGAAGAACCAGTTGTCGAAGAACCAGTTGTCGAAGAACCAGTTGTTGAAGCGGCTGAGCTTGAAACTGGTGCAGAAATCGCAGCAGATGCCGCTCCAGTGAAGGCCGAGGTGCCAGTCGTACCGCCCGCAGCCGCTGTGGAAACGCCTGTAGAATCCGCTCCTGCACCCGTGGCAGAAACACCCGTGGAACCTGCCGTGACACCAGTCGTCGAAACGCCAGTCGATGCGCCTGTAGAACCGGCACCTGCATCCGAATCTGTCGTCGAAACACCCGTGGAATCTGCTGCGACACCAGTCGTCGCCGAAACGCCAGTTGAAGCGCCTGTAGACGTTTCATCTGAGCCAGAATCTGCGCCTTCAACTGAATCGCCTGTCGCAGTATCAGCGGCAACCTCGGTTCAGGCACCTGCGATCGAATCTCCCACTGCATCTGAACCTACGCCTGTGGACACTCCAGTTGAGGCGGCTGTAGTCAGCGAAGCACCTACCCCAGTCGATGAACCTGCGACTGAAGAACCGATCGCCACCGAAGCACAATCTGAGGTGAAAGTCGAAGAAGTGCCGGCATAGCTTTCAGCTTTTCCCGTCGATCGCCTGGATGGCGGTAATTGCGGCTTCCAGGGCGATCGCAACATGGGTCCAGTGGGTGCCTCCCTGGCAGAACACGATGTATGGTTCTCGCAAGGGGCCATCCGCCGAAAACTCGGATGTGCTCCCGTCAATAAATGTGCCGCCCGCCATTACCAATTCGCTCTCATATCCCGGCATGGCGGCTGGTATCGGATCGAGGTACGAGCCGATCGGCGAATGTTGCTGAATCACTCGACAGAAGGCTACCAGTTTTTGGGGCGAACCCAGTTTTACGGCTTGAATGACATCGCGTCGGGGCGCTAACGGTAACGGGTTGACAGGATAGCCGAGCTGGTCAAACACGTATGCTGTGAGATGGTTTCCTTTCATGGCTTCGCCTACCATTTGCGGCGCGAGAAACAAGCCTTGAAACAGCAGGCGACTTTGGTCGAAGGTGGCTCCCCCCGAACTCCCAATGCCAGGAGCCGTGAGCCGACAGGTGGCCATTTCTACTAAATCGGCGCGTCCGGCCACGTAACCCCCCGCCGTGACGATCGTCCCGCCCGGATTTTTAATCAAAGACCCGGCCATCAAATCAGCCCCAACGGCGGTCGGCTCGCAGGTTTCGATGAATTCGCCGTAGCAGTTGTCTACAAAGCAAACCGTATCTGGATTTTGGTGTTTAACCAGGTGGATGATTTTTTCGATTTCTGCGATCGCTAAGCTAGAACGCCAGGAGTACCCACACGATCGCTGAATCAATACCATCCGAGTCTGGGGTTTGATGGCACTCGCCAAAGTTTCCCAATCAACTGAGCCATCTTCGGTAAGATGAAGTTGACGGTACTGCACACCAAACTCGGCAAGTGACCCCTGGTGCTGACCGCGTAACCCAATTACCTCTTCTAACGTGTCGTAAGGAGCGCCCGCCACTGCCAATAACTCATCTCCAGGCCGGAGAATGCCATACAGGGCACAGGCGATCGCGTGAGTTCCTGAGACAAATTGCACCCGAACGGCGGCAGCTTCTGCACCCATGACTTCTGCAAATACTCGATCAAGAACCTCCCGCCCCAAGTCACCGTGACCATATCCGGTGACACTGGCGAAATGATGCGCGCCGACACGATGATTTCGAAAGGCGGTCAATACCTTTTGCAGATTTTCTTTAATCTGGGTATCAATTTCACTGAAAACCGGAATCAGAGCCAGTTTTGCCGCCTGTAAATGATCTGCGCTATTCATCAAACCTGCGCTCCTACTTCGATCGCACCTGCAACTGGACAAACGCGATCGGCGTTGTAGTTGATCCAGCCTGAGAAACTCTTAAAATGAGCGAAGTGTTTTTTTTGCGACAATTTCTGTCGAACTGTCCACCTTACGCCAATTTGGCACTGTAAATCTCGTTGGGACGAATGCATGACTGTTGCAACTTCAAATAACAAACTGAACTACGATTGGGGCGTCATTATTTTTATGATCTTGCTCCATGCTGCGGCGCTGCTGGCTTTTCTGCCAGGAAACTTTAGCTGGACTGCCGTTGGTCTAGCCGTTGTGCTGCATTGGGTCACGGGTGGCCTGGGCATCACGCTGGGCTGGCATCGAATGTTGACTCATCGTAGTTTTCAAACCCCTAAATGGTTAGAGTACTTTCTCGTTTTCTGTGGCACGCTGTCAATGCAAGGAGGGCCAATTTGGTGGGTCGGGTTACACCGCCATCACCATCTCCACTCCGATCAGAACAACGACCATCATGATTCTGGTAAAGGTTTCTGGTGGAGCCATATGGGTTGGATGTTGTACGACGTGCCGGCGGAAGAAGAGTCCACTCGATTTACCAAGGATATTGCCGACGATCGCTTTTATCAGTTTTTAGACAATTACTTTTTACCGATCCAAATTGCCTTTGCCGCCTTGCTTTACCTGATTGGGGGTTGGCCCTTTGTCGTCTGGTGTGTTTTTGTCCGCCTGGTTGTGGTTTACCATTGCACCTGGTTGGTAAACAGCGCTACTCATAAATTTGGCTATCGCACTTATGAATCAGGCGATCGCTCCACCAATTGCTGGTGGGTGGCGCTTCTGACCTATGGTGAAGGCTGGCACAACAACCACCATGCTTATCAGTACTCGGCCCGACATGGCATGAAGTGGTGGGAAATTGATTTTACCTGGATGACGATTCGGTTTTTGGAAAAACTCGGTTTGGCCTCGAAAGTGAAATTAATAGAAGACTAAAACTGCCCCAATCCCTGGATGATGTGTTTTGTGGTTGTTAACGTTTGCAGGCTAATCGGTCCGCGCCGGATGCCTTTTTGATTGGACATCCCCAGGAAGATAGAATCGCCTCGCTTCGGATTGCGTGAAAACCGGGGCGAGGCATTGACGTAAGTTGAGGCACTATTGATGCCGAGGGCAAACTGACGACTTTCGTAGTACGACTCAGTGACTAAACAATCGGCATGACCGCTGCTGTTGAGGTTAATCCAGGCGATCGCCGACTCCAGACTATCCACAATTCGGAAGGCAATAATTTTATCCAGATAGGCTTGCCGCCACTCACTTTCTTCCACCAGCTTCAAGTCGGGAAATTCGTGCGTCAGGGCCGCATCTCCCCGCAATTCAAACCCTTTTTCGCGTAAGCTGTTCCACAACATGACCAGCGCCGATGGATTTTGGCTGGGATGAATCAAAACTTTTTCGATCGCATTCACGGGATCGGGTTCGCTCTGATGGCTATCCAAAATCATCCAGCGCACCGCCTCTAAGCTACCCGAAGGCGACCAGTACAAATAGCAATTGCCCATCGCTGAGCGCAGCACGGGGGCTGTAGCCTGCCGCACCACCTGCTGTACCAAGCTAGGCCGACCGTAGGGAATAATTAAATTGATGTACTGATCTTGAATGAGCAAATCGCGCATGGGGGTACCTTCATCCGAGGCCAGAACCTGGAGACATCCTTCTGGTAGCCCTACTTCATCGATCGCACTCCACAAGGCCTGAGCGATCGCGCAATTGGAATGACTGGCTTCACTGCCGCCCTTCAAAACCAAACTGTTTGCCGTTTTGATGCACAGCCCCGCCGCCAACGCTGCCAATTCTGGAAAGGCTTCGTACACTAGCGAAATTACCCCCAATGGCATCAATTGCGAGTAAGTTTGGCATTGGTCAATTTGGTAAGACGCATCCATCACTCGCCCGATCGGATCGGGTAACTCGCTTAATCGCTTCAGCAGTTGCGCCGCAGTTTGAATCCGTTCTGGCGTGAGTTTGAGCCATTCCAGAATCAACTCCGGCACAGCCATCTCACGGCTGGCTTCCAGGTCAAGCGTGTTGGCTTCCAGGATGTCATTTTGATGTTGCTTCAGCGCCTCACCCATGGCCGCAACAGCCTGACTGCGTAAAATTCCTTTGGTAGTCGCGAGGGCGATCGAGGCTCGATGCGCAGATTGGACAGCAGCGATCGGGTCAGAGGTCAAACAATGGAACTCCGTCGTCATGAGTTATCGTCGATACGCCAGCAACACCATCAACGCAGGCAAGACTGCCAGGAGCAACACTCCGGCAATCAGAACAATCAGCGAGGAATTGGATTTAGAGTTGAGCGCCAGCGGCAACCAGATGAGCAGCATAATTAAGGTGATCCCAAGCGCCACTGGTAAATAGCTATCGGCTAGATTTGGATTTGCCACAACCCATTGATGGCCATTCCAACGCCAAGCCCGTTTGTAGGGGTAGCTTCCAGACAGTTGTTCCAGAACATGCCCATTGTCTTCTACCACAAAAATCTGCTGGCAGCGATTACACCCAAATGCCTCGGTTAACGCAATTGGAGTAAGCCGTCCTCTTCGGCGGCAGGGACACGGGTAATCTTGTGTAAAATCAATCTTCTGAGCTTTTTGGGAATGCACTGGCAGCACCAAAAATTTAATAAACGCTTTGATTAAGCCCCCACCTATTGATTCAAGCAATTACCGGACGAATTCAGCAAGTGTCTTGGTCAGCAATCAACGAAACATTAGATTTTATTAATGAACCCAATGCTCAACTCCACGCCTTTGGGCGTATTGCCTCTAAACGTATTGGAATATTAGCATTCTCATCCTCAAAGTACATTGATTCTTCAAGGAAGAAATAAAACTAATCTCGAAACTTTGGGTGACATAACCCTGGTTTGACTATTACAGGATGTTAAAAGTGACGCCAGCCCGGATAAAAGCAAGTAGACAAAGAGTGTTCCCTCTATTATTTGTGAGCAGGTATGGGACTACTGGCGTATTTCGACCTGAACCAACGATCGCGCAAAGCACGCCGACAAGAGTCTCAAGACGCTGTAATTGCAGCGACCACACTCCCAGAACGCCGCGAATCTGCCATTGTCGCTGAAGCTGACTCGGCACCTTCAACTTCCCCGTTAGCGCCGCCAACCAGCGCTTCTTCTCGTGGGATCCCAACCTGGGAACCAGAAGCTTCACCCTCAAATTTGCCACCTCCCAACGCCTCCGAATGTGAGCCAGCGCCAACGAAGCCAGCGCGATCGTTCTGGATCCTCATCACGCAACGGCAAGACGGGCAACTGTCGATCGTCGATCAACTGGTTATGTACTTTGGCGTGTTACTGGGTGTGTATTTCAGTAGCTTAATTCGAGGTAGTCAATCCCAAGCCTCGCTTCTGATCGCGGCTCTGGTGGCTCTAGTGATCATCCCCGTGGTGTTTGAAAAACTCAACGTCAACCCCAAAGCCCCGTTCATCGTGCGCTTCGGGCTATTTGTGCAGAATGGTGTGTTCTGGGACGTGATTTTTGAATCGATCGGCAAAATTGGACGCAGTTGAATGACGGGCCGTTGAGCCGATCTTTCCCTACTCAAAGACGACTGCCTCCCTCGATCAGCAGGGTTTAGCGAGCGATCGCTAAACGGCTGACACCAACCTTGTTAATTGGGTACTCACGGTTAATGGGGTGACTCCCGGCATCCTAACTGGCGATCGTGGCCATAACCGTTCTGCAATTAAGCGTTACGAAGGTCAGTCGCAGTAATGCCCTCCAAGGCAAGACCATAACCAATTCCCTCGTTCACCAAACGCTTAAGTCGTTGAGTTAGGGCGACGCGAGTGTAGCGCAATGTTAGCGTGGGCTGTTTTGCCAGTTGTCTGGCCAATTCCCAAGCGCGTTCTAGGAGCAGATCGGCAGGCAGCACTTCATTGACCACTCCCAACTGATGGGCTTGTTGGGCGGTGAGCGTCTCTTGGGTTAGGAGGAAATAGCGCCCACGAGACGAACCCAAAACGTGGGGCCACAGCACATGTACCCCATCACCGGGCACAATTCCCGCATTCAGGTGAGGCATATCTTGGAATGTAGCCGTCTCTGAAGCGAGAATAATATCCGTTGTCAGAATGTATTCGGTATGGAGCAGCGCCGGTCCATTGACGGCAGAAATGATAGGCACTTCAATGTCGAGTAGATTTTGCAGGACTTTCTTACCTTCCCAGTATGTTTTGTCCCACTCGCGGGGATTGGTGACATCGCCTAAGCTGCTGAAATCAATTTGGGCCATCCAAGCATCACCTGTACCTGTGAGGATGACTACTCGGTTATCCCGATCGCGACTAATGTCATAGAAAGCATCGGGAAACTCTCTGTGAGTTTTGCCAGTGAATACCAGCGAGCCACCCTTCGTATGCATTCTGACTTCAAGAATGCCGCTTTCGTCACGCTGGAAGTGTAAGTTTTCGTACTTGGTGAAATAGTCAGGTTGAGATGTCATGGTTGAATCCTTCAAAAAGTGACATGTAGGCTGCAAACATTGAGTTCGCTTTCCCCACTTTTGATCTTGATTGATTTCAATTTGTTTGAGAAGCCAGGAGAATAGAATATGACTTATTCGTGTTTGGAATTAATCAGGCCATGGATCGCCTTGACTGTATGCAAAGCTTTGTGCGGGTGGTGGAAACAGGCAGCTTTTCTGCGGTTGCCCGCGAACTCAACACCACCCAACCCACAATTAGTAAACAAATTGCGGCTCTAGAAGACTACCTGGATGTGCAACTCTTGACCCGTTCCACACGTAAGCTCCAGTTGACCCAGGCGGGAGAACGCTTCTTTGAGCATTGCCAGGGTGTATTGGATGCTGTCGCTGCTGCTGAAGCCAGTGTTGGACAGCGACAACAACCTGTTGGTACGCTGCGGATCAATTGCCCAGTTGCCTTTGGACAGCATCAAATCATGCCCTATATGAAAGGCTTTCTGGAGCGTTATCCAGATATTAGGTTAGATCTGAGTTTGAGCGATCGCTTTGTTGATCTAATTGAAGATGGAACGGATCTAGCGATTCGGATTGGTCAGATTAAGGAGCCGATGCTAATTGCCCAGCGCATTGGTGTGACTCGTCGAGTCACGGTTGCAGCCACATCCTACTTCCGCGATCGCCCAGAACCTCAAACACCAGAGGATTTAGTCCATCACAACTGCATTGTTTACACCCGCTTGGCAACAGGCAATGAGTGGCATTTTCAAAATGCCGCAGGTGGCACTGTTCGAGTGATTGTCAACGGCAACTTGCAGGTCGATAACTCTACTGCCATTCGAGAAGCGGTGCTGTCAGGGTTGGGGATTGCCGTTTGCCCAGTTTGGTTATTTGGTGAGTTACTCACATCGAACAGTCTGCAAATAATTCTCACAGCCTATGAACCCGTCCCCTTACCGATTCACGCTATTTATCGACGAGGGCGGTTTGTTTCTGCCAAAGTGCGATGTTTCATTGACTACCTCACAACTGAATTCAGGCTTAATCCTTGGCTGTCGGATGTTTAGTCGCATTCTCGATACATGCCTGAACTTCGTTGAAATGAGCCATCAGGTCAGAAATTTGGCGGGCCAATGTGGTACTGATCTCTGCGCGAAATTCGATGCTTGTCCAACCGCTACACTGAAGATCACAGCGTTCTGTTCTGGCAGGTTTCGGCAATGGTGGAAGCAGCCCTAAACCAACTCACATTTGAGGACTATCTCACCTATGACGATGGCACCGATCGGCGGTATGAACTGGTGGATGGAGCACTGATTCTGATGAACCCACCGCGACTGGAACATTTTTTGATTGTCAAATATCTGGAGCAATCCTTTGATGCGGCAATCCAGCGATCGCAGTCACCCTGGATGACCTTTCGAGAAGCGGGCGTGCGGACTGGCTCCCGCAAATCACGTCTGACCGATCTTTGCATTGTCACCAAAGAGCAAGCTCAAGAACTGCTGGGACAGGCTGCCGTGTTTCAAACGCCGCCCCTACTCATCGTGGAAGTGGTTAGCCCAGACTCGATCAAGCGGGATTATCGCTACAAACGGACGGAATATGGGGCCTTGGAAGTGCCGGAATATTGGATTGTTGATCCCCTGACCGAGCAGGTGACGCTATTACTCTGGGAAGAAGGTCTGTACGAAGAACAAATTTTCCAAGGCGATCAAACCTTGATCTCGTTAGTTTTTCCAGACTTACCCCTAACCGTGAAACAAATCTTCGCCGCTGGGACAACCATTTAATGCGGATGAAAGGACTTGAACCTTCACACCTCTCGGTACTAGAACCTAAATCTAGCGCGTCTGCCAATTCCGCCACATCCGCAAATTAAGCTTTTCAATTATAGCAAGCGGGTAAGGGATAAAGATTATTTTATCTGTGATTTTCGAAGAAACAATCCATCAGGAGTTGTCGAGACTTCACATTTTGTTACAGAATAAGGGGGAACTCATTCTGGAACGTAGCAGACATGCTTGGCGGATTTACTGCAAATAATCCAGGAACCGATTTCGGGGAGCGGATGCTAAATACAGTCGCGAGCCAATCGCTTCGACACTTGTTTTCAGAGTGTGAGTCGATCGATGTCGCCATCCGGTGCAATCCTTCGAGCAAACTGCTGCAAGGGAGTATCGACAGCTTTCAAATGAAAGGGCGCGGTCTGGTCATTCGACGAGATTTTTATGTGGATGAAATGTCGTTTGAAACCGATGCTGTGGCGATCGACTTTGGGTCTGTCTTGGGTGGCAATATTCGGCTACGGCAGCCCACGCAGGCAGTTGCTCAGGTGGTGTTAACGCAGGCTGGGATCAATCGCGCTTTTACCGCCGAATTGGTGAAGAAGCGTCTGCAAAAGCTGGATACGCCGGAATTGATGCAATTCTCTGGCGGCGAGCCAGTATCTTTTGAGGCGATAACTGTTCAACTTTTGCCAGACAATCGGTTAACGATCGATGCCAAAGTTGAACTCCCCAACGGTTCGGTGCCCATCAGCCTCACCACCACCCTGGGCGTTGAAAAGCGGCGGCGCATTCTGTTTCAAGACCCGCAATTTGAAGCTGCTGATATTCCCGCGCCGATGCAAGGACTCTCTGAGATTTTGACGGCTCAATTTGCCGAAATCTTAAACAACATGGTCGACTTAGATCGGTTCGATCTGGATGGCGTAATGCTGCGAATTAACCGACTGGAAACTCAAGGCGATCGCCTCATTTTCAGTGGCTATGCCCAAATTGAACGCTTCCCTCGAGGAAACTAGTGAGCAAGAAAAAGCAACGCCGGGGAAGCACAGACCAATAAACTTAACGTTGACCGGAAAGTGCTTTGCCCGGTGCTGCTGCTGTCGAAGGATGAAGTCTAGAATGCAAGGATAGGATTTTCCTTGAAAAATTCTGATGGCAGGGAGGAAGGGATGATTAGTGAACCATGTCCTTTCTGTTCCTGACCTTCCAGCTTCGGCCTTTCTTTCCGTGTGTATGCTCAAGTTTTCATGCTAGGAACTCTACTCAATGGACGTTATAAGCTGCTTCGCCTGTTGGGAAGCGGCGGCTTTGGGCAGACTTTTGTGGCAGAAGATACGCAGTCGGGGCACGAAGGGTTTCAATGTGTGGTGAAGCAACTCAAACCCATCAGCCGGGATGAACTGTTTTTAACGGTGGCGCGGCGCTTGTTCTTCAATGAAGTTGAGATGCTGCGGAAGTTGGGGAGCCACGATCGCATTCCCACTTTATTAGACAATTTTGAGGACGACGGCCAGTTTTACCTCGTCCAGGAATTAATTGAGGGGCGATCGCTAGCGGAAGAACTCAAAATCTACCACACGTTGAACGAACCGCAAGTTGTGTCACTCGTGCGCAATGTGGCTGAGATTTTGGAGTTTGTGCATCACGAAAATATTATTCACCGAGATATTAAACCCAGTAACCTGATTCGGCGGTTTCCAGATGGCAAGTTGGTCTTGATTGATTTTGGAGCCGTTAAAGAACTCAACACTCACATCTCCACTGAAATTGAACCCACTCGGCTCACGGTCGGGATTGCGACTGAAGGCTACGGCCCCAGTGAGCAACTGGCTGGAAAGCCGCGCTTCAACAGTGACCTGTATGCTTTGGGGATGACGGCCATTCAAGCCTTGACGGGGTTACACCCCTCTCAGTTGCCCAGCCATCCGAATACCGGCGAGGTGATTTGGCGCGATCGCGCAGATGTAAGTCCCTGGTTAGCGGACATCTTGACCAAAATGGTGCGATACCATTTCAACGATCGCTTCCAATCGGCGACTGAAGTATTGGCCGCCTTAGATCAAACTGCTCGACTCCAACCCACAGACGTTCAGGAGAAAGCCGCTTGGGATGCGGAAACAGTCGTGCCACCCAGCACGCTGGGCACCCTGAACACTGACGTGTTGGTAGCAACACCAGCAGCACCAACCCTTGTGATTCAGCGTTGGCGTTCTCGCATTGCGGCACCAGTTCTAATCGGATTAGTTAGTTTGATGACAACCGGAAGTATGGCTGTAATGCGGCAGGTCGGCTGGCTTGAGCCGCTCGAATTGGCTGCCTTCGATCGTATGGTGCAACTTCGCCCCCAGGCGTCCCCTGATCCGCGGATTCTAGTTGTCGGTATTACAGAGGCAGATATCCAGGCACAAAAGCGGTTCCCGCTATCGGATGAGGTGGTGGCCCAAACGATGCAGAAATTGCAAACCTATCAACCGCGGGCGATCGGGTTGGACTTATTCCGCGACATTCCCCAGGAACCCGGACGGGCCAAACTGCTGCATGCCTTGAAAGCGCCAAACACGATCGCCATCTTGAATTTAGATGACCCCATCACTCCGGCTCCTCCGGAAGTTCCGCCGAAGCGAGTAGGGTTTAATGATGTGCCTCTGGATACCGACAGCATTGTGCGGCGAAACTTACTCATTGCCGACCTGCCAGACCATCCAGCGCCGTTTTATTCCTTTGCCCTGCGGCTGGCGATGATGTACCTGGCGCAGGAAAATATCACCCTGAAACCCAGCCCAACCGATCCCAACGTGGCTCAACTGGGAGCCGCTACGTTGGTACCGCTCAATCCGCAGTCGGGGGGCTACCAAAATGTGGACGATCGCGGCTATCAAATCATGATGCAGTTTCGCGGCAAGGATGCGATTCAGCAAGTCAGTTTAGCTGAAGTTTTGAGTGGTACGTTACAACCTCAACAAGTGCAAGACCGGATTGTATTAATTGGCACTACTGCCGCCAATGCCAAGGATCTATTTCTAACGCCCTACAGTCCAACGACCAGTACTCCTAGAATGGCGGGTGTGATGATCCACGCTCATATGATTAGTCAATTAATCAGTCTTGGTTTGGGCGAAAAAAAGCTGCTCTGGTACTGGTCACCACCGCTTGAAGTTGTGTGGATCGCTGGCTGGGCAACTCTGGCCGCGATCGTCACTTGGCGGTTGACGACTCGCCCGTTTCTGCTGTTCCTGGCCAATGGCGTCCTTGTTATGGGGTTGCTCGGTGCTGGCTATGGGCTGTTTTTGTTGTGGAGCGGTTGGGTGCCGATGGCAGCTCCTGCGATCGCGATCCCAACCGCGAGCCTGAGTATCGTAGCGTCTAGGCAAAAATTGCAAGGCAAAACTGCTCGGTGAATCGATGAGCCAGTTGGTTTTTGAGTTTTGGATTGAATTCAAAACTCAAAAACGGGGACATTAATAGCCCGTCACCTGATCACTGACTACTCCAACCGGCAGTGGACGTTGGAGATAGTGTTCCAAATGAATTCGATCGCGCTCCGATAGCTCAACACTGGCCTCAGCCCTAGCCTCAGGTAATGCCTTCTCCTCACGTTGCGACACTTGCTTCGCTTCAACTACAGCTTGAGTTGGTTGCTCGATCGCTGGTTGAACGCTGCTCGATTGCTCACTTTCAGGCATTGCTTGAACCGGAACTCCAAACGTCGTCATCAGTAAAACCGTTAGTCCAGCTTCAAATAAGCGTTGCATCGGAACCTCCTTAAAATGGTTGTGATTGATATGGTTGCAAGCAACTTAGTTTTAAGTAATTTGATTGCATGTGCAACTAAAATAGTTATATCGTGAATTAGTTGCATTTGCAATTAACTCTAGTAAGATTTTGCAAATGTAATGATTGAATTGAGAATGAAAGTGATGGCAGAACAGCTAGATGAATCTCGCAGTCGGATGTGGCGGTTGCTACGCACGACCTACGTCACGGTTGTGGCACAGATTGAGCAGGATTTGGAGCAGGCCGGACTGCCTCCCCTCATCTGGTACAGCGTGCTGTGGACTCTAGAGCGTGCCCCGCAGCAGGAGCTTCGGTTGCATGAACTGGCCGATGCCGTGTTCCTCAGCCGGAGTAATATTACGCGGCTGATCGATCGCCTGGAAGCGGCAGGGTTGCTGTGTCGCAAACGGTGCCCTATGGATCGACGTGGAGCCTATGCCGCCATCACGCCAGAGGGACTGGCCATGCGGCAGAGAATGTGGGCGATTTATGCTGAGGGTATCGCAACTTACTTGACTGACCATTTGAGTGATGAAGAAGTCAAGGTACTGGAATCTGTGTTTGAGCGTGCCCTGGTGACAGCGCAAACTCTGACCCATCCCATCAAAGATCAGTAAATGATTATTATTTTCACCCAATCCCTATGTCCCGATCTCAAACAATTCCTGTTCTCGACCTTCATGCTTTCCATGCGGATGAAGGCGATCGCCATCAGTTTGTAGCAGAGTTGGGTCACGCCCTGGAAGACATCGGCTTTTTTGCCCTAGTAAATCATGGCGTAGAGGCTGAACTAATTCAGTCGGCTTACCAGGTGGCACAACAATTTTTTGAGTTGCCAGAAGCGACGAAACGCCAATACGAAAAGCCAGAACTGCATGGCCAGAGAGGCTTCACAGCCTTTGGCCGCGAACATGCGAAAGATTATCCAGTGCCCGACTTGAAAGAGTTTTGGCATGTCGGGCGCTCTGCCGATGACCAGCCTCACCCTCACCCTTACTCGCCCAATCTTGTTATCGCTGAGGTGCCAGCGTTTCATCCCATCATGGCAAGCCTGTATGCCCAGCTTGAAGTGTGCGCGATCGATCTGCTCAAAGCGTGTGCCCTGTACCTGGAGCAACCGGAAAATCTACTCGCCGAAATGATTCAGAACGGTGACACGATTTTGCGGATTATTCACTATCCACCTGTACCGAATGATGCCCCTCCAGCCAGCCTGCGATCGGCTCCCCACGAAGACATTAATTTGATTACTCTACTTTGCGAGGCCACAACAGGTGGTTTAGAACTTTGGCAACGAGACGGCACTTGGTTGCCCATTTCTGCCGTTCCGGGGCAAATCATTGTGGACAGTGGCGATATGCTCCAGCACCTAACCAATGGCGTGCTGAAAAGTACCACTCATCGGGTTGTGAATTTTGAGCAGGGGCGCGATCGCCGATTTTCGATGCCATTCTTCGTCCATCCTCGCAAAGAGGTTGATCTCTCACCGCTCCCGGCCTGTGTGGCTCAGTCTGGCCAACCCGCCTATCCCGCAATTACCGCTGGTGATTACTTAATGCAACGCCTCCAAGCGATCGGTTTGGTCAACGCATGTAGTAAGGACTTGTCCTGCTAGGCACTAACGGCTTCCTGTTGGCGATAGAGGCAGTAGTAACGGCCTTTCAACTCCATTAATTCGGCATGGGTGCCTTGCTCCACAATAACGCCCTGATCCATCATGACGATGATATCGGCGTTGCGGATCGTGCTGAGGCGATGGGTGATGAAAAACACGGTGCGCCCCTGAAAGGCTGCGGCCAAATTTAAGCATACCTGTCGTTCTGATTCGTAGTCCAAGGCGCTGGTTGCTTCGTCGAGAATCAGCAGATTGGGATTTTGCAGCACCGTGCGGGCGATCGCAATCCGTTGTCGTTGTCCCCCCGACAACGATGCCCCTCGTTCGCCGACCTGGGTGTTGTACCCGTTGGGCAAATTCATGATGAAGTCGTGCGCCACGGCCACTTTAGCAGCGGCAATAATTTCTTCATTCGTGGCATCAGGATAGTTGAGTGAAATGTTTTCTTGAATCGTTCCTTCAAACAACAACGTATCTTGTGGCACGATGCCAACTTGGCGGCGGAGTGAATACAGTTCCACTTTGCTGATGTCATAGGCATCAATCAAAATGCGGCCAGATTCAAGCGGGTAGAGCCGCGGAATCAGTTTCATCAACGTACTTTTACCAGACCCACTCTGCCCCACAATGCCGACAAACACACCCGCTGGAAACTCCACGTTGATGTTACTGAGTTGTAAGGGGCCGCTGGGGTTAAACCGGAAGGACACATTCTCGAACTTAACACCACCTTGAATTAGGGGCATGGAGATATTGGTGCGATCGGTCTCATCTGACTCCATCGGTGTATCCACAATGTCGGCCAAGCGTTCTAGCGACAGGGCGGTTTCCTGGAAGTTTTGCCAGAGTTGAGTCAGGCGCAACAGGGGACTGGTGACGTATCCAGCAATGATACGGAAGGCGATTAATTGGCCCAGAGTTAGTTCCTGCTGCAACACCAGGTATGCTCCCACCCATAAAACTAACAGGCTGGAAAGTTGATTGAGAAACTGGCTGGTAGAACTGGCTGCCGTCACCGTTTGAACGGTTTTGAACCCCGCGCTAACATAACGGGCATAGCGTTCTTGCCATTTCCAGCGCGATCGCAATTCAATATTTTGCGCCTTCACCGTTTGGATGCCCGATAGCACTTCTACCAGATAGGATTGCGTTTCCGCATTGCGTTCAGCCTTGACGCGCAGTTGGCGACGCACGATCGGAGACACCAATGCCGTCAACACAGCAAATAGCGGCACTGAGGCCAACGCCACCAGCGTTAGCTGCCAGCTATAAAACAGCATGACGACGATATAGATCACGGAAAACACGGCATCCAGGACGACCGTGAGGGCCGTCGTCGTCATAAATTGACGAATGTTTTCCAGTTCGTTGATCCGAGTCGAGAGTTCGCCGACAGGGCGACGTTCAAAATATCGCAACGGCAGCCGCAACAGATGATTGATAATTTCGGTTCCCAGCGCCAGATCAATCCGATTTGTGGTATCTACAAACAAAAAGGTGCGGAGACTGGTCAGCAGTGCTTCAAAGAGGGCAATCACAATCAGGAAAATGCCCAGTACCTGAAGGGTTTCGGGACTGTTCTGCACCAACACCTTATCGATGATCACCTGGGTCATCAAGGGGTTGGCTAACCCAAACAGTTGCACAAAGAACGAGGCAATCAAAACCTCGATCAAAACTCGGCGGTACTTTACCAGGTAGGGTAAAAACCAACTCAGGCCAAACTTTTGCTGCGGCGTGTATTGGGTGGGTTGCAGCAGCAATACTTGCCCTTCATCGCCCCAAACTCGCGCAAACTCCTCTGGTTTTTGCCGTAGAATGCCAGATTGCGGCACGCCCAGCACCATATTTTTTTCGCTGATTTCGTACAAGACGGCAAAACTGTCGTTCCAGGTGACGATCGCCGGGGCTTGTAACCGCCCAATACTGGTAACGGGCACGGTCACCAGTTGCGCATTCAGGTTCATCAACTCAGCTACGGCCCCGCAGGTCATGAGCGATAAGGCCCCCGTGCGCTCCTGCTGATTCACTAGAATTTTGCGGAGGGTATCCCGTCGAAATGGCATCGATAGGTGCTGCGCCAGCATTTGAAAACAGGCCAGCACGGCATCCACCTGGCCTCGACCAGCCACATGGGGATACTGCTTCTTGGGACCCGCATCGAGTAAAAAATCTGGTTCAACCGGATAGTCAGGCGCGTAGGGAATAGCATCTGCTACTGCCAGCGCATCTACCCGTTCCGGTGGGAGTTCTGGCGCGGTTGCAACTGATTTGGGAGTTAAAATTTCAGCATTAAATCCAACCAGGCGGGTGACGGTTTCTGCCTGCGGTCTGACTTCGGGCTTAAAGGGTTGCCCGACCGGAAGGTCGATCGCGGGTCGGCCACCGCTCACGAGCCACAAATAATCGGGATTTAAGCGATCGCCACTGGTGCTGTCCCCGTTCAAATTGACGATGTTGGCCGCCGCCAGAACCTTGATGGCAAGCTGGCGTAAATCCTCTGCGCCGGCACTTTTGAGGACACGATCGCTGTCAGCCCGTCCTTTCAAATCCATAGCCAGCAGATCAAAGACTTCCACTAAAGCCGGTCGATCGGTAAAGTAAGCCGCAAATTCAGGTTCTTGCTCCAACAACTTCATGAAGATGGTGGCCGGGATCGCAATGCAAACCGCTTCCGTAGAAGCAATGACGGTCTCGCAAGATACTCCTCGCACCAAACTCACCCAGCCCAAAATCGCTCCCGATGTCAACCGTTGGAGGGTGGTTGGCACGGCACTATTGGGATCGTAGCCCAGCAAGCGAGCTTGCCCCTCAAATAGGATGGCGACATGAGCAGGCATCTTCTCTTTGACGCTAATCGGTTGCCCCATGCGATAGCGTAATAGCTGGGTCGAAGCCGTCAACCGCGATACTGCCTCCTTGGAGAGGCGATCGAAGGGGGGAATGTTCGCCAGAAACTCCTGCGTTGTTCCAACTGTGGTAACCATTTCTGCCTCAATCAAACTTCAGCCTCGCTGATTAGCTTATAGCAGAATGTGGAAAACCCGGAGATTGTACAAAAAGGGTTTATGAAGGTGAAATATTTGTCGTTTTGGGTAGCCAACGGTTGGCGATCGGCATGCGCCAGCCTACACCAAAGGCGCGATCGGTCACCTTGAGGACAGGAGGTGCCTGCCGCCGCTTAAACTCTGCCCGTGCCACTAACCGAATCACTTGATCGACAATCTGTGCATCATGCCCCGCCGCTACGATCTGATCCGGCGTTTGGTGATTATGGATGAGCCGCGCCAGAATGTCATCGAGGATTTCATACGGCGGTAGCGAGTCCTGGTCAACCTGGCCTGGTTTTAATTCAGCACTGGGTGCCTTCGTCAGAATGCTGACTGGGATCACCTCAGGGAACGGGGGCGGATTCCCACCTGCTGCCTGCTGCCCGCTGCCTGCTGCCTCCTGGCTTTCCCGATTCAACCACTCACAAATGGAATAAACTCGCGTTTTGGGCACATCTGCGACCACCGCTAAGCCCCCGTTCATGTCGCCATACAGGGTGCAGTAGCCAACAGCCATTTCAGATTTATTCCCAGTGGACAGCAGCAAGTAGCCAAATTTATTGGAGATCCCCATCAGCAGCGTGCCACGAATGCGCGATTGAATATTTTCCTCTGCCAAGCCAAATTCGGTTTCGGCAAATAGGGGAGCTAGCGTGTGATCAAATCCTTGCATCAATTCGCCGATCGGCAGGGTTTGCGTGGGGATACCCAAGTTCTCCGCTAATTGGAGGGCATCTCGAAGGGAGTGGTCAGAACTATAAGGAGATGGCATGAGTACGCCCAAAACATTGTCTGCACCCAGAGCTGCTGCCGCGATCGCTGCGACCAGTGCCGAGTCAATGCCGCCACTTAACCCCAAGACGGCTTTCGTAAAGCCGCATTTACGAGCATAATCTCGTACACCCAACACTAATGCCTGCCAAATTTCAGCATCTTCACTTGCGGCCAGTGGCGCGATCGTATCCGGTAACGCCACCAGATCCTGCTGCTGGGGATCATATTCAACAAACACCAGATCACGCGCAAATCCCACCGCCCGACAAACAATCTCGCCTTGCCGATTCAACGCCACACTATGCCCATCAAAAATCAGGTCATCATTGCCCCCGACCTGGTTCACATAAATAATGGGCTGGTCAAAGCGCACAGCGGCATGTTTGAGCAGAGCTTCGCGTAATGCTTGCTTACCGGCAGTAAAGGGGGAGGCTGAGAGGTTGACGGAGACATTGACTCCCAAATGCGCCAAATCGGCGATCGGGTTGACATCGTAATTCCGCTTGCCCCAAAACTCCTCATCATTCCACAAGTCCTCACAAATGGTGACCCCCACTCTGAGCGGTCGGAGCGCTGTCGTCCCAGTGGTAAGTGAAGCAGCCTCAGGCATAATGAGATGCTCCCCGCCTCCCGCCTCCCGCTCCTGCTCTGCGTTTCCCTCTCGCCGACTACCCGCTGCCTGCTCCAACTCCACACAAAAGTGATTCACTGTCAGGCCGGGTTGAAAATAGCGATCTTCATCAAACACATCGTAGGTGGGTAAAAGGCGCTTATGAAAATGCTGTTGGATCTGCCCGTTGATGGCTAGCGCGACGCTGTTGAATAGCGGTTTACCACCTTCAATTCCGGCTTCTGGATTGGAGGTGACGATCCCAATCAAGCAAGTTAAATGGGGTGGAAGTTGGGCGGCCAGTTGCTCCAAGGTTTGTTGCATCGAGTCGATAAAGTCAGGATGCATCAACAAATCACGGGGAGGATAACCGCACAACGATAACTCGGGTGTGAGCAGCATCTGAGCACCCGCTACCGCTGCCTGTTGCGCGGCGGCTAAAATTCGATCGGCGTTGCCAGACAGATCTCCAATCGTGGGATTGAGTTGGGCGATCGCAATTTTCATGGTGATTTTAAGTCAGGATTAAGCTGGGTTTGGCTAATGATATCCTTACGACGATAGAACTCCGATTTGCTGAAAAAAACTGAATAAATCATCGAGGCTCCATTGCTCAGCAATCTTGCCGCTGTCAATCCGCAAGAGGCTAAATCCGGTAATATTGACTTCTTTATAAGTGGGCGGAATCCCTGCAAACTCCCCTTTGTGGACACCATACACGGAATAGCGTTTGACCACTTTATAGCCGTAGCCATGTGTAACGTGGCGAAGGCGAGTCAGAACGCCTACCCAGTATTGGCTTTGCAACTTCTCCTTGTCCTAAGTGTTCTGACCAAAGCTATATCTCCCTCTGCAACTAAGTCTTCTAATGTAATTAAACGAGGGGGAATTGCAGTCATTACGGTCTTATGAAATGTTTTTAGAGCAACAATACCACGCAATTCAGGCAGCCCAGAAATGTGCCCAATATAATCAGGTGCAACCAAATCATCAATAACATCCAGATTGCCTCGATTCAGTTCGTCATAGAACCAACGAATCAAAGTCTTGTTCTCATCTTCTCCTGGTGCTGACATTGCCGTTCTTTTCACCTCCTGTTGCCTGTAACTCTCCCGTGAGGCTAAATGCCCGGACTTGCGTAATTTTGACCTTTACTAGCTGCCCTTTGAGGTGTTGCATCTCCCCAGGGAAAAAGGTTAAGCGGTTACTGCGGGTGCGTCCCATCACTTGGGTGGGATCTTTTTCGTTGGCTTCTTCCACCAATACTTCTTCAATCCGGCCCAGATAACGCTGCGATCGCTCGGCGGCTTTCGTCGCCACCAAGTGGTTCAGCCGTTGCAGGCGATCGCTCTTCACCTCTTCGCTCAGTTGGTTTGACCACAGAGCAGCAGGAGTGCCAGGACGAGGCGAGTAGGCAGCAGTATTCAATTGATCAAAGCCAATGTCTTCTACTAATTTCAAGGTGTTGGCAAATTGTTCTTCCGTTTCGCCCGGAAACCCGACGATCGCATCGGCACTAATGGCCGCATCGGGCATAATTGAGCGGATCGAATCAATAATTCGCCGATAGCGCTCGTGCGTGTAGCCTCGACTCATCGCCCTCAAAACATCGTTATCGCCAGATTGAAATGGAATGTGGAAATGTTCGCAGACCTTGGGCAACTCAGCACACGCCCGAATCAGGCGATCGGTGAAATAACGCGGATGGCTGGTGGCAAAGCGAATTCGCTCAATCCCCGGCACATCATGAACAAAGTCAAGCAGATCCGTTAAAGTGTGTCGATGCCGTCCCTCCAACGTGACTCCCGGCAGATCCCGGCCATAAGCGTCAATATTTTGCCCCAGGAGCGTTACCTCTTTGTACCCCTGTTGCCCCAAGAGTTCCATCTCCGCCCGAATCGCCTCTGGGGTGCGAGATTGCTCAACACCGCGAACATTGGGCACAACACAGTAGGTACACCGCTCATTACAGCCATAAATCACGTTCACCCAAGCGGTAACACGACTATCGCGCCGTGGCTTGGTAATGTCCTCCATGATATGAACAGGCTCGGTGGCCACTACCTGATTACCGTGAAAGACCTGCTCCAATAAATCTTCTAGGCGGTTGGCATGCTGCGGACCCATCACCAAATCTAACTCTGGCACTCGCCGCAAGAGTTTCTCCCCTTCCTGTTGCGCCACACAACCCGCTACTACTAATGTCAAATCGGGCTGTTCTTGCTTCCGCTTGGCTTGCCGTCCCAGGTAGGAATACACTTTTTGTTCGGCGTTGTCCCGAATTGTGCAAGTGTTGTACAACACTAAGTTTGCATCTTCCGGTGCTTCTGCCCACTCAAAGCCCATCTTTTCCAAAATTCCGGCCATTCGTTCCGAATCAGCCTTGTTCATCTGGCAGCCAAAAGTAGTGATGTGATAACGACGAGAAGCCCTAGACATGAGAGGTAAAGCGACGGTAATTCGCTGTGCAAACGGTCAGTCTTTTATTTTGACGCATTCCTACCAGAATTGGGAACGCTGTTATGGGCAGCGTAACGACACATCTCAAACTAGGCAGTCTGCAAACTTCCATCGAGTAGATGTTATGTCGCCTATTGTTAGGTTAAATATATGTCTGAGGGGAAGAGTTCGGTAGAATCAGAAGGGATTTTGGAGCGTTCATGTGATAAAGCACTATTTTTCCCCTAAAAATTGTAGTTTTCAGCTTTTTACCACTCTTGCAGGTCGATAAATTTATGAGTTTTGGTAAATTCATGCTGAAACTTCCTGGGAACCATCGAATATTTGCAGGAAAGCGGTAAAGTGATACAAGTGGAAATGTAAAGATTTTGTTGCGTAACGTTTCCTTTCCTGACCTTAACTGTTCCAACGCCGTTCATCGGCTTATTTTCGAGGAGAGAGTAATCTATGCCGCAGCTTGAAGCATGTGTAGCGATCGACTTTCGTAGTGATGTCTACCGAGACGCTTACAGCCGGATCAACGCCATCGTGATTGAAGGCGAGCAGGAAGCGAATGAGAACTACCTGAAACTAGCTGAATTACTCCCCGACAGTAAGGAGCAGTTACTTGGGCTGGCGAAGATGGAAAACCGCCATAAAAAAGGGTTTGAAGCTTGTGGACGCAATCTTGATGTTACGCCCGATATGGCGTTTGCCCGAGAATTCTTCGCGGCGCTCCACGGTAACTTTCAGACCGCCGCCGCCGCAGGCAAGATTGTGACGTGTCTCCTGATCCAATCGTTGATTATTGAGTGCTTTGCAATCTCCGCGTACAACATTTACATCCCCGTTGCCGACGATTTTGCCCGTAAGATTACGGAAGGTGTTGTCAAAGATGAGTACAGCCACCTCAACTACGGCGAAGAATGGCTCAAGCAGCATTTTGAAGCATCCAAATTGGAACTAGAGGCTGCCAATCGTGAGAATTTACCGCTGGTTTGGCAAATGCTGAACCAGGTTGAGGAAGATGCGCGCGTGTTGGGTATGGAGAAAGATGCTCTGGTAGAAGACTTCATGATCCAATATGGGGAAGCTTTAAGTAACATCGGGTTCACGACTCGTGATGTGATGCGATTATCTGCGATGGGGCTTTCTGCGGCTTAATGGTGATTTCGGCGATCGCAATTGCTCCCAGCGGTTAGATGTTGCTACCGCAGTGCAAATCTCCAGCAGCGAATAGTTGCGATCGTTCACTCTATTTCTATTCTTGCCTTTATCACGAAATACTTGCAGGTTCAAGCGAATATCCATGTTTGGTCTTATCGGTCATCTCACTAGTCTGGAACACGCACAACTCGTTGCTAGAGACCTGGGTTATCCAGAGTATGCAGATCAAGGGCTGGATTTTTGGTGTAGTGCCCCACCTCAGATAGTTGATGACATCACCGTGACCAGCGTGACTGGGCAAAAAATCCAGGGCAAGTACGTAGAGTCTTGTTTCCTGCCAGAAATGTTAGCAACCCGCCGCATTAAAGCGGCAACGCGCAAAGTCATCAACGCGATGGCTCACGCCCAAAAAAACGGCATTAATATTACGGCGCTGGGTGGATTCTCTTCGATCATTTTCGAGAACTTCAATCTGAACCAGATCCAGCAGGTTCGCAACGTCACGCTTGAATTTGAGCGCTTCACAACGGGCAATACTCACACGGCTTACATCATCGCTAAGCAGGTGGAACAGGCTGCCCCCAAATTTGGCATTGATCTGGCCAAGGCGACGATCGCGGTTTGTGGAGCTACTGGTGATATTGGTAGCGCCGTATGCCGCTGGCTCAACTCCCGAGTTGAAGTAGCCGAGTTGCTCCTGATTGCCCGCAATCAAGAACGCTTGTACGACTTGCAAGCAGAACTGGGCCGGGGCAAAGTCATGGAAATGCCAGAAGCGCTCCCTCAGGCTGACATTATCGTTTGGGTTGCCAGTATGCCCAAAGGTGTTGACATCGACCCCACCACCCTCAAACGTCCCTGCCTGTTGATTGATGGCGGTTATCCCAAAAACCTTTCTACTAAAATTCAGTGTCCGGATGTTCACGTTCTCAATGGCGGCATTGTGGAGCATTCGCTCGATATTGACTGGAAGATTATGAATATCGTCAATATGGATGTTCCGGCACGCCAACTTTTTGCCTGCTTCGCCGAATCGATGTTGCTGGAATTTGAAAAGTGGTACACCAACTTTTCCTGGGGCCGCAACCGGATCACTGTTGAGAAAATGGAACAGATTGGGCAGGTGTCCATCAAACATGGCTTTAGCCCTCTACTTGCCTAGCTCCCAAATCTACAACCGGCATTGCTTCAAGTAACCGCTGGGTTTTATTACAAGTTGATGAAAAATGCCTTTGAGGCGATGACAACTTCTAAAAACATTGATGGAATAACACTCGATACATTCGGCTTGGTTAGTGTCTCCGCAGGTTGCTTGCTCATCGACAGTAGACTTGATGCTTTTTTATCGAACGGCAAACGGCAAGTGAGGTTATCACTCTAAATGCTCAGTTTTGTGAAACGATAAGATCGCATGAGTTAAGCTTTTTTGCTCAGCCATTCGCTTTCCCTTTGTCTGGTTCTATGGCAACTATCGATCGCAAACCCTTACTCCTTGATTTTGAGAAACCTCTGGCCGAGTTAGAGGCTAGAATTGCCCAAATTCGTGAACTTGCGGACGAAAACGATGTCGATGTCTCTATTGAGATTCGCGAGTTAGAGGCTCGAACAGTGCAACTTCGCCAGGAAATTTTTGGTAATTTATCGCCCGTACAGCGGCTGCAAGTAGCGCGCCATCCCCGTCGCCCCAGTACGCTCGACTATATTCAAGCAATTAGCGATGAATGGGTAGAACTGCATGGCGATCGCTTAGGGTTTGACGATCCTGCTATTGTGGGCGGAGTCGCTAGACTGGCTGGACAGCCGGTTGTGATGCTGGGCCATCAGAAGGGACGTGATACCAAAGACAACATTACACGCAACTTTGGCATGGCCTCACCCGGCGGATACCGCAAAGCCATGCGCTTAATGGAACACGCCGATCGCTTCGGGATGCCAATTCTCACGTTTATTGATACTCCAGGAGCCTATCCCGGTCTTGAGGGGGAACGGCTGGGGCAGGGCGAAGCGATCGCGTACAACCTGCGGGAAATGTTTCGGTTAAGTGTTCCCATCATTGTGGCGGTATTAGGCGAAGCCGGTTCCGGGGGCGCATTGGGGATTGGTGTGGGAGAGCGGCTACTGATGTTTGAGCATTCAGTTTATTATGTCGCCAGCCCGGAAGCCTGTGCAGCTATTCTTTGGAAGGATGCTTCCAAAGCTCCGCAAGCCGCAGAGGCTCTCAAAATCACGGCTACAGACTTGAAAAATCTGGGCATTATCGACGAAATCTTGCCTGAGCCGTTGGGAGGTGCCCATAGCGATCCGATCGAGGCGGCTGAGACTTTAAAATCAGCTATTTTAAGAAATCTAGAAGATTTAAACCGATTAACGGGTCAACAACGCCAGGAATTGCGCTATCAGAAGTTTCGCGCGATCGGAGTATTCACAGAAAGATCTGCTTGAGACCAATTCGCTCTGCAAGCGCAAACCAGAATGGTATAATAAATGAGTTACATTTGTTCACAATGTTTCGAAAAAGCTTACGAATGGGCTTGCGTCGAATGCCGAATTTGGCTGTCCCGGTTTGACATAGTAGGGCACCTTAGGAATTCTGGAAGGTACAAATGGAACGATTACGTATTCCACTTGCGCCTGCGACACTTATTCAATTGATTCACAAATTATTCAATCCCTCTTCATTGATCTCTACATAATTTGCACTCTTCAAACTTAATTCTCTATTTATCTGACCTTTATAGTGGCATCAGTTTCGTCAACCAGCATGGGATGTAGCCACTCAATTAAAAACTATTGGTTCACTGCTGTTTCAGACGATCGAACGAATTCATGACCTCACACACAAAGCGGCGCGCACTCATCACTGGGGCTAGTAGTGGAATTGGCAAATCCACCGCTATTGCCTTTGCTCAGCAAGGATTTGACCTCGCCTTGGTGAGTCGCAATCAGGCGAAATTAGCAGAAGTGTCAGCGCAAGCGGCTGAGTATGGTGTGACGGCAAAAGCGTACACTCTCGATCTAGCGGAGATTGCTCAAGTAAGAGATGGCATCGAGCGCATTTTGAATGATTTTGGTGCCTGCGACACGCTGATCAACAATGCTGGTATGGGGTATACCGGTTATCTTGCCGATACTCCCCTGCAAGACTGGCAACGGGTGCTTGATTTAAACTTGACCAGTGTTTTTCAGTGCATTCAAGCCGTACTTCCCCACATGCGCCAACAACAGCAAGGAACTATCATCAACGTGGTTTCGATCGCTGGGCATCAAACCTTTCCAAATTGGGGAACGTATTGTGTGAGTAAGTTTGGTTTGGTTGCCTTAACAAAATCTTTGGCGGCTGAAGAGCGAACCAACGGAATTCGTGTTGTGGCCATTTCTCCAGGCTCGGTCAATACTCCAATTTGGGACACTGAGACCGTAGACGCTGACTTTGACCGCGCTCAAATGCTGACTCCGGAGATGGTCGCTCAAACGATCGTATTTGCCGCCCTCCTACCGGCTCAAGCCGTAATTGAAGACCTGACATTAATGCCAAATGCCGGGACGTTTTGATGATTTTGTTTAGGGGTTGTTTTTGTTTCGTTTGTCCACGTCTACTTCATCTAACTCTGACTTATCATGACTATTGCTTCTAATGGTTCTATTTCCAATGGTGCCGTGTCTGGTGCTGCTACAAGTGCTTCAAAACTAGCTGCTGTTGAGGCATCGGCGCTCCAACCTCGCCCCGATCGCAACACTTTGAATGGCGCACAGGAGCCCAATCTCCGCAAGCCCTCCGAAGATCAAGAAGATCAAATGGTGAATGCAGTGCGTGACATTTTACTAGGGGTGGGAGAAGATCCGGAGCGCGAAGGACTGCTCAAAACGCCCAAACGAGTGGCAGAAGCAATGCGCTTTTTGACCAATGGCTACCACCAGTCCCTGGAAGACATTGTGAATGGAGCCATTTTTGATGAAGGACACAACGAAATGGTGTTAGTGCGCGACATCGACGTGTTTAGCTTGTGTGAACACCACATGTTGCCGTTTATGGGCAAAGTTCATGTTGCTTACATCCCCAATCAAAAAGTCGTGGGCTTGAGTAAATTGGCGCGCATTGTAGAAATGTACTCTCGTCGGCTCCAGGTGCAAGAGCGCTTAACTCGTCAAGTTGCAGAAGCCGTGCAAACGATTTTGGAACCGCGAGGGGTTGCTGTTGTGATGGAAGCGGCTCACATGTGTATGGTGATGCGAGGGGTTCAAAAGCCTGGGGCCTGGACTGTCACGAGTGCAATGGTGGGAGTATTTCAGGATGATCAAAAAACCCGTGAAGAGTTTTTGAATCTAATCCGCCATCAACCGTCCTTCTAACTCGAGGCAAGCCTAACGTCGGGCAATTAGAGCGCTTTCGGCTTTTCTATCGCAAATAATGCCTCAAGCGCGATCGCCTGCGCTTGGGGCATTTGTCCATAAGTAAATACGTAGGGGATGTCGGGCGGCAACTGCGGTAGAAATTGTTGCAGCGTATAAGGACTACCGTAAACAATCAATGCTTGTAACTGCTGTGTGTGAAGCAAAAAATCAAACCAGGTTTGCGCCGTCTGGGTCAATCCAGCGCTGCCACGAAACGGATTGCCGCGGATGAAAAGTTGCAGCAGTGTTGGTGTTTCTTGCTGAGAACTAGAGAGGTCTGGAACTGGGGTGTACTGATCAACGACTTGAAGCCGATACCCGCTTTGGGCTGGAATGGCGATCGCGGGTGTGTGGTAGCCTACCTCATCGTTATTCAACGTTTTGTCTACCAGGATCAGGTTTCGATACGGCGTGAGACTGGGAGCTAACTGAGGCAAAAACTGTGGGGTGTGAATTAGGGTTGAGTCTCGCAGAATGGAGTCGGCTAGGGCGATCGCTTCCGGTTGGGCTAATTGGGTTGTAACCTCATGAGGTTGCACCACAGGCGCGATTGACTCCCAGGTATGAGATGTTTCGCCTGCTAGGTCGGGTGAACAAACTTGCTGCTTAGCCTGCCAAATCCGCTCCACCGAAGCCCGAATTTGCTCGGCAGGAATTCGCCCTTCCTCAACAGCGTGGCACACCGCTCGAATCGCCCCTTCTGGATCGATTGGCATTAACAAAATGTCTGCTCCTGCTTCCACGGCTAACACAGCGGCATCATTTGCACCATAGCGATTGGCGATCGCGCCCATGACTAAAGCATCCGTCACAATCAACCCCTGAAAGCCTAAGGATTGCCGCAACAATCGAGTCAGAATTCGGTCAGATAGTGTTGCCGGATAGGTGCTATCCAAGACTGGAATTTGCAAGTGGGCACTCATAATGGCATCTACCCCAGCGGCGATCGCCGCTGCAAAAGGTGGTAATTCAACCTGTTGCAACCGCTCTAGAGGATGGGGAATCACCGGTAGTTCCAGGTGGGAGTCGGTCGCTGTGTCGCCGTGGCCTGGGAAGTGTTTGGCCGCCGTTAGAACCGGAAATTGTTTGACTCCTTGCATAAAAGCAAGGGCCAATGCACTCACCTGCTCCACCGTTTCGCCAAAAGCTCGCACGTTGATGACAGGGTTATTGGGATTGTTGTTCACATCCATCACCGGAGCCAGTACCCAGTTCAGCCCGATCGCTTGCGCTTCTCTGGCAATCACTGCTCCCATCTGTTGGGCATACCGCAGCGCCGGTTCTGGGTGATGTTGAGCGATCGCCGCCAGTGCCATCGGTGGCGGAAACCAGGTTGCCCCAGCAAATCGTTGCCCCACCCCTTCTTCCACATCTGCCGCCATCAATAAGGGAACTTTGGCCCATTCTTGCAACTGATGAGTCCGGAGGGCGATTTCACCAGCGCTCCCCCCCAATAAAATAACACCGCCTACACCCAAGGATTCCAGCCAATGGCGCAGGGTTTTTGCTGAGGGTTCCCAGGCTGGGTAGCGAATTTGGTGATCAAATAAGTGGCCAGAAGCTCGCACAACCACCATTTGCGCGACTTGTGCCGCCAGAGGCAGCGAATCAATTTCAGGCAGAAATGCAGACATGGAAATTTAGGTTACGACGGCTGAGGCTGATCAAACTCCTCCTCCTCCAACTCCTCCTCAAACCCTTCCTCCGCCTCCAATCCTTCTGCTCCGTCAGCAGGTATCGGTTCCAAATCTGAGTCTTGCCGTTCCTGACTGATGCGATTGAGGAGATTGAGGATGCGATCGCCCCGTTCCAGAGAAGTATCTTCTAGAAACACAACTTCTGGGGTACGGCGGAGGCGAATGCGTTGGCCCAGTTCACTCCGGACGAAACCAGTTGCTGCTTTCAACCCAGCCATCGTTTCTGTCTTCGCCTCAGCAGAACCATAGATGCTGACAAAAATCTTGGCATGCTGCAAATCGCCGGAAACATCCACATCAGTGACACTGACCATGCCCGCACCAACCCGATCATCCTTGATGTCTTGCATCAACATCTTACTCACTTCCCGCTTGATCAGCTCTGAGACGCGGGCAACTCGACGACTGGTAGCCATATGAAATCAATCCTAAATAAAGCTTGAAACCCGGACAACGTTAAAGTTGTTGTAATCCCAGCATGGCTCGCAGAGTGAATGTGAGAAATGCAAACCCACCCACGAACAAGCCACCCAGCGCGATCGCCGTAACGGGATTTTTGAATAGGGGTAACAAAGGCTTAATTGCCCCCAAAAATACACTAAGTAAGGCTCCAGCTAGAAAAATTGGATATTTAGAAATCGTATTCCAGAAGCTCTGCATATGGCTGATTCATGTAGTTTTCCTATGCCCTCAATTTTAGGACAGTAAATGAGGATTAAACCTGACAGATTGAGAATTGGGGGAGGGCAATCTCGAATCATAGGAGAGGAAAAGCGTTTTATGGAATGTCTCTCGAAGGTTCGATCGCCACAGGCGCGAGCCAATTTTGCTGTCGATTCCCGCTCTGCCAAAAGAGAAACTTTTTCGACTTCCTCAATCGAATCTATGATAAATGAATGCAGCCTCAAGTTTTGTGCCCCGTAGAGCCACGTCCGTTTTTGAAATGGGCGGGTGGAAAAGGTAAATTGATTTCGCAATACAGCTTCCATTTTCCGGAGAACTGTTCAACCTACTATGAACCGTTCTTAGGTGGTGGTGCTGTCTTTTTTCATCTGCAACCTCAGCAGGCATTCCTGATGGACATTAATTCAGAATTGGTCAATGTTTATCAATGCGTCCGCGATCGCCTGTCAGAATTAATTGAATGCTTGAAAGCTCATCGAGATGCCCACTGTCGCGAACATTACTATCAGGTGCGTGCCTGCATCCCAACTGCCGCAGTCGAACGAGCAGCGCGGTTAATTTACCTCAATAAAACTTGTTTTAATGGGTTATATCGAGAAAATTCTAAAGGTCAATTCAACGTGCCAATGGGAAGTTATAAAAATCCCGGCATTTTTGATTCAGAACTATTAATTGCTGCCTCTCGATCGCTCCAGTTTGCCCAAATTCACCAGGCACCCTTTCAAGCTGTGTTGGACTATGCCAAGACAAGTCGAGATTTTGTTTACTTCGACCCGCCCTATTTCCCCATCAGTTCCACCAGTAACTTCACCGCTTATAACCGTTACACATTCAAGCAAGAAGACCACATTCGGTTGCGAGATACATTCAGGACGCTGGCGAATCGAGGCGTCAAAGTGATGTTATCCAATTCAGATTGCCCCTTTGTCCGTGAATTATACGCAGATTTCAGGGTCTACACGATTTCAGCCGCTCGAGCCATTAACTCTAAAGCCACTTGTCGCGGCAAAATTACTGAACTCTTGATCACCTCCTATGGATGAGTTCTACAAACGGGGGAGAAGCTGCACCTTATCCTGTTGCTCTGGGCCAACAGCGCCAGACAGTACGACCCGCGGTGCGGAAGTAACGTCCTCCGGCTGCAAACTAGTTTGAGTCGGTGGTTCCCCTTCTGTTAGATCAGCTAACTCTACCGAGCCGTCGGGATTGTCTCCAGTCAAAACACCCAACGACACGCAAAGTGCTGTGATTTGGGAAATATCTTGGGGATTTTTACAGGATTCACGATAAGCGTCAAGATTGGTCGAGACTGGAGTGCCTAAAGCGCGGACAGACTGATTTGGGATTCCACGCTGCAAAAATTTAATCTTGGTTGTATTGGTAGAATTCAGCGGCGTTGCAAAAGCGACGAGTATGGAACTGAAGGATAGCCCGGTGACGATCGCACCTACAGCCAAACATCGTCCCAGTTGAATTCCGTAACGAGAGTAACAAGAAGCAATAATGGCAAAAGGGTAACTACTCATAAAAGGGAAGAAGTGGTAACTAGAGCCGTTCAGTCGATGGAAGAGAGATTATCATTTCAAACCACAAATCCTGCTTTTTACCATAATGGGCATCCTGCATTTTCCCTTGAGTAAAATCACTCATTGGCCACCTTCACCGCTGGAAAACATTCTGCTATTTCAACCGTTTGTACCATCGAGCTAAGGTTTGAATTGGAACTTTCAAGACATAACCCAAGATGATGATTTGGTTGACGATCGTTGTTTTCAACACACCATGCCGTTGCCATCGGCGGCCAGAGGTTAGCACTGAAGCAGGTGCGATCGCAACGCGCCCCAACGTTTTTAAGTGTTGAACAAAAACAAAATCCTCCATGATTGGTAAATCAGGAAATCCGCCTACGGTACGAAACGTTTCAGCGGTCAAAAAAATCGCCTGGTCGCCGTAGGGTAATTGGCAAAGCCGCGATCGCCAATACACCCCCAACTCCACCCAGCGCAACCCCCACTGGTGTCCATTAATTTTTAAGTCAAAGGCTCCTGCGACAACCCCTGGTCGCGCTAGAGTCTGTTCTACCAGAATTTGAAACTGATCTGGTAGACAGGTGTCTGCATGCAAAAATAACAGGATTTTTCCCTGAGCATTGGCCGCCCCAACATTCATCTGGCGCGATCGCCCCAGAGCTGCATAAATCACTTGTCCTCCATATCGCTTCGCCACAGTTGGCGACCCATCTTGACTACCTCCATCTACCACAATCACCTCGATCTCGGGCCTCGACACCAAACAGGGCAGCACTTCCGCCAAATTGGCAGCTTCATTTAAGACTGGAATAATAATCGAAATCGCAATCACAGTGTAAACTAATGTAACGATGTTGACGTCAAGACGGCTCTCTGTCTTGACAGCTCCAGGGAGGCTAGATATGCTGACTTCATACCCGGGTACCAAGACTGAGAGTGATATGCAAGATAAGTTAAAGGAAGACAAACAAAAAGTAACGCTTTACTTGCCCCAAGATTTACATCGGCAACTAAAGATAAAGGCAGCAGTTGATTCGGCGACAATGACAGACATTGCTCAACGCGCAATTGTATTCTACTTGTCCCATTCAGAATTAGTTGACCAGTACGATGAGCATTATGGTCAGAATCACCGGGTATATAGTTGTCCTGAATGTTCTACACCTGTTGTTCTTCGTGGCGACGAAATGGTAGCCATCAAAGGTGCAGCCGGTATTCTGATAGATGATTTTGCAGTCGAAAATCCTCAACCTGTTAGCATTGATGCTCAGGGTGAGGGCAAGTTAGTTCCTTGCTAGTAGCAACGAGCTTGAAAGTTGATTATTAGGTTTTGGTGTTTGGGTTAACCGCCTAAACGTCTGAGTTGTTATTCGTTGGGTTGATAATATGCAGGAAGAGCTCAACATATTAATTCAAGCTCAGTACCCTCTGATCTACCTGGTGACTTCGGAGGAAGAGCGAGCAGAGCAAACGATCGCAGGCATCGCCCAACAAAGTAAGCCTCAGCGTCGTGTGTTTATCTGGACAGTGACCCATGGCATCGTTGAGTATGGCCAGCCTCGAAATGTAACTCAACACAATACGGTTTCCCCTGAAGCCGCGATCGAGTGGGTAACTCGTCAGCGAGATCCAGCCCTGTTTGTGTTTAAGGATTTGCACCCCTTTGTTGATTCCCCCGCTGTGGCGCGATGGCTGAGGGATGCGATCGCTAGCTTTCGAGGCACGCAGAAGTCATTGATCATGATGTCTCCGGTGCAGCAGGTGCCCATCGAACTTGAAAAAGATGTGGCTGTGCTGGATTACCCCATGCCCGACATGGCGGAGCTGAATCAGGTTTTGTCTCAACAGCTTGAGTTAACTCGCAACAGCCGTCGTATTACGACTGAGGCCCGCGAGAAGCTGCTTAAAGCTGCCCTTGGACTTACAAAAGATGAAGCCGAAAAAGTCTATCGGAAGGCGAATGTCACCGCAGGCCGTTTGACGGAAGCTGAAGTAGATGTAGTTTTGTCTGAGAAAAAGCAACTGATTCGGCGCAACGGTATCCTCGATTATATTGAGGAAGATGAAACGATCGATTCAGTCGGCGGTTTGGAAGAACTGAAGCGCTGGCTGCATCAACGCTCGAACGCTTTTACTGAGCGAGCCAGAGAGTATGGTTTACCCCAGCCGAAGGGTATGTTGATTTTAGGTGTACCTGGATGTGGTAAGTCGCTAATTGCCAAGACCACCTCTCGTTTGTGGGGATTGCCACTCCTCCGGTTAGACATGGGGCGTGTATACGATGGCTCGATGGTAGGGCGATCGGAAGCGAATCTTCGCAATGCTCTAAAGACGGCGGAATCTATTTCTCCTGCCATTCTCTTTATTGATGAACTCGATAAAGCTTTTGCCGGTAGCGCCGGTTCAGCCGACTCTGATGGTGGTACTTCTAGCCGGATCTTCGGTTCCTTCCTCACGTGGATGCAGGAAAAGACATCTCCTGTATTTGTGATGGCAACCGCCAACCGTGTGGAGCGGCTTCCAGGTGAGTTTCTCCGTAAAGGACGGTTCGACGAACTCTTCTTTGTTGATTTGCCCAATACAGAAGAGCGTAAAGACATTTTTAGAATTCATCTCTCTAAACGCAAGCGTGATACTTCCCGGTTCGACCTGGAGCAGCTTGCCAACGTGAGTGACGGATTTTCGGGTGCGGAAATTGAGCAAGCATTAGTCGCCGCAATGTACGATGCTTTTGCTCAAGAGCGAGAATTTACGCAACTCGACATTATTGCAGCGGTCAAGGCAACTCAGCCCTTATCCAAGACCATGAGTGAACAGGTGACGGCTCTGCGCGATTGGGCCCGTCAACGAGCACGACCCGCTGCGGCTTCGGTCGCTGAATATCAGCGATTGGAGTTTTAACAGGCTTTCTCCTGCTCCCAACAGGATGAAAGGTTAGCTCCGGCTAACAAACTCAAAAAGCTAATAACAATTGTTGTTGGCACTTGACTGCAAAACGTTGTTCTCAACTCTCTATCAGGAGGAAATCCCAATGTCTCACTTTAGCACTCTGCGTACCAAGATCACCGATGCTGAAATCCTGAAGGCTTCCCTGCGTGATCTGGGTATCTCTGTGAAGTCCGATGCAGATGTTCGTGGCTACAACGGTCAGCGCGTTCGTGCAGACCTAGTTGCAGTTCTCGAAGGCGAATACGATTTGGGCTGGTCCCGTAATGCTGATGGTTCTTTTGACCTGATCGCTGACCTGTGGGGCGTTGCTAAGCGCCACAACCAAACCGAATTGATTAACTCCATCAACCAGAAGTACGCTGTGAACAAGACTCTGGCTGAAGTGAAGCGCCCTGGTCTGCAAAACGCTAACGTTAAGTTGGTTGTACAAAAGTAGTTTCCCAACGCGTTCCCAAACTAGCGGGCTAGCCTCCCCTTGGTTAGTCCGTTTTTTGTGTAAACTTATCACTTGAAAAATATAGAGTCAGAATCCAGAACTTTCCTGGGTTTTGGCTCTTGTTTTTTAGGGTTGGCATGTTGATATAAGGTTGCTAACCACAGCAGTATCTCGTTAGTCCTGAACCGCTCTGGGTACCCTGAATAGATAAAGCAGGCACATTATTTGGGGACGGTGAGAGATTATGGGAATTTTGATTTTTCTGCTGGTGTTGGCGTTAACCGCAGGCTTCATCTTGATGGATGGCTACAACAAGCTTGTGACGCTGCGCCATCGGTACAAAAATGCTTATGGTCAAATTGATATTCAATTGCAACGTCGCTATGACCTGATTCCTAATTTGGTGGAAACGGCGAAGGGTTACATGAAGCATGAACGGGAAACTCTAGAAGCAGTGATAGCAGCTCGGAACGTGGCGTTGACGGCCAGTAGTCGGGCGGCTCGCAATCCTGGTGATCCACAGGCTATGCAACAACTTGAGGCAGCGGAAGCCAGTCTGACAGGTGCATTAGGCCGATTAATGGTGCTATCGGAAGCGTATCCTGACCTGAAAGCGGATCAAACCATGACGCAGTTGATGGAGGAGTTAACTTCAACAGAAAACCGCGTTGCTTTTGCCCGTCAGGCTTTTAATGATGCAGTGACTTTGTACAACACTAAACGAGAAGTTTTCCCTAGCAACTTGATTGCCAATTCTTTCAACTTTACTGAGGCTGAGTTACTAGAACAAGCTGCACCTGAAGTGAAAATGGCTCCGCGTGTGTCGTTCTAAGTGACAAGTTGCCCTGGTAATTGCGCTATGAATTTTTTTGAACATCAAGATCGGGCACATCAGAAGACTCAACAACTGATGGGGCTATTCATCCTGTCTGTCTTGTTTATCATCGTCACGGTTTATGCAACGGCGATCGTGATTTTTGGGATGACCCATAAACCGACTTTCCCTCGTTCTACCGTTTTATCTGCCGAGTGTTTGCAGCGGGTGGAGACTTATCCAGGCCAAGTTGGGATTGAGTTTGATGCTCAGCAACGGCCAAGACGAGTGATCTCGCTTGATCCGGCAACCAAAGGACGGAACATTACACCACAGGTTTGCCCAGAGCAGGTGCCTACGCCGGCAAAAACAACCTGGTGGAATCCGTCACTGTTTTGGCTGGTTGCCATTTCGACTAGTGTGTTGATTGGTGGTGGTAGTTGGTTTAAGGTGCTGATGCTGCGGCAAGGGGGAGCCGCGATCGCCCTTGAATTGGGTGGACGCATCGTTTTACCAGAATTGGCCGATTCAGCGGAGAAACAACTCTTGAATGTGGTTGAAGAGATGGCGATCGCGGCTGGCATCCGCGTGCCTTCAGTGTATGTGTTGGATCACGAATATGGAATTAATGCGTTTGCCGCTGGTTTTGCGCCTAAGGATGCGGTCATTGGTGTTACGCGGGGCTGTTTGGAAAATCTGACTCGTGATGAGTTGCAGGGTGTAATTGGGCATGAATTCAGTCATATTTTCAACGGTGATATGCGCTTGAATTTGCGCTTGGTGGGGTTGCTGCATGGCATCTTACTGATTTACATTGCTGGCCGGATTTTGGCTGAAATTCGATCGTCAGATGACAAACACGGCTTCTGGTTTTTTGGCTTGGCGTTAATGGCGATCGGTAGCCTCGGTTTATTGTGCGGACGTTTGATTAAAAGTGCTGTATCGCGCCAACGGGAGTTTTTGGCCGATGCGTCAGCGGTTCAATTCACCCGCAATCCAGATGGGTTGGCCAGTGCCCTCGACAAGATCGCCAATCATCGGTTCAAAGCCTTTCTGGTTTCACCCCACGCCGAAACCCATAGCCACCTGTTTTTTGGAAGTGCCCTGCGCTTCGGTTTGTTGGGAGACTTATTTGCCACCCATCCACCGTTGAATCAACGCATTAAACGCTTGAAGGGGCTAAGTCGTCGCAGCACGACCACATCTCGATCGGTAGGATCAAGCGCACAAACTAACTTAAGTTCTGAGCTATCTGCTGCCCTCGTTTCTGGCTTCGCAGGTGCAGTTTCCCCGCCCAAAAACACGACTCAATCAACTGGTACTCCTGGAACAATCAGCGTTACAGCGCAACCTGATTCACCGCAACTATCGGACGGTTTACAAGCCGCAACCCAAGATTTACAAGGCACGATCGCGATTGTGTACAGTTTGATGCTGGATTTGCAGAATGCTGACCTGCGATCGCAGCAATTGGCATGGTTGGGCAAGGTAGAGTCAGATGCGGCCACTCGCACCCAGGAGCTTTTTACCGAAGTTAGCCTGCTGCCTCATCGCGATCGTCTACCGCTACTCATAGCGGCCATCCCAACTCTCCAGCAGCAGCGATTGCCCCAAATCCAGCAACTTTTTAAGGGCATACGGGGGTTGGCGTTGATCGATGAGCGCTGGTCATTGTCAGAATTTATTGTGCAACTGCTTCTCTCGCACCAACTGCGGGGTGTGTTGAGTCCAAACACAGCGTCCCTTCCTCAGTTCGGCACAATTGGGGAGATTTGGCAGGATTGTCTTGTGGTCATGGCGATGCTGGCTAAAGCGGGCCAAACTGCTCCCAGTGCGATCGCTTATGCCTTTCGTTCGGGCGTGTTGCAACTCCCAGAGGCGAGACAGCATATGATTCCAGAGGAACCACCCACCTGCAACTTGACTCAACTCAAGCAAAGCCTGGATCGGTTAGGCTGTGCTGATACGACTTTAAAGCAAGCGATTGTCAAAGCAGGGGTTGCGATGGTGTTGTTGGATAATCTGGTGACAAACCAGGAAGCGGAGTTGTTGTTCGCGCTCGCGATCGTGCTAGATGTCCCGCCTCCTGCCTGTCTGCGGTCAAGCCTCAAGCAGCCCGCAAAAGTTCGTCGCTAGTAGGGGCGTTGGCCGCGATAGTTGCCGGGTGGGTTGTAGTTGCAAACCCAAACTTCTTTGCCGTTCGATCGCGCCATACCACAGCCTACTTGCTTGGTATTCCGCCAGACGATCTGGGTGTAATGCCCACACATTTTTCCTGGCTTACAAGAATTGGCATTATAGTTGTAATCTTTCACTTCCTCGCCCCACATATTCACCACTCGTTCGGGGCTGAGTTGCTGTCCACCGGCCCAGGCTAAATTCTCGCCATAAGGGGAATTTTTGCGATGTTCGAATTTGTTTTCTCGCGCTAGTTTGTTCGCCCATTCTTGGGCATAGTTAGCCAGTTGGGGCGACCAGGTGAGCGGTGGTACTCCAGTGCGTTTGCGCCAGGAGTTGTGCGCGCTTAACATTTGTTGGATGCCCGCCTGACTGGATACGTCATACACTGTGGTGGCAATGTTGCGCCGTTGGGCTTCTGCCAATGAAATAATTCGGGTGGTGGGCACGTTTTGTTCGGTGCTGTTATCGCGCACATATTGAACCGTGTAGACGGTGCCAGTCGCGCTATTGCTGCGGTAGCCCCGGAGTTGGGCCTCTTGCCAGGTGCCGTTGCGTTGCACATAAACGGGTTTCCCATCCAGCTTGAAGGGGATTTGTGCTATCTGCGCTTGCACCGGAAACATCGCCGGAAAAGAAGTCGTATCCTGCGTCCAGGTTGTCGCTGAGAGCGCTGCAACACCCAAAGTGGTAGTCACGAGTAGGGAAAGGGCCGATCGCATAACGATAGTTCTCCAACGTTGAGATCATGAGCATTCCCTTCTTTATGAATGGCAACGATTCTCTCAGGTTCCTGGCTTATCAATCTCAGTCTGTATGGGATGAGTTCATTTCGGAAATGCTAAGCAATAACGCAGGAGAGATTTTGCTTCCATCGAAGCACTTGGGTACAGAAAGATGAACACTGCCCACTTTGCCTAAAGCTCTGATGATGCTAGTTTGTGGGCAATGCTCACTCTCGTGGATTGACAAGCCCAAAATGGTGCATTATCTCGTCCACCTGTGGGTTGAGCGGAGCCGAGACCCACGTTCTCTAACTCATCGTTTTAGCTTGTTGCACCAGTAGGTTGCAATAGATGAATTAAGTCGTGCGAAAACCATCGCTAATAGTAAAGCTTTCCGGCTTCTCGCTATAGCGTTCCTCTCGATAGAGGCGTAAAACGAATTGGCCAGCGATCGTCTCGCGTAAAGTTTGAATCTGTTCCACCATTTCATCGGGAAGTTGGTTCAGCTCCGGAAAAAGACCACCGTATTCAGGCGGGACGATTCCCGGCGCGGCTAAGCTGGCAAATACCAAATCTGCTGCAGAAAAGCAGTTTCCGACTAGATACTTGCGGCCATCGGCGAGGCGATCGCTGACAGCAGCAAAAATTTGTTGAATTTGCCGATATGCCGCCAGCGCACTTTCGCGATTAACGTTGTAGCTGGAGTAAACTAAACGGCGCGTTAGAGGGAAGAGAATCGGAAATAGTAACTGCTGCCAGATTGGCACGCCTTCACACCACATTTTCTGCATCAATTGTGAATTTTGAAGGGCGTAGAAGTACCCCCATTGTCTGGTTAAAACACCAAGTTTAGTGTTAAATTGCGCTTCTAGCGTTTGAACTTCTTGAAGTAAGCTGAACGAATCTGGATATAGTTTGAGATGATCTGGGGCGATCGTATCTAGATAAGCCAAAATATCTTTTGAATCTTGCAATACTTTTGTTTCAGTAACTAAAACCGGAACGCTAGTTCCACCAAGAGGCTTTGTCTTCAGCCGATGTAGCGGGGGCAAGTGGCATTCTTCAACATAAGGAAAGCCGACTCGATCCATCGCCCAACGAACTTTCTCGCAATAATGGCTAATTTGAAATGTAATGAACCGAGCCGCAGTTTTCATTCAATACTCCGCCAACTTAATCACAATCCTATGGGTAACTCGATATCAATCTACTGCTGTCCGCTGATTGCGTTCAAAGCCTCTTCAAAAACTTCTACGATCGACTGATTTTCTGTTCTGTGACTAAAGTCAGGCTGATCCATTCGCCGCGATCGCTGTAACGGCGAATCAAGCGCTGGCGCAAATTGGGTTGCAGGAGCCAGCCGACTTCTAGAAAAAAGGGTTGGCCAGCTTTGAGCTGAGTGGGACAAGTGGAAGAAGCGCCATCGGGAAGTAGCAGTACTTGAATCGGTTGCGTTCCTTGATGGAAGCGGAGAATCGACCCGGCGATTTCTGCCGTCGAGCGCATCACTTGCTCACCTGAGAGGGTGAGGGTTTGGGTGAGATGGGTGGCATCGTCTTGTTGAATATGGAGTGACGTGGTGTAGGTGGTGGGGGTTTGCCAGTCGGGGTAAACGGTGGTGGCTTCTCCTTGCCAGGTGCCGAGCAAATCTGGCACCGTGAGGGGCGATCGCTCTTTGGCCTCGGAATTGGCTCGTTGTTCGCGAATCAGGGTGAGTTGGTGTAATTGGCTTTCCTGATTAAATAGTTGTACTAGGCGTAAGCGTCGATCGCCGGGAGTGTTGTTCTCGATAGTTTCAATCAGGCCCAGTTCTGCCCCAAATTCGGCAAAAGGGCCAAACTGAATTGAGCCTTGCGAAAATGCGCCCGTTGCCGCAAACAGCACTCCGCGCCCCAAACTGTTGTATTCCAACACGGTGGGATCGGCTGATGAGTCTAGCCGCTGAATGGTTTGCCGCATGGTTTGGTTGTTGTTTAAGCCTGCTAAAGTGACGATCGTTGGTGAGTCTGAAAGCATTTCACCCTGGGGCGACAACCGTGTGAACGAACCATGCCATTCGCCCAAATTTTGTAATAGACAATCCCATTGAGATTTCATAGTCAATCCTCAATCCAAATTGTTCGCCGCTACGTACTCCTAATGAAGTCTCATGATGAGTGTAGCTATGAATAAGACAACGCGATCGTTCATGAATTTTTTCCTGGGCCTATTAACCTGTGTGTTAGTCGTCAGTCCGTCGATCGCTTCAGGATGGAGTCGGGATGTTGTTGTGCCTGTGGTTACGGAAGCCACCCAAGTTGGGCAAACAGCTTCCCCAGAGTCGATTCTGGCCGGTGGGATGGCTGGACAATCGATGAAACGGTATACCGTCAGCTTAAGCAGTAGCGGTGTGGTACCCAAGGCCCCTACAACCGCCGCAACTGGTATCGCAGAAGCAACCTTGAAGGGCGATCGACTGATGGTGAAAGGACGTTTTAGCACCTTATCCAGCGGTTTGCGGGACTATACAACTGACCCCACAGATCCGCCCAATCCCAAAATCACCTCTGCTGTTCACATCCATCGCGGTGAACCGACTGAAAATGGCCCCTTTCAGTTCGCTTTAAACGTGATGATGAATGAAATGGGCATGAGTGGACAGTTCAACGGTGACTATACGCTCTCCAGCGAACAACTTCAGGCATTAATGGCAGGCAAACTCTATATCGATTTACATACCAAGCAGAATCGGGTCGGCGAGTTACGTGGTTATTTTCGTCCCGCCTAACTGTCCTTCTTCAGTCAACCCGATCGAGGAGACGTAGTATACTGACGGCTGACGATCGGACCTGCATTTCATCCAGCCCCCTTGCGGTATGCCTTCTGAGCCATCTGGTAATTTAGCCCCCTCCTTGCAAAACCAGACCGATGCAGAGTTAATCGTTGCATTGAGGGCTGGCCAGAAGGCTGCCCTGGGAGTTTTGTACGATCGTCATGCTGGATTGGTGTACGGATTGGCCATGAAAGCACTGGGCAATGCGCAGGAGGCCGAAGACTTGACTCAAGACATTTTCGTGACCCTGGCAAAAGGCAGCTCCTACGACCCCAAACGGGGTACCCTTCGTACTTTTCTGGCTATCCTCACCAAATCGCGGGCGATCGACCGCTTGCGATCGCGAAGTAGCAATCGCCAGATGCTGACTCGCTGGCAACAGGGCGGCCAACCCGACACCACCCCTAACCTGCCACTAGAGCAAGCGTTTCAGCAAGAGCAGTCGCAGGAAGTTCAGCAAGCCCTGGCCCAGTTGTCTACAGAAGAACAACAAATTCTAAAGCTGGCTTACTACGATGGATTAAGTCAGTCGGAAATTGCGCAACAACTTGCCCTGCCCTTAGGCACAGTGAAAACACGAGCGAGACGAGGTCTGCTCAAATTACGGCAAACTCTGACACAGATTACAGAATAAGCGACGGTGATGGCGATGGTGATGCCTGCGGATGAGTTAGAACTATTGATTGCGGGGTATGTGCTGGGAGATCTTAGCCCAGAAGAAGCCGCGCAGTTTGAGCAGGTGTTGGCTCAGCATCCCGAAATTGCTACAGAAGTTGCCCAGATGCAATTAGCTTTAGAAACAACTTATGCACCAGCAGAAGTTTTGCCACCGCCCGAATTACGATCGCGGGTTTTAGCCGCTGTCCCGACTCCCTTCATCCAATCAGAACCAATTCCTGACTTAGCTCAAACTCGTCAACGCTTCTCACTGCGCACCGTGTTAGAACTTGCCGCTGCTGCTGCAATTTTGGCCCTTGGCCTGAATAACTATCGGCTTTCCCAGGCGTTGCAAGCCAGTCAGACCGAAACAGAAAAGTACGCCGCTTTGACGGTGCAACTGCAAGCCACCCAGGCCAACAGTCCCGCCTCTGCAAAAGTGGTGATTGATCCGAACACGCTTAAAGGCACGATCGCGGTTCAGAATCTCCCGCCCCTACCGCCCGGTAAAGTGTATGTGTTGTGGACGGTGTTGGAACCTGCCGCTCCGTTTACCACGGATGATAAAGACGCGATTTTAACGCAAGCGTTTGAAGTAGACGATCGTGGCGCATCCCAGCAAGATATCATCGTGCCAGCCGCTTTTCGGGCCAAGGATTTTGTCACCAAAGTTGCCGTCACGATGGAAGATGCCGCTGCACCTCAAAAGCATGTTGGTGCCCCGATCGTGGCAGCTCCGCTGTAAGTACTCCAGGCTTTATTGCACACTTGTTGTTGGAGCAAATCCAGTTTTAGATCCAAAGAGCGCTTTCCAAGTGGCGACCGTGCCCCGCCCGATTGTCATATCTGTGGAACCGCCATTTTCCCACATCAGGCGGATGGTCATATTTTGGTCGGGGGCATTGGCCAGTGCGATTGCCAGTTCTGGGGAGACAGCGCCCTGTTCGTAGGTCAGGACTTGCCCATTGATGGCAAATTTAATGGCAGTGGGAATTTTCTCCTGACTAAAGCGCCGATAAACGGGATGCCGTTCTGGATAGGATAATGTGCGATCCTTGCCGTGATATTTCACAGAGCGGGATTGCCACACCGTGCGATATCCCACAAGGTCAGTGTAGAAGCGGCGGTAAGTTGCTTGAATTCCCTGGGGCGACCAGCGGCTAACGAACTCAAAGCTACCACCCGGATCGAAATGTTTGTCGTAGACCACTGCCCCATCGAAGGGATCTGTGACGATTTTTGACCATTCCACATCGGAACTGAGGTTGGCAACGGGCGCGATCGCTTCGACTGCTGATCCGCCACACAATGTCAACCCAGCCGTTAACATCAGGCAGAAAAGAGACTTGTTCATCGCAACGATTTCAGTGTTCTTAGGGATAATTCCAGGGTAAGCGATCGGTTAAAGAATTGGGTCTAGAGGACATTCTGCGTTATTTGGAGAAGCAACTTAAGCAAGCAATTCAGCAGTTAGAGGAGGAGGCATGAATCATCACTACAGCATTTTGATCCAGTGGTCTGAGGAAGACCAGCTTTATTTAGTTACGGTGCCTGAGTTTGTTGGATTGGTGATGCAACCCTGCACCTATGGCAGAACATATGAAGAAGCCATCGTTAATGCGCAGGATTGTATTGACACATGTTTGGACTATTTTGATCAAGCAGGAATTGTTCCTCCCGCGCCTGCGATCGCCCAGGTTGCTTAATTCAATCGTTGACGTATAGCTCACCAGCCAGAAAAACGTGCATTTTTTGAGATTGCAGGTATCGTAGTTGGCATCTTACTTCCGTATCTGTCAATACCCAGTGTTTATGACCAACGCTAATATCAAAGCCAATCAGCAATCGACAAGACTGCCCAAATCTACCCCGGCATCGGGCAATGCTCAGTCCCCGTCTGTTCCTATTTCTCTGTATCGCGAAGTTGCCAGTGAACTGCAAACAACTCAAACTACGCTGCAATCGCTGAAAACGCAAAACCAGGAATTAACTCAAAAAAACCAACAACTTCGACTGGAGATTGAACGAGTTGTGCAATCAGCGTTGCAGTTGCGGCAGGTCGCAGATCCAACCTGGGGCACGGTGGGAACCGCGATCGCCTCACCTCCAGCCGCAGAGTTGACTCTGCGCGACCCCGTTGAACTATCTACGACATCGCCGGAACCATTATTCACTGAACAGAACATTTCGCCGGTGCCTCCGATCGCGGCTGAAGCTACAGCTGAAATTAGTACCTGGTGGCTGCTGGTTATCATCTGCACGATCGTGATTACCGCATTTGGCACTGGGTTTCTGATTGTGCGGCCATTGTTGCCGTCTCGTTAGCCTTTCTTAAAGACCATAAGATTAATCTCAAGTAGTTGTGACAGCGCGCTATCTTGCCTAGAATTTCAAACGTCAAGCGGTAGACATCTTGCTAGACGATCAGCAAATCCCGTTTAGCTCACTTTGGGATCAGAGACTTTTGGCGATCGCGTCACGAGCTGTACTTTTTGTTACAAAACAGCCCTGTAGACGGTGCTAGAAAGTGTCATGCTGAACAGTAAAGCCACGGAATTGAAAAAGGAGTGACGGAATTGAAAAAGGTAGAGGCTATTATTCGTCCGTTTAAGTTGGACGAGGTCAAAATTGCATTGGTCAATGCTGGCATTGTTGGGATGACAGTTTCTGAAGTCAGAGGGTTTGGTCGCCAAAAGGGACAGACCGAGCGTTATCGCGGCTCAGAGTACACAGTTGAGTTTTTGCAGAAGCTCAAGATCGAGATCGTAGTTGAAGATGATCAAGTCGATATGGTGGTTGACAAGATTATTGTGGCGGCAAGAACGGGTGAGATTGGAGACGGGAAGATCTTCATTACTCCCGTAGACTCCATCATCCGAATCCGAACTGGTGAGAAGAACCAGGAAGCGGTTTAACCGAGTGAGTTGTTGCTTGTTTAATAAACCTCCTAATTGAGATTAAGCATTCCTGTTGTTTCGGGAGTGCTTTTTTATGTCCAGTCTGCTGTTTGCTGCTGCTCTGCGGTTTTCAAGGTGTGTTTTAAGGCGGCCCAGTCGATCGCCCCTGCTGCCTCATCGTCAACCAGGTTGCCCTGCTGGAGATGCAGCACTCGCGTGGCAAACTGTTGAGCTAAATCAAGTTGATGATTCACCATCACGATCGTTGTGTGTCGCTGCTGGCTTAAATCAGTAAGAATCTCCAGTACGTGTTGAATTCGTCCGACATCGAGGGCAGAAGTCGGCTCATCTAGCAACACGATCGCCGGTTCACACACCAAGACCCGCGCGAGCGCCACCAGTTGCCGCTGCCCGACGGAAAGCTGTTGTTCCGTGCGATCGCGCCACTCCAGGGGAATGTGCAATCGTTCTAGCCATTTCCCCACGCGCGGCTGAATGGCTTTGGGGGACATTCCTTGTAGTTGCAGCGGGTAGGCGATCGCTTCCTGTACCGTCATCCCCAGCAACTTTGACTCTTGCAGCATTAACATCACCTGTTGTCGCAGTTGCACCACGGGAATCGTTGCGTAGGCTTGCCCTTGCAGGTAAAGTTTGCCGCTGGTGGGTTCGCTGAGGCGGTTTAATAGCCTCAAGAGCGTTGTTTTACCGGCTCCCGATGCCCCTACAATGGCAACGCGATCGCCCGGAAATACTGCAAATGAAACATCCTGCAACAAGGGAGTGGCCTGATACGCGGAGTTGTCTTTGCGATTGGGTTTGATCGTCCGAAATAGGTTGGGCGCGAAACTGACGCGATCGGCTTGAATTTGCGGTGAATTAACAGAATCAGTCATGGGTTGAGGGAAAGCGCCGTCCAAATTGTCCAACTATCCACCAGAAGCAACAGCAACGTACAGCCCAGCAAAATTAAATACATCCACGGCTGGGACAAAGGGCGAACGTCGGTAGTATCAATTCCCGTTTTCGCCTGCACAATGTCTACCAATCGCGCAAACCCCACTACGCGCATCGGCAATAAGTACGCCTGCCCCGACTCGCTCAAAAAGTAATACACAATCCCACCCTGCCCTGTCGATCGCGGCTTCAATGCTTTTACTTCCGCCCACGCCAGCGACCAGCCCCGCCGGACAAACTTTGGAATCCAACGGGGATAGGTCACTTGAATGCCCGTATCATCCACTATCACCCGTTCAGATAAGGCTCCATAAAGCGCGATCGCCCCAAGCCCAATCCCGATCCACAACCCGATCGCGAGGATTTGCAACCCGGCAGGTTGGGGCAAAAATGGCAATGGTAACGTCAACGCCGCATACAGCAAGAGCAACGTTAGCCGGATCAACGGCGAAATTTTGAATGTCACAGGCTCAGACATTGATACTCCTTTGCTCACCCATCCACCTACCCTATTAACCCGCTTCTATTTTGTATGGGCGGGTTTTGCCCAATTTCGATCGTAGTTGAACGAACTTTCCGTCAAACCCGCCCATACCTTGGGCTTTATTTCATTCTTATGCCTAAGGTAAATATTTCTGCACCACATCCCAACCCGTGAGCGAAACCCAAATAAACCCTAGCAGCAAAATTGCATTCACGCCTAGATGGAGCGATCGGGCCCAGGGACGTTGAGGACTAATTTGCACCGCACTCCAGGCAGATAGGAAGACCAGATCAACCACGGCAAGTCCGGCGTACAAGTGGTTGGAATGTCCCAAACTGCCAAAGTGTCCTAACGTGCCCACAATGCCAATGATTAACAGCAACAGCACTAAGCCAGACAAAATCGCGCCCATCAAAAAATGAAACGGACGCAACCAATCTGGACGCGGTTGCCGGGTTTGACGTTGCCACGCCATCCACCCCCCCGATACTGCCAGGATCAGGTAGGCGACGATCGCCAAGCCCATCGACCACGCCGCAATTCGCCAAAGCCAAAGGAAGGAAGGAAGATGCATGAGCAAGAAGGGAGAGAAGGGGAGGGGACGGGGAAGAAGCAGGAGGGGAGGAGAAGGGGGAGAAGCAGGAGGGAATGGGTCGGTGTCATTACCCCTTCACTTTTTAACTCTTCAACTCGTGACTCCTAACTTCTATTTTCCCTACTCTCGCTTAAAACAGAGACATTTGCGTTGATGACGTGTCTCCGGGGGTGGGCGCATCGATCGCGGGACCGGATGCAAGTTTATGGGCGTGGCGGGTGGTTTCGGGGAGGCGATATTTGGTGGTGCAGCGGAGGGTGTAGGCGATCGCGCTATCCAGGCTGATCCGGTGGCCGGGAGAGATGAATAACGGTTTGGTGCCGGGACGAGTGCGGAGGGCGACCCCGATCGTTTCGCCTTTGTGGATCAAGGGTTGGTAACTACCGCGATCGTTGGTCAGGTCGGCGTGTTTCCCAACGAGGAGCGATTTGCCCACACCCAAGGCTGGCAGTTGGGTCAGTAACCCCAGATGGCAAGCAATCCCAAAGCGGCGTGGGTGAGCGGTGCCCATGCCATCGACCAATAGTAGATCGGGAATGATGGTGAGTTTTGCCAACGCATCTAAAACGGCGGGCACTTCCCGAAACGAGAGCAAACCAGGGATGTAGGGAAATGTCGTGGGACGGCGGGCAATGGCGCGATCGACCAACTTCAACCCGTCTAGAGTTAACACGGCAACAGCCGCACGGGTCACGGTGCCATCGGCTTCAAACCCCACATCCACCCCCGCCACATGATGAATCGAGTCAAAATCATCCGTGAGCATGATTTGATCTCGGAGGTCTTGCTGGAGGGCGATCGCCGCTTCTGGTGACAAATCCCAGTTATGCAAGGGGTTAATTTTCAACCGTGCTGAATTCATCGCCTTGATTTGCTGACTTACCTGTCACGTTAAGGGTTATTGCCGCCTCGGTCAATTCACTCCAAGGCTGAGCGGCATCGCCCTCATTCACTACTGGTGGAGTTGGGCCTGAAAATGAAAACGATGGGATCAACCACCCTCGATCGCGAAGATCTGCATCAACAAAAATCGTCTCTATGCCAGCTTAGATGTACCAGAGTTTTGGCGATTCAATGGGCGCGAGTGGAAAATTTTGTGTTTGGTTGAGGAGGCTTGTGAGGAGCGCGATCGATCTCCGACATTCCCTTTTTCTCCTAAAGATTTTCTCTTAGAGTCAATCGTGGTTTTACAACAAGCAAAGCGGTTATCCTCACTCATCCTGACAGTAAGAATGCTGCTCTAGGATTCTAAAACAACGCTGCCTATGCGATCAAATAAGTGAAGGATAAAATAGGGAATTGTGTGCATCTAACGTATTATAGAGATTGCTTCAACTAATACAGCGTTAACACCCCTAGACCTGCGTTCTCATTGAATTGGATGATGTCTTGATAGTATGAGCGCAAAATCTCCTCAATCTGATTTGTTGAACAACTTCCTCGCCGAATCCAAATAACTTTTGGTGGGAATCCTCGTAGAATACTTAATTCACTAAAATCAGAATCTCTGGTTACGACTGTAAAAATATTTTGGTTTGCAAGCTCCCACACTGCACGATCATCGGCTTGATCTAAACCAATAAAATAAATATGTTGAGAATCAGGATACAAATCAGAAAGACGCTTAACCAGGCGAGGTGACAAATTTCTCTCAAATAAGAGCTTCATACTTGAATCGTCAGCATTTGTCGTTCTCGATCAGCGGCATAACTTAGGCAAGCTAGGATATCCTCCTGGATAAGATAGGGGAAGTCATCCAAGATTTCGTCATACGTCATACCTGAAGCCAAGTAGGACAAGACATCATAAACCGTAATTCTCATGCCCCGGATACAAGGTTTACCTCCTCGCTTTCCAGGTTCGATCGTGATGATGTTTGGTATTGCATGGGTTTTCTTCCGGCTGAAACACAGTTATCCTAACGTTTGTAGCGTTATAAAAGCCTAATTTTTTAGAAATTTCCTGTCTTTTGTAGCATCATAAAGCACGAATTGGCTCGTGAATTCAAGCGATCGCCCAACCCCAGGAGGCGATCGTGATCAGTGATACATTCAAAGTGTTGCTTATAGCAGCGATCGCTTAATTGAACTACTGCGTTGATACTCAAAGACGGATTGCAAGAAACCGATTACCAACTATCGATTACCTGCGTAAACCCTATAGTTGTGGTCTCTCTTAAATGGAGCAAATTTTATGCAAAAAATTATTCCTTGTTTGTGGTTCAATGGTGACGCTGAGGCGGCGGCTGAGTTCTATGTTTCGCTGCTGCCAGATTCGCGCATTGATCGCATTTTGAAATCTCCCGCTGATACGCCGAGTGGTCCCGCTGGAATGGTTTTGACTGTCGAATTTACTTTGGCGGGTCTGCAATACATGGGGCTAAACGGCGGCCCGCAATTTCCGTTCACTGAAGCTGTGTCGTTTCAAATCTATTGTGATGATCAGCCTGAAGTCGATCGCCTCTGGGCGGCTCTGGCAGCAGGTGGAGCAGAAGTGGGTTGTGGCTGGGTTAAAGATCGTTGGGGACTTTCTTGGCAGATTGTCCCCAAGCGGATGATCGAATTACTCAACGACCCGGACGTAGACCGTGCCCGACGTGCCCAAGCGGCGATGATGCAAATGGTCAAAATTGACATTGCCGCGATCGAGCGTGCAGCAGCCGGCATCAGTGAGTCGAGTAACTAAAAGAACAAACATGATTCTTGCTCAATCTCTCGTTACCTGTTAACCTAACTGTCTAACTCTGGCAGGATACGCGACATCGCGGTAGAGTCAAATCAGTCTTACATCTTTAGTCTTAGTCAGAGAGTTCTGCTGCACTCCGTGAATGCGATGATTGGGGAACTGGTTGGAGCGCGCTACAGGGTCATCAATGTTTTAGCCTCCGGAGGCTTTGGCCATACCTACATTGCAGAGGACACACAACGTCCTGGCAATCCCCGTTGTGTGTTGAAACATCTCACCTTCAACAGTCAAGATCCAGCAATTTTGCAGCAGGTGCGCCGGTTGTTTCAGGCAGAAGCCGAGACCCTGGAACAACTGGGCCGACACGATCAAATTCCACGCTTGCTGGCCTACTTTGAGGAAAATCAACAATTCTATTTAGTCCAGGAGTTTGTTGAAGGGCATCCTTTGAGCGAAGAGTTGGTGAAGGGGGTGCCGTTGGGAGAGTTAGAAGTGATCCCCATTCTAGAAGATGTCTTGAACGTGTTGGAATATGTTCACGCTCAAGGTGTGATTCATCGCGACATTAAACCCGCAAACCTGATTCGGCGGCGGCAAGATAGCAAGCTGGTATTGATTGATTTTGGTGCAGTCAAGCTAATCGGCAACACGATCGCTGAAGCCACCGGAGAAACCGCTCTCAGCATGCCAATTTACACCTCCGGCTATGCCTCCAGCGAACAGTGCATGGGGCGTCCTCGCTTTGCCAGTGATCTGTATTCACTCGGAATGGTTGGAATTCAAGCCTTGACTGGATTGCATCCCTCTCAGCTACCCCATGATTACGGCTCATCCGAGCTTGTGTGGCGCAACCAGGCAACTGTCAGCGATGAGTTGGCCGAAGTGCTGACAACTATGACGCGCTATCACTTTAACGATCGCTACCAGTCGGCCAGCGAGGCATTGCAAGCATTGAGAGGGATGATTGCAATGGCCCCGACACTGCTTACTAACAAAACTGTACTCCATGGTGCAAATTCTGAAATTACACGTCTATCTCCGTCCGTAATTGGGGTTGAAGCCAATCGAAATCCTACCCGATTACGCCCGCTTGGCAGTCGAACGGCCACCCGCGTCGCCTTGGCTCTAGCTGGAACGTTAGCGGTGGCAATCCTGGTGCGCAGCTTTTCTGACTCTGGTGCCTGGATGCCGATGTCCCTACCAGGTCTCCCACCAGGTCAACTCACCGCTTTAAGGGATGAGCCTCGCATCAGTGCGGGAGAAAAGCCGCTGATTAAGTGGAAGATTGATCCGAAAAAGCAGGAAGGCATCGACTATTTTGCAGCGGGTGATTACGCCAAGGCGACGATCGCGCTAGAAGCGGCCCGCCAGCAGCAACCCGACGACCCTGAAACGCTAATCTATTTGAACAATGCCCGCATTGGCAAGAACACCTCTCATACGATCGCTGTGGTTTCTCCGATCGATAGTGTATCTCTACCCTCGGCTCTGGAACTACTGCGCGGCGCTGCTCAGGCCCAGGATGAGATCAATCGAGCTGGCGGTCTCAACGGCATTCCACTCAAGATTTTGATTGTGGATGACCATAATCGCGAAGATGTAGCCGCGCAGTTGGCCCAAAAACTGGTTGAACAACCAGATGTGTTGGGTGTGATTGGGCATGGCAGCAGTGACACCAGTTATATCGCAGGTCGAATCTACCAAAATCAAGGGTTGGTCATGATCGCTCCAGTTAGCTCAGCCGTGGAGTTGGCGAATATCGGCAATTTCATCTTTCGGACGATGCCCAGCGATCAGAAAACTGCTAATGCACTCAAGGATCATCTCCTGAATCGTCTCCAAAAACGTAGAGTGGCAGTCTTCTACAACTCTGATAGTAAATATAGTCAGTCGTTGCGACAGGAATTCGATCGAGCCTTACTCTACAGCGGGGTTAAAGGTGCAGAGGTTGTAGAGGTCGTAGATTTGGCTCGCCCTGACTTTGATCCTGAGGACGGTGTAAAGCTGGCGATCGCGCGGGGTGCCCAAGCTCTCATGCTGGCCCCCAATGGCGACGTAATGGATAAGGCTTTCCGGGTGGTGGAGGCGAATAATCGCCAGTTGCCAATCCTGGCTGGAGATAGCATGTTCAATACAAGATTACCGCGATTTGGCAAGTCAGCCGCTACAGCAGTTGTGCTGGCGGTTCCGGTAGATATTACCGCCTCCCCTTTTCAGCAAGTCGCCAGCGATCTGTGGGGCAAGCCTGAACTCATTAGTTGGCGAACTGCCCTCACCTATGACTCCACCAAAGCGTTTGCCCAAGCAATTGCCACCAACTCAACTCGGAGTGGCATTCGCCGCCAACTGGCTCAACCCGACTTTGAAGTTCAAGGGGCAACAGGGCCAGTGAACTTCTTGCCAGAAGGCGATCGAAATAACCAACCGGCTTTTGTGACGGTTGCCCCTGTTGGTACAGGCAACAACAAACGATATGGTTTTGTGCCGTTACCCCTTCAAAAACCGCAATAAGTTAATCAGCAAGGATAACATGTGCTCGCTGGTTACTCTTATTACAAACATGTACCGATGTTTTGCACACCGTTGATTCCAGCAGGAATCCAACCTGCACGGGGACCGGTTACTCTGAGCCAAATTCTTTCGCTTCTTTGACCGATGGGTTCTCGGCTTGACTCACGATTAGTTTGAAACCGCTCATTCGGTGCATAGCCCAAGCCTGCTAGAGGACTTTTTTCAGAAGGTTCTTTACGCAGTCGCAACCCACCGGCTCTAACAATGGTGGGTGTAGGCAGAACTCTTCGGCAGACAGTTTGTGCTTGCGCCAGTTCGATCGCCGTCACAGCGTCTTGAGGAGCCGCGATCGCTGGATTAACCCAATCACTGGCGATCGTCAGCAGCAAGCTCGAAGCCATAACACAACTTATTTTGCAACTTATCATGGAAGTATCCTCACACTTAAAGCTGAATTTACTTCCATCAAAATATCAGTTAGGTGCAGGCGTTGTCACCGAGTTAGACGGTAAAGGTGCAACCTGCAACTCGGGAGTAGGTTGCGCTCTTCGTAATTGCTCAGCCTGCCGCTTCCGGAACAGGGAGGTGGCTTCGTCAAAGTTTTCGCGCTGATCAGCGACAAATTCATCGCCGCTGCGAGGTGCGCCAATGATGGCATTTTGAATAAAGTTCATGATGCCACTGCCTTGCCCATTGCCGCGACCATTGAAGAAGTCGCTGCCATCTTTAGTCTGCAGATCTTCCAGGGGAGTGGGACGGGACGTTTGGGCCAGCCCAGGAACTCCGGTTCCTGCGACCAGTACCCCTCCTAAACATGCGCTAACGACAACACGAAGAAGAGACTTTGTAGTGAGTTGGATCATTGGTGTAGTCATAAACTCCTCCAGCCAATCAAATCATTGTGAAGTGATTAAACGACAGCTCAAACGTTGGACAATTCAATGCACGGATTTAGCAATCACACTTACCCAATTTAGCGCGTTCCTGAAATTGTAAGCGAAGTTTAGGAAATTTTGCCGCGGCAGATGGCCAAACACTCAGGCACAGGCGCTCGTTGTTCCATTGCCATAACGAGTGCTTCATAGGTTTCTTGCTGGGCCTGCAAGATGGTTTTAGCTTGCAATGCAGCCCAGCGTTCTTTTTGCGCGATCGCAGAGCCAGAAAGTCCCAGCCGCCCAAGAATGAAACGGAGTTTTTGAAAGTCATCCCGCCCCCCCTGCACGTCTTGATATTTCAGATGTTCCGCTGCGGCTCCGGCCATCCAAATGGTGCAGTAGCGATCAAGCAAATGGCCTGAAAGCTGGTTGTTCTGAAGCTCGGCGTCCAGTTCATAAGTATCAAACTGGACGCCTCCCTGTCCGGCTAACCCCTTGCGAAAGGCTTCCCAGGCGCTAAGCGTGTAATCGGTGACGGGGATATTCAGGTGATGGGCTACCAGGAAATGCCCCGCTTCATGATGAAGTACCCGCTCGCGGTGGGCACCAGACCAGCCTGCCAGCCAATCTAGCAACATCGCCGCGCCGTTTCCCTGCCAACTGAATGTATCAACGGCAGCTAACCCCAAAAATCCGGCGGTGGCGATCGCGGGGATGGCTGGTGATAGATCGATCAGTGGCCCCAATAAGGCCGACATCGTCATCATAAATATGGAAATGGCGACTAGATTCAGGGAAAGTTGGCTCATGACGAAGTTGCTTGATCGGCTTTTCCCCATTTTGATGGAAGTTTGCGCTTCTTGCTACTGCTTAACGCGGGCTTTGTAGAAGGTTTCGAGACTGTGGCGATCGCCCACATAGCGCCAATGCCAGGGTTCGTAGTTCACGCCCTGCTTGTTGCCTTTAGGGAAAGAGATCTCAAAGCTGTAAAATGCTGCGTTTGCTTTCAACCAGCGGAATGCGGCTGTGTTTTCAAATGCCTCGCTCAGGTGCGTTGCTGGCACGTTGCCATCCCCAATATCGATCGCGTAGCCGGTGTGATGTTCACTATAGCCGGGGGGGGCACTCACTTTGGCTCGTTCGGCAGCAACCTGCCCCCGCTCTGCCTTTTTGCCAAAAAATAAATAATCTTGATCCGTCAGCGATCGAAATCCGGAAATTGGAACCAAGAGAATCCCATCTCGCCGCGCCGCCGCTTCCATTTCCTGATAAGCTTGAGCCGCAGGTTTGCGAAGTCTAATGCTGCCATCGGGAACGATCGGTGCAAGGGCTGCGGCTGGTGCTTCTGGATAGCGAAAGTGCCCCAGAATGGCATCTTCAGTTGCCGCCGCAGGAGTGGGGGTGGGCACAGGGGTGGGAGAGGCCGGATTGGCTTGTGATTTGGCCGTCACAGCAGCCATACTGGCAGTGGATAATTGCGATCGCTGGATTTGAAATGCGGCAAATGCGCCAGCACCCGCCGCCATCACTCCCACAGCCGCCAAGCCGCCAATTAAGTAGGACTTGTTAACCGTTGGTTTAACAGCCGTCACGGGAGTTTCACGCTGGGCAATAGGAATATCATCGGTCACACGTGCCGCCACATTTGCAGAACTTTCTGTTGTAGTAACCTTGTCCAAGCCTCGAACTCCTCTCGCGTGAAGACGTGCTATCCAGTCAGCTGTATTTAGGTTAACCCCTTAGTCGAGCAACATCTTAGCACTATGAATTAACGTCGCACAGCTATTTATGCCAATGCCACTCTCAAAGCTGCTAGAAATTTATGTGCCCTTGATGAGTTGGACGGGACTGGGTTGGGTGCTTGGTCGTTGGCTGCCTGCTTCGGTGCCGCGATACCTGGGGTTGTTTCTATTTTGGGTGGGCGTCCCGATCGGGATTGTTGCCTTTCTTCGCCATACTCAGCTGACTAAGGCGCTTTGGCTGGCTCCAGTGGCGGCTTGGGGGGCAATTTTGCTGAGTTATGGGTTAGCTCGACTCTACTTAAAGGTGGCAAATCACTCACTTCGGCCTGCAACCCAAACGAGTTTTCAGTTGGCCTCAATGGTGGGGAATACGGGCTACATTGGTTTCCCCGTGTCACTGGTGCTGGTGGGGTCGCCCTACTTTGCCTGGGCCGTCTTTTACGACATGGTGGGGTCTACACCGGGAGCGTATGGGCTGGGGGTGGCGTTGGCCGCCCGAACACAGGCCGCGGCAGGACACGATGCTCCAAGCTCAACTCCAAACAATTGGCAGGTGCTAGGAACCGCAATGTTACTCAACCCAGCCTTATGGAGCTTTACGATCGGGATACTGGCCCGCGATCTGCCCTTACCGGGTTGGCTGGAAGTGGGATTGCGCGGCACAGCCTGGGGCGTGGTGGCGATCGCCCTAGTGCTGATCGGCATCCGGCTAAGTCAGGTCACGTCGTTGAAGCATGTACGATTAGCGCTAATGAGTTTGACGATCAAAATGTTGATTGTGCCGCTCTTGTTGGGGATGATTTTACGAGCGCTCAACTTAAGTCACGAAATTCACCGTGTCATTTTGCTGCAATCTGCGATGCCTCCCGCTTTCGCAACGTTAGTGATCGCTGAAGCCTATGAGTTAGATCAAGCTCTCACCGTCACAACGATTGCGATCGGGGTTGTGATGTTGCTTCTGACCTTGCCCCTGTGGTTGTGGGTGTTTCCTTAACTAACCCACCCAACTCACATCGTCTTCTGCTGATGCGACTGAAGGAAGGGGCTTGGCAATGGGGAGATCACGCCGATTGGCCGAGTTATTTGGATCGCTTAAATGATGATTGGGCGTGAACCCTTCAAGCTGCTTATTCTGACTGAATTCTTTTGCGGGATAGGGCTGCGATCGTTGCCGCGCGGCTTCCTGTTCTGGCAAGATCACTTTCTGCATCAAATACTCGATCGTCTGCTGCTTGACCCACCCGCGGGTTGCTAAAATCTCTCCAAAGCGCATCCCCGTCAACTTTTGATCGTTCAACACCACATCCACCTGGGCGGGTGTAAGCAATCCAGCCTCAACTAGATATCCTCCTAGCCGCTTAGTTCGAGGGGCAGGAGTGTCTGGTTGAGAGGGCTGATGGAGGGAGCCTTCTTGCATAAAAACCTCTAAACTTCAGAAACAGTCTATACAAATGCGGCCATTGAGGTGAGCGCACTTTCGAGTACAGGCTGTAGTCTCAGTATATCAACACAGATTTGAGTGTTCGAAAAGTCTCGCCTTATCCCATCAGGGCGGAAAAAGCTATCAAAAATGGGTTGACCCAGATTTGATCAACCCATTTAGCTAGGGGGGCGCGATCGCAGCAAAAATTACGATTTACCAGCGCGAGGGGATTGTTGGCGAAACTCTACAATCTTTTGGCCTAACACTTCAATGGCTTTCGCAAATTGCGGATCTTCTTTAGTGCCAACCTTGTCTCGATTTTCATTGAGCGACTTGCGCTGTTCTTCCGTAAGTTGCACGGTAAAGTCTGGTTGGATGCCGTTCTTGTTGATATCACGGCCATTCGGCGTGAAGTACTTGGCGATCGTGACCGCTAAACCACTATTGTCTCCCACGGTGCGAACGGACTGCACCAAACCCTTGCCAAATGTTTTTGTCCCGACTAGCACCGCCCGCCGATTATCCTGCAAAGCCCCAGAAAGAATTTCACTGGCGCTAGCAGAACCGCCATCAACCAGAATAACTAGCGGTTTGTTTGTAAGCGCTCGACCATTAGCCCGCTCTCGATCCTGCTCGCCTTGCCGATTCACCGTAGAAACGATCGCGCCGCGACTGAGCCACATACGAGCGATGTCCACACTGGTGTACAGCAATCCACCTGGATTTCCGCGCAGATCGAGAATATACCCAGCAACTTGCTGCTTCTCCATTTTGTCGATCGCTTTGCGCATATCTTCCGGTGCATTGGCACTGAATTGCACCAGACGGATATAACCTACCTTTCCTTGTGGAGCCTGTTCTACACTGGCCCGCACAGGATGAATTTCAATCTTGGCTCGTTTGATGGTGTAGTCAATCTGGCGCTCGCCGCGTTGAATCGTCAAGTTCACTTGCGTATTGACCGGACCCCGAATCAGAGTGACAGCTTTATTGACATCCATCCCTTCGGTGCTTTTGCCATCAATCTTGAGAATGATATCTTTGGCTTGAATGCCAGCCGCAAACGCAGGCGAATCTTCGATCGGCGCGATGACAGTCAGTTTCTTCGTTTTCTCGTCCGCTGCTAACTGAATCCCCACTCCAGTTAATTCGCCGGAGGTGTCGATCTGCATGTTGCGGAATTCCTGCGGATCCATAAAGCGCGTGTAGGGATCATTCAGCTTCTTGAGCATTTCCCGTACGGCTTTATAGGCATCTTCGCGGGTGTTGTAATTTCGGCTCAAGAACTCTGTTCTAACTTTCCGCCAGTCGACCTGGTTAAATGTGGAATCTACGTAGGTGCGATCGATAATTTGCCAAACTTCATCTACCAATTCCTTCGGGCTTTGACGAAAGAAAGCTTGCAGGGACAAAACCGACATAGGCTGAAGCGCGCCCTGATCAGCAACTTCTTTAGACTCGTCACGCAGAAAGGCTTGTCCTTTATAAAAGTGCAATCCTGTTCCAGCAACGGCGACAGTAGAAATTGCAACGGCTGTTGCTCCAAGGACAAGCCCGCGTTTGTTAATTGCCATGTCTCTACTCAGAAAGTGACTACGGAGATTATGCCCAATCTAGCACAGGCAATCGTGTCCAGTCAGGCAATCAGTGTTAAGGATCGATCCAGAGTCCATCCGCTTTAATTAAGTTGATTAACTCCTGAACGCCCTCGGTTTCGGGAACTCGTTTGATCTCCTCCCGCCCCCGATACAGGGAGATATAACCGGCTTGCTTTCCAACGTACCCATAATCAGCATCGGCCATTTCGCCAGGACCGTTAACGATGCATCCCATGACAGCGATGTTCAAACCGGTGAGGTGTTGTGTGGCTTCCCTGACCTTGTGTAACACTTCTTCAAGATTGAACAACGTCCGACCGCAGGATGGGCAAGCGACATACTCAACCATTGTGCGGCGTAGTCCCAAGGCTTGCAAAATGCTGTAGCACACGGGAATTTCTTTTTCAGGGGCTTCGGTGAGCGAGACTCGAATCGTGTCACCGATGCCTTCGGCTAGCAAAGTCCCAATGCCAGCAGTTGACTTGATGCGGCCATATTCACCATCACCTGCTTCAGTCACACCCAAATGCAAGGGGTAATCCATCCCCAGCGCATCCATCCGCTGCACCATCAACCGATTGGCTGCGATCATGACGGGCACTTTGGAGGCTTTTAGCGAAATTTCCAGGTTGTAGAAGCCGAGGGATTCACAAATGCGAATAAACTCTAGAGCCGATTCCACCATGCCTGCTGGCGTATCGCCGTAGGTGAACAACATCCGCTCGGCTAAGGAACCGTGATTGACCCCAATTCGCATGGACTTGTTTTGCTCTTTAAGCGTCAAGACCAGTGGTTCCAGCGTCTCTCGAATTTTGGCTCCAATTTCGTTGAATTCGGCCTGGGTGTACTCCGTGCGATCGCTTCGGGGTTTTTCAAAGACATACAAGCCGGGGTTGATCCGCACATTATCAACATGTTTTGCGGCTTCTAGAGCAATCTTCAAACCGTTGTGATGCACATCAGCCACCAACGGCACCGGTTGATAGGATTGCTCCAGCTTGGCCCGGATCTCCTCCATCGCTTTAGCGTGAGCCATGCTGGGAACGGTAACCCGAACAATCTCACAGCCAATTTCGTGCAAGCGACGAATGGCCGCAACGGAACCTTCAATATCTAGAGTGTCCTCGTTAATCATTGATTGAACGGCAACCGGATGGCCGCCACCAATGGTGATGCTTCCAACTGGAACAGGCCGAGTCTTGCGACGTGGCGTAGAACCCGTTGTCGCAAAGTAGATGGACGCATCTGAAGGGGATGTAACTGGAGGACTGGGGAGGGTCTGCATACGCTGTGGGTGATAACTACCGCAAACGATGTTTTTCTTAGCTCTGTTTTTCAGATTGCCACAGAAAGGACATTTTTGCGGTATCTTCCAGGCAAATTATGCAGATAATGGCCAATTAAGCGCTAGTCGCTTCCCGCGGTTTAGCTTTATTGACTTTAAGTTGCCGCCCCATCCATTCCGCTCCATCTAGTTCGGCGATCGCACTGTCTTCTTGCGTGTCTTCTTCCAATTCAACAAAGGCAAACCCACGCATGCGACCTGTCTCGCGATCCATTGGCAGCGAAACTCGTTTAACTGTGCCGTATTCAGCAAACACTTCGCTTAAATCGTCTGCGGTCGCTCGGTAGGAGAGATTTCCAACGTAAATAGTCATGAGCCTGTGAAGAGTAACGAACAGGGAATTAAGGAGTTAACTCCTTTAATCCTTGTTTTTGACTTATCACACTCAATTCGAGAAGTTCTGCACTATCGAATACGAAAGGTAGACAAAAAGCGGTTGAAGAGTTAATCGATCGAGATAGATTGTGGCCCTTGATTTTTACCGTTATGCATTGCCGTCGTAGAAGCTGGCACAGTCGTTGCAGTTTGTTTATCAAGCCAACTCTTTACCGGATCATCCATTAAGTTGAGGCGAAAGATGCCCGAAAAAACCCCCCCTGCAAATGCGATCGGCTGCTGTATTAATTCTCTAACCAATGGGGTTAACTCATCCATAAACATACTTCTACTCCAGGTGGCTTCTATTGGTGATTGTAACGTGTGTCGCGTGAGACGGAAGCCGCCGAGTTAAGGATTGGGCTGAGATTTGGCTAAGCAGAATCGAAAGCGGTACTATAAGAGCTTGAGAAAACTTACGCTATGTCGAGCGTTGAATTATGAAATTTACTTTTGCCGGCTTATTGGTTCTAGTTGGTTTAACGACGACTTTGGTGGGCTGTGGTCTACCGGGTGGCAACTCGGAGCAGACTGAACAATCAGAGGAACGAGAAGCGGATGCCCGATCGGGCGAAAACCAGCAAAACAACTCAGACGATGACGATGATGAGGACAACGAAAAGTCAAAAGAGCGCGGCTCTGAGAAGAAGAAAGACGAAGATGATGATTAACGTTGCAGTGAGGGTTTGGTTGAATATCTTTGAGTTGCAGGCGAGGCTGGCCTAATGGTTGCGATCGCCTCCTGGTGTCTGTTGCTTTATGCGGTGCTGCTCATCGTCGGTGGTATGCTCGGTTACCTCAAAGCTCAAAGCAAACCTTCATTGATTTCAGGGCTAATCAGCGGGATGGCGCTGCTACTTGCCTGGTTCATAACGTTGCAATCCTATGCTGCGGGCATGACCTTCGCGACGGTGCTGGCGATCGCGCTCCTGATTGTTTTCTTGATTCGCTTTCGCAAAACTAAGGCATTCATGCCTGCTGGACTCATGGCTATCCTGAGTCTGGTTTTTGCTGGCATATTTGCGATCGCCCTGGCCTCATAGATCCTGATTAACGAATTAGGATCTATGCTTTGTCATAGCCGTCGCCATGTGAAATGTGGCAGACTTCGGCGTGAGCGCGATTCGGCTGAGCTCATCGTCGAAGCCTCAGTCGAACGAGGCGCGTCAGAACACCTACCCAGAATCGGCAGTTCAGCCATTTGATATGTCCTAAGTGTTCTGACCATAGCTATAATTTAGCGTCTAGCAACAATCAAGAACGTTACCCTTCGCGAATCCCCATTGCCATCTGCAAGACAAAAGGTAAGCCGCCGATTTGATGATATCTATCTGCCCAAGCGCGAATGATTTCGTCTAACTCTTCCATCGCAGCATCAACACGGTCAGGCGGAATATCTAACTCCTCAAGCGCCCGCATCGCCTTTGGTTGCCGATTTGCCCAATCATTCATTAAGCGGAAGTAGCGGGCTGTATCTTCCACCATGATGTAAGTTCGTTCTTCTTCTGCGGCGGGTGAGTAAGACGCGCGCGTGAGGGCATAGAAGGGCATGCCCCAGGGAGAATCAACGCGGGTGACGGTCCCAGAGTACAACAACCGGCGTTTGATATGTTCCGCCAAAGCTTCGCTTAAAGGCATTCGTCGATCGCTGGGCAAATCTTCTTGTGATCGAGCATGGAGAAATTCCACTAAGTCCAAAAACTGGAAAGCGTTGATCACTTGAGCATCGGGTAAATTACCTGACGGTAACTTTTGCTCAATTTGGCGCTTTTCCTCAGACGTATAGCTAGAGCTGGCAACGCGCGATCGCCCTGGTTGCCAGGGAAATTGCTCCATCCAAACGTACGGTAATTGAATCAAGTAGCGAGGTTCTTGCGACCCTAACATTTTGAGCAATTTGCCTTCGGTCAGCGCCTCTTTCACTTCTTCGACGATCGCCTTAACTCGCTTCGGCTCAATGTGGTGCAAATGTCCAGTCATCCGAAGGTTGTGGTCTTGCTCCAGATAAGTCATGTAGATTGCACATTTTGCTGCCGTCGCCGCTGCATCCAGAAAGGCCCCATGTCGATGCCCACTGGTTCGCATTGCACTAAACGCTAAGTACAACATGATCTGATCCATTGCACTAGGGCTGAGGCGTTTAATCAGATCGAGGTCGTTGGTCATTGTGAAGTAGCTGTCCTACTAAAAACGGAATAATTCAGCAGCTTAGTTATAGCAACTGCATGGAATAGTAAAAGTCTTTCTCCAACAGTATAGAAGTTGGTTTGGGCGAATATCGACAAACCTTAAGGGAAAAGTGCCCAACCGTGAAGGTGCAGCGTCAACTTGCTAATTATTGTATTATTCCCCAACTTCGTCATTCAGAGCGTTATTTCATCTGAACCCGTGCGAAAAAGCGTACTGGTTTTAGCTGTGTGCTTACACTAAAGAATAGTCAGTTAGATTGCTGAAATCTCGGCGGCCACTTCCACGGTGCTTGGGTTGTCGCCGTTGCTGAATCGAATGAAGTTCCCAAGCTGCAAAGGTCGGCTGTGATGAAGAAGCCGACAGCGGCAAATAAAGAGTCCAACTCAACAGTAAAGCTGTCACCAGAGCGGAAGTGAAAAGGTACATGAGCGGTTTTCCATATCAGTGCTTCTGATACTTGATACGGAGTTTTGAATCATCCATCAGGATGATTTGGGGGAAGCGGAACTGCGATCGCTGGCGCTACAACTGGAGCCCAAATCCAAACGCTGCCGACAAACGATGCAAAACAAAAAGGAGGCTACATGGCCTCCTTTAAGTACTTAATTAGGGTGTGAATAGTTAAGGCAAAGATTAAACAGTACAAGCTGGCTCTTTGAGTTTCTGCCAAAAAATAGAGTATCGCTTCCAGATGCGTTTGCTACGACGCTGGCAGCGGCTTTCACACGAGCGCGGCAAGGTTCCAGCTAAGTTCAACGAAACAAGCACTTAAGCTTACACACAAGTGAAAACGTTTTACGGCTGGGGTCAGAATGCTCAGGACAAGTTGAATTTCTGAAACCCCAATTCTGGGTAAGCGCTCTGACTCGCCTGCGCCATGTTCATACGGTTACAGTTAGAAGCCGCATCTCCTAGCGATCGACGGATCCCATAATCACATCGATACTGCCGAGAATTGCGACAATATCCGCTACCTTCATGCCTCGGAGGAGGTGCGGCAAAATCTGCAAATTGTTGAAGTCTGCCGGACGTACTTTGAAGCGCCAAGGGAAAACATTGTCGTTCCCCATAATGAAAACACCCAATTCTCCTTTGCCACTCTCAAGCCGAACATAATGTTCACCTGCTGGAATCTTCCAGGTGGGAGCCAGTTTTTTACCAATGAATTGGTAATCAAATTCATTCCACTCCGATTTTGGCCCCCCCGCCATCCGCTTAGCTTCTAGATTCTCGTAAGGGCCACCCGGTAAAGCCTGACAAGCTTGCCGAATAATTTTGACCGACTCGCGCATTTCCCGCATCCGCACCACATACCGTGCAAACGCATCGCCCTCGGTTTCCCACTGCACTTCCCAGTCAAAATCGTCATAACACTCGTAGTGATCAACTTTCCGCAGATCCCACTTCACGCCGGAAGCGCGCAGCATTGGCCCAGATAAGCCCCAGTTGATCGCTTCTTCCCGACTAATTGTGCCGATGCCCTCAATTCGTCGCCGGAAGATGGGGTTATCCGTAACAAGCCGCTCGTACTCATCCACTTTGGGAATAAAGTAATCACAAAAATCGAGGCATTTATCAATCCAGCCATAGGGTAAGTCAGCCGCAACACCCCCAATGCGCCAGTAGTTGTTGTTGACCATGCGATAGCCTGTTGCCGCTTCCCACAGGTCATAGATTAACTCGCGTTCGCGGAACTGGTAGAAGAATGGTGTTTGAGCGCCCACATCGGCCAAAAACGGCCCAAACCACAACAAATGGTTGGCAATTCGGTTGAGTTCGAGCATGATGACGCGAATGTAGCTGGCTCGCTTAGGGACAGGAATGCCAGCCAACTTTTCAGGCGCATTGACTGTAATGGCTTCGTTAAACATCCCGGCAGCATAGTCCCAGCGGCTTACATAGGGGACGTACATGATATTGGTACGGTTCTCGGCAATCTTTTCCATCCCCCGGTGTAGATAGCCGATTACTGGTTCGCAGTCGATGACGTTCTCTCCATCCAGGGTGACGATCAACCTCAAGACCCCATGCATCGAGGGGTGGTGAGGTCCCATGTTGAGAATCATGGGTTCGGTTTTGGTTTCAATCATTGCCATAGACAGTGGGTTCCCCTCGCGATCGGTTAGGCTATCTTTCAACAAATTCCGGAGCCAGAATCAATTTATTCTCTATAGGTGCGGTTAGGCGTTGAGCAAACCTGAGAGCAGTGCTGGTTCTGTTACACTCCTTTAATTATAAGGATCGTTGCCAGAAAGAAAAGGCGTTTGGAAGGGCTGCCATGATTGCTGCTAAGTAGACCAGGCATAAGCATGATTCAATGGTTCTGTGCAAGCGATGAATGCAGGGCTAAACAGTTGACGAAGCTGCTTGAGTTTTCAGAAAAACATGTCCCAAATGGGTTGCCCAGGCAGGATTAAGCGATGGATGATTTTGTCGAGGCCGCGATCGCTTTTGTCCACATCCCGGTATTGCCCACCGAGGTAATCACGGGGTTGGCTGTTCGGGCGGAGGGGCATTATCTGGATGCGACCGTGGGCGGAGGGGGGCACAGTCGATTGATCTTGGCAGCTGCTCCCTCGGTCACGGTCACGGCTCTAGATCAGGATGAGATGGCAATTGCTGCGGCTCAAAGAACCCTGGCTGAGTATAGCGATCGCGTCCAGTTGCGACGTCTCAATTTTGCTGATTTCGATCCTGGTGAGACAACATTTGATGGCATTTTGGCAGATTTGGGTGTGAGTTCGGCTCAGGTTGACCAGGGCGATCGTGGCTTTAGTTTTCGGCAAACAGCACCGCTCGATATGCGGATGGATCGGCAGCAGGCGCGATCGGCAGCCGATATTGTGAACGAGTGGGATGAAGTTGCGTTGGCCAACGTGATTTACACCTATGGAGAAGAGCGCCTATCGCGTCAAATTGCTCGCCGCATCGTTGAAAAGCGCCCTTTCAGCACGACTACCGAACTTGCAGAAACGATTTTTTACGCTGTGCCTAAATCCTACCGCTACGGCAGAATTCATCCTGCAACGCGCACCTTTCAAGCCTTGCGTATCGTGGTTAACCGCGAGTTGGAGGTGTTAGAAACATTTTTACAAAAAGCACCAACTTGGTTGAAACCGGGGGGCAGGCTGGCAATTATCAGCTTCCATAGTTTGGAAGATCGCATCGTTAAACATCGGTTTCGAGAAATGGATAACTTGAAGATAATCACCAAAAAACCGATCGAAGCAACTGAGGCAGAAGTTCAAAAGAATATCAGGGCACGATCAGCCAAGTTGCGCATTGCAGAGCGGGTGGCGGTCGATTGCTAGTTGCGATGGCTGTTATTGTAATGAATTCTTGCTCCGGCCCATTGCAATTTCTCTTGCAAGGTTTGGTAGTAGGAGTAGTTCTCCCGCAAAATGATGAACTGCGCCTGACAGTCAGCCATGCGAATATCCACCCGTTGCCCTGGCCAGATAGAAGTTGCCAACACTCCATCCATCCATAATTTGGTGGTTAGCTCCCGATCGGCCAGTGGCCAGATGCTGACAACACACCCTGGTGGAATCACGATCGGGCGACTGGATAAACTTAATGGACAAATTGGCGTCACCACGATCGCGTCCATCCCAGGGTGAACGATCGGTCCGCTCGCCGCTACGGTATAGCACGTTGAGCCAGTGGGTGTTGCCACCAGCAAACCGTCGCCCTGGTATTGATCAACCACTTCCCCGTCAATTTCCATTTCCAGAATGGATGTGATCATGCGATCGGCAGAAGCCGGTTTGACGCACATCTCATTCAAGGCCAGAAACTGGTCACTCATCGGCTCCAGGTTGGTACGATGCCCCTCAAACACTGTGGCTTGTAGCATCATCCGACGCTCGACAGCGTAGCGATCGTCGTGCAATCGCTCCCACACCTGTTCCGAAGGGGCGAAGGCTTCCAGGGGTTCGGTTAGAAACCCTAAATGTCCACCCACATTCACGGCCAGGATGGGAATTTTGGAACTAGCAAGATGCCGCGCCGCCGTTAAAGCCGCCCCGTCTCCACCCAGTACCACGGCTAAATCAATCTGCTGATTAACGGAGGCCAAAAACACGGGGTAGGGGTTGTCTTTAGGGCCAGTTGGTCCCATCAACACATGACAACCCAGCGTCTCAAGTTGGCGGGCGCACTGTTCAGCACATCTTTGGCTGGCGATATCACCAGCTTTATGGGCAATAATGACTTGCTTTAATTGCACGCGGTTTTTGAATATCCAAACAAAAAGGTGTTAGACGCTAGTTTACCGACTCAAAACGCCCAACACCCCTTTTCAAATAAATCAAGATCAAAAACTACCACTTCAGCAGATTGAACTGTTCCATATCCACCGTGTCGCGGTTGCGGTAAATGGCCAGGACGATCGCCAACCCGACTGCGGCTTCTGCGGCGGCGATCGCAATCACGAATACTGTGAAAACCTGCCCTTTAACTTCAACGGGATCAAGGTAGTTGGAAAAGGCCATCAGGTTGAGATTCACCGCATTCAGCATCAATTCGACCGACATCAATACCCGTACAGCGTTACGACTATTAATCAGGCCGTAGATCCCAATACAAAATAGAGCGGCTGCAAGAATTAAAAAGTATTGGAGTTGCATAGACAGAAATCCTACTTATTCTGATCGGAAGGGGTTGAGGTGATTGTGCGATCGGGGCTACCCGGTGCCGCACCCACCAGTTCACGCGGACGCTCGGGAAGCGTCAAAACTGGTTGTTGGCTGGTCGACTCAGTTTCTTCAGGTAAAAACTCTCGTCGGGCCAGAATCACTGCCCCAACCAAGGCCATCAACAGCAGCACCGAGGCCAGTTCAAAGGGCAACAGATAGTCGGTAAAGAAGTGCTTACCAATTTCAACGATCGCCCCATTTCCGATACCCGCTTCGGACGAAAACGCCCAGGGGGTTGTGAGCACCATCGTTGATAACAAAGTAAACAACCCAGCACAAACGACAGCCGTCGCCGCTTTACGAATCCAGGCTTTAGGCATAGGGGCAAAATCTTGACGCTTATTCACCAACATAATGGCGAAAATAATCAAGACATTCACCGCACCCACATAAATCAAGATCTGTGCTGTGGCTACAAAATCTGCATTCAACAATAAGTAGAGACCTGCGGCGCTGATGAACGTCCCCCCCAGCAGAAAAGCCGAGTAAACCACATTAGTTAGCAGTACAACACCCAGGGCAGCGCCAATCATCATGAATGACAACAACCCTAACGATACTAGTTGAACCCCTTCCGCTAAATTCACAAACTTTCCCCCTCGGTTGGTGCTATCAGACAGCAAAATCTAGTTCTTGCTCTGTTCCTGTTCCAAAATTTGGTCTGGACGCAATCCTGCCCGTTGCGACCCTGCCGGTAAATCGTGCGGTTCTGTTACGCCTTTAGGCAAATAAGCAAGTTGCCGCAAGGGCGTCACCATTGGATCGTTGGTCACTTTATAGGGCAAACGGCCTAAGGCCACATTGTCATAGTTCAACTCATGGCGATCGTACGTCGAAAGCTCGTACTCTTCCGTCATTGACAAACAATTGGTCGGGCAGTACTCTACGCAGTTGCCACAGAAGATGCAAACTCCAAAGTCAATACTGTAATGCTTCAGTTGCTTCTTCTTCGTCGTTTTATTCATCTCCCAATCCACAACCGGGAGATTAATTGGGCATACCCGCACACACACTTCACAGGCAATGCACTTATCAAATTCAAAGTGAATTCGTCCTCGAAACCGCTCAGATGGAATCAACTTTTCATAAGGATATTGAACTGTCACAGGCCGACGTTGCATATGGTCAAAGGTCACGGAAAGACCTTGTCCAATGTATTTTGCCGCTTGGACGGTTTCTTTTGCGTAGTCACCAACTTGCTTGAGAAACTTCAGCATAGGTCTTGTGAGTTAAGGGTTAACAGAGAACCTGGAAAAGGGAGCGCGCCCGCTGAGCAAAGTCTGCTTTGATCAGCGTTAGCCACCAAAGGCAACCGGAAAAGCAATCTTCAGCGCTGCCGTGAGCAGCAAGTTCACTAAAGATACTGGAAGCAAGAACTTCCATCCCAAGTCTAACAATTGGTCAATCCGGACGCGAGGGACAGTCCAACGCAACAAAACTGCAATGAAGACGAGGAAATAGGCTTTCAGGAGGGTCATCGTTACTCCCAAAGCTGCATCAATCACCTCTAACCATGCACTGGTCTCACTCACACCCGCGAGATTGGCGAGCAAAGAAGTGGGGATGGGGCTTTCCCAACCGCCCAAATATAGAACCGACACCAATAATGCCGAAAGAACCAGGTTGACGTAGGAACCGAGATAAAACAGCGCAAACTTCATGCCAGAATACTCTGTTTGATAACCCGCGACTAGTTCCTCCTCAGCTTCGGGCAAGTCAAATGGAATCCGTTCACACTCAGCGAGAGCCGAAATCCAGAATATTAAGAAGCCGACTGGCTGCCGCCAAATGTTCCACCCCAGAATGCCATAGCCAGATTGCTGATCGACAATATCGACGGTACTGAGCGAGTTTGACATCATGACGACGGCAAGCACCGCTAGAGCCAGAGGAATCTCGTAACTGATGGATTGTGCGGCTGCTCTCAACCCGCCCAAGAGGGAGTACTTATTGTTGGAGGCATATCCCGACATTAGTAGACCGATCGGCACAACGCTGGACAAAGCAACCCAGAGAAACACCCCCATCGTCACGTCAGTAATCACCAGATTTTGCCCAAATGGAACAATTAAATAGGACAAAAACACTGGAATGACTACAATGACCGGGCCAAGAGTGAATAACAACGGATCAGCCTTGGCTGGCACGGTGTCTTCTTTAAAGATTAGTTTTAAACCGTCGGCAACCGGAGCCAAAACTCCTAAGGGGCCAATATACTCTGGCCCAATTCGCTGTTGAGCCGCGGCTGAGATCTTCCGCTCAAGCCAAACTGTAACCAAAACACCGACCGTTGCACCAATGATCATGAGGAGCATGGGCAAGGGCATCCAAATTGCTTTTGCCGCCCCGTCTGGTACTCCCAACTCAATCAAGGATTGGATAAAAGTTTGCTGTAAATCAATTCCTTCCATGGTCTTCGCGTGGCGCTTGCGTCCTTAGTATACACTGTCGCAAAAATCCTTAAAGATTCGAATCAATGCGCGATCGCATAGAAGCTAATCAATATTCTGAACTTTGAGATAGATAAATAGTAATACTTAGGGTATCGCTTGGTTAGAACGTGTAGAATTGCGGACTAAATAACTTGCAATTGTTGTGGAATGGGCATTTTGTCGGCTGGGCGATCGATCCGAGCACCCCACCAGATGATTTAATTCATGGTCCTCAAGGCAAGTCGAATTGCTGAAAAGCCAGTTCTGAAAAGGTATTCTGACTCGCCTCTGTCGTTATATGGCTACAACCCAAATTGTCTTTACTTCATAGAAAGAAACCCCCAAAGCAATCTGCCTGAGGGTTGGAGTTCCTGAAAATCGTCACTGAGTGTAAGTGTGGCAAGGGGGGCAGAATTCTGCAAGAGGGTTGTGACCCATCATCCTATTTCTTGAACGGTAAATAAATTGGCAAGGGCAATCGGCTTGCAAAGCCCCCTTACTTTTTATGACTCACCGTTCGTGAATAGGAATGTAAGGCAGACTGTGGGTTCCTGTATAAATTTGGGTTGGACGGAAAATGCGGTTTTCACCCAGTTGTTCTTTCCAATGGGCTAACCAGCCTGCGGTGCGAGAGATGGCAAACACTGGCGTGAACAAATCTGTGGGAATGCCTAACTTGCGGTAAACCAAACCAGAGTAAAAATCTACATTTGGGTAGATTCCTTTGTGGCCAAGCATCTCGTGGACAACGCGCTCCATTTCAACCGCAATGTCGTAAAACGTATCTTCCCCGTACTTCTCAAAAAGTTGCTCTGCCAGTTCTTGCAAAATCGTCGCTCGCGGATCTTTGACTTTATAGACCCGATGGCCGAAACCCATAATCTTTTGCTTCTTGGCAATACAGTGTTCAATGTAGGGCCGCACGTTTTCGACCGAGCCAATTTCTTCCAGCATGAAGATCACTTCTTCATTCGCGCCCCCGTGTAAGGGGCCAGCTAGAGTTCCGACAGCCGAAGCGACAACCGCATAAGGATCTGTCAGCGTGGACGCGGTTACAAGCGCCGAGAAGGTGGAGGCGTTGATGGTATGTTCTGCATGGAGGGTAAGGCAGACATCAAATACGTGGGCAGCTAAGGGATCGGGTTCTTCTTCGGTCAGCATGTACAGGAAGTTAGCCGAATACCCCAAGTCGTCCCGGGGTTGCACTGGATCGTTGCCCTTGCGCATGAGTTGGAATGCGGCAACCATCGTGGGAATTTTGGCCAGTAATCGGACGACAGCCGCCCGAATATAGGCCGGGTCATCGAGTGCTCGGCGGGAATAAAATAACCCCAGGGCGGCTGCACAGGCTTGCAATGCATCCATCGGATGGCCACCTTCGGGAAAGCATTTCATCATGTCACGAATGCGATATTTAAGGCGGCGATGATGACGAATCTCATACTCAAACAACTCTAGTTCGTCTTTGTTGGGAAGTTCGCCCCAAATCAATAAATAAGCAGTTTCAATAAAGTTGCTGCGCTTTGCTAATTCTTCGATCGAAATGCCTCGGTATTCGAGGATGCCCCGCTGTCCATCCACGAAACTGATACTCGATTGGGTGGCAGGTATTCCTTCCAACCCGGCGCGATATTCACAAACTGTCATGGGTTTTACCGATCGCTCTGGAAAGACATCAAATCAAGCTAACGTATCTCAGCCGAACTAACTGTATCCATATAATCCAGTTACGTCCTGCAATTGTTGTTACAGATAGTATTACAACTAGTGGCCATGTAATACCTGACCGTAGCATTCAATACTGACGCAATCCCAATCATAGACATCTTAGGAAAAGCGTTGAGTTCTCCACATGATTATTTGGAAAACAATTGTCGCAGACTGTGAAATATGGTTACTATTTAGCTAGAAAGTTTCCAGCATAGAAGGATTCTGATTGTTAGTTTTTTTAGCCAATGACTCTCTCCTGCGACCTGCGATAATGCAAGGGGGGAGTCAGTTGGCTTATTTATTCTCTCTTTAGGAGTTTTATGACTCAAAAACGCGTTCGTCGGCGATCGCACTCAGATTCTCGACCAGACCGCCAGCCTTCAAGCGTACGACCCATGTCCGATAAACCGTTTCGCGATCGTCGTTATCTAGCTTGGACTGAGCTGCGGACTCAAGATCCCACCAACAGCCACGCTTGGTTGGCCACGATGATTGAGCAAGACGCTCCGCTGAAAACAAACAGCACACTGGTTTTGATGTACGGCCCGTTTCAAGCCGAGATGGTTTCAGGCAATAGTCAAGGGGTTGCAACCTGGCTGCGAGAGTGCGTTCGTAAACATGGTTTACCCAGCTTAGTTCGATTCGATTACCGCCAACGGGCACAAGTTTTTCGTCGTGATCAGTTTCAACCCTGGCTAGAGCCGTTCTTAAATAAAACTGCCTGATTGGCTCCTCGGGGAAAAGCAAGGTGAGATAAAGATCAAAATCGTGGGTGCATCCCTCCCCGCTTTCCCCTTGGTTGCTAGAGTTTCATGTCTTTGAGGTGCGCTCGTGGGTTAAAGCTCCGGTTGGTTTTGAGCTTCTCATACAGCTCTCGCTCCATTGGCGTGATGTCTTTAGGGGGTTGAATGATGACCTTCACCATCTGATCACCCCGATCGCCCTTAGGACTCTTCCAACCTTTACCGCGTAGGCGCAGCGACTGCCCTGAGCGAATTCCAGCGGGAATATTGACTGTGACGGAGCCATCTGGGGTAGGTACATCAACTTGGGCCCCTAATACTGCTTCATCTGGGGCGATCGGCACTTCACAAATTAAATTGTCCCCCTCAAATTGAAAGAAGGGATGGGGCTTGGTCTCAACGATCAGGTATAAATCGCCACGCTGGCTGGTGTAATACGGGCTAAAACGGCCCTTGCCTCGCACTCGAATGCGACTGCCAGGTTTGGCACCGGGTGGAATGCGAACATCAATTACTTCGTTCCCCACTTGCAACCGCTTCTGCACGCCATTAAAGGCTTCCGAGAGGGTCAAGGTGATGGTGGCTTCACTATCTAACCCTGCCGCCGCCGTTGAACCGAAGCCTGGATCACGAAAGTCGGTTGCTGTGCGATAGCGGGTTTGCGGATTCCCAGCGCCAGGATTGCTCCCCATCCGCCCCAGTAATTCGTTGATGAAATCTTCAAAACTGCCATAGCGGCCAAATTCAAACCCATCAAAATCCATATTGGCGTTGTTGAAGGGCGAAGCACCTGCCTGGTCGGCCTGCCGCCAGTATTGACCAAACTGATCGTACTTGCGGCGCTTGTCAGCATCTGATAGAACTTCGTAGGCTTCGTTGATTTCTTTGAATTTGGCTTCAGCGGCTCGATCGCCTGGATTCATGTCTGGGTGATACTTGCGGGCTAACTTGCGAAAAGCCTTCTTAATTTCTTCCGCATCTGCCGACTTACTCACTCCTAAGATTGTGTAATAGTCTTTGAAATCCGTTGCGGCCATCAACTCTCACCTCTAATGCGTTCGTATAAAAGTTTAGATATTCGTATTCATCGACCGATTGTAATTCAACATTAACAAAAACTTGAGGGGAGCAGGAAGTTGGGATTTCCCCCTTGGCAAATCGCCGTCTCGATCGAATCCAGCTCCGATTCTCTATCTGGTGAAGCTAATGCTTGGTTTCCTTCTCACGACTCAATCAGCGATTGGTTCTCGGCCAAAAATTGGCTTCGCCGAAATATTGGAAAGTTTTCTGATTGAGTTTGCCCATTTGCTAGAAGTTTTGTTGGAAAGCATTGCGATTCTGGTGGTGGCGATCGGGGTCGTGATTGCGGTGAGACGGTTATTTCTGCACAAAATCAAAGGGAAGGCTCATCATTTGCAAGAAGAAATCCGTCTGAAATTTGGCCAAACGCTAGCTTTGTCTTTAGAGTTTCAGCTTGCCGCTGATATTGTGGCAACTGCGGTCGCGCCGACCTGGGAAGAACTGGGTAAACTGGCGGTAATTGCAGGCATTCGAACATTCCTCAACTTCTTCTTGCAGCGGGAAGTCCAAGAGTTGCAAGAAATTGCCGAGGCGCATCGGCAAAAAGCCGAGATGGAGGAACTCTAAGCCGGTGTTAACCCGTATTGCGCATGCCAGCAGCGATCCCATTAATGGTTAACAACGCACCCCGCAACAGTTCCCCTTTGCTGTACCGCGATCGCACAACTCCTGTCGCCGCTTCATCTTTACATTGGCGCAGGCGTTTGAGTAAGGAGACTTGCAAAAATCCCAGCGGGACGATCGTGCCGTTGCGCAGTTGGACTGAGCGTTGCAGGTCGGGGTCGCCATCTAGCAAGCGTTTATGCCCTGTAACCGCCAGCACCATATCACGGGTGAGGTAGTACTCATTCGCGATATGCTCGAACACCGCTTCAAACCGCGCTTTATCTTCTGGCTTGGCCAGTTGATTCAAATAATGTCGAGAAATTTGCAAATCTACTTTCGAGAGGGTCATTTCGACCTTCGAGATCACAACTTTGAAAAACGGCCACTTGAAGTAGAAGTATTGTAAAAGCCGCAAATGTTCTTCGGGTTGGTCGTACAAAAACTCGCGGAGGGCAGTGCCGACACCATACCAGGCTGGTAGGAGAAACCGGCTTTGAGTCCAGCTAAAGACCCAGGGAATGGCTCGCAGGCTCCCTAAATCGCGTTTACCACCCCGCCGTGCTGGCCGCGAGCTAATTTGCAGTTGGCTGATTTCGTCGATCGGGGTGACGCTATGGAAGAAGTCAATAAAATCGGGCTGCTCATAGATTAGCGATCGATAGTGAGTGCGCGATCGAGCCGCTAACTCTTCCATAATTTCGTGCCAGGGTTGAATCTCATCAAAGCCAGTGCGCAGCAAACTACTTTGAATAACGGCCGCCGTAATTTTTTCTAGGTTATATAGCGCCAACTCAGGCAAGGAGTATTTCGATGCCAGCACTTCACCCTGTTCCGTAATTTTGATGCGGCCATTTACACTGCGTCCGGGTTGAGCCAGAATCGCCTCATACGCTGGCCCACCGCCCCGGCCCACGGAGCCACCCCGGCCATGAAAAATTCGTAGTAAGATCCCAAATTTTTCAGCCAGCCGATGTAGGGATTGTTGAGCCTTGTGAATTTCCCAGTTGCTACTCAGGAACCCAGAATCCTTGTTGCTATCGGAATAGCCCAGCATGACCTCTTGCAGATGCGGGGTAAGCATCCAGGTTTTCGCTGCCGTTGTCTCCTCGCCATTGGCTGCGGCATAACCACCCGCTAGCATGGACCGATACAGCGGCAACTCAAACAGTTCCGTCAGTACCGCAGGAGCCTTTTGCAAGTCTTCTACCGTTTCAAACAAGGGCACAACTCGCAGGGTACTGATTCCAGTGCCTGGATCGTATAACCCAGCTTCTTTCGCCAGCAACAGCACTTCTAGCAGATCGCTAGTGTCGTGGCTCATGCTGATGATGTAAGTGTGGCAAATGGCTGGGCTAAATTCTTCTTGCAGCTGGCGAACGGCTCGAAATGTTTTGATTGTTTCGTTGGCTTTGTCGGAAAAAGGTAATTCACCCGGCACCAATGGCCGCCGGGTTTTGAGTTCAGATGTAAGCCAGGCTACGCGCTCGGTTTCACTCATTTCGGCGTAGGGTTTGGGCAGAATCTGTAGGTATTCCACAATTTCATTGATGGTATCGGAGTGACGAGTGCTTTCCTGGCGAATGTCGAGATGGGTCAGATGAAACCCATAAATTTCTACTTGACAGATCAATGTATCCAGTTCGCGGCAGGTCAGTCCTGTTTCTCTTAAATTGGATTGAATGAGTCGTAGTTCGGCTAAAAAGCTCTCACCAGAGGGGTAGTAGGTTAGTTTTTCAGGAGAGGGTTCGTCTTGTACATACTCGCCGCGGTACATTTTCATACTGCGATCGCGCGTGTTTTCCAGGCGCTTTTGCACGTAAGTTAATTTCAGGCGATAGGGTTCTTGCCGGTAACGGACAGCGTGCTGGTCGTATAGTTCGGGCATTTGGAGTTGATCATGCTCCAACGATTCCAGCAAGCTGGGCAGCACATCGCTCCAGTGGAGCGATAAACTGAGCTGTTCAATTAGGGTGCGGATGGACTGGATGTATTTGTCCAGAACCATGTTGCGCTGGTAGCACGCGGTTTGCCAGGTGACTTGAGGCGTGACAGAGGGGTTGCCATCTCGATCGGAACCCACCCAAGAGCCAAATCGACAGAAATCTGACTGCGGCGGCACCATGCCTGGGAAAGAGGTTTTCATGGCCTGCTTCAGCCGCTGATACAGTTGGGGGATTACATCGAATAAGACCTCCTGGAAGTAGTGCAGGGCATAATCGACTTCATCCAACACGGTTGGCTTGAACTGGTGCAATTCGTCCGTTCGCCACCAGAGCCGAATCTCTTCAGTCAATTGTTCGCGCAGGTCTTCTTCATCCACGGAGTCGATGTTCATTCCTTGGCTCACCTGGCGTTCTTCGAGGCGATCGAGCTGCCGCAGAATTTTGGCGATGCGTCGTTGTTTGCTGCGAATGGTGTGCCGCACAATTTCCGTCGGGTGCGCGGTAAAGACTAACCACACATCCAACTGTTCAACTAATCGTTGAATTTGTTGCGGGGGGACGTTCAAACTCAACAGCTTGGGAAAAAGCCAGTGAAAGGTGCCCAGTTGCCGACGAGCGGTTGGATCGTGCAATGTTTTTTCGAGCAGATCGGCTTCCAAGCGGCTGGCTGGCGTCGATTCTTCCCCAATCCCGACCCCATCGATAAAGCCAAAAGTGTTACTGGCACCAAAAGCCCCGTTGGATTGCTGAGCGAGGCTTCCTTCGCTGTTGACCAGTGCCCGGAACTGTAATTCGTCCCGTTGTTCGTAGTGTTGCTCAACAATATTAATTAGCTGGAAGTAGAGCGCAAATGCTCGCGCCGCCCGAATTGCCTCGTTGAGATCCAGCCGCTCCACAACTTCCAAGACTTCTGTTTCAGCAAAAGTTTGCACCTGTCCTTCGGGGGAGCAAAGAACCCGCAACTGGTTCAGCAGGTCAACTAATTGCTGCCCACACTCCTGCCGTAAAACGGATTCCCAAATATCCTCGACGACCTTTAACCGAAGCCTGAGAAACAGGTCGGAGGTGATGAGCAGAGGTTCGGTTGGCATTCTGGACTCGGTGGCGGTTCCAGGACTAGAAGCATCATCGGAAGAACGTGTCGCACTCATGGACTGCACTCAGAGAGATTTCGATTATTTTATTGGCAATTACTTTCGATTTGAAGTTGCTGATGAAACCAAATCTTCTAAAGAATTGTCAGGATTTAGCGGGTTGGTCGTGTATTAGGAGTCGGAGGGTGTTGAAGGTGGAATGTTGAGGAGGGGTAAGCGCTCGCCCCGAAACACCTCTTCACTCCAGCGTCCCAAGTCATGAGCGGCTACCGTCAGCACTTTCGCGCCCACTAACGCAACTAACGCTGGCACTGTGGCCAAACCTACAGCAAGTTCGATCGGCACTGCATCCCAAGAAACCTGTTTCTGAGGTGTTTTTTCAGTCATGGTTGTTACCAATTCAACAGTTTTTATAATGTTTAGATTCGTAAAGTTTGACCCTCAAGGCTTGATGCGAGCTTAAATGGATTGATGCAATACCAGGGGATATAGCTCAACCCAGTCTGAGGAACTTTGACAGCCACATCCTAACGTGAGTGTGACACGACCTGTCACATGAAAGTAGCATCAAAGCGACATGTTTCCGATATTCGTTTAGGATGCTGGGTAATTCGGTTAAATTTCCCACACTCTGTTTTCTATACTGGAGCGGGCTAAGACGGTGGTAGAGGTTGCTTTGACGAATTGAAAATGCTGATGCTTTCATGATGAACGCTGATAGACAACATTCCCAATTTGGTCGCAGGGCTGATTCTCAGGAGTCTGCAATGAGTCGTTCATCCATTCCTCATTGGATACAGCAAGTTTTGCAATCCAGTCAAGTCCGGGTGAGGGTGCGTTGGCAAGGCAACAATCTTTACATTTTGTGTGAAAGCCAAGCCTGCCCAGATGTGAACGCGATCGTTCCCCTGCTGCAACGGGCATTCTTGCAAAAATCGTCGGAATCGTCGTGGCCAGAAGACTTGGCGGAAGTTCACCGGGTTATTTGCTATGGACGGGTGGGTGGCGAGGCCCAACCCCGTTGGGCGCGGGCAATTCCGTTGACTCACCATACCCATGCTGAAACCGGTAGTGCTGATGGGTTGTCTGCAACTGAGGCAGCGGTGGCGAAAGCGCCTTCAATGCTAACTTTGGCTCGGCAAGGGCACCCAACCGCGATCGCCCATTATTTGAGTAGTTCTTTGAGTCCTTTTGGGGTGGGAGTTCGCGCTAAGTTAGATAAACGTCAGGCTCTGAATGCGCCGTTCCAACGGTTATTAATTCTATGTGAGTCGGGCTATATGCCGGATCCGGCGTTGCTGTCTACTCCGATCGCTCAGCGGTTACGGGAACTGGAACTCTCCCAATTTCGGGATGCTGTCGTCTTTGGGCAGGTGAGCGGTGAGCCGCGGCCTGAGTGGATGGTGCGCCTTGACTTGACACCCCCTGATGAAATTGTGCAGGAGTGGGCACGGTGGGGAGATGTACAGGCGATCGCGCGGCAGTTAAACCATGCTCTGGCGGGTCACGACCTGACCTTAACTGCCCTTCTGAAAGAGGCTACCCTGCATCTCTCCTGCGCTAATCAGGCTGGTGCCGTCCCGGCAAAATCGACTGTATTAGAGGTTGTTTTACCGGCTCTGGAACTACTTGCTCCTCAAGGAATTCATGCTGCCGTGATTTATGGCATTGCTAATGGAGCGGTGGCCAGCACTACTGATGTTGCCCCAGGATGGGTGCATTTAGTTGACCTGAATGCGCCAGAGGCGGGGCGAGATCTGACCCCACTGGAGTTGGCCAAGCAGGGCGAGCTGACGGCGATCGGGTTTTTGTTGACGCGGTTGCTCAACCCCGATCTGGATGACATGCTGGCGATGGGCGGGATTCAGGTGCAGATTCGGCAGAAGGGCGACCTGTTGCACATTTTGACGGAAGCCCCCAACTGCCCCCGCCGAGATGCGGTAGTGCCAGCGGTGGTACGGCGCTTAAAACCTTTACAAATTTCCGGTATTTCTGGGCTGCGGCTCTATGGCCGACGATCGGGCCAAAAGCAACCCTTGTGGAGCTACGGAGTTGATTTTGAACCGCGTCAGCAGCAGCGGTTAGTGCCAGAAGCGAACCCAGAATTTGCTGCTTCAGATGCCCATGTTGATGAATTGCTGGCCCCTTCAGGGGCGATCGTTCTGTGGTCAGAACAGCCGGAAGCAGGCATCGGTGCTTCCATTCGGCGGCTCTATGCTCAAACAATTGAGGGCGTTCAACGATCGCTGATTCGCACTCAATTGTTCATTCCCGTAGAAAATCCAGCCCTCAGTTCTAGTTTGGTGCCCCTCAACGCTGAAGCTCCGTCTGATCGACGACAACTCAAGGTGGCGTTACTGTGGGGAGCGATCGGCACCTTACTCGTCCTGCAACTGGATTGGTTGCTGGGCTATTGGGTGCGTTACGGCGGCCAACAGGCAGCCACTCCACCCCAAACCGATACGCCAACTGTAGTTACACCCGCCAGCCCCCTCCCCGACGTGGGCTTAACTCAAAAACCGCGATCGGGCCAAGGCTTTGATACCAGTCCCTTCACCCAACCTGGAACCACTTCTGCATCTTCAGGCTCCGAGCTTGAAGATGCAAACCGAGAACTCCCGGCATCACCACTCCAAGCAAAAGCAGACACTCTGCTGGCCCAACAAGGAGAAAACTTTCCCAGTTTCAATAGTCGCCAACTAGACGGGCAGATTGAGCTATATCGGCGTTATTTGGAGCTGAATGGCCCGCCGGATGTGCTAGTGGTGGGCAGTTCACGCGCCTTACGAGGAGTCGACCCCATTGCCCTAGAAGCGGCTTTGGCGAAACAGGGGTATGAAGATGTGCAAGTTTTCAATTTTGGCATTAATGGGGCGACCGCTCAGGTTGTTGATTTAGTCGTGCGCCAAATTCTGCCTCAAGATAAGCGCCCGAAGCTGCTTCTGTTTGCTGATGGTGCCCGCGCTTTCAACAGTGGGCGAATGGACATTACCTACAACGGAGTAGCGGCTTCGGAGGGTTACAAAGCGCTAATCGCAGGCAATTTGCCGATTCCCAGTAGCGTTGTTGCGCAGGTGCCGAATGCGAAGCCGCAGGGAGATCAGTCACCTACTGATAATGGAACGGCGGCTCCCATGAATTTGTATCAACGCTGGAACGAGGTGCTGAATCAACAACTCGCGTCGCTGTCTACGATTTATAGTCAGCGCGATCGCCTCAAAACCCAATTTCGGGAGCAATTCACCGCCCTTCTACCCAACGAGTTGTTGCCAGCCGATGTGCTTGCCACCTCTGATAGTTTGATCGACTCTTCCCCAGCGGCATCGGCTTCAGGAGCTGAAACCGCGATCGCCGACATTCAAACTGCGGTCGATATTGATGGCTTCTTACCTTTGTCGGTGCAATTTAACCCCGTCACTTATTATCAAAAATATGCTCGCGTCTCTGGCGATTATGACTCCGACTACGACTCATTTACGTTGCAGGGAGTTCAAACCGAGGCCATGCTTTCCCTGGCTCGCTATGCTCAAGCCCATCAGATTCCCTTTGTGTTCGTCAACCTACCGCTGACACAGGAATACCTCGACCCGGTGCGCAAACGTCACGAGCAGGACTTTCAGAAATTTATGTTGCAACTGGCGCAAAGCAATAACTTCTTTTATCGCAACCTAGGTAATGATTTTTTAACTAAACCGCGCTATTTCTCCGATCCCAGCCACCTTAATCGCTATGGGGGGTATGAGGTGTCACAACGGCTCGCGCGGGATGTGATGATTCCCTGGCAAGTAACGCGCTAAGACATAAACTTTTCTGTCTTTTCTAAAAGAATTAGACTCATTTTGGGGGTTGGCTCAAAAGAGATCGATTGAACCCCCTTAACTTAGAAGAGATTATCGCCATTTCCGATCGCTATGGAATTCAACTTTTATTCCCAGATCCAACGCCATAAAAACCCATCGGCCTGAGTGTTCGTAAGTTTAAGCAACTACTTCTTGTCCTTTCAGAGCCTGGAATTGTTGAGAGGAGAACATTGAGATATGGTTAGCCTAACGACGATCGAAATTGTGAAGGCAACGGCCCCGCTCATTCGAGACCGGGGGGAAGAGATTACTCGCCGGATGTATGAAATTGCCTTTGCAGAACGCCCCGATTACAAGCGCAGCTTTGAAACAACCTGGATGCAGCATTTAGATGGGGGTGGCCAAGCCCATAAACTAGCTGCTGCTGTTTATGCCTATGCCACTCACATCGATCGGCTCGATGAGTTAACCGCAGCGGTAGACCATATTGCACACCGGCATGTGGCAACTCGCATTCTGCCAGAACAGTATCCACTCATTGGGGCAAAGCTCCTACAGGCCATAAAAGATGTGTTGCAAGAAGCTGCAACCGATGAAGTAATTGCCGCCTGGGCCGAAGCGTATGAGGCGTTAGCCAATATTTTTATTGAGAAAGAGAAGGCCATCTATCATCACGAAGACCAGGAATTGACTGAGCGGTTGACCCACGCCAATCCTGCTGAAGCATTGAGCCAATCTGGCCACTGATGTTAAGTTTGCTGAATGCTATGGGCTTTATAAGCGACCCACCCAGCAAAAATGTGTGCGGAGGGTGCCGTCCCTGAAATAATGATGCTGGGTTTGTTGTTTGTGCCTACAGGCGATCGCTCATGAAGCTTCGTTCGTTTCTTTCGGGTCTACTTGTTATCGTTGTTGTGCTTTTGCTAACAGGCGCAGGCGGCTTTTACTGGATTACGGCCAAGAGTCCGCTGAAGTTGCTGCATGCTGGAGGAGGCAAAACTCCTGCGGCAGCAATGTTTGTGCCCAAGCAGGCTCCCGTGATGCTCTCGCTCCTCGTCAATCCTCACGATTTGAAAGACTTGCGACAGGTGCTTGCAACCCCCCAGCGGCGGCGGCAGGCCCGTGCTGAATTTGTCCAACTTGAACAAAGTCTGCTGGCGAATACTGGTTTGAACTACGACCAGGATGTGCAACCCTGGCTGGGCGACGAAGTTACGCTCGCCATCACCACGCTTGATATTGACCGCGATCGCGTCAACGGCAGACAACCCGGTTATCTGCTGGCGATCGCCACTAAAGATCCCCAGCGAGCGCGAGAATTTTTGCAAGTGTTTTGGCAGCAGCGGGCGATCGCAGGCACCGACCTCACATTTGAGCAGTACAAAGGGGTGAAGCTGATCTACAACGAGGTGAGAGACATAAAAGCCGAAAAGCAGGGTGAAGGCAAAAAGCAGCAGGTTAAAGCCATCCATAAAGACCCCCTGTTTCCACCGTCGTCCTTACCTGGATCTGCTTTCTCGACGCCTGCTTTGGCCAGTGCCGTGGTGGGCGACAAGTTTGTGTTGTTTGCCAATGATCCAAAAGTTTTGCGGGATGCAATTACCAATGTGCAAGCCGCAGATCTCAACCTGGAGCAGGCAACATTCTACACTCAAGCCTTAGATACGTTGAGTCAGGCTCGGATTGGTTTATCCTTCATCAACCTGCCTGGACTGGCACAATGGTTGGAAACAGAAGCCATCACCCCATTGGGAGTCGCATCAGACAAGGCGAAATCATCAACTTCCCTGATCGCCGATCAAACTCTGGCGATCGCGCTAGATCTAGATCGACGGGGTTTGATTGCAGAGACGGCTATGACTGAGACAACGAGCCAGCCAGCGATCGCTCCCGCGTTGACGAAGCCCGTTGCTGCGCTACAGTACGTGCCTGCTACAAGTACCTTTGCCGCAGCTGGTACCGACTTAAACCATTTGTGGCAAGAGCTTTCTGCCAGTCTCGATCGATACAAACCAGTTGCCAAGTTGGTGGATCAATCTGTGCAGACCGTTGAGCAGCGTCATCACTTGAATCTCCCCCAGGATGTCTTTCAATGGGTCACAGATGATTATGTGCTGGCAACTGTTCCCATCCAGCCTGATCCTAGCAATGACGCACAGACGAGGAAAAGCCGGAATAAACAAGCGACTTCTCAAAGCAGGCTCGCAAATGATTGGATTTTTGCCGCAGCGCAGGGCAAGCAGGCCACTGTCAGAGCTGCGATCGCCCATTTGGATGAAATCGCGAAACAGCAAGGCTACAGTGTGGGCGCAGTGCAACTCGGTGAACAGACTGTTTCTGCATGGACAAAGTTGACCTCGACTAATCCCTTTTCAAAAACGTTGACGGCAGAAGTGCAGGCAGTTCATGCCACGATCGATAATTATGAGGTGTTTGCAACTTCGCTACCGGCAATGGAGCAAGCACTCAATGCGGCGAACCATTCATTGATCAAGAGCGATCGCTTTCAACAAGCTATCTTGCCCTTCCAACGCCCCAACAACGGCTATCTTTATGTGAATTGGGCAGAAAGCCAACCATTCCTGGAACAGCGGTTTCCCTTTCTCAAAGTCCTGAAGTTGACGGGTGGTTCGCTGTTCGAACATCTGCAATCCTTCACAGTCAGCAGCTATGGTCGCCAAGATGGAATTCAACGCGGAGCTATATTCCTGAAGCTGATCTGATGTCCAGTGAACTGAAGTCCCCAAGCAAAATGCTCAGGGACTCTACTTTCCAGGTAGACCTGGTGGATGGCGGGAGCAGCGAGAACAGGCATTTTCATGCTTGGAGGAGAACACCAGTCACGACAGGTTGTTTTTTGCCTTCCGGCCCTAATTTCTAGCCAGAGCTGGTTCGCGTAATTGAGCCAGATGAATCACATCTTGAGGCTCCGTTCCATACACTTCACAGGAGTTGTTTGGGCTTTCAATCAGCTTCACCTTGTGCAATTGAGCCCCAATCTGGCGGATCGGTTCTTGCAACAAATCGCGAATGTGAATCGCAATATTTTCTGCCGTTGGCACCACTTCGGCAAAGTAAGGAATATCTTTATTCAAGAATGTGTGGTCAAACGGTTCCACAACGTAATCATCGATCGCTTTCTGAACAGCTACTAAGTCGGCAATCATCCCGGTGCGCGGGTCAATCTCTCCTTTGATTGTGACCTCTAGATGGTAATTATGGCCATGACCATTCGGGCGAGCGCACTTACCATAAATTTCACAGTTCTGCTCGTGGCTGAGGTCAGGCCGTGCCAACCGATGGGCGGCGCTGAAGTGGGTACTGATGGTGAGGTAGGCTTCCATATGATTTCCGTAATATTCTGCCCAAAGTTCTGGATGTTCAAATAGTTGAATGCGACAAACGGGAAGGTGGGGCGCAAGTCGCTGCCAAATCACTCGTGCCATATTTTCAGTGGTGGGTAAGGTCTGCTGAAACTCCTCCCACACTTCATTCAAGTAGGAAAAGTCAAGCTGACTTGTAACTTCCCGCTTGATGACATGCTTGACATCGGACAGGTTCAACACCATGCCGTACTCATCCACATCCCCCAGCATAGACACATACAGGATGTAGTTATGTCCATGGCCAGGAAATCGAGTGCAGGCACCAAACCGCTCAACGTTTTCGGCTTCACTCAGTTCAGGCAGCCAATAACGGTGGCTGGCAGAAAACTGAGCGCGGCGATCGATGACACATTTCATAACTGTGATAGGGAGCGTGTAAAGTTCTGCAAAGGTTGCTTTCCCCAGCATAAACTAATTGACCGACGCTTGCGGGTCGATCTTCTCAAAGGTGATGCATTGAAGGGTGTTGATAGATAGCGTTAACCATAGGCGGCTCAATAAGGCTGTGCTGCGTTGCAGGAGAAGTTGAAGATTTCAATCCTAAATCCGGTATATTAGATGATAGTTAAAAAATATTAAGAAAAACGATTGATTGTACTTGTCTTGTATCCTTTCTTCATCGCTATGATGGGTCACATTATGTCCAGATCCGAACGTGTTCATTTCGCGCGATCGCTACAGATATTTTCTAAGAAATGGGTAGTGGGTGTTGCCGCTTTATGGGTATGTGTCTTGAGCTGGCTGACGCCGATTCAAAATTCTGGCTCTCTGGCATACGCCTTCAATAATCCAGATTTACTTCCTGCGGAGAAAACAAATGTCATTGACCTGGCCAAATTCCTAACCACTGAGCAGGAAGTAACTTTGGCCAAAGAACTGGATGAGTTTGAACAAGAAACAGGGTGGAAGCTGCGTGTTTTGACTCAATTCGATCGTACCCCTGGAACTGCTGTGAAAGACTATTGGGATTTGGATGACCACAGCCTGTTATTGGTGGCCGACCCCCGTGGTGGGAACATTCTGAACTTTAGTGTGGGTGATGATTTCTACCCACTCATGCCGCGCGTCTTTTGGATCGAACTGCAAACCCGCTATGGCAATCAGTTTTATGTGCGGGAGAATGGCGAAGATCAATCGATTATTGGCGCTTTGAACTCGGTCAAGATCTGTATTCGTCAGGGGGGATGTCAGGTGGTGCCTGGCTTACCTCAAGAGCAATGGATTTTGACCCTCATTACCTCGATCGTGGGTGGTGTTGTCTGCGGCTTTGCGGCGCATCCGCGCAAGCCAGGAGAAATCTTTTCCTGGCAATGGGCACTTATCTTCTCGCCGCTTTGGGGCATTCTGTTCATCGCCTTTGGCATCGGCCCTGTCGTTACTCGCACCGCGGATTGGTTGCCTCTGTTTCGGAATGTCACGGGTTTCCTGATTGGGGCATTGGTCGCGTTTCTTTCACCTGCGTTTAATCGCTCAACGCCATCCGAAACCTAGGGTTTATAAATTTCCACGGCGGGCGTAGCAAGATCGCCTATTCTGTTGCTAACGCCCTTTCATTTTCTGAGAGGCTTGTCGTTTGCCGTGGGGATATCAATGGAGTGGCACGTTAGTGATGCTCAAAGTCTCGCCATTATTGACCGGGAGATTGGAGAACACACTTTTTCGCCAGCAGAATATGAGATTGTTCGGCGAGTAATTTACGCGACAGCAGATTTTGAATACAGATCATTGATCCGCTTTTCGGAACTAGCACTACAGTCTGGAGCTGCGGCGCTGGCTGCTCGTACGACGATCGTGGTAGATGTGCCGATGATTCAGGTTGAGATTGCGCAAACGATTCAGAATACCTTTGCGAATCCAGTCTATTGCAGCATGGATGCATTAACTCGGCCACAAAAGGAAAAAACTCGGGCGGCATGGGGCATTGAAACCCTGGCAAGGCGCTATCCAGAAGGGATTTTTGTGGTTGGTCAGGCGCAAACAGCGTTGACCGCGATCGCCGATTTAATTAAGTCTGAAGAAATTCGGCCTGCCCTGGTAATTGGTACCCCGGCTGGATTTGTCGGTGCTGAGGCTGCCAAGGAGCAGTTAGCAGATTCCCTCATTCCCCACATCCGCACTACGGGGCGCAAAGGCAGTGCTGTCGTTGCTGCCGCCATTATTAATGGGTTAGTTGATCTAGCGTGGCAAGCTTACGGCCAAGAGCAAAGCAACCTGACTTAACGGCGAGAATCAGTAGTTTGAGCGACGACGGGATGACCGCCGCGGGGATTGCTCAGGATATGAGTCGCTGTCGGAGGCTGCGCGATCGTCATTCCAGCTATCTCGATTCGAACGGGCTAATTCGGTGCTAATTCCGGTGCGAGGGGTTCGTTTCCGTTTCGCTGGACGCTCTGGCTCAACTTGTCGTGCCGTTTCCCGCTCCGTATCCAATTGCAGGTTGATCCGCCGACTCACATACACAAAGGCTTCTCGCTGCACATAGGGATAATCACTCACCCACAAGTTGTGATCGGGAATGTAGATGTCAGACGTTTTGGAAATGCGGCCTAAGTCGGCCCGATTGGAGAATACAAGCAACTCAGCAATATCGCCCACATCGATCGCCCGATGGCTGCGTTTCAGGGGAACCCGCAAACAGGTTAAAAAACCCATTTCATCCCCAACTTCCAGATTCAAGCATCGCTCCCGGTTCTCGACCACCACCAAGTCTCCCCGGTTGTTGACATTCTCCTCCGTCCCGACTAACTCTTCAGTCACATAAATATCAATGACTTTTCCTTGCCAAAAGCCGCAGTACCCATATCGACGGGTGTCAATATTCTGCAAGCTAGCCTTAAAAATGGGATACCACAACCAGTACAGGCCAATTACAAGACCGGAAATCAGCAGGATTTCGTCAAATCCATGCCGAAAAAATAATGCCTTCAGCAGAACAATTCCAAATATTCCTACAACAGAGATTAAAACCCGTCGTAGTAAATCACTCCAACTTCCCCAGCAGTAAGCATACTGAGCGCCTGTAGCTACCAGCGGAATCAGCGATTCAAAGGTTTTACGAGTCAACGGAACTAGCATAAAAATGAGCTACACAAGGTAAAAGACGATCGCGAGCTGGAAATCATGAGGGTTAAATTGACCGAGCAGCCGATCTCCCTGCTAAGAGCCTAACACTTGTCTGTGGTCTTCTCGGTTGAATCAGCTGTGCCAATTCTTACTTCCTCCATCCCCACTGCACGACTCAATTGTTTTGATTTGCTCACATTGAAATACGCCTTATTTGAGTTGAATGCAAATCTCCGCAAGGTTACTGGGATCTTTTCCCAATGTTCTTAGAAGAATAGAAAGATTGCGGATGGATATTGAGAAGTAGATAAATCAAAATTAAGATACATCTGAGGAACGCAACCAGAAGAACTAAACAACTAGGGGGCAACTACGTTTGTTTAGATTTTTCAATCGGGAAGCGTCCTTACAGGTAGATGCCTGATCCTGGGGGCTTTTAAGGGTCAGGCTCTTTTTTTTGCTTAACTGTGGGCAAGAAATGCATGGATGCGATCGACTGCTGTCTCTAGCACCTCTGGGGGGTGAACCAGCGCGAAGCGGACGTACCCTTCTCCCGATTTACCAAATCCCGCCCCCGGCGATACGGCCACCCCGGTTTGCTCAACTAAGTGCTGACAGAAGCCAATCGAGTTTTGTGCCCAGCGATCGGGAAGTTTTGCCCAGATATACATGGTCGCGTTTGGGAGCGGCACCTGCCAGCCGTGGCGATGAAGTGCCTGAACGAAAGCATCTCGTCGTTGCTGAAACGTCTCAACAACGTGCTGAACTCCAGCTTGAGGGCCGGTGAGTGCGGCGATCGCCCCATTCAAAATGCCTCGATACTGATTAAAGTCGATCGCCGCTTTGACTTGTCGCAAGGCTCGAATCAGCTCGGCATTGCCGATTGCATAACCAACTCGAAATCCACCCATGTTGTAAGACTTGGACAGGGTGAAGAATTCGATCGACACCGTCTTAGCAGGATCGGCTTGTAGTACGGAGGGAGCCAGTTCTTGGGCCGTGGGTGCCAGGGCCGGACTGAGTTCAGACCCAACCTGATGCGGTGCTGTTGGAAAAACAAGGTCGCAGTAGGGAAAATCGTGAACCAGGACCAGGTTGTGGCGCTGACAAAAGGCCACAGCTTCTGCAAAAAACGAGCGGGGAGCCGTGGCGGTCGTGGGATTGTGGGGATAGCTCAGCACCATCATCTTTGCTTGCGCTAGAACAGGTGCCGGAATATCAGCAAAGACAGGCAGAAAGTGATTTTCAGCCAGGAGTGGCATCGGGTAGATTTGGCCGCTCGCCAGATACACCCCACCCGCATGGGAGGGATACCCTGGGTCTTGTAATAAGGCAAAATCGCCTGGATTCAGAATTGCCAGCGGTAGATGAGCCGTGCCTTCCTGGGAACCGACCAGGGGCAGCACTTCCGTTTCTGGGTTAACGGCAACACCAAACTTGTGTGTGTACCACTGCGCTACGGCTTGGCGAAACGCCTGGGTGCCGTGGAATAACAGGTAGCCATGCGTGCTGGGGTCGGGGAGGGATTGGGCGATCGCTGTCAGTACATGGGCTGCGGTGGGTAAATCAGACGAGCCGAGAGACAAATCAATAATCTCTTGTCCTGCCCGCCGCGCTCTGGCCTTCGCCTGATCCATGTCTGCAAAAACATTTGCTTGCAGTGGTTGTAACCGTTTGGCAAATTCCATACTATGCTGCCCCCAAACCAAAACTCTCTGCGCTGGTCAGAGATCCCAGTTTAACGGATCGCTTGCTAGTCAAGGGGCATCAAATGTGGGCGGCTAGCATTTCTTCGATTTTTTGCTTGGGAATGGCTCCTTCCATGGACTCCAGCAATTCGCCTGCTTTGAATAAGCGAAAAGCCGGAACTCCATCGACCTGATAGGCTTTGACCGCTTCCGGGTTTGGGTCTATTTCCAGTTTGACGACCTTGAGGCGATCGCCCCAGGAAGCGGCCATCCCATCCATGATTGGAGCCATCAACCGGCAAGGGCCACACCAGGGTGCCCAGAAATAAACCAATACGGGCTGAGTTGCCTGTAAAACCTCCCGCTCAAACTCAGCATCGGAAATAACAAGGACGCTGCTCATAATTCCTTCCAAGGGGTGACTCCAAAAACCAAAACCTCAGACATTGTGACTCGTTTTGCAACCCAAAGGCAAATAACCATCACAGTCTGAGGGATTGAGAATATTTAGAGGGAAAATAGGGGATGGTTGATAACCGGGTTCTAGCTTTTAGGATTCGCTTCAGCGGTTGGGCCTCAGACCCGTTAAAGTTGGTCTAGCTTCGTTTTGAGCGCTTCCAACTCGTCATCGACTTCATCTTTGGGTTTGTCGCTGGGTTGGGTGGTTGCCGTGCCAGGAAGTTGGGCTTGCTCTGGGGAACCGCCCAGCAGCTGAGCCTTCATCGCGGCCAGTTCATCATCCACATCGCTACCAGATTCCAGCATGGCAAATTGGCTTTCCAAGTCGGCTCCAGCTAGTTCGGCAGCAGCTTGAGAGCGGGCTTCCATTTGCAGCACTTTCTCTTCCATGCGATCGAAGGCGGCCATGGCACTCCCAGTACTCATGTTGCCAACCACGCGCTGCAATTGTTCATTCGCTTTCGCCGCACCTGCGCGGGCTTTGAGCATGTCTTTTTTGGTTTTCGCCTCAGAAATTTTACCTTCGAGCGCAATCAAGTTCCGCTTTAAGGTATCGACCATCGTGTTTTGCTGGTCGAGTTGGGTTTTGAGGGCAGTTGCGGTTTCGGTGTGGGTTTTTTTCCGCAGGAGGGCTTCTCGTGCCAGGTTTTCATCTCCTTTTTGGAGGGCAAGCTGTGCCCGTTGCTGCCAGTTATTCGACTCGGTTTGAGCTTGATTATATTGTTGCTGGGTTCGCTTCTGACTGGCGATCGCGCTGGCAACGGCCTGACGCATCTGCACCAGGTCTTCCTGCATATCCAAAATGGTCTGCTCTAAGATCTTTTCCGGGTCTTCGGCTTTGCTAACGATATCATTTAGGTTCGCGCGGACGACCCGGCTCACACGGTCAAACAATCCCATGACTGTCGTTCCTTCTCTATACTGCGTGGATAAAGGATATGCAGGTAACAACTTGTCCCTGCAAGATTGAACGCTAAGGAGTTTAAGTTCCCGCCTCTACGATAGCGTTAATTTCAAAATAATTAACCCCGGATAATTTACCAGGAGACGGGCGGTTTTTCCTTAAGCTTAGAACTACAGTCGACGATCGCAAGATTACAGAGAAATTCGTTCAAAATGCAGATAACCGCATTTGCAGAGTTCTAGAAATGAGGATTTAAGCCAACCGTATCGGACATGGGAGCAGCGAGGATGATTCAAATACTAGAAAGAATGTTGACGTTGGCGGAGTTTTGGCACCGGCCAGAGACGAAACCAGCCAACGAGTATCTAAACGGCAGAATGATTCTGAAGCCGATGCCGCAAGGAAAACACAGGAGAGTTCAGGGTGAATTAGGGGCTGCTGTAGACGAGGTTTTTGGCTGGCTCATGGAGTAAGCGGCGTGCAAAAAACAACCTTACCGCTACAATTCTGGATTCTCGCCCTGATTGCCCTAATTAACTCTGTGAGTTTTACAGCCATCATTCCACTGTTGTATCCCTATGCGAAGCAATTTGGTTTGAACGACTTTCAGGCGAGTTTATTGACAACGGCTTACGCGGTTTCGCAATTCATCGCAACTCCGATTCTGGGTAGACTTTCGGACTTTTTAGGACGCAAACCGCTGTTATTGGTGAGTTTAAGTGGCAGCGTGGTGGCGGGGACGATCGCCAGCCTCACGCCTTACGCCTGGTTGCTTTATGCCTCACGGGTGCTGGATGGAGTCACGGGCGGGAATGTTTCGATCGCCAGAGCCGTTGTCAGTGACATCACCACCCCCGAAACCCGGCCCAGAGCCTTTGGGATTTTCGACGCGATGTTTCGGTTGGGATTTGTGGCCGGCCCCAGCCTTAGCTTTCTCGCCCAAACTGTTCCGCCCTTTCCAGGGGTGGCGCGGTTAGGCATGGGCTTTTTGGTCGCAGCAGGCATGGCGCTGGTCGCCGTCCTACTCACGTTTTTCTTTTTGCCGGAGACACTAGCCGTTAAACGAGACTTTCACCTTACCTGGCGTGATTTCGGCTTTGGGCGCATTGCTAGATCCGCCACTCGTCCTATTTTGGGACCGCTATTTTTACTGACTTTTTTTAGCGGGTTTACGTTTACGATTTTCACTTTTGCCTTCCAGCCATTCTTCATGATCGTCCTGGGTCAGGATGCGCAAACGTTGGCGATCGTCTTTGCAATGTTTGGCATTCTCGGATTTGTGGCGCAAATATTTGGCTTGGAACCACTCACGCATCGCTTCAAGTTGGTGAATATTTTGGCGCTCACGATTTTGATCCGCGGCATTCTTTTTCTGCTGATTCCCACCTTTCCCACATTGCTCGCATTTCTGATTCTGGGCGTCTTTTTTGGTATCGCCAACGCTTATCCGTTGCCCTTGATCAATTCTCTCCTGTCACTCAATAGCAGTAATCGGGAACAGGGAGAAATATTTGGGATAAATGCCTCCTATCTCAGCATTTCCAATGCCTTTGGCCCCGCATTTGCTGGCTTGTTGGTGAGTATGGGATACAAAGCGCCATTTTGGATTACGGGCGTCCTGACCTTACTCACGGCCTGGTATGCCTATACCTTGAAGCCCAAAGTTGAGCCGGACTAAGGCCGGTTGGAGCCATTAGCCACCCCAAACCTTTTCCAGCACCGTGGCCGGAGCAATGTCTGCCATATCGCCGGTAAGGGACTTGATACCGATAAAGCGGCTGTCATCTGGCAGGAGCTTGGTTGGATCGGTGGGGCCAAATAGCGCCAGCGTGTAGGTTTTCACGGCAACCGCTAAGTGCATGGGGGCACTGTCGGTACACAGCATTAAGCTGGCACCGGCGATCATCGCCGTTAGTTTGCCAATGTCTCGGGGGCTGGTGACTTTGACTTTGGGGTTTGTATTCACCAGAGCCTGGACAAATTCTTTGTCTTCTGGGCCTTGCACAACGACGATCGGCAGATCGGGCTGGCGTTGCTCAAAGTCTTGTAGAATCAGCTTCCAGCTTTCTACTGGGTAGATCTTATTAATCCCTTTGGCTTTTGCGAGTTGGCTCGATCCGCCATGCAGCAGCACGTACCCACCGCTGCCAATGCCTAAGCGCTTCCGTTCGGCATCGGCCCAATCCAGAGATTTGGCTGGCACTGTGACTGCGATTTCAGGACAGGGTGAATCAATTCCCAGTCCCTGTAGCAAATCGTGGTACATCCAGGCGGCGTACTGGTCTTTCTGCAACGGCACGGGACTCGTGAGAAAAGAGTCGCCACCACCCCCCGCGAACCCGACGCGAGTTGGAATTCCGGTGAGCCATAATAAAAAGCCGACGAACCATCGTTGCCCCAGAGATAGCACGATGTCGTACTGGCGATCGCGCAAATTCCCGAGTAAATTCCCGAATTCCGCCAGACTGTTACGTCCTTTGAAGTTGTACTGAATTACAGTTTGAACTGATTTGCTGACTTGATAAGCTGCTGCGGCTCTCGGTTCCACCACAACATCGATCTGAGCATCTGGGTAAACGCGCTGTAAGTCATCCAACGTTGGAAAGAACAGCACCTGATCGCCAATTCCACCAGGGACGAGAGCTACTATCCGCATAATTTTATGTCACGCCAAATTCGCTCCTTATTTTAGGGGAATAACTCCCCAAGTTATGTATTTTCCGATGACTAGTGTGAAAGGAATTTTGACTGGAGAAAGAGAAAAATCTCGAGATGCCAAGTTCTCTTTCCTGAAACTGCGTAAAACGCTTGAATGAAGGTGATATAGAAACTTAGGGCAACCCGCGCCTACTCGTTCTCTCCGAGGCGATCGGGTTTTTACAATTTATGCCAGTGATAGATTATCCTCCTATACCTTCTGTTGTTGTGATGAACCCCGCCGCACAACCCATTTCTGGCATGAACCAGAAAACATACATGCGGTTGAAAACATCACTGCAATTAAATTTACGCCGTCAAATTTTCTTAGCCGTGTGTGATGATTTGGAACTGCGGAGTCAACTCGTTAGCCAATTGCAAAGAGAGCTAGCTCCCCAGTTTGTCAGTTTAAATTTGAACTTGGCCGATCCAAATCCAATGGCTCAGGTGTCTCAGTGGCTAAACCAACGAACAAGACAGATAACACAATTTTCCTCACTGGCGACGGGGTTTCAAATCTTGGGGATTGAGCATTTAACTCGCCAGCCAGCCCCTGTGCAGAAGCGGTTTTTAACTCACTTGCAGGCGATCGAGTACTACATGCCTTCCTTGGAATGTACCACCCTCCTGTGGGTTCCACGTCCCTGGCTGCGGAGCATTCGCCAATCAGCGCCGACTTTTTGGGAATGGCATACCGCCCTGTTTGAGTTTGAAGGTGATCCAACGCCATTACGCCCAGTTCAGGCCATAACTTCTCTGGCTGCGCACCATTCTGCCACTAGCGTTCAATCTTCGGTCGTTCGAGTTCCCCTGGCCAAAATTGAATCCGTCACCCATTCTTTACAGGGAGACATAGACTCAGTTGAGTTGGAGGAAACAGCTCTGTTGCGAGAGCCAGATGCGTTGCCAGACGCGCTGTGGGAAATTCTGACTCAAGATCTCGATCGCTGGGACGTTCAGCCTCAATCAGAGTCGATCCCATCAAAAGTTGTTTCCGCCAAGTTACCTGCGGTTGCCCCCAGCACCGCTGAACCACAGCCCCCGGCGCTGCCAATTGTCTCAACGCTGCCCGCTGCGCCGCTAAAGCAGCTTTTGATTGATGCGTTAAATCAATCGCCCGAGTCCGAGCAGCATCAAGCCGGATTAGCCTCGTTGCAGCAAATTGAGGCGTTGCAACAACAAAACGTGCCGCTCCAAGCGTTAGCCGCTGCCTATTATGGATTGGGACGGGCCTACCGGGAGTGTATCGAGCAAGGCGACAGTTCGGAACAGACGCTGGAAATTGCGATCGCTGCTCACAGGCAAACGCTCGCGCTCTTGGCTAGTGATTCCAGCCTCGCAGCTGATGTTGCGAATGATTTGGGGAATCTGTACTGGATGCGAGCGCGCCACGCCACGGCAGCAGAATTGCAATTATCCGGGCTAGAGCAGGCGATCGAGGCATATCAGCTTGCGTTGCAATATGCAGATGTGAGCCAACCACAAACCTGCGCGATGATTCAGAACAACCTGGGGTCTGCCTATGGAGATCTAGCGCAATATCGCGAACCTGCCGCCAATTTGCAGAAATCGATTCAAGCTTACGAAGCGGCTCTGCAACATCGCTCTGCCGAAACAGAACCCGCCCGCTATGCGGCGACTCAAAACAACCTGGGCACCGCCTACTGGAATCTGGCGCAATATGACCAGCCTATCAACTGGTTGAAGCGATCGATCGCCGCTTATCAAGAAGCTTTACGCTACTACACACCTGACACCGAACCCCTCAGTTACGCGATGATCCAGAACAACACTGGAACCGCATACTGGAACTTAGCCCAGCATTTTCAACCAACAAAAAGCGGTGCGCCAGCAACAGCCTCCTCCCCCGAAATGTTGCTGCGGTTGGCGATCGCGGCCTACCAAAATGCCTTGCTTTATCGAACATTGCAGGCTGCACCCGCCGCCTATGCGGCGACTCAAAACAACTTGGGCACCGCCTATTGGGATCTGGCTATGCTGCCCCCCACTCCAATGCCAGAGCGCCGAGAGCAATTTCAGCTGGCCATCACAGCTTATGAAGCGGCGATCGCGGCTGTTGCCGTGCTATCCGAGCGCACCACCGATCGACCTGCGCTCACATTTGATGTCTTCGCGACGCACAATAATTTGGGGTTGGCTTACTACCACCTCGCTATGGATCGCCCCGTAGTCATGGCGAACCGCGATCGGCAACAGGCTCTCGAAACTGCCCTCAAACATCACCTCAAAGCCCTCCAGGGATGGGACATGGCGGAGTTTCAAGCCTCCACCCTTGACTTTATTATTCAGACAGTCCGGGCACTCTTCAATGAATTTGGCATTCAGGGGCAAAACCTGGCGCTCTCCCAAATTCCACCCAACTTTTTGCCTCAGGTCATGAGTAAACTCTAGCGACTTCACCCAACACACTCCACCAACACATTTAACCAAACACGTAGTTAAAGCTGACACTAATGCGATCGCTGGTACTCAAATTAGGTTCTACTCCATGTTTGAGCCAACTCGGGAAAATTAGCAACAATCCTGGCTCTGCTGTATGGGCCACCGCATCTGCGGTATAAGCTGTGAAGGTTTGAACTGAGGGTTTATAAAATGTGCGTGCTTCCCGTGGATCGTAGAACATTAAATTGCCACAATTTTCAGGGGTTTTTAGATAATAAACCCCGCTAAATAAACAGTTTGCATGATCGTGGATTTTGTTGCTGGCGTAGGGCGGGTTGACGTTGGCCCAACAATTTGCAGGACGAATTGGAACATTCTCATAACCCATAGCATTCGCGCACTCTGCGATCGCCTCCGTAACTAATCGCTGAAATGGCTGAATCTCTTCAAGGTCAAATAAATTGCCTCGACTATGCCAACCTAAAACATTCGAAGCCGTTCGTCCTGGATCGGAATTTTTTAGGCGACCGATCACACTTAGCAAAACATCGTCCAACGCCCCATGATCAACCAGTTGAAACGAAAATAACGGTGTGGGAAACAATGCATGATAAGCGGCTTTCCAGCGATCTTCAACCATGAGAATGCTCAAACTTCAACAACAAAATAGTGAATGCAACTCTACTGCATTTCGGCAAATGAATCCCTGGAATTACACGGAATTCTTATTCTTTTGGCAAAAAGTGGGTAAAGTTCTTGAATGGGTGCTTGCAAATTTGATGAAGCTGGGAAATCTAGTGGTGCGATCGTAGAGGGCTACCCATGGCTGACAACACTATTTTTGATAACTCTTTAGCTGGAACTCAACGCCTTATCCAGGGAACTTCAGGGATACAAACCTTTCGGAACTCAGGTACAGACACCAGTTATTCCATCGGTCCGGGTGACTCCAACGACTTCTACCAACTCACCGTAAGCCGCAGTAGCAATGTCGTCGTTAAGCTGAATCCCGAAGGGGGCAACCTCAATCTGGCTGTTCTGAATGCGGCTGGCGATCCGATTTTGGGTCGAACAACCAACAATCCTAATGGTTTAGCAGAGGCCGTCATTTCAGATGCGATCGAACCTCTGCAACCTGGGCAAACCTATTACATCCAAGTTTCCGGCTCCAGCACCACCGAAATCAACTATACGCTTACTGTTGAAACCAACCCAACTAGCCGCTCCGATATTGTTTGGCAGAACTACACAAACCCCGGCTACGTGGCTACCTGGCGCATGACTGGGACGCAGGTTTCTAACGTGGAACTGAATAGCAACCTAGTTCCCCCCCCGTGGAGTTTATCTGGCATTGGTGATTTCAATGGAGATGGTGCAGATGATTATCTTTGGCATCATTTGGGGAACGGCACCGTTGCTTTCTGGTTTATGGATGGCAGCGGTCAACAAGTGCAATCGACGAGCCTCCTCCCCAGTGTTGGTGGCAATTGGTATGTCGCTGGATTGGGTGATTATGGTGGCGACCCTGGACTAGATATTGTTTGGCGTGAAATTAATAGTGGCTACACCGCCGTCTGGGTGATGAACGGTGCTAGCTACTCGACGGTGCTGAATATTGATCACCTGCCAGGAATCGAATGGACGCTAACCGCAGGGAAAGACTTTAACCAGGATGGAGAACCGGATTTTCTGTTTCGTAACTACTCAACGGGGCAGAATATTATCTGGTTGATGAACAATACAAGTTTTGTGGCGGCCAGGAGCTTGCCCGACTTGACCGGCAATTGGAGTATCGATGCGATCGGTGATTTTGATGGTGATGGCGACCAAGACTTACTCCTGCACGATCGGGTTGGACCTAACGCGATCGGTTTCGTTGCACTGTGGTATCTCAACCAAACTAGCTTTGATTCTGTGGCGCTGGTCAACACGATCGACCCGAAAGTGTGGACAGCCGCCGGTATCCTCAATAACCCCATCCCGATCGACCTCGCCGGAAACACCCCAGCAACGGCGTTCAACATTGGTAAATTAGATGCCACAGCAAGCTACAGCGATTCTGTAAACAGTCTTGACCCCCAAGATGTTTATGCCTTCAGGCTGGATGTAGCCTCTAAAGTTGGCCTCAAAGCTGTGGGGACGAATATCGCGGCGCAAACCACGATCGATATTTTGGCCAGCAATGGCACTACCGTGCTTGCCAGCACTACCGCCAATGGAGCCAACGAACGCAACCTGACAGACCTGCTGCTTGATCCAGGTACTTATCTCGCCCGCGTTAGAACGGCGGGTGCAACTGAAACTCGCTACGTGATTGATTTGATTGCGGAAGAACAACTCCCCACCAATTTGCTGTTCCCAACGGCTCCCCCTGATGTTGTCACCTTCAAACGCTTAGACGGAACCACATTCACATCGACTAGTGCGGTCAGTGTCAAAGACCCCTTCACCTTCGATTTGGATTATGCCGTCACCTACCTGGGCCGACCGCTGAACCAATTCGAAGTGGGCTTTTTCCTCTCCAAAGATAACCTTCTAGATGCAACCGATCTACGCCTTGACCTGAATGGTGATGGTGCTGGCAATGATGTGGATGTTGCTGTGATCACGAGCACTCAACCCAACACAAGGATTGCTCGCACCCAACGGCTCACGTTGCCCAGTAAAGACAGCCCCTTCTGGATTGATGAGGGCCTTTATAACATCATCATCGTGCTAGATCCCAGTCGTACCCCAGATCCCAATGGCAAGATTTTGGAACGGGATCCGGGGACGGGCCAACCGGCAGAAGGTGATAATACTTTCGCTGCTGCGATTCGGGTGAGGGATGCTCGCTTACCGGATGTGGTGCCTGAAAACTTCAACGTTGTCCAAAGTAATGCTGCTAGAGGTGGGCAAATTGATTTGTCTGGGTTCGTCAGAAATATTGGTACCGCCAGATCAGATACGGGCAGACCTGCTGGAACGACTTTTGAAGTTCGCTTCTACCTATCACGCGATCAGATTTTCAACTTGTCTGCGCCTGATGCTGGCGATCGCGACATTCAACTAACGACCACGCCCCGCCCAATCCGCATCAATCCGTTGAACGCTGGAGAGCAGGTCAGTATTGGCACAGGAGTAACTGCTGCCCTGCCAACGGACTGGGCCGGATATCGAGCTGCCCAACCTGGAAGTAGCTACTACATCCTGATGGTGGCCGATCCGACTGGCACCCTAAACGAAATCACAGGTCAAACGGCAAACAACACCGTCTTTGACGTGATTACAATTCCCTTTGCGTAAACCGAGGGCATAAAAAAGCAGGGTTCATTTGAACCCTGCCATCTCATAAGGTGTGTGGGAGGAATCTAGCGATAGTTAGGAGTCTGGATGTCCCGCAGACGGGCTTCTGGCCGCAAGAATCGATCCATTTGCGACTCAAAAAATTTGCGATTTGCCATCAGGTGTTTTGGGTTGGGGTCATCGAGTGGATAGAGTAAGGCTGTCCGGAGCGCCTGGAGCACTGCCGATGTAACGCAATACATCGATCGCTGGAAGCTGATGGCAAGTTGAATCAACATATCGTCTTCGCCGCGACAATACTGTTGATAGTAGTCCACGAGATACTGGGGCAAAAAGTGGAGCATATCTTGGGCCAATAGCGTTGGCGGAATGCCTGCTGTCCCAACGGGGAACTTGTCTGCGTATAGCACACCGTAATGAAAGTTTTTTTGGTCATCCGGCACTTGGCCAGCCTGGGCATTGTACGACTTTGTGCCTCGGAAGGGAGAAGTTCGATAGAACACCGCTTCCACGTAGGGTAAGGCGGCCTCGTATAACCAGGTGAACCCTTTCGATTTGGGGATGATTTCGTAGCACTCACCGCGAATGTAAACATGGTGGTAAATGGGGCGTCCCGCGATCGCAAAAATCCCATTCACCAGGAAATTCATGGCATCGGGGACGCTGGCGATTTTGCCTTCATCGTAGAGATCGGACATCTCAAAAAACACGGGAGCCATCACTTCCCAGAACAAGCCCAGGTTGGCATAGTAAGAAGCCTGACGACATTGCTCCAAGAACATTTCGGGGAAGGTATTGTGCAAGGCCAGCATCAGCGGATTGCCCTTGAAATAGGCCCGAATGGCGCGATCGGCATTTTGCTTGTACTCGTCACTGTCCAGATAAGGGTCAAACTGATTCACTGGCGCGTACATGTTGCGATGCCAGAGCATGGCTCGCATGCACTCTTCCGCAAATTCCATATTGACGCGATCGTGCCAGAGATGGTGGAACAAGCGGGGCAAACCCTTTTTCAACTCACCGTGCTTGATGAATTCCTCTAGCTCTGGATGCACTGTTCCCCGCCCACGCCAAATGCGTAAATCGGCATTGTCTCCAGCATAGTGATTCTCGCGCTGAAGATATTCATCCGAGATGAAGAACTTGAAGAAGGGGAGCGGATTGAGAAATACCTGTTCCCCGATGTAGAGCAAATCTCGCCAGTAGAAGTCCATCGGGACGGCGTAGGCTTTATACAAGCCGATGATCTGCATCAAGTTTTCAGGGGTATCGGGGAGCATGGCCCCACCTGCCTCTAGCCGATGGATCACTTCGGCAAAGGGATGATTGGAGGGCGGAATCTTAGTCGAAACTGGCATGTTCATAGGCTTCAGGGAGGGGGGAGTAGGATTGTGGAGTGATTCAAATTAATCCAGCGTTGGGGCTGTCATGGGCAGCGCTTGACTAAGAACAATCTGCCGGTCTACAGGGGCAGCGCTGACTAAAGCAGCGGTGGTGCTTTCACTCCACCGTACCAACCAGGTTGGTTGAATCCCTAGCCAGAAGACCAGGGCGGTCAGTGCCAGCGCGGGTAGATGTTCAGTTAGCGTCACACGTGGGTAGTACGCAGTTTTGTTATCTAATTTGCCAAAACAAGTGCGGTTCAGCAGGATGACAAAGTAAACGGCTGTTAATCCAGACCCAATGACACCTAGCAAAGTTGGAATCGGGAATGTCGTAAAGCTGCCCTGGAACACTAAAAACTCTGCAACAAAGCCCATCATGCCGGGAATTCCAGCACTGGCCATCCCTGCCAGAATTAACAAGGCGCTAGTCATGGGCAAACCGCGAATGGCATTCAGCAAACCGTTCAACACATCCAATTCGCGAGTGCCGACTTTCACTTCGATCACCCCTACCAGGTAGAACAGCAGCGCCAGAATTAAGCCGTGGCTGACCATTTGGGAAACTGAACCGACCATGCTGAGGGGTGTCAAGGCGGCCATACCCAGAAGAACATACCCCATGTGACCGATCGAACTGTAAGCGACCATGCGCTTGATGTCTTTCTGAGCGATCGCAGCTAATGCGCCATACATCAAACAAACCGCAGCTACGATGGATAGGCCAGGCGTCACCACTGACCAGGTTTCTGGAAACAACCCTACACCAAACCGAACTAACCCATACGTCCCTAACTTGGACAGTACGCCGCCCAGCAAAATTGCAGTTGGGGTAGAAGCTTCAACGTACGCATCTGGTAGCCAGGTGTGCAGCGGCACTAACGGAATCTTGATCCCAAACCCGACTACCACTAAGGTCAACAGAATCAACTGCACTCGCTGAGATAATTCGGCTGTTTGGATCGCGCTGTATTCAAAGTTGGCGCTACCCGTTAACCAACCGATCGCCAAAAATGCTGCCAGAATTAAAATTCCTGAGGTGGCGGTGTAGATTAGGAATTTCATGCCTGCATACTCACGCTTCTCGCCTCCCCAAATCACAATCATCAAGTAGAAGGGAATGAGTTCTAGCTCGTAGAAGAAAAAGAACAAGAGTAGGTTTTGGGCTAATAAAGCCCCCGCCATGCCCGCATTGATCAGCAATAACAAGGCATAGAACAGGCGCGGACGTTTGAGTCCTTGGGCATGAGGCGTGAGATGCTCGCTACTGAAGGCAACTAGCAGGGTCAGCAGATTGGTGAGCGCAATTAGCGGCAACGAAAGCCCATCGAGACCGAGCGAGTAATTGATGCCCAAAGTGGGAATCCAGGCCATAAACTCCCGCATTTGCATCCCGGAGGCGGCAAGGTCGAATTGGGTGAACAGCCACAGCGTCCACAGGAGCAGCAAGCCAGAAACGGCGATCGCGCCCCAGCGAAAGCGGGCTGATGCAGAATTACCGGGCAAAAATCCAATGACGGCAGCCCCAAAAACTGGTAACCAGATAAGAGTACTAAGCATGGGTGGCGGGTGAGTGAGTGGACAAGGGAAGGGTCAGCCCAAAGTAGATTGAGACACGTTTGCTGTGAAAACCAACGCCATGTGAGACAAGAACGGAAAACAAAGATATAAGCCCAAGAGAGCAATCCCCAGGACGATCGTCAAAGCGTAAAACTGAGACTGCCCAGAGGTACTGTATTTCAAGCTTTGGCCGCCAAACATAGTCGCCAAGCCAAACAGGTTGACAATGCCATCTACCAGATACTTGTCAAACCAGGCAGTGATGCGGGAAACCAGATCAACAGTGCCAACAATGCTGGAGCGGTACAACTTGGGCGTATAGAAGTCATAGGCAATCAAGTCTTGCAGCGCTTTAACTGGGAACCGGACTGGCTTGGGAACAGCCTTGCCCAAATAGACAACAGCACTCAAGCTCAAACCAAAAATACTTGACCATAGCAGCAACAACGCCATGTCTTTGCTCATTTCAGCCCAGCTTGGAAGCAAATCGCAAGCTTGCAACACGAGCGGTACGTGCAGCGCAAATCCCAGAAGGAAGGTCATGGGCAGCATCATCGGCCAATGCACTTCGGGCGATCGCTGAGACATTTGTTGCGCTTGACCCCCAAATACTAGACAGAAGACTCGCGCCAAACCAAATGCCGTTAAGCTGTTGACCAACAGCAACACCCCAATTAGCCAGGGATGGGTATCTTGCAAACCATCGGCCAGTTCCAGAAGTGCCCAGAAACTGCCAAATGGGGGAAAGGCAATCAGCCCCAACGTTCCAAAAATGAACGCTAAGCCTGAGATGGGGCGACGGGCCCACAGTCCCCCCAGTTGCGTCACATCCTGAGTGATGCTATTCCAGATTACGCCTCCCACACTCATGATCAGCAACGCGATCGCAATGGCGTGAGTAAAGACCAGCAGCAGCCCAGCTTGGGCATGTCCGGTTCCCACTGCAATGAAAATAATTCCCATGTAAGCACTCACCAGGTAGGAGAGTGTCCGCTTAACATCGATTTGGGCCAGCGCAATCAATGAGCCGCCCACGGCTGTCACTGCCCCGATGAAAATTGCCGCATTCATGGCAAAGGGAGACAAAGCCAACACCGGCTCGACTTTCACCAACACCCAAGCGCCAGTCGCAACCACCACAGAATTCCGCAGAATCGTTGAAGGGATGGGACCTTCCATTGCTTCATCCAACCAGAGATGCAATGGGAATTGAGCGCACTTACCCATCGGGCCAGCCAACAATCCCAAACCGATGAGCGTAATCAAGGTTGGATCAACCTTAGCTGTTTGCGCCCAACTGGCCAGTTCCGAGAAATCCCAGGTTCCGGCAAGGGGGTAAATCGCGACCACAGCCATCAATAAAAATAAGTCGCCAACGCGTTTGGTGAGAAATGCATCCCTTGCCCCGGTTACAACCAGCGACTGGTTAAACCAGAATCCAACTAGCAAGTAGGTGCCCAGGGTCAAAATCTCCAGAATCATATAGCTGAAGAAGAGGGAGTCGCACAGAACCAGAGCCGTCATCCCCGCTTCAAATAGGGCAAGGAGCGAGAAAAACCGTGCCCAGCCCCAATCCATTTCTAGGTAGCCAAAGGCAAAAACCTGAGCCAGAAGGTTCATGCCAGAAATTAGCGCGATCGCCCCAACCGTCAAAGATGAAATTTGGACGGGAATGTTGAATGATAACCCTGCCACCGTCAGCCAGTGGAACGACAACTCGTAGGGGGGCTGATTGAAGGTTGCTGGCAAGGCTAGCAAGGCATGCGCAAACGATAGAAAGGTCATTAAGGCGTTAACGTAGCCCGCCGGACGAGGACCCGTCCGGCGCGTGATAGACGGAAACCAAATTACCGATAAAGCTGCACCAATAAGAGAATACAGAGGCACCAGCCAAATGCTCTGTAAAAGGAGAGGAGCCATTGAAATCACCTCATGAGATTAGGGAGAAACAGAGTGACAACACAATCGCTCAAGAGTAAAACCCCTAAGCGAGCCGACTAGATCCACACCGGAAGATATTTGTTTTTCTCAATTCTATATATTCTTAGTATTTACCATGCTCAATGCCTACCGAGAAGCAATTTAGCATTTGAAATTTACCGATCTAGTCATCAAAAAAACTAATATGTAACCCTGGTTTTGAACCTTGTTCTTCGATAGATTCAATCAGGTCAAAAGGATAAGTTTGAATCTATCAAAGAAGGGATGAAGCCATCATTCAAGGGTTAAACCTCAAACATTGATCCAAGGAATAAACCTAATGTGAGGTTTACGTTTTTGCTTTAACCCATTAAGATTACCGTATCAATCACATGAATAATGCCATTGTCGGCTTCAATGTTTGGGGCAACAACTGTTGCATTTTTCACTTCAAATCCGTCTGAGCAGTCAACTGGAATGGTTGATCCCTCCACTGATGTCACTGCTCCGAGTGCAGCTAAATCAGCTTGGGTTAATTTGCCAGAGACGACATGAAATTTAAGAATGCGTGTCAATTGAGGAAGATTTTGCACTAAGGTTTGAATGGTTCCGGGAGGAAGTTTGGCAAAGGCATCATCTGTGGGCGCAAAAACCGTGAACGGACCCGGGCTCTTTAATGTCTCAACTAAACCTGCTGCTTGAACCGCAGTCACCAAGGTTTTGAATGACCCTGCATTTACAGCAATATCAACAATGTCAGCCATGTCTGAATGCGAAAAGGTTAGGAAATGGACGAAAGACTGCAATCTTCAGTTAATAGAATTGTGCCATGTTCAGGAACGCGATCGTGAAGTCAACTCAAACAACCTCATAACCGCAGCAAAGAATTCCCGCCAAACGAGAAAGACAAGCTAGGATAAAGAAGTTGCAATTGTTGCTATAGCTTCAATATTCACAGCTTGCGGCTGTTTTTTGGGTTCAAATCTATCTTCCGTTAAGTGAAAAAAGGCGCTACACGTCAGTAGAAAAATGAAGATCGAAGCGTTACGATGAAAACCATCAAATCCCAGCTCGATTTCATCAAAACATCTGTGTAACGCCCTATTGGAAGGGAGCATAGACTCTTGGCTATGATAATAACCCGATACTTTATAAATAAAAATCATTGTTTCCGATTAGAATAATAGAAGTACATCTATGACCCTCGTCGTTGGGAGACCCGCTCTTGAGGCAAGCCACTCTCCATCAGCTAAAGGTATTTGAAGCGGTTGCTCGGCATAATAGTTTTACCCGCGCCGCTGAAGAACTTTTTTTAACTCAGCCCACTGTTTCTATGCAAGTGAAGCAACTGTCTAAAGCAGTTGGGTTGCCCCTGTTTGAACAAGTCGGTAAGCGGTTGTATTTGACGAATGCAGGCAAAGAACTGTACACAACCTGCCGTGAAATCTTTGAGCGGTTGTCTCAATTTGAGATTGCGATCGCGGACATGAAGGGACTTAAGCAAGGCACGCTGAAACTGGCTGTAGTGACAACGGCAAAATATGTGATTCCCCGTTTGTTGGGGCCATTTTGCCAACGTTATCCTGGGATTGATGTGTCCTTAATGGTCACAAATCATGAGTATGTGATTGAAAGTTTGGTCAATAATCGCCATGATCTCTACATTCTCAGCCAACCGCCTGAGGACTTAGACGTTTCCCTGCATCCTTTTCTAGAAAATCCGCTGGTTGTGATTGCATGGCGAGACCACCCTCTAGCCAATGAGAAAAATATCTCTCTCAAGCAACTGGCGGAAGAAGCATTCATTATGCGAGAACCCGGTTCTGGAACTCGTAAAGCAGTGCAAAATCTGTTTGATGAACATGATTTGCAACTCAAGGTGAAGCTGGATTTGGGCAGTAATGAGGCGATCAAACAGGCGATCGCGGGCGGATTGGGAGTTTCAGTTTTGTCAATTCACACCCTGGCGCTGGAAGGTCTTAGCAGTCAATTGACGCTTCTGGACGTTGAAAACTTCCCCATCCAGCGATACTGGTATGTGATTTACCCTTCTGGCAAACAACTGTCCATCATTGCCCAAACATTTTTTGACTATCTGTTGAATGAAGGCAAGACAGTCGCCGAGCAAACCGCTTTTCAGGGAATTTTCAGCGAACTGCATGGTAGCAAAAAAGCGGAAGACGGATCAGAGAATGGTGCGTCAGAAAATATGGAACCAGTTTAGAGCGAACCAGATTTATTTGGTAGGCCGTCCCAAAGAACGGCCCTACTTCGTTAAATCGCCTCAGTGGGAGCGGTGGCCGTAGGTTGGATCTGCGGCTGGAACTGGAACAGGGAATAGACCACATTCCGGCGAATGTCTGTCATCATTTCCAGGAACAGTTCAAACCCTTCGCTCTTGTACTCGATCAGCGGATCTTTTTGCCCGTAACCGCGCAGCCCAACGGATTCCCGCAGACCATCCATTTGCTGCAAATGTTCGCGCCAGAGGGTATCGATCTGTTGCAGGATAAAGAACCGCTCTGCCTGCCGCATTAATCCAGGTTGAATCTGGTCGATTTGGGCTTCCTTGCTGTCGTAGGCGATGCGGACTTGTTCATGCAAGAACGATCGAATTTCTCCCACACTCAGATCTTCCAGTTGCTGCGGTTCCAAGTCTTGCAGCAGATAAACGAACTCCTTCACTTTGCCCACGAGTTTATCCAGTTGCCATTCTTCCGAGGGCAATTCTGGATCAATGAAGGCATTGACGATATCATCCATTGTTTGTTCGGCGTATTTGATCACCTGCTCCTTCAGATCCTCTCCTTCCAACACGCGACGACGCTCGGCATAAATCGCCCGACGTTGTTTGTTCATCACTTCGTCGTACTCAAATACTTGCTTCCGAATGTCGTAGTAGTAGGTTTCAACCTTTTTCTGTGCCCCTTCCAGCGATCGCGTCAGCATCCCCGACTCGATCGGCATATCTTCTTCGACCCGGAAGGCATTCATCAAGCCCGCCACCCGATCGCCCCCAAAGATCCGCAGCAAATTATCCTGCAAGCTGAGGAAAAACTTGGTGGAACCAGGGTCGCCCTGCCGGGCCGCCCGACCGCGCAACTGGTTATCAATTCGGCGCGATTCGTGCCGCTCCGTCCCAATCACGTGCAACCCGCCGAGACTGACGACCTCATTATGTTCGGCACTGGTGAAGGCTTCGTACTCATCCTTAATGGCTTTGTACGCGGCTCGCAATTTTTGGATCACAGAATCATCGGTGGGGGCTTTTTCCGAGGCAACTGCCACCTTATCCTCGGCTTCCAATTCTGTCAAAGAGCGTTCGCCGTAGTCCCTGACGGCAAAATCAACTGCTTCTTTGATCAACTTTTCCGTGGCTTTCGAGAGTGCCGTCGGGAAAATTTGGGGCGATACTTTCCAGGTTTTCACCTTTTTGCCGGGGGCGAAACCTTGGCCGCCGCCTTTGTCATGACCGGGTAAGGCGAAGTCGATAATGCCGAGATCGTCATCATCTTCCGGTTGCACGATGCGGGGCATGAAGTATTCCCGCACTTTCAGCCGGGCCATGTAATCTGCGTTGCCGCCCAGGATGATGTCGGTGCCGCGTCCAGCCATGTTGGTGGCGATCGTCACGGCTCCTTTTCTTCCGGCTTGGGCCACAATTTCCGATTCCCGCTCCACGTTTTCGGGTTTTGCGTTTAACAGGTTATGGGGAATTTGCAACTCAGCCAGCAACCGCGACAGTACTTCTGATTTTTCGACGCTGGTGGTGCCGACCAACACCGGGCGACCCTCTTCATGCATCTGAGCGCACTCTAGAGCGATCGCTTTCCATTTTGCCTCTTCTGTCTTGTAGACCACATCAGACAGATCCCGCCGAATATTCGTGCGGTTGGTGGGAATGGTGGTGACTTCCAGGTTGTAGATCTTGCCGAACTCAGCCTCTTCCGTCTTCGCTGTGCCCGTCATGCCGCCCAATTTGGGATAGAGCAAGAAGAAGTTTTGGTAAGTAATCGTGGCCAGAGTTTGGGTTTCGGGCTGAATTTCGACGTTCTCTTTGGCTTCGATCGCCTGGTGCAATCCATCACTCCAGCGCCGCCCTGGCATTACCCGGCCCGTGAACTCATCCACAATCACGACTTCGCCGCCGCGCACAATGTAACTTACGTCCAGGGTGAACAGTTCCTTCGCTTTGATGGCATTGAACACGTAGTGCGCCCAGGGGTCTTTCGGGTCAAATAAATCGGTGACATTCAACAACTCCTCAGCGCGAATGAAGCCTTCATCCGTGAGGAGGATCGTGCGTTGCTTCTCATCCACTTCGTAGTGGTCATCTTTGTTCAAGGCCCGGGCAATGTCCGCCGCCTGCATGTACTTTTCGCTGGGCCGCTCCACCTGACCCGAAATAATTAGCGGTGTCCGCGCTTCGTCAATCAACACTGAATCTACTTCGTCAATGATGCAGAAGTTGAATGGTCGCTGCACCACATCGGCCATGGACGTTGCCATGTTGTCCCGCAGATAGTCGAAACCGAGTTCGCTGTTGGTGCCGTAGGTGATGTCGCACTCGTAGTTTTTCTTCCGTTCTGCCGGAGTCATGTTTTGCTGAATCAAGCCCACAGTCAAGCCCAGGAATCGGTGAATTTGGCCCATCCACTCGGCATCTCGCCGGGCCAGGTAATCGTTCACGGTGATCACGTGGACTCCCTTACCCGTGAGTGCATTGAGGTAAGAGGGGAGCGTTGCCACCAAAGTTTTGCCTTCGCCTGTGCGCATTTCGGCGATTTGCCCTTCGTGCAGGATCATGCCGCCCAGGACTTGTACATCAAAGTGCCGCATGCCCAAGACGCGCCTTCCAGCTTCTCGCACGACAGCAAAGGCTTCGGGCAGGATGTCATTGAGGGTCTCCCCTTGTTCCAGGCGTTGCTTGAACTCGATCGTCTTGTTCTGGAGGTCGTGGTCAGAAAGTGCCTGAATTTGCTCCTCGAACAGGGTTACTTCCGTCACGATCGGTTGATACTTCTTCAGTTTGCGGGTGTTTGGATCACCCAAAATCGCTTTCAACATGGTGTAAGTCTTGCAAGTAGAGAATAATTGATAAATGAAAGTTCAGGCTGGATAGGGCAGGAAGCAAGAAGCAGAAGGAAACAGCCATCGTCACTGACTGCCCTCTGCCCCCGTTCGACTGAGGCTTCGACGATGAGCGGCTCGGCTAACTCATCGGCAACCTCAACTGAGGGGCGCTCACGCGGAAGTCTGCCTGCTGCCTTTTGCTTTAGTGCTTACGGCGCGTTTTGCCACTCAGCCGTCAGGCTGCGGAAATCGTACACTCCGGCTCCCGGATGGCAGGAGACACAACTGGTGAGGGTGGCTGGTTCGGTAAATTTGACGCGCGGATGCAGCGAGCGAAAAATGCGAGATTGCTGGATGCGATAAGGAGTGGATTCGCCCTGCGCTAGAGGTCGTGAATACTCCCGCAAGTACTGCCAAAGAATTTGGATTTCAGGCGACTTCAGCGGTTGAATCGTGACACCGTAATGTTCTGCGTCCTGGATCAGTTGTTGCCAGGTTTGGGACGGCAGCACCGCTGGTGGAATCCCGATATGACAGGTGGCGCAATTTTCCAGGTAAAGCTTCTGGCCCAGTTGGAAGCGGGGTGGCACAACATCGACGGTGCCGATCGCGGTGGCTTTTGTGTCCTCAGGCGGTGTTGTTTGCGCCAACGCATCGACGGGTTTGAACCGTTCGCCACTGGGGTCGGTGGCCTGCGCCATGCCCATGCCCAGGCAAATACTCCAGAGCAGGAGCAAAACAACCAGGACGACCAACGATCGCCGCCGTTCTGCCCGGGAGCGCCGCACCAGATCCGTAGATAGATGGCGTTGAATTCGGTTGTTGCGAGCAGACAAGTGGAACATAAACCGCGCGATCGCCGTGCGAAAGAGAAGAAGCAGTCAATCAACTATTCTAGGAAATTGCAAACCCAGATACAGTTCTATCCTTGATATTCGTGTTTCGTATTGTATTCTAACGTTGCGCGTGGGTCGTATGAACAAATCCGCCTGCTCTGCAATCCCAGATCGTTCAAATCTGACTCTGGTTAACTATTACTTTCGACTCAATTGCGCCCACGATGCTCGATGTTCTCGCCTGGATTTGTCTGGAAAATCAACAACTGCTTTGTACGCGAACAAAGGGTAACGCAGTCTTTTATCTGCTAGGTGGGAAGCGAGAGGCGGGTGAATCGGATTGGGAAGCGTTGCGGCGGGAAGTTTATGAAGAACTAGACATTCATTTGATGGAGGCAACCTTGACACCAGTTGTGACGGTGCAGGCGATCGCGCATGGATATGCGGACTTTGTTCAAGTCAGGATGAAGTGTTTTCAGGCGAGCTACCGCGGTGAAATTGCACCGAGTTCTGAAATTGCAGAAATCGCTTGGTTAAACTATGGCGATCGTTCTAAATGTGCTCCTGCGGCCCAACTGGTGCTTGATCATCTTCACTCACTTAAGTGGTTGGGTTAAGTCCGGTAAAGTGTCATTCCTGATTCTTGCGGAAGAGATATTGGACGATATGTATCTTTACAATCAAGCATGATGTTGAGCGGTAGGAGGTTTGGTGAATGGATTGTCGGCACGTTCAATTTTGTGACCAAAAAGCGCGGGTAGACTTACTTCAACTCCAGGAATTGTTCAAGTTAGCCGCATTTTGGGCGCATGATCGCCAATTGGCAGACCTGGAAATTGCGATCGCCAACAGCACCCCCGTCATCACTGTCTGGAATGAGACCCAAATGATCGGCTTTGCCAGAGCCACATCTGATGGGGTATATCGTGCTGTGATTTGGGATGTGGTCATTCATCCCGATTATCAAGGAGCCGGATTGGGCCGGAAGCTGGTGCAAACTGTTCTCAGTCATCCCAATCTCAACCGGGTGGAGCGAGTTTACCTGATGACCACGCATCAACAAGCCTTCTACGAAAAAATTGGCTTTGAAGTTAATTCCAGCACAACAATGGTTTTGCATAACGTCCCCCTGGAAAACCCGCGATCGTTTGTTAGAACAGGAAATGAAGTGAAGGAATAGTGGTCTCTCAAATTAATGTTGGTGAGTTTGTAAAGAGCGAAGTACGGAGTCCGAAGTGCGCTTCGCGCTGCAAGGTTCATTGGGTAAACCACCAGGGATTAGGGCATGAAAAAGCGTGTGACCTTAACGTTTCCGAAGCGATCGGTGCAAATGCCCGTCACTTACCGACTGGCAAAAGATTTCAATGTCGCGGCTAACATCATCCGGGCCCAGGTTGCGCCTAACCAGGTGGGCAAGTTAGTGGTGGAACTGTCGGGCGACATTGATCAATTAGAAGCGGCGATCGACTGGATGCGATCGCAAGACATCAGCGTGTCATCTTCCAGCCGCGAAATCATGATCGACGAAGACCTCTGTGTGCATTGTGGTCTGTGTACGGGCGTTTGCCCCACCGAAGCCCTCACTCTTGATCCTGGGTCTTTTAAACTCACCTTCACGCGATCGCGGTGTATCGTTTGTGAACAGTGCATCCCCACGTGTCCCGTGCAGGCCATTTCGACCAACCTTTGATTTACTCATCCTGCAAAAACATCGACGGTAGGATGCGATAATGAAGTGTTCATTTTTAATTAGTCACCCGTGCGAAAGAAGGTTCTTGCAGGCAACTGGAAAATGTACAAAACTCAGGCAGAAGCATCTGAGTTTCTCGAAGGGTTTTTACCCCATTTAGAAGACACACCAGAGGGGCGCGAAGTCGTAGTGTGTGTGCCGTTCACTGATTTGGGCTTAATGTCGAAAATCCTCCACGGGAGTGCAATCCAACTTGGAGCGCAAAATGTGCATTGGGAGACCTGCGGCGCGTATACTGGCGAAATTTCTGCACTCATGCTGACCGAGATTGGCGTGCGCTATGTGATCGTGGGACACAGCGAGCGGCGGCAGTATTTCGGCGAAACGGATGAAACTGTCAATATGCGAATTAAAGCCGCGCAGAGTGCGGGCCTGATTCCCATTCTGTGTGTTGGTGAAACTAAGCAACAACGAGACATTGATGAAACCGAATCGGTGATTATTCGCCAATTGAAGGATGGATTGGTGGGCGTTGATCAGACGAATCTGGTAATTGCCTATGAGCCAATTTGGGCGATCGGTACGGGAGATACCTGTGACTCGAAAGAAGCCAACCGGGTAATTGGCCTGATTCGCAGCCAACTCTCCAATCCGTATGTGCCAATTCAGTATGGTGGTTCTGTCAAGCCAGACAATATTGACGAAATCATGGCGCAACCGGAAATCGATGGAGCGTTGGTGGGTGGAGCCAGTTTGCAACCTGCCAGTTTTGCGCGGATTGTGAACTACCAGGCATAGACGGGGAATGAGCAGAACTCTCGCGCCGTGGATCATTCGCGATCGCACCTTTGCCTGGGGTGAACGCACCTACATCATGGCGATTCTCAACGTTACTCCCGACAGCTTCAGTGATGGGGGCCAGTTCCACACGTTGGATACGGCGACCACCCAAGCGCAGCACCTGATTCACGCCGGAGCCGACCTGCTCGATATTGGTGGTCAGTCTACCCGCCCCAAAGCGGAGGTGGTGTCCCTCCAGCAAGAACTCGATCGCGTGGTTCCCGTCATTCAGGCCGTTCGCCAAACGTCCGACATCCCAATTTCTGTGGATACGACTCGCGCCGTGGTTGCCAGAGAAGCGATCGCCGCGGGGGCCGATATTGTGAATGACATTTCCGGTGCCACGTATGACTCCACCATGTTGTCTACTGTCGCCTCCTTACAGGTGCCCATCATTTTGATGCATATTCGCGGTACGCCCCAAACCATGCAGCAATTAACGGACTACCAGGATCTGATCGGAGAGCTACTGGAGTTTTTGCAGCAACGGGTCGAGGCCGCTGTGACTGCTGGGATTCCACCTGAACAGATTGCGATCGATCCGGGTATCGGCTTCGCCAAAACCTACGATCAAAATCTCGAAATTTTGCGTCGTCTCCAAGAATTTCACCGGCTCAACTGCCCCATTCTCGTCGGTCCCTCGCGTAAAAGCTTCATTGGGCACATTTTGGCTCAACCTGACCCGCAACAACGAGTGTGGGGCACGGCGGCGGCCTGTTGCGCAGCGATCGTGGCTCACAGCGATATTTTGCGGGTTCACGATGCGCGTGAAATGGTGGATGTTTGCCGGGTGGCCGATGCCATTTGGCGGTAAACCAGCCGCTTCATTCGCGGTTGGTTTGGCCTTCCTGCATCAGATCTGTCACGGCTTCTGACAAATTTTTGGGATCCATGAACACAATCTTGGAATTATCGCTCTTACCTAATTCGGTATTGGCCTGGACGTATTGTTGAGCAAGCAAAAATTTCAGAATCGGCGAGGTGTGTTCTTTATCTTCCTTCAACGCCTGGGATATCTGGCGGATTGATTCGACGATCCCTTCTGTTTTCGAGATTTGGGCGCGGCGTTCACTTTCCGCAGCTCGTTCCGTTTCCAGCGATTTTTCTAGCGTGGCCGATAGGCGAATTTCCTGCACCTCTACCCGAATCACCTGCACCCCCCATGGTTCCGTCGCTTGATCCAGTTCTTTCAGCAACGCTTGGTTAATTTTGTTGCGGGAGGAAACAGTCTCTCGTAGATCCATCTGCCCGATTTCCGATCGCAATGTGGTTAAGACCAAACTCCTGAGGGCATCTTCCAGGTTCTCGATCGCGTAGTATGCCTTCTGCACGTCCAAAATTTTCCAGTAGAGAATCGCATCCACGGTGATGGTAACGTTGTCTTTGGTAATGGCAGATTGGGGTTCCACATCCAGCAATTGCTCGCGCGTGGTTTCCACCAAAACTGTATCCAACAGGGGCACGACAAAATTCAAGCCCGGTTTGAGGGTCCGCTCGTAACGGCCCAATCGTTCGACCAAACCCTCGTATCCCTGATTAATCACACGGACAGAACCGACCATGTAACCAATGACGGCAAGGGTCGCGATGGCAATAATCGACTCCATAGACAGTAATCCTGAGGTGGCAAAATAACCGCATGAGTGCGATCGTACTCCCAGTCTACTCGCTCCTGCGTGATGCAGTACAAAGGGTTTGACCTCAGTTGTTAACCCAGATGATTGCCAGCAAGACGCTCAGCGTCACCAGTGCCACCAGTGAGAACCTGAGCGCTAGCTGCGATCGCCGGAAGCGTTGCTGAAGCGCAGCCAATCGCTGACTTAAATCTAGGCGCTGCTGGTCTGCGATGTGTAACTGGTGCTGTAATTTCGATCGAAGTTTCGCTTCCGTATCGCGACTTTGCCCTCGAACTTGTTGCAGTTCAGCCTGAAGTCGGGCCACCTGCGATTCTTGCTCCTGCCGAATGAAGCCCACTAAATAATCATGAACTAGCTGATAACAGTCTGCTGGAGCATCAGGAATCAGAAAGATCAGCCCCGACCCCAGCAGCACTTCCAACACCAAATCTAAATTGTCGATTTCATGAATCAACCCCAGATCAACCAAATCAGACTCCAAATCTTCGCGAGTTTTGAGCGGACGGGTGCCATTTTCCTTGGTGAGTAGAAATAAAATAATTCGTGCTAAATCCTCATTTTCGGGGCCGCAATCCTGTACCACGTCTTCCAGCGATCGCTGCACCAGTTTTTCTTTTGGTCCCTGACGGTGATATTCAGCCAGAGTATCAATGCCTTCTGCCTGCAATTGGGCACCCACCACTTGAAGTTCGATCGGTCGCACTTCTCCCAATGCTCCAGCTAAATCATGCACCAGGGCTGTAATTAAATCGTCCGGTAAATAAAACTGGGCGCGATTGGTCAAACTGGTGATTACAGCCTTGGCATCCTCTGGGGACAAATCGCCCAAAGGATAACGGACATGCTGACCCAGAATATCGTGATTGATAATATCCAGATCGGCGTAGCGCTGAAGTTCCAGGAGATAGTGGAGGTAATCTTCGCGAATCGACAGCACCATTTTGACAAAGGGCAGTTTCAGGCACTCTCCCAAAAACCGATAGAACGGTAAGCGTTCCTGCACGGTGGCATAGGCAAAGAAAAACTCCTCAAACTGATCCAGCAGCAGGATGGGCAGTTGATTGCGCTCGATCGCGGTCTTCAAACCCCGTAGCAACACGCGACCGCTCCCCTCCGCCTGCTCTGCTTCGTCCTCTCCTTCCCAGCTTCCCGACTCTTTGTCTACCCTCAAAGCTCTGCCTAATCCAGCATCCCAATCGGTATAAAAATCCAACAAAAGCGGTAGCGGAATTCGCCCTTCAAAGGTCTGGTCTTGCAGCAACGGCAACAACCCGGCATTCAAGATGGAACTTTTGCCCACGCCAGAGGGGCCGTGAATCACAATCAACTTGTATTGCGCCTGACTCAGGCGATCGAGGAGATTTTTCAGATCTTTTTGCCGCCCTGACGCTTCTAACTCTTGCGTGAGTAACCGTTGCTGATCAATTTGGGCTGGCAAGGGCAAGGGCGTGCCAGTGGCAAAATCTTGTGGTTGTAAGCGTAAAGCCCCGACAAAAGCACGGTAGCCGTACTGGTGTTCAATTAATCGGCGTGCCTGCCGAGTGCGAAAGGCTAAACGATACTCGCCCTTGTCAAAATAGGCGTCCCGCAGTTCCCGCAAAATTTGGATATAAAGGGGGGGATCGTTCTGGGGATGACTATGGTCGCGAGCAGCTTCCAGATGCTGAATTGCCGCATCCAGGTCGCCCAGTTCTTGCTCTGCTCTGGCCAACAAGAAGAGATACCAGCCGTAATGGTAACGATGGGCCAGATCCAAGCTGGCATCCAGGTGGGGTTCTGCCGGATGCCCCGCTGCGTGTAGCTCAGCCTCGACGGCATCCAGGATTTGTAACGCGATCTCTACCTGGTGTTTGGCCGCCTGCCACTGCGATCGCGCGCTTGCCACTTCCGCCAAAAACCCGCGATCGCGCGCTTCTCGAATGGGATCGCGATACAGTTTGTGCAACACCAGGGATTGTTTGGCGATCGCTTCGAGTTCATCCCATCGCTTGAGTTTCTGGAGGGTTTCGGCCTGCGCCGTGATAAATCGTGCCACCAAATCCTGCCGATTCTCCTGCGAGAACAGCTCTAAACTGCGCTGAAAGTGAAAGTGCGCTTGCAAACAGGCATTCTGGTATGCCGCTCGCTGCAACACACCATAGGAGCGCCACCATAAACCAATGTAAAAGAAGAGGCAAGCGGCTCGTTCCAGGTAAGGGATGGGTGGCAGGGGGGCGGGGGGCGTGGGGGAGTGGGGGAGTGGGGGCGGCGACAAGTTTGGGTTTGGGGTGTTGGATTCCAAAGAATCTTGATTTTCTTCTCGTTCTGCCTGCTGCTCTCTGTCTTCTGCCTGTTGGTCTCCGTCCTCTGCTAGATGCTGCAACCAAAAGGCCAGACTGCGTTCATACAACTCCAGGGCTGTTTCCATCTCACCTTGACTGTGGGCGGTTTGGCCTAGCAAAAAGTCGAGGCTGGCCTGGAGTGCGGGTTCGATCGTGTACTGACTGGCCTGGAGGTCGTCGATCGCAAATTGCAGTTCGTTGGGACGCAGAGAGTTTGGGGGCGGGAGTTGCCAGGCGGCCCAAAATTGCTCATCGCCTGAACTCAGCACCGAGTTGAACAAGCGATCGCTATGGTGCTTGAGCGATCGGACTAACTCCGGCAGCGCCATCTCAAACTCGATAATGGCATTGCCCGCCCAACTGGCTAGATCTGGTGCCAACCGTTCTAACTTGCGTAACACCTCGTCATTGATCCACAACACCAGGGGAAATTGGAACTGTTTCCGCAGTTCTTCCCGCACAATGTTGGTTGCCACTAGAGCTGGTTCCAGGTCTTCCAGGGTTTCCAATCCAAAAATGAGTAGCGCCTGGGGGGGCGTACTCTCAGTCGTCGCAGGCGGCCCCTCTGCGTGTGCTGTGCTGCTGGTAAGGTCTACCTCACTGGTGTCGATCGACGCTTCCCGACCGGTTGGTTGCTCGATCGCTTTTTGAATAGTGGTGTAAAGCGTTTTGGCCGTTTCTGGGAGGGTGAGGCAATGAATCGGAAACGGCAGTCGAGCTTGTAACGCCTGGGCCATGCGATCGCGCACTAGAGAGTAATTACACCGCACCAAAATCAAGGCAAATTGTTGTTGTGATAGCAGGATGACCCGCCTCAACGTTTCCAGCGATCGTTCATTCCGGCTTGCTTCTAGACTCTGTTGCGTCATCCGCCCTTCCTCTCGCTGCGCCTCGCTCCTCCCTGTCCCCGCTCTCTGCCCCTTACTTTCTACCCCTTGCTTTCTGCCCCCTCCCTGACATTTTTCTCCGATGCCTGTACCCAATCCTGATATTTCGTCGTTTCGGCCAGCACTGGATTGATTCCAAACCAGGTGCCCTGAGGGTCTTGGTACTCAAAGACAAACATGCTGCGGAGCAACATTTGATACTCCACTTCGCCCGTGACACTTTGCTGATGCACGACTTGCCGGATTAAATGCCATTCCTCGTCGTCGATCGCCCGTGCTAAAGCATCCCGTTGCCCGCGAATCACCTGTTCCACGATGTCCCGCCGAAATGGGGGATCGCTTTGTTGAATACAATTTCGCACCAAGCCCAATAAATTGCGCACATGACCGCCACTGATTAAACACAACCGATCTAACGTGTCCAGGTGATCCACCACATGCGGTACGCAATCCAGGCGGCGGGACGGTTCTGCCTCTGGGAAAGCCCGGACTAACACGAGATGGCGTAGCAGGTGAATGCCCTCGCCGTTGGCCGTGCCGGTGCGGGTGCGAGCGGGAATCATGGGTAACACCTTGGGGGCAATGCCCCCGCCAAATCGCTGCCGCAATGTTTCGTTCTCATTGGAATAAATCAACGATAAGGGGATGGTGTAAACCAGGTGGCAATTCAATTTGGAGAGTTGGTCGCCCCGATCGATAAAAAGATATTCCGGTTGCGTGCGGCCAGTTTGAAGTTGGCGGGCATCCACGCGATCGAGATTATCGATGATCACCACCAAACCCAGTTGCCCCCGTTGCCGGAGTTCAGTCGTTGCCTGCCCCAACAACTCCTCATTAATTGCCTTGAGAATGCCATTGGTGCGGGGTTCTATAAATTGCCGTAGCTGGCTGCGCAGCCGAGGGCTATCTTTAGTCCGGGCGGTAATGCGACTGATTCCTACCGAAAATTCCACATCCGAAAATTCGATCGGTGCTTGCAGAATATCGCCAATTTCTTGGAACAGCTTGACAAAATAGGGCGGTTTTAGACGGATTTTTGCCGCCTCGAGATTTTCGCTCACTTGATGGGCGATCGCCAGCAAAATGTCGGTTACATCCACGTCAGACATATCCAGAAATTCGCTGGATTCAAAATAAACGACATAAAATCCCAATTCTTCCAGTTCGGCCTTGAGTCGCCGTAACTCCGTCGATTTACCACACCCCACATGCCCAGTAAAAAGTTGACAAGTCCGCTCATTGGCCAGTAGCGCGATCGTTCGTTTCAGTTCGCGAATGTGGTTGCTCCCCCGCACCTTGGCAAAATCAATGTAGTACTGGCGCTCCTCCTGATCGCTGTAAGACAACGGCAGCGCAGGGTTACAAGCTTTAAAGAATTGAATAACGTCAAGCATAGATTTGGGAAAGGATGAAGCAACTCAGAACTAGGCGCTGAAGAATGGATGAAATTTCGCAAGCTGTACGGGAAAGGAGAAAAAAACTTGGTAGGGTGAACCAGGATGATTTGTGATGAAATTTCACAATCTGCTAAAAAAGTAGAGATTTTGCGATCGTCGTATCCACCCTAAACGAATTCCCGACCCTAAGGATCAACGGAGCCAACCCATGTCTGAAACGATTTCTCAATGGATTGTTAACATCATGACCTCAATGAGTTATTGGGGCATTGGGTTGCTCATGTTCCTGGAAAATTTATTTCCGCCCATCCCCTCTGAGTTAATCATGCCACTGGCAGGCTTTACCGTCGCCAAAGGCGAGATGGAGTTTGTGCCCGCAGTGGTGGCGGGGGTCGTCGGCACCGTCTTGGGCGCATTGCCCTGGTACTATGCCGGTAAGTTGATTGGGGAACCACGCTTGCGCCACCTGGCCGATCGCTACGGTAAGTGGTTAACCATTTCGGGCCGAGACATTGATAAAGCCAACGCATGGTTTACCCGACATGGGATTGGAGCCGTCTTTTTCTGTCGCCTGGTGCCTGGTGTCCGCACCCTCATTTCCTTGCCAGCCGGATTAAACAAAATGCCACTGTTGCCATTTCTGGTGTTCTCCACTCTGGGAACAACAATCTGGGTGGGATTCTTAACCTTCCTGGGGCTGAAACTTGGTGAGAATTATGCCCTCGTAGACGAATGGCTAGCACCCGTTTCAAAACTAGTGTTGGTCGCGATCGTGGGTGGCTTTGGTTATTGGCTGTGGAAACGGCGGCAGCAAACCAAACGACGCAAGTAAGGCGGTGGGGCACTTAATCCCCCCACGTTCCGTCAACCTGGTATGAAGTTTAGATGCGCCCTCAATCGATGAATAGAACCTTGCATCCATCGGCTGTGGAGGTTATCGCACGTTACCTTGAACTGAAGCTTAGATTGAAGCTTCAAGCCAGATTGTTATTTGCTGGTTCTCCTTTCTAGCCTTTGGTATTCCATCGTCGGAGAAAAATACCTATTCATGTATGGGTGCCGTTGTAGGAGATAATGAGGGCGATGTGGCTGGAAGATGGTGCCGTGTTGAAATGGCACATCGACCGATTGCCTGTAGGACGTTTCTATCATCGGAGGGTAAATTTGGACCATCAGCGCTACCGTACGTTAGGGTAATACTTTGCGGAGTACGGTTCTTTAATTGATAAGTTCTTTACCAAGTATCCTGATGATCAGGCTCTCGAAGAGTCTTCTTCTCATTGCTCGCTTTTATCAAGAAATTCAATTCAGCAAACGTTGAAAGACCGCGATCGCTACTGGAAGCTTCTTGCTTACATCCGACCCCAGACGCAAACGATTCTTCAAGCCCTGTTTTGTACGCTAGTTTTCACGGCAATGTGGCCTGTTTTAGCGTGGTTAGCAGGCAGAATCGCAGAACCAATTGCTAGAGGGGAGGTGTTGGCCATTGCGCATATTGCAGGCATTGGGACGCTGGTTTTTTTGGTGCAAAAAATTGCTCAGTACGGTCAGGATACCCTGATGGCGAAAGCCGCGCTGGCGATTGCCTTTCAGATTCGCACTCAGGTTTATGCCCACTTGCAACGACTGAGTTTGAGCTATTTTGAAACCGCGCAAAGTGGCGAATTGGCTTACCGCATGACCGAAGACATCGATCGCATCGGGGAAGTCATCAACAAAGTTTTTCACCAATTTTTGCCCAGCGTGCTGCAACTGATTGTGGTGTTGGGCTACATGGTGTATCTCAACTGGCAATTGACGCTGACCACCATCATCATCGCCCCCATCATGGCTGCGCTCATTGCCTGGTTTGGCGAACAAATTCGAAAACTGTCTTACCGCACCCAAAGCCGCATTTCCAACCTGTCTGCTTTGCTGGTGGAAGTATTTAGTGGAATGCGCTTGGTGCAGGCGTTCGCAGCCGAAGACTATACGCTCGATCGGTTTAGCCGCGAAGCTGAACGTAATCGGGTTGTTCGCTACAAGACAGAGAAGCTGAAAGCCATTCAGTCGCCTGTGGTGGGCTTTTTAGAGGCAGTGGCTATCTTATTTTTGCTGCTGCTGGGGGGCTGGCAAGTCTCTGAAAATAATTTAACTGGCAGTCAGTTTGTGAGTTATCTGGCCGCAGTCTTAATGCTGACTGATCCAATTTCCCTGCTGACGAGTAACTACAGCGAATTTAAGCAGGGGGAAGCATCCATCGATCGCGTGTTTGAACTGATGGACATGCAACCTACGGTGATGGAACATCCGAATGCGTTGAGTTTGCCGCCCGTGACGGGAAAAGTTGAGTATCTGGACGTGGGGTTTGCCTACAAGCCTGATCAACCCGTGCTAACTAATCTCAACCTGCTGGCCTTACCGGGGGAAGCGATCGCGCTGGTAGGGCACTCTGGTTCTGGTAAGACGACCTTGGCGAACTTACTGCCGCGGTTTTACGACCCCCAATCTGGGCGGATCTTGATTGATGGCGTGAATATTCGGGATGTCACCTTGCGAAGTTTGCGGCGGCAGATTGGCATCGTTCCTCAGGAAACCATTCTTTTTTCTGGAACGATCGCTCAAAATATTGCCTTTGGCCAAAATCATACCGATTTTGACGCTATCCAGGAAGCCGCCAAAATTGCCAACGCCCATCAATTCATCATTCAGTTTCCCGATGGGTACAACACCTGGGTGGGAGAACGGGGAGTGAATCTGTCGGGGGGGCAACGACAACGACTGGCGATCGCCCGCGCTGTTCTACTCAACCCACGAGTGCTGATCCTGGATGAAGCTACCTCTGCCCTTGACTCCGAATCGGAAGCGCTGGTGCAGGAGGCATTGGAGCGAGTAATGCGAAACCGCACTGTGTTTATCATTGCCCATCGCTTAGCCACAGTCCGTCGCGCCGATCGCATCCTGGTGTTGGAACAAGGGCGAGTGGTGGAATCTGGCACTCACACTGAACTGTTGAATCATGGAGGCCGCTACGCCCGCTTCTATGCCCAGCAATTTCAAGAACGTTGATACTGCATGCCCGGTAGCGCAATAATCAAGTCTTGCATTTCTAAATTGATTAAGGCGACAGAGATCTCTGCGGCTGGTAGCCCCGTTGTGGCAGCGATGCGATCGAAGGCAACGGATTGAGATTCGGCCTTGGCTGCCAGATCTGTAATCGCTTGCAAGACCTGATTCATTTCTGACGGCAGATCTTGAGGCACCTGCGGCGGCACCTCTGATGAAGTGATGCGGGGCGGCAGCCGATCGAGGCTGGGAACGGTTCCTAACATTTCCACCAATTCCTGCTCATCCACAATCAGGTGCGCTCCTTTGTTCACCAATTTCAAACACCCGATCGCCTTGGAATTATCTAAACTGCCTGGTAAAACATACACATCGCGGCCATAATCATTGGCAAAATGGGCTGTAATCAGCCCGCCCGACTTTTCGCCAGCTTCCATCAATAAGGTGGCGCGGCAGAGACCGGCAATGATGCGATTGCGACGTGGAAAAAACATGCGATCGGGTTTTGTGCCAGCGGGATGTTCGCTCAAAATCAGCCCCGACTGCACAATCTGCTGGTACAGCCCCCGATTTGACCAGGGATAAACAACATCAGCACCGCATCCCAGCACCGCGATCGTCCGGCCCTGTTGCCCCAAACAACTGCGATGGGCTTCTGTATCAATCCCCTCCGCTAGACCAGACACGATCGTAAAGCCGGTTTGTGTCAGTCGTTCCGTAATTCTCCGGGTCCAACGTCTGCCATATTCTGAAGGCGAGCGCGTGCCGACGATCGCCACCATCGGGGCGTATCCGGTTAATTCATCCCAATTGACCTCTCCCCGGTAATACAGCACGGCTGGTGAATCAGGAATTTCCAGCAGTAAGCGAGGGTAATCCGCATCCGCTGGCGTCCAGAAGCTAGGATTTTGGCGTTCATGCTGCTGCAAAAAGTCTGCTGGTTCGATGCGTCGCCGTTTTGCGATCGCTGTATCCACCGTTAGCAGCCCAAATCCTTCGACTTCCAGCAATTCCGTTGCGGTTGCCTGCCAGGCTCCAACGAGCGACCCAAAATGTTTTTGCAACCGTTTCAGTAAAATCGGCCCGATGCCAGGAATGGTTGACCAGGCAACCCAATAAGCGCGTTCATTCTCCATATACAAAGAGTGCCCTGGTAAAAGCTCAAATCATGATTTGCCTGAGATAATAAATACTTTGCACCTTCGGCATCTAGATAACCCATGAATCGGCTAATCATTCGGTTGGCAGACCTACCCAGAGAATTGCCACAAGTCCACAAAATCCGCTACCTTGTGTTTCAGATTGAGCAGGGTGTTGACCCAACGTTGGAATTTGACGGCAAAGATGATGAGTCAATCCATATCCTGGCTTATCTGAATGAAAAAGCGGTGGGGACGACTCGCCTGCGCTTCCTGGCTGACCAAACAGTCAAGCTGGAGCGCTTTGCCGTTTTGCCAGAGGCCAGAGGTCTGGGCATTGGTCGCAATTTGATGACCTACATTCTAGAGTGGCTCACGCAAAAACAGGCATCGACGATCTGGATGAATGCTCAGGTTGCAGTCAGGGGATTCTACGAGAAGTTCGGATTTGTGCCCGAAGGAAATGTTTTTGAGGAAGCGGGAATTCCTCATATTAGGATGAAAAAATTGTTGCGCTAGCTGGACTGGACGTAGTGGGCTGGGATTTCCCAAAACGATTGTTGCACGGGCAACGCCTTCGCTGGTTGCCTGATCTCTTACTGGTGGGAGGGATCTGGCTTGCCGTTGCGCTCGTCGATCGCTTGTGGCTAGCCCTAGACCACACCACCCCCGCTTGGGATGCTGCCGATTATTTGACTGGTTCGTTAGTTTACTGGAACGCCCTGCAAACGCCGGAATGGTTTTCTAGCCAGTGGTGGACGAATCTGTGGCTGCTCTCCTCCAAAATCCCACCGCTGGTTTATATTTCCACTGCGCCGATTATCTCGCAATTTGGCAAAACCCCCGATCGCATGATTCTGGTGTTTCTGGGGTACAGCGCCATTTTGTTAGGGTCAGTGTTTGGGCTGGGCCGATACCTGTTCAACCGTCGAGTCGGGCTATGGGCGGTTGTTTTTTGTGCGCTGATGCCCATTTTGTATCGATCGCGCCTGGATTATCTGCTGGACTACCCCCTGGCAAGCATGGTGATACTGGCCTTTCTGTGTTTGACGCTTTGGCGAGAAGAAAAAGGGCGGCAGGCAGAAGGCGGCAGACAGAAGGCAGACTTCGGCGCGAGCTTTCGCCCTGAGGCTGTCGGTGAGTCAGCCGCACCGCTCAAGCCGAATGGCGCTCAGTCGAATGAGGGCAAAGGGGCGACGGAAGCAAAGAAAGAAGAAAATCAAGATGCTTTGGAACCCGCCCCCCCAAACCCAAATTTGTCGCCTCCTCCAGATCTCCCCACGCCCCCACCCTCATCCCCCCTCCTCCATCGTCTTTCCCTGGCCTTCTCCCGCTTCTATCCGCGGCTATTAGCGATCGTGGCTGGCCTCACCCTCGGTCTGGCAGTCATGACAAAGCAATCGGCTGGATTGTTTTTGCTGATTCCGATCGTGTGGTGTGGTCTGGAGACGCTTTGGCAGCGAGCCTGGTGGAGAGCAGGCCAGTTTGTAGTGCTGGTGTTGGCCTCGGTTGTGGTGTGGTTGCCGTGGTATCGCACCAATTGGTTGCTAATCTTAACCTCCAGTAAACGGGCGACGATCGACTCGGCGGCGATTCAAGGTTCACCATCGTTGCTCACACTAGATGCCTGGACGTTTTACCTGCGTTACCTGCCGTTGATGGTGTCGGTGCCATTGTTGGCTGTGCCACTGCTGGGGTTGGTGTTTTTCTGGCGTCGATCGCGGCTGGGTCAACGTGGCTCACACAGCATTGACTATGGCCTGAAACCGCAGGACTATCGCCAGCAAGCCTTTCGGTCATCGCGCCGTGCCCTCATCTGGATCTTCATTTTTCTGGTTGGTGGTTATCTTCTGTCCACGTTGAACCCCAATAAAGACACTCGCTACTTTGCCCCAGCCTTGCCAGTTTTGTCAGTGCTACTGGCCTATGGCTTGACCTTAGTGCCGCGATCGTGGCGTTTGGTGCAGTGGGGGAGTGTTGCTTTAGCCGGGTTTTTGATGGTATCTGCATTGTTTCCGATTTTTACCAGCGCCAACCAATCCAGCCCGATCCATCGCGATCACCACTTCCCTTACCGGGGCGAAGAGTATCCTTTGGAGCAGGTCATTGCAGAGGTTCGCAAAACAGCACCGTATTTGCGCTCAACGCTCGGTGTTCTCCCCTCCACTCCCGCCGTGAATCAACATAATGTGAACTTCTTTGGGTTAGCGCAAAATTTCCAGGTGTATGGGCGGCAAGTGGGTATACAGAAAGCGAATTTAACCCAAGATCGGCGATCGCTGGAGTGGTTTCTGGGCAAAACAGGTGATCAGGGGTCGTTTCGCAACCCAAACATTCACGCTGCGATGGTCAAAAGTGTCGAGCAAAGTGGTGAGTTTAAGCTGCAAAAAAGCTGGACGCTGCCTGATGCTAGCCAACTCAAGCTTTACCATCGGCAGGAGCCAACCGTCGACGTACAACAAATTGATCCACCCAAAAATCCCAATTCTTTGCCGCCAGTACAACTGGTTCAAGTAGCTGTTCCAGCCGGTGTGCCACCGGGCCAAGCCGTACCTGTAACCTACCAATGGAAGGGTTCCTGGCAAGATTTGCAACGGGGGTTAGTGGTGCTGACCTGGCAGCGGCAAGGCGAACGGACTCAGACGGGGCGCGATCGCTGGCTGCACGATCACGGGATTGGGCTGGGAATGCTCTTCCCGGAACAACCAAAGCCAGTAAGTCCCTTTACCCATTTCCAGGTGACGGAACGAATCGCCATGTTCCCGCCTGCCGATCTGGTGCCCGGAAACTATGAGTTGGGGGTGGTGTATCTCAATCGCAAAACTGGGGCAACGACTCCCATTCCAGCGACTGGCGTGACAATTCAGATTAATCCCACTGCTCAACCGTCGCCAGCACCAGAAGTGGATTTGGTAAGTCAACTGCGATCGCTGGCGGGCACTCTGCCTAAAGGCCCAGCCGCTCTCGAAAAAATCTCCAATGAAGTCAGCCGGATTAATCAATACGATCCGGTGCAAGATTATCTCACCCAGGCCGAACTGGCGATGCAGTATCGACTCCAGGCTGAACCGCAAAACCCCCAATTTGCTTACACACTGGCCTTAGCTACGGTGCTAAAACGGCAGGTGAATGCGGCGATCGCGGCACTGGAACGGGTGACTCAGATTGACCCTAAGAATCCCTATGCCCACGCCTACCTGGCTTTCGTTAAACTGTACGATTTTCGCGCCAGGGAGGCTCAATCAACCCTGGACACAGCGCGTCAGCTCAAACCTGATAGTCCAGAAATTCAAGCCTTAAGTGGCATTGCCGCCCTGATGCGAGGCAACCTGCTGCAAGCCTGGAACTATGCCCAGGCTTACCAAAAAGCAGAACAGGCACGCGGATAGCAGCAGATTGGCTGATTGATTTCAGCGCAAACTGCACTCAGAAGTTTTACGATCGCGAAATTTTTTGTTTAATGCGATCGCTGAATTGGGTTAGTTCGGGCAGTTTCAGTTGCATGGCTATGAGTGTATAGACGATGAACCCCGCCCCACTGGCGATCGCCAATTGGAGTAGCAGAATCACCAGGCCCTGGTTGCCCCACAGTCGTTCTAGACCTTGCAGCGTTGCCCAAGCTACCAAACCCGCGATCGTGCTAGCGCCAACCAACCCTAGAAAAGGCACACTCCACTGCGCCAGCGGCAAGCCCCGCAAGCGCCGATTGAGAATCCACAGCATCACCGTCATCGAGAACAAATTCACCCCCACCGTGGCCAGCACCAAACCTGGAGCGCCAAACGGTCTGAACAGTAAGAAGCACAAAACAGCATTGACAAAGATGTTGATGATACTGATTCGAAATGGGGTATCGGCATCGCTCAGGCCATAAAATACGCGCACCAGTACGTCTCGCCCCAGGTAAACAAACATCCCAATCGAGTAGGCGATGAAGACAAGTGCAGTCAGGCGGGACGCATTCGCATCAAAGGCAAACCGCTCGTACACAATCCGCACGATCGGCAGCGACAAGGCAATCATAATGGCACTGAGCGGCAACATCGTGATGGCGGTCATCAACAACCCCTGCCGGATGCGTAACTTGAGTTCCTCCCAATGGAGCGGGTCTGCCAGCCGGGAAAAGACGGGTAACAGCGGCACTAAAATCACGTTAGAAAGAATTCCCAGGGGCGTCATAGCCAGCAGACCGGCATATCCCATGGCCGATACAGCCGCTTCTGGATTGGGAATGAAAGACGCAAAAAACATACTCGTCCAAACATTGATTTGCAGCATCCCAGAGGAAAACGTGGCTGGCATCATGATGTTGATCACCTCTTTCACTTCGGGGCGATGAAACCCAAAGCGCAGCCGCAACCCGCCCAAGCCCGATTTCCATTGCACGGGCAATTGCACCAACCACTGTAACAGTCCCCCGGCCACCGTTGCCCAGGCCAATACCACCCCGCCCAACATGGCATATTCGGGCAAACTTACCTGACTGCCGATCGACCAGGCCAGCCAGCCCAACCCAATTAACACCGTCACACTGGATAGCAAGGGACTGATGGAGGGCAACCAATATTGATCCGCGGCATTCAATGTGCCAAAGCCAATCCCGATTAAGCCTGCCAATACAGCCATCGGTGCCATGATCTTAAATTGCTCGATCGCGATCGTCCGGGTTTGCACCAAATTTTGATACTCAGCCGGTGAAATGCCTTTGGTGGCAGCATCCTGAGCTGAAATGAATAACCCTGGAGCCACCACCCGCATCATCGGATCGGCGAAGATCACCAGGGCAATCGTCACCAGCAGCAGAATACCGATAACTAGAGTGGTAATCGTCTCAACGATCGGTGCCACTTCTTCTTTTTTGCGCTTGGCCAACACACTGACGATCGCCGAGTGAAAGGGGCCGTTAATTCCTCCCAGCAGAATCAGCAGAAATCCAGGAATGATGTAGGCAAAATTGTAGGCCCCGGCCACGACTCCATCGCCAAAGGCCGCCGCGATCGCCTGTTGCCGGAAGAGGCCAAACAACTTGCTAATCAACGTTGCCACGGCCACAATTCCAGCAATGCTGACTAAAGAACGCGCTGGTTTCGGGGACTCCGCCACACCCATCACCTCCGACAGAACTTTCCTATGGTAAGGCAAGAGGGGACAGCCGATGGCAGAGAGCGGGGAGCATGTTTTAATCAGTCTGCTTTCCGCATCTCTCGTACTGTTGGCTGGCCATCAATCACTTCACCCACCAGGACCAGATCCACCATGTTGACGAACAAACCGTTTTCTAGCACGCCCGGAATATTGTTGAGAATCGCTTCCAACTCAACCGGATTATCGATACCGTTAGGAAATTTTACATCCAGGATCAGGTTGCCCTGGTCGGTGACAACTGGCCCCGCTTTTTTCACGCCCATCCGTAGCGTTGGGTGGCCACCCAGTTTTTCGATCGCCTGCGTGACTGGGTTCAATGCTTTGGGCACCACTTCCACGGGTAACAAAAAATTGAGATTCAGCTTGTCCACCAGTTTGCTGCTGTCCACAATCACCACAAATTGTTTGGCGTAGGCTTCCACTAATTTTTCCTGAAAGTGCGCTGCCCCGCCGCCCTTAATTAAATTCAAGTTGGGGTCAACTTCGTCGGCTCCGTCGATCGCCAGGTCGATGGCATCCACAACATCCAACGTGGTCAGTGGAATGCCGCATGCTCGCGCCAAAACTTCTCCCTGAAACGACGTGGTGATGCCCTGAATGTCTTTGAGGTCGCCGGACTTGAGGCGATCGCCCAACGCCTGAATCATAAATGCCGCCGTTGACCCAGTTCCCAAGCCTACAATGGTACCTGATTGCACCATCGCCGCAGCGGCTTCTCCAACTTGTTTTTTCATCAGTGTGGCGGGGTCAAGTTGTGCGCTCATAAGGTTCCTTTACTAGCAAATCCATTCGTCAGTCTACTATTTGGTGGGATCATCCATGAGTCAATCGGATGACTTTTCAGATCTGGAGTATCAGCAGTCCGTCAACCTCACGCCCGATGAACGACAGCGGCACATTGTCGATGAAACAACTCCAATCGAGCGCAAAGCGTTGTTGTGGTATCAGCAGGGTCGCTTGCACGCTGATGAGCAGCAGTATGGCGACGCGATCGCGTGCTACAGCCATGCGGTTGACCTGAAGCCCAATTATTACCGCGCCTGGAGCGATCGCGGGGATGCCTTAAAGCGCCTGGGCCGCTATGCCGAGGCGGTGGACAGTTGCGATCGCGCGATCGCGATTCGACCGGATGGCCAGTCTGCCTGGAATCATCGAGGCATTGCGCTGCATCACCTGGGCAATTACGAAGCCGCTGTTGCCAGTTACGATCGGGCTGTGGAATGCCAGCCGACCTTCCACACCGCCTGGTACAATCGCGGGCTATCGCTGGAAAAACTCGATCGCTGGGTGGAAGCACTCGACAGCTACGATCGTGTGGTGCAACTGCAGCCGGATCATTTGCAAGCCTGGCGGAACCGGGGCCAGCTTCTGCATCGGTTGCAACGCTACAACGAAGCCCTCTCCAGTTATGAGCGAGTACTCGACCTGAAGCCAGACGATGCCCGAAGCTGGAAGCGGCAGGGGGATGTGTTGCGCGATCTGGGTGATGCCGAAGCGGCTCTCAGTCGCTACGATACGGCGATCGAGTTGTTGCCCAATGATGCCGCGCTGTGGTGCGATCGCGCTTCCGCATTATTTGATTTGCACCGGTACCCAGCCGGGTTGGAGACATTAGAGAAATCCTTAGAGTTAGACCCCGACAATGCCAAAGCCTGGAGCCTAAAAGCGATCGCCTATGCGAAATTGCGTCGTCCCCAGGCTGCCCTCGCCAGTTGCGATCGCGCGATTGAACAGCAGCCAGACGACTATTTGCCCTGGCGCGTGCGGGCCTTGTTGTTTCGCGGGTTGCGCCAGTTTGCCGACGAGGTGGAAAGTTGTGAAAAAGCGTTGTTGTTGAACCCCAATGATGCTGATTTGTGGGTGAATAAAGCCAACGCACTCCGAAAACTGTATCGCTATGAGCAAGCTATTGCCAGCTACGATCGCGCTCTGGATCTAAAACCCGACAACGCTGCCATCTGGCATCAACGCGGCTTGACCCTCCGCCGCATGGGCCAATTTGACGCGGCCCTGGCTGATTTTGATCGATCCTTGGCGCTCAATCCTGATTTTGTCGATGCGACCCGGAGTCGGTTATATACGTTGCTGACTACGGGCGCGATCGTCAATCACCTAATCGGCAATTGTAGTGCTACCGAGCGTGACTGCCTGTGGCGCGATGTGGGTAATACGAGCAGTCATCTGGTGAAACAAAAACTACCAGCCGTCATTATTCTGGCCGTGAGTGCCTTGGTGGCCACCAGTAGCCAAACGATCGCCTGGGCGGTTGGCATCATTTTTCTGGCCATTTCCACCTGGAGTGATTTGCTCCGCGAAGCAGGTAAGTGAATCGGAATTGCGGCTACTTAGTCTATCTTCCGTGAACGCACCAACGTTACGGTGGTTACGCCCTCGCTAACGGCACTCTACATCGGTGTGTTATCTCGTAGTAGAGAAAACTCGTCAAATTTGACCACTGTGGCGTTGGGCTGGCGGGTGTCAAAGTAGTAGCTGCCGATCGTGCCGGTTTCCGTGTCCAGAATGCTGAACGCAGTGATGTCGTTGCTGGCAAGATAGGGCAGTGGTTGCCCCGACTCATTCTGCCAGGGTGCGATCGTCGGCATCATAGGTTTTAACCCGCCTGGGTTGCCAGTTGCGGCATAGGTTTCCTGAAAATTGGTGGGGATCGATCGCTGTTTGTCACCTAAAAACGCTCCATAGGAATTGCCCACATTGGACGTTTCCAGAAAATGCATTCCACTGGGGCTAACAAAGCGATTCCACAAATGGGAGTGACCATAAAACACCAGGTTTACCCCTGCCTTTTCCAGCAAGGGCACCACGTCCCGCAGCAGGTAATCCTGGTCGGGAGGATATTCGTAGCGTATGGCTGTAATCGCTCCCGCCGCGTCTCGTTCTACCCGTTGCACTGGGTCGGTGTAAGCCGGAACGCTGTTTTCTCCCAGGGAATGGGGCGGATGGTGAAACATCACAATTTTGTATTTTGCCTGCTGAAATTCTGGACTTTGTAATTCCTGCTGTAGCCAAGCATACTGGGGACTACCGGGAGCGATCGCCTCAAAGATGTGCTGGCCGAACCCCCAATTTTCTGGGGTATTCAAGTCTGCCTGCCGTTCTCGATACTTGCCCCGAGCATCATCGCCCAAACTGGGTGTTCGCCAAATATTTGTGACGTAAAGCGTAATCAGCCGAATGTCGCCAAAGGTGACAGCATAGTATCGTTTGTCCCCAGATGGGCTAGTTGGTAAGCTGAATATTTCTTCGTAGGTGTCGGTGTTGAAGGACTGGTTTTTCAGCCAGGTATCGCGCACAGCAGAACTGTTCGTTGGATTGACTGTGGCTGCTTGTTGGGCGTACTGCTGCTCAGCGATCGACCGGGGGACGGCATCACCATACTGCTCATTCAGCGAATTGCGGGTAGAAACTCGGCCCATGACTTCATGATTCCCGATCGCGGTATACATGGGCGCATGCTGAATGATTGGCGCTCCGGTGTGTTGGGTGCCATTTTTCATCTGATAACGGGCGCGGCCTTGTAATGCTGGGAAGAAAGCGCCCCCGGCGGCATCATCAAACCACTCGGACGCACGATCGGCCACATTGATCAGATCTCCCACCACCAGTACCAGATCGACCGCCCCCACCGTTTCCTTCACCTTTTGCAAATTCGCCGCCACCATGGGTTTAAGTTGGTGATCGGAGGTCAGCAGGACTTTCAACGATCGTCCAGGCGCAGGTTTGGCTGCCAAGGTGAAAACTTCACTGGTTGCCGTCGCGCCATCGGCCCGCACACTCGTTACCTGGTAGGGCCGTCGTTCATCCTGGGGAAGTCCGGTCACTTCAGCCTCATGCCGCCAGATGGGACGAGCCGTTGGGCGAGTGGGAGGGTTGGGAATGTTGGAATTTTGATCTTCCTGTGATCGGCTGAGTTGAGTAGTGTTGGCGATCGCGGTTTGCTCCAGTTGTTTCCCGTAGCGGACCGTGTGCCGTGTGCCTTCAAACTCGGTGAACCAGACAACTTGCACAGAAGAATCACCCGGTAACTGGAGGAACGGGTCAGTAAGCAGATTTGCTGTTGGAGTCATTGTGAGCGAGAGGAGGGAAAAGAGCGCGATCGCCGCAGACCAGAACACCATCACGACTTGAGCCTGTTTGCAATTGGATTGAACAAATAATGAGTTTATCCTAGCTAGCTCAGGTTAAGAATCAAGTGGAGCAGCGTTCGTTGCCCGATCTCACTCCGGTACGCACTCATCCGGAATCGCCAAGAGCAAGATTGTTTATCTCACTGTAGACAAGTAGATGCTACATCCTGTAGTATTTATCTAGAAATTTGTAACATATTCTCTAACACCCATTTTTTCACGATGTTGATACGCCTCTCTGCCACTGCTAGCGCTATGCCTTGCCGACCCGCTTTTGGGTATACGGCAGCAATGCTCGTTTTGGCTGTATGGGGCGGTGTTGTCGGTAGCGGCAAGCCAGGTAGTGCTTCAGCGATCGCCGGATTCTACTTCATTAAACTGATCAGCTTGATCAATATTTTGGTCACAATTTTGGGTTTGCTCAATCGAATTCAAGGCGACTTACCCAATCTGGGCGGGCAGTTCAGGCGACGACCTGAACTCACGTAGGACTCAAGCACTCGTGCTTAGAACCCCCGCTCCTGGCTACTCAGAAGCGGGGGTTTCATTTTTAAGGAGCATCAGAATCAATGTTAAAGCTCACTTACACCGAAAATGGCTTGCAACTGGAACGGGCCGCCGCACCTTTGGAAGTGCTAGTGGCCCAACGCGTGGTGTTAGCAATCCGAGCGGGACAGCAACTCCACATCGCGCCGGGGACGGCTTCTTTCTTGCTACATGCACATACGCCGGGGCTGGCTCAATTGCGGCGATCGCTGCAAATGGAGCAATACAGCATGATGGCGATCGCCCCCGTCGATGATGATTATGTTGAATTGACGGTTCAGGGAAGCTGGTTGGCAGAGGCCGTGGAAGCGGAGGAAGGCGTATTTGTGACGGCGTTGTCTCACCTGACGGAAATGCTGGTGATGAAACTGTGGGAAACCACTCAACCTCAAGTCACCTATCCAGCATAGCGACGGACTGTAGGGAAGCGTCCGGCAACTCTACAGTCCCGTTCGTTAAGAAACCGATCGCGGTGGCGGCAAGGCTTGTGTGTTTTGGGAACCTGCCTTAGACTTGTGTCCTTAATGCGGGGAATTTGTTTTCCGGCAACCCTGTACTCTTTCACCCTCCCAAAACCTGTGAACCTGCGTCGCCTGATTCCTTTTTTTGATACCACTGCTCAAGATTGGTCGTTGGAAGCGAGAGTCCTGCGGTGGCTTACCTTTGTGTGGCTATTCATTGGCTTAGCGATGGTGTTTTCGGCTTCCTATGCGATCGCTGATGCCGAACACGGCGATGGGCTGTACTACTTTAAACTGCAAATTTTTTGGATCTTGGTTGGCCTGATTGGATTTAACCTGCTGGTTCACATGCCTCTCCGGTTTATTGTCGGGTTTGCCGATTGGATTCTCCTGATTATTCTAGGGTTGATTGTGGTGACCCTGATTCCTGGCGTTGGTGTGTTGGTCAACGGTTCGTCCCGCTGGTTGTATTTGGGGCCAATTCCGTTGCAACCATCGGAGTTAATTAAGCCCTTTCTAGTCTTGCAAAGTGCGCGGATCTTTTCCCAATGGGAGCGGTTGCGTTGGGTGGTTCGGTTAACCTGGTTGGGGGTGTTTTGTTTGGTTGTAGCCAGTATCCTGCTGCAACCGAACCTGAGTACTGCGGCTTTGTGCGGCATTATGCTGTGGTTGGTCGCGTTGGGGGCGGGGTTGCCTTATAGCCAATTGGGTGCGACTGCTTTAGCGGGACTCACGATCGCGGCTCTCAGTGTTAGTTTGCGGTCTTATCAACTTAAACGCATCCTGTCCTTTCTCAATGCCTGGGCCGACCCGCACGGAAATGGCTATCAGCTCATTCAAAGCTTGTTGGCGGTTGCTTCGGGCGGTTTGTGGGGGACTGGGTTTGGCCTATCTCAACAAAAGCTGTTTTATCTGCCAATTCAATATACCGACTTCATTTTTGCGGTTTTTGCGGAAGAATTTGGCTTCATTGGCTGTTTGTTGTTGTTAAGTTTGCTGGCTGGCTATGCGACGCTGGCGGTACGGGTGGCACTTAGAGCGAAGAGTCCGGTGCAACGGTTAATCGCGATCGGTGTGATGGTGTTGCTGGTGGGTCAATCATTGCTGAATATTGGCGTGGCCACAGGGGTTTTACCCACAACCGGCTTGCCATTTCCGTTGATGAGTTACGGGGGGAGTTCAATGATTTCTAGTTTGATTGCAGCCGGGTTACTCATTCGAGTGGCGCGGGAAGGCAGTGAAGCGAAAGTGGTGCAGTTGGATGAGCGGCGACAGCCTCCCTATCCCGGTGCTTCGCGGCAAGGCTCTCACCGATCACGCTCCGTTCCCCGCCGCGCCACCTGATCTCATTAAGATAGAGAAGGTATAAGTGCGATCGCAGTTTCACCGGCATGCTAGATACTCTTCAAACTCAACTCTATCAACTGGCCCAATTTTCTGAACACCTGGTTTCGAATCAACTCAGCCATCTGACGTTGGTGAGTGTTGGAGTCATTTTTTTGGCGGGCTTGCTGACCAGTCTCACGCCCTGTATGCTCTCAATGCTCCCGATCACGATCGGCTACATTGGCGGCTACGAAACTAAAACACGCCTCCAGGCCGCGGCTCAGTCTACCTGGTTTGCGTTAGGCTTGGCCACCACGTTGGCGGGGCTGGGCATTGTTGCGGCTGTCGTTGGGCAAATCTACGGTCAAGTGGGTTTTGGCCTGCCCATTATTGTCAGCATCATTGCCATCCTGATGGGTTTGAACCTGCTGGAAGCCCTGCCCATTCGATTGCCATCCTACGGTGGCCTGGATTGGATTTCCAAAGAATTGCCCGAAGGAGTGCGATCGTACTTGATTGGCCTGACCTTCGGTTTAGTGGCGTCTCCCTGTAGCACGCCCGTCCTGGCTACTCTGCTCGCCTGGATTTCCTCCACGCGCGATCCACTGCTGGGAGCAGCCTTACTCCTGGCTTACACGTTGGGGTACGTTGCACCCCTGATTTTGGCCGGTACCTTCACCGCCTCAATCAAAAAGCTGCTGGAAGTGCGCCGCTGGTCGGGTTGGATTACTCCGGCGAGCGGGGTGTTGCTGGTGGCGTTTGGTGTGTTTTCGCTCTGGTCGAGATTGGGCAGCTTTTAGGAGAACGGCAGAAAGCAGAAGGTAACGGCTAGAGCGAACTGCCCATTTGGCTCTTGGGTGATGCATGCAATTGATGACAGGTTAGGTGCAGAAGAATCATGACAGCAAAAGAGATTATTGGCGCGATCGATCACGTCCGGCGTGTGCCCCAGACCTTTTTCAAGCGCGAGTTAATTCCGTTTTTGGCAGACTTGCGGCTGGCGATCGCGTTACTACTGGCGATCGCGATTTTTAGCATATCGGGCACCGTGATTGAACAGGGGCAATCGTTGCAGTTCTACCAAGCAAACTATCCTGAAGCCCCCGCTCTGTTTGGCTTCCTCACCTGGAAAGTCGTGCTCGTTTTAGGGTTAGATCACGTCTATCGCACCTGGTGGTTTTTGGCGCTCTTGATCCTGTTTGGTTCTAGCCTGACAGCCTGCACGTTTAAACGTCAATTGCCAGCCCTGCGCTGGTTTTCCCGTACCTGGAACTTCTACACCCAACCCCGCCAGTTCCAAAAGTTTGCCCTCAGTGCGGAGTTTGATCGCCCCTCGATCGAAGCCCTTGTGCCGTTACTGGAACAACGACGCTACAAAATCTTTCGTCAAGGGGAATCTCTCTATGCTCATAAAGGAATTGCTGGCCGGATCGGCCCGATTATTGTCCATATTGGCATTTTAGTTATTTTGGTCGGTGGCATCTGGGGCGCGATGACTGGCTTCATGGCGCAGGAAATGATTCCCAGTGGGCAAACCTTCCAAATTCAAAATATTACCGATGCAGGGCCGTTGGCGGCTGCCCAGGTGCCTAAAGATTGGTCGGTAAAGATCAACCGCTTCTGGATCGATTACTTACCTGATGGCAACATTGACCAGTTCTACTCAGATATGTCGGTGCTGGATCGAGACGGGCAGGAAGTCAAGCACAAAACGATTCATGTGAATGAGCCGCTACGGTACAAGGGCGTAACGCTGTATCAAGCAAATTGGGCGATCGCGGCAGTGAAAGTGCGCCTCAACAACAGCCCCATCTTCCAATTACCGATGGCACCACTCGACACGGGCGGCAAAGGCCAGATTTGGGGCACTTGGCTGCCAACCAAACCCGATCTGAGTGAAGGCGTATCACTGGTTGCCAAAGACCTGCAAGGGATGGTGTTAGTCTACGACATGACCGGTAAACTTATTGCCACCGTTCGCGCTGGGATGTCTATGCCCGTGAATGGCATTACCTTGAAGGTGTTAGAACTTGTGGGCAGTACAGGCTTACAAATCAAGGCCGATCCGGGTATTCCGATCGTGTATACAGGTTTTGGCCTGCTGATGCTGGGAGTGATGATGAGCTACATTTCCCATTCCCAAGTTTGGGCCTTGCAAACTAATGGCCGTTGTTTTGTGGGTGGCCGCACAAACCGCGCTCAGGTTGCTTTTGAACGTGAGATGCTGCAACTGTTTGATCAGTTGGCCGAAAAACCAGCACCAGCGGCGATCGCACCATAGACTTATCTCAATTCCTAAGCAATAAAATTTGCATGAATGCACCTTAAAGAGTCAGAGATACAATCCACCTATTGCTGCATTCGTCGCAATCACCATGACAGATAGCCCACTCCCAACTGCTACCGAATTGGAATCCCTGCCACGGGAAGTTAGAGTTGCGCACGTCCGCTACGCCGTTGAATCCCTCCACATGGCCGACGAAATAGCTGCCAAGGGCTATCTCATCACCAGCGCTGAGCTAGCCGACCTCATGGACATCAACGCCAGCGCCGTTACCAGTCGTGGCGACCATTGGGTTTGGCGGAACTGGGTCGTCTCAAGAGTCCGCCGAGAGGGGAACCAAATCCTATGGCAACTCGAACGAGTGGACTAGTTCTTGAAGTTTTGGGGGCCTTTGTAGCCAGAAATCCGGGCCAGTTCGGTAAGGCTTTGAGTTCCGGGGTAAAACTTCCCGTTAATTTCCCAGGTGGGAAACCCAAAGGCTTGCCCTGTTTGCTGGGACGCTTTGGCCGCTACTTGTTCACAAAGTGAGGTTTGAGGATTCTTGCCATCGGGAGCGCACTCGACATAGGGGAAGATTGCAGCCGCTTCCTGCCCAAACAATTGCTTCTGGTCAAGACAATGAGGACACCAATAAGCTCCATACATCTTGCCTCCAACTTGCTTCAAATGCTTTGCCAGTTCAATTTCAGCCGGGCCAGAGGTGTTCGTGACCGGAAAGCCTGTGTTGCCGCTCTGCGTTTGAGCAACTTGTGAATTTGTGATTGGCGCATAGATGGCGAGCGTGCCAACCAGGGTAATCAGGGAGACGATCGCCCCCGTGAACAGCAACTGCCCCACATCGTCCCAATCTCGTCCCAACAGGGTAAGCACCAGCATTGACAGGGCAAACACCGCCGAGGCAATGCAGTAATAACAGATGCCACCTGCCCCAAATTTAGAAACGAATTGGGAGAACATGATGTACATCAAGTATCCACTGAAGACTGTCATGGCAGTTGCGCCCCAAAACAGCAACCACCAGGTTGTTTTGTCCAGGCTATTTCGCAGCGGGCGGTTTTTCTCTAAATTGACAAACAGCGGTGCAAACGCAAAGGCGGCCATTGCGATGTAGGCCAACAAGCCAAACAACGATAAGGGCAAGCCGAAGACTGTAGCGTAGGGGCTGTCTAAGACTCGTTCACACCCATTGGTTGGGCAAACAGCAGTTGTTTTTGTCAGCCGATTGATGGTCAAATAAGCAGTGTTGGCGGCTCCCAGCAGCGCGATCGCCCCAATCATCGGGCGGGCCCAGCGATGAATCCACGGAGTATTACGACGACGACTAACCAGACTAGACATAGATCAAATCCCTACACACAACAGGACTTTCCCAGAATCTGAGTAAATCATGTTCCATTGTGCCTTATCTCCTTCCAGGATGGCAGCAGATCTTCCCGCGATTTGAAGAGGAGCGTTGAAATCGGCTTGAGTTTGGGTCAAAAATCACGTGAACCTTTGAAGTTAGAGGCTTCTGCGAGTTCCTCCAAAGACTGTACACCCACCAGAAACTTCCCATTGATTTCCCAGGTGGGATAGCCTCTGACGTTTGCCTTTTGGCACAGGGCTGGACGAGGGTTTTCACCACGGGGATCACATTCCACATAGTCGATGTCACGAAAGGCTGAGCCAAACAGTTCTTTTTGCCGTGTGCAGTGAGGGCACCAGTAAACCCCATACATTCTCGCTCTCACCCGCTTGAGATGGGCTGCAAGTGCGGCCACAGCGCGATTGTTTGCGACAACCATCGGAGTGACAGAACCAGCCCGGTGAGATTGGGCGGGCGGAGTGTCTCCTGCGATCGCCGCCATCGTCAAAGCTACGATTAAATAAGCGCCCAAGCGTCGCTGATACCACCGCTTCATAAAATCTTTCCCCTTTCTAGCTCACATCAGGAATGCAATTGCACGGAAGATTCAGCTTGAGTCGCCTGTTGCGGTACGACACTGCGGCGGGCTGCTTCCACAAAACGGCTGACCCGAATTGGATCAACAGGTTGATCGCGTTGTCCTCGTCTTTTCAAGGAGGTACACGTAATCACGCCATCCGCCGCTTGCATCAAGGTCGAAATATTTTCCCAGTCAGCTCCACTACCAATGAAGACTGGCGTTGCTCCAGCCGCCGCTTTGGCTAGTTCCAGATCTTCCAGACTGGGGGGGCTACCCGTGGCCCAACCCGACAGAATCACAGCATCGGCCAGCCCGCGTTCGATCGTGTCTTGCACCGCCACCGTTAAATTGGGGGAGCTGAGTGGGCGGGCGTGTTTCACCAGTACATCGGCAAAGATTTTCACCTCACTGCCCAACTCTCGGCGATAGCGCAAAAGCTCGTGGGCGCGCCCTTCGATCAAGCCCTGGTCGGTGGCCATCGCACCAGCCAAGACATTGACTCGAATGAATTGGGCCTGGGTACAAGTTGCGATCGCCAAAGCACTGTGAGCATCGTTGCGCAAAACATTAATTCCAATCGGCAGCGTGACCATTTGCATCAACCGCTGCACGATTAAACTCATGGCACTCACAACAGCGGGATCGCTCTGATCTTTGGGAAAAGGGGCATCAAAAAAGTTCTCGACAATGATGCCATCAACTCCACCGGAAGCGAGCGCAACCGCTTCTTGCTCAGCGCGGTCAATCACTGCTTTCAGGCTACCTCCCCAACGCGGGGAAGTTGGCAATGGCAACAAATGAACAACACCAACAATTGGGTTTGCAGTCTTAAAAATCTGGATTAAGTCCACGTTATTCTCAAGCCGGACTCATCTACTAAAGTGTTTAACATTTCAAATCATAACGTCATTGGGCGTCCCTACTGGAAACAATTAGACTATGAGGTAGTTTAGTGGAAAATTGAGGTCAATCCCGCAAGGCTTTTGTTGCCAAAATCGGTTTGGGCCGCTTGTCTTAACCAGGGTTAGATGCGGGATTTTGTAAAAATATCGTAATATTCTTGATTTTACGTTAGTATTATAGACAGTAAACTATCTGAGCGATTGCAGTCAGCAGTCACTAGCAGGTTTCTGCTACTGGTTTAGAGCGAAGGGATGGGTCCGTCGCACGCGATCGCTACAGCTTGAGACGACGACAGTCCTTTATTCACAAATGCTTAACTTTCATGGGCAATAAGCCAATCATTGCCGTCTCTCACTTAGGCTGTGAGAAGAATCGGATTGACACGGAACACATGTTGGGTTTGCTGGTTCAAGCGGGATATCAGGTTGATTCCGCTGAAGATTTGGCAGATTACGTCATTGTTAATACTTGTAGCTTTATTCAGGCGGCACGAGAAGAATCGGTTCGCACTTTGGTAGAGTTAGCCGAAGCAGACAAGCGCATCGTCATCACTGGGTGTATGGCCCAGCACTTTCAGGATGAACTGCTGCAAGAACTTCCAGAAGCCGTGGCGATTGTCGGAACTGGGGATTATCACAAAATTGTGGATGTCATTCAGCGTGCAGAAGCAGGAGAGCGCGTCAAAGAAGTTTCACCTGAACCGACTTACATTGCCGATGAAGCAACACCTCGCTATCGCACCACTACGGAAGGAGTGGCCTATCTCCGTATTGCGGAAGGGTGTGATTATCGCTGTGCCTTTTGCATCATTCCGCACCTGCGGGGCAATCAGCGCTCGCGTTCCATCGAGTCGATCGTGGCGGAAGCCGAACAATTGGCTGCCGAGGGCGTACAGGAAATCATTCTGATTTCCCAGATCACCACCAATTATGGAATTGATCTCTACGGTAAGCCCCAACTGGCTGAGTTGCTCCGGGCGCTGGGCAACGTCGATGTGCCGTGGATTCGGATGCATTATGCCTATCCCACGGGGCTGACCCCTGAAGTGATTCAAGCAATTCAGGAAACGCCCAATGTGCTGCCCTATCTAGACTTGCCTTTGCAGCACTCCCATCCGGAGATCCTGCGCGCCATGAATCGCCCCTGGCAAGGGCAAGTCAACGATCGCCTGATTGAGCAACTCAAAGCAGCTCTGCCCAATGCGATTCTGCGAACGACATTCATCGTGGGCTTTCCTGGAGAAACCGCTGCACATTTTGAGCATTTGCTGCAATTTGTTCGACGGCATGAATTTGATCATGTAGGAGTCTTTACGTTCTCGCCGGAGGAAGGGACTCCTGCTTACGCGCTCCCTAATTCACTGTCTCAGTCGATGATGGAGGCTCGGCGAGATGCGTTGATGCAAATTCAACAACCCATTTCTTTGAATAACAACCGCAAGGAAATTGGCAAGGTTGTGGATGTCTTGATCGAACAGGAAAACCCCGAAACGGGAGAGTTTGTTGGCCGCTCGGCTCGGTTCTCTCCTGATGTTGATGGCCTGGTGTACGTATCTGGTGCAGCCCGTCTGGGTTCACTGGTGTCGGTTGTTATTGATGATGCTGATGTTTATGACCTGTATGGTCACGTTGCAACCGTGGCAGACCTCATACCCGGTCAACCGATGACGGTTCCTTAGCACTGGATGCGCGATCGCCTAATTTCAGCTCAGATTGCTCTAGTCAACAAACTTTCCTAATACTTACTTTCTCTTATGCAAGGAGACTCAATGACCCTTTCGTTCCATAGCCTTGGACTGTCTGAAACTCGTAGCCGATTTTTAGAAGAACTTGGATTCTCTTCGCCCACACCGATTCAGGCGCAAGCGATTCCTCACTTACTCTCTGGGCGCGATGTTGTCGGCCAAGCCCAAACCGGAACCGGCAAAACGGCGGCCTTTTCTTTGCCAATCTTAGAGCGGATTGATGTGAAATCACCCGCTGTGCAAGCGCTGATTTTGACTCCAACCCGTGAACTCGCACTGCAAGTTGGGCAGGCCATTCGTGGTTTTAATGACGATCGTCGCCTCAAAATTGTTACCATCTATGGCGGCCAAGCGATCGAGCCGCAAATTTCTCGACTCAGACGTGGTGCCCAGGTAGTTGTGGGAACCCCAGGACGGGTGCTCGATTTACTCAGTCGGGGTGATCTCAAATTGGATCAAGTCAACTGGTTGGTGCTGGATGAAGCCGATGAAATGCTCAATATGGGCTTTATTCAAGACGTAGAAAAGATTTTGAATCAGGCTCCAACGGAACGGCAAACGGCTTTCTTCTCCGCCACGATGGATCCTTCCATTCGGAAACTGGTGACGAAGTTTTTGCGATCGCCCGTTACGATCACGATCGAACAGCCGAAAGCTGCGCCCACTCGAATTAATCAAGTGGTGTACATGGTGCCTCGTGGGTGGACGAAAGCCCGCGCCTTGCTCCCTATTCTGGAATTGGAAGACCCCGATTCGGCGATCATCTTTGTTCGGACGCGAAAAGCAGCGGCTGAACTCACCAGTCAGTTGCAGGCTGCGGGGCACAGTGTGGATGAATACCACGGTGACTTGAGTCAAACCCAGCGAGAACGCCTGTTGCTCCGATTCCGCCAGCGCCAGGTGCGTTGGGTTGTGGCTACTGATATTGCAGCACGCGGTATTCACGTCGATGATTTGACGCATGTTATTAACTACGACTTACCCGACAGTGTGGAAAACTACGTTCACCGGATTGGCCGGACGGGCCGCGCCGGTAAGGAAGGCACTGCAATTTCTATTGTGCACTCGCTCGATCGCCGTAAGCTGAAGGACATTGAGCATCATATCCGCCAGCGGTTAGAAATTGCCTCAATCCCAACTCGTGCCCAAATTGAAGCGCATCAAATTGATAAGCTTCAAGCATCCCTGCGGGAAGCGTTGGCTGGGGAACGGATGGCTTCTTTCTTACCAATCGTGGCGCAACTGTCGGAAGAGTACGAACCTCACGCGATCGCGGCGGCGGCCCTACAGATGGCCTACGACCAGACTCGTCCAGCCTGGATGCGGACAGCCCAAGAAGCTGGGGATCAGTGGGATGATCCCGAACCCCAGGATTACTCCAGACGGGGGGCTGGCTCGCCCAAACCCAAACCTGTTAAGCGGAAAGCTGCACCGGAGAAAAACGGAAGAGCCGCCGTTAACTGAACCCATTCTGTTGAACAGGCATAATTTTCGAGCGGGACGATCTATAGATTGTCCCGCTTTTTTTAATTCCTGTTGCGATGACGATCGCAAACGTCCTGGCTAAGAAACTGATTCGGTCTTTTTAGACATTTCCAGTAATTCATCCGGTGGAATTTGCGTCTCAGGATGAGCATCCAACCGTGAACCGTGATAGTTCGCGTCTTGAGCGGCATCGGCTGAAGGCATGTCGATCGCTTTGCGCGTCGAGCGAATGGCATCCAATGCTTCTCTCACCATTACGGCAGTTGGGACGGCGACGACAACGCCCAACAGCCCCCCCACGCGAGCGCCCATCAAAATTGAGACAAAGACCCAAAACGGATTCAACCCCGTGACGCTGCCTAGCACCCGCGGCGCAATCCCATTTTCCACAATTTGCTGCACTACTAACGCTACGGCCAAAACTTGTGCGGCGGTGCCAATATCCCGCAGACCCACCAAAAAGGTGACGATCGCAATCCCAACGGAGCCACCAAACGGCACGATCGCCATTAGCCCAATCGTTAAGCCAAACAACAAGCCGAAGGGCACTTTGAGAAACCAGAAGAAAGAAGTTAGCCCAACTGCCATACAGGTGGACGAGATAATTTGGCCTAGGAAGTAATTTTGGAAGCTCGATCGCAGCGTGACTGAAAACGGCTCTTGAATGCGGTTGGGCAACCAACCGACAATATTCTCCCAAACTTCGTCCCCATGCTGGAGCAGATAGAAGGTAGAAATCACAGTCAGCAGCACATCGATTAGTTTCGCTACAGTAAAAACGGCTAGGTCAAGGGTCAGGTTGAGCGCCCGCCCAGCGATCGTCTGCAATTGGCTTTTGAGGCGATCGTTAATTTGCACAATTAAGCCATCCAAGCTTACGGGTAAGCCCATATCCGTCAAGCGTTGATCCAGCATGACTAATTGGCGTTGACCCGAATCAAACCATTCGGGCAGGCGCGCTACGAGTTGTTGCGCCTGCGCGATCGCCAGCGGCAGCAAGGTGACAGCCAGCACCAGAATCCCAAGTAACGCCACCAGAAAAACCACGATCGCCGCTTGCGTTCTGGGGGTGCCTCGCTTTTGCAACCAGCTAACTGGGTAATTCAGGAGAAAGGCAAACAGCGATGCCACAATCAGCACCACCACCAACGATTGGAAATAACTGAATATTGACGCAAAGGCCCAGGCATTTAGCACCGTTAATGGAGCGGCAAGCGCGATCGCCAGGGCGCGAGATAACGGCGTTAGCGAATCCCACCAACTCAGCAGGCGACTTTTGGGTGTAGGCGTTCCAGAACTAACCATGAACAGGCGATACTTTAAACGGTGTTACTGGATATTATGCTGAAACTCGATCCCCATTTGCATCTGGCTGAATGTTGATTTAAGACCTGCAGCAGTCAAACTCAAACTAGCCGCCTTAAAACTTGCTGTAACCAAATAAAACTGTCCACACGTAATCCATCTGTAAACTGTTAATTCAACTCGCCTATGCGCTACCCAAGCCTGATAAAGCTCGCTACGGTGGAGCGATTGACTGAAAGAGATGGCTTCTCAGAAGCGTATCACAGGGTTACGTTTGATTTGATTTCAGAGGGAATTCCAACGAGCCAAATCACAGTCTGGGTACACCCAGCCTACCCAGACGACCAACTTATTCGCATTGCCCGAACATTTGCTTGGAGTAGATTAGTCGATTGGACTGAAGCAGCCGGTGAAGGTGCATTTTCCGAAGCTGAAATTCAGGCACTCTGGGAACATGTAAAACCGAGCGATTTTACGCCGATGTAGAGGCTAAAGAATTGCCGTTCTATGGATGTGTAACACCCTCACATTGCCCTTACCAGACTGGCCAACCGAGCGGCACTGTCAGGAACGGCCAGGTTTGCCGCGGCAGTTTTCATGGTGGTCAGGTCAGCGGGCTGGTTAAGCAGTAATTGCAGCACCTCAGCTTGGAGTTGGGGGGCAGCCAAATCCTTTTGTTGCAAGAGGTGAGCGGCTCCGGCGTTGGCGAAAACCTGCGCATTGTAGGTTTGATGGTCGTCAGCGGCGAAAGGATAGGGGATCAGGATGGAAGGCGTGTGGGAAATGGCGAGTTCCGTCAGGGTGCCAGCGCCCGATCGCCCAATAACTAAATCTGCCCGATGAAACAGTCCGGCCATGTTGGTGTAGAACGGCAAAGGAAAATAGTGGGGATGCGCCAAACTTTTCGCATCGGGATCATTGTCTCCGGTTTGATGCACGATCCAGATGCCTGCGTCTAACCAGGCGGAGGCACACTCTCGCACCAGTTTATTCACCGCAACCGCGCCCTGACTGCCACCCACGATCGCCAGCAATGGAACAGCCGCTGGAATCGGTAAATCTGTGAGTTCAGGCGGCGGCGTTTGCAAAAATTGGGCACGCACGGGTGTGCCTACATAAATCGTTTGTTTGGCCCGCGGCAAAAATTGAGCCGCCTCCGCAAACCCGATCGCCACCGTATCGCACCAGGGACTCAGGAAGCGCGTCACTTTCCCAGGCAAAGCATTGGATTCATGAAGTAACACGGGGAGGCCCAACGATCGCGCCGCAATTACGGCGGGTGCGGCGATGTATCCGCCCGTGGTAAACACGCCATCAAATTTGCCCTGTTTCAATAACGAGCGCACCTGGAACAGCGATCGAGCAAATTTTGCCAACACTCCCACCACGGCGAATCCGCGTTTTTGAAACCCCTCGACATCGACAAAATGCAATGGATATTGGACTGGCACCAGTTGCTTTTCCAGGCGATCGGGCACGCCCAACCACTCAATTTCGTAGCCCACAAGCTGCGCGGCCACAGCTAAAGCGGGGAACACATGCCCCCCGGTGCCACTCGCCGCAATCAACAACCGTTTTGAGGTGTTCACAACCAAACCTTGTACCAAACACGGTAGAAGTGATTACAGTATCAATGAGTGAGCAGAAAGTCTACTCAGAATCGCCGTTCATTAACTTAAGATAATGAACGTGCCTGTAACAGCAAAGCATCAGTAGGCTAGGTCTTGAAATTTATTGCTATTCTTTATCGTTACTATGTCAAAGTCTTGCAGCGATCGCCCCATCTCTCTCCGTTCCATTCCCTCTGGTAAGCAATCCAACCGTCATCGCTGGCATTCCTGGCTTGTAACGGTAGGTTTCATGGTGGGCCTACTTACCGCAACGGGGCAGGCAGTTCAGGCGCAGCAAAAACCGGCCAATGCTCCTGAGCAGCTCAAATCTTTGCTCACAGGCATAGATGCGGCGGCTAATAGTCAAAATGCCCGATCGGTGGTGGAATTCTTCAGCCCCAACTTTACTCATTCCGATGGGTTGAACCGCCAAACATTACAGGAGTCGTTGGCTGCACTCTGGAAACGGTATCCAAATTTGAATTACCGCACTGAGTTAAAGTCCTGGAAGCGGGATGGCAGCGCGATCGTCGTGGATACCGTAACCTACATTACGGGTGTGAAAAAGGAAGGCGATCGAGAATTTAAACTGAACTCCCAACTGGAAGCGCGGCAGCGGGTAGAAAACCAGAAGATTGTGAGTCAGGAAATTTTGAATGAGCGTAGCCAAATCACCAGCGGCAGCAATCCTCCCACCCTCAAAATCAATTTGCCGGAACAGGTCCGCGGTGGGCAGGAGTTTACCTTTGACGCGATCGTGCAAGAACCGTTAGGCGACGATTTGTTGATGGGTACAGCGTTAGAAGAAGCCATCAAACCGGAAGGATTTCTCAAAACGACGACGGCCAACCTGGAACCCTTGCCTTCGGGGGGCATTTTCAAAGTCGGACGTGCCCCCAACAATGCTGAGCAGCACTGGCTCTCGGCAGTAGTCGTCCGACATGACGGGATCACAATGGTGACTCAACGCCTGCGTATCCAAAGCTCAAAATAGGCTGATAACCTGTCGGATTGGAATCGGTCATTAACTGGGGTGAGCAAAGAAATGTTAAAAGCATTACCGCATCTGGGAAGCAGAGCCTTCAGGTTTTGGTTTCTAGTTTGTTTGTGTGTGATGCTGACGATCGGCTGTAGTCGTTCTGGACTGGAGCAAGCATCTACTGGTGAGGGGCGAGTGGTGCTCGGTACAACAGCAGTCATCAGTACTCTTGATCCGGCGGATGCCAACACGATTTTTACCAATAATTTGCTGTACAACCTGGGCGATCGCCTCTATACCTACAAGTCCGGCACTGCTGCATTAGAACCGCAACTGGCAACAGCGCTACCTACGATCAGTGCCGATAGCTTGACGTATACCATTCCTCTGCGGCAGGGCGTCGTGTTTCATGATGGGGCACGATTTAATGCAGCCGCGATGGCCTTTTCCCTACAACGGTTCATCCAAAATGGGGGAACGCCCTCATATCTAATGGCAGATGTAGACAGCATCACGGCCACTGGCGAGTATGAACTCACGATTCGCTTGAAAAAACCCTTTGCGGCCTTTCCCTCACTGTTGGCCTTTTCGGGATTGTGCGCCGTCTCGCCAAAGGCTTACGAGATCAAAGAGGGGACTTTCAAAGCTAGCGAGTTTATTGGAACTGGCCCCTATCGTTTAGTGAGTTATGGTACGGATCAAATTCGCCTTGATCCATTTGAACAGTATTGGGGGGGCAAGCCCGCCAATCGGGGCATTGATATTCAGTTTTTCTCCAGTCCGGCCAATCTCTATAATGCTTTTCGCATCGGAGCGGTTGACCTGGCGTACCAGAATTTAGCGATCGATCAGATTCGCAACCTCCAGGCCGGAGCCGCCAGCAACGGTTGGCAAGCATTAGAAAGTAATAGTGGCGGGATTGATTATCTCACCTTGAATCTCAATTCTCCCCCATTGGACAAGTTGGAAGTGCGGCAGGCGATCGCGGCCTTGATGGATCGAGCCATTTTGCAAGACCGCGTGTTTATGGGGCAAATTGACCCCCTCTACAGTTTGATTCCGGCAATTCTGGATACGCATCAACCCGTATTTCAAACGGCGTTTGGGCGTAGTGCAGAGATCGTCGATCGCAACGCCGCCAAAGCCAAAGCGTTACTGGCCCAAGCTGGTTACTCTGAAACGCACCCACTGAAACTGGAATTCTGGTATCGCTCAAATTTAGTGAATGACCAACTGGCGGCGATCACGCTAAAGGCGATCGCCCAGCGGCAACTGGGGACCGTTTTGCAATTTCAACTGAACGGAATTGAGTCTACAACCGCTTACCGCAACCTGGACAAAGGCGCTTATCCCATCTTTCTGCTCGACTGGGCACCCGACTTTCTCGATCCCGATAATTACATTCAGCCGTTTATGGAATGCTCGAAAGGCTCACCTGAAACTGGCTGCGAAGATGGTTCCAGCTTTTTGCAAGGCTCGTTTTATTACAGCGATCGAGCCAATCAACTCATTGCCCAAAGCCGGGAAGCCCAAAGTTCCAAGCGTCGGCACCAAATTTTTGCGGATTTACAAACCCTTTTAGTCGAAGACGTGCCCTTTATTCCCCTTTGGGAAAGCAAAGAATTTCTGTTCGCTCAAAAAAACATCCAGGGCGCGCTTCTTCAAGTGACTCAAAAGGTTCCGTTCTGGACGCTCAAAAAGTCGTAACGAGTTAATACGCAGTCATCATGATTCAGCTAGTCGATCGTAGTGCGATGGTCTACACTACGCTGCCTGTTTTAATCATTTGAACACCGCGGGCAGGGGCGAGGGTGACACCACGCCGCCGAGGATATTCGGGTTGGGTATCGGCAAGTGCCAAGGTGTAGCGGCGCAAAATGGTCGACAAGACCAGCTTTAATTCAAACTGAGCGAAGGCTTCCCCGATGCAACGACGGGCACCATTCCCAAAAGGAATGAACTCGTAAGGGGAGTATTGCCGTTCCAGAAAGCGTTCTGGCCGAAATTGTTTGGGGTCGGGGTAAAGGTCTTCGCGCTGATGGATCAGGTACATGCACCCAACGACAGCCATCCCTGGCGCAAGTTTGTGCCCCAGCAACTCAGTGGGTTCTTGCACCACGCGCGGGAATGTCAACATGGCAACTGGATGAATGCGGAGAATTTCATTGCAAACTGCCGTCAGGTAGGGCAAGCGCAGCACACTTAAAGGGTCACTGGGGTCTGAGTTATCCAGTTCATGTAAGATCTTTTCGCGCACATGAGGCAGGTGATGTACCCAATACAACCCCCAAGACATGGCTGTTGCAGTCGTTTCGTGACCGGCAAACATCAAGGTCACGAGTTCATCCCGCAATTCCTGATCTGTCATGGGCTGGCCCGTTTCATCCGTGGCAGACATCAGCATCGCCAGAATATCAATACGATCGCTCGTCGGATTTGTCCGGCGCTCGCGAATTTCGGCATAGATCAAATCATCCAACCGTTGGCGATCGCGCAGAAACTTACCCCAGGGACTCCAAGCACCCCAATCCTGTTGCAGAGCGTTGAAGAAGAGCAGACTGGACGATAGGGGCGAGCGAAACACATCCGCTAAGGTGGCCAATTGATGTTTCAGGTGGTCGCAGCGTTCCCCTTCGTACACGCCAAACACCGCCTGCATAATCACCTGCAACGAAATTTCTTGCATCGCGTTGCGAGCTGAGAAGGGTTGGTTTAACGGAATTTTGCTAAATGTAGCATCGGCCAGTTTGACCATTAACTCGCCGTACGCTTTCATGCGATCGCCGTGGAAGGGCGGAATCAATAACTGCCGTCGTTTGCGGTGCCGATCGCCATCCAACAAAATGACTGAGTAATCTCCCAACAAGGGACTCAAGATGGTGTTCCAACTGCCCAAAGCTGCGTAAGTTTTGCGATCGTTCGTCAAAATTTCTTGGACGGCTTCTGGTCGGTTGACAAATACTAACGTGCCACCGAAGCCTGTCACCTGGGCTGTAAAAATATCGGGATGCTCACGAACAGCTTGCTCCATGTAGCCAATGGGATCGGCAATCCAGCGAAATCGTTGAATGAAGGGATGGGTACTGAGCGGGTTGGGGGCATTTGTAGCGATCATAAGCGTGATAGGTAGAAAAAGCATGAATCTAAATTTTAACGGTCGTGGGCCTGACTCCGCCTGACGTTGGGCCGAGTGGTGGAATTCGTGGAGCAATTCATCGGTTTCACCCACTCCCTATTAAGGTAAGGTAGCTGAGGTGAAAGCGTCTGCAACGAAGGCTAACTCCCCCTATGTCTCGATCGAGTTCTCTACGCTATTACGTCCTCACTCGGTTGCTGTTAGCGCCTGTGCTGCTATGGCTAATTGCCACCCTTGTTTTTCTGTTGCTGCGAGCGACTCCAGGCGATCCCGTGGATGCTTTACTGGGGCCGCGAGCACCCCAAGCCGCCAAAGAGGCTTTACGAGAACAGTTGGGGTTGCATAAATCTTTAATTGAGCAATATGTTAATTACCTGGGATCATTGCTACGTTTGGATTTGGGCAAGTCGCTGATTAGCAGAGATCAACCGGTATGGGAGATTATTCAAAAGTTTTTTCCAGCTACGGTGGAACTGGCCGTGTACAGTTTGGCGATCGCACTCCTGGTGGGCATTACCATCGGCATTCTCACTGCGTCGCGGCCCAATACGCCCCTGGATGCCGCCGGTCGGTTATTTGGCATTCTCACCTATTCGGTGCCGATGTTCTGGTTTGGGATGTTGTTGCAACTTGTTTTTGCTGTGCAGTTGGGTTGGTTCCCCTTGGGGACGCGCTTCCCCGTCACTGTTACGCCGCCAAGTTCCGTAACTGGTTTGTACACGATCGATAGTCTGTTCCAGGGAAACTTAGCTCAGTTTTTCACCGCACTCTATTACCTCACGCTGCCCTGTCTGACGTTGGGCTTACTCATTAGTGGCATTTTTGAACGGATTGTGCGGGTGAACTTGAAACAAACTCTCCAATCCGATTATGTGGAGGCAGCGCGGGCACGGGGTATTCCCGAAACTCGCATTCTCATGTCTCATGCCTTAAAAAATGCCTTGATCCCCGTAATCACCATTCTGGGATTAACGTTTGCAGCCTTGCTGGGCGGCGCAATTTTAACCGAAGTGACATTTTCCTGGCCGGGATTGGCAAATCGCTTATTTCGAGCCATTTCGCAGCGAGACTATCCAACTGTTCAAGGGATTGTGGTGTTTTTCGCGGCGATCGTGGCGTTCGTGAGCATCTTCATCGATATCATAAATGCTTACATTGACCCACGAATTCGTTATTAGAAGCGCTATTATACGTTAATCCGCTTCAGACACTTGCCACGCTTCAGGACTCAGAGAATTTGATCACAACCCTCGTTGAACCAGCCATCGCTCCTGTGAGCCTAACTGTCCTTAATAACGGACTCACGGTCATTCATCAGCAAACATGTGCCACTTCAGTTGCATCAGTTGATGTGTGGGTCAAGGCTGGAGCGGTGCGCGAACCGGATGAGTGGATGGGAATCGCTCACTTTTTAGAGCATATGATTTTTAAGGGTAGCGATCGCATTTTGCCAGGGGAGTTCGATCGGGAAGTGGAGTATCGCGGTGGAGTTACCAATGCCGCCACTAGCTACGACTACGCGCACTACTTCATTACGACAGCAGTGCAATACCTGGATGACACCTTGCCCTATCTGGCTGAAATTCTGCTTAATGCCGCGATCCCCGATGATGAGTTCGATCGAGAACGCGATGTCGTCTTGGAGGAGTTGCGGCAATCCTACGACAACCCTGACTGCCTTGCTTTCCAAATCTTGAGCGAAACCGTTTACCAGCAACATCCCTACGGACGACCCATTCTAGGGATTGAGGAAACGCTTCAGCAGCAAACGCCCGAAATGATGCGGGCCTTTCATCGCTCCTACTACCAACCGGAAAATATGACGGTAGTGGTTGTGGGCAATTTGACTCAAGCTGAAGCTTTGCAACTGGTTGAGCGGAACTTTTCAACCTTTCCGTCGCCCAGTTTTTGCCCGCGATCGTTCCAGGAAGCAGAACCCCCCATCACCCAAATTCGTCGTCAGGAACTCTGCCTGCCCCGGCTTGAACAGGCGCGCTTGTTGATGGCCTGGATCGGGCCAGGGCTAGATGCCTCGTTGCAAAGTCTAGATGCGCAATTGCATGACGCTTACAGCTTGGATCTGATTTCGGTTTTATTAGCAGAGGGGCGCACCTCTCGCCTCATTTGGGAACTGCGGGAAGAACGCAACTTAGTGCAAGGGATTGGGAGCGGTTTTTCTCTCCAGCGAGATTCTGGGCTATTTACAATCACGACCTGGTTAGATCCAGCCAACCTGGAACGGGTAGAAGCAATCATTTGCGATCGGCTTTCTGAATTGGCCGCAGCCCCTGTCACAGCGGCAGAATTGGAGCGCTGCAAACGTCTGTTGTGCAACGACTATGCCTTCTCCACCGAAACACCAGGGCAATTAGCCGGATTGTATGGGTATTACAGCTTATTTACCCATCCAGCGATTATCACCTCCTACCCGCAACGCATTCGAGCCATTCAACCCGACGATATTCAGCGGTTAGCAGGGCAGTATTTATCTCCTTATCACTACGCCGCTACGGTAATGCGTCCGCTGGAAGACTAGGTAAAGCTTATGTTGCTCAATTCCATCCCCACCCAACCACTCCACCGCACGACCCTCAGTAATGGCATTGTGGTGCTGGTGACAGAAAACCCCACCGCCGATATTATTGCGGCCCGGTTATTTATTCGGGCTGGGAGTCGCTGGGAGCAACCCTCGCAGGCTGGGCTGGTGCATCTCATTTCAGCCGTTTTGACCAAGGGTACTGAAACTCGCTCGTCACTGGAAATTGCCGAACAGGTGGAATCCGTAGGTGCAAGCCTCAGTACCGATTCCACAACGGATTATTTTTTAGTCAGCCTCAAATCTGTTTCAGCCGATTTTGCCGATGTCTTGGGGTTGGCTGCCGAATTGTTGCGATCGCCCACCTTTCCAGGGCAGGAATTAGAACTCGAACGTCGCCTCACCTTTCAAGCCATTCGCTCTCAGCAAGAGCAACCTTTTACTGTTGCCTTTGATCAGCTACGGCGGATTATGTACGGGAGTCATCCCTATGCCTTATCTGGTCTGGGCACTGAGGCGACTGTCGCTAATTTGACTCGGGATGATTTACGGCACTTCCACAGCACTCACTTTCGTCCTGATAATCTAGTGATCAGTCTGTCTGGGCGCATTCACGTGGAGTCTGCGATCGCGCTCATCGAAAAGATCTTCGGCGACTGGCAAACTCCGCCAGCCCCCTTGCCGTCGTTGCAACTGCCCCCAATCATGCCGCACCCTATCCGTCAAGCCACTCCGCAAGACACGCAACAGTCGATCGTCATGCTGGGGTATCTTGCCCCCTCCGTTGTAGACAGTTTATCAACTGCCGCGCAACAACAGGTTACAGAAAATAATTCGGACTATGCCGCCTTGAAATTAATGAATACCTACCTGGGGAATGGGCTTTCCAGTCGGTTATTTGTTGAGCTGCGAGAAAAGCGGGGCCTGGCTTACGAAGTATCGGCGTTTTACACAACTCGGTTGGATAAGGCCCAATTTGTGGCCTACATGGGCACTGCCCCTGAAAATACTGAGATTGCTCTGAATGGTCTCCAAGCTGAAATCGATCGCTTGACAACTCATCCGCTCTCACTCGACGAATTGCAAGCGGCCAAAAATAAGATGCTGGGACAATATGCCCTGGGTAAACAAACTAATGCCCAGATTGCCCAAACCTACGGTTGGTATGAAACGTTGGGCCTGGGAATTGACTTCGATCGCGTTTTTCAAACTCAAATCTCAAACACCACGAGCGAGCAAGTTCAGCAAGCTGCTCAAACATATTTGACTCAGCCCTATGTTTCGCTGGTGGGTCCCGCTAGTGCAGTTGAAGAACTGGCTGCCTATTTTTAGCTTCTCAGAGAGTTCGATGAATATACTGGCTTTCAATGTGCATGTGAAATCGTAAAGACAGGGTGAATACCGAGTGCTTTTGATACGTTCGAAAGCTACTGTTGTTGAGTGAAAGTGTCTGATAAGGCATCTCCAGATCGATACAGTGGGAGGCACCCCAATGAAACTCAGTAAGCTGAGTACAGAATCTCTCTCTCAATCAGATATTCCTGATTGCAGTCCAGATGCTGCTGTTGTTTCCCGTGAGACGGTCATTCCTTTTGGTACAACGCCAGCAATCAATGCACCTGAGGCCACGCTCGCAGTTCAGCGATTGCTTCAGCAGGCAGAGCAACAATTGAACCTGAGCTACGATCGCTACCAGACAAACCAATACGAGGTAGCCCTGGAAGCGGCTCGTGCGGCCTATACAACTTATTTAGAACTCTCCCATGTTCAGGGGCAAAGTAAAGCCCTGGGCTACGTTGGGCTAATCTTCTATAGTCTCAAGCATTACAGTAAGGCGATTGAGCATTGCCAAAGAGCGCTGGCGCTTGCTGGGCAAGTCCAAGATCTACGAGGGGCCGTCAAAATCCTCAGCACAATGGGCAATGCCTATCGTCATTTGAAGGATGCTGATCGAGCAATTGAATATCAGTTGCAGAGTCTGCGGCTGGCCAAGGAAGTGAACGATCGCCACAGTGAAATGGCTGCTTTGAATAATCTGGGCTTAGCCTACAAAGCGGCTGGCGAGTATGAATCTGCTATCCGCTATGAGGAGCAGAGTCTGGAAATTGCTCGGGCGCTCAATGAGCAGCATCTAGAGGAACAAATTCTCAAAAATCTTGGCAATGCCAGTTACTCCCTAGGTAATTATGCCAAAGCGATCGCCTACTATGAACAGCGGTTAGCCCTGGCAGAGGAGTTGGGAGATTGTCGGCTCAAAATTCAAATTCTCCGTAGTCTGGGCAATGCTTATTATGCATCGGGCGATTATTCGCGCTCAATTGCGTGTGGCAAACAGCGCTTAAACCTGTGCCAGCAGTTGCAAGATTTGCGGGGAGTTGAGCAGTCTTTAGGCGGGATTGCCATTGCCTATGACTCAATCGGGAACTACGTGGAGGCGATCGAGTACTATCAACAACGGCTTGCAGTTGCGCTTCAACTGCAAGATTGGCGCATTGAAGAACAGGTAATTGGGAGTCTCAAAGTTGCCTATTATGCCCTAGGTGATTACCTAAAAGCAGCAGAATTTGCTAACCATCGGCGTAATTCGCTCCCGTCTTAACCCAGGATTGCTCGCTTATTTGGTTGCCATGGGTTATTTCCCCAGCGTCATTTTTCGATGTTCTCCCCATTTCCACAGGCAGCCAGAGACGAAATTAGTCGTCACATGAGCCACCATCGGAATTAGAAGATTGTGCGTTAATACGGCACTCCCCCCCAATAACCCGCCAATTATCGTTGCCCAAATGACATAAGGCCACTGGCGGAAATTGCTGAGGTGAAGAACCCCAAAACAAAGACTTGAAAAAAAAATGGCCGTGAGATCATAACCAAATGCTGGCAACATCACCCCTCGAAAGAGTAACTCTTCACTCAATCCGGGGAGTAAGCCCAACCAGATCAGATCAGGAAAGACCAAAGGCTTCAGAACAGTCTCCAGGTAGTAGTCAGCACTCCTGCGGTAGGCTGGCCAGATGTAATACACGGCTGAGCTGGCGATCGTGATGAATAGCCCCAGTCCTCCCCCCAACGCCGCATCTATGATCGACCAACGAATTGGCAGCAACAGGGTTGAACCCAGGTGTAACCAAAGCTTACTTGCCAGCATCAAGATGACGGCAGTCACGCCCATTGCGATTAACACTTGCGTCCGGGTGAGCGGAGTGAAGTCGGGATCATCTGGAGAAGAGTTGAACACAGTTAAGGATAGTTTTTGGTGGTTAACAATTAACTGGAGCGAGAGAAGTAGCTTTGGTCAGAATACTTAGGAGTGAGAACTGAATAAGTTGTAATTTTTGGGGCATGGGCATCCTGCTGCTCTGGGCAGGTAAGACACCCACTCTACAGGTTATTTCATTCATAATCCTTGCATTTGCATATGCTTTATCATATGCGTATGGTTGCTTTCAGTTACGACGTTGGTTTAGTCAGTAGCTTGCGAAATTGTTTCATCTCATCGAAGGTCTTTTGCCTTGATGCCGGTTACTCCAAGGGGCGTAGGGGGGAAATTGCCGATCGCAACGAATTGGGATGTAATCCTGCGCGATGAGCGACCAACACACCGATCGCTTCCAGATAAGAGTTGACCCGCATCGCCGGAATTTCTAGGAACTCTGGCGGCACCTGCATGGTGGTTTTGTTTTCCTGTACCGCCAAAATCAGGGGGGGAGAGCGGTGCGATCGCTGGCCAAAACTCATAGCCGCACTGCCGCCAAATGCAGTGGCTGGCAGGATCACCGCATCGACCTGAGCGGCTGTGATTGCAGGGGGGCAGGCCGCAGTGGTGAAAGCAAACTGTGGTGCTCGACTCAACCCGGCTAGCACACAGGGCAAAAAGGTATAGCCAAGTTCTTCCGCTGCCGATCGTGGCGAAATTGCCGGATCAAGGGGGAGGGGACTGAGGGCAGGGGCATGGGCACAGGGGATTTGAAATTCTCGCACCACCAGATGACTGATGACCGCTTCTGCCCCGGCCAGTGGGTCAACGCCATGCCCCTGCCGATAGTTTTGCAATGCCTCACTGCCGATATCATCGGGAAACCGGACGACGATCGCGATCGCCTCAGCTCCAGCCCGGTGAATCGCTATCTCTGCCGCTCTCAACAAACTATCCGGGTTCTGAATGGTGCCCCAAGTCGCACCCGAAGCTGCCGTTTTGAGCTGGACGGTTAGGGGAGCGTCTGTTACCACATAGTCAGTCAACGCTAAGCCCAAGGTCGCGCGAGTGGCATCAGCGGCTTGCAAGTGGCGTAGGCGCAAGTCTGGTTCAATGCCTTGATCGAGAATCAGGCCAACCCGATTTTGATGCACAGGACACAGGTTCCAGTGACCAGCCGCAAATTGGTCTAGCCCATACCCTTCCACATAAAGGACATTCGGCAAGTTCCAGTAAAGCTGGGCCCCATTCAAGACATTGGGGTGGGTAATCACCCAATCAGATACTTGCGCGATCGCTCGAGCTACCGGCAGCGCATCTCCTGCATACCCGCCGATGGCAGCTCCGATCCCGGTGGGCACAATCAAAACCGTTGTGTAAGGACGAATCACGCGGTTGGCTGTTCACCGACAGTGACGATCGCCTCGATGACAGCCGTCTGCTGCTCCTGATTAATCTCAGTTACGGCCCAACGCAGCGGTTCACCGCGTTTTTTGAGTTCATCTTCGATCGCTTTTTGCATTTCCAGCGGCGACTCGCGCAAATCAATCTCGGCTGTAATGAAGTGGGTCGTCATAATAAGTTCTCAACGGTAAGTAAGTTTAGGCCATAACACACAGTTGGACTTCGTGGTTAAGTCGATTGCCCAAATTGGAGTTGATAAACTGTGTCTTCCTTCTCGGTGACAACTTTCAAGTTCGATCGCGGGTAGGAAACACAAAGCAACGCATAGCCCTGTTCCTGAAGTTCTGGACTTACACCCATGCCCTCGCTTTGATCGACACTTCCTGCTAGCAGTTGGGCCGCACAAGTTGTACAAACTCCGGCATGACAAGAACTGGGTAAGTCTAAACCAGCAGCATCGGCAACGGCGAGAACCGTTTGATCGTCTGGAACTTGAAGGGTATGAATTTTACCCTGGTGCTGGATTTCGACTGTATAGATATTTGCCATTGTCGTGATCAGCTTCAAAAAAACATCATGGTTGCTTTGGTCAGAATACCAATTTCCTACACATCACTGCTCTAAGGTTGACGAAAAATTCCAAAGACGGAGGTAAACCCATGCAGGAAGGTGCTGCCCCCCACGGGGCCAATTTCACCATTGCAGAAGAACCCGCTGAGCGGAGTTTTAGGCAAATATTGCGCAAACAGATCGGAGTCAAAGTCGGGTTGGCCGTATAGCCCCTCGCCCCGCCCCACGCAAGCAAACATCAACGCACCGATCGCCTGCTGATCCAAACCAGGATGGGTCAAGCGGTAGCGGCTGAGTAAGGTTTCCAAATCTTCTGCGGAGGCTTTGGCATCCCGGAGATGAAACTGAATCCGTTGCCCCGGACGAATGCGATCGCCAATCGCGATCGCTCCTACCCGTGGATCGACCCCAATCAGTTGGCGGATGAGAAAATCACCTTGCTCTAGCGTCGGTTTAAATTCGCTCTGCGCCACGCCAACAAATAAAGAGTGTTGCGCCAGCATCCGGTCTTCTTCACTTAACTCCTGAATCAAATCTTGCAGAATCTCCAACGGCGTCCCCTTTTGCGAGACCACCGCCCCGCCACCGGCCATCTCTGCCGCCAACCCTGCCGGAGTTTCCAGCGCCAGCATGATGTTGCGTTCCCCCTCTGAGACCAGATAGGGTTGCCCAATCGGGCGGCAGCCTTGCGCGACGATCGCATCCAGCGCAATATTACCGCTCACCGCAACCCCTACCAAACCCTCGCGATACAGGTGATAGTCACAAAACAAGCCACCGCCGTTATCACCAAAACCACCCGCCGCTAAACCGCCTACTTTGGTCGAACCGGCATAAGCAAAGTCAAAGCCTTGAAGCAAATCATTGATACGATTGAACCCAGGCTCGGCCAAGATCACAAAGTGGGGCTGCTCTGCTGGAGGCACGCCAACTAGATCAACCCACGCATTAGGCGGACTATCCAAGTCTGGCAACACCTCGGAGGCAAAGTGAAACGTGTGAACGTTCACCCCTGGTAGGTGAGCCAGCGTTAAGCAAAGGGCCGGTGATCCCTCGATTTCATTGGCTCGATCGTACAGCCCCATCCCCACAACACCAGTGCCACCACAGCCAATCAAGGGCACATTCGGTAAGCGCGCTTGCAGGAGCGGCATGACTCGCGAGTATTCACTGGTGAAGGCCGCAGAAATGAAGAGAAACCCAAGATCAGCCGTGGCTTGTAATGAATCTAGCGCGCGCTCTACCACTTCGGCGATCGCAGCCTCCAGCGATGGTTGCGTCGATAGCACACTTACCCACTTCATTGCACTGTCGGCTGATACTGCCATCGGTATTTCTCCCTCTATAGCAATTGCAACAATGAACTTACAATGAACTTCAGTAGCACGCCAGAATAGACAGACCCAGTTCCACAGCCCTGCCCAAGCTGGATGCGATTCGCGTTATCAGTGAGTGTACGACATCGAGTGGGGCATCATTGCAACTTAACACAAACAGTTTCGCCGATTGGGAAATCGTAAGTTTACCCCTCGTTTGCGTGACTTCACGATAGACTGGTATTAACATTATGTTACGTGAGTTATGCGCCGAAGGACTATTCAATTTATCGGGAGATGTCCTGAGCTACCGCAGCCGGAGCTATTCTCACATAGTCAAAAACACATTGACGGGACGAGAAATTCATGAGCGATATTCAGCAAAAGATTCAAGAAGAATTACAAGAAGCCCGTGCGGTTTGTGATGTGAAAGGTGGTGAATCCCCTGAGTGTGCAGCAGCATGGGATGCCGTTGAAGAACTACAAGCAGAAGCGTCTCATCAACGGCAAGTCAAGCCCAAAAATTCGTTTGAACAGTATTGTGATGACAATCCAGAAGCGGCTGAGTGCCGAATTTACGATGATTGATTCAGCGACGATCGCTGTGGTTAGGGTTGACTGAGCTTGTTTTGGGCCGTGTATATCCACTCTTAAGTAGCTTGGATGCCAGGTGGTATTCAGCTACTTAATTGTTTGGAGAGACGATGCTTCTACCTGAATTTGCCTGATGTTTCTACCCAAAGCTACTTTTTTGCGATAATGAATCGCTACTCGTTCGATTAAGGTTATGCAAAATCCGCCTTGGCTTGCGCCGCTCGTTTGGACTGATTACCGATTAGCAGTTGTACTGACGGTTATGTTGCCGCTTGCGTTGCTGATTTGGGCTTTAGTTCGTAAGGCTCAGCCAATTCAACACTTATTAATGATTTATTGGCGGGTTGCCAGTTTATTGGCAATCACCGTTTATTTATTTATTGGGGCTTACTCCGTCGGGTTTCTGACGGGTTGGGCTGCACGAGTTTTAATTCCGATCGCCCTCTGGTTTTGGATTGATCTCAACGAGGAGATCGCGGAACTGCCCAAATCAGCGCTCAAGTTAGCGTTTACATCCTGGCGGTGGGCCATTAGCGTTTACTCTGGTTTGGGGGCAATTGCTCAAATTTCGACGTTGCGCTGTGCCTTTCTGCCGTCTCAGGCGATGGTTGCCGAGCCATTTTGCCGCATTTGGCTAGAGCCGCCCTGGTTGTTTCGAGCCTGGTTTAGTCCTGGATCTAGACCGTACACGTTGGGTCTGCTAGCGGCGATCGCGTCGGGCTTTTATGTGTTGTGTTTTGGTTATTTCATTTTTGTGCGTTTGGGTAAACAAGGTCGATCGGCAACTGGACAGTGAAGCAACTATTTCGCTTGGAGCAATACACCCTGAAACGTCCGGGAGAAGTTTTGCTAGTCACAGCCGAGGTGAATGGCGAACTGGATCAGGTCATGATTTTCAAAGGGTTTTCTAGCTCACTGGTGCGATCAACCGAATTTGATCCGGACATCCCAGTGTTGCCTGAGAATGCTGTAATCCTGCGGATTGATCGACTACGCAGCCCCTATTTGCCAGACAATCCTCAGTACATTCAGGCGGGCTTGTCTTGGGCGGAGATGCGATCGGTGTTGGCCGAGGTTGGCGTTTGAAGCGCGTCACGATCTGCCAAAGCTTCCGCAGGAGCATTCACAGACTTTGTGGCAGGAATTTATTTCTTTTTCTTAAGAAAGTGCTATCTTCCTGTGTGTGTAGTGTGAGGAGTGGTATATGGTTTCATCCCCAGTTAGAACTCAGGAGTCGAGCAGTCTCGACTCAAGGGACGTGCTTCCAACGAATCGGACGGAAGTAAGTGAGGCGCGGCTGAAGCGAGATTTTTCTAGTCCTGATTCATTTGAGGCTCGGTCCACGTTACCGTCCTGGGGCACCATTTCATTACCAGACACGCGCTTATTTGGCACGGATGGGATTCGTGGACGGGCAGGCGATTTACTCACCGCTCCGCTCACCATGCAAATTGGGTTTTGGGCTGGAAGCGTTTTGCAAGAGGCTGCCGTTGACGCTGGTCCCGTTGTGATTGGTCAAGATTCCCGCAGTTCTAGCAGTATGCTGGCGATGGCACTCTCAGCGGGGCTTACGGCAGCTGGGTTAGAAGTTTGGGATTTAGGCTTATGCCCTACCCCCAGCGTAGCCCATCTCACCCATGCAACAGCGGCGATCGGGGGCGTCATGATTTCGGCCAGTCACAACCCTCCTGAAGATAACGGGATTAAATTTTTCGGCGCGAATGGCAGCAAACTGGCTCCTACCCTACAAGAGCAAATTGAAGCAGCCCTGCGCGGCACTTGGCGATCGCACAACCGTTCCACCTCTCGTTGGGGACAGCACCACCATCGTCCCGAATTGCTGGATGACTACCAACTCTCCTTGCAAAGCTCCCTCCTGCAAACTCAAGCCACAGGTCAGCCATTGGCTGGCTTGCGGGTTGTTTTAGATCTGGCTTGGGGAGCCGCTGTTCATCAAGCTCCGCTAGCATTCAAAGCCCTGGGTGCGGAAGTCATTTGTTTGCATGAGCAACCCGACGGAGATCGCATCAATGTGAACTGCGGTTCTACTCATTTGGGGCAGCTGCAAGCGGCTGTTCAAACCCATCGGGCTGATCTGGGGATTGCCTTTGACGGTGATGCCGATCGCGCCTTAGCCGTCGATGCTCAAGGGCGTGCTGTCGATGGAGACTACATCTTGTATTTGTGGGGAGCGGCGTTGCAGCAAGCAGGCCGCCTGCCGGGAAATGCGATCGTCGCGACAGTGATGTCTAATCTGGGCTTTGAGCGAGCCTGGGAACAGCAAGGTGGCCAATTCATTCGAGCCGCCGTTGGCGATCAATATGTTCATGCCGAAATGTTGCGACACGGGGCAATGTTAGGCGGTGAACAATCTGGCCATGTCCTCTGTCGGCATTATGGGGTGAGTGGCGATGGATTACTGACTGCACTCCATTTAGCTGCTCTGGTTCAGCGATCGGGCACCACCCTTGCTGACCTGATTGACCACAGCTTTCAAACCTACCCGCAAATGCTCAAAAATGTGCGGGTAGAAGACCGCAGTCGGCGTTTGAATTGGCAAGCGTGTGAACCGCTCCAAACCGCGATCGCGCAAGCCGAAGCCGCGATGGGCAATCAAGGGCGGATTCTCGTCCGTGCGTCTGGAACAGAACCCGTCATTCGGGTCATGGTTGAAGCTGTCACGCCTGAGTTAGTCACTCACTGGACAGATTCCCTGGTCGCCACCGTGCAAATGCACCTTGCCACCTAAATGCCTCCATCTTCTGGTTAAGCCGGTTAACCTGCCCTTGGGTTGGTGGATGCAACTAGCAACTAGGCCATGCGGTTCCAAAAAAGTTGGTAATGTGTTAGCCCGATCACTGAGTTATTTTCAGGTCTCGTCACAATGGTAGTAAGCCCCATTACCACTGACGACTATTCCTGATATCATTCAAAAAATTCGTGCATCGCACTCAGCAAGAGTGGAGTACCCACCATGCGCCTAGGACAGGACTACGGAATCGGACAAGACTACGAGCGCTGTTTTGATGAACTCAATCGCGCGATCTCACAACTAGGGGGGAAGGCTGACCCCGCTCAACTCTCGACCACTGCAGAACTTATCATCGAAACCATGTCTGGCCCCTGGCGATACTTCCACACGCCAGAACACATCTTTGAAGTGGGTGGGTCAGGCGATGCCGTTGAAGTTCTCTCAGCCTTATTTCATGACCTGGTTTACGTTCAGGTGGATCAGGGGGTTAGCGTCAATATCAGCCGACACATCGCGCCATTTGTGAAAGAAATTGGTGGCCAACTGGTGATCCTGGAGCGCTGGCAATTGCCGAATGATCCAATTTTTGAAATGATTACCAGAGTGTTTGGGTTTAGCGCTGGTCAAACTCTCTTGCCCCTGGCCGGCCAAAATGAGTTTTTAAGTGCTGTGATCGCTGGGAAGTGTCTGGAACATGCCCTGCCTCTGCCTAAGCTGGCTCAAATAGCGGCTTGTATTGAGGCCACGATTCCATTTCGCCCACCGACAGAAACGGGGCAAACGGTTGGCGATCGCCTTTACGAACGGCTAACCATCGTGAATCAAGAATTTGACATGGGGTGGGGGCAGGCTGAGATCCAGGCGATCGTCAAGCGGGCTATTCGGTTGGCTAACCGCGACATTGAAAATTTTGCTTACGAATCCTCGGCTGAGTTTTTGGATAACACCTGGAACTTGATGCCGGAAACCAATCACGATTTAACCAGTGCGAATGCCTACACGGTGTCAGGCTACCGGGTTTCGTTGCAAAAGATGGAAGGCTTCATGAACTTTTTGAAGCCAGAATTAGTCTTTCAACGCTATCTGAATGAGCCAGATGCAGAAGTTTATGCGGTGGTGATTCATCGCACGCAAAAGAATTTGGAAGTGGCTCGACTTTATTTGGGTAGTAAGCTGCTGTCGATCGCCGTCATTGAAGCCCTCTCGCAACGCATTGGACAAGATATTCCCCTCGCCACCATGATGGGTGAGTTGCCGGGGCGAGGCTTGTCGATCGCCCAACTAGAAAACTTCCTCCCCAACATTCCCATTTCCATTCCCCCGGCCAATCCCATTGAACAGGAGGTGCTGGAACTTTTGGAGAAAGGACGATCGCGATCGTCTAGCTATGATGTCAAAAACTCCCCCGTGGCTACATTCATTATCAAATCCATTGGGTTTCCATCGGCGCGGTTATTGCTGCTGCAAGCCAAAGAATTCTTTAAGCAAAACTTAACGGGGGAAGAGTTTTTGGCCGGATGTCATTCCGATGTGGTCGAAACGATTGTTCGCGCTGTATTGCAAGTGTTTGAAAGTCGCAAAACAGCCATGGCCGGTCTGCCGGTAAAGGCCAACGTTTAATGCTTTCAACCCGCTTGGCTTTTGACACTTGATCTGGGGCAAGTCTGGCGATCGACCTGAAACTGTTCGCCGAACAACCTGCTTAGTTCGCTGTCAATTCCTCACAGAGCTGAGTTCAACCCTCGTGGAGTGGGTAGACAAGCACAATCTCTCCATTCTCCACTTCACCAGTTGGTTGGAAGCCGAGCGATAAGTAAAAGGACTCTGGCCCTGCTACACCTGGAACATAAGACGTGCGTAACGAATTAACGGTTGGTCTCTGACGCACATACTCAACAATCTGGCGAATTACTTCTCGGCCAATCCCCTGCCGCTGATAACGCTGATCGATCATCAACCGCCACAGCCCGATGGCTGGAACTTCTGGCGGCGTCGCATGTAGCGTTTCGTCGTAAAGCATAACGAAGCCGACCAGAGTTTCATCAGCATAAATGGCTCGATACCAGGCTTCCTCACTGAACAGAGCTTCCGCTAAGGAGGTGGCATTTGGAGTTACAAACTTCTGTTGTGCTGGACTGACAGCGAGAGCAATCACCTCACGGACAGTCTCAGACGTGATTTCGCGGAGGGAAACATTCATTTTGAAAGTGGTCAATTCAGCACTGTCATTAGAGTAACGAACAGCGCCTGCTGCCAAAAATAACCCACGAGGGTCAATTTTTTGTTGCTACCACACGGCTTCGTAACCATCAGCGACTAGCTCCCAACGTCTGCTGTACACATGAAGTTTGCGAGTGGGTTGTCCAGATGCATCCATCAAGTCGCCTCCGGCATGCGTCCAGGCCAGAATGCTACCGCGTAGGTTGCGCACTGGGATGCCCTGCTGCTGAAGTCGCTGAGCAAACAAACCACTGCGGTAACCGATCGTGCAGTAGGCCACGATCGGTACATCCGGCAGGCGATCGTGCTCCTGCTCAAACGCTGCCTGGGTCATGGCTCCGGGCAACATCGAGACGGCTTGTTCCTGGGGCGATCGCACATCTACCAGTACTACAGACTGTTCCCGTTGTAACTGCATCAACTCTAGCGCTGAAATTTCTGCCACCGCTGGAAACTGTTTTGCCATTTTTGTATACATTGCCTCAAGCCGTTGCCGCCGTTCTGATTGGCTGGCGGGAGGTCGGTTAAACCCCAGCTGGATCAGCCTTTCATCCCACCAGGCGAGCAGCGGTTGGAGCAAATTATCAAGGCTCGATCGTTGATTCATACGATGACCAGTTTTTCTCGTCACAATTCCGAAGTTTGCCGAGCGAGTTCCGATTATTATAAATAGCCGTGTTCCGCTAGAAATGCAGGGCTGAGATCGGGCGAAGGGGGAGAAACTGTCGCGGATTGCCAGCGATCGTCCCCAGGTGTCCCGTCTTGGCGCAAAAACTTTTCGACGTATTTGCCGAGAATATCCCCTTCCAGGTTGACCGGACTGCCGGGTTGGAGGTAACTCAAATTCGTCTCGTGGTAGGTATGCGGGATGACGGCAACCGTAAATTGAGTGCCTTCTGGGTTACAACTGGCCACGGTAAGACTGATGCCATTGATCGCAATGCTGCCTTTTGACAGGATGTAGCGGGCCACGGGGGGTGGTGCGGTAAAGGTCATTTCCCAGGAGATGGCTGTTTCCCTAGCCGCTTCGAGCTGCCCGATCCCGTCCACATGCCCGGTGACAAAGTGACCACCGAGTTTGCTGCCCACCCGCAGGGAGGTTTCTAGATTCACGGGTTGATAGTTGGCTTGGCTCAGCGTGGAGCGATCGCGGGTTTCGGGCGAAATCACGGCCACAAATCCCTGCGGCAAAATCTCTACAACGGTCAAACAGACCCCATCGACGGCCACACTATCGCCCAGTTCCAGCCCAGGCAGAATTAAACCGGTCGTTTCTGGGCGACACATGACCTGGAGACGATCGCGGCCTAATGCCTGGAGGGTGCCCATACCCTGAATTAATCCGGTAAACATATTAGGTGATCCTATCTATTGACGATTGTTGTAGAAAACCCATTCATTTTTCGGCTCAAATCCGTTCCCACAGCAAATTAGAAGACTTCTTTACATTGCCAAATTTGGGAAATGATCATCTAGGATTAGGGGATATATGAAGGCATACTGTAAATCAGATGATTTATCACTGTTATATTGACACGAAGCAGCTCCGTATCCTGGTATAGGTTCCCTCGCGTCAGGTGTTCTAGAGGCTAAAACAATGATTGAGATGAAAGTCGCTGGAATTGCGTTGGATGCCGTTACGCGCAGTCCAATTGTGCTATTAAAAGATTTCAGTGAACGACGGGCACTCCCCATCTATATCGGCAACGATCAGGCAAAGGCGATTATCAACGCGATCGAAAACCAGACCCCACCGCGGCCCCTCACCCATGATCTCCTGGCAAACTTTCTGGAAGCTTGGGATTTGACTCTGGAGCGCGTCGTCATCCATTCCCTCCAAGACAACACCTTCTACGCCTCGCTGACCGTTGTCCAGGGAGAAACTAAAAAGGAAATTGACGCTCGCCCCAGTGACGCGATCGCCCTGGCTCTGCGCACCAATAGTTCCATTTGGGTCTTGGAAGAAGTGATTGCGGATGCCTCGGTACCTGTCGATCGCGATGCTGATGAAGCCGAACGACAAGCCTTCCGTGACTTTCTCTCCAACTTGCGCCCCACTGATTTTACCCAACGCGGCAAATTTAGCAGCGAAGAAGCGCAATAAAATTAACCGGATCTGGCCGAATTGAATGAGCATAATTGCCAACAGCTACTATCATTCAATGCGTGTTGAGTCTGGTTCAACTCATGAAGAAATTCCGCTTCCTCCTGCCGCTGTTTTTTCTGCTGGCATTGCTTACAGTTGTCGTTCCTGGCATTCCTGCTGTAGGGCAGGCTCAACCAGGGCGATCGGACATTCGCGGTGTGTGGCTCACCAGCAATGATATGGACACCTGGCGCGATCGCGCTAAAGTGCAGCAAGCGGTGGCCCAATTGCGGCAATTGAACTTCAATACCATCTATCCAGTGGTTTGGAATGCGGGCTATGCGACCTATCCCAGTGCCGTCACCCAGCGGCAAAAAATTCAGGACTTTACCTACAAAGGGTTAGAAGGGCAAGATATTCTGGCCGATTTGATTAATCAAGCCCATGCTCAAGGTCTCTTGGTGATGCCGTGGTTTGAGTTTGGCTTCATGGCTCCCCCCACCTCCGAACTGGCGCTTCAGCATCCTAATTGGTTGACACAGAAACGAGACGGTGGCCAAACTTCCATCAGTGCCGCCGGAGAAGTGGTGTGGCTGAATCCGTTTCATCCAGAGGTGCAGAAATTTATGACCGATCTGGTGCTGGAAGTGGTGACTCAATACGATGTCGATGGGATTCAATTTGATGACCACACCAGTTTGCCGAGCGAGTTTGGCTACGACGCATACACGATCGCCCTCTACACCCGCGAAACCAAGAAAGCACCCCCGGCCAATGCCCAGGACTCCGCGTGGATTAAGTGGCGCGCCGACAAAATTACCGCCTTCATGCAGCGCCTGCATCAAGCCGTGAGTGCAAGAAAGCCTAAAGCGATTTTCTCGGTATCGCCCAACTATTACGACTTTGCCTATAAACTTCAGCTGCAAGACTGGCTAACTTGGGTGCGTCGCAACATTGCCGATGAAATTATCGTGCAGGTCTACCGTCCCGATTTACCAAGTTTTCTTCCCCAACTGACCCGCCCTGAGATTCAAGAGACGCAGCAGAAAATCCCCACGGCGATCGGCATCATGACTGGACTGCGCAACAGACCCGCTCCGATGTGGCTCATCCAATCCCAGGTGCGGGCAGCGCAGGAACGCGGCTTAGGCGTATCCTTTTTCTACTACGAAACGCTGTGGAACTCCACGGGCGAAGATCCAAATACCCGCAGATCCGGGTTTCAAGCCCTCTTTCCCACTCCCGCCAGTCGTTCCTTACCCCAATAACCCTGTCCCCTGGGAAACCCTTCACCTCGGCTCGTTTGCTCGGTACGATAGAATCCTCACCAAAACTTTCCTTGCAATCCAATGACCTTAACAACCGCTAAATGGACGCTGGGTGAATACCATCGCATGATTGAGGCGGGCATTTTGAGCGATCGCCGCGTGGAATTATTGAAAGGAGAAATCGTTGAAATGCCCTCTGAAGGAGTGCCCCATGCCTATTTCAGTACAAATGCTGGTGAATATCTAATTCGCCTGCTAGGAGATCGGGCCAAAGTCCGGCAAGGCAAACCGATTACGTTGCCGAATGACTCCGAGCCGGAACCTGATATTGCGATCGTACAGCCCTTGGGCCGGGACTATCTTAGCCACCATCCTTATCCAGAAAATATATTTTGGCTGATTGAGTACTCGGAGGCCAGCTTGACTAAAGACCTGGAAATCAAGAGCGAGATTTATGCTGAAGTTGGCATCATCGAGTATTGGGTTGTGAACCTGAAAAAGCGCCATGTTGTTGTGTTCCGTGACCCGCAAGATAGGGAATACAGCACTAAATTTACGGTCAATGCGGGCAGCGTTCGTCCGGTGGCGTTTCCTGATGTAGAAGTAGCGATCGCTGAAGTTGTTTCAGCATAAAGATGCCAATTCTGCTGAATAAAGAGTAGGCAAACCAAATTGCGTTGGGCCTTATTGATCGATAAAGATATATCAACAAACTAACGATTGGAGGCTGCATGAAGTTTTGTTTTTGGGCGCTCCCCATTCTAGGACTCTCATTCATGATGCCGATTTCTGCTCGTTCTGAGAGTGCTGCACGGGACGCGCATCCGGTACTCATCGCTGGTCTGGAGCAAAAAAATACCTGTGAAAACGAGACTGAAACTTATTACGAGCCGTTTGAGAAACGAGTCGTCACCCGCACAAGATTGGTTTGTAAGCCTCGCCCCGTGCCAAGAAACTCGCAACCAGTTTGCCGCCCTTGGGTGACGTATCAACCGAATTCAAGGACTGGGCAAATAGGCTCGGAGTATGGGCAAGATTGCGTGCGTGTTCCACCAAATGCTTCACCTCAACCCCGATCGTCCCCTAGTTCAGTGCGTCCGGGTGGCTGTCCAAATATTTTAAGGATGGCTCAAACCAATCCAAATAAGTTGATTAGACGAGAGGCGATGAAAATTTATCGCAAAAATTGCACGACTCCATGAGTTTTTCCAGAGTATTGTATGGAAGAAATGATGGAAACATGCTGTGGTGCGCTAGCACCCTGACTTGGAGGAATGCTTGACAGACACGATCAGAAGCGTCCAGCCGCCGCTGGAGTTTATTCCCCCCCAATATAGCCCCAGAGTCCGGCGTCTGGTGGATTGGATGTTGCCGATCGTCACTCGCCGCTTGACCACATTACGGGCGATCGAAGCTACCAACGTCGAAACCCTGGTCAAACTGTACCGCGAATTTCAGGCTGGCAAGATCCGGTTTTTGATTGCCTTTCGGCATCCCGCCTCGAAAGACCCCTTTTGCTTAGGCAAGCTGATTTGGGAATTGGTGCCCGAAACCGCCAACCAGATGAACATTCCTTTGCAACGGCCAGTCCATTCCCACTTCCTTTACGATCGCGGCATTCCTCTCTGGCTGGGCAATTGGGTCAAGTGGCTATTTCCTCGCTTGGGCGGCACTCCCATTCATCGCGGCAAAATTGACCTGACCGGATTACGCTCGGCTCGTGATTTGTTTGCCAATGGCCAATTTCCGCTGACTGCCGCACCCGAAGGGGCCACCAACGGCCATAACGAGATCGTGAGTCCCTTGGAACCGGGTATCAGTCAATTGGGTTTCTGGTGTGTGGAGGATTTGCGCAAAGCCGGACGCGATGAGCAGGTGCTAATCGTCCCAGTTGGAATTAAGTACCGCTTCGTTACGCCGCCGTGGGAAGAATTGGAAAAAATCTTGACGCAACTGGAACTGGATACGGGCCTGGAACCGGTTACGCCAACCAGCGATCGTCTGAATGAACATTTGATGTACAAGCGATTGTATCGACTGGGCGAGTATTTGCTATCCATGATGGAAAATTACTACACCCGCTTTTTTCATGTCACCTTGCCAACGCCCACGGTTCCCCCCACGGCCTCTAATGAGAAACCGTCGGTGCTTTCCAGTGACGTGTTTACCGCCCGCTTGAATACTTTATTGGATGTGGCTTTACAAGTGGCGGAAGAATTTTTTGACTTGCAACCGCGGGGGAATGTCATCGATCGCTGCCGTCGTCTAGAACAGGCCGCCTGGGACTGCATTTATCGAGATGACCTCGACCTGGAGACAATTTCACCGTTAGAGCGGGGGTTAGCCGATCGCGTGGCCGAAGAAGCTGATTTGCGCGTGTGGCATATGCGTCTGGTGGAAAGTTTTGTGGCGGTGACGGGACAGTATGTGCGCGAGAAGCCTACGGTAGAACGATTTGCCGATACGACGCTGTTAATTTGGGATATGGTCGCTCGAATTAAGGGCAATAACTCCTTTAAGCGCCCACAGTTGGGAGCGCAAACGGCCTATGTTTCGATCGGTGAGCCGATTTCCGTGAGCGATCGATGGGAGGCTTATCGGGGTAGCCGCAAAAACGCGAAACAAGCTGTCGCCGATTTGACCCGCGACTTGCAGATGGCGTTGGAACACATGATTGAAGACCTGTAGGAAGTTTATATAAACTTCCTACAGGTCTTCAAAATACATGACGCCCACAAGGAGGATTAAACATCAGCCCAAACTGGGTAATGCCTCACCCTGCGCCCAAGTATTGCCTGCTAGATAAATCGCCCGCACATCTTCTGGCAAATTCGCTTCCAGCAGTTGATAGCCCTCCTGAAGTCGAACTCGCACTTCTGCCGGAGACATGGCATCCCCTTCTGCTTGCAGGTAAGCCGAGATGCGGGTTTCGCTCCAGCCAAACGTTTGTGCCATCAAAACAATCAACCGCAGCACGGGCGGTAATTGATCGAGTGCCCGTTCCATGTAGCACCAGAGCGGCGGCGGCGCAGATTGCAAATTATAGTGAATCGCCTCTACCGGCGGCAGTTCGGTCTGGTTGATGCAGATGGCGGTTACGTTCAGCAACCAACTTTGTAAGGTGAAACTTGCTTCAGCATCGGGCGATCGCAAATCTAACCCATTGAGTTCATAAAAAATGTGCCGCCAGGTTTGAGCAAACAAATAATCGGCCTGAACGGGCGATCTCGCCGAGTGCCGAATCAGGGTATACACCATTGGACTGTAGCGGCAGAAAATCGCAGCAAAATACTGCCCAGCATCAGGATGACGCTGAAACAAAGTCAACAACTCTTGATCGCTGTAATGGGACAACGACTTAACCAGAGAGTGCTGACATTCAGGAAAAGTAGGAATCGTCACGGTTCACACCACGAATGACTGTGAAATGCCCCTCAATATACGCGCATTTTTTCAAACGGCACAACTTTTTTAGAGAAGGCAGAGGGTAAGAAGAAGGCAGAGCGCAGCGGGCCGGGGCGAGGGAGGGCTTTCTGCCTTTTGCTCTTGGCGGTGTGATTGGCATCACGAATCTGAGGGTTAGAGCATCACGCTTAAGGGCTTGAGAGGTCACGCCATCGAGTCCTAGTAAGTCACTTGTATTTCATCTGGAACTGGTGATATTAGAAGTACCAACATTTCAGGTAAATAAAGCGCTATAGCCTGACTAATGTGCAGGCGATCAACCGCGTAGCCATTCCTATGGACAATGTGAACATCAATCAGGGGCAACCAGATATGCAGCTTATTGAAACGATCAAACAGGTATTAGAAACTGGCGTTCTTTCCATGACTGTAGAACGAGAAATTTACGCCATGCTGAACTCGCGGCAGAGTGTGAGCGAAATAGAACGACGGCTCATTGAACAGTTAATGGAAGCACTCCAAACGGGGCGGGTACATCCGATCGCCTGATGCCATCGATTTAGCGACATCCCTCATGAGCCTGCCCCAAGTCACGCAGCAGGACGAGAGGCAAACAAATTTAGCCCCAACTGTTGGGAAAGAAATCGCGCGGTGAGTTGACCCTTGACGCTATTGCCCACTTCATCCAGAGGTGGGGCAAACACTCCCAAGCCCCCTTTGCCGGGAGAAACGGTGATCAATCCCCCACTCACCCCGCTTTTTCCCAGTAACCCTGTTTCATACAACCAATCGCCCGAGTTCTCGTATAGTCCCGCTGTTACCATCACCGCCAGAACGTGTTGACAGTGAATGGCATCGATGACTGGCTTTTTGGTAACTGGGTTAACGCCGCCATTCGCTAGAGTTGCTGCCATCGTTGCCAAATCTTGACAAGTGACATTGAGGGCGCATTGCTTTGTGTAAATATCGGTGGCTACGATCGGGTCAAAGTAGATGCGATCGTAGGCATGTAAGATTTTGGCCAACCCTGTGTTCCGGCGATTGGTGGCCGCCTCAGACTGATAAACATCCTCATTCAAGCAGAGTGGACGACCTGCGAACCGAGATAACTCTTGTTGAATAAACTTCCACTTCTCTTCGGCAGTGTCTCCTGGGACGAGACTGGTGGCCGCGATCGCCCCGGCATTCACCATCGGGTTACTGGTCCCGTCTTCAATTCGTTCGATCGCAATGACTGAGTTGAAGGGTAAACCAGTATTGTTCACCCCCAGTTTTTCGCGAGCTTCATCTTCCCCGATCGCTTGACATACCAGCGCAAACACAAACGGTTTAGAGACACTTTGAAGCGAAAATTCATAGTCAACATCACCGACGGAGACGATCGTGCCATCGACGCCAACAACAGAAATGCCAAACAAATCAGAGGAGACTTTCGCTAACGCTGGAATATAATCTGCAACTTCACCAACATCGACAGAGCAATAGCGATCGTAAGCCGCTTGCACTAAAGCCTGCACTCGATCGGGTGTGGGCAAATGACCTGTCGAAATAGTTGCATGAGCCTGATTAGCGTGAGGTGAAGATTGCGGGTTGGTCATGTGATTATTTACGCCGCTCAAGGCGCACATCGCGTTACATGGCAGTTGCCAGATTTAATCTGAATGATTTGGGTTGCGGTGTTGCCCAACCTGATCTAACAAGAGAATGGCCACGATCGTCCCGACTAGGCCCGCCGCGATCGCACTAATCATCGCTTGAATCGCAATCATGTTGGAGGGCGTAATCAAGGCTCCGGGAGCCGCTAAAGTCGTTCCCATCTGGTTGGGGGTGACGATCGTACCGCCCTGCGGCAAACTCAGCATTTTGAAGGTCAAATTACTGACGCGAGAAAAGGCAATTAACACCGCCAGGATCATCACACCCAGATTTGCGGCCAGGCCCCACTTCAAGTCTTGAACCACCTGCGATTTAGCGGGACGCTCATCTCGCAGTTCCAGCCGCTTGGCCAACCGAGTGTAGCGAAAGCACCAGTACATGCTAAATAGCAGAATGATGAGACAGGCGATCGCCATCCACAAGCCCAGCGAAAACCCAATCTGGCGCTGCCTCGGATTAAATAACACATTCGCAACTACTACCAGAATCGGGAGGAAGCCCAGCAACAGTTGGAGCGAAAACCCAAGCCAGCCCAACCAGCGGAACGATCGAGCGATTTGTTGAGTGGTTGGACTGGAAAGACCCGTATTGAAAAAATTAGCCATAGAACTTACCGGATAAAAACCCTTCCCCAATGCGTAACTGGCTGGTTTATGCAGATATTATCTCAAGCAGAGGATTGATTGGAAAAAATTTTGTCCAAACTCGTTTAAGGCAGTTTAGAGAGGATCTAGCCTGAGAGCGTAGTTCAGGCATCGAGTCATATCTCCCGGCTCGGTGTGTCGATATGTTGTTTCATATCAGATTCCTATTTTCTTGCTTTATTTTGAAGCGATGGCCAGATTGCTGTCAGCTTGATTCGACAGTAAGTTTTGTATGACTCATCGACCGGAACAAAATTATGATTAATCGGCAGGATCTGTTGGAACTTCAGTCTATTACGAGCATCCCTGCTCTCTCGATTTTGCTCCCCACGCATCGCACCTCACCCGACAATAAACAAGATCCGATCCTGGTTAAAAACCTGGTTGATGAAGCCAAAGCTCGATTGTCTGAGGAATACTCGGCGCGTGAGCTAGAACCGCTTGCAGCGCGGCTGGATGCTTTGGTGGCAGAAATTGACTATACCTACGCCTTAGATGGACTGGCTCTGTTTGTGAGTCATGACTTTGCCAAAAAGTACTACTTGCCATTTTCTGTGCCCTCGCGTGTGGTCATTGACCAAACCTTTGCTACCCGTGATTTGGTGTATGGGATGCACCGGGAACAACGCTATTGGGTGATTCTCCTGAGTCAGCAAGCAACACGCTTGTTTGCAGGCACTGGCGATACGTTGGAAGAAGTGACGGATAAACACTTTCCGATGGAGATGACCGGGCCAGGTGCTACAGCCCCTACTCCCTATCATGCTGATTCTGCTTATGTTGACGATCGTCACCGCCGATTCTTTCAACAAGTTGATAGTGCGCTCACGGAATACAAAGAAGACGCTTTGCCGATCGTGGTTGGCGGCGTAATTCGCCAGATTTCGTTCTTCCAGGAAGTGTCTCAGTACACGTCGAGAATTGCCGGCACCCTGACCGGTAACTTTGATAAAGCTGCCAGTCACGACATTGCTGGCCCCGCCTGGGAAATTATGCAGACTGTGCGGCAAGCGCAACGCACCAATGCCTTGCAGGAAATGGAGCAAGCACTCAGTGCGGGGTTGGTCGTGTTTACGATCGAAGAAGTCTGGCAACTGGCCCAAGCAGGCCGGGGCAAGCTGCTCTTGGTGGAAAAGAACTATCACGTTCCCGCCATTTTGAACAAAGACGGTCGGTTTGAAACGGTAGCCGAAGTGGGTGGCACCTTTGTCATGGATGATGCCGTGGACGAAATTATTGAAGCCGTGTTGGCAAAAGGGGGCGAGGTTGCTTTTGTCGATGATGGTGCCCTGGCGGAACAACGTCATATTGCTTTGATTCTGCGATACTAAATTCTCATTCTTCACCACAGGCCATTGTGATGATTTTTGTGACGGGAGCTTCAGGCAATGTTGGAACTGCGGTCGTGGAGCATTTGCGCGATCGCCAGCTTCCCTGTCGGGTCGGTTCTCGTAAAGCCAATGTCCTGACCATAGAAAACGGCGTGGAAATCGTCCCTTTCGACTTTCTGAAGCCAACCACCTATGCCACGGCAGTTCAGGGTTGTCATGCTGTTTTTCTGCTCCGCCCACCAGCGATTGCCGATACACGCCAGACGTTGAATGTATTTCTGGATGTGGCGCGGACACAAGGCGTAGAACAGGTCGTCTTTATTTCAGTGGCCGGTGCAGCGGATAACCCTATGGTGCCGCATCATGCAGTGGAACAACATTTGCAGCGAGATGCCGCCGGTTGGACGATTCTCAGGCCGGGATTTTTTGCCCAAAATTTGGGAGATGCTTACCGGGATGATATTTTGGCGGACGATCGCCTCTACGTTCCAGCCGGTTCTGGGCGAGTTGCTTTCATTGATGCGCGGGATATTGCCGAAGTGGCCGTGCAGATACTCGCCGATCCAACCTCACATCAGGCTCAAAGTTATACCCTTACTGGCTCAGAGGCCATCACATTCACCCAGGTGGCTAACCTGCTAACCGAGATGCTAGAGCGGCCAATTCGCTATCAACCGGCCAGTATTTGGGGCTATATCACCCATTTGAAGCGGCAACGACGGTTACCGATCGCTCAAACGTTGGTGCAAACAGTGCTGCATGTCGGGTTGCGATTTGGCCAAGCAGAAACCGTTGATGACACACTGGCACATCTACTCAAGCATCAGCCCCGCACGATGCGGGACTACATTCAAGACTATCGATCGCTGTGGCTGAAGACGTAACACTGACTCTGATTATGATGCCACTGGAATTTGGCCCTGTTTTGCAGCCGCAACCAGGCGATCGTAGTCTTGTTCCGTTTGTTCTGCATAGGCAAAGGCAAAGGTTGTCAAGGCATCATCGAGGGCCTCGCTGGTGCCAACATAACCGGCCAGCATCGCTGCATCGCCCGACTTTGCATGGGCCAATGCTAAAGCCCAACCACATATGCGGCAATACTCAGATAAATTTGACGGTTTCAGCTTTCCGGGTTCTAGTTTGATCCCACCTTTCATATCGCGTAGTTGGCGCACGTAGTAATCTGCACCATCCAACTTGCCCCAGCCTAAGAAAATATCTGGTGCGCCTTGAATTAAGCGTTGCCCAATCACCACGCGATGCCCCTGATGATTGTCTGGACTGTGATAGTGGCTGAGTGCTTTTGCATATGGCATCAAGACGGATGGTTTGGCTTCTTTAATTTGCAGAAACAATGGGTCGTACAGGTCTTTGCCTTCCAAATAAACTATCCAGCAACGAGTGCCGACACTGCCGACTCCAACGACTTTGTGGGCCACATCCAGGATGTGATAGCGGGAGAGTAAAAAGCGCCGATCGCCACCCAAAGAGGTGAAATAGTCTTGAATTAACGGTTCTAAAACTTCTTCCATCGATCGCCCTGTTCGATCCTCGGTAACGCGCACAATCAATGGCGGGTCTTCCATAATGTGTCGGCGATCGTCGATTAATTCCGTCATCTTATCCAATACCTGAAGATGATTGCGCTGGCGGGCTTTAGTCAGGAATTCAGTGGTTTTTTTCCGCAACGTTTCTGGAAGTTGTTGCAACAATTCCTGTTCAGTGATGATGTCGTACCACAAGTCCAGATAGCTCATGTAAGCATATGTTTGGAGATACTCTCGGTAAGCCTGCACCACCGCGCGTACTGCCGCCTCACATTGAACGCGATCGCCGCCTAAGTATCGCCCCGCCACAACCGCACTGGCGGTTAAACGCTTCAAATCCCACTCCCATGCGCCGGGATAGGTTTCATCGAAATCATTAATGCCAAAGACCAAGTTTCGTTCCGCCGACGCATACAAGCCAAAATTAGACAGGTGCATATCGCCACAGGCTTGGACGACAATTCCTGTCGTGGGAGCTGCGGCAATGTCTGCAATCATGACGGCAGCCGCTCCTCGGAGAAACGCAAAGGGAGACGTCAGCATCCGACTGTAGCGAAGCGGAATTAAATCGGCAATGCGATCGCGCGCTTGAGCTTCCAGAATCGCCACGGGATCTTCCCGGTTATGGGCTGGTTGATACTGCCGATGCTCAGAACGTTTGAGGGTTTGACGCAATGCTTTGCCAGCCGCTATCCGCTCAGCGACAGAAGGAGGGGTCGTCCGATAATATTTGGCCACTGTAACCGGAGCCAAGTCATTGGGTACTGAGATGGTCCTGTCTCTCATTTGTCCACGCTCCATTTCGCTTACCCCATCGTCACAGCTACATCAACTTCTTGAAATGTCACTGGCGCATCTCGCAGGCGTTTGTAAATCCGGTAGCGATGCAACAGTTCACGATCGGTAAAAAAGAAAACCGAAACGGCTTCCCAGATGAACACCCAAGCTCCAATGAATAAAGCATCACCCAGAATTGAAAGGTAGGCTTCGGGGGGCACTCGCAGGGCCACAGATTTGCCGATGATGAAAAAGATTAAACCGAGAATCAAACAGCGAAGAATCTGATTTAGACTTTGCTTAAACTCTTTTTTGATTAAGTACATTTTGAAGTTCAGCCCTGTTTTTAAGCCATTGCGGACTTCTGCTTCGATCGCCGTTTTGCGGCTTCCAGGTGGAACCATAAAATGTAACTCAATAGGGTGGCTAAGCGAAATTTCTTCAGAACTCCCTTCCAAATACGCCATGAGGTCGGGATCGAGTTCACGCCGCTTAAACGGGGCTGGATCCCACCCATTAAAAATATCTGTGTATTGATCAAGTCCAATTTCAATCAAATAGCGATTACTATTTGGATCGACACGGTATATTTCACTAAAAAGCTTATCGTCTCTCATGCTGGTGCTCCACTGATGTCGATCGTGTTACTGCCAATGCCTCAAACTGCCCTCTTCTGAACTTCATCCGCAATCAGACTGTTGCAATCCTTAACGATAACTCTATTAACTTCCCAACTTTTGCTATGGCGGTGGAGAGATTGTTCACTACTTAGGTCGATCGAAATCAGGGACGCTGCCCAGTTTTCGAATTGAGACTTTGACATCCATGCCGAGGTAGTCTGTGGCGTTGCCATTCCAGGAACCCGACAAGGGAATGACTTGACCCGGATGACGAGCGATCGCCACCCGAATCAAATCTGAGCCTGCGGTAATGCGGTTCGTTGGATCATAAGCGCGCCAGCCAGCACCGGGTAAATAAACCTGTAACCAGGCATGGCTAGCCCCAGAACCCGTCATCCCCACCTCACCACCATCCAACGCGCGATCGTAGAGATAGCCACTCACAAACCGGCAAGCAAACCCCAGGCGGCGCAACGCCTCAATCATCAACCAGGCATAATCTCGACAGGTGCCCGACTGAAGGCGTAACGTTTCTCCCGGCAGTTGCGTCCCCTCCACATCACGCGCCTGATACGTCAACGTGTTCCAAATCTCGTTCATCATGCGTTGCAACACATCCAGCGTATCGTCTTGATCGCCTTTCACAAAGCTTTTCGCCCAAGCCGCCACGCGCCCATCTGGATCTGCCGCATGAGGGCGCATAAATGCAGATAAATCCAGCCATTCATCTGGAGTGTACTGTACAGGTACGATTTCAGCCCGCGCCTCCAAGGGAAAGTCCGAGATCGCCGGAATGCCGTAATGTTCTCCGGTGATGCGGTAAGTGACAATTAACTCCGTGGCTGGAGTGTCTTCAAACTCAATTATTGCAACGTTGTTGGAGAGCGTATCCATCATCCAGCGTTGTTTGGAGGGAACATTCGTGTTTAAGCTGTAATCTAATATGCGGCCAGCAAAGCCAACACTGGGTAGAAAAATCGCACGGTGTTCGCCAAAGGTCACAGGGTTGGTGTATCGGTAAGTCGTAATATGTTCCAGATCGTAGATAATTGTCATTGCTTTCCCTGTGCGTTAAAAGTGCTGAAGCCTTTGAATTACGCTATTTCCTTAATCCTTCATAAAAAACGTACACCTGCTTAATTAGTTTAGTTTGAGTTAAAAATGGGACTATTACCCGTTGATTTTCAATTTTTAACGTGTCACCTAACAGAATGCGATCGCCTAACTTGATCGGTGTGATCGCTCTCGCTTTGCTGTCCACATCCAGCACTGCACTCAAGTAAGTACCGATCTGTTTTCCCGTTGGATCGAGGGCGACTCCAAAAATCACGGCAGCATCCAGGTTGCCGTCTCCATTCAAATCCCCAAATGTATGCCAGCCGCGCTGGTTCACTAGTTCGACAAAGAACTTGCCATCTGGCCGTTCATAGCGACCATTTTTGAGGGTGATCGTGGTGTACTGTGGCTGTGGCTCAAGGCTGGTCGGGACAATGAAGGTGCCATTTTGAATCTTGTTCCAGCGATCGCACCAGGCTTGCTTCGCTGGCGTAAACACCTCCCGTGTGCGACAGTCATACCATTCAGGCTCCGTGGCAACAGTGGTAGGTGGGTTGAGTAACATGAGGCCGAGCGTGAGATTAACGCCAAGGCTTAAAATTGACAACGATCGCTTCATTAATACCCCTGGTAGGGATCGCGTCCCTGTAAATAATTGACAAAAGCCACTGCTAACAATCCGAGTAAGCCATAGATCACCATCGCCGTTAGCGTATTGACATCAAAGATAAAAGTGCCATCGGCGCGGGTGGGGCTAATGAACAAGGTGGCAAAGGGGGCCACAAACGGGTCTGATAGGTTATAGATAAACTGGGCGAATTGATTCTCGGTATTGGCTCCCGTTAGCCGCAAAAAGAACCGTAAACCCAACAAAATTTCCAGTGCGCCCAGTAGTAACAGAATCGTGTTGCGTGCCCAGCTAAATCGCGATCGTCGCTGGGCTGCTTTAAGTCGGCGTTCTTCCTGTTTCAGCCGAAACGCCTCCTGCTCTTGCAAGAGTTCTTGTTGTTTAACTAAATTGTCATAATTGTGAGGTTCTTGGGTCATGGGCTTGAGCTGAAGAAAGGAATCACTATAGGTCACGCAACTCGCACAGATGCGCTTTAGAGCTAAAAATTTTATTTTTATTGCCAGCGCGATCAAACGCGGTAGTGGTGAGTCAGAAAACCTATCCAGACTTGGGCTTGCAGACAATGATTTGTTATATGCTTTTAATCAATTTTCCACTCTAGAGCAGAAGCATATGAAACTGATATGAACGAGTATCTTGCCTAATCCGTCGTATGGGGTGGTGCAGTTATGACGTACATCTGAGACTGCTAAGTCGGTAGCCGAAATTAAATTTAAGATATGGTGCGAGTATGTTGCCTGCACGGGCGGTCGAGACCACCACTCCACATTTTAGAAGTTTCAATGTCTATCTACTTATTTGGCCTTGTCTGATTCATGGCGTTGAGAAAGAGCCTGCGTCTCTAACGTGTGATGGTTGGCATCATGATCCAGCCAAACTTGCTGGGGCGCACCAATTTGAATGTGGTGGCGATCGAAGGCAATTTTGAGGCGGCGGCGCAACTCTCGTGCTACAGCCCATTGTTGCAGCGGTGCAGTTTTGATCCAGTTGCGAATTAAAATTCCCGTATGAGATAGCTGCTCTACGCCAAATAATTCCTGAGTGTCAAGAATCACAGGCTGCCATTCAGGATCTTGCGCCATTTCATCAACTGTTGCTTGAAATACTTTCAGTGCTAAGTTTATATCGGTATTATAGGCAACTTCAATGTGAAAGTCGGCGCGTGCCCAGGTGCGAGACATATTTTCAACTTGAACGATCGAGCTATTTGGGATTGAAATTAAGTTGCCTTCTGGATTACGTAGTTGAGTAATTCTCAGGTTTAGATTCTCAACTAAACCAAGAACTTCATTCAATCCATTTGTGGTGCCAATGCGAATCATGTCACCAATGCGAAATTGGTCTTCCAGTAAGATTAAAAACCCATTTACTAAATCTTTGACGAGGTTTTGAGCCGCTAATGACACAACCAGCGCGAGGAGTGCACCTAACGTAAGTAGTGATCCGGGCACCAGGTTAAGCCATTGCAGTGCCCAGAGAATCGCAATCAGGTAGAGGAGAAAGGTCTTTAACCCTTTAATCACATTGGCGATCGTCGTAATGCGCTGTAAGTTGGCTTCGGTGAGTGATTGCTCTAGTTCGCGGATTTGAATGAAACGATCGGTCGCTAAATCCGTGAGCCGATTCACCAGTCCCGTTAAAAACCAGGTGAGAAGTAGCACGATCGGCACCGTGATCACTCGGCGGGCTAGTTGGCGAGTTTGGGGGAAGACGCTGAGGCTGTAGGCGATGCCACTCGTCCAGACAAACGCGATCGCCCAAAACAACAACCACCGCAAAAATCGCACCAGTTGCAGTCGGCGTTGAACGTTGAAGTGTTGCCGCAATCCTTGAAACATTTCCAGGTCTGGTTCAATTTGGGCTGATCCTGGCGGTGATGGCGGTTGCGTTTGAGGAGTAGTTACTTTTGATTGATTTACTTGCCGCTGCTCCAACCGCTGCTTCCGGCGTCCGAGCGTGAACCAGATTGCCCCCAGCCCCAGAGTTGCGATCGTGGTCGCCACTAACGTCGAAATCACCGATCGAATTTGCCGCCTCAAGGCTTCGGGTTTGCGTAACTCCAATGCTTGTCTAAGGTCTTCTTCTAAAATGGTTTGCCAGCGATCGGCTAAAACTCGCTGACTCACGGAATGATATTGGGCATCAGCCGATGTCACTGTCAGCAAAACCATTGCTTCTGGCAACAGCGTATCTTTGGCATATAAGACGGGTTGTCCTTGCATGGTTTCAATCAAAACTTGCAAAGCATTGGGGTTCAGATCCCCTGCGCCAGCCTCTTTTACGTCAGTAATGACCTGATTCAAATTGGCTTCCACTTGCTTCGCCCGCACCTCTACTGGAATTTGAGTTCCAGGATCATTGCGATTTAAGACAGTCGGCGACGCAATTCTAAATAACTCCTGCCCATCCAACCGAATCGCGACTGATTCCAACGTGCCCCGCCGCTCAACGTTGGCGGGCGGGAGTTGAGGGCTTGTGGTGGGGGTGGTAAACGAGGGCAGTTGAGCCGAAACGATCGCTGCCCCGCCCAGACCCCACAGCCCGATCAGCAATACGACAAGACTGAATAAACGAGGAATTTGATCGCGCGATCGTAGGGCTTTAACCGGCCTGATAACCATAACTAGTATCCTATTCATCAAATGAGTAACAAGCGAAAGCCGCTCGCCTCACAGTTCCGCCTTTCCTAAAGCATCGGTTGTTACCGTTGCGATTTCTTCATCATCAGGACTGATCCAGGCCACGATCATGCCCGCGATCGGAATCGATAGAAAAATTCCCAGTAGCCCTGCAACCCGTTGCCCAATGAACAAGGCCAGAAAGAGAATGACGGGATTGAGATCCAGCGCATCCCCCATCACCTTGGGGCGAATAATATTGTCTTGAATTTGAATGAGGACAATACATGCGATCGCCACTGGAATAGCCACCGTCAACCCTTGAGACGCAAACACCAAAAAGATCACCAGCGTACAGCCCAACGTGGCTCCAATGCCAGGAATGGCATCAATTAGCCCCAACACAATTGCCAGCAGTAGTGCATAGTTGACCCCCAAAATCGGAAAGATGACGGCTGTTGTACTAGATAGAAATAACATCAGCAGCAATTGCCCGCGGATGAAGCCAATGAAGCTCTGTTGAAAAATGCGATCAAAGCGATCGCGGGAAGGCCCTGGGACAAATCGCAGAAATGACTGCCACAACTTGCCACCATCAATTAGCATATACAAACTGATGACTGCGCCAAATATCACAGTAAACACACTGGAAAAGATGGTTTTGACTAGGTTTAACCCTGAAACTAGCCCCGCTTGCAGGGTGCTAATGAAATTACGAATATCCAGTTGATTGAGCAAATCGGGAAATGGTAGGCGCTCAGGTTGTTCAATCACCTCTAGTAGCCTAGCCGCCAGTCCTTGGCCCTGATTCAAAACTTCTAACCCCACCAGCGCGACTAGCCCTAGCAAAATGGCGACAGTGCCGACAAAGGCGATCGTAACGGCAGCCCAGCGCGGTAAATAGCGTGTCAACCAGCGGACTGGATAATTCACCAGCACCGCAAAGATGCCCGCGACGGAAAAGAGGGCGATCGTGCCATAAAAATAATTCACCGCCAGAATCGTTACCCAAGCGCAGGCAAACATCAGTAAGTAGCGCCAGAGACCAGAATTGTTTTTCCACATACACTCATCCATCACTCACAGATTGCGGCACACAGTTGTCATACCAATTTGATTTGAACGTGGTGCAAATGTAACCCCTCCCAACCTCCCCTTACCAAGGGGAGGTTGGGAGGCGGTGGGGTGAAGTGCCAGGTTCATGATTTAAATCGGTATCAGTACCCTGATGCAGGCGAGCAGAATCGCGCCCAACCTAGTAACCATATCATTGGCTTTTGTGGGAAGTTGTGGAAAATCACGATGACTGCCATCTTTTCTTGCCCTAAAGTTAAAATTCGAGCTATCAGCTATCGTCCTTTTTACCCTTTCAATGTACGTAAAACTTTGGGGAACTCGTGGTTCCCTCCCCACTCCTCAACCTCCAGACGCCCTGGAAGTTCAGATTCGCCGAATTCTCAAAGGTTTCTTTGAAGCAGGCTACTACCACCCAGAGGATATCGATCGCTACTTGGCCACCTTACCCATGCATCAACTGGGTGGTTATGGGGGCGAAACCATGTGTGCTGAAGTCAAAAGTCCTCAGCAACAATTGATTATTGACGGTGGCAGCGGTTTGCGATCGCTGGGTTATGAACTGGCTAAAGGCGACTGTGGTCACGGTTCCGGCGAATTGCACATCTTGTTTACCCACTTCCATTGGGATCATCTATCGGGATTGCCCTTTTTTCTCCCCCTGTTTATTCCCGGCAACATCATCCATGTTTATGCGGTTCAGCCCGATCTGCCCCAGGTTTTCCAAACGCTTTTTCAGAAGCCTTACTTCCCTGTCTCGCTAGAACGCATTGATGCCACCCTCAAGTATCACCAATTGGTGCCGCGCCAACCTGTGCAATTCAATGATTTGACTGTCACGCCTTACCAGTTGGATCATCCAGACCCCTGTTGGGGCTATCGGATTGAAGCCGCAGATAAAGTCTTGGCCTATTGCGTAGACAACGAAATTCAGCGCGTTTCGCAACGGGATCTGGGCGCTGATCTGCCGTTGTATCAGGATGTAGACTTGATGATTATGGATGCGCAGTATACTTTGCTGGAAGCAACCGAAAAAGTAAATTGGGGGCATGGAGCCGCCCCCGATGGGCTGGAAATTGCGATGCGAGAAGGCATCAAACAGGTGTTGTTTGTGCATCACGACCCGGCTGCCTCGGATCAAAAGATTGCGACTGCCGAAGCCGAAGCCCGCGCATTTTACGAAAAACAACTGATTATGCCCTGCGCTTCAGCTCACAAATTGCACCCAGTTGAGTGGTCGTTTGCCCGCGATGGCACCACGATCGTGCTGTAAATATCTGTTCAACTCTCGGTGAGCGAGTGAGACACCCACCCCACAGGTTGTTTAATCCATAATCCTGAGTTTGTTCTCCAGGTGCCGATCGCGCTCACGGTCTACCTCTGGCCGCCTGGAGCGCCGGTTCTTAGGTTGCTAGCCTGGATGCTTCCAACGAATGAACCTCGCCCGAACGTTGCAAGCCGAAATGAGGTGCGAGCGAGCGTGTTTTACGGAACGGGCGATCGTGATACGCTATTGCAAGTAATTGTCATTCAGGCTCACTTGCGATTTTGATTTTGCCTTACTATGACTTTGATTTTTAACCAATCTGACTGGGATGACTTGAATCAACAGGCTCCGGCGACTTGTCCTGAGGGCTTGGTGCTGGAGGAGTTTGAAGAACTCACCGGGATACCCGAATGGTTGGGGCGGGGCTATGGTCGCGAGATGGAATTGTTGCCCGGTGTGGGTTTGGGGTTCATGGATGTCGAGTTTCATCAAGACTGTGGATTGAAGCAACCTGATCATCCACATCTCATTCAGATTACAGTCTTTCTTGCAGGGCTGATGGATTGTGATATTCATCCGACCTTTGGGACGGATCATAGTTATTTTTCAGGAAGTGGGATTTCGCCGGGTTATGTGGAACGGCAGCGAGGGCGAGAGCGTTTAACCTTTATCAATCTTGAGATTGAGCCAAAGGTGATGGAGTCGGTGTTTCTGGATGCTCGACAGAGAGAATCAGATGGAATTAGGCAATTGTTCAAAGGAGAGGAGTGGAAGGTTTCGTTTTATCCGAAGGTGACTCCTGCTCTGCGATCGCTGGTTCAGCAGATGTGGACTGCACCTTATCGCGGGGCAGCAAAGCGGCTGTATCTTCAGGGAAAGGTGTTTGAACTGTTGGCGATGCACCTGGATTTGATTGCGGAGAACCAGCAGACTCAGATTTCAGTCGCTCTCAAATCGGATCGGATCAACCGTTTGCACCATGCCAAGGACATTCTCACGCGCCAATTTGCTCAACCGCCTGCTTTGCCCGAATTGGCGGCACAGGTTGGATTAAGTCCGCGATCGCTTCAGCGTGGGTTTCAAAGGGTGTTCAATACGACGATTTCAGGCTATTTGAAACAGTGCCGACTGGAGCAGGCTGAACAACTCCTTCGCCAGGGGAATCAAACGGTGGCGGAAGTGGCGCTTCAGGTAGGGTATGGGCATTTGGGGCACTTTGCGATCGCGTTTAAGCAGCAGTTTGGGATTACGCCGAGTCAGTGTTTAGCCGGGAAACGAGTGATTCAACTGGATTGAACAGGGCTGAGAATGAGCGATCGCTGGTAGTTTTCTGTAGAATTTAGAGGCTGGATGGCTGGAATTTTTATGACATTGGCTCCTATCATGGCAAAGCCGTACGTTGAACAACGGGATACAGGGTATTGGATTGCAGGAACTCGCATTTCTCTTGATTCCGTAGTGTATTCGTTTTTGAACGGAGAATCGCCTGAAGGGATTGCTCAGGATTTCCCGCTGCTGTCATTGGAACAAGTTTATGGCGCGATCACGTTCTATTTAGCGAATCGGGCGCTAATTGATGCGTATTTAGAAGCGGGTGAAGCTGAGTTTCAACAATTGCAACAGGCTTGTCAAGCCAAGAGTCCGTTGCTGTATCAAAAACTGAAAGCGGTTCAAGCCCGGAAGCAGAATGCAGTATGACCGTGATTCGATTTCAAGCAGATGCCGATCTTAGACAGGCAATCGTGACCGGAACTACCCGCAGACAACCCAGCATCGATTTTCAGTCTGCGAATGAAGCAGGGCTTGAAGGAATAAAAGATCCAGAAGTTTTGGCAATTGCAGCGCAGGATGGCAGAGTGCTAGTCACCCACGATCGCAAAACAATGCCGATCGAGTTTGGTCAATTCATCACCTCGCAAACCAGTTCCGGTGTTCTGATTCTTTCCCAGAATCTGCCGATCAGCGAAGCGATCGATGCAATCCTTCTGATTTGGGAAGCATCGACGGCTGAGGAATGGATCAATCAGATCGTGACATTCCCATTCTAAACATGGCGCAATTTGGATCAAGATTGGCGCGATTTGGATAGACAGACCCGCAGCAACTTCTTTACACTGCTTTTCATTACTTATTAGTAGTGATTTGCAATAGATGGCGGTGAGAGGAGTGGCGATGAGCGGGAAACAGGGATCGGTGCGGTTTGTATGGGCGATCGTGATGTCAGGCAGTGCGATCGTTAGTCTCATTCAGCCAGGAGCCGCGCAAGAGAAAACGGCTCCGGTGCTGACGGTGAAAGAGCGCGATCCTTTGGAGTTTCGCGGAGCGAATCGGGCTGCGACAACCGTCAAACAATGGCTCGCCCAGATGGAAGTGGCACAGGTGCAAGTGACCGGGGTGAGGCTTGATCGCACCGAAACCGGACTCGATATTGTGCTGGAGACGGCGGAGGGGAAACCGCTCACCATTGATGCCACCAAGTTTCGGCGGGAAGGGAATAGCCTGATTGCCGAGATTCCCAATGCAACCCTGGCATTGCCCCAGGGACAGACGTTTGTGGCAGACAACCCGACGGCGGATATTGCGACGGTGCAGGTGGTGCAGCAGGCGGGAAATATTCGGGTGAGTGTGGCGGGAAATAATGCGCTGCCCAAGACGGAGGTGACACTGAAGACGGGGGGTTTGGCGTATAGCCTCAACCCAGAAGGCGATGAGGCAGATGATGAAATTGTGGTGACGGGCGCAGGACGGGGAGCTTATCGGGTGCCGAATGCGAGTACGGCAACAAGGACGGATACCCCGATTCGAGATATTCCGGCTTCGATTCAAGTCGTGCCGCGACAGGTACTCGAAGATCGAGGTGTCCAGCGGGAAACTGAAGCATTAGAGACTATCAGTGGCGTAGTTGAAAGCGGCGACAATATAGCCACCTTTCCGGGAGCGGGTGATATTTCTATTCGAGGATTTTCGACCAATAGAGGTGGTAACTTCCGAGATGGTCTACGCAGTGACGCTTATATAAATTTTACTCCGATCGGGGTAATAGAGCAGGTAGAGGTGCTGAAAGGTCCCGCATCGGTTTTGTTTGGAGCATTAGAACCAGGTGGGGTGATTAACTATGTGACTCGGAAACCCCTGGCTGAACCTTACTATAAAATCGGATTTGAAGCAGGCAACTATGGATTTTATCAACCCAGCATCGACTTGTCAGGACCTTTGACTAAGGACAGAAGTGTCCTATATCGTCTAATTGCTGCCTATCAAAGAGGAGGGGAGTTTAAAGATTTCGCCTCTGCCGAAGAGTACATAGCAAGCATTACGCCTTCAATTTCGTTCAAACTAGGCGATCGCACAAACCTGAGTCTTTTCTATGAATATGGTAGGAGTGTTGCAAACAGTACTCTTGAACCTCTTCTCGGTGATGGTAGCTTAATACCTAGAAATATTACTGGTTATTACTTAGGAACATCAGAGATTGAGAATCAAAGATTTGGTTACACTCTAAATCACAAATTCAATAATAATTGGCAGCTTCGTCATGCTTTTTCGACTGCTTTTTCTTCACTTAATGATACGCGAGTTGAGTATACAAGCCTTCTAGATAATCGCTTCCTTACAGATTACTTTGGCTTTGATTTTGTCCAGTCAATTGATAAATATCTTGGACTTATTGATGTAGTTGGCACGTTTAAGACTGGCAAAGTGTCTCACCAGGTTGTAGTTGGTTTTGACTTCAGTCGCGAAGTTGGTTATTTCGGGTTTGCTGGTGATTTTGTTGATGTTCCTCCCCTAGATATTTCCAACCCGAATTATCATGTCCCACTGCCAGAAATTCCACATGCTCAGTTTACCAATTTTGAAACTTACCAATCCTATGGATTTTACTTTCAAGATCAAATTACCTTTAGTGATAATCTGAAAATGTTAATTGGTGGTCGCTATGACTGGCTATCCAGTGCAACGGGACCAGTTGATGATGATAGAAACTCTCAAAATGATGGAGCCTTTAGCCCTCGAATTGGTTTAGTCTATCAGCCTAGCAAAACTGTTTCACTCTATGCCAGTTATAGTCAGTCGTTCCGTCCGTCGATTGGGCGTAATCCAGATAATCGACCGTTTGAACCAACGAGAGGAACGCAGTACGAAGTGGGTGTTAAGGCTGATTTTCTTGATGGTAAACTATCAACTACTTTAGCTGCCTATACCCTTACAAAAACTAATGTGCTAGCTCCTGATTCTGATCCCGATCTTGCTAGAGAGGGCTTTCAGGTACAAGTTGGGGAACAACGTAGTCGTGGGATTGAGTTAGATATCACAGGTGAAATTTTGCCAGGTTGGAATATTGTTGTTGCCTATGCTCTCACAGACGCAGAGGTTACTAAAGATAACGCTATTCCAACTACAGTTGGAAATCGTCTTAGAAATGTACCCCTACATCAAGCAAGCCTTTGGACCAAATACACGATTCAGAAGGGAACCTTGAAAGGTTTGGGGTTTGGCTTAGGGCTGTTTTACGTAGGTGAGCGTCAGGGCGATCTCGACAATTCATTTCAAGTCGGTGATTATCTGCGGACTGATGCTGCAATCTACTACCGCCGAGGCAAGTTTAATGCAGCAATCAACGTTCGTAACCTCTTCAACATCGACTACGTTAGCTCTGTTAACTTCGGCTCACTCTATATCAACAGAGGGAATCCACTGACAATCATTGGCTCTATTAGTTGGGAATTTTAGGTTGTGAAAAAATCTCTGATCAATTATTGGGTAGTAAAGCCGTTGCTACTAATGGCTCTATCCTTTTTTTTGACAACAGCTTGCTATAGTTCAGCTATTCACGAGTCTACGATTTCAACGAATCATGCTCCTGATTGCGAAGTGATTCAACATAAACTAGGAGAAATTTGTATTCCATTTGAACCGAAACGCATCATTGCATTAGACCCTGGAATCATAGCAGATCCTTTACTGGCTCTTGGTATTCGACCAGTTGGAATAGCTACCTTTTCTAATCTTCAGGGAAAAGAAGATTTAGCTGGATTAACCTCAGATGAGGTTGAAGGAATTGCGAGGGTTGGAGATGTCATAAAGCCTTCCTTAGAAAGAATTCTCAAGCTTAAGCCAGATTTGATTCTAGGAATGTATTTCCATGAACAAGTTTATGAACAACTATCAGCAATCGCGCCTACAATTTTAGTAGAAGAACAAAAAGACGAACCTATTAAGAAATATTTGCGGTATTTAGCCCAAGTTCTTAATAAAGAAGTAGAAGCAGAGAGAGTGCTATCACAATATCAAAATCAGATTAAAAAAATACGGGGGAAATTGAATCGTCAGCCGAAAGAGATAGAAGTCACTGTGCTTGTATACTACAGCGGTAGTTTTTACCTGTCTAGAACAGAAGATTCTCCCCATCAGATTTTTTCTGATATAGGCTTAACTGATAATATTTCAGAGACTTTTTCTCCAATTAGCATTGAAACTATAGATAAGTATGATGCTGATATCTTATTTATTATGGACTACGATGCAAAACCAACATCTTTTTTCCTTCAAAACCCCTTGATAGCTTCGCTAAATGCCGTCAAAAATAATCGTGCTTACGTCATCGAAGCAGAAAAGTGGCACTCTGGCGGAATTTTGGGATTAAATAAAATGCCTGGTGACCTGGAGAAATACCTAATTGAGGAAAAGGGGGAGTAGAGGAGTGGATGGGTGAGGGGGTGAAGGTTGGCGATCTGTGGTAGCTAAACACCATTGTCAATCATGAAGGATGTTTGCTGGATAGTGCGATCGCCGCTCTTGTAGGGTGCGTTGCGACCGAGCAAACGCACCATTACTCCCATCGCTCATTCACCCCAAACTCAACTGCCCATGCCCCCAATTTGGCGGATAAACCCCTTCAGTGCGATCGCCGCTCTTGTAGTGCGATCGCTCAATCACTGAGTGCGATCGCTCCTCTAATTTTGTGCTGTCAGCCAAGCTTCTAAATCTGCAACATTGGAAAAATCAAGTAATGCTTCACCTAATGATTCAAGTTGGTCTACCGATAATGCCGAAACGCGATCGCGCAACGGTTCATCAACTGTCCCCACCTTTTTCGTAAGCTGGCGAAGGATCAGCGATCGCTCGCGTTGCAACGCTAATTCCCGTTCTTCTTCGCGTCCTTCCTCTAGGATTGCCTGATAAGTCACTGACTCCCGCATGATGTCCCTCCGAGTGATCTGTGAAATGACCGCTGCTTCAAATTTTAGCCCAGACAGCACATAAGTCGCCGCCATTGCCTCATGCTGCTGTGACTCGTCTTCGATATTCTGAATCTCTCGCACCGCTCGACGTAGAGTTTGAATCGGATTGTCACTGCGGCTGAGTCCCACAAATGGGAGCAAACCCGGAAATGCCATCAGTTCCTCAGCAGGCACTTCCCAGATGCGGATGATGTTGAACTCTGCATACATTCCCGCAATCTCGAAATAGTTCTGATGCACCCGCTCTGAGGTGGTTTCTCGCAGGTAGATCACAACTTGATGAATCGTCTTATCTGGAAACTTGCGATGCAGTCGTAAGCGGTAATCAGCTAATCGCATGGGTACATCATCTTTCGGATCAGTTTGGAACTCGATATGAATTATTTCGTTCTGACCTTGCAGCAAGATTACACGGTCAGCGCGAATTGGCTCGATCGATAATTCAGTCGGACTCAGTTCAGTCAGAGGAACCCGGTAGCCCAGCAACCAGCTTGCAAAGTCTTCGGGAAAGATTTCAGCCAGTCGCCGACAGGTAGTATCAAAGCTCATTCCGGCTATCGTTCACAGATTAATTGAGCATTGCTGCTTTTGGCTCAGAGTATCACTGGGCGATCGCACACCACAAGCTACTTTAAGCTTTAACGATCGCACCTCTCACCCCCGCGATGCTCCTTCCACAAGCTTCGTCGATCGCGTGATGGTTTATGCGACCCTTGCGGTATCTGCGAAGCAGCGCGCTCTATCATTTCTCAAAACGTTGATCGCTCAATGACTTAATGCGATCGCCGCTCTTGTAGGGTGCATTAGCTCAGTGTCGTGAACCCCCTAACAATCCAATTCACCCAAAACTTAGCATCATCTTTGGACATCCAGCCTCTCCCCAACCGGGCGCATCGCTATTCTGAGCCATAAACCGATGAATACTGGCAAATTATAGCTATGGTTAGAACACTTAGGACAGATCAAATGGCTGAACCGCCGATTCTGGGTAGGTGTTCTGACGCGCCTCGTTCGACTGAGGCTTCGACGATGAGCTCAGCCGAATCGCGCTCACGCCGAAGTCTGCCACATTTCACGTGGCGACGGCCATACCATGCTTGCGGTGTTTCGCATAACCCATTCAGTGCATAACATTGACGCTAACACACCACCCTACGGTTGGATGCCAGAATTGATGACCTAGAGAAATACCTGGTTGAGGGGAAGGGGAGCGGGAAAAATTAAAAGTTGAAAATTAAAAATTCAAGTAGAGGGGTGGAGGAGTAGCGGGTTAGGTGAGTGGATGGGTCAAGGGGAGATGGGGTAAGGCGATGAAGGGTGAGAGAAGGTTCACTGGTGATCTCGAAAAATTCCTCGTCAATGTGCCCAGGAATCGCGCCATTTGATGGTGCCTTGATTGACTAGAATCCAGCGGCGACATACGAGATTTTCGTAATGGGGAGGCTGGTTTTCACGCCAAAGGGCATATTTGTAGGCGATCGGCTTGCCTGCCGTTTCATTAAAAGGAATTTCTCCAAACCAGGTGTTGGCGTTAATGTACTCCAGCGCGTAAGCCTTGCTGATATCCCAGTTACCCAACTCGGGACAGTCGCCAATGAGGACTACGGTTTCCCCAGGCTGAGTCTTAATTCCGTTCAACTGCACTCGCGCAATCACTTGGCCTTTGACTCGCTCACCCACGTAGCTGAGGACGATCATTTCTTTGGTCGCCAAATGCAGGCCGAATAGGTGGCCATGGTTGATTTCAAATGAGCGCCGGGTGAGAATGCAGCGATATTCGCCGTCTTCCAAATCAGTCGCGGGAATGTCGATCGTTGTATCTGCGCCCTTGTTCATCGCGACAAAACACCGTGAATCGCGGTAGCGCCGCACATAGCAGAACACATCTGGTGTAATGTATTTTTCGATCTGACTGCCCAAGGAAACAGCAGGATTAAGGCGACGTAGTTTAGAGAATAGTTGTAAGTCCTGGTAAAGTGGTGTGTCAGTGTCCCAACGCTCCATCATAGGACGGTTGTAGGGGTCGTTACCGCCGTTAGTATCGTTGTGCAGATACTGCTCGGTGCCATAGTAGATGCAGGGAATCCCACGGGAAGTCAGAATCAGGTTCACCGCCAGACGTAATAACGCGGGATCACCGTTCAAACTCTGGAACCGGGGCATGTCGTGGTTATCGATGAAGGTGATCAGTTCGGTGGCAGTGTTGTAGAGATGATCCAGGTTCAAAATGTCTTGAATCAGGTGAAATCCGCCTTCACTGCCTTTGGCGATCGCGGCCCGGACTGCTTCACAAAAAGCAAAGTCTAGAATCGTCATGCCAGATTGATTGGCAAAGTTGACGGAGCCATGATCCCAGGGTTTGCTGAAGCCCCATTCACCAAAGGCAAACACAGACGGTTTATGGGTTTGCAAATCGGCATTGAACTCTTGCCAAAACCAGATAGGCATATGTTTGACAGTATCCACTCGCAACGCATCTACGCCGCGATCGAGCCATGCTTTGATCGCCGTTTTGATGTAATTACGAAAGTCGGGATTGCTTTCATTGAAGTCGGCCAGTCCTGCCATCTCGCAGTTTTCTAGTTGCCACTGGTTCTCCCAATCCGTGACTTCGCCATTGTGGTGATACCAGTTGTTCGTATCGTGATAAAAGTCAGCAATCAGTACGCCATCATCGTAAAGTTCACCCTTGTGCCCGCCGACATCGGGGCTGCTGTGATTACAAACAATATCTAAAATCAACTTCATGCCGCGATCGTGCATTTCTTTGATCAGCTGATCGAATACGGCACAGGTATAGAGTGAAGTTTCTTCATCTTTTGCAACAAATCGCGGATTGATACGTTTGAAGTCTTTGGTCCAGTAGCCGTGCATGGCTGCAAACTCAAACTGCAACTCCTCCACCTGTTCAAAAATGGGTGAAATCCAGATCGCCGTGATCCCCATTTGCTTGAGGTAATCCAGTTTGGATATAATTCCTTGCAAATCTCCACCCCAGTATTTGCCCCACTTTTGTCGCGTGGCGTCATATAACGCTGGATTTGGTCCTTCATTATTGCTAGGATTACCATCACAAAAGCGATCAATAATGATGAAGTAAATCGTTTCTTGCCGGAACTCGATCGCGCGGGTAAACAAAAACTCAATTTCCGCCTCTGTTCCAGGCCGAGTGTCTTCTGTATGAAATCCCGCTGCCGCCTTTATGGCGATGGTTTCATTTGATGTTGGTAATGGGGGCTGTTGCATAAGTGGTTTGTTCGGATGATGGATCGATCGTGGCTGACTGGCTAGAATTTACCTCATCAGAAGAAACTATTTCCTTAAAATTTCGTCAAGTCGCTCAGGAAACGTTTGAATCGAGCATGAATCTGAATAATTGGTGAACGATCGGGAACTCTGAATACTACTGTTGATGTACTTTATGGTTAAGTTTTTACTCTGTCAGTCTATGCGGTTCATCGGAGACTAGCACTGTTATGACTCAAAAAATATCTGTTCAAACGGTTACTGTTCTTTCTCTGGCCCTGATGGTAGAGCTAGCGTTGGGGCTAGTTCTGGGAACCTCAGCGGAAGCACAGTTTAGACCCCCCAACCGTGGCGCTCCCAGAACGACTGCTGGCGGGGCGACTCGCAGTGGCTCTTGTATTACCGAGAAAGCTCCGTTGACCGCATTAGTGCCAAAGAGCAAATTAGCGTTGACGACAGAAGCGCGTCCCACCTTTTTCCTCTATCTGCCTAAAACAAATGCTCAATCAGCAGAATTTACGCTGAAAGATATTGACGAAAACGACATTTATCGGACGACGATTCCTTTAACTGGGCAGAGTGGGGCTGTGAGCTTTCAGTTACCTGCTGACGCGCCAGCATTGGAAGTTGGCAAAGATTATCAATGGTTCTTCAACATCGTTTGTCAACCCAGCGATCGCCTGCGCGATGATTTTGTCACAGCCTGGATTCAACGGGTTGAACCAACCCAAACCCTGCTAAGCGCCTTGACCAATGCCACGCCCCGGCAACGACCCAATATTTACGCTCAAGCCGGGATCTGGCAAGATACGCTGGCGGCTCTAACGGCCCTCCGCCGCAACCGGCCTACAGACCCAACCCTGACGGATGAATGGAATAGCTTACTCAAGTCGGTTGGCATCGAGCAAGTTCCGGGTGGGCCACCCGTTGGGCAACTGAGTCTGGAGACCCGCCCCGCTCCGCTGAAGCGAAATTGATTCAGGTCATTTGCTGTTGCATCAATTGCCAAAATAATCCTTTCTGTTGGATTAACTCACTAAATCGCCCCTCCTGCACGATGTGACCGGCTTGCAAGACATAAATGCGATCGGCATTTTGAATTGTACTCAAGCGATGGGCAATCACAATTCGGGTAATCTTCAACCGCTCCAAGCTGTCACTGACGATCGCTTGGGTGCGGTTGTCTAGGGCGCTGGTGGCCTCGTCAAATAAAAGAATGCGCGGCTTCAGGGCGAGCGATCGCGCAATCATCAAGCGTTGTCGTTGGCCCCCCGACAAATTACTGCCCCCTTCACTCACGATCGTATGCATGCCCATTGGCATCGCCTCAATTTCGTCGGCCAATCCGGCATACCGAGCCGCTGCCCAGGCTTCATCCATGGTAATCAGGGCATTCCCAGCGATGTTGTCAAAGATTGAAGCGGTACTGGTGCGGCTGTTTTGCAGCAATACTCCTAATTGTCTGCGCACGACATGGAGATTCAGACTGCGCAGATCTTGACCGTCATAGTAGATTTGCCCAGATTGCGGTGTTTCAAATCCCAAGAGCAACCGAAATAGGGTAGATTTGCCGCTGCCAGAAGGCCCGACAATGGCAATAAATTCCCCCGGTTGCACCGCAATCGTCACGTCGCACAATACAGGTGGCCCATCGGGACGATATCGAAACGTGATTCGATCGAGCCTCAAGCGACCAGTCAATTGTCCTGGATCCGTTTTTCCCCCGTCTACTTCTGGCGTTGCTTGCAAAATTGGTCGTGCCCGTTTCCACAGCACCAGGACCGTCAAAATATTTAACAACGTGTTGCTTAAGTCTGTTACTCCCATCGTGAAACTGCCAAACGCCACGTTGAAGGCCAGAAACGTCCCTGTCGAAAACCCTGCCGCATTTTGAAATTGATTCAGGCCAACGGCCACGCTGAAAATGGCCGCAGAACTGAGGACCGGCAGTAGTTGGTTCAAGACCAGCAAGTTATCTTCATGTTGCTGAATGGTTAACTTTAATTCTTGTTGTCGCCGATATTGCTGGCCCCAGTGGGCAAAGGCCCGTTCTTCGGAACCTGTGACTCGCAATTTTGCTACTCCATGAATTAGTTGCACCATAAGGCCAAATAATTTCCCTTCCAGCGCTTGCAATGGAATGAGTTGGCGCAGCAGCAGGTTGCCAACCCCGATCGTCGCCAAGCCCATCAATACCGCAACCCCGCAAGCAATCCAGGCCAATTGGCCGTTGTAATAGAACAGCAAACCCAAATTGAGTAACGCAAACAAACTGGTAAAGAGCGTCCGGAGAATGGCTCCGCTGATCTGGGTTCGAATGGCGCTGATGACCGATACGCGCTCCCGGAGGTCACCGATCGAAAACTGGCGGAAAAAAGGTGCGCCCAAACTAAGGAGCCGATCCCAAAAAGCCGCCTGCGTTGCACCTTCCATTAGGGTTTCAATCCGCATGAGCGCGACCCCTTGCGCCACTTGGAAGACCAACCCCCCCAGCACCGCGGCTAATAGTCCCAGACCCAGTTGTACCAGTAACCCGCGATCGGCATCGGGAATCACCTGATCGATCAAGATAGCTGTACCCAATGGCAGCAACATGCTCAGAAGCGTGATGCTAATCCCCATCCCCAGCACGATCGCCCAGTCTTTGCCCGTGTCTTTTAGCCCAAATTGCAAAACATCAACCGCTTGCAGGACTCGCTCTGGCAGCGGGCGGTAAAACATGTATGCCACAGGTGCTACCAAGAAGCGATTTGCAGCATTGATGCTAAGGCGAGTCTTTTGCTCTGGATCAAACAGTTCGTAGTGGCCTGGCGATTTTTTGATCAGAGCGACGGGGCGGTTATCGGCGCGGGTGTAAGCCAACAGCGGGCCATTATCGCGTCGCCACCAGCGATCGGTGAGCAAAACTCGACGCAACCGGAAGCGAGAAGTCGCCGCGATCGTCTGGAGGGGGTCATGTAACTGGGCTAACTGTTCGGACTTGATGGGGCGTAGAGATATTCCCGTAGCTTGGGCCACTGCCTGCACTGCTTGATACAGCCAAATGCCATCAATTTGATTGGCGGTTCCGGGGGGGGGAACAAATTGCCTATAGGTCGATTCGGCTTGAGGATTTAACACTGCTGCCAGCCCAGCGATCGCAGCATCAGCCGCTTGATGATTATATTGCTCTCGCAGTTGAAACTGTTCCCAGGCAGCGGCTTGTGCTTGCCGTTCAAATTGATCGAGCAACGGTAACAGTTGTGCATTCCATTGCCATATAGAATGCAGGCTGAGCGCGGAGGCAGACTTCAGCTGGAACGGGAGGCGATCGTCTGGGAACGCCTCTGAGTTTGCCTCGGTGTCTGCTTGCAGTTGATGAATCACCGTGCGACACTTCTGTACCCAATTGGTTAATAAGGAGAGGGCCGTAGGATCAGCGTCAGCGAGATGGAGTTCCAGAGTTTTGCGATCAACCTGGAGCAACTCCGTCGGTTCCAACGATATAGCGAGCAGCCGACTCTGGGCCTTTTCCGTAGAGGGGAACCCCAACAAAACATCACCCGCGGTGCAACTAAATAGATAGCGCCGCGCCACAACCTCTTCATGCCGAGCCTCAACTCGAAACAACGCAATTTCGCCAGCTTGGACAAGCCAGACCACCTCTCGATCATTGATTGGAAGGGGTTGATTCCCTTGCAAACGTAGCGGGTGGCCCACTTGCAAAACTTGACGGCTGAACTCTGAATTCATCAGCAACAGGTGATTTAAGGGTCGCAAGAAGTTAACCCAAGGTTTGCAAAATCGAACACTTGTCCGCGTTTCACAAATCCTTGAAATCCATCTTTTTCGGCATTCGGTAGTGGCCCTGGCTGGTAATGGTATAACCACATTTTGCGTTTAATTGCAGCAGGCAACTCAAGCAATTCTGTGTAGTGAGCGTGAACATTTGTGGGAAAAGGTGCCGTTTCACAATCTTGAAAAATGATGTCGGCTTGTTCATAAAAAATACAATCTTCACCTTTACAGATGCGGGCATCAGTGGTGAGAAAAACGTTTACCCCATCGATCGTAAAGGACAAACCATAGCTGGGAATAACAAAGAAACCATTATCCACATGCACGACCTTAACGAGGCTGAACTTAATCCCTTCCCAAAAAAAATGACCATGCAGATCGATTTTATGAACTTTGAAAAAGGACTCTAATTCTAAGATTGCACCGGAAACCGATCGCATTCCGCCTGATAATGTGCGATCCCAAATTTCACTGGCTAAATCAGAGCTGACATACAAATTTGGCCGATCGCAGCGAGGATCAAACATTGTATTTAAGCCAATAAACTCCAGCCCGCCTGCATGATCGGCATGTAAATGACTGATGTAAATATCGGTAATATCAAGATAAGTAAAGTCAGCTAAATATAACGAAAATCGAATATCAGAGCCACAATCAATCAACAATTTGGTGCCACGATCGCTGGTCAAGATCATGTTTGAGTGGAAATTGTCCGCCCCAACCGTAAATGCAGAGCCAGAACCTAGAAAAGTAAACTTCATGAGCTTGACCAACCATTCATAATGTGGAAAAAAGGCGCTCAAAAAAAGCTTAGTCCGTAGATAATCTTACATCCTATATCAATCACCCAAATCTGTAAAAAAATCACTTTATTGTAAGAACTGCACACTATACGATGCAATTCAAAATCATAACCAATTCCCCACCAGCACAAAGGGTGCCCAGTAGTAGGGTGAAGGATACTTGGACAGCAACTGAGTTTGAGCAATTCCCAGTGCTTCGGCTTTAGAGACTCCCGGTTTGTTTAACGCCTGGTAAAACATGGTCATGAAGTCAGCGGTGGTTTCGTCGTTGACTGGCCACAGGGAAGCCACGGTACTGCGTGCCCCCGATCGCACTGCAATTCCCGCTAACCCCAATGCCGCGCGGCGATCGCCCGATGCCGTTTGGCAAGCGCTTAATACCAACAGTTCTAATGCTGTGTTGCCCGATTTGTCAGAAGTTCTCAACAAATCATCAAACTGCCTCACATTCATCTTTTGATCCCAAGTCAAGATAAAGGTTTGATCCGCGATCGAACTAAACTGGCCATGTGTTGCCAAATGAATTGCATTAAAAGGAACTTGACTGAGTTCCTGTTGTAAGTTTTGGTTTGTCAATCCCTCGTTCAAAATGACTCGACTGGGAATCATTGACTTGATTTCTCTAACCTCTGTTTCGACGCTGGGTAGGGCTGGAAAACCTTGAGTTGACTGGGTTAAACCAGCCACTAAAGCATTGAAACTTTGCCGCGCCAGTGGTTGCGGATCGATTAACCGTAAGCCTGGAGTGAGGGCGACATGATACTTCTGAATCAAAAACTGGTTGCCATCATACAAAGCTGCCATCGGAATGTTGCGTAAGTTGCCATTCATGATAAAGACAAGCGTTTTGACCCCAGCTCGGTGCAAATCCGCTTCGGCTGGGCGAATTAACCAGTCATAAAGCCTTTGCCCTAAAACAAACCGATCTTGAACTGGGGCGCTGGGAATCAGCGATTGGCGAAATTGATTGGAGGTTCGTTCCACATCCTGTGCTGTAACGGGTAAGGAGTAGTGGCGCAACTGGACTTTGCGCGGAGCCTTCGCATCATAAAGACTAATGATTACATCTAGTCGGTCTTTCAGCATGATGGGGTAGATGGTTGCAGCTTTGGCATCGACGCCCTCGATCGGCACTGGAGCGGTATTACAGGCTTCTCGGAAAAAGTCTTCTAATTCCGCAATTTGCAACGACTCAATAACCGATCGCGCCTGCTCCAAATTTTGCCCATTGGCCGATGGCTTAGCGCTGAGCAATAGTTCGACTAATTCTAGATAAACCGGCTCTGCATTCAACCGAAACGAAAATTGCACATCGGCATTATCAGTATTAATGGTGGCCAGGTCTTTACGTAAAGTATTGAGACTTTCCACTGCCTGGGTGTAGATAGCGGTCGCAGCGGGAATGTTGTTTTGAGCTTTGAGTAACCGCCCCAACTGCCATTGCCAGCGGTAGATGAGATGCCCTGCTTGCGTCGCTTGAGCCAGAGAAAGCGCCCGCTGGGTAAATGATTGTGCTGTTTGCCATTGCCGGTCTCGCTCATAGATAGAGCCAAGGTAGCCCAAGGCATAGGATTGAGTTGGCACATCCTGAAGCTGCTCAGCTTGCTTGGCAACTTGCTCCAGTTGTTGAATCACCTGGGGGCGATTTTTTACTTGATCAATTTTGAGCAAGTTTTGCGCAAAGTGAATTTGGGCATAGAGAACCGTATGACTGAGTGGGCGGCGTTCAAGCTGGGCTTGAATTTGCGTGGAGAGTGATTCGGCCTGCAAGCGTTGCCGTGGTTCGATCGCCTGCCCCTCTAATAAAAGACTTTGTTGGTTGAGTAAGGCGTGCAAATAGCTATTACTGGTGGTATCAGCAATGTCTGCGGCTTGCTGATAATACTGGAGCGCCTGTTGGTAATATTGCCGCCACCGTGCGTAGGCCAGCATTTGAAAGTCACCCAGGGTTTCGGCTTGTTTTGCCGCCTTGGCCAAAATCTCGATCGTCGTCGTGTTAGCCGACTCTGGATCGATCAAAATGCGATTTTCGGCTAAGCGCAGATAGGCATGAACCGTACTGGGGGAAGGGGGTTGGCGATCGATCTGAGCTTGGATTTGGCTGGAGAGGGCTTGCGCCTCAGTGAGTTGCTCGGCGGTCATGAAGGTGGCTTCTACCAGTGCGGTTTGTTCATCCAGGAGCGCATTAATCCGCCGAATATTGGGGTCGAGGGTGGCTGTTTGCGTCGTTTGTTGATGGTAGAGGAGCGCTTCCCGATAAATTTGCTTCAAGTCGTCCGGTTGATCGAAGTAGCGAGTTGCTTGCAGAGTTTGTTGGGCACGGGCCGTATTGCCCAGACTCACCAAAAAAGCTGCAACATTCGATTCAGATTGCAATTGGGTCGCCAAGTTCAAGCCCTGTTGCAAAACTGTTTGAGAGTCCGGGGGAGCATCGGCTAAACGCCCTAGCAAGCGCAACGCATCGCCATAGTTCAACAGAATGGCCAACTGGAGCGGCGGTGATTGCTGCTGGCGATCGCGGTAGAGCATTTCGAGCATGGTACCTGCGCGGCGATGGAGACCTAATGCTTTCAACGCTTGAGTTTGATTCAGTAAGCTTTGAGTGGCTCCTGCCGCGTCTCTGGTGGCCCGGTAGCGATCGGTTGCTTGCTGCCAAGACTCCAGCGCCAACTCAAACTGCCCTGCTGCAAAATACAATTTTCCTTGCGTATTGAAAGTTTGAGCCACAACTTGCTGGTAAGCCGCACTGCCACTTTCCTTGGGCGCTTTGCCGTTGCGGATGCCCAGGCGCTTGAGGCTAGTGATGATGGCCTCTCGGGCTGCTGACCATGCGCCTAACTGCTGCTGCGCTAAGGCCAGGTTACTCAAAGCGGTTGCCTCAGTCAGGCGATCGTCTCTGGCCGCAGCAATTTGGGCCGCTTGTTGCCAAGCCGAGACTGCCTGCGCAAACTGCCGCGCTTGATAAAATTCCCGGCCTTGTTGTAACAACCGTTGCGCTTCTTCCGGTGACTGCCGCGCCACCAGCCAGGGTTGAGCCGTGTAACCCACATTTGGATAGTTCAGATTGGGCGCGACGATCAACAACGCGGTGAACAACACCAGCGCCACAACAGTGAAAATACGACGCGAGATCAAATTCAATTAATACTCCATCAAAACAAGTTGTAGACCAATGAAAAGGTAAGTCCCCGTTCCTGCAATGTCTCTCTATCAGAATTAACCGAAACCAACGGAATGCCCCAATCCAGCCGAAAAGTTAACAAATCACCCTGCTGCCATCGCAACCCTAAGCCGATCGCCGCCAACGTATTGGGATCAGGACTTGCTCGGCCAGAACTACTCCAAACCCGCCCCACATCAACAAAGGGCACCACCTGCAAAATGCCTCGCGCTTGGGGTAACCGAAATACGGGAACGCGGAGTTCGGCGGAACCAAACGCGCCATTGTCGGCCAAGGTAAAGTCTTGCCGATAGCCCCGCACGCTGTTTACGCCACCTAACGAAAATTGATCAAAGGGAGCCAGGGCTTGATTGGCAAATTGAATATCAGACCGTAAGACCAGCAGCGTATCTGGTGCCAGCAGCCGCACCCATTGGAACTGACCTCGCCACGCCACAAAGCGGCTATCTGGGGGCGAATTGTTGATTGTGGCATCGAAGGCTCCGATCCCAAAACTGAACTCCGATCGCGCCGCAAACACGACTTCTGGCCCGCGCTCGATCCATTCCTGGAAAAATCGGAGGGCAGAGATTCGCGTATTACCCCGTGCGTCTGCACCGGGAGTGAGGGGGAAGGGCACGCCTAAAATGGAGGTTTCGCTATCCCGTCGATAGGCTGTCAGGCCCAACGCCACTAACCGCGTGAGGGTTTCGATGATGGGTTGCCGATAGCTGAGGCTGAGAACGCGCAAGTTTGCCTTGAGATCCAGTGGCTCGAAGGGATCTTCAACCACCCGATAAACGCTATTTTGAAATTCGAAGCTGAGGGTGCCGTTACGGGGATTGAGCGGCAAGGTATAGTTCACGTCAATGATGTTGCTGCCATTGGTGTTGGAGTACCCCACCTGCAAACTGTCGCCCAGGCCCAGGAGATTGGCTTCACCGACGCGCGCACCGCGCCGAAACGTGCCAACTGCGGGCGATCGATTGTTATCTAACTCAATCTGCGCTGAAAACGTCCTGGCTTCTGTTACCCGCACATCGAGAAAGTTGGTGCCCGGACGGCTGCCAGTGGAAAGTTCCGCCGACAGATCTTTGATCAACGGGTTGAGTTGCAGAAGTTGTAGAGCCTCCAGCAGCTTCCGTGTGTTCAACGGTTTTTGTGCCGCTAACTGGAGCCGCGATCGCACATAGTGAGGATTCAGCCGCCGCGTACCTGTGACGTTGATCCCCTCTAACTCGCCTTCCACCACCTGCATGACAATCACATCGCCTTCCACTGTTTGTGGTGGGGTAATCGCGCCCGAAGTGAGATAACCGCGATCGGTATACAACCTCGTCACTGCTGCCTGGGCTTGCAGCAACTCCTCAAACGTAATCGGGCGGTTGGTGAACGGTGCGGTGACACGGTCGAAGTCTTCAACGCTGAAGATAGTACTGCCTGTAACCTCAAATCGCCGCACCACGATCGTTCCCGGTACTGTTCCTGGCACCAGTTCTCCTCCCGGAGCAACGGGCGGTGGGTTCAACTCGATCGCGGGCGGCGGTTGCGGGGTTGGAATCGGAGTTGGACTGGGAGGGGCTGCCGGGGGTTGTAAATCTTGGGGCAGGATAACTTGGGCGATCGAGGCTGCAGGTGGATCAATGGCGCTCTGAGTTGTTTCAGACAAGGGCTGCGCATAAACCGATGGAGTTGAACTGGCAACTGTCGCAAAACCAATGAGTAAAACATGGCTGCTAACGATAGACTTTAGCCCAAGTGCACGTTTTACCCGGTTCTTCGTTTCAACGTTCATTGCCAATCGCTCGAATGATCCAGAAACTCGCAGCAAAATACTCGGAATAAAGATAAGAGTACTCTACATGGCAGATCTCCTTTTGAAAATAACCCTGGAAACCTCAATCGCCGCTGCTAACCCACTCAAACATTCTTGATTTTTTAAGTAAAATTCGCTGACCCAAACCCGCAGCAGATTATGATTCAAAAGATCAAATTTTGTTATCAAGAATTTAGAAGCAATCCAATCAAGCCCCATTGGAGAGGAGAGGATCGGATGACCGCACTCATGCAAGCAGTCAACAGCAACAAGATTACTTTAGTGAATCACTTGATTCAACAAGGCGCGAATGTAAATGAACTTGATGCCAATCAGGATGCTCCCTTAATTATGGCGGCCTACAAAGGCTATACCGATATTGTGAGAGCACTGCTGGTTGCTGGAGCCGATGTGACTGCGGTTGATCCAGGCATGAAAGCAACTGCCCTGCATGCGGCAGCCTATGCTGGACGGACGGAAGCCGCCAAATTGCTCATTCAGTATCACATCGAGATCGACAAGCAAGGTCCTTACAATGGCTACACAGCCTTACATGACGCGATCTGGCAGGGGCATGTCGAAACGGCCAAAGTTCTCATCGATGCGGGGGCAAGCTTGACCCTCAAAAACCACAATGGCGAAACTCCTCTGGACTTTGCAAAATCCAGGCATCAAACCGCGATCATGACCCTGATCGAACAAAAACTTGCGACTGCTTAGAGAACCCCAATCCGCTTCAGCCGCACGGGTTACAGCGTTGCGTCAACCTGATGCAGCAAGAGTTATTGGCTGATGGGAGATTTGCCCATAGTATGGGTATGCTCAGAAGGAAAAAGTAGCCAACCTGTGAAGCCGCTCTATGGAAACCGTTGATTACCAGGAATTGGAGACTCTCCGCCAGGAAGTTGCCGCACTAAAAACGGCCAAAGCGGCGGGCGATGCCCAGCGCGAGTTACTGGAAAAGCTCGTGGCTATGGCGCGATCGCCCGCCGACGAAGAAGTTTTAAAGGTCACCCTGCAAGAAACCTTAGATGTGTGCAGTAAGTTAACCGGCGCGGAAAAAGGGAGTTTGTTTCTGCTGGATAGCAACGGCATCGTTACTGACAGCATCTTGACGCAGCGAGAAGCAGCGGCTGAAACCCGCGCCCGGTTGATTGGCAACGTCCTGGACAAAGGGCTAGCAGGTTGGGTCAATCGCCAGCGCGAGGTGGGCTTAATTAGCGATACCGAAACCGACGATCGCTGGCTTGTATTGCCTAATCAGCCTTATATCGTGCGCTCTGCTCTAGCCGTCCCTATCCTTCGTGGCGATGATCTGCTGGGGATTTTAACGCTGCTCCACTCCAGCCCAGGCCAATTCACGCCTAAAACTGCCAACTTGATGCAAGTGACCGCAGACCAAATTGCCTTAGTCCTGGAGAATGCCCAACTGTATGGACGCTTGGAGGACTCCTATCGATCGCTGGATAAAGCGAAACAGGCGATCGAGGAGTATTCCCAAGCGCTTGACTATGAACTGGAAAAAGGTCGGCAAATCCAGCGAGACTTCCTCCCCAACCAAATTCCCCAACTCCCTAATTGGGAAATTGCTGCCTGCTTCTACCCGGCGCGGCAAGTGGCAGGCGACTTTTATGACGCCTTCTTACTTCCCGGTGGCAACATCGGGCTGGTGATTGCGGATGTGTGCGACAAAGGCGTTGGAGCCGCCTTATTCATGGCCTTGTTTCGGAGTTTGATCCGGGTATTTTCTGGACAAACAAGTCTCAGCGGGTTTTCCATTATCGGCAAAGACGTTAATGAAGGACTGGGGAATGTGGTGGATCTGCAAGTAACCGCTGACCTGGATCAAATTAATGCTCTCAAGGCGGTGGCGTTGACCAACAACTACATTGCCGAAGAACATGCGGAAATGAGCATGTTTGCAACGCTGTTTTTTGGTGTCCTCGATCCCGATACGGGCGCTTTAAGTTACATCAACGGTGGCCATGAACCGTTGTTTGTGCTGCGAGATGGTGTTATCACACAAACGTTGAATCCGACTGGCCCCGCAGTTGGCATGATGCCGAATATGAAATTCAAAGTGCAGCAGGTTGAACTAGCACCCGGTGACACGTTGATTGGTTATACCGATGGTGTGACCGAAGCGCGTGCCCCTGATCATGCCTTATTTACCCCTAAACGGCTGCTGTCATTGTTAGAACATCCGGTTGAATCTGCGTCAGAACTGATGGAGAATTTGAAATCGGAACTATTCACGTATATTGATAATGCACCTCAATTTGATGACATCACGATCTTGGCGGTGCATCGGCGTGAGTGATTGGGGCAGGATGAAGTCCAGCGTGTGAACGGCAAATGGATCAAGCGATCGCTCGTCTATTCCGCGGCAACGATTGTCAGTGTTGCCGCACTCTTGGCGATCGCGGCAGTGACTCCCCGCAAATGGAGCTTCCCCCCCAACTATGCTTGCGAATTCACCGTGTATGTGTCCAGTGACGGCTTCCACACCAATTTCTTCATTCCCGTAGAAACACCCATTTTCAACTGGCGGAACCAATTCAACTTAGATCAAATTGCCAATCGTTCTAGCCAGCCTTACCGTTATCTCCAGTTTGGTTGGGGCGATCGCATCTTCTACATTGAAACCCCCTCTTGGGAGCAGGTGCGCCTCTCCAACGCGCTGCGAGCCTTATTTTACTGGCGCAATGACGCAGCTCTGTTCATCAAAGGCCATGCCACCTTACCTTCCTTGCCAGCCGCGCAACTGCAATGTGTAAAGCTCGATCGAGCCGATTATTTAGCGCTCATGCAGTTCATTCAAGCAACATTTCAGGGGCAGCACAGCCAGCCAACTCGTCTCGCCAGTGGCCAGGATCAACAAAGCGGATTTTTTGCGGCCAATGGCAACTACTCAATCCTGAACACCTGCAACTCCTGGACAGCAGATGGACTGCGGGCCGCCAACGTTAACACCCCACTCTGGGCTGGCTTGGCTCAACCCGTGATGCGGCAACTCCGGAATGGTTGTGACTGCTCTCCTCCTGCCCGCTCGTCTATTTCCCGCCTGTAAAGGGTGTTCCCCAAAATGTCCAGTTTTGCTTATTGAAGGGCGATCGCCACCGATAGATCAAAGCGGTTTCCAATTGCTGGCGGGCGTGGGTGTCTGTCGGTGCCCAGTGAAGAAAGGCAATTCCGATCGTCGGGCTGGCTCCCGCTTGCCGATGTGCCAGCACGTAATTCTCGACGTAGCGTTTACAGTCGTGTTCTCCTTTCCAGCGCTGATTCGCTTTGACGGTTTCCCCCACGTACAGCAAAATTGGCAATTGGTAATCAATCACAAAGTAGTAGGCCGCAGTGCCTGTGTCCGTAAATTGCCAGCGCCAAAAGTCGATATTTTGTTGGGGCAGGGCGAAGGGGGCGATCGCTTCTGCGATCGTTTCTGGCGAAGGCGGAGCCGCAAACAAATTACCTTGCTCGATCGCCGTGCCAACCTGGACGAGTTGCTGAAACTGATATACTCGTCGCGTCCAGGTTTGTAAGGTTTCCAGACTAATTGTGAGTGGCTCGGCCACTGCGCCGTAGGTTGCCCCTTGCAACTCTCGCACTGAGAATAATGATGTTTGCTCTCCGTTCACAGGCAATCTCTCATGATCCACTCGCTCTAGTGTAGCCGCGATCGATTCATGATGCTACTAGATGTAGCGTAACTCGGAATAGGTTTCGCTTTTATAACGCTATCTTCAGCGGTAAACGCGTCGATCGGCGCAGAGATGTTTCACAGCATATCTCGACCATCACCACGCCTACTGAATCACACCCTGCACCCCAGCATTTGCCCGAATGGGAGGAGAACTGGCTTGGGCAATTTGAAGAGAGTTTACCAGTTGCGCTAAGGCATACTCCAACTGCGCCCCCGCATCCAGTGCGACCCAACCTTCCGCGGTGAGTTGACGAAACTCAAAATGCAGATGTGGCCCTGTGGAATTTCCTGTGCTACCAACGCGCCCGATCACATCTCCCTGTTTCACCGTATCGCCTGCTTGCACAAACACTTCTGAGAGGTGAGCATAAAGCGTTTGCTGAGTGTCTTGCATATGATTAACTGCCACCGTCAATCCGTATCCTCCCAAGAAATCAGCCAATACAACCTGTCCTGCATAGGCGGCCAAGACGGGCGTGCCCAGCGGCGCGGCTAGATCGGTGCCGCTATGGAAGCGTGGATCACCCGTGATGGGATGAATCCGCCACCCAAACAGGGACGAAATGGGAGCTGGAATCGACAAGGGAAAGATCAGACGCACGTTGCCATTGCCTAATTTTGCTGGCGGACGCAGGGTGCGCCGATAAAAATCTTTCAAGGAGGGTGTCGTGCCGATGTTGACGCTGGGAGCGATCGCGGTCACGGAACGAACTCCAATCGCCGTCACGCCACTTGCCGGTCGTCCATTGGCCCCTTGCCAACCAGGTACATTCACCTGACGAACTCCGGCAGTACGGCCACAGATGCTGTCTGGAGTTTGCCCAGAGCGCACGGTTGCCTGACATCCCGTCGATCGCTCTGAGAAGATGATGGTGCCGGGTGCGATGTAATTGTCGGCTGTTGGCTTGGGGGGCACCGCTGGGGTTGCAATGGGCGGTTGTGGCTGCGGTTGGCTGGCTGGGGCTGTAGATGGCGTTGAAAACTCGATCGGAAACGATTCTGGCGGAATCGGTGCCGCGGCAGGGAGTGGAGCATCGCTTGCAGTTGCGGCAACTGGTAGAGCTGGTGTCGCTTCCGGCATGGGGGTCTGTGCCCATCCAGCTTGTTCTGCAAACGCGGTCAACAGTGTAATGCTGCTCAATAGTCCCAGGCCAGACAAGAATACTGTCTGCTGCAACCGAGATGGTGCCTGCTGATGGTTCGCGCCTTGAGTGGATCGATGTTCAACCATGAATTCTCAATTCCTCACACTGCATTTCACTGAGTCGCTTTCGAGCAACACCAAGTTCCCTAAAGCGGATAGCCCAGACTGATTGTACCTGGCTGCATCAAAACTTCCATTGAAGAATTCCAGTCATTTCCTGAATGTGTGAGGATTTGGGCCAATTGGGGTTGAAGGCGCAATTCGCCAGTCGGGGCAATACCAACGACCGTATACGTTTGGCCATTCCAGTCAAGGGGGCGATTGCGATGGGCCAACAGCGTCAGGTACTCCCGCAAGATTTGCTCCATCTCCCCCGCTTGCTGCTGGTGAATGCCAGCAAAAAGGCCATGCAACACGATCGCGGTCAACATTTCCAACGATTCGATTAACGGGTCAGGGTGATGCGCTAAAAAAGTTTGCAAATTAATTCCCGTGGGCGGCACCGGATTTGTCCAGTTGAGGCCGACTCCAACGACTGCTTTAGTGATCCATTCCTGCTGAATCCGGGTTTCGGTGAGAATGCCACCTAATTTCCGTCCGTGTAACACCAAATCATTCAGCCACTTGATTTGCACTGGAATCTCTGTCGTGACGCCGCTCAGGATCGGTGGAATCAGGCGCAGGGCGATCGCGATGCCCCAAACAGTACAAAGCGTTAACTGTGCCGCCTGAGTCGCAGGCAAGGTTAAATTTAAGCCAACAGACAGGTACAACCCACCCAGTTGCGAATCCCATTGCCGCCCCCATTGCCCCCGTCCTGCCGATTGCTGGAGCGCTACGACGATCGGCCCCAATGCGCCATCCGTCATTGATTCCCAAGCCACCTGATTGGTTGATTCAACCTGGTCAAAGATTTGGAGCCGGTTTTCTAGCTCAGCGATCGTTGCCCCAGCGCTTGCCTGTTGCACAACTTGAACTGCGGCTAAAAATCGATGGCGATCGAACCCGTGCCCCATACTGCTCTCTGCTTGCCGTCGCCGTTACGATAGCATAGACTCGCACCGTCATCTTGAACCCCATCTATGCATACCTGGCACTGGCAAACCTGGAATAATTTGCCTTACCTCACCTGTAGCCTTTTGCATCCCTGGCCGCACGGTTTCTTTAGCCTGCACTACGCGCCGCGATCGCCCGCGGACTTAACCCCAATTCTGCACCCTTCTGCCCAGCCTTACCGCATCAAACAGGTGCATGGAAGTGTTGTTCTTACCCCGGCTGAAGTGATTCAAGCAACAAATGGCACCGAACCTGCCGATCGCCCCGCTGCGGATGGCCTAATGACTGATGCGGCAAACCAGGCTGTGTGGGTTTGTAGTGCCGATTGTACGCCTGTTTTGATTGCGGATGTAGAGACGGGGCAGGTTGCCGCTATTCATGCGGGATGGCGCGGAACAGCATTAAAAATTGTGCCGCAGGCGATCGCGCGGATGCAAACCCAGGGCAGCCAGTTAGGAAATTTGCGGGTTGCGATGGGACCCGCGATCGCCGGCGAAGTCTACCAGGTTTCGGAAACTGTGGCGGCAGAAGTGGGGGCCACGATCGCCTCAATCGAGCCAGCCAATCGATCAAAGTCGCTGGCTGAGTTGCAAGCGTTGCCTAACTCGCCAATTTTGAGTGATCCAGAACCGGGACGGGCACGGCTTGATGTGCGCCGCATTAATGCGCTCCAACTGGAACAACTGGGACTGAGCCTGGAGCAGATCGCGATCGCGCCGCATTGCACCTATCAAGACCCCGACAACTTCTTCTCTTACCGGCGCACAAAACAGAAGCAGGTGCAGTGGTCGGGAATTGTGAGTTGAGGGTAAGTGGGGAAGAAACGAATAAGCGCTAAACTTTGGGCCTGTCGGCTTCACTACCCCAATTTCCTTGCTCTCAGCAACTTTCTCAAAAAGTCTTGTCAAAATGAGCCTCTTCTCGTTAACATAGGATTCGCGATGCGTTCCTCAGTAGCTCAGCGGTAGAGCGATCGACTGTTAATCGATTGGTCGCTGGTTCGAATCCAGCCTGGGGAGTTCACAACTGACACCAACAGCAAGGCTGCAAATGGCACAGAATTCGTCAGCATATTCCAGATTTTTGGAGTACTGGCTGCTCGATCCTGAGGTGACATTTCTCAATCATGGTTCGTTCGGTGCTTGTCCGATTCCTGTTCTGCACGCTCAACAGAAGTGGCGCGATCGCTTGGAGCGGCAGCCATTGCAATTTTTAGGCACAGATATTGAAGCTTTCCTGGATGAGGCGACAGCAAAGTTAGCCAAATTTGTCAATTGCTCTGCGGCGGATTTGGTGTTTGTAGCAAATGCAACGACAGCGGTTAACACTGTATTGCGATCGCTCACCTTTGAGCCAGGTAACGAAATCGTAACAACGAATCATGAGTACAACGCTTGCCGCAATGCATTGGATTATGTCGCTGAACGGGAAAACGTAACGATCGTCGTGGCCGAAGTGCCTTTTCCGCTCGAGTCGGCGGCGCAAATCATTGAAGCGGTGATGCAAAAAGTGTCTCCCCGGACTCAACTTGCCTTACTTGATCATGTGACGAGCCAAACAGGACTGATTTTTCCGATCGCAGATTTGGTTCATCAATTGACTCAGCAAGGAGTCGAAACCTTGATCGATGGTGCCCACGCGCCAGGAATGCTGCCTTTGGATTTGGCAAAATTGGGTGCTACTTACTACACGGGCAATTGCCATAAGTGGCTGTGTGCGCCAAAGGGGAGCGCCTTTCTGTCTGTGCAACCAGAGCGGCAAGCAGCAATTCGTCCGCTCACGATTAGTCATGGAGCAAATTCTCCCCGCCACGATCGCAGTCGGTTTCGGCTGGAATTTGATTGGATGGGAACAACTGACCCGACAGGCGCGCTCTCTGTGCCAACCGCGCTCGCGTTTATGGGGCAATTACTTCCCGGCGGTTGGCCAGAGTTAATGGCACAGAATCGGCAACTTGCGATCGCTGCGCGTACCCGCCTTTGCGAAGCGCTAAAGGCCCTCCCGCCCTGTCCTGACTCGATGCTTGGGGCTTTGGCTGTCGTGCCTTTGCCGGATGGCGATTGGCAACGCCTGCATGCTGCATTGTTAGAGCAGTTTGGTATTGAGGTTCCCATTATTCCCTGGGGCCATGCAGGCGGGCGACAAATCCGGATTTCAGCCCAGATTTACAACACGTTGGAGCAGTATGACTATCTCGCGATCGCGTTAAACCAACTCCTGGGGCGCGGAGTTTAATTAATTTACCTCTGAGAAGATATGAAGTTAATTTACTAAAAGTTACGGATTGGTTAATTAATATAAAACTTTAGATATAGTTGCAATTCTTTTGAGCCTACTTTTCGCTACGTCATACCAAAGGATTAGACGGATCAGGCCATTTTGTCAGACTGCTTTTATACTTTAGTCCATCAAAAATACCAGTGTAATTACGCTGCCTCTCCAGTTAGATAGATTGTCAGGGTAGAAGGCTTTCTCTATCGTAAAGATAGTTCCCCTTAGCTCACTTTTAATTCAAAACAGATTTCACCTGTTAATAACGACCGCTCGATACGAATTTGGGTTTTAAAATCATGCATAAATGTCCTTGTTGCTCCGAAACACTACTGCGTCATGTCCGACATGGTTCAGTTTATTGGTTTTGCACTTACTGCTGGCAAGAAATGCCTGATTTGGAAATGGGCGTCAATTCTGCGATGCAGCGTTCTCTTACAGTACGGTTAAAAGAATTATCGACCCCGCTTGTCGTCTAAATTGAATTAAATAGAATTTGTTCTAAAAGCCGCGATCGTGCCCTTCTGGTTTGTCACGATCGCGGCTTTAGTTTAAGTTTTTTTACAGTCGGCTGGGTTTTTGATTGCCCTGATTAAGATCACGGTTGCTTACTATCATCTGGGTGCATCGAGTTTAGAGGAAGAAGCTATGAATTTACCAGTCATATTAGATATTGCGATCGGACTCTTTTTTATCTATTTAATTGCCAGTCTGCTTGCATCCGAATTGCAAGAACTGCTCTCAACAATTTTGCAATGGCGGGCCAAACACTTAAGAGAATCGATTCAAAACTTGTTAGCAGGTGGACAGGGAACCCTAAAAGACGAACAAGTTGGTGGCTTTTTAGAAACGATCTATAACGATCCCTTGATTAAGAATATGAACCAGAGTTCGAGGGGGGTGATTGGTGCGATCGGACAATGGTTTTATCACAATGTGTTGTATCGTAATCGCAGTATTTTTGGTAATGATACAACGGCTCCTTCCTATATTGCGCCTGAAACATTTGCAACTGCCCTGCTAGAACGAATTGGCATGGCTAATTTAATTACGAAACTAACTGAAATTCGACTTGAAAAATTTATCGGTCGTATCATTGGTCAGTATGACGTACAGGAAGAAGGGACTGAACGATTTATTTCTATACCCAATGACGAGTTTTTTCACGATAAAGATTATCGTGAAAAGGGAAGCATTCGCGTCCTGTCTGAGAAGGCGAAGAGTTTAGCGCATAATGGCGAGGCGGGGGCAACAGCAACCTCCATTTTGACTTTGCAAACCAGCGCTGATTATATCGCTTTGGTTGAAGAATACGATGATCTTTTGAACGACTTCAAAGCAGGTCAGGCCGATTTGGAAACGTGTGTTGAGCGAATGAAAGAAGGATTAGATATTTATATTAGTCAGATTACGGCTCAAATTCCTGTCAATGCAACACCTCCAAGCGCTGAAAGTGATGTTGCTATGTCTAGTGAGGCTTCCAATCTTCTACTTGAGTCGATTCTTTCCGATGTAGAGAAACAACAGCTAAATTATTTCAAAAAACGCTTAGTCGCGTTAAAGATGGGGACTTTTGGGGAAGACACAGAGCGGGCGATCGCTTCAGGAAAACTCAAGCCAACATTGATGGAACTGGCTGAAGTCTTCGATCGAGCCAGTATGACCTATCAAGAACTTGAAGGTGCTTACAAAGATATTGCGGCTGCTTATGGAACAGGTACAATTTCCCAGCATATTAAGTTAGTGGTAACAGCCCTCAACGACTACATAAAATCTGCGAAGCAAGTCGATCGTAATTCAATGCAGGCTTTCTTCAACACACTACCTGCGAGACCGTTAGATGTCGCTGATCTGGCTGAACCAGCTTACCAACTAGCACTAAATGAAATCGCTCAAAAACTTCAACCCAAAGAGCGCCAAATTTATAAGAACTGGCAACTCTATCAACAATCTTTTGCCAATGTGATTCGCGCGATCGCCACCTACTTGCAAAGCATTGGGCAACTCAAGCATGATGGCATGGAACTGATTCAACCCGTATCTAGCGTAGAATTGAAAATATTGCATGAAAGCGTTACTTCATCTCTAAAAAACCTGGAGCAATATAACCAATCTGAATTGGATCAAAATGTGTTAACTCAACTCGAAGCGAGTGATCAGCAAACTTACAGAGGTTGGCAGATTTATCAACAAGTGATCCTAGAAGTTATGCGGGATTTAGCCCATCTTTTGCAGGAGGAAGAGCGATTTTTCAACTATCAATCACGCATGGTATTTAATCAGTCCCTCAGCGAATTGGATAGTGCTGATTTGTATCAATCAGTGAAATATTCATTGGATTTGATGTCTGGGGAAGAGCGGCAGTTACGAATTAATGCTGCAACTAGAAAGTTAACAAATGATCAACGCAAACTCTACACCAACTATCAAACCTACGAACAAATTCAGGATTTGCTAGCTGGAGTGCCTGCTTCCGTGAAACAAAGTTTGGCAATTTTGGCGAGACGTGCCCAAACGAAGACTCAACAAACCAAAGATCAACTGGAGCAATTTAATTCAGAAGTTGCTCGCTGGTTCGATCGCTCTATGGGGCGGGCATCTGGTGTTTATAAACGTAATGCCAAAGGTGTTGCGATCATGATTGGGTTTTTGATTGCAATTCTGTCGAATGCGGATACGTTTCATGTCGTTTCTCGCCTATCTGGTGATGATGATTTGCGGCAAGTTATTACAACACGGGCCAGCAGCATCACACAAAATACACGAACTGAAGAACTCTATTCCCGTGAAGCCCTGCGCCAACTGAAACAAAACACAGATGCCACCTTACAAGAAATTTCTCTACCACTCCGCTGGACACCGGAAAACTTAGCTCAACAATTCAATTGCCGTTCGGCGATTGCGCCTCCTCCTGTGGTTGAGCCATCCCTCACACCCTGGCGGACACTATACCAAACCTGCCTGAATGAAGAGAACGCCCCAGAACGATTTGACCTGTTTCGGATCGGTCGCATTGCGGCCCGTCCCCAAAATTTAATTGACAGCATCCGGATGCTCGGTGGTTGGTTGGTGACGGGAATTGCGATCGCCATGGGTGCGCCCTTCTGGTTCGATATCCTCAGCAAAATCATGAATGTTCGCAATACAGGCGCAAAACCCGCTCCGATCGTCGATCGAGAGGGGAAATAAGGCAGAAGGCACAGGGCAGATTCTTATGACTTCTCGCGGCGAAGTATTGGTTGTCATCATGAATAATTCTGAGGACTGGGCGATCGTGCAGGCCCAACACTGGTATCGCATTCCTCTGGAGCAGGTGGAAAAATTGAAGCGCCGTGATCAATGGTTGCCGCCCAAATGGTTGGCATTCTACCAAACGAAAATATTCGACCAGGAAGCCTATGCTATCAGCTATTACGCCGAAGTCGAAGCTGTACAAGAGGTGTCACGCAGAGAGCTGTTTCCAACCGAAAAGCTAACTGCAAACAGCCAAAAACGTTACTGCAAGTTGGAATTAAAACCAGTGCAAAAGCTCGCTACAGTGATTCGGAGCGATCGCCCCTGCCGCCTTACCTTTATTGCGACCACCTGGGAAAAATTGACGACGGATCAAGCCATCCGAGACTTGTAAATCGCTGTAGCTCCGTCAAAATAGGGAGTAAGTTTCATTGTTGGAGTGGAAAGCATGACGACCGCCACGAAATATATGACGCTGGAGGAATATTTGGCTTATGACGATGGCACCGACCAACGTTACGAACTGGCGGCGGGAGAATTAGTCGAAATGCCGTCTGAAAGTCCACTCAATGTTCAAATCGCCCTGTTTTTGCTGGCTCATTTGCTCCAATTTGTCCCCATCAATCGCTTGAGTAACAAGGCTGAGATCGTCGTGAGTGGCGCTCGTGCGACCACGCAAATTCCAGACTTAACAGTGTTCACAATCGAATTGGCGGCAGCCCTGCGAGATGCCAAGCGGTCTATCGTCATGCTGGATATGCCGCCACCGTTGTTAGTGGTGGAAGTCGTCTCTCCTGGTAAAGTGAACGAGGATCGGGATTATCGGTACAAACGCTCAGAATATGCCGCACGAGGCATTGCCGAATACTGGATTGTTGACCCCATGCGGGAACAGCTCACTGTCCTGACGCTCGTAGATGGGTTGTATGAGGAGCAGGTCTTTCGCGGGAACGATCGCCTCATCTCTGCAACCTTTCCACCGTTGGCATTAACCGTCGAGCAAGTGTTGCATGCAGGCGACGAGTCAAACGCTGGATAGGACGGGTTTGGGGGCAAGCCGATCAAGGACTTGTTTCAGCACCATTGCCGTCCAGTCGATGTCTGCTAACGTCGTGTGTCGTCCTAGTGTCAGGCGAATGCCAGATTTAGCGACCCGATCGCTGCAGCCCATGGCTTGCAAAATCGGGCTAGGCGTAACTTTGCCACTGCGACAAGCTGCCCCGGCACTGATGCCAATTCCAGCTAAATTCATGTGGCGCACGAGAGCTTTGCCCGTCAAAACCTCATCATCGGCATTGTCCAGGCAAAAACTGGCGTGATGCGGTAAGCGCTGCCAGCGATCGCCCGTGACTCTGAGACCGGGCACATCAGCCAGTTGCTCAAAGAGGCGATCGCGCAGTTCTACCAGGCGTTGCGTTTCCGTTAGCATTTCTTGAGCTGCCAGTTCAGCCGCCACGCCAAAACCGGCAATTGCAGGTAAAGCTTGAGTGCCAGGGCGCAAGCCAGACTCCTGACCACCTCCACCCAGGAGTGTCCCCAGCGCAACTCCTGGCCGAACGTACAAGGCTCCAGCTCCTTGCGGGCCATAAATTTTGTGACTGGAAAGAGAGAGGAGATCAACCGGCAGTTGTTGCACGTCGATCGGCAAGCGTCCGGCAACCTGGACAGCGTCAGTATGGAATAGAGCACCATGAGCGTGGACGATCGCTGCGAGCGCGGGAATGGGCTGTAGGGTTCCAACCTCACTTTGACCATAAATGATAGACACAAGCACCGTGTTGAAGCGCAGTGCAGCGTGCAAATCGAGCGGGTTGATACGGCCTTGGGCATCCACAGGTAAGCGCGTCACCTCCCAACCCTGATGTTCCAGCATCCGGGCCGGCTCGCTGACGGCAGAATGTTCCACGCTGGAAATAATCAAGTGCTGGGGCTGGGCAAACTGATGTGCGACCCCAAAAATTGCTAAGTTATCGGCTTCGGTGCCGCCTGCTGTAAAGACGATCGCTTCGTTGGGCGCATTAATCAAGCGAGCGACCTGTACCCGCGCCCGTTCCAAAGTTGTCGCTGCCCGTTGCCCCCAAGCATGTAAGCTGGACGGGTTGCCCCATTGTTCGGTTAGAACGCGCTGCATAGCCGCGATCGCCTCCGATCGCGTAGGAGTTGTGGCGCTGTAATCAAGATAGATTTGCATGAAACCGTAGCCGAACGAGATGAACCTCTTCTAGCTTACGCTTTCTCGTTTTCTCCAGGCTCTACAATTCGTTGGAAAAGATAACCTGTACCTCGTGCCGTCAGAATCAGTTCAGGATTGCTGGGGTCATCTTCCAGTTTGGCCCGCAAGCGCGAGATGTGAACATCCACCACGCGGGTATCTACATGGCGTTCTGGCGTGTAACCCCATACTTCTTGCAAAATCTCAGAGCGAGAAAAGGCTTCGCCACTGCGACTCACGAGCAATTCCAACAGGCTGAATTCCATACCTGTCAACCGAATCCGTTCATCGCCTTTGTAGACCTGGCGCTTGTTGGTATCGATACGGATCGTGTTGATTTGAATCACACCGGAACTGGGAATACCAGAGGTCCCCGTTTTTTCGACTCGCCGCAAAACAGAACGAATCCGGGCTTCCAGTTCTTTTGGAGAGAAGGGTTTCACCACATAATCATCGGCACCCAGTTCCAGCCCGGTGATGCGATCGGCCACATCGCCCAAGGCTGTCAACATGATGATGGGAACATCTGACTCTTTCCGCAGTTCCTGACACACACCGTACCCGTCCAGCTTGGGCATCATTACATCCAGTACCACCAGATCTGGGACTGCGTTCCGAAAGGTCTCTAATGCCTCTTCCCCATCTGCGGCTGTCACCACGTCGTAACCAATCATCGAAAGGCGAGTTTCTAAAATCCGACGAATACTGGCTTCGTCATCGACAACTAGGATTTTTTCTTTATGGTTTTCCAATTTATCCACTCTCCTTAAGCAGAATTTCTAATCATTAAATTTTCGTACCCTATGATTAGAAATAGTACCCCATTGATAATACTTGAGATCGCCAAAATTCTTCACAGAGGGACATTTCAGACTTTTTTAAGATTTCTTTCGCAGGTAACTGTTTGTTTCTAAATGTATTTTCTTATCACGTAAATTTGCAAATCAAATGCCTAAGTCACGATCGCTCTTCGTCTGTAATCAATGCGGAGCAGAGTTTTCTCAATATTTTGGGAAATGTCTTGCTTGTGAATCCTGGAATTCTTTAGAAGAGCAAATTGTTGCTGGTGCTAATGCGGCCAAACAACCTGCGGCGATCGCCCGCTCGACTCACCGCAAACGCCCCAATTCTCAGCTGGCGGCAGCCCAACCTCGAGCTTCTCTGACCCTCGCTCAGATTTCCGATCATCCCCAACAACGTCTACCATCTGGCTATACCGAACTCGATCGGGTCCTGGGCGGCGGCATCGTTCCCGGTTCTCTCGTGCTAATCGGTGGCGATCCGGGTATTGGCAAGTCAACGCTCTTGCTCCAAACTGCTAACCGTCTGGCTCAACATTATCGAGTGCTGTACGTCTGCGCGGAAGAATCGGGACAGCAGGTGAAATTGCGGGCAATGCGGTTGGGAGTCGGAGCGCGGAGCCAGGGAGTAAGGGCGCAGGGCGGTGAGGGAGCAGAGGAATTCGCGCAATCATCCCCATTCCCCCCACCTCCATCTTCCCTCTACCTCTTGCCTGAAATCGACCTGGACACGATTTTGGCGGAGTTGGAGTCGCTTCAGCCTCAGGTGGCGGTGATTGACAGTATTCAGGCGTTGTATTTTAATGCGCTGACTTCGGCTCCGGGATCGGTGGCGCAAGTGCGGGAGTGTACGTCGGTGTTGATGCAGTTGGCAAAACGCCAAAATATTTCCCTGTTTATTGTGGGTCATGTGACCAAAGAGGGGGCGATCGCGGGGCCAAAAGTGCTGGAACACTTGGTGGATACGGTGTTGTATTTTGAGGGCGATCGGTTTGCCAGTCATCGCTTGCTGCGGGCGGTGAAAAATCGTTTCGGTGCAACTCACGAAATCGGCGTGTTTGAGATGGCCGATCAGGGCTTGGACGAAGTGACAAACCCTTCGGAGTTATTTTTGGGCAACCGAGAAGAAGCTTCTCCAGGCAGTGCGACGATCGTGGCGTGCGAAGGAACGCGCCCGATCGTGGTGGAGTTGCAGGCGTTGGTGAGTCCAACGAGTTACAGTTCACCCCGACGATCGACGACAGGGATTGAATACAATCGCCTGTTGCAAATCCTGGCCGTGTTAGAAAAGCGAGTCGGCATTCCCTTGTCTAAACTGGATGCTTATGTTGCGTCATCGGGCGGGTTGAGTGTGAATGAGCCGGCGGCGGATTTGGGGGTTGCCGTTGCGGTAGTTGCCAGTTTCCGCGATCGCACGGTTGATCCCCGGATGGTAATGATTGGGGAGGTCGGTTTGGGGGGGCAGGTGCGCCCCGTGTCTCAAATGGAATTACGCCTCAAAGAGGCGGCAAAACTGGGTTTCAAACAAGCCATTATTCCCAAAGGCCAAACCTTTGCCAATGTAGGACTAGAAGTGATTCCAGTGGCGCGAGTGGTAGACGCGATCGCGATCGCCCTTTCTGCCAAACACTCGACGCAGGAAGCCGAGACATGAGACAGTGTTTTTTACAATGGGAATGATAAAGTGGTCACTTCAACCCAACCCTATGACGACTGCACCCAACACTGACCCAACACTGCAAGATGTGTCTAACGATCTGCAAGATCTAGCTAACAAGCTGGACAAACTTACAGCCGAAAACGAAAGGTTTAATGATAAGTTCGACAACTACCAGAAAGCAACGCAATGGGTCGTGCAACTTGCCTTTACGCTCATCGCCAGCGCAACAATTACGGTCATCATTACGTCTATCTTACGTAAGTAACTTGATCTTTAGAGAGACATTGTTTGTGAACTTTAAACTGAAAGCCTCCGTTCTAGCAGCCTTTGCCGTTTTGACCTTTGCTGACACTGCTGACGCTCAATTCAAGGGAAATCTGGTTGTGGATGTGAACGGGCTAAAGGATAAGAATGGGTTGCTTTGCATCAAAGTATTCAATGGGAGTCAGGGCTTTCCCAACAGTAACGATCGCGCCATCAAGCGAGATTGTGTCAAGATTACCGAAGAGCCGATGCGGTTTGTGTATCGCGGGTTAGCCGCTGGAAATTATGCCGTCGCTGTGTTTCATGATGCCAACGGCGATCGCAACCTGAACCGCAATGGAGCTGGCATGCCTACCGAAGGTTACGGTTTTTCCAATAATCCGGTTGTCAAAACCAGCGCTCCTAGATATGGACAAGCCGTATTTTTGTTAGCTGGCACCAACACCCGCACCGTGATTCAAATGAAGTACGGCAACTAAGAGCGGGTATGAGATATTTTCAGGTTGGAAGCGATCGCTAGGACAACGACTCACATGGCGACGGCGATAAACTCCAGTTCTAAAACGAGGCAATGCCGCCAATCGGTTGCCTGATTGGGTGGTGATTCGGGAAGAGCATCGATCGCTGACGCCAAAGTGTATGACGATCACGCGCAAGATGCCGCTACTGCGTTTCGTGTTAGAGCTTGTCAGTCCAGGCCAAACGAACCGCGATCGAAAGTATGTGCGGAAACGCGCCCGATATGCCGCCGTTGGCATTCCTGGATAGGTGATTGTTGCCCCAGCAGCTTGATAAAGTCCCAGCGGTAACTACAGTCTGCGGTTTTCGTAGCGGCCAAATTTTCGCCAGTGATCGTAGCCCGTTCGATATTTGCGCTCCCGGACTGCTTGGGCAACATCAGGATTGTTGGCGAGATAGCTGGCCTCATTGAAGCGAGGGAAACGCCCTTCGTAACGTCCGTTTCTCGTGTAATGTTCACAGGCGCTGCGGACTCGTCCCTGCCGAATTGCTGCCTCAACATCTGGATATGCTTCTAAATAAAAATCTTCATCAAATCCAGCAACATTACAGCGGCGATTGTTGTTGAAACCACCAAAGTTGTTGTCATCATCGTCGATCAAACGACCACAAACCCGCCGTCCCTGATCCGTCTCAATACAGACTCGCCGCTGGGCGCTTGCGGGTGTTGTGAACAAAGCAACTTGAAGCAGAGACATCGCCGTCAAAACGCCTAGCGATTTCGCGGTATTCATCAACTTGACTCCTTTGTCTAGCGGTAGGATCGCATCGCGTTCATGCTGTGCCATAACGACGAAATCACACAGATATTGTTCCTGTTTTTGGCATCAAAAGTTCTCCACAGCTTAACCTTTCTGCAAACTGGCGGTCAGTTCGGCTCCGGAGTCGTAAGTAATGCCAGCTTGTTTGAGGCGACGGAGAGCTTCACCCAGGCGATCGCACTCTGCGATTAAGCTCACCCGCACATAACCTTCACCACCCGTACCGAAAGCATTTCCTGGTGTCACGACAACTCCAGTTTGTTGAAGCACGAACAACGCAAAATCAGTAGAGCTGACTCCCGGTGGACAGGGCACCCAGAGGTACATCGTGGCCTTTGGCTTGGGGACGTTCCACCCCAGTTCCGCCAAGCCTGCAATCAAAAAGTCTCGTCGGGTGCGATAGCGAGCTTGGACCTCGTGCAGATACACATCAGGGAGTTGTAGAGCCGTTTGGGCCGCCGTTTGCAACACTCGAAAAATGCCATAGTCAAGATTGGTTTTCAGTGTGCGTAACCCCTGCACAATGTGACGATTGCCAACCACAAACCCAACTCGCCAACCGGCCATATTGTAGGTTTTGGACATGGTATGGAACTCAACGCCAATGTCGATCGCGCCAGGGATTTCTAGCAAACTGGTGGGCTGATAGCCATCAAATGCAAGTTCGGCGTAACACAGATCATGCACCAGCAGAATGTTGAACCGCCGCGCGAAAGCGACAACTTCTTCAAAAAATTCCCGTGGTGCAGTTGCCGCTGTGGGGTTGCTGGGATAGTTGAAGTAAAGAATCTTGGCCCGCTCTGCTACTTCATCGGGAATGTCTTTCAAATCAATGACCCAATCGTTCTCCGGTTTCAGCACCACGTTGTAGATATTAGCCCCGGCAATCAGCGGCCCCCGATAGTGGGCAGGATAGGCCGGACTGGGCACCAGCACTACATCACCCGGATTCACGTAGGCCAGGGCGAGATGCGTCAGCCCTTCTTTTGAGCCGAGCAACGGTAATGCTTCGCTGTCGGGATTTAGCATTACACCATAACGGCGCTGATACCACTCGGTGATGGTTTGACGGAAACCTGCTGTGCCTTCAAAGGGGGGATAACCATGATTGGTCGCATCTTGCAGAGCCGCGATCGCCGCTTGGACGACGGGTTGGGGCGTTGGGCCGTCAGGGTTGCCCATGCCTAAATCAATCAAGTCCAATCCCTGTTCACGGGCGCGGGCTTTGAGTTCGTCCAGGCGGGCAAATACATAGGGTGGGAGTGTTTTCAGGCGATCAGCCGGGGTAATCCAGTCCAAACTCATAGCTGTACCTCTTTTTCCTGTGATTCAATGGTCTCTTCATCCCATCGCTTCAAACTCTGGCCGATGGGGGCAGTTGTAGAGACCATCGCGGCCATCAGTTGCACCGGATTGACAGCAAACGGTAAGTGATGAATGTCGGATGTTTCGGCACAGGCGATCGTGGCGGCGTGGTCTAAATCGGCGATCGTCACCTGCGATAGACCAAGGTCGTGCAAGTTCCGGGGGAGGCCAATGTCGGTGTAGAACTTAAGGAGTTGCTGTCGGGCAGTTGCGGCGAGTTGGTTGCCTTGAACTACTTCCTCCAACCGCAATTGCACCAGAATTCCATAAGCAACTTTTTCCCCATGCAAAAAGCCATGAGCGGCAGGCAGATGGGTTAACCCATTATGAACGGCATGAGCCGCAACGGTGCGACATTGGGCACCTCCCAAGCCCCCAATCACGCCTGCCAACAGCACAGTGGCATCAACCACTTCTTGCCAGACCTCGCTACCGGGGGTTTGCAACGCGGTTAAAGACTGTTGAAACAGAATATCTCGTAACACGCGGGCTTCTTGCACAGCCGCAATAATGAGGGTTTGCTGAGAGTGCCCACTGCTGACGGAAGCTTCATACCATTTGGCGATCGCGTCGCCGATGCCAGCTACTAGCGTTCGTGCTGGAGCCGTTGCGATTAAGTCATAGTCCAGCACGAGCAGATTTGGACAGTGGGGCAATGGCACATCATAGCAGAACGCACCTTCATTGGAATATACGTTGGAGAGCGCTGTCCAGGCGGCACAGGTTGCTGCCGAAGTGGGAATTGTGACCACTGGCAGTGAACATCGATGGGCCAACAGCTTCGCGGTATCTAGGGCTTTACCGCCGCCCACGCCAATGATGACATCGGCTCGATGGGAGGCAGCAGTAGCCTGGAGCGCGGCCAAACTGGTTTCACTACAATCTGGTGTGTAGGACATTTGGGCCGCATGTAATTTGTGGCGCTTAAAGACTGGCTGGCACTGGGTAAACACCGGTTCTAAGGCGCGATCGCCACCCACCACCAGAGGTCGTTGGCCCAAACGCGCGATCGCGCTTACCGCTTGAGCCAGAATGCCTCGTCCTCGTATGACTTGAGCTGGGGCAACATTCAAAATTGGCAGGGTATTGGCGATCGTAGACATAGGAACAGTGGTGTCAAAGTTAAGTTGAGATGATGATCTCAATCTAGCAAGCTGAAGCAAATAGTCAATTCAGCCAAAATGAATCCCTGTTAGCTGATGGGTTTCGGTAATTCTGCCAGACGATCGGCGTAAATTTCAATTTCAGGATTGGAATCTGTCCGCGATACAAGCGATCGTCGCACCTGTCCCAGAAAGATCAGCTTCGAGAGACCTGGCTCTGGGTGAGTCACCGTCCGGAGCCGGATCGTCATCTTATCAGTTCCTTGAGACAATCGCCCTGGTGAGTATAGATCCAGGGCTGCTTGTTGCAGAGTGGCGCGGAGTTGCGTTTCGGTAAGATTGGGTGCAACAGAAATCACGACATCGGTGCCACCAGTGTCAAAGATGCGAGAAAACCGGACTGCATCAGGGATGCTGGGGCGAGTGTAAAGTCCCAAGCTGAGGGCAAACAGTCCTCCGGTTAACACTCCCATAAAGCCTGTGATCCCTACCAGGCGAAACCGAATTCCCCATTGTAGGAACCACCCCAGAAGCGCTAACACAGCTGCAAAAATCGTCAGATAGCCTGACCACAGCGCATACGTTTGTAATTGTTCTGTTGAAAACATGATGAGTGCAACCTTTACTCAAACAACCAGGCTTTCACTCGGTGCAAGCTCTTCCAATCAGGTTTGCGGGTTAATCCATCCTGAATGTTCTGTTCAATTTCTTCCCGCAACTCAGCTGCAACCAAGATAATTTGCTGCACAATTTCGATGTGTTGCCGCACACCTTTCTTATCGGCATCGAGCATGGCCAAGCTTAAATTGACTCGGGCTTGAGGATCTTGCGGGTTCAGCTTCACGGCCTTTTGAGCGGCTTCATAAGCTTTGCTGGGTTTATCTGTTAGGAGGTATAACCAAGCTAAACATGTCCAGGCAGGGCTACTTTTGGGTGCCCGATCGCACACTTCCTTGAACACCGGAATGAGCGACTCCAGTGCTTCTCCCGCCTTGTACCGCTCAATCCCTTCATCAAATAGGGCGTCAACAGTCTGAGTCATAGAAACTGCAAGAATTCGGTCAGAAGCGATGTTTATGGGTTTGAATGCCTGCCCAATCGATCGCCACAATCTGTAATCCTAGCTTAGATTGATAGCCAAATTTGTTATCGGTGAGAATTGGGAATATTTTATCTTCCAATTGCCGGATGGAATCCTCAGAGACTGGACAGGTCAGGTCTCTGAAGACATATAAAGTCTCTGCTTAGGAGCATGCATTAAATCACCCGTGGGGTTGTCTCGACTGCCCAGACGGGCAAGCCGTTCGTGAGCATTTCGATCGCGCCTCTATGTCGAGACCTCAGTCGAACGATGCCCATTTCATACCCAAGTGCAAGTTATTTAATCCTCATGCCTCAGGCGGAAAACGACTTACCACAGCCACAGGTTTGGTTAGCATTGGGATTCGTAAATTGGAATCCGCCGCCGATCAGCGCATCGTTATAATCCAGCACTAAACCGTAGAGGTACAGCATGCTTTTAGGATCGCAAACAACCTTGAAGCCTTCATAGTCATACACTTCGTCACTGGCTTGGATGTTGGCTGGGTCTTCAAAGTTCATTGTGTAGGACATGCCAGAACACCCACCACCTCGCACACCGACCCGCAAGCAAAGGTCGCTGTCTTGCTTTTCTCGCAACATCAAAACATGCTGGAGGGCAGTATCCGTCATTTGGATTCCTCGCTGGGGAGCTTGCGTCGCTTGTGTCATAAAATCCTAAAACTCCTTGGCTATGGCAATGTTTGTGGTAAGGATTTTTCCAACCATACTATTAAGCATAGAACATGAACCTGGGTCGTGGCAGATTCGGCTAGGCAGCTAAGTTTTTCAACGGCCTATGAATTAACTCTCATAACTTGGTTACACTTGCCAGAGATCCCCCACAGTAAGATGAATATCTACCGCAAACTCCTTTAATTGTGCGCTACTTGCAGAGAGACTGGAGTCCGAGGTAGGATTAACCGCTCTCCATCGTGCCTGTTTCTATGACTGCACTGAATCACTCTACCCTTCGTCGTTTGCAACAGTTGAAGCAACTTCCCAGCGTGTGGGAAGGCGATCGCCGTCGTCTCATTGCCAATGGTCAGGGCAGTGATTGGATGGACATGGATGCCGAGCTACCGCCCGAAGGGGATTGCATTTTATGGGTTGATGGGACGCAGGGCATGGTGCGAGCAATGGATATTGTGACTTTGCAAACGGGGCCTGAAGCCGTGGTGCGGACGTTGTTAAAGGCGATGGAGCAACCGCACAATCCAGGGATGCCCGCTCGTCCGAAGAAGATCGTGGTGCGCGATCGAGAGTTGCAGTTTTTTCTGCGTGGCGTGTTACAGGATCTGGACATTACGCTGGAATACGTACCGGAGTTGCCGTTAATCGATGAAATCTTTCGGGGCTTGCAAGATGCAATGGGCAACCGTCCTCCGAATCTGCCACCCGCTTATGCCGAACCGCTGATTAGCAAAGCCTTTGAGCTTTGGGATGATGCCCCGTGGGAAGTGTTGGCCGATCACGAAATTATTGCGATCGAACTCAATCATTGGGACGTAAAAACATTGTACGCCTCGGTGATGGGGATGTTGGGGATGGAGTATGGCGTGTTGTTGTATCGTTCGCTCGATTCCCTCCGGCAATTTCGGCAACGTGCTATTTCCCAAGAGTCGATCGAACAAATGCAAGAAGCTTTTTTAGGGCAAGACTGCTTGTTCATCACCTTTGAAGCCGAAGAGGAGGATATTGGCGATCGGGCTTTAGCGTTTGGGGTGCCTCCACGGGCCGACCAGGTTGAACCCATGTTTGGCAACCTCCACCCCCTGGAAGGTTTGCGATCGTTTTTGTACGAAGATGAAGCCGCCGCCGTACTCGTGAGCCTGGAAGCCCTGCATCGCTTCATTCGTCAGCATCGCCAGAAACTGCAAGAAGATGCATTTCCAGAGATTTCTAGTCGCTACAAGATTCCTTTGCTGCCCAGTGAAACTGATGATGCCGATACTCTAGCAGTGAGGGTAGCAACCATTCCTGACCTGGCCGCTGAATTGCTAGAAATGGAAGGACCGGAAGAGGCAGTTGGCTCGTTGTTTCCATCGGTGCGGAATGATTTAGTGCCTGAAAATTCTTTTCTCAGCCTGGGGATGGTGCCCTGGGATGTGCTGGAATTGCTGCGGGTGGGGGCCGATCATTATCAGCCGCAAGACGTGACTAACGCTGGAGATGGCTTGCCGGTGGTGATGATTCAAACTTCACGGCCCAAAGCGAAAGCGCTGATTGAAGAGATCAAAAATGCGGGGGGGTTACAGGCTATCTGTTTTAATCCCGGTGAAGATCCGCTGGTGGGCGATCGCTACGATATTGGCTTGCTGCAAACCGGAAATGGCGAACTGCATTTGTTTGGCGAATTTGGGGAAGACGATCCAAACCATGTCGCCGCGCGGAAAAAGTGGGAACAGCGCTGTAAGAAGACCAAAGGGTATTGTGGCCTCATTATTGCCAAAGGGCTAACTGGCGCAGCGCGGGGCAACCCACAATTCAAAGATATGATGGCGGTTTTTGAAGCACGTTCCCTGTCGGCGAAAGATTTGGGACTGGGCACACTGCAACTGAGTATGTCTGTGGATTGGAGCTAGAACCGCAGTTCGTATTCCAGCGAAGCCCGATTATCCCCGGAGAAATTGGTAGAACTCCGCAATAGCAAATTGTCGTTGATGCGGTAGCGTAAACCAAACTGGGCTGGCTCACTATTGGTGAGAATCTTCAACACGCTGACTGAAATTGTGGGCGTAATGTCCACGGCTGCTTCTGCGGCCAGCCCCAAAGTACTGGTGCGATCGCCCTGGTCGCGATCGTTATTGGTCGAGTAGGTGGGGAAGAGCCGAAACTCGCTCAATCCCAGCGCCCGCCCGATCGCCGTTTGCACATTGGTCAGTAACGCCGACCCAGCCAGGTTGGCTAATCCTAAGAGGGTATCGCCCCGACCCAGCGTATCGACAAACCCGCCCCCAATCAACGCTACAATTTCGGCTTCCGATCGCGGTGGACTGCTGGTTAACTCCAGGTTTTCAGACAAGCGACTGGCCGGACCGTCAACCAGTGCCTGCACTCGCACCGTTCGCAAAGACCCAAAGCTTGTTGCCGGAGCGGGCACATCCAAAATTTCAGACGGGGTAAGGACAGAAGGTTGTCGCCGACTGGTCACCTCTGATACGACTGCAACCAACCGCACGTTCAATTCTGGATCCAAACCACGTCCCGGCACAAATTCTGCGGTTTGGTTATAGCCGCGATCGAGATTGAATTGCGTGGTAAACAAATTCACCTGCCCAGCCGTCAACTGAATCACGCCCACGGGCTGAAGATTATTCAGATCGCCATCAATCACCAGATCGCCGCGCGCCACAAAGCGAATCACCGGCTGATAGGTCAACACAACGTTATTCCCCAAAACCAGCTTCAAATTGTTAAACTCCACGGCAGTGCCGGTTTGCGGGCTACTGGTTGCCTGAGTTTGGCTGGCAGCGGGTGCATCAGCCGACAGGACAACCTCCCCATCGCTCAGGCGAATTTCCCCCGTCAGGATGGGATCAAGCGCCGCTCCCGTAATCAGAACATTGCCGTTCACCCCCCCTTGATACACCCCCTTCAGGTTGAGCGAAATATCGTTCATGGCCACCGTCAATGGATTATCAATATCTCGATCGTTGGCGCTCAAGGGCGTTACCAGTGGAATGACCCCCGAAGCGACGACCTTGCCCTGACTAAAGTCGCCCTGGAAATTATCTACCAGAATCCGATCTTGCACGAAGCGAGCGGTGCCATTGACATTAGTGAGTGGTTCTGGTAGAGCTTTGGCGGCGAGAGTGGCATTTTGAATCCGCACTTCACCAACCGCTGTGGGATTTTGCAGCGTTCCCCGCACCACAACTTTGGCTTCTCCCTGCCCATCGACCCAGGCCACCTGATCGGTGAACACATTCAAGAGCGCTAGCCCCTCGTTGCGCACATTGATGTCGAGGCTGATGAAATCGCTATCGGCGGGGGTGCCAAACAGGGGCAGCGGCACACTGCCCACAATGGCTAACGGTTCTTCTTTGACAATGGCAATGTTGCTGGAGAAGTCGAGACGGGCGTTGGCGTAGGTGAAGCTGCCCTGTGCTTGTTGCAAGGCGGTCCCGTTGAGTTCGGCATTGGTTAGACTGAACCCGCCCACAGCCGATGGATTGGTGAAACTGCCTGCGATCGTCGCTGTGGCATTGAGCCTACCAGTGGCGTTGAGGGGTAATCTTACCAAGGCGTTGAGTTTCTCAACTGGGAAGTTTTCGATGCGTAACTGGCCCGACTGCTCTTCACCCAGCAAGGTCCCTGAAAAGGCAATGACCTCATCATCCGACTGGAGGCGAAGCGGTAAGAGCGACAGTTCCCCATTCTGGAAATTGCCCAGTGCCACAACTTCATTCACCGTAAACTGACCCCAGCGGAACGCTTGGCCACGAATGTTGAATTCAGCATTAATGCCAGTTCTCAAAGAACCAGAGACATCAACGACACCCGTAAAGGTGCCACTTAAGTCAGATAAAGGCGGCAGAATCGCTGCCTCCTTTTCAGCCTGGTTAATTTTTTGGAGCGCTTGAATTTCGGCCAGTCGGCGGAGTTGCCGTTCGATCGACACTTGCTCTGCCTCGATGGGAACCGTTTGCAAATCACTAGCCGTGCCAAATCCACGGGCCCGTTGATCGGGTTGAAAATCTTCCAAATCAAAGATCAACAATGCTTCTAACACATCTTGAGCTTCACCCTGAGCAATGTTGATTTGGCCTTTGAATTGTGGATCGGGGGCAAGTAAGTTGGCGGAACCAGCTACTTGCAGCAACGTCAGCCCGCGGCGTAATTCTCCCTCGGTTAAAGTAGCGACCCCATTTGCGTAGTTAATCCGGCCCTGAAACTCATCGGCCCGATAGGCTCCCACACCGGGCTGCGCAATCCGGACTTGGCCATTGGCGGTTTGGCGGTTCCAGTTCACCGCAAAGTTGCCATCCAGCGTCCCGTTAGGAGCAAATTCAGGTGGGATGGCGGTGGCTTGAACCACGGAGAGCGGAAAGTTTTTGACATCCACCAGCAGTAGTTCACCGCGGGTTTGACCTGATGCGATCGCCTCGCCGCGACGAATTTCAAAGGCAATTGGTTGGAACTGGGGATTGAGTACGGCGGCAATGCGATCGGCGTTCCCGCGTAGATCTAGCCGTACGCCCTGGGCATACTGCAACCGTCCAGATAGATACGGCTCGAAGGTGACACCATTCACCACAAAGTTTTTCAAGGCCAGGTTGCCATTCACCTTGGGCGCATTGGGGGTGCCCGTGACGCGACCGGCGAAATCTGCCCGCCCGGAGTAGGCGATCGCGGCTGGTACATTCGCCTCCAAATCCTGGAGGTTCACGTCATCCAGTCGCACATTCAAATCAAATCCAGTGACTGCGGGGGCACCTGCAAATGTCAACCCAACCGTACCATTGGCGCTAAAGTTCGGGGCAGTGGCCTGTTGCAGCAGCAATTGTTGCCCGTTCCATTGCACCTGGGCCGTGAGTGGCCCTTCCACTACTGAAACGCCATCCGACAACCGCGCCGTGCCCTGTGCCCGAATCTCTGCGGGGTTGAAGGCCGATAGCGACCCAGAGGCGGTGAAATTGCCACTGAACAAACCGCTCAGGTCATTGGAGAACCGATTGAGGGGAATGCCAGCAGTCGCAATGTTAGCCTGCCAGCGCCCAGCCCGCGCGATCGCGTTGACTGTTGCCGTGCCGCCTTCCACATTAAAGCGGGTGTCTCGTAGCCGAACTTCGCCACTGGCAATATCAATTCTGCCGGAACCGGCGTAGGTCGCGTTGGGGGCTGTCCATTGAATTGCAGTCACGGGCGCACTGGCGGTGCCGGATACCTGTGCCTGCGCATTGACCGCGCCGATCGTGAAGGGGAGTGGTTCCCCGTTGTTGTAGTTGCGGGCAATGGCATCACCTGGGACGCCTTGCACCAGAATGTTGAAGGCCAAACCGGGGTTGATTTCTCCAGCCGCATTGGTTTGTCCTAGATCAACTCGCCCTGAACCGGTCACTTCGCCCCCCGCTGCCGGGATGACTTGTAACCGCTGAACCACCAGTTCTTCGGCGGCGGTATCAACCTGAAAGGTGGTACTGAATTGGCGCACTGGAATGCGATCGATTTTGCCAGGAGTGGTGTTGCGGGCGGTACCGGACAACACTGGCGTCTCGATCGCGCCGGTCAACTTCAAATCCGCGACGACTGTACCGGCTAGCGGCACAGGCACCGAAACTTTGAGCGTTTCAGTCAGGTCGGGCAGCGAAATCGGATTCACCTGGGCAGTCAAATTAAAGCCTTTTTCCAGGTCGATGACGCCATTGGCGATCGCAGTGGCTTTACCGTATTGACCCACAACATTTTCCGGCAGAATTTGCGTCCCACGAAATTGTAAGACCCCATTCGCCTTCTCAAATGGTCGTGGTACGCCTGGAATCGCTAGCGTTGCATCTGAAAATTGGGCGGTGCCATAAATCGGGGGATTTTTGACATTGGGCCGCAGTTCCACTTTCAAATTGCCGCCAGTGCGTCCGGTTGGTAAGTCAAAGGGAAAATTGAGCAGGCGATCGATTTCTGATACTAAAAAGTTTTCGGCCTGAATCTGGAGGTTCGTATCCTGAGACGGCAAACGAGTTTCGCCCATCAATTTGATCGTGCCACCCGTGCGCGATCGTCCCGCTAGGTCATAGACAAAGCGCTGATTTTCTTCAAACAAATCCACCTTGCCGTTGAGTTGGTCCAGCACAACTGCCTCTCGTTTGCCGTCGATAGTGCCCAATCCCAGCAGTTTCGCAGTCACATTCTCCGCCCGGATTGTCCCCACTTCAATCAAGCCTTCATCTTCGGCAGGGGTAAATTCTGTGGTGATCCAGCCCTCTTTCTGCTGCTCCAGAAAAACGACGGCATCTTTCAACGTGATATCCAACTTCAACTTGCGCGTCCACAGGGTTTGCAATAAGTTGAAGCCGACTTCGATTTCTTTCACCGTGGCTTGATCCGTATCTTCAGCCGTCGGCGGAATGGCTGATTCACCGATCACAATTCCATCAACCCTCAGCCCCTTGACTTCACCCACTTGCACCGGACGATTCAGCGTTTGGCTCATGTTTTCGGCCACAATGCCCGGCAGTTCGTTATAAATGAAGCGCCAGAGCCAAACGCCACCGCCGCCAACACCTGCTAGTACGGCCACGCCGATCGGGACGGCAATTCGCGGCCATCTCCGACGGCGGCGCGGCGTGGGTGGTTCGAGGTTAGGGTCGCGATCGGGCGGAGGTGAATGCGTCATGGTGTCAGAACGGTTTTTTGCAGACGGGACTCTGGAGAAATATACCGTCTACACTACTAATTCTGGTGTCAGAGTCAACATATTCTTGCTGACTTGAGGTGAATTTTTGGAGTGCTGTAAAGGGAGGGTCGCGTTGGCCAGAAAGCTTAGGCTTTGAACAGTTCCACGCCATCTCGACCATCCACCTCATGGAGATAGACTTTGACTCGTTCTTCGCGGGCTGTGGGCAAGAGTTTGCCGGTGAAGTCGGGGTGAATCGGCAGTTCCCGATGCCCCCGATCGACCAGTACCGCCAGCCTTACCACAGACGGTCTCCCGTAGTCTTTCACGGCTTCCAGGGCCGCGCGGATAGTCCGGCCTTTGAAGATTACATCGTCTATCAGCACCACAGTTTTGTCGGACAGGTCAAAGGGGATTTCGGTTTTGTTGGGGGTGCGGATGCCGATCGTGTCCAGGTCGTCCCGATAGAAGGTAATGTCGATCGCCCCCAACGGCACACTCACCTGCTCCAGGGCTTCAATTTGTTTGGCCACCATCTGCGCCAGCGGCACACCACGAGTATAAATGCCCAATAGCACCAGCTTAGACAAATCGCCCGATCGTTCGATGATTTCTGATGCTAGCCGGGTAACGGTGCGGCGCACTGCTTCAGCAGATAAGATTTCGATGATTTCCTGAGACATGGGGTTGGAAGGGGAGTGGTTAACTAGGCACCCAATGCTTGGACGATGGCATCACCCATGGCCCGACAACCGACTGCTGTCATTCCAGGGGACATCAGATCGCCGGTGCGCTTGCCCTGATCCAGTACTTGCAGCACGGCCTGTTCAATGCGATCGGCGGCGGCAGGTTGATTCAACCCATATTTCAACATCATGGCAGCACTCAACACCTGGGCGATCGGGTTGGCTTTGTCTTGTCCGGCGATGTCTGGTGCGGAGCCGTGGACGGGTTCAAACAAGCCAGGATTGCTAGACCCGACGCTAGCGGACGGCAACATGCCAATACTGCCTGTTAACATGGCGGCTTCATCGGAGAGAATATCGCCAAACAGGTTGCCTGTGACAATCGTGTCAAATTGGCGAGGATTCCGTACCAGTTGCATCGCCGCATTGTCCACGTACATGTGGGACAGTTCCACATCCGGATACTCGGCAGACAGGGCGATGATGCGATCGCGCCACAACTGCGATACATCTAGCACATTCGCCTTATCCACAGAACACAACTGCTTGCGCCGCTTCCGAGCCGTTTCAAAGGCTAACCGGCCAATGCGATCGATTTCCATTTCGGTGTAGGCCATCGTATTCACGCCCCGCTTCTCGCCCGCTTCAGTGGCAAAGATGCCCTTCGGCTGCCCAAAGTAAATGCCACCCGTGAGTTCACGCACTACCATGATGTCTACCCCTGCCACCACTTCGCGCTTGAGGGTAGACGCATCAATCAATTGCGGAATGATCTTGGCGGGACGCAGATTGGCAAATAAACCTAATGCCGCTCGCAATCCAAGCAAGCCTGTTTCAGGTCGGAGATGGCGTGGTAACGAGTCATATTTGAAGTCGCCGATCGCTGCCAACAATACCGCATCACTGGCTTTGCAGGTCTCAATCGTCGCTCCAGGCAGCGGCTCGCCGGTAGCCTCGATCGCCACTCCCCCCAGCAACGCTTCCTCAAACTCGAAGTGCAGATCAAATTGTTGCCCGACAACTTGGAGCACATCCACAGCCACGGCCATGATTTCGGGGCCGATCCCATCACCGGGGAGCAACGTAATTTGATACTGAGTCATAGGGTGAGCGTCGGGGTAAATGGCTTACAGGCAATTCATCATAAGCCAAGACGGGACAGCATAAAAGCTGCGCCCAACCCACTAATCACGAAGCCAGCATTGCGTAAGCTTTGAGGGGTGCGATCGAGGATCCGAACGGCCAGTTGCCCAACTTTGGCAGCCAGCAGCGCGATCGCCAATTGAACCACGGTAAAGCCTGCCAGATACGCCATCAAAGGATTCATTTCGGCCCCAACGATCGCTTCCCCATAGGCATATCCGTGAAAAATGCCTGCCAAAGCCGCTAATCCAATCATGACGGCTAAGTTTGGGCTTTGTGGTAATGCCAGCAAGATGCCAAACCCCAACACCGATCCGGCAATCATGAATTCGGTTGCCGGTAGATCTAAGCCCATGAGATGCAAGCCTGTTCCGCCCAGAGCCGCTAGCACAAAGGCGATCGGAATCCAAATGCCCTGGCGTTTTGTGACGGCTAACAACCCTGCTGCCACCACAAAGGCGAGATGATCAATCCCAATCACTGGATGCGCTAACCCAGACAAAAAACCTTGCAGCGCATTGGTCGGCACTTGCCCATCCATCGCATGGTGGGCGCTCGCCGGAGTTGCCAAAAGCAGTAGCAGCAACCCAATTAACCCAATTCTGAACCGAAGTGAGGAAAACTTGAACATGGCAAACCTCGCAGAGACGCTTAACGACTATTCAGGCTACCGCAGTTTCCGATCGCTGCCCGTTTTCTTCACAAAGGCAACAGGCCGATCGTGATAGATATGCTCGGTATAAGCTCGGTGACTTTTTCGATTGGCTCATCCGAGGATAATGATTTTGAGTACGATCGCCGTAAACTGTAAAAGTTTCACAAAGATGTATGTAACTTCTAGGGGAGGATTGAGGGCATCTTTATAGTGGTAGGGAGTTTGAAGCCTAACCCCACGCCGTGTGCTTTGTATGGTCAGACCTTTATTGTCCAAGCTTGCTGATGACTGAGAGTCCTGTAGAAAAAGTGCCTGATACTGCAGAGGGCAATAAATCTCAATCCTTATTGAGCCGCGTCCTCAAAGGCTCTGCGTTGTCCTTGGGCGGGCATATCGTCAGTCAGGTTATTCGCCTCGGCAGTAATCTCATTCTGAGCCGATTGCTGTTTCCAGAGGCATTTGGGCTGATGGCGATCGTCTACACGTTCATCAGTGGCTTGCATATGTTCTCAGATACGGGAACCAATGCAAACATCATTCAAAGTAAACGTGGCGATGACCGCGTATTTTTGAACACGGCTTGGACGGTTGATTGTATTCGCGGCGTGATTCTCTGGGTCTGTGCCTGTTTGATCAGTCAACCTGTTGCCAATTTTTACAACGAACCACAATTAGCCTATTTGCTGCCAATCACAGCCCTTAGCACCTTATTCAATGGGTTCAACTCGAATAAATTAGTGCTGGCTAATCGAAATTTAGAACTGACTCGATTAATTCTCATTGATCTAATCGTGCAAGTGCTTGGCATTGTCGTGATTATTGCCTCTGCATTGGCTATTCGATTTGCCGGGTTGCCCAGAGATGTGGCAGTTTGGGCACTCGTTGCCGGAAACTTGGCTGGCAGTATTAGTTACTTAATTTTGAGTTTTACCTTTATCAAAGGGGAAAACGATCGCTTCCAGTTGGATCGCGAATGTCTCCACGAACTGTTTCAGTTTGGCCGTTGGATTTTCTTGAGTACCTTGCTGACTTTCTTTGCTTATCAAGGTAACAATCTAGTCATCCCACGGCTGCTGGGCGTTGGGTTCTTTGGAATTTATTCGTTTGCTTTCAACCTATCTCAATTCTCCAGTTCCATCGTTTCTATGCTGGGCGGGCGGGTTTTGTTTCCGTCTTTCGCCGAGTTATACCGCGATCGCCCAGAACGAGTATATTCCGCCTTGCGACGCTCGCGCATCGTCTTAAATGCAGTGAATTGGGCTGTATCGTTGATCTTCATCATCTTTGGCCAGCGTCTCATAGGCATAATGTATGACGAGCGCTATGCAGACGCTGGTTGGATGTTGCAACTATTGGCGCTCGGCTCCTTAGTATCAATGCTGGAAGGGACTTATTCCAATGCTCTGCTGGCTCAAGGAAAAACCTACTTCATGACTTTGATGATGGTTTTTCAAATGATCTTTCAGTTTGGTGGTCTGTTTCTGGGGTATTACTTGGGCAATGAATTTGGTTTGGTTCTAGGGGTGGCGTTGGCTGGCTGGGCGCTGTATCCCATCCAGGCCATCTTCTATGCGAAACTGTCGCTATGGCAGCCCGAAGTCGATTTGCCAATTTATGCCATGGCACTGATTGTGGCAGGGTTTGTTCTCATCCCTTAACTTCTATCTTGAAAGTAGTCATTTTCGATTTTGATGGAACGATCGTCGATTCTCTGGACACCGTTATCCGCATCCTAAATCGACTAGCCGTGGAGTTTGGTTATCCTGTGGCGCAACCAGATGAAATTGAGCAGTTAAAGAATCTGAGTTCGCGCGAACTCATTGGGCGATCGCAGGTCGCTCCATACAAACTGCCGTTCTTGCTCCGGCGTGTTCGCCAGGAATTGAATCGTGAAATTGGGCACTTAGAACCAATCCCTGAGATGAAGCCAACCTTGCTGGCTTTGAAACAGCAGGGGCATCAGTTAGGGATTGTGACCTCTAATTCTGCTCAAAATGTGCGAGCCTTTCTCAACGCTCAAGCCCTGGAGCCTGTGTTTGACTTTGTGAGTACAGGTTTAGCCCTGCTGGGAAAAAGCCAGGTGTTGCAGCGGTTGCTGAATCGGCAGCAATTGCATCCCGCGAATGTCATTTATGTTGGTGATGAAACCCGTGACATTGAAGCCGCTCGGCGGATCGGGATTCAATCGGTCGCTGTGACTTGGGGCTTCAATTCGAGCCAAATTCTTGCTGCTGAAAACCCCAATTTTTTAATTCATCATCCTGGCGAGTTGTTGCAGGTAGTTGCAGGCTTAGAGTCACAAGGCGACAACTGAGCTGTGGCGATCGCAAATTCTATAGCCGTCGCCATGTGAAACGTGGCAGACTTCGGCGTGAGCGCTCAGTCGAACGAGGCGCGTCAGAACACCTACCCAGAATCGGCGGTTCAGCCATTTGATGTGTCCTAAGTGTTCTGACCATAGCTATAAAATCTACCCAAACACTATCCAATCGATTAGACATGACTCTAAAATCAAAAATTGCCACTCTAAACTGATTTTGATAAGCCGATGTCTCAACCCACGATCGAATCTATCCTGCACGAAGACCGTCTATTCCACCCCCCCACGGAATTTTCGCAGCAGGCGCAAATCAAAAGTCTGGAAGAGTACCAACACCTGTATGACAAGGCCAAGGCAGATCCGCAAGCATTTTGGGCGGAATTAGCGGCAACTGAACTGCACTGGTTTCAACAGTGGGACACGGTGATGGATTGGCAACCGCCATTCGTGAAATGGTTTGTCAATGGCAAAATTAACATTTCCTACAATTGCCTCGATCGCCACCTCCACACCTGGCGACGGAATAAAGCGGCGCTCATTTGGGAAGGCGAGCCAGGGGACTCGCGCACCTTAACCTACGCCCAACTGCATCGAGAAGTGTGCCAATTTGCGAACGTGTTGAAGCAACTGGGCGTGCAGAAGGGCGATCGCGTCGGAATTTACATGCCGATGATTCCGGAGGCCGCGATCGCCATGTTAGCCTGTGCCAGAATTGGCGCACCGCATTCCGTCGTCTTTGGGGGATTTAGTGCCGAGGCATTGCGCGATCGGTTGGTGGATGCGGCAGCTAAATTGGTCATCACAGCGGATGGTGGGTGGCGTAAAGACGCGATCGTGCCCTTGAAAGATCAGGTTGATAAAGCCTTAGCCAATAACAGCGCCCCCAGTGTTAATCATGTACTGGTGGTGCAACGTACCGCGCAACCCACCCACATGGAACCAGGTCGGGATCACTGGTGGCATGATTTGCGCCAGGGCGTATCGGCGGATTGTCCAGCAGAACCAATGGACAGCGAAGATATGCTGTTCATCCTTTACACCTCGGGCAGCACTGGAAAGCCGAAAGGGGTTGTCCACACTACTGGCGGCTATAACCTTTACACCCATATGACCACCAAGTGGATCTTTGACTTGCGAGATTCAGATGTTTATTGGTGTACTGCCGACGTCGGCTGGATTACAGGCCACAGCTACATTGTCTACGGCCCTCTATCTAACGGGGCGACCACACTCATGTATGAAGGTGCGCCGCGGGCTTCTAACCCTGGTTGTTTTTGGGATGTGATCGAAAAGTATGGCGTGAATATTTTTTATACTGCTCCCACGGCGATTCGGGCCTTCATCAAAATGGGTGAGCATCTGCCCAAAGCGCGGAACCTTTCCTCTTTGCGGTTGTTGGGAACGGTCGGTGAGCCAATCAATCCCGAAGCCTGGATGTGGTACTACCGCATTATTGGGGGTGAACGGTGCCCGATCGTCGATACCTGGTGGCAAACGGAAACCGGCGGCATTATGATTACTGCCTTGCCAGGAGCCATCCCGACGAAACCAGGTTCAGCCACTCTACCATTTCCAGGAATTATCACCGAAGTCGTCGATTTAGAGGGGCACTCTGTCCCAGCGAATGAGGGCGGTTACTTAGCTGTGAAACATCCCTGGCCGGGGATGATGCGAACCGTTTATGGCGATCCCGATCGCTTTCGGCGGACTTACTGGGAACATATTCCTCCCCAAGACGGGCAATATCTGTATTTTGCTGGAGATGGAGCGCGGCAGGATGAGGATGGTTACTACTGGGTCATGGGTCGCGTTGATGATGTGATTAATGTCGCTGGACATCGTTTAGGGACGATGGAGATTGAATCGGCTCTGGTATCTCACCCGACCGTGGCCGAGGCGGCGGTTGTGGGTAAGCCAGACGAGTTAAAGGGGCAAGACATTGTGGCGTTTGTCACCCTGGAAGGAAATGTTTCTGCCAGCCATGAACTCAAGGACATCCTGAAGCAGCATGTCGTCAATGAAATTGGCGCGATCGCTCGTCCTGGCGAAATTCGATTTGCCGATGCCTTACCCAAAACCCGCTCTGGCAAGATTATGCGCCGGTTGCTGCGATCGCTGGCGGCGGGTGAAGACGTGACTGGCGACACCTCAACTCTAGAAGATCGCTCTGTCTTAGAAAAATTGCGAGAAGGTTAATTTCCCGATTTCAGCAAACGTTTGACGGCATTAACGAGATCAGGGGGATGGTAAGGTTTGGTGATGTAGGCATCCGCACCTTGTTTCATGCCCCAATACACATCGAATTCCTCACTTTTGCTCGTACACATGACAATGGGAATGTGTTTCAAGCTGGGTTCACTTTTGATCCAGCGGGTTAACTCATAGCCATTTTTACGTGGCATCACAATATCTGTAATTACAACATCGGGGATATTCGTTTGCAGTTTGGCGATCGCTTCGTCGCCATCAACCGCTTCAATCACTTCAAATCCACTTTTGCGCAGTTGGTCAGACACCAACTCCCGCACGGTTGCACTGTCATCGACAATTAAAACTTTCGGCATACGTCCAGAAACCTGGATTATTTTCAGAAGTCAGTTGATGGATGCGATCGCCCCGCCCAAATCTGACTTCTGCCCGCGCAGTTGTCTATCAGTTGGATGCGCCTCATTCAGTTTAGATGAATCCACTCAGAGAATCAGCTTTTTCACGCGCTGACGATACTTCATGTCAATGCTAGAGTGCCCACGCGATCGCCACAAAAACCATCTTGCGACAAACCGGAGATTGCGCATAAAAAAGCCTGAACTGATTCACAGTCCAGGCTGATTTGAGGTACTCGTGCGAGGATCGAAACCTACTTCACCAAACCCAGTAGCTCAACAGTCGGAGCTTTCGGCAACTGGGGGGCAGCAAACGCTTGAGCAAATTCCTCTAAAGGCTGTTGGGCCACTGTGGAAACAACTGTCTTAGCGCGACTTGCAACTTGCACCGTTTTCACATCGTAGGTCTGAGTCAGCAACTTTGGATACAGCCCAACGCCGATCACGGGGAGGAGCAGGCAGGCCGTGACAAAAATTTCTCGCGGTTTGGCATCCCAAAGAAAACTGCCCGCTTCAGCCAAATCCTCCGTCAGCTCCGGGTTCTCTTTGCCGTAGAATACTTCCCGCAACATCGACAGCAAATAAATAGGGGTGAGAATTACACCGATCGCCGACAGTACGACCATCACAATCTTGAAAGTAATAGTGTACGAATCACTGGAGGTCATGCCTAAGAAAACCATGATCTCACTGGCAAATCCACTCATTCCTGGCAAGGCCAAGGACGCCATGGAGCCGATCGTAAAGAGTGCGAAGACCGTGGGCATGGTCTTTGCTAATCCACCCATTTTGTCCATTGCTAAAGTGTGAGTGCGATCGTAGGTGACTCCAGCCAAGAAGAAGAGCGCCGCCGCAATCAACCCGTGAGACACCATTTGCAGCATGGCACCGCTCATGCCAACCTCGGTGTAAGAGGCAACTCCCAACAGGACAAAACCCATGTGAGAGATTGAGGAGTAGGCCAGTCGGCGCTTCAGATTGCGCTGCCCAAAGGAAACTAGAGCGCCATAGACAATATTGACGACACCTAAAACAGCCAGTAGGGGGGCGAAGTAGAAATGTGCGTTGGGTAACATCTCCACATTCATACGGATTAAAGCATACCCGCCCATCTTCAGCAGCACCCCGGCCAAAATCATCGACACTGGAGCCGAAGCCTCACCATGGGCATCTGGTAACCAAGTGTGCAGCGGGAAAACTGGCAATTTGACCCCATAAGCAATGAGTAGGGCTGCATAAAGCAACATCTCAAATGTCAATGAGTAATCCTTCAACGCAAGCTCACGCATATCGAAGGTAACGTTGCCACCGTAAAAGGCCATCGCTAACGCAGCAATCAAGATGAAAATAGAGGCGATCGCCGTGTATAGGATGAACTTAGTTGCAGCATACAACCGCTTAGGGCCACCCCAAACAGAAATCAGGACGTAAACCGGAACCAGTTCTAGTTCCCACACTAAGAAAAACAAAAGAATATCTTGAGCGCAGAACACACCGATCTGAGCGCTATACATCGCCAGCATCAAAAAGTAGAAGAGGCGTGGCTTTTTAGTAACATTCCAGGAGGCCAGAATCGACAGGGTTGTGACCAGTCCAGCCAAAACGACCAAGGGCATGGAGAGACCATCAACCGCTAAAGACCAATTCAGTCCGATTTGAGGAATCCAGGCGAAGGTCTCCTCAAGTTGAAAATCGGGACTGGAGAAGTCGTAATTCTGCCAGAACGTATAAATAATCAGTGCAAAATCAACTAAGGCCACAGACAGGGCATACCAGCGAACGGTTTTGCCTTGCTTGTCGGGCAGAACTGGAATCAGGAGCGAGGCTACCAGAGGGAGTAGCGTGACTGTGGTTAACCAAGGAAAGTGCGTACTCATTTTGTAAGTGACACCAAGGGATCGTGGAGTATGGCGTTGAGGCTGCTTCATAAAAGTTAACACAGCCATCCTTAATCCGTGGATAGACCACTTACCCAAGTGGAGGACTAGCATACAGCCAGACGCGCTTGAAAATGGTAACTGAGCCAGTCAGGGTTAGTCGCTAAACTATTCCAAAACAGTTGACTGAAGGGCGACCTATCCCAACTTGGAACCTATCATCGACAGACTAAGCCAACGTCAGAGTAGAGACTCGATAAGAATTTCTACCTATGACTAGATTACCCCAGAATGTAAAGAAAGTTGAATCGTCTTCAAGAAATTGTGTCTTTTCTGCAATAGATTTTTCTTGTTCTTCAAAATAGGGGATTTGCTATTTATCCGTAGAAGTCTATGCCAATCATCGGTTTGGCAAAATAGTTCAAAAACTTTGAACTATTTTGGGCGTTGATCATGATCACGTTGTGTTACGAAATCTTGAGCAATTACTCACCTCCGGTTTGCCCTCGATACTTTAAGAAGATGAGAACTTTGCCAGGTTGAGTAGACGAGGCGATCGCGATGCCCAAGTTTCAAAACATGGATGTTTGGCGACAGGCAGAGGTGTTGATGCAGCCTGCGTTCATCCGCTTAGTCGCCAACATCGGCAAGCAGCTGGATGAATCGACCTGGAAAGGCCGCTATGAAGATGTGCTGGTATGGGAAGAAGGCATCGATGAAGCGACGAAAGCCCGCGTGATGCTACTTCGGCAAGAACTCGAATCTCTGGCGGCTGAAGCTGACACTGGGGAGGCTCACAAAGCTGAAGTTGAACAGGCTCTAGCCGCACTTCCAACTCCTTATCCGGGCTATCAGCTTTGTTTAAGTCAGGGCGATCGGCAGGTGTGTGTGGATTTATGGGAACTTTGCTACAAGATTTGCTTCCGCGATTACGATGCAGATTCGGGAACCTCTCGTTCTAGAGGGTTTGGGCAGCCCGCCAGTCAGGGCGTAGAGGTCGATCGCGCCTTATTCGATGAAACGGGTGATGTGGATTGGGATCGACTCGACGCCAAAACTCAAACCCTAGTGCATCAAATTTTTGCCAACTTGCCAGGTTAAACCACGATGAGTCAACGGTTACGAGAGATTCAAACGCAACAGGGAGCGACGTTTTGGGAAGACCTGCTCGTTCCCGCCACCTTTGAGAATGATGCAGTGGCGCTGGAGGCGATTCAAGCTGGAGTTGCCCTCTGCGATCGCTCCCACTGGGGCCGACTGCAACTCACTGACCACGATCGCCAAACGTTTTTGCATAACCAAAGTACTAACAATATCCAAGCTCTGAAACCAGGTGAAGGCTGTGATACGGTGTTCGTCACCTCGACGGCGCGGACGATCGATTTGGCCACTGTGTACGTGCTAGATGCCTCACTCATAGTCGTGGTTTCGCCCAATCGTCGAGAGTACTTAATGCAATGGCTCGATCGTTATATTTTCTTTGGCGATAAAGTCAAGCTTCAGGACGTGACCGAGCAAACAGCATTATTCAGCCTGTTGGGAACTGAGAGTGAGGCACTCCTTCAGCGTTTAGGCGTCAACCCAGTTCCCAACCTGCCTTATGCCCATCATCGCGAGATTAACTTGGCCGGGCGGCCAGTCCGATTAGGGGTAGGCAGCGGATTGGCCGTGAATGGTTACACTTTATGGATGGATGTGACAGATGCAGCCTTTGTGTGGCCAGCATTGATTGAGGCTGGAGCAATGCCGATGGGCGATCGTGCTTGGGAACAGCTCCGCATCCAGCAGGGGCGACCCAAACCAGATGCGGAACTGACGGAAGAGTTTAATGCCGTGGAAGCTTGCTTGTGGCAGGCTATTTCGATCAGCAAAGGATGCTACATCGGGCAGGAAACGATCGCCCGCCTCGATACCTACAGAGGGGTGAAGCAGCAAATTTGGGGCATTCAACTAACCAGCGCTGATGTTGAAATTGGCACCCCCATTATGGTTGAAGCGGAAAAAGTGGGAGTGTTGACCAGTGTTACCCCCACAGCCAACGGTGGATTTGGGTTGGGTTATGTTCGAACGAAAGCGGGTGGAGCTGGCTTGCCGGTTCAAGTTGGGAACCAGGTGGGGCAGTTGGTGGAGGTGCCTTTCTTGCAACGCGATCGAGCGTCCAGTTAGACAGGCACAAATGGGTAGAACATAGTCTGTACGGGCTGACCACCGATGAGATGTTGCTGAGCGATCGCGATCGCTGCTTCAGGCCGCACCCGCCAGTACCAAATATTCTCCGGCAGCACTCGTACCATCGGCCCGTTTCCGCACTGCCCCAAACAAGAACTTGCTTGAATGTTCCAACCTGGCAAATGTAGGGATTGCAGGGATTGCAACACTAGCGCTGCACCTTGCTTTCTACAGGCGCGATGCTGGCAAACCAACACGCAGGGGCAATGTTCGATCGCGGGAGTCATCAGTTCCAAGCTACGAAAAGACTATTTCACACCACGCTTCTGCACCGAAGCCAGAAGTTGGGGGCGAACTTGCTTTACCCACAACTCAAAGTTAAAGTCAGCCTGATTTGCGCCAATCGCATTGGCGGCTTTATCGTTGTTATGCTCAATTCCTGCTTTCATATCAATATCCTTACCAACGCCCTATTACTGTTGAAACACAAAACAATCCAGAATATTTGTCACAAATTGCTACAAGATGCATACATGGCAAGTGAACAATGCGTTTTCAACATCACTGCACTGACATCATCACTAAACTTGAATCTGCCTCGCTTTAGCATCTGTCCAAAGAACTAAGGATGAAGTTACAAACCACTTAGAAAAACCGACTTTTTGTATCTTTTGATACATATACATTATAAGATTTTGTTATTTGCTTTAGGTTAAGAGCTTATGAAGTTTGTGTGAAGGTGCGCTTATTCAACGGGTCTAACAATGGCCGGAACGGGTGTATCTTGAGCTTGAAAAACAGCGCGCAGTGCATCGTCCAGGGTGCTTGCCATCGCAATGCGGTTTTCATAGGCAACCACGACACTTACCAGGGTTGGCAGGCTATTGCGCTCAGCTTCCAGGTATAACGGTTCAACGTAAAGTAGCGATTGCTCGATCGGAATCACGAGTAAATTTCCTTGGAGAACCCGCGAACCCTGCCGATTCCAGAGAGAAATTTGTTGGGAAATCACAGGGTCTTGATTAATCCGGGCTTCGATTTGTTCAATTCCAAATACCAGTTGTTGTTTGGGAAACACATAAAGCAGTTGCTTTCCGTAATTTGCCCCGTCGGAGCGAGCGGCGAGCCACGCCGTTAAATTGGCCCGCTCAGTCGGCTTAAAAGGCAGTAACAGAATAAATTCTTCTAGCTCGACCACCGTGGGCAGATTGGTAATCAAGAAATATGGCTCGACGGGACGGGGTTCATTACCATAAATCTCGTCGGGGATTTGCCACTGGTCTTCCCGGTTATAAAAGACTTGCGGATCCGTCATGTGGTAAAGATTTAACCGTTCTGACTGGATGCTGAATAAATCGATCGGATAGCGAATGTGGGTGCGGAGACTTGCAGGCAATTCGTCGATCGATTTGAACATGGTTGGGAAAACCCCAGCCCAAGCTTGAATCATTGGCTCATTTGGGTCGGCAATGTAGAAATTGAGTGAACCATGATAGGCATCAATAACAACCTTGACCGAGTTTCGGATGTAGTTGATGCGATCGCCAGAACTGGCCTCAAGCTTGTTGCCGCGGAGCAAACTGGGGTCGGAGTAAGGATAGTGATCGCTGACGGTGTAAGCATCGACGATCCAATACAAATAGTTGGGCGTAGGTGCATCTGCCGCCGCAGATGGGGCACCACATTCGAGGTTTAAGCCACGACACCCGATATTGGCGGCAACTAGATAGGGGTCCTGGTCATATTGCAGGAAGGGGGCGATCGTGTGCAGGCGTTGCTTCAGGTTACGCCGGAATAGTAATTCCGTTTCTGGCTTGAAAGAGTCGGTCAGTAGCAATTTCCAGTCTTGCAGGTAGCGGGCAAAAATCAACCGTTGCCAAAATGTCCCAATCCCAATGCCGCCCGCACCGTCATAGGTGGTGTAAACGTTGTCATTACCGCTGGGGTAGTCTAACTCCTGCACGGTGGTGTTCGTCATGACGTAGGTGTTGGTCAATTCCCCAAAATAGATCCGAGGTTCGCCGATCGGGATGCTAGCCCGAATCGCCGCACTGGATGTGGTGAGTTGCTCACCAGGAGCGTCTGGGTTACCGCCAATATCCTTCACAAAGTAGTCTGGTAAGCCTCCAGGCGCAACGCGGTTCACTGGACTGAGGGTAAAGCCGTATCCGTGCGTGTAAACCAAGTGTTCGTTCACCCAGGTTTGGGCATCGGCGGGAACAGCCTCAAAGTCTAATTCGCGTGCAGAAATGAGAACCTGTTGCGTCGAGAGGCGTGACTCGGTGGAAGCTGATTCTGGGGGGTTAACCAGGTTGTAACGATCGATATCGGCATCAAAAAAGCGGTAATAGGGGCGAATTTGCTGAAGCTGCCGATTGGTTTCTAGCAGTGGGCGCGTATCCCACAGGCGAATATTGCGGATGGTTGGGTCATTCTTTTGCAAGTCGGCAAAGGTCAAGTTGCCCAAGGGATTGAAGGTTTCGACTTTGATCGGTTCTAGATTAAACGCTTCTCTGGTAAGAGTGATGTTTCGCCGAATGTATGGTTCTTCTTGCGTTAATTCGTTCGGCTGGACAACGAACCGCTGAACTGCATGAGGAATTAGGGTTGTACCGACTAGCTCCAATCCGCCAAAGCCGACCAAAATAACTAAGGACCAAGAAATCGCCTTAGTCCTTCGGGCCAGGGTTCGTTCTGGATTTTGGCGGCGTTGGCGGCGTTGGGGACGAGCTTGCCAAAAGAGAAACAGGGCGATCGCGATCGCTAACCCTGTAAGTGCGGTGTAAAGCGGTAGTTGCACATGAACTTCGGTGTAAGCTGCTCCATAAACGGCTCCACGGGTGGAATAGAGTAGCTCGTAGCGCCTGAGCCAGTAGCTCAAAGCCAGGGGCAGTAGGCACCCACCCACCAACATTGACAGGTGTTGTTGTTGCTGGTGCGAAAAACCTGGAAAAAGCCCGCGACTTAAGCTATTCCCGGAGGTCAAGTACAGCAGCAGCACCGCCAAAACGGTGTAAAGCATCAGCCCGATTAACCAAAATTCTAGAAGCTGCCAGATGGGTAAGGCAAAAACGTAATCGCCAATATCGCGGTTAAACAACGGTTCTATCTGACCGAAAGATTTCCCCTGGAAGAACAAGAGTATGGGACTCCAGTTGGCTGCCCAAACCGCTCCAAAGCCCAAACTCAGCAATACTCCGATCGCACTCAAGCTAAGGCGCGGAAAAACGAGCAGAACGATCGCCCCCGCGACCCACAGCCCCATCCCCAAAAATGGGAAAATCGGATTTTCCACAGCCCACAAGCCCTGAATCAAACTCCATACCGACTCAAACCGGAATTGATGGGGAATGGTGGGTAAGGAGTCTACCTGTGGCAGGGTGGCCCACCATAGGTTCAGAAAAGCTTGCCCATGGTGAATTATCAACAAAGTCGTAAAAAGACTGATGCCCACAGCCAGAGGCAAAAACCAGCGAAAGCCAATCGAGCGCGAGAGCGGTTCACGCGGCGCAGTCGTTTGATCGGCATCAGCAAAATTGCGCCACCGCCGGACGAACCCAGTCGGACTTGTTGATGGAGGCGGTGGCAGGGGTTGGGTGTGCTGCCAGTGGCGGGCGAGGTGCAGGTTGAACTGTACGAACAGGACACTTGCGCCAGCAATCAGCGTCGCCACCAGGATTTGCGTGATGCTTCGCAGCCAAAACGCTGCTGCATAGCCCAGGTGGTTAAACCACAACGTTTCGACCACAAAATAAGCGATCGCTCCAGAGAGCAGCCAAACAGCAAACAGCCCGACTCCCAGGAACACGATGAGGTAGGCAATGAAGTGGGGCGATCGCCCATTCCTATGCCGCCACTTAGGAATAATGCTGAAATCCTTGCTCAAGGGTTAAACGCTCCCTACGGTCATCATTTGCACTGACTAACCAAACCTCAGGCTCTACTGTTGTTGTACCAATAATGGCGGCCCCATGACCGAGTTGCCCGACCAATTCTTTGGCGATCGCCCAGGGGAGACAGAGAATCAACTCAAAATCTTCTCCGCCGTAAAGACACCAGTTGACCGCTTGAGCTGCCCCAACCCAATCCGTTAAGCCAGGAGGAATGGGCAACCACGATCGTTCTAACCTGGCCCCAACGCCACTCGCCCGACAAATTTGCAAGACGGCATCCGCCAGCCCATCGCTGCTGTCCATCCCGGCGATCGCGGCGGCTGTAGTCGCCTGAAGGGCAGGCAAAACATCCAGGCGCGGCACTGGTCGCCGATGCGATCGCACAAAAAATTCCCATTCCGCCTTGGGTCGCCTGCTGTCGGGATGTAACAAAAGCTCGAGTCCGGCACGGGCCGCTCCGTGATATCCGGTCACGAGAATTGCCTGCTCTGGATGCGCGTTGGAACGCCGAATTAGTTGATGGGGACTGGCTTGGCCCAAGGCCGTAATGGCGATGGTACGAACGGGCGATCGCACGATATCGCCGCCGACGATCGGGGTTTGAAATTGTTGTAAACAAGCAGTCAGCCCCTCGTACAATCGCTCCACCCAAGACACTGCTAAATCTCCAGGTAGCCCTAATCCCACCGTGATTCCCAAAGGCGTTGCCCCCATGGCGGCTAAATCAGATAAATTTGCCGCCGCCGCCCGCCAACCGGCATCTTCGGGAGACGTGGTGCGATCGCTAAAATGCACTTCATCCACCAACACGTCTGTCGTCACAATCAGGTTTTGCGCTGGCGCTGGCGCGAGGATAGCTGCATCATCGCCCACCAGTTCCGCTGGACAAAATGCTTGCAGGCGTTGCAGTAATCCCTGTTCGCCAATCTCGCGTACGGTTAGACTCACATGCGTCATCCAAGGTTGAAATAGTTAAAAACGAAAGGCACTGACGCTCTCTCCCTGATTTCTCTTATGCCTGAATCCTCTGTCTCGTCTATCATGTCCTCAGAGATGGAAGATATTCATGATTGTCTGTCCAAATTGCAACCATCAAAACCCCGATAGTGCAGTTCAATGCGAAGCTTGTTACACGCCTTTACCGGCTACAACATCCTGTCCAAATTGTGGAGCCAAGGTGCAGGCTGATGCTAGTTTTTGTGGGCAGTGTGGATTTAATCTGAAGGCAGCAGGTGCCGCGCCACCGATGGAAGATGGCGCTGTCGTTGGTGCTGCCGTGCCGCCAGTTCATTTAGTAGAGCCGATCGAGGTGGGAGAACCTGCGCCCATTCCAGCAGCCCAATCGATCCCTTCGCTGATCGTTGAGCCACAGTTAGCCGAGTCGGAAGTTCCAAGTCTAGAGACGGGTAACAGCGAAGGGTTAGAAGCGATCGCGGCTCAACCACCGGTGGCGGCGGCAGCTCCGGTGGCGGTTCCAGTGGTTGAATCTGTCGCAGCAATGGCCCAGCGGCAACCGGCAGAGGGAGGGCGAACGCAGTTACAGCAACAAACTGGTCGGCTTTTGCATACCCAAACGAATACTGTGATTGAACTACCGCAAAATTTGACGGTGATTCACCTCGGCAAGCCCAACGATCGCGTTCCCCCAGACGTGGATGTGTCTGGTTTTCCGAATTCTGAAATTGTGTCGCGAATGCATGCTGATATTCGCATTGAAGGCGATGCCTACTACATTGAAGATGTGGGTAGCTCGAACGGCACCTACATCAATAATTTGCCATTACCGATAGGAAATCGACATCGTTTGCGAGCGGGCGATCGCATCGGCCTGGGCAAAGGCGACAAAGTGACGTTTCTATTCCAACTTTCGTAGATTGCCTGAATTTGGGTTAGTTTAGAGAGTACGTCATTCTGCCCGTCTTGAGTAGCCGTTCCAAAGATCGTCTGTATTGATTAATTGGTATTGATTAAATCATTGGTTTCGTTCCGAAATTTTTGATATTCCTTAATCTTTTTAGCCTCCGGTTTGCTGTTTACGATTCAGGCTCTCTCTTGCCAGCGTGATTACTCTCACTCTTTTGCATCCCATGCAGTCCATCCCCGTTCAAAGTTGGAACTTTGAGCATGAGTCAGTCATTCGGATTGGGCGATCGACCGATAACCATGTCATTTTGTACAGCGCGGTTGTCTCTCGCCATCATGTGGAAATCCGTAAGGCAGATGTGGGTTGGGAGATTGTCAATTTGGGAGCCAATGGAACGTATCTAGATGGCAAACGAGTCACCCAGGTGCCTGTTGAAGATGGGGTGATTATTCGGTTGGCCCGCTCTGGGCCAAATGTGCAAATTCATGTAGGCGATCAAGCATTTGCACATCCAGCTTCAAATCATGGCGAACAAACTGTTGGGCAGGCCGAACCGAACCAGTCGTCAACCGTGGCCACGGCTCAAGCGAGTGCCGCCAATTCCTCGGAGGCGCGAGTGTCAACTTCATCGGTTGCAGCCGTGGAAGAGCCGGTGACTTTGCCGATCGTCACGCCAGAAAGCGGTTTTTATCGGCAAACAGCCGTAGATGCTGAGGACGTAGCCATTGCCAATGCGGCTAGAAGGGTCTTGCCCTCTCCCTGTTGTCACCAGTTTGCTGACTCACCGCACCTATTTTGCCTGGAGTGCGGTAAGCCACTGCGTGAAATTGGCCTGGCCGGTGATTATCACCTGGTGAAAGCGCTGGAACAAGATGAAGTGAGTGTCGCTTATCTGGCCTGGAAACAAGGGCAAACGTTTATTTTGAAGACGCTGTTGCCCACCTGGTTGGAACAAACAGCAGCGATCGCAATTTTTGAGCAAGAAGCTCGTCAACTTGTGACGCTCGCTCATCCTGCTCTGCCTAAATTTCGAGAGGTATTTTTAGCGGAAGGGTTGCCCTATCTGGTGATGGAACCCGTCTATGGTCGTTCGCTCGAGCAAGTTGTGCTAACCGATGGCCCTCTGCCAAAAGCCGATGTTATAGCCCGCATCCAGGGCGTTTGCCGAGTGTTGGCCTATTTGCACCAGCACACGCCACCGATTCTGCATCAACGGCTCAAACCGGCTCACCTGATTCAACCTGTGCATCCTGCTGCGCCGCTCATCGTGACCGGGTTGACACCGGGACGCTCGATCGCCCCACCGCAAGGAAAAGCCGAGTATGTCGCGCCGGAACAACAGCAGGGGCAACCAGCAATTGAATCTGATTTGTATGCGCTGGGGCCAACTTTAGTTTACTTATTGACTGGAAATTCCCCCGATGTCTTCTATGCTCAGCGTGAGCAGGGGTTTCGCTTCTATGCGGAGTATGTTCCAGGGTTAACAGCGGATTTAGTTGCGATTATCCGTAAATTGACCAACCCCCAACCCAACGAGCGCTTTGCCGCTGCCCAGGAAGTCAGTGCAGCGCTGCAACAGGTTGTGCAGTCAACGGTTGAGGTTGTAGGGGAAGACATCGTGCGTTGAATCCTGGGTAGACCCGTAACGTGCAAGAAACGGATTAAGAAAAGTGGATTTACGGCATTAGGAAATAGGATGTTTTTGATTGATAGCTTTGGTCAGCCCGCTTAGGATAAGTTAAATTCTTGGAAACTCGATTCTGGGTAGGTACTCTGACCCGCCTGCGCCACATTTCACATCGCTACGGCGACAAACCGAAATTCTGAAAACTATCGTCGCCACCACAGATAATCTGGCTAAGACGACGCTCGATCGAGCTATTTCTTGAGGACTTTTTAATCGAGGGAAGTCCATTGGTTGCTGCTTCAAGCCAAGCTTGACGTGATAGAATTGATAGGCTAAGAGTGCCAGCAAAATGAGGCTTTGAGCAGTAAATTTTGGCCTCAATGACTTGTTTTTGGCACCTGTAAGTCGCTACCGTTTTCGGAGTTTTTTCTACTTATGACGTTCTCCCAGGAATCGCCTCAAGACCGGATTGTTCCCACGGATTTACGGAACGAAATGCAACGGTCTTACCTGGAATACGCGATGAGCGTAATTGTGGGACGGGCGTTGCCAGATGCGCGAGATGGGTTGAAGCCCGTACACCGCCGCATTCTTTACGCCATGCATGAACTGGGTTTGACCCCCGATCGCCCCTTCCGGAAGTGTGCTCGTGTGGTCGGGGAAGTGTTAGGTAAATACCATCCCCACGGGGATACAGCGGTTTACGATGCGCTGGTGCGGATGGCGCAAGATTTCTCGATGCGATCGCCGCTGATTGATGGTCACGGGAACTTTGGCTCGGTGGACAACGATCCCCCCGCCGCGATGCGATACACGGAAAGTCGCTTGCGCCCACTGACCACGAACGCCATGTTGCAAGACATCGAATCGGAAACGGTGGATTTTGCTGATAACTTTGATGGATCGCAACAAGAACCGCTCGTTCTCCCTGCCCGGTTCCCGCAGTTGTTGTTAAATGGCTCCTCTGGGATTGCCGTGGGGATGGCAACCAACATTCCGCCCCACAATTTGGGTGAGTTGATTGATGGCTTGGTTGCCCTGATCCGCAATCCCATGCTGACGGATCTGGAGTTGATGCAATACATCCCCGGTCCCGACTTTCCGACCGGGGGGCAAATCCTGGGGGTTTCCGCTATCCGCGAGGCATACACGACTGGGCGCGGCTCGATTATCATGCGCGGGGTGGCCAATATTGAAACGTTGGAGCAGCGCGGCAGACCCGATCGAGAAGCCATCATCATCACCGAGTTGCCGTTCCAAACCAACAAAGCCGCCATGATTGAACGCATTGCGGAAATGGTGAATGAACGCCGCTTGGAAGGGATTTCCGATATTCGCGATGAGAGCGATCGGGACGGGATGCGGATTGTGATCGAACTCAAACGCGATGCTTATCCCCGTGTGGTGCTGAACAATCTCTACAAGCAAACACCGCTCCAGGCAAACTTTGGTGCCAATATGCTGGCACTGGTCAACGGCGAACCCCAACTCCTCACCCTCAACCAATTCCTCCACGTCTTTCTAGACTTCCGCATCGAAACCATTACCCGCCGCACCCAATATCAACTGCGGAAAGCGGAAGAACGGGATCACATCCTGCAAGGCTTGCTGATTGCCCTGGCAAACCTGGATGCCATTATTGAACTGATTCGCCACGCTGCCGATGCCCCCACCGCCCGACAACAGTTGATCGAGCAATACGGACTGTCGGATACGCAAGCCGATGCGATTCTGCAAATGCAATTGCGCCGCCTGACGGCCCTGGAAGCCGAAAAAATTCGCCAGGAACACGAAGAACTACAACGCCAAATCGCCGATCTACAAGATATTCTGGCCCGCCGCGAACGGATTCTCAGCATCATTGAAACGGAGCTGGGCGAGGTGAAAGCGGCTTACTCGACTCCCCGCCGCACCATCATTGAACAATCAGAAGACGAGATCGCGGATGCCGATTTGATCGCCAACGAACGTGCGGTGATTCTGGTGACGGAGCAGGGCTATATCAAGCGGATGCCGGTCAACACGTTTGAATCCCAAAATCGGGCGACTCGCGGCAAGTCGGGCACCCGCATGAAGGAAGATGACGCGGTACAGCATTTCCTTGCCTGTCGGGATCATGACAGTGTGCTGTTGTTCAGCGATCGCGGTGTGGTTTACTGTGTCCGCGCTTACCACATCCCAACCGGTTCACGGGTCGCACGCGGTACGCCGATCGTGCAGTTGTTGCCGATTCCGGTAAACGAAAAAATTACCTCGATCGTGGCAGTCTCCGAGTTCAGCGAAGATGAATATCTGGTGATGCTTACGTCCAAAGGCTACATCAAGAAAACGGCACTCTCTGCCTTTGCCAACATTCGCACCAATGGCTTAATCGCGATTTCGTTGGAAGAAGGGGATCAACTGCGCTGGGTGCGGCGGACTCGGGCTGAAGACACGATTATCATTGGTTCAACGTTGGGCAAATCGATTCATTTCCGCGCCAGCCACGAGCAGTTGCGCCCCCTGGGACGGGCAACCCGTGGCGTGCGGGCGATGAACTTGCGGGGGGGAGACAGTTTAGTGGGACTGGACATTCTCCCCAGCGACATCGTAGCGGATCTGGGTGCCGCCCTGGAAAGCGATTCCGGCGAAGAGGAAATCGTACCTGCCTGCGATGATGCGCCCGAACCCACCACCGTTTCTACCGGTCCCTGGATTTTGATCGTCACGGCAGGCGGCTACGGCAAACGGGTGCCCATGTCCCAATTCCGCTTACAAAATCGGGCGGGGATGGGGATTGTGGCCACCAAGTTTCGGAAAGCGGGCGATCGTCTGTCTGCCCTCCGCATCGTGAACGAAGGCGATGAACTGATGATGATCACCAATCGCGGCATCATCATTCGCCAATCCGTTGATGCGATTTCCTGCCAATCGCGCGCCGCGTCCGGGGTACGCTTGCAACGCCTGGATGAAGATGATGAAATTGTGGCAGCGACCGTAATTCCTGTTTCCAATGAGGAAGAGACGGCTTTGGCCGAAACCGAAACCGAACTCGCTGAAGGGACTGAGCGATCTGAAGTCACTGAGGCGATCGAGATAGCGGCTTCATCAGACCCCCTCGAACCTACTGAAGCTCCGGAGCCAACTGACGACATCACTGATAGCGAATAACTCAGTCCGGCGGAGCAGCTGGACGATGCTTTGATGCTCATCGCTAACAATAGCCAACTGCTTCGCCCTGACCGATCGCGGCTTCGCTAAACTGCTTCAGTTGGTGTAAATTCCACATCTTCATAAAGAGCAGCGATCGCCCCTGCCCAGCCCACACTTTCGAGCCGCACAGTGTCACCCGGATGGAAAGAGTGCAACACCCATAATCCTTCGGCATTGCGCCGGAAACATTCCACCCGTTGCCGCTTCTGGTTAATCAAGACATATTCTTGCAAACTTTCCAGATGTTGATAATCGGCGAACTTGTCACCCCGATCGCATGCCTCCGTTGCTGCCGACAATACTTCCACAATTAAGCAGGGATAGCGCTTAAAGGACGTAAATGCGCGATCGCGCGGATCGCACGTTATCAACACATCAGGATAGTAGTAAATATTCAATTCCTCAATGCGCGCTTTCATGTCGGCGATAAACACCCGACAACCACTGCCCCGCACATGATTTCGCAGGAGCGCAAATAAATTACCCGCGATCGTGACGTGGGCATCCTCCGCTTCCGCCATCGCATAAACTTCGCCATTGATGTGTTCATGTTTTTCTACGCTGTTTTCCTCCGCCAGTAAGTAATCTTCTGGGGAAAGGGCAGCGTTTTGCGGATGAGCCATCATGGCAGCGGGAAAAAAGCTCTAGAACACCTTGATTATAGAACTGTTGCCAGTTTGGAATAGAGGGCGCTGAAGGCGTAGACTCGAAAGGAACGCTTACTGACGTGCCTATCATGACTGACACGATTTCCATCCGCGATCGCCAACGGTTGCAACTTGCCCCCCTGTCTGTGCCCGATCGCCTGTTGCTCGGCCCGGGCCCCTCTAACGCCCATCCGACAGTCTTGCAGGCCATGAGCACGCCTCCCTTGGGCCATCTCGATCCGGCGTTTTTGGGGATCATGGATGAGATTCAATCACTTCTGCGCTACGTCTGGCAAACCGACAACGCCCTGACGATCGCCATTAGTGGTACTGGCTCAGCGGCCATGGAAGCGACGATCGCGAACTCGGTGGAACCCGGTGATGTTGTCCTGGTGGGCGTGATGGGCTACTTCGGCAATCGCCTGGTGGATATGGCGGGGCGTTACGGTGCCGATGTGCGCACCCTGTCCAAACCCTGGGGGCAGGTGTTTTCGCTGCCAGAATTGCGATCGGCAATGGCGCAACATCGTCCTCGCATTCTGGCACTGGTGCATGCCGAAACTTCGACTGGAGCGCGGCAACCGCTGGAGGGCGTGGGTGACTTGTGCCGTGAATTTGATTGTTTGCTGCTGCTGGATACAGTGACGAGTTTGGGCGGTGTGCCGATTTTTCTGGATGAATGGGGCGTGGATCTGGCGTATAGCTGTAGTCAGAAAGGCTTGGGCTGTTCTCCCGGTGCGTCGCCATTGACGATGAGCGATCGGGCGATGCAGAAGTTACAGCACCGCCAAACCAAAGTCGCCAATTGGTATCTGGATGCCAACCTGCTCAGCAAATATTGGGGCCGCGATCGCGTCTATCACCACACAGCCCCTATCAACCTGTACTACGGTTTGCGGGAAGCCTTGCGCCTGGTGGCAGATGAAGGCTTGGCGGCGTGCTGGCAACGACACCAGAAAAATGTGGAACTGCTGTGGCAAGGTTTGGAAGATTTGGGACTCTCCATGCATGTCGATCGCGAGTTTCGCTTACCCACCCTGACGACCGTCCGCGTGCCTGATGGAGTCGATGCCAAAGCGATCGCCCGCACCCTATTGCTAGAACACAATATCGAAGTAGGCGGTGGCTTGGGCGAATTGGCGGGCAAAGTTTGGCGCGTTGGTTTGATGGGCTACAATAGCCACCCCGACAGTGTAGAAAAGTTGCTCACTGCCCTGAAGCAAGTACTCTAACCGCAGACCCCACAGGTTATAGCCGTCGCCATGTGAAACGTGGCAGACTTCGGCGTGAGCACTCAGTCGAACGATGCCCATTCCACAAAAATTGCAAGTTATAGCTGTAGCCATGTGTAACGTGGCGAAAGCGAGTCAGAACGCCTACCCAGCATTGGCTCTTCAGCTTTCTCCATGTCCTAAGTGTTCTGACCAAAGCTATATTTAATCCTCATTCCTAAGTGTTCTGACCATAGCTATGTTTCGTCCATCATCCAAAGCGTTCTGACCAAAGCTGTATATCAACCGCATAAGGTTGACCGATCGCGGTTAACTTGAACTGATTCGGTGGCAGTTTGCCCATGCATTAAGCTATTTACTCAGTTCACGGGTTGAACGGACTGACATTGCCGCCGAGATTTTCGGTGATTGCTGTGGTGTTAGCGACCATCATTTTGCTGTAGCTATCGGCATTGCTGCCAGGAGCGCCGATCGAGTCGGAATAAAGCTTTTGCGGCGCGAGTTTTACGCCAGCCGAGTTTGCTACCGTCTCGATCAGCGTGGGATTGATCGTGGTTTCGCCAAAAATCGCTGGGGTGCCCGTGGCTTTGATGGCTTCCACTAGTTGTTTCACGGTTTGGGCGCTGGGTTGCTCCTCGGTGCTGATGCCAATCAAGGTTCCGGCAACCGTCAAACCATAGGCGCGAGCGTAGTACTGAAAGGCATCGTGAGTGGTCACAAGTTGGCGTTGATTGGCGGGAATAGTTTGAATTTGCTGGGTAATCCACTGATCCAGTTGGGTCAATTCTGTCGTGAGGTTGGCGGCATTTTGAGTGAAGACGGCCTTATCTTCGGGGGAAAGTTCAATTAGTTCATCACGGATGCGGTTTACCATGACGATCGCGTTTTCCACATCCCCCCACACATGTGGGTCAGGAACTCGTGCGCCAGCTTCATCCATCTGCAAGGGTTTTATGGTTTCCCCGATCGCAACTTTCTTGGCTTTTCCAGCACTCGACTCCATCAAGCGCCCTAACCCTGGCTCCAGGTTGTAGCCATTGTAAAGGATGAGATTTGCTTGCTCAAAGGTGCGGGTGTCGTTTGGTGTGGGTTCATAGACGTGGGGATCGGCTCCGGGTTGCAAAATGCTCGTATGTTCAATTTCGTCAGCACCAATGTCTTCTGTCCAATTCGCCAGGATCGTGTTAGTGGATACCACTTTAGGTTTACCTGATTCGCTAGTTGGCTCAGAAGTAGATGGTGTGCAACCAATGAGTCCAACGAATAGGGAAAAGCTAATCAGTAAATGTCTGCCACGAATGCTAAAGATGTTTTGGCGAACCATATTGTGCATAGTCTTAAGTGAGTAAGTTGTCAGTTTAATATTCGCTCTCAAACAAATAGTGAGTGTATCCAGCTTTCAGTTTAGCGACTGCCCTCGGTCTTTCCTTAGTTGGAGAACTATTGCACTCCGTGGGCTGATTAAAAGGCATTGTCCAACTCATACAACTAAAGACATGCTTATGTAGCATTTCCTTGCCTGGTGAGGTTCATTGTATCTGCTAGACAGAAGTAAATTCTTGGCTATTTGAATCACTCACTGGCTTTAAAAGCGCTATACCAGCGTGTTGCTTTATCTAAATCATTCGCATTTTTCATCGTGATCGACAGCGTAAACCACTAAGGAGATTTTGCATGTTTTTGCACAAAAAACAACTACAGTACTTTACCCCACCCGAAAAACCCGATCCAATTTATGCCATGAAGATCCAGGAATTGATCGGTGGTGTTTTTGGCGAAATGACTGTGATGATGCAATACCTGTTTCAAGGATGGAATTGTCGCGGTCCCGCTAAATACCGCGATATGTTACTGGATATTGGAACAGAAGAGATTGGGCACGTGGAAATGTTAGCGACAATGATGGCCCATTTGCTCGACAAAGCTCCGATCAAACTGCAAGAAGATGGAGCAAAAGATCCGATCGTTGGTGCGGTGATGGGTGGAAGTAAGCCGAGCGACGTCATGATGGATATTTTTGCTGCCGCCATGAACCCGCAACACGCGATCGTCTCTGGTTTGGGAGCCTTGCCTGCCGATAGCGTGGGTTTCCCCTGGAATGGCCGCTTCATCGTGGCGAGTGGGAACTTGCTGGCCGACTTCCGTTCCAACTTGCACGCCGAATCTCAAGGACGGCTGCAAGCGGTGCGGCTGTATGAAATGACCAGCGATCCCGGTGTGCGCGATACCCTCAGCTTCATGATTGCCCGCGATACCTTCCACCAAAATCAGTGGATTTTAGCGATCGAAGAACTGGAAGCCGATGGTCTGGAAAGCCACCCTGTTCCCAGCCACTTCCCGCGCGACCTGGAAAAACCCGAGGCCGCTACCCAATTCTGGAACCACTCGGAAGGGGAAGAAAGCGCTGAAGGCCGCTGGGCAACTGGCACCACCCTGGATGGCCAGCAGATTCAGTACATCGCCAAGCCAGAACCCCAGGGACAGCAGCCCTCGCCGCCTCCTGGTGAACCTCGGCTATATGGCACTTCGATCGCGGTGCCCAACAACGGTACGAGTAAAGTTGACCAATCTGCCGGTAAAACCGCGAAGAAATAGGCCATTCCACTGACGGCAGGGGTGGCAATCGGTTTTGTCGCTGGTTAACTACCCCTGCCCGATGTACCCAACTTCTATCCATATGGGGAGTCCACCACATTTTTTCTAGCCGATAATCTTCATAGTCTGTTTCATTATTCTTTCATTTTTTGCGCTACTCTAGCAGTATGCTTTCATTATTCTTTCATTTTTAGCAACTGCGCACGGTATCACCCCTCGATGAGGATGACTGGAGATTGTTATGACTGCTTTGAACTCTGACTTACCATTAAATTGCTTTGGCGCGTTGCCTGGATCAGCTGTACAACCATTGACGCAAACGCTCGTCCATCCACGGGTAACGGTAAAGAACTTGACCGTTCATTACCGGACGGTGCAGGCGTTGAGGAATGTCAGTTTGACGATTCAACCGGGGCGCTTAACGGGAATCATTGGGCCGAATGGTGCGGGTAAAAGCACTTTAATGAAAGCAATGCTGGGCTTAGTGCCCGTGACCCAAGGTGAAGCTCTCTATGGCAGTCGGCCCCTGGCAGATCAGTTAGAGCGCGTTGCTTATGTGCCGCAACGATCGCAGATCGATTGGACTTATCCAGCAACCGTGTGGGATGTGGTAATGATGGGCAGAGTGCGGAAATCTGGTTGGTTTCGTCGCTTTTCCCATGTCAGTCGGCAAATTGCAGCGGATGCCCTGGAGCGAGTTGGCATGGCGGAGTTTCGCGATCGACCGATCGGGCAGCTCTCTGGTGGGCAACAACAGCGAGTTTTTCTGGCGCGGGCGTTGGCAGAGGAAGCCGATGTGTTTTGTCTGGATGAACCATTAACTGGCATTGATCAAAAGACTGAAGCTGTTATTTTCACCATTTTGGCTGAACTGACCAACGCAGACAAAATGGTGATCGTGGTGAATCATGATCTGGGTGAAGCGATTACCCATTTTGATGATCTGATTCTGCTGAATCGAGACCTGGTGGCTTGTGGCGATCGCCAAAGCGTTCTTCGGCCCGAAAATATGCAGCGGGGCTATGGTGGGATGGTGCCGTTCTTCTCCACAATGGCTGCCTGAAGTCGGGCGAAGTACTTATTCACTACTTTCACTACGGATCAGTTGAGCATAAGCTCCATCGGCTTGATACAGTTCCATATGAGTGCCGCGCTCGACAACCGCTCCTTGATCAAACACAATAATTTCGTCACAGTCCCGAATCGTACTCAGTCGATGCGCCACGATGATGCAGGTGCAGCCGCGCCGCCGTAAGTTGCGATTGATGATTTTTTCAGTTTCAGTATCCAGGGCACTGGTAGCCTCATCCATCACCAGAATCGATGGGTTATGCACCAGGGCACGCGCGATTTCCAGGCGTTGGCGCTGCCCGCCACTCAGGTTAGCGCCCCCTTCAATCAGTTCGGCATCGTAGGCTTTGGGTAGTGTGAGGATGACATCGTGAATGGCTGCATCTCGACAAGCATCAATCAAGTGGCGATCGCGCACTGTGCCATCCCAGAGGGTTAAGTTGTCGCGGATTGTTCCAGCAAACAGCAGCAGATCTTGTTCGACCAGAGCGATCGAATTGGTCAGAATGCGGCGTGGAATTTGCATCAGGGGTTGCCGATCGAGCAGAATCTCGCCTGCCCAGGGTTGATACAGTCCTGTGATTAACTTCACGATCGTGGATTTGCCAGAGCCACTTCCACCCACCAGGGCTATCCGTTGACCTGGTTGAATCACTAGATTGAAGTCTTCAATCAGCGGGGGATTGATGGGTGAGTAACCAAACGTAATATTGTTTAATTCGATGTAGCCCTGCAACCGAAAATGGGTTGAACTAATCAAAGAAACCTGAGAAGAACTCACTTCTGAGGGTAAGGAAGATTTTCCTGGGAGGCCACGATCGCCTTCCAGATGAGGATCAGTTTCATTATTCAAGACATCTTCTAATCGACTTAGATCGCCTTCTAATTCTTGTAAGGTGCTGCCTAAGTTCACGAGTCGTCGAACGGGTTCTAAAAAACTTTGCATTAAGCTTTGAAAAGCAACAAGCATCCCAATGCTAAGGTTGCCATCCATGACCCGAAATCCGCCCACTACCAGTAATAAAACGGCAGCCAATTGGGAAAGCAGAATGGGCAACGCACTCAAGGTTTGATTTTGCAGCCCCAATTCAAGTTGAGAGTTGAGGGCTTTGGTGTAGTAACCCGCCCAACGCGCAAAAAAGTCTGATTCTAATGCTGAAGATTTCAACGTTTCAATACTTTGTAAGCCAGAGATTGCGACACCGGCTGCTTTTCCACTCTCCATCCCTAAGCGAATATTGGCATCGGCCCGCTGCCGCGACACCCATTGCAACGCCACCAAATTCATCCCGGCAAACACCATGCCGATCGCGGTCAACAGTTTGTCGTATTGCAGCATGACCAGCGCATAAAACAGCATCATGATGACATCGATGACTGTGGTGGCCAAGCGTCCAGATAAAACATCGGCCACTTTATCGTTGAGGACAGTGCGGTTGGCAATTTCCCCCGCGTAACGCTGGGCATAGAAGCCGATCGGGAGTCGTAGAATGTGCCAGAGGAATTGGCTCGACATGGTGACTGCTAATTTGATGCGCAACCGCCGCAAATGGCGTAACTGTACCCAGGACAACAAGCCCTTCAGCACTGCCGTCATCAACATGCCCAATATCAGCGGACGCAACCAATCCGTTTGCCCCTGCACCAGAATGTTATCTACAAAAACCTGCGTAAAGACGGGAATCGCAATTCCTGGCACCACCAGAAGCAGCCCCGCCAGCAAACAATACCCGACAGCTTTGACGGACCCACGCAGGCGATCGCCCAACGCCCGCATCATGTTCGGCTTCTGCCCCCCTTTCCGAAAGTCTGTACCGGGTTCCATGACCAGGACAACCCCCGTATACGCTTCATCGAATTCTTGCAACGTCACGGTTCTAGGGCCAGTTGCCGGATCATTGAGATAAACGCGATCGCGCCTCCACCCTTCCACCACCAAAAAATGATTGAAATTCCAGAACACGATATAAGGGCAGCGCAACTGTTGTAATGCACTCAACCCTTTTTTGAATCCTTTTGCCGTTAGACCATATCGTTTAGCGGCTTTAACGATATTTACGGCTGTGCTGCCATCCCGCGAAACGCCACAATCTTGGCGCAGGGTGGCTAGTGGCACAATTTTTCCGTAGTAGCTCAGCACAATGCCTAAGGCCGCCGCGCCACATTCCACTGCTTCCATCTGTAAAACGGTTGGAGTTCTCACGCGATTGCCAAACCAGGTGCGCATTTGAGTCAGCGATCGATGAAGGCGTGAGTCTAATGTTTGGATGAACTGAACACCACTTAACATCAATTTATGTTCGTTAACGACCTGAGAAGGGGTAAGACAAACGTGATCGGGGCTTGCTGCTCGATCGTGACGCGCACAGAAGCCGTAGTTCCCGGAGAGAGTTGGATCTCTGGGCCGCTGGAAGATGACCATTGATAGCCCGTGTAGGTCGTTGGGTCGGCATTGAGCGTGGCTAATACTTCAACCTGCCCACCGGGAGACATCAAATTGTTAGCGATTTCGGTATTGCCTACCGCACTAGCTATGCGCTGTTGACTCACTGGAAATGAGGAAATTGCTTGAACTTTGCCCACAATCCCGCCAAACCGTTCTCGTTTGACCGTATCAGGTGTAATTTGCAGCGACATGCCTGGTTGAATGCGTTTGCCATCTTTGATGGGAAAGTAGATGAGCGTTGCTAGTTGAGCAGAATTTGCCGTAGTTTCGACGACGCCCAACCGCGTTCCTGCACTCAACACTTGTCCCGCTCTGGCGCTTAGTTCTATGATGCGGCCAGTGTGGCTACTCACAATTCGGCTGTTGTCATTGAGTTGCACAGTGAGTTGAGCAATGCGTTGTTTCACATCTTGGATTTGATTACTGCGGGTATTGGTTGCTTCTAACGATCGCTGCCTCAACTGATGCTCTTGACTTTGCAACTCCCGGATTTGTGTTCTTAAGTCATCGACGGCTCTGCTGGTCGTGCGATATGTTTCTTCGATCGCAACTTCTTTGCTCCGTAACTCTTGAATCTGTGCCTCTAAATTGGCAATTTGTTGAGTATTGTCCTGGTAGGCTTGGGTAGCTGCTAGAACTCGATCGGCTGGAATTGCGCCCTCCAGTTGGAGCTGTTTGCGGTTATCTAATTGTTGTTTGAGACTCGAGGTAATGGATTGTTTATCCTGTAGTGTTTGTTGTAAAGCTTGACGTTGCTTTTGCAAGGTTGCTAAATCATTCAGTTTTAAGGCTGGACTCAGTACTTGTTTATCTCGTAACGTTTGTTCGAATGTTTGTCGCTTCTGCTGTAGAACCTGTAACTCGATGCCTACCTGCTGATTGTTGAGCGTCTTTAGTTGCTGATTTTGTTGTTCTAAATTACGAAGTTTAAGCGTTTGCTGTTGCAACTCTTTCCGTAAATCAATGCGATCGATGAACCCAATGACTTGCCCCTGTTGCACGCGATCGCCCGGTTTTACCTGTAATTCTTTCAACTGCCCTGCCACGGGTATTTGCAGGTCTACTGTGCGATCGGGATAGATTAACACGCCCTTGCCTGTCACTGTAATCGGAATCTTGCCCCAAATGCTCCAACTCACCGCCCCTAAGACCAGCGATCCCAGGGCTGCCAGCACAACCCAGTCCTGGGGAGCAACGACTTGCATCAACTGATCCAGCCGTTCTGGAGATGATAAGTGGGCTAACGATTCCTGCCGAAAGATTTTTTGTTTTTGATTCAACATTGCCTGCGACCTTTAATAACTCCCGCGCACCCGTCTGAGTAACCAGTCGAACCGCACACCCGCTAGAGAAACGTGTTCTAGCGTGTTGATATCTAACTCGTCTTCGTATTCCATGGCCGCATCTAGAGGCTGGTCTTTGTCGTAGCTGCGTTTGCCATAACCGTACCGTGTGAGGCGATCGTCTAAGCGATTGGCCAGGACGACGGCGATCGCGCGATAAAACCGAGCTGCAAAGCGATCGTCTTGTTGCAACTTGGTCCCTAATTGTGCCCGTGGAAGTGCCAGTACCAAACAACTCTCCACGGTGCTGACTGTGGCAGAAGCGGCCTGGGCATCCACAAAAGACATTTCTCCTAAAATTTCTCCCGTGGCAAGTCGCGCAATTTCTTTACTAACCTGAACCCCATTAACGACAGCCGAAACCGAAACAGCAAGCGTCCCTTCCAGCAAGATGTAGATGGCATCCAAGGTTTTCCCTTCTTCGATTAGCAGTTTTCTAGCAGGAAGTTGGCGCGGAATCCCAACGTTCACCATCCACTCCACATCGCTGTCATAAAGTTCGGCAAAAACTAATAACGCTTTTCGTAAGGGTTGTTCGGCAACCGCTCGCCCTCGCACGAGTAAGCTCGAAATCCCCCGCAGTTGGTTAGACAGAAAGACAGAAATCGTTTGATAAAACCGCGCCGCAAAGCCCGCATCCTGCCGCAGTTTTAAGGTTAATTGTTGATGCGATAGTTGGAGTACTTGGACAGGCGCGATCGCGATCGTGCTGGTCACGGGGGGGTTGGCATTGATAAACGGTAATATCCCGATTTCTTCACCTGCCTGAATTTGCGCAACGGCTTGATCAAGGCCGTCTGGACAAGCGACCACCGTTGTTAGCATGCCACTAATAACCCAGTAGATGTCATGGATTGTTTGCCCTGCCTGCACCAATGCAGTTTGGGCCGCAATCTCCTGCAGGCGGCCTGCTTTGGTTAGCCAATCCAGATCTCCCTGATTCAGCGCTCCTATAGGAAGACACAACTTTTCCATAATCAGTAAGAGCGAAATAAGACTCAATATACTGTATGTCTCAGATTTCCTCTCGCAAGCAGATTTATTCTGTAACTGAACTTAAGAGAGCGATCGCTACTGCGTCATGCTCGGTTTCTCGCAAATAACCTGGCGCATCGGAAAATAATACCTCTAACACATCGCCTTCCCGATCAAACCAAACTTTTATCTGTTGACTCATAATAGCGATTCTCCTCCCATCGCTCCTGGCAAGTCTGCGATCGCCGTATCGGCTTCCCAAATCGAGCGTAGCGAAACTTTTCTTAAATCCCGCTTCGCGGCGAGAAGTTAAATTTTGCTCTAAGTCTGTCACAAAATCATGACGTAGAAAATATGGTGCGATCGATCTGCTGTCTATCTATGTCAACTCATTCCCAAGAACTTTGAAGGTTTCAAAAAGTTGAAATCTTTTGCCGGAATTTTCCTGGGATCGTTGCTAGATAGGAGATAGCTTGGGCACTTTAAAAGTAACTCAACCCTCGCTCCGACCTTAATCCCCTATGATTATGCTATCCACTAGCCTTCGTGACACTTGGCAAAATCTTCCAGACAATGCGCCAGAATCTATTGTTGACCTACACTTTGTTGTACCGAATTTTCTGGAAGCAATAGGATTTCAAAAGGGTGAATTTTATCCACAGTATCCAACTGGTGACGGTACTGTAGATTATGCTATTCGTAGAAACACAACAGAAGATATTTTTATCAATACAGCTTCCAATCCCTATCTTTTAATTGAACTTAAAGGTAGAGATATTAATTTAGCTGAAGGAACAGCTGGATATTTAAGTACTGTAAAACAATTGAAGAGATATTTACTTTCTTCCAATTGTAGAAGTACTGAGTGGGGAATAATCACTAATTCTATACATATACAACTTTTTAGAAAGCACGGAAAAGTCATTCATCCAGCAACACACTGTTTAGAAATCACAGCAGAAAATATTGATCGAATAACTTCTGAGATAAGACATCTGGTATCACAGCCAAAAAGGGCTTTGACAATTGCTGTATACAATAATAAGGGTGGCGTCGGCAAAACAACGACGACTGTAAATTTGGCTTCCGCGTTAAAGTTAGCTGGGCAAAAAGATGTATTAGTAATTGATCTTGATCCAAATCAACAAGATCTAACGAATTCATTAGGAGTGAATTTAAATCAGGGTGAGTTTTTAAAATTTTTGACTGAAAAGAATGTTGACATAAACTCTTGTATACAGAGTTATTCTATTAACTATAGAAATAGAAGTCTTAGCTGCTTTGATGTAATTCCTGCGGACAAGCAATTGATTGATCTTGGTGAGGATAAACTGCGTCATCAACTCAAATTAGATAGTCTTGAGCAGAAGCTAGAAGTTGTGAAATCAAAATATGATTATATTCTGATTGATTCTCCACCTAATTGGCGAGCTTTCAGTCAAATTGCTGTTATTGCAGCAGATGTTGTGTTGATTCCAACCAAACATAATAATATATTTTCTTTGGAGAATGCCGCTTTGGCAATTAAGCAGTTTATTCCAGAGGCTCAAAAGGTTAGAAGTAACGGCTGCCCAATTCCATTGCCGATCTTCTTTAATGGTGAAAAAATTAATGAATATCAGAAAACAGTAGCCTATCAGGCAATTGATAATCTCTTAAAGAAAGCGAAAGCGGAAGGCCATAACTTGTTACCATATTTTTACCCTAAGGTTTCTAATGCAAACCGAAACCGAGAGATTTTTGAAGTACCAAGTTACGCAAATATTGCAAATGCAGCATTTTCGCGTATTCCTGCTGCATACCGAGATAAGACTGCTCGAGCCTACTACATTGAGTTAGCAAAGGAGTATTTTTTGCAATGAGTACATTGACTGATGTTGGAAATTTGATGTATTTGTATTTGGATGAAATTGATCCAGGTGAAGGGGTAGAGGTTTCTGAATATTTAATCAATTCAGCGGCAAAGTTACTGAATCAAAGAGATGGACGAAATTGGGTTCCTGTGATTGTTAAAGAAGCAGGAAAGAATCGGTATGAAGTGATTGGCAACTCTTTTATTTATGCTGTTGCTGAGGCTGCTGGATTAGAGCGAGTTTGGTGTATTATTGCTGACTCCAGCGATTCAACAACTGAAATTACAAAGGTTTTGGCTGGCGAGGCTATTCCTAAAATTAGTCTTTCAACAGCAACAAGAGATGAAATTGTAGCAGCACTTAAATATTTAATTGACCACCCAGGCAGCGCATTGAAGGGAATCAAGTTAGCGGTTGCAGCGAGCCGTATTGATGAAGCTCCTCGCAAGTATTGGAAGAATTTTGAGCCAATTACCAAGCTTGCGTGTGGAATCACGAAGGGGAAGAAATTAGATGCCCTCAAGCAAGTATTTTACCTCACCCCTGAACCTCTGCCTGAAGTAATCAAAGAACCTTCGATTTTAGTGACCCTAACTTTGACGGAATTGAAGAAGATGGCAAAGAAGCGTGATTTAACTGTGCCGAGTAAAGCAACAAAGGCGGTTTTAGTAGAATTATTGAGTCAGTAGATTTTTGTTGATAAGTGCAATGCGTGATCAAACTCAAATCTACTTGTTAGAAGATGAATACAAGGTTGTAGGGTCAGCTCTCAATAATTAAGTCAATACACAAACCTTACTGGGTTGGGGCAAAGAATCGCCAACCGCTTCGTAAGCTATCACCAATGATTCTAGGGCGGCAATGCCATGAGTTACCGCTTCCTCGTATGTTTCGCCATGAGTGCGCCACTGCTGTCCAGGAAAGTCTGGAAAGCCAACTAGAAAGCAATCGTCCGCATCTGACCACTGAATCACCATTTGATACTTAAGCTTATTCATCCTCTTGGTTGCCCTGGATAGCTTGAATTGCGCCTAATACAGCTTTTTCTTGATAAGGCTTGGCATCAGCACCATCTTTGCCAGAAACCGTGATTTTGCCAACGTAGAGTGGGTGTATCCAGTTAGTGTGGCTCCCCTTCCCTGGAAGTTCTTGAAAGCCAGCTTTACGTAACAATTGCTTGAGTTCTCGAATTTTCCTGGGCACCCTTCAAGTTTCCACAACTGACATATCCCGCAGTTTCTCAAATCTGCCTAGGATGATGCCTCATCCTACGGGCAATACTATCTTAGCCCAACGAGTCAAGAACTTTGGCGAGTGGTCGAGTTAAGCAAAAGTGCTAGTTGGCGGTCATCGCTTTCATTGATCCGGTTGGGTGAGTTGCATTGGCTGGCGAGTCGGTAGAATACCCGTGAACTCTTGCAATGAGCGATCGCCATCATGATTGAGCTTTACTACTGGCCCACACCCAACGGGCACAAAATCACCATTTTTCTAGAAGAAGCGGGGCTGGAGTACGAGATTCATCCGATCAACATTGCGGTTGGGGATCAGTTCCAACCGGATTTTCTCAAGATTGCCCCCAATAACCGAATGCCAGCCATTATCGATCGCGCTCCTGCGGATGGCGGTGAGCCGATTTCCGTGTTTGAATCGGGGGCAATTTTGCTGTACCTGGCGGAGAAGACCGGGACATTTTTGCCGGCCAATTTGCGCGATCGCAACAAAGCTCTGGAATGGTTGTTCTGGCAAATGGGCGGGTTAGGCCCCATGGCCGGACAAAATCACCACTTCACCCAGTACGCTCCCGAAAAAATTCCCTACGCCATCGATCGCTACGTCAACGAAACCAACCGACTTTATGGCGTGTTGAATCGACAATTGGCTGGAAAAGCCTACATCGCGGGGGAGTACTCCATCGCCGATATGGCCTGTTATCCGTGGATTGTGCCCTACCAGCGGCAACAGCAAAACCTGGAAGACTTTCCCGACCTCAAGCGCTGGTTTGAAGTCATGCGTGAGCGCCCCGCTGTGGTGCTGGCCTATGAACGGGGCAACGCTTTGAGCAGCGATCGACCGACAGTGACAGAAGAAAGTCGCAAAATTCTGTTTGGCCAAACTGCGGCTTCACTTCGAATGCAGTCGTAAGTTACTGCAAGGCTTCTTCAAAGCGGTGTTGTTCCCACAAGTCCTGATAAAGTCCGGCTTGTGTAATCAGTCTTTCATGGGCACCAGATTGGACAATTCTGCCCTGATCCATCACTAGAATGCGATCGGCTGCATTGGCGGCGGCTGGTAACTGGTGCGAGATAAACAACACCGTTTTGCGGTTGGTTCCTGCCGAGAGATTTTTGAGAATGCGGGTGGCAGTTTCGTTATCCACACTGGACAGGGCATCATCCAGAATCAGGATCGGCGCATCCACTAGCAAGGCCCGGGCCAAGGCGGTGCGTTGCCGTTGCCCACCGGAGAGGGTAATTCCTCGTTCGCCCACCAGCGTGTCGTATTGCTGCGGGAAGTTCAAGATTTCATTGTGGATTTGGGCTTGTCGGGCCGATTCAATCACCAGATCATCATCAACATGGGGGTTCCCGTAGCGAATGTTGTTGCGAATCGACGTACTAAACAAGAAGCTTTCCTGGGGGACGTAGGCGATCGCACCGCGCAGGTCGTGAAGTCGGATGTTGGTGATGTCATACCCATCCAGAAAAATCTGGTTCGGCGCAATTTCGAGCAAACGCGGCAACGCATTGGCCAAAGTGGATTTGCCAGAGCCGATCGGCCCGACGATCGCCACAGTTTCTTGTGGCTCAATCCGAAAATTGACCTGATCGAGCGCGGGCGGAACGGGGTGGGCACTGGAAAAGACAGGGTAGGCAAAGGTAAGCTGTCGCGCTTCCAAGGCACCCTGTACCTGTGATTGGGGCAACGCGATCGCGTCCCCTCGGTCCATAATTTTAGGTTCCACCGTGAGAATCGTTTCGATGCGATCGATACTCACCTCGCCTCGTTGGTAGGCTGTAATCGTGAAACCGAGCAAAGCCGTGGGAAACACTAACCGTTCCACAAACAGCAACAACGCCACAAAATCGCCCACGGAAATCTCGCCACGGTTGATCGATCGCACCCCAAACCACAGCACAATCAACAAGCTAATGCTGGCCAACCCCCGCAGCAGCGAGAACAGAATGTTGCGCGTTTTGGCCAGAGTCAGGTTAGCCTCCAGGAGATGATCGTTCAAGCCAGCAAAGGCGCGGCGTTCGTTGTCTTCCTGGGCGTAGATTTTGACCAGGGCCATGCCGCTCATATCTTCCTGAATTAACTCACTCAGGTTGGACAGTTCTTCCTGAACCACTTGTTGTTCTTGCCGCAGGCGATCGCTCGACAGCACCACCACCACAAACATGATCGGATACACCGACAGAGACAACAAGCTGAGTTTCCAGTCGATCGCCAGCATGACAGGTAAGGTCAACCCATAGGCAAACAACATATTCGCCAGACTCAGCACCGCAAAGCCCAGCAACCGCCGAATATTATCGACATCGCTGGTAGCTCGGTTAATTAAGTCCCCCACTGTGTTGATCGCAAAATACGATGGCTCCAACGCCAGCAAATGCTTAAAAATCTTTTGCTTCAGGTCAAATTCCACTTGCCGCCCCACGCCAAACAAGGAGATCCGGGACACCATGCGCACGACCCACATCACTGAGGCCAGCACCAACACCAGCACGACGTAATACAGCACCTGGTTAAAGCTGAACGCAACCTGGAGTTTGTCAATCCCGTCGCGAATCAACAGCGGAATATACATTCCCACTAGGTTGACAATGAACAACGCCAGAATTCCCAACGCTGCACCGCGCCAGTGAGGACGCAGATACGCCCCCAATTTTTGTAACCGGGATTGAGCCATGTTTCGAACCGTTGCAGCAGTAGATTCCTTAAATCCTAACGTGGATCATTCCCCATAATTTCTCTCGCAGTCCTTACCTACCTTGTCTGCGCCAATCTTAGAATGGTTTGAGATTGGGTGAAAATCTAAGTCTTCAGCTTGGGGGGCAGCCCCCCACACCCCCCGCAGTGGAGGACGGCTGCGTCCCCCACACCCCCTCCAGAAAAGGTTCATCTCTGTATCGTCTATCTCTGGTTGAGGTATGGTTGGAACGTCGCGGCGACTGATCACGGTTGGGGCGATCGCATCTGAATCCAGAGTTAAGTGCTTTTGACACAGACTCTCTTTCCGGGGTGGGGTGGGGGAGTTAGGCCCCCAAAAAGCGGGAGACAAAGAATTGCCGTAGCCCTATGAAACGGGGTGAAGGCGAGTCAGAACACCTACCCAGAATCGGCTAGCGATTTAATCTGTCCTAAGGAATGAGCATTAAATAAGCTGCAATTTTTGTGGAATGGGCATCTTGCCCGTTCGGGCGGGTGAGACACCCACCCCACAGGTTACTTGATCCATAATCTTAAATGTTCTGACCAAAGCTAGTTTTCTGTCACTGTACCGCGCTACCAAGTCCGAGCAGGCGGGCGGCGATCGGGGGGAATTTGCGGCGGCGGCGGTTGGGGAAATTGAGGATCAACCTCTCCCGGAATGGTTGGCGGTTGGGGAATGGGGCAACTTAGGTTGGGGCCCAGGAAGGGGCGAATCCAGCCACGCAGAAAGTAATAGAAGGCTGTCAGAAATTCCTGAATTGTTTTGGATGTCAGGTAAAACGCATCTGCCGTCGGTAAGACATCCGTCACCTGGATTTGCCGCTCCACCACATTCCGTCCGGTCGCTACACCGGAAAGACTCTGAGCCGATGGAATCGTGTAGAAATCAGTGGGGCGGGCAACAATGCAGACTCCGGGGAAGACGCGCCGGAAGGTTAACTCCGATCGATTCATGCTCAGCGCTGAACCCACTAGCATCAGTTGGTTGCCGAAGTTGATCTGGCGTTCTTGCAACAACCGCTGCACACTTTCGGCACTCTGGCGCACCGGCCCGTTGTCATTGTCCAAAAGGATAGCGCTTTCAGGCACCCCAAACGTTTCCCTCAGCATGGTGGCGATGTCTTGCGCTTCGGTAATGTTTTCTCGTCGTTCCCCTTCTTTCTGCAAGCGATCGCTGCGCCGTCCGGCACTCACCAAAATCAGCGGCGATCGGCCCTGGGCTGCTTCTTCCCGATACAATTCCGCGGCATAAACAACAATGTCGCCATGCTCTGTTAATTGAATGGGTAGATTGCTGAGAATCTCGAACTGTTCAGAGTTGAGTAGCCGAGCATCGGGAGAAATGGCCGGAGCCGCTGCCGGATCAGCTGGATCAACCCGTGGTTGGGGGATGGGTTGCAAAGCATCAAACGGACGCAGTTGTAATCGCGTGGTATGCCGCCCCAACAACACAATCACCCGCGTTGCGCCAGCGGGTAGCGCCGGTGCCCGGATCACCTGTTCAATCCCTTCCATCTCTAGTTCGTTGGCGAGAAAGTAGGCGACCACTGGCATACTGCCCAACATCAGGAGAATCAGTAGTCCCAGAATAATGCGTCTGGCTAGGGTCGAAAGTTTGGTGCCACTCAGCAGGACCAACAGCAGAATTAACCCCAACCCAAAGGGCGTGAGGGGAAACGAAATGACGCGCCAGAGGAGTTCTAGAATGCTGCCTGGATCGTTAATGCCGCCTTGAAAAAAGGCCAGCACAATCACTGCCAGCAATAGCAGTAAGACCAATAGCCCCAGAAACTGCCGATTTAATACTTTCGCTAGAAAATACCAGATAACCAACCCCACAATGATCCATAACAGGAGTTGGGTCAGCAGCAGAAAGACATCGGTAAGGAGCAGAACCATGCGCGGTTTCTATCCTGTGAAGGGCAAAGTAGCAAGCACTACAGTTGGCCGCCAAAAAAGCGAGTAAGAGAAACAGAATGAATTCATCAAGCTTTTGATTAATATTAGGACACTTGTACGGTTGAGGCCACCCTGACCCGTCGATCGCCATTGTCACCAGCCAGCAGCTCACGAGCTACGCCATTTTAGACGAGGGGGTGAGGTGCGATCGTATCCAATGCCGTTTAATATGTAACGAAGTCTACACAAACTTGCAGTCTTGTATTCAGGTAATCCTCAATGAATTGGTTTCCGCCTTTGCTATCTGAGTTTCAACCGTTGGCGCTGCACCCACTCCTGGCTACCGCATCCGAGGCGGCCAATGCTTCACTAGTGCTGGCGGCAGTCCTCCTGAGTTTGGTGGTGGTTTATCTAGCCAGCAAAGTGGGTGGTGAAATTTGCGCCCGGATCGACCTGCCGCCCGTTCTGGGAGAATTGGTCGCGGGTGTGGTTGTGGGAATTTCGGCACTGCATCTGCTGGTGTTCCCCGATGGCGTGGAAAGCTTTGATGAGTCCCTCCTGATGGGGCTACTCAATCTAACTTCTACAGCTGATGCCCAGTCCCTCAGCGCTATTTTTGATGCCGCCAGTGAGGTGGTCTCGGTGCTGGCAGAAATGGGGGTGGTGATTCTGCTGTTTGAAATCGGGTTGGAATCAGACCTGAAAGAGTTGTTGAAGGTGGGACCGCAAGCAACAGTAGTGGCGATTGTGGGGGTGGTGACTCCCTTTGCCCTGGGCACCGTTGGACTAGTGACCCTCTTTGGCGTTCCCCTTGTGCCAGCGATTTTTGCTGGAGCCGCCTTGACCGCAACTAGCATTGGGATTACTGCAAAAGTCTTAGCCGAAATTCAGAAGTTGACCTCGCGGGAAGGCCAAATCATCATTGGGGCGGCTGTGCTGGATGATGTGCTGGGCATTATTGTGCTGGCTGTCGTGGCGAGTTTGGCGCGGGAAGGTACGGTAGAAATTTCGAATGTGATTTACCTGATTGCAAGTGCGACGGTGTTTCTGATTGGTTCGATTTGGGTGGGGCGTTTGCTCAATCCGGTGTTTGTTTCTCTGGTGAACGGCCTTAAAACACGCGGGCAGTTGCTAGTGGCGGCGTTGATCTTTGCGTTTACCCTGGCCTACATTGCCGATGTGATTCAGTTGGAAGCGATTTTGGGTTCCTTTGCGGCGGGCCTAATTTTAGCGGAAACGGAGAAGCGGCGGGAACTGGAAGAGCAGATTATCCCGATCGCGGATATGCTGGTGCCGGTGTTTTTTGTATGTGTAGGGGCAAAAACGGATATTAGTGTGCTGAATCCGTTTGTGCCGGAAAATCGAGAAGGGTTGATTATCGCCGCCTTTCTGATTTTGGTCGCGATCGTTGGGAAAGTCGTGACCGGCTTTGCCGTGTTTGGGCAACCAGGCATTAATCGCTTGGCGATCGGGGTGGGAATGGTGCCACGGGGCGAGGTTGGGCTTGTGTTTGCGGCAGTTGGCAGTGCCAGTGGTGCCCTTTCTAAGTCCTTAAATGCAGCAGTCATTGTGATGGTCATTCTCACCACGTTTTTAGCGCCGCCCGTCCTGCGAATTGTCTTCAATCAAAAAGAAGCACCGCAAGAAGCTGCTCTAGAGGCGGAAGAAGTGTCATCGGAAATAACCTGAGGCCCGACACCATTTTCTTCTTTCAGTCTTAATCAAGAATTTTGCGATCGCACTTCTAAGACATCGAGTATAGTGGCGCAGTTTTCATCCCCCAATTGTTTTCATGAAACTGGGTCGTCTCTCCCAACGGTGTCTACACGTCATCCCCCAACTTTTCTATAGTCTGTTGTTTGCGCCATCGGTGCTACTAGTCGCAAATTCGGCGCATGCAGGGAACTTAGAATCCTGGCGGTTTAATCCAGCGCAAAATCAACTGGAGTTTACCACCGATGATGGGGTGCAACCCAAAGCCCAACTGGTCTCTGATCCCACGCGGCTGGTGATCGATTTGCCAGGGGTGGTGCTGGGGCGGCCTGTAGTGCGGGAAACCTACAGTGGTTTGATTCAATCGGTGCGGATTGGGCAGTTCGATCGCAACACAACCCGGGTGGTGATTGAACTGGCCCCCGGATACACCCTCGATCCAAATCAGATTAAGTTCCGGGGTATTTCGGCGCAGCAGTGGGTGGTATCCTTGCCCCAGCCTCAACCTTCCGGTGAGGTTTCTAATCGGGGCGGAACCCCATCTGGAGCGGGGGCAGTTGTTGTTCAAACTCAGCCACGCTTTGCCACGGCTCCATCGGCTGCCCCACCTCGCGCACCAGTGACGAACTGGAAGCCACCCATCTCAACGTTGGCCCCGATTCCCAACGGGCGGGCGATCGTCATCATTGATCCGGGGCATGGCGGGCCTGATCCAGGTGCTGTCGGCATTGGCGGGTTACAGGAGAAAGGGGTTGTACTGGACATTGGGCGACAAGTAGCCGGATTTTTGCAACAGCGCGGTGTCCAAACCTTTCTCACTCGGAGCGACGATCGCGATCTGGATCTGGAACCACGGGTCCAAATGGCAGAAAAAGCCAATGCGACCGTGTTTGTTAGCATCCATGCCAATGCCATCAGCATGAGCCGTCCGGATGTGAACGGGATCGAAACGTACTACTACCAATCGGGTGCCGATCTGGCTCAGGTGATTCATCAAACGATTCTGCAATCAACCGGCGGCGTCGATCGCGGCGTGAGAACAGCTCGCTTCTATGTGTTACGACGAACGTCGATGCCCTCAGTGTTGGTTGAAGTGGGCTTTGTCACGGGGCGGGATGACGCAGCGCGGTTGGCGAATCCGTCTTACCGAACGCAGATGGCAGACGCGATCGCCCGTGGTATTCTACAGTACTTGCAGCGAACCGCAAAGTTGTAAAGTGGTTTCGTACTGTTAGTTTATGGTGTCTCTTTCAACTTAAGAGGTGTGTGGAGTGTTTGATTCTCGTGATCTCAGTGATTTACCCAGTGGCAGCTTTCATAATGCATCTCCCATTGGCCTGTTCGATAGCGGTTTAGGCGGCTTAACCGTTTTACGAGAACTGTATCGTCAGGCTCCACAGGAGTCCGTGATTTACTTTGGTGATACAGCCCGACTGCCCTACGGCACCAAATCCCCGGCTGAAATTCTGCAATACGTTCGTGAAATTCTCACCTGGATGACGCAGCAGCAGGTAAAGATGGTGATTATGGCCTGCAACACCAGTTCTGCTTTAGCGCTGGAAACGGTGCGCTCCGAGTTCAATTTGCCAATTTTAGGGTTAATTTTGCCCGGCGCTAGAGCCGCCGTTCAACAGGGGCAACGCATCGGTGTGATTGCTACACCCGCGACGGTTAAGAGCAATGCTTATCACCAAGCAATCCACGAAGTTGACCCCACAGCAGATACTTGGCAGGTGGGTTGCCCAGAATTTGTGCCGCTAATTGAAGACAATCGCATTGAAGATCCTTACACGTCAGCCGTAGCCCAAAGCTACTTACAACCTTTAATTGATCAAAATATTGACACTTTAATTTACGGCTGTACTCACTATCCTCACCTAGCTCCAGTCTTGCGCCGAATCTTACCCCCTGCCGTAAAGTTGATCGATCCAGCCATGCATGTGGTGGCGGCTGCGGTTCAGGAACTTGATCTGCTGGGCTTGAGCAATGCTCGATCGCCCCACCCCACCCGCTTTTGCGTCAGTGGCTGTCCTCAAACGTTTAATCGCCTTGCCACCCAATGGTTGGGCTACACCCCGATCGCCGAACAAATCGAACTGCCCCAAGTTCATCCACCTGTCTTTCTAGAACCTGTGGAACCTTAGCGATCGTTCATGATTGGGATTTCCTTTGGTAATTAGTTATCGAAAGTCACCTGTGACGATCACTGATTGGGGAATCCTGCGGTTATAACCCTCATCCAAAATCTTCTTCCTTACGCTGGAAAAAAACTTCAACGGTCACCTCTTAGATGCATCCCAGTTTTGCAAGTTTGCCCTCATCCCGTTCGGCTGAGCGCTCACGTCGAAGCCCCAACCCCTTCTCCCCAAAAAGGAGAAGGGGAGCTAGATTCAAAGTCCCTCTCCCGCTTTGGGAGAGGGATTTAGGGTGAGGGCTACAAAAGTGAGATGCACTCGAAGGGTGAGGGCAATAATGCTGATTTGATATTCATTCAAAGCTGATGAATATGTAAATCAGCGTGGTAATTGAATCGAACTGCACTGTCGTTGAGCTGGATTACCATAGCCGTCGCCATGTGAAATGTGGCAGCCTTCGGCGTGAGCGCGATTCGGCTGAGCTCATCGTCGAAGCCTCAGTCGAACGAGGCGCGTCAGAACACCTACCCAGAATCGGCAGTCCAGCCCTTTAATATGTCCTAAGTGTTCTGACCATAGCTATATAATGGCTACAATCTTCTGATAAGTACTGCAACAGTATGGATGAAACTCAATTAAGAAAAGCCTTAGATTCGTACAAGTTTTATCATATTATTCAGCTTACAAAAGACATTGCTACTCCAGGATGGGAACATCTCCTATTACTTCAACAACCCATTCATCATTTCCTTCAAGGCATTGCTCTCAAGAATAAGCGTTTTCTTGATATTGGCTGCCGGGATGGACTCTTTTGTTTTGAAGCTGAGAAAGCAGGAGCCAGAGAAATCATTGGGATTGATAATGATCTTTCACCAGCCGCAACTGAATTTTTAATCCCATATTTTAACTCAGCAGTTCAAATGCATGAGTTGAATCTTTATGATTTGACTCCAGAAAGGTTTGGCTTATTTGATGTGGTTCTTTTCGCGGGAGTACTTTATCATTTGCGTTATCCTTTTTGGGCTTTAAAGATCATCCGCGATATGGTGGTGGAGGATGGCTTAGTTGTTATCGAGACGGGTATTTTAGTTGATAAGAATCAGCGATCGATATTATTCTGCCCAACTGGAAATGAAAGCCCCTATGAACCCACAAGTTGCACCTTTTTTAATATCAAAGGCTTAGTTGATACTCTCTTTAGCTTAGGGTTGGTTGTCGAAAAAATTCAGTTGTTGAATGTCCAAAACTCTATTCGCCTTCGACCCCCACAAGCTCAAACTATCAAGATCGAGATTACTGATGAAACAGTGGAGCGGCTAGTTGCACCTCAAGTGACGCTGATCCCTGAGATTGAGGCTGAAGTCGTCGATCGAGTCACGTTGATGTGCCGCAAAGCCTCGAAAGTCATTGACCCAAATGTGGCGCAGTACTGGGATGCGACCCACCAAGTTCATGATACGAACAAGCTATTTGGCAATGAGTAAATCAAGCGGCATCTCAAGGCATAGGCTGATTCAGTTAGCGCGTAAGCGCGATCGCGGCGTTCTGCCCACCAAAGCCAAAACTCAAACACAGCGCATTCTGAATCACAGCAGATTGGGTTTGCCGAACCACATTTAGATCAAACTCTAGGTGTTCTAAGCCAACTGTGGGTGGCAATTGTTGCTGTTGAAGCGCCAGCAAGCAGAACGCAACGCCTAATGCCCCAGAAGCCCCGATCGCGTGCCCCGTTGCTCCTTTGGTAGAGCTAACAGGAACGTTGGGCGAAAACAATTTTTGAATGAGTTGGGCCTCATGCTGGTCATTTAAGCGGGTTGCTGTGCCGTGAGCATGAATGAAATGAACGTCATCAGGTTGTCGTCGGCTATGTTTAAGGCATTGGGTAACAGCCGCGATCGCAGCTCGGCGACTCGATTCTGGTGCGCTGACGTGGTGCCCATCGGCAGTTAAGCCAAAGCCAGAGATTTGGCCATAAATTTTGGCTCCCCGCTGCCGCGCCACCCGTTCAGACTCCAGCACAAAGACAGCCCCTCCTTCACCCAGCACCAATCCTTCTCGATCGCGGTCAAATGGATAAGCGCCTGTTTGGGCTAATGCCCCCATGCGATCAAACCCAGCGATCGTGAGCGGGGTAATCGGTGCCTCCACGGCTCCAGCCAGCACTCGGTCAGATTCCCCCGCCGCGATTAAGTCGTAGCCTTGAGCGATCGCCCACAACCCTGTGGCACAGGCCGCCATCGGTGATCGTACCGAAGCCATTGTCTGAATCAGACGCGCAGCCGTAACGGCGGCAGTATGGGGCAGCGTGTCAAGCCAGCAAGGGCGGAGGGCGGGGGGACTGGGGACTGGGGACTGGGTGAGTGTTTCCCACTGAGATTGGTTCCCGCGGCTAGAACCAATGACCACAGCGCAATCTGACAAGGGCAGCGTGAGTTGAGCATCAGCGATCGCCGCCTGCACCGCTTGAATGGTCAAGGTTTCGATTCGAGCGGGATGGTTGCTCATTAAGCCCAAGGGTTTTGGTTCTAATTCTGGGAACGGTTGGTGTAATTGAAGCCCACACTCGCCAGCTAATAAACGGTTCCAGGTGGGCATCAAACTGCCTAACACCGAAACCAACCCAATTCCTGTAACAACAACCTTCATAGTGCCATCTCAAAAGTGAAAGGCAGAAAGCTCTGGTTTTTGCCTCCTGCCTTTTGCCTTTTGCCCTTTGCCTTCCCTTACCCTTTCTTCAATCCCTCGGCTCCTTTCACAACGCGAATAGACTCGATGCGATCGCCCTGTTGAATTTTGTCAATCGTTTCCATGCCTTGAGTCACATAGCCAAACACCGCATAGTTCCCATCCAAGAAGCTGAGATCTGTCAATGCAATGTAGAACTGCGAGGAGGCTGAATCAGGTAAAGATGAACGCGCCATTGCTACAGCTCCACGGGTGTGTTGCAGCTTTGGTTTGGTTGAAATCCCAGCGGTTTCCAATGTTTTGTGATAAACCGGCTTATCAGCTCCCAACGGTTTAATTTCCAAAGGAATGTAGCGAGGTTTGGCTGTTGCTGGATCAATAAAGCTCCCTGTGCCTAAACGCTCTGCGGGGAAATTCATATCCTTACTTTGTGGATCGCCCCCCTGCACTACAAAGGGTTGGGGTTCGCGCACCACCCGATGAAACACCAGCCCGTTGTAAACACCACGCTGCACTAAATCGACAAAATTCCCCGCCGTCACTGGAGCGTTTGCCCCGTCAACTTCCATGACCACAGTTTCGCCTTTAACCACCATCTCTAACGTCGCAGGGCCAGCTAAGTTTGGGAGGTTAGTTGGGTTTGCACTGGCGATCGGCTTGGGCGAGGCCGCTTCCGTCGGGGTAGGACTGGCAGACTGAGTTGCCGATGTTTGAGGCGTACATCCTGCCAACAATAAAGATCCAGCAACTAAAACAACAACTAGCCATCGCTTCAATGGATTACGCATAATCTGACCCCCATTCTTCGTCCTGAAACTTCAAATCTAAATTGATCAGCAGCCCTATGCAGAATCGTATCGACATAGCTCATTGACTGACCAAAGGCGCACGATCGCACCCATATTCAATCGCACCGATATTCAAATTCCTCTGCCATTTTACTCTGGCCTTACGGTGCAAAGAGTTACAGTCCTTCCAACGGAACTCCTAAAAACCGAGCCAGTTCCGCGCCTTGATTTTCTAAAGCCGCCAGGGCGATCGGTTGTCCAACCCGAGTCAGCGGCAAATCTCGCATCCCTTTAGCGCGTAAGTACAAGGCTCGCTTGGGATTTAATCCTTCTCGAATCTCCACGCGCACGGCTTGCACATCTTCAACCTTGCAAACTACTTCAATCCGGCGGTTCTTACCTGGAAACCCCCAACGAAAAAGTTTGATTTGTCCCGTCGCCTTATTGAATTCGTTGTAACCGCCTCCCACATCCCACAGAATCGTGAGCCAGAGATATACCCCAAACAACGTGCCAGCCAAGCCATAAAATCCCATTGCAATGCCTTGGGGAATGAAGATCAGCATGGTTGGGTCGGAGAAGGGCAACAAATTGACTTTCGTGTAACTAGAGATAGCAGCCAATAAGAATCCTGTTGCTCCAGTCGTAACAATTAGCGCCCACCAGTAGTTGCTCAATCGGCGGGAACCAACGATCGTCTGGCGAAGGATGTTTTGCTCTGTGCTGGTGATTTGTGCAGTCATAAGACCGGAGAATGTAAATCTGAATTTGGAGCTGGAGCGCGATCGCCCCAACAGATCTGATTCTATCGGATAGACGCCTCCCAACTGCCAAAAGTGCAGAGGATCAGGAGAATCGCGCCACGTTTCCGAACCCTGGCGAAATTGTTAAGGTTTGTCGCCAAATATTTTGAAAGACAACGTCCTGTGTATTGTTGGGGTGACAGTTTACGCTTTTCTCATGTGCAGGTGAGATCAGCGGCCTGCAGGGGTTCTGATCTCCCTCCTTGCTGAGAGTTTACGTTTCGGTTTGTAAAATTTCTGATTTCTCTTATGATGTAAGACATAAAACTCTTCGTTCTAGAGAACCTGCCATTTTAGTAACAGTAGAGGGTTTCAATTCATGACCATAGCAGTCGGACGGATGCAGCCGACACGAGGATGGTTCGATGTCCTCG